>ENA-ORXT01000095-ORXT01000095.1-marine-metagenome-genome-assembly--contig:-NODE-95-length-136857-cov-27.412100_pt1 | contig 136857 bp, 119 predicted proteins | sample MGYA00237868_ERZ511482 | MGnify/ENA metagenome assembly ERZ511482 | reverse complement strand
GTGATGGCGTGGTCGCCGTCGCGGGTGATCCATCGGTGCCAGCCTCGTCTCGTGCGGGAGCGGGCGTGGGCTCGTTCAAGATCTTGCATGTCCATGCGGTCAACCACGAATTGTTGGGCGACTTTGCGTCCCTGATCCGGTGTCGTCGAAGCGACTCGCTCGATCAACTCGAGATCTGTGGCTGCAGCGCCGTCGGTCTTCGAGGCAGCGTTCGCGATGACGTCGAGCTGGTCGGTGCTCAACCCGGCCCCCAGCAGGTCAGGGTTCGCCGCCGCAGCGTGAGCCCGTCGACTTGTGGCCCGGGCGCCAGCACGCGAAACACCAGCACGAACAGACGCATCCACGATCTGACGCTCCGTGGCACCGCCATCCACCTGAGCGCTCAGCGCCAGGCTCTCTTGAACAGCAACCGCGTCAGACGTCGCCCGCAACGCAGCCATGACTACATCGAGCGTGGCCACTTCAGGCACCGATGCACGCAACCGTTCCAACGCAGCCACATGAGCGCGCCGGGTGGCATCAACCTCCGCAAGCTGCTCCGACAAGATGGCCGTTTTCGGGCCCCCGAACTCCATAACCACAACCTAGAAACTCGGTGTGACAGTCTCGCCGGCACGATTCGGCAGAACGGTTCAGACAGAACGTCAGCCCATTGCTGCTTCGGCATCCGAAACCAACGACGCCATGACCTCGGCAACGGACCGCACCTCAGTGGCATACCCAATGCCCTGGCCCGCCCCGGAGTGCAGCAGCGGCTCCACCTCATGTTCGATGATCGCACCAAGCAGGTCGCCAACAAGCACGTCCTGATACGGCATCTTCAAAGCCGCCGGAGCAGCGGCGTCAGCCCACTCGTCGCTCCACGCAGATCTGATCTGTCGGAACGTCTTGCCGGATTCGCCTCGGGTGATCACCGTGTCAGCTGACGTAGCGGCCAGAAGCTTGTCCACCAGCGCCGGCGCCATGTGGGCGGTGTGCTCCTGCGTGGTGAGCCAGATGGTGCCCGCCCACACCGCCTGAGCACCCAGAGCCAGCGACGCGGCCACATGGCGTCCAGTCGCCACTCCGCCAGCGGCAAGCACCGGAATGTCGCCGCACGCGTCCACAATCTGCGGCACCAGACTGAAGGTGCCGATGGTGCCGGTGTGGGCGCCAGCTTCGGCTCCCTGGGCAACGATCATGTCCACGCCTGATGCCAGTGCCTTGCGGACATGGCGGGGGCTGCCAATGAGAGCGGCAGTGGTTTTGCCAAGCTCCTTCGCTCGGTCCACCGCTGGTCGAGGGGCGCCGATGCCGCAGGCGAACAGGTCCACGCTTGATGCCATGACGGCTTCCAACTGCTCGTCTTCAATCTCCTTTGATCGAATGAACCGGGTGCGCATGCCGGGGCCGCTCGGTTCGGGCACCTCGTACTTGTCGACAATGCCCTGCACGAAGGAGCGATGCTCATCGGGAATGTGCGCCTCAATGGCCTCCCGACTGTTGTGCTCAGGCATGCCGTCGGGAAGCACCAGGTCCACGCCGAAGGGCTTGTCACCAACCAGCGATCGGATCTGCGCCAGCTCTTCATCAATCTCGTGAGGGAACCGACGGGTCGCGCCGTACACGCCCAACCCGCCAGCGTTTGTGATGGCTGCAACCGTGGCCACGTCATGGGCGAATCCGAAGATGGGATGTTCGATACCGAACGTGCGGCACAGGTCCGTCGTGAGTCTGCTCATGGCGCAACAGTAATTCGTATGTGTGCATCGGTAGTTGCCCCGGACTCAACCACGTCTGCTCGCTCCGATCCTGTTGGAACCAGCCCGCGGAAAACGAGCTCAGAGGTCAGCGCGATTGTCGATGTGTGTTCGCTGCGCGTGTTGGCAGAAAGCTCAGGTGAGGAACTTCTTCGTGATCCGGGCCACGGTGTTGAACGTGCGCATGGTGCCAACGCCGAGGGCGCGCTCAATCGCTTTCATGTCCACCTTCGAGAGGCTTACGCCGTCGTGGGGCAACCAGAACCAGGCGCGGTCGCCCTTGCGAATCAGGTCTTCCGGACTTTCCAATGCCAGTGCCGCGGACCATGCCTGCTTCCCCGGCTCAGCCGCAAGCAGGGTCACCTGCGGCTTGCCGTCAGAGTCCAGCTCCTCCTTGGTGAACGGGTTGGCGTCATTGAGTGCAATCACATCAGTTGCGGAACGAATGAACGCCGGCACCGCATAGCCAAGTCCGCTTTCGAGCGTCTCGGCAACGAGCTCTGAGAGCTGCGCTTCGGTTCGCCCCGTCTCCGCATCGAACACAACATTGCCGCTGGCGAGGAATGGTTGGGCCTTTGCCAACCCGGCGTCGGTCAGCATCGAGACCAGCTCATCGTTGGTCACCCGATGCGCGCTTCCCACGTTCAGCCCTCGCAAAAAGGCCACCCAACGTGTCGTGGTCTTCGGTTGGCTGGTGTCGTCAGTCACGATCAGAGGTCCGTTTCTTTGGAAGGTGCCATGATGAACAGAGCAGATTGCGGCTCTGCGTGAAAGGTAGGCGGAAACCATGAGTGATGTATCGACGGGCCCCACCAACGAAACCGTGGACCTCAGAGACGGTGCCGACAGAGACGGCGGCGACAGAGAGGATGTCGACAGAGACGATGCCGACAGAGACGATGGCGAAAGGGCGAAGGTGAAACCCGGATCGGCGCTGTGTCTGTCTGGCGGTGGCTACCGCGCCATGGTCTTTCACCTCGGCGGTCTCATCAGGCTCAATGAGCTGGGCCGGCTGCGCCATATCACGCGTGTGTCGAGCGTGTCGGGCGGATCCATCACCGCCGGCGTGATGGCGCTCGCCTGGAAGCGGCTCACCTTTGACGGCGATGGCCCTGATGCAGTCTGCACCAACCTTTTCGAAGAGATCATCGACCCGGTACGCCGGTTCTCCGAGCGGACCGTCGACATCAGGGCTGGGGTCGTTGGTTTGCTGGTGCCCGGACTCACACCCGCAACCATGGTGGCGAAGGCCTACAACAGGCACCTGTTCCACGGGGCGACGCTGCAGGACCTTCCAACCGACGACGAGGGTCCGCGCTTCGTCATCAACACCACGAACATGGGTACCGGGAAGCTCATGCGTTTCTCTCGCCCGTACATGGCGGATTACACGCTCGGTGTTTGGCACAAACCCACGGTTGAGTTGGCTGATGCGGTGGCAGCCTCAAGTGCGTTTCCGCCAGTCCTGTCTCCACTTGTGTTCAAACCCGAGGACAAGTTCAGCCACTATGAGCCCGAGCCAAATGCACCCACCGGGGAGTTCCGCACACGATTGGTCCTGACCGATGGCGGTGTGTATGACAACCTCGGGTTGGAGACCACCAGGCAGTACCGATCGGTTTACGCATCTGACGGTGGCGGAAAGATGACAGCTCAGGAACGTCCCACGCTGTTCTGGGGTCGGCATACCTACCGCGTGCTCTCCACCATCGATGATCAGGTCCGTTCGCTGCGCAAACGCGAGCTTGTAGAGCGGTACATGAGCAGCGAAGATCCGTGCACCGGTGCGCTGTGGACGATGCGCACGAACCCGCATGACCCTGCCCTGAGCGCAGAAGCGTTATCGTTCGAGCCGCGGTCCGGGAAACACCCTGCCGAAGTCGCGACCCGACTTGCCAAGCTGTCGGTGGCCGAGCAGGAGGACCTGATCAATTGGGGATACGTGTTGGCCGATGCCACCATCCGCTCCTGGGATCTGACCTCAGCAGCTGCACCGTCGGTGTTGCCTGTCTGACGCCACGTTCGCGCCGCGGTTTCGAATGACCGCGCCCGCTGCTGGTTCCCCTGATTCGGAGGCACGTCACGGCCTCGGACGTGTCGAGTTCATCATTTTGATCTCGATGGTCACCGCAACCATCGCCATGTCCATCGATACCGTGCTGCCGGCTTACGAAGAGATGGAGCAGTTCTTCGGACTCGGCGACGGCACCCGCAACATATCGCTCACCATCACGGTGTTTCTGTTCGGCCTCGGAGCCGGCACCATCTTCTACGGCCCGCTTACCGACAGATTCGGACGAAAGCCCATCATGTATCTCGGGCTCAGCGTTTTCATTGGCGGAGCCGTGTTCGCAACGATTGCATCAACGTTCACGATGTTCCTGATTGGTCGGTTCATCTGGGGCGTCGGCGCCGCTGGACCACGGATTGTTGCCCTCGCCATCACCCGCGATTCTTACGAAGGCGATCTCATGGCACGCATCATGTCGTTCTCGTTCGCCGTCTTTCTCATTGTCCCGATCCTCGCTCCATCGATGGGAGCGGTACTCCTTCGCTTTGGATCGTGGCGGTGGACGACGGGTATCGCTGCGGTGATGGCCGGCTTCATTGCGGTCTGGTTCGGACGCATGCACGAAACGTTGCCCGCTTCAGAACGTCAGTCGCTGCGGGTCGGTCATCTTTTCAGCGCCGCGCGCAAGGTGGCGACCAACCGTACAACGGCAGCTCTCACGCTCGCCTCAATCTTTGCCTACGGAGCGTTCTTTCCGTGGCTGGGCAGTTCGTTCACCATGATCAGCAGGATCTACGGCCGAGAAGACAGCTTTGCTCTCTGGTTCGGGCTCAACGCGGTGCTCATGGCGATCGCCGTCCTCACCACTGAACGCCTGGTGAACCGGTTCAGCGCATACCCGGTGTTGCTCGGATGGACGTTCATTGGGCTTGCCGTCGCCGGCGTGTTCGTGGTCGTTGCCTCTGCCAACGACGGCGTCCCACCCTTCCTGGTGTTCTTCGCAATGGTGTCGGTCATCACTGCAGCCAACACGTGCAGTTCGCCGCTGATGTCGAGCATCTCGATGGGGCCGATGGGCGACATCGCAGGCACCGCCTCATCGGTCATCGGCGTGCTGCTATTCATTGTCGGCGCATGGCTGGGCGCGCAGATCGATGCCCGCATCGTCGACACGGTGACACCCTTTGGAGTGGGCTTCCTGGCGTTCACGCTGGTCTCGATGGTCGGTGTGATCGCCGGACGCCCCGAGCCGCACAAGACCGAAGAAGCGGTGTTGGTTCAGGCCTGAGTGAGTGAGCGGCGCAAGACGTGGAACGAATTGCGCAGGTTGTCGTGCTCGAAGTAGGCGTCCTGCAAATGGCGGGCGGCGTTGGGCACGAACTCATCGCGGGCGTGCAGAACGCGGTGACTGGCGACGATCAACACATGGCCGCCCTCCAGGCGGAAGCGGGCCTGGTTCTGCCGGTCGAGGACGAGCTTTGAGAACTCGTGGTACGCCCGGTAGAAGTCCACGATGCCGGGCGTTGTGGGGTCCATTGGCTGCATGACCTGATTCGAGTATCGCAGCGAGCGGATGGCTCTGTGGTGATCGAGTGAAACCATGGGCGCAACCACGTAGGTCTCATGTTCTTCGTCGAACATCCGAAACGGCAACGCCACAGTGCACAGGGCCTCGAAGAGGTCAGGACTTGAGGAGCGAAACTCTTCAAGGAGTCCGAATCCGTCGACGATCACGGACGAACCGCCTTCGCAGTCGTTCTCCAACATGTGCAGGGCCTGCACACTCGGTGGCCAGGCCATGCCGGCGAAGTCGTTGTGGGGTGGAAGCGGCAGCGAGGTGTGCGCAACGTTGTACCCGCTGGGATCGACCCGGACATCATGGATGCGGGCGAAGAACATCTCGCGAATCGGACCGAGGCGATCGGCATAGTGCTCCAGCGTCCCTTCGGTCTGCGGAGCTCCGGTTACAACAAGAACGCCGGTGCACAGGAACGCCTCGAGTGCGGCGGCGGCCTCTTCCGGTTCGCTGAAGAAGGCATCGTGATCAACTGTTGTCGGGGAGAATTCGGATCGCCAGTAGGTGAGCTCGGGTTCGTAGCGGCCAGCGACAGATGCCTCCACCGCAGCGCGGGTAAACACCGTGCGGTGGCCATCGGGCCAGACAATGCTGAGCTGTTCATGTTCGCCGTGTGCATCTACCGACGCCCGAGAGGCGGCAATGTTCACGTCCACATTCTGGATGTGAAAGATCTTCTCTTCGGTCTGCTCCACGCGGCACTGGACGCACGGACAGTTGTCCCGCAACCACAGATGGGGCAACTCGATGTGCTGGCCATCAGACCAGGTGACAACAACGTGGGTTGAACCGATTTCTGCCTGCACGCAACACCCCTCTTGAACTTCACCCGTTTGTTGGCGAGATCGTAGTGAAAGAACGAGGCCGCAGGGGCAATTTGATTCAGGAAATACCCGGTACTGTCGGTGCGTGACCAGCATCGAGCAAGCCCGCAACGAGACCGGAGATCCCGCCCCACCCCCGGATACACGGGTGGTGTTCATCCGCCACGGCGAATCCCAGGTGACGGTCGATCAGATTGTCGGCGGCCCCGAGGGTTGCATTGGATTGTCCGAGCTTGGTCATCGACAGGCTGAAGCCCTTGGAGCCCGGTGGGCCACGGGGTCAGAACCCGACATCGACGTACTCTTCTCGTCCACCATGCCACGCGCCATCGAGACCGCACAGCATGTGAACACGGCGCTTGGTCTGGAGCTGCATCAGGAACGAGAGCTCGAGGAATGGCGACCAGGCGAGGCCGACGGTCTCCCCTGGAAAGAGGTTGTCGAGCGGTGGGGGACTGACGACCCGGATGAGCGTGGACCGTTCGTGCCGTGGGCACCTGGTGGTGAGAGCCTGCGGGATCTGCATCTGCGTGCAGGTCGAGCCATTGACAAGGTGATCCGGGAGCACAAGGGCAAGTCGATCATGATGGTCGTGCATGCCGGCGTCATTGACGTTGGCTTCCGGCTGCTTCTCGGACTGCCGGTGGATGGCGGCTTCCATCTTTGGACGAAGAACACGAGCGTCACGGAGATGGTGCTCTCACATCCCAACGCTCAGGATTTCGGCCGCCGAACCGAACCGCAATGGCGTCTGGTCCGCTACAACGATGCCGCTCACCTGGCGGGCCTGCCGGAGAAGACCGAGTCCCAGAACGCGCACTGAACCAGGCTCAGTAGTCGATGCCCTTTTTGGCGATGATGCCGGCGTCGTAGGCGTGTTTGATTTTGCGCATTTCGGTGACGGTGTCGGCGATGTCGATCAGTGACTGAGGGGCGTCTCTGCCGGTGATGACGACATTCACATGTTCCGGGCGGTTCACGATGGCATCGATGACGGGCTGTGCGTCAATCCACTCCCAGTTGATGAGGTAGGTCAACTCGTCGAGCAGTACCAGCTTGTGTTCGCCGGAGGCAATCAGGTCAGCAGCCTTCTGCCAACCACTGGCTGCGAGCGACTTGTCCGTTTCGATGTTGTCTGTATCCCAGGTGAAACCCTCGCCTTCCGCGTGCCAATCGACTCCCAGTTGGCGTCCCATCTTCTCCTCGCCAACGCTCCAATCACCGGACTTGATGAACTGCACGACGGCGACATTCCAGCCCATCGCAACGCCGCGCAACATCACGCCGAACGCGGCGGTGGACTTGCCTTTGCCATCGCCGGTGTTCAGCACGACCACAGATTTCGCCGTGGAAGTGCCGGCCGGGACCGGGCTGTCCTCCAACGGTTGGGTGGTGCCATTCGAGTTGGCATCGGGAGCGGGTGTGTGTGCGTCGGACATGGTGTCTCAGTTCTTGTTCGGTGGGGGCTTGTTCGGTGGGGGCTAGTTCGGTAGAGGCTGGTTCGCTGTGGCCTGGTTTGGTGTGGCCTGGTTCGGGATGGGCTCGATGGGGGAGCAGGGCCGACGGCGCGGGACCACAAGGATCTCACCATCTTCCCCGGTGAGAATCTGCACGTTGGCCTGGTAGACCTCGGTCAGCAGGTCCGGCTGCAGGACATCGGCGGCGGTGCCGTCGGCAACGATGGCTCCGCGGTTCATCAGGACGAGCCGGTCGGCGTACTGGCCCGCCAGGCTGAGGTCGTGCAGGGTCATGATCACCGTCAACGACACAGCCCGGCGCCGTTCGTCAATCAACTCAAGCAACTCCTGTTGATGGCCGATGTCGAGTGAGGTGTTCGGTTCATCCAACAGAAGGAGCGGCGCTTCCTGTGCAATGGCTCGCGCGACCACAACGCGTTGACGTTCGCCCCCGGAGAGTTCATCCATGAGCCGGTGGGCGAGATGCAGAGCATCGACGCCGATCAGACTCGCTTCGGCGATAGTCAGGTCGGAAGCAGATTCGCGGGCAAGTGAGGACATCCAGGGGTTGCGCCCGAGCAGGACGTAGTCCAGCACCGGCATTCCCGGAGGAATGATCTGCGTCTGCGGAACGAAAGCCACCTGCTTTGCCCGGTCCCGAGCCGTCGTTCCGGCAATCGTTTGACCGAAGCGGGTTACCTCACCCGAGTAGTTGCCAAGGCCCACCAACGCCCGCAGAAGCGTGCTCTTTCCGGCTCCGTTCGGCCCGATGATGGAGAGCCATTGCCCGGTTGGAACGTTCAGCGAAACGCCGGCAAGGACAGCCGTGTCGCCGAAACTCACGGACAGGTTGGAGCAACCAATTGCAGACCGGGTGTGCACCTCGTTGGGCATCAGTTCGTCGTCCATCAGTGCATCTTCGTTGTTCGCAGGATGAGGATGAAGAACGGGGCGCCGAAGAAGGCCGTGACCACGCCAATCGGTATCTCGGCCGGGGACATGGCGTTGCGAGCAATCAGATCGCACCCCATCAGAAACGCCGCGCCGAACAGAAACGACACAGGAACGATTACCCGGTACGAGCTTCCGGCGAGGAGCCGGACGGTGTGCGGAATGATCAGGCCGACAAACGCGATGAGGCCGCTCACTGCCACAGCAGCAGCAGTTGCCAACGAGGCAATCACAATGATGGCGAGGCGGGTGCGCCGGACGTTGAGCCCAAGCGATGTGGCTTCCTCGTCACCCACGCCGAGCAGATCCATCTGACGGCTCAACATCGACAACGTCACGATTGTGAATGCGGCGTATGGAGCGAGCGCACCGACTTCGCTCCAACCGCTGGTGGTGAGTGAGCCGAGAATCCACAGGTACACCCGCGAGATGGTGGCACTGTCCGCCTGTTGGACGAACGTCTGCAGTGCGGTGAAGAAGCTTGCGACGGCCACGCCGGCCAGGATCAACGAGACGGTGGATCGGTTGCGGTCACCAAGCACGCCGACGGTATAGGTGAGTGCCACCGCCACGAGGGCTCCTGCAAAGGCGGCAATTCGTACCGGGTCGAGGATGCCCTGGCCGTCGCCCAGGCCCGTGACGATCATCAACGTGGCACCAAACCCTGCGCCGGCCGCAATGCCAAGTAGGTACGGGTCGGCGAGCGGGTTGCGGAAGACACCCTGGTAGGCGGCACCGGAACTGGCCAGGAGACCGCCGACCAGTAGTCCGAGAAGGATGCGGGGGAAGCGGATATCCCACACGATTGACTTCTGGATCGTGCTGAGTTCGGAGTCCACGGTTCCGGGCGTGAGCCGGTCGATGACTTCACGCAGCGCGGAGCCAGCCGGGATGGAGCTTGGCCCAATCAAAACGGACACAACCGTGATCGCGGCAACCAGACCAACCCCGGCCAGCAGCCAGGACGCGAGCGAGGCTCGGTTCTGGCGGCGGGATACGAGGCCAACTGGTGCGGCGGTCACGGTCGTGAACGTTACGTCGTCAGTGCTTCGTCGTCAGCTGTCTCAGCCGGCGTTCACGGTTTGCTTGTTGACCGCCTCGACAACAACTGCCATGAAGTCGAGAATGCGAGGGCCCCAGCGACTGGCAATGTCGTCATCGAGTTCAAACACGTTGCCGGCTTCAACCGCGGTCATCGCACTCCAACCGGGACGTTCCCGGACGGTTTCCAGCGACTGGCCTTCCCACTTCGTGTCAGCGAGGAAGATGAGGTCAGGGTTCTCCGTCAGGATGATCTCTTCACTGAGCTGGGGGTAGGAGAAGCCATCAGGGTCGTGGGCGTCGGCAATGTTGACAAGTCCGAGGGTCTTGTACACCTCACCGATGAATGTGTCGGACGTGACGGAGAAGAGCGTGGTGTCGAGCTCGTGGTAGTAGGTCAGCGGAACTTCGGGCTGCGTGACTGCGCCTTTGAGCGCCGACACTTCAGCTTCAAGAACTGTGGATGCCTCGGCAGCTTCGGTTTCGAAACCGGTTGCGGCGCCAAGCTCATTCATCTGGGCGTAGACATCGTCGAAGCTCACCGCAGCGAACTGGACGATGTTTTCGATGCCGAGAGCGTCGAGTCCTTCAATCGGCGCCTGGGAGACAACGAGGGTCGGCTCGTACGAGGCGATTGCCTCTATGTTCGGGGTGAAACCGGACAGATCAGTCATGGGCGCTTCCGGCGGGTAGTTCGAGAAGTCGTCGACGGCAACTACGAGGTCGCCGGCGCCGATGGCGAACAGCATCTCGGTAGCGGTCGGGGACAGAGACACGATGCGGACTGTGCCATCGTCGGCCATGGTGGTGTCGTCTTCCATGGTGTCGTCTTCCATGGTGTCGTCTTCCATGGTGTCGTCTTCCATGGTGTCGTCTTCCATGGTGGTGTCGTCTTCCATGGTGTCGTCTTCCATGGTGTCGTCGGTCATCGATTCGCCGTTGTCGGCTGCATCGGCGACTGCGGTGTCAACTGCGTCACTGCCGCAGGCTGCGGCGAACAGCGTGAGGGCCAGCAGAGCAATGAGCACGCGCAGAGCCTTTGTGATGATGTGCATATCGGGTGTTCCGTTCCTGGTCGATCGACGACAGAACCACCCGTCGTGAACCAACCCCATTTCCTCGAGGGTTTGTGTGGTTCGTCTGCGAGCGGACTCGACCGGACTCACCTCGACCGAAATCGGGGTATTACCGTTGCGGGTCAGTATCGGGATTTCACCGAATTTCGGACCACAGGCAGAACCCGGCAAGTGTAACCGGTACGGCGCTGCATCAGTCTCGGCCAAAGGAAAGTGCCACATCGTCGGTCCCGTCGCTGCATCGGCGTGCAGGTGACATACGATCTCTCCCCATGGCAAAGACCACAGCTGCATACCAGATCAATCTTCGTGTTCGTCTTCGGAACGTTCCCGGGGTGCTCGGCAGTTTTGCCGTGACCGTCGGTGAGCTCGGAGGCAACATCGCCGTAGTGGAGGGCTTTGAGGCCAAGGGCGCATCCATTGAGCGCACCATCTGTGTGAACTGCCGTGACGAGGAACACCAGGAGAAGATTGTCGCCGCAATAAACGAGCTGGCGAACGTCGACGTTCTGGATTGGCACGACGGCACCTTCCGTATGCACGAGGGCGGCAAGATCGAAACCAAGGCGCTCGCATCGGTGGGCGATGCAGACGATCTGTCGATGGCGTACACACCCGGCGTGGCTCGCGTCTGCCTTGCGATTCACGAGAACGAGGCAGTGTCATTCACCCATACGATCCGGAAGAACACCGTCGGCATCGTGAGCGACGGCACAGCAGTGCTCGGTCTCGGGGATATCGGCCCTGCAGCGGCCATGCCGGTCATGGAAGGCAAGGCGCTGTTGTTCAAGGAGTTTGGGGATGTTGATGCTTTCCCCATCTGCCTCAACACCAAAGACACCGAGGAGATCATCGAAACCGTCGAGCGGCTCGCCCCAACGTTTGGCGGCATCAACCTTGAAGACATCTCGGCCCCGCGAGCATTCGAGATCGAAGAGCGCCTGAAGGAGTCCCTCGACATTCCTGTCTTCCACGACGACCAGCACGGCACGGCCGTTGTCACGCTTGCCGCACTCATGAATTCGCTCAAGCTCGTGGAGAAGGAACTCGCTGACCTGCAAGTCGTGATCTCCGGCATCGGCGCTGCGGGCGTGGCCATCGGCAAGATCCTGCTGAATGCAGGCGTGGGCAACGTCATTGGTACCGACCGTCAGGGAGCGATCTTCAGCGGCCGCGACAATTTGAACTTCGCAAAGCAATGGTTCGCCGAGAACACGAACGTCGAACGCAGGGAAGGCTCAATCTCTGAGGTTCTCCGAGGTGCCGACGTGTTCGTTGGCGTGAGTGCACCCGGACTCATCACCGCCTCCGACATTCGCCAAATGGCCGACAAGCCAATCGTGTTTGCCATGGCGAACCCTGATCCGGAGATCACACCTGAAGACGCCGACGGTCTCGCTGCCGTGATGGCTACCGGGCGTTCCGACTATCCAAACCAGATCAACAACGTGCTGGCGTTCCCGGGCATCTTCCGGGGAGCCCTCGATGTGCAGGCCACCGATATCACCGAACGGATGAAAGTTGTGGCAGCCGAGGCGATCGCCGGCGTCATTGACGAGGATGATGTCCGACCGGACTACGTCATCCCATCGGTGTTCGACAAGACGGTCGTCGAGCATGTCGCCCCAGCTGTTGCTGCGACCGCAGTTGCCGACGGTGTGATCCGCGGCGCCAGCAGCTGAACCGTTCAGTCGACGGCCGCAGCTGCGGCTTCGTCGACAACAACCCGATCGGACGGGCATGCCACCAGGGTGGCCGGGATTGTCTGGTCGGCTCGGACAAGCTGTTCGACAGCGGTTGCCTTTCCCGATCCAGTGGCCAGCCAAACGCGGTGGCTTGCTGCTCGTAGCGCCGGCACAGTCAGCGACATCCGTCGAGTGCCCTGATACGGCGCAGTGATCGCAACAAGCGGGTCGCTCGGCCTGATGAACTTGAGGATGCAGTCGTCGGGCACGAGCGACGCTGTATGGCCGTCGCTTCCAAGACCCAGCTGAACCACGTCAATGGGAGCAAGTGATTCGACAAGTTCGCCGTAGTCCTCAGCGTTCACCTCGATGGCGTTCTGGACCGCCATTGGAGCGACAGTTGGGTGAAAATTGCGGGCAGCGAGCGGCTCGATGAGCTCTCGATGAAGCATGATGATGTTTCGTTCCGGATCTCCATCCGGAGCGATTCGTTCGTCCACTTGAAGAATGACGATGTCATTCCACGGCAGGTCCATAGTTGAAAGCATGCTCAGCATCGCTGCGGGGGTCGATCCGCCACTTACCGCGAAGGTGGCCTCTCCTCGCTTGTTGACCGCGTCAGTCAGGTAGATGGCAATGGCGGTAGCAGACGCAGAAGCTGCCGCCGCAGCATCCGCGTGTACCTCGATGATCATCAGCCGGTGTCTCTTCCGATAGGTGGGGCGTCCGGTCCCCATGAGCCGGACTCGTACTGGTGCACTGGGGTGTTGAGATCAAGGATCGGTTCGACAATGCGCCACGATGCTTCGACACCTTCCTGGTGGGCGAAGTTTCGCTGGTCGCCTTCGAGGGCGTCACCGATCAGTCGTTCATATGGGTCAGGACCCGTGCCGCCCACGGCTGCGCCGTAGTCAACAGCGAGGTCCACCGGTTCCGAAGTCATGGTCTCGCCAGCGGCTTTGGCCTGCATGGTCAGCGAGATGTGATTCTGCGGCTTCATCCGGAAACGAAGCCGGTTCGTTTGTGGACCTGTTGCTTCGCCCCCGAACAGAGCGGTGGGCGGGGCTTTGAACTCGACGACCGCTTCGGTCACCGTTTCAGCCATGGCCTTGCCGGCCTTGATATGGAAGGGCACACCGGACCATCTCCACGAGTCGATGTAGAGCGTCAAATCGACGTACGTTTCGGTATTTGAGTCCGCATCCACACCGTCTTCGTCGAGGAATCCGAGGTACTGACCACGGACAGTTTCGGCCGGATCTGCAGGACGGATCTGTTGCAGGACTTTGATCTTTTCGGCTCGCAGTGCTTCTGCTTCGCCATTGATTGGAGGCTCCATCGCGAGGAGGGCAACCATCTGCAGGAGATGATTCTGCACCACATCGCGAACTGCTCCGACACCTTCGTAGAAACCGCCCCGGCCCGAGACATCGAACTCTTCGGCCATCGTGATGTGTACGGACTCAACGTGGTCGCGATTCCAGACCGCTTCGAGCATGGCGTTGGCGAAGCGGAAGACAAGCAGGTTTTGGATGCTGTCCTTGCCGAGGAAGTGATCGATGCGAAAGATCCGCTCCTCGGGATAGTGGCGGTGCAGGATTTGGTTCAGTTCAACAGCAGATGCGAGGTCACGCCCGAACGGCTTCTCAACAATGATTCTTCCTTCGTTGAGCCCAGCGGAGGCGAGACCAGTGGCGACGTCGTCGAACAATGACGGCGGAATGGCGAGGAACGAAACCGAAAGGCATTTGTTCGGGACCGCATCCTTCAACCTCTCGAACAGCTCAGGGTCGGTATAGCCGCCCCGCACGTAGGAGAGGCGCGAACACAGATCTTCGACTGCCGCCTGGTCAGAGCGCTTGCTGAGTGCGTCGCGCGCCCGGTCGCGGATGCTTTCGTCGGTGAACTCGGAACGGGCCACGCCGATGACCGCGGGTTTCACGCCATCGATGGTGAGTTCATACAGCGCCGGGAAAAGCTTTTTGTAGGCGAGGTCGCCGGTGACGCCGAACAGGATCAGCGTGTCCGCAATTGGCGGGGCTGGCAGTCCGGAAGCGTGGTTCACACTCTTCAGTGTGGCGGTTGAGCTTTGGAACGCGCCACGGGAACATCGCTTTGTTCAGTCCGGCAAGCCGACTTTCATAACAAATCGACCCATCTGACCCTCACTGTCGCTGGTCTGACCTCCTTGTGTCAGGAAACGATCCATCAGCATTTTCGTCTCAGGAAGCCGCATTGTTTCTTCGAACAGAGCGGCCTCTTCGCGCATTCCGTCGATCAATTCCATGGTCTCAGCGTTGCGAACGGAAGCCTTTGCTCGCTGCACCGCACCAGGTGGGAAGGAGGCGATTCGGGCGGCGAGGCGGTCGACGAACGGTCGAAGTTCATCCGGTGGAAGGGCCCGGTTCAGCAGCCCCCACTGCTGTGCTGTCTCGGCATCAAGATCGTCGGCTCCCAGGATGATCTCGAGCGCCCGGCCGGTGCCGACGAGGCGAGGAAGTCGCTGTGTGCCAGTGCCGCCGGGAAGGATGCCCAGAGGCACTTCCATCTGATTGACAATGGTCTGTCCAATGGCGCCGAACCGCATGTCGCAGGACATTGCCAGCTCGTTGCCACCGCCACCAACCCGTCCTGCAATCTCTGCGATTGTTGCCTTCGGCATGGTGCGGAACGATTCGCACAGTTGATGGAACCCGTTGAGCTCGTGCCGGCGTTGCGGTGGGTCGCTCACGTCGGCATCCCGCAGGAGAGAGACATCGAAGTGGGCGATGAAGAATTCCGGGCTGTCGCTGCGAAGAATCACGACCCGGACGGTGTCATTGCCTGCGGCCCAGTCGGCGAACCGGCGCAGTTCGTGGAACAGCCGACCTGAAATGACATTCACGGGCGGATTGTCAACGGTAGCTGTCGCGACGCCTTCCTGGAGCGAAACATGGAGCTGTTGGAAGTCGGAGAACTGGGCCTCGAAGGATGACATGTGCTCATGATCGCACGTCTGGGGGCCGGATTCGACGGGCAAGGCCGTCTGGGCACCCCAATTGACGGGTCCTTTGACCCAAGCCCGCTCAGTCCAGGCATGAACAGGCCGAGGTATATCCTGTGCCGAACCTTGCATCGCTTTCCGAAGAGGTCATGGGGTTCCTTGACGCCCATCCGGACGCTGAGGTCATCCTGACGCTCGGTGAAATGTTCCGACGGGTCAGGGCCGCGCATCACTACCCCGCTCTTGAGAGGTTCGAGGAGGGCCCGCTCCTCCTGCGGGCCGGTCCTGACGCTCAGCGGGCGGTTGTTTTCGTTGCGAGCGAAGCGAGGAGCAAAGGCCAGGCTGCAGTCGAGGCCATGATCGGCGGCCGGGTGATTCTTCTCAGCGCTGTCAATCTCGTTCGGAACAACGGCGACACCGACATGCTCTTCGTCTGCCATCCAACGGCATCAATCGTGGCGCCAGCCGAGACCGACGACGTGGACAGAGAAGACGCCTTCCGAGTGATTACCGATCATCGATCAGGTGTTCTGTGGGCCGAGCCGGCCTTCTTCCGAACCTTCGGACTGGACCCGGACCAGGTCGGCACCTGTGACCTTGTAGCGTTGGCGGTCGAGTCGACACGAGCCGACATTCGGCGCGCACGCGGAGGGTCTGAATCACCGGGCGATTCGGATGGTCCGGTTCCGATGATTGAGAAGTGGATGCGGGCGCTTCGGCTCGGCATGTCCACTGGTCGCACCCAATTCCGCGACGCCGACGGCAACCCCGGAAACTGGTATCAGGTCACGCTGCGCGTCCTCGACGACACGGTGGAGATCCTCTTCGTTGACGTGACCGAAGACGTGCTCAATGGCCACCGGTTGCAGAGCGCCATGGAGGACCTGCAACGATTGGCCGAAACCGTTCCGCTGGGCATCTTCCGATCCAGCCCGGACGGTGACATTCTCTACGCCAACTCCAACCTGAACGAGGTGTTCGGCTGCAACATTGGCGATTCTTTGCCCGTCGACCAGGTGTTCTCGCTCGACGGGCAACCTGTTGTGCAGGCCCTGTCCGAGATGCTCCGAACCGACGCGGAAGTGCAGCTCGACGTTCAAGTTCTCAATGGCGATGCTCCAATTCGCTATGTCCGATTGCGGGTCACCGGCTATGTCACCACTGAGGGTGGGGTCGAGGTCATTGGTTCGGCCGAGGACATAACGCCGGACTTCAACCGGCGCATCCTGTTGCAGGAAGAAGTGCTCACCGATGAGCTGACTGGCACGGCCAACCGTCGCGGAATTGAAGCGGATCTTGAGGCCAGGCTGAGTTCGGACGACCCGACCTTCGCCGCCATGATGTGCGACCTCGACGGGTTCAAACAGATCAACGACTCGCTGGGCCATGAGGCCGGTGACTTCGTCCTCGCCGAGGTTGGCAGGCGCCTTGTTGGGGCGAGCCGCGGATGTGACAGCATCGGTCGTCTTGGTGGCGATGAGTTCTTCATGGTGGCCGACGGCATCACCGACTACGACGCGGGAGTTGACTTCGCGGAACGCCTGCTTGACGCTCTGCGCTCGCCGGTGCAGTACCGGGGGGCCGACATCGAATTGTCCGCCAGTATCGGCGTGGCGCTTGCGGTCAAAGGATCCACGACTCTGGCGCTTCTGCAGAAGGCCGACCATGCGATGTACCAGGCAAAGAGGGCCGGGCGGAACCAAGCCCTGCCGTACCAGTCGCTTGAAGCACATGCTGAGATCTCGCCCCTCGCGCTTCGGCGCGACCTGCGCAAGGCCATTCGCAAGGATGGACTATCGCTGGCCTACCAACCGATCGTGGCCCTCAACAGCGGTCTGGTGGTCGGAGCGGAAGCACTGCTGCGCTGGAACCACCCTGACTTCGGCCCGATCTCCCCGAGCGTGATTATCCCCGTCGCCGAACAAAGCGGCATGATTCGGGCGATGGGCGAGTGGACGCTGCGCAAGGCCATCGAGTCATCAGCGTTTGTCAACGCGAACGCAGCAGAAGACGAGCCGCAGATCCGTATTTCGGTGAACATGTCTGCGCTGCAGCTTGGGGAGCCGGGCCTCTCGGATCGCATCTACGGCTGGCTTGAAGACGCCAGGTTGGAATCCGTTCTGTTCGGACTTGAGTTGACCGAGTGTCACCTTGTCGAGACAGTCGACAATGCACACGAGAACCTTCGTGACCTGGCCGCCGGCGGCATCCAGATTGCCATCGACTTTGGGAATGGATCATCGGGTCTTGAGTATGTGCTTTCGCATCCGGTGTCAGTGCTCAAAGTGGACCCGTCCATCACCTCGCAGTTCGGCACGCCTCGTGCTGATGCCATCGTGCGGGGCCTGGCGGAAAGCTGCCGGGGTATGGGCGTCTCGCTGGTGATCGAAGGCATCGAGACCAGCGTGCAACTTGACGTGGCGCGCGAGGTTGGGGCGACGCACGGTCAGGGCTACTACCTTGGATGGCCGCAACCGCTTGCCGACCTCAAGCTGACCGTCGAGTCCTTCGCTGCCTGACCTTTCGGTTGGTGGCGGGTTGGCCCGGGTCAGCTCTGCTGGAGCAGTTTGCGCCAGACCGCTGACATGAGAAGAAGTCCAAGGCCAAGGAGGCTCAGCGCGGCGCCGATCGGAACGCCGTTGGTGCTGCCAGTCGTGGCGAGTGCTGCGGGCTGCGTGGGGACGCCATTCGTGAACCCATAGGCGGCGCCGCTGGATGCAGTGGCAGATGTTGTTGTTGCTGCTTGCGACGCAACAACAACCGGGAGCGAGGTTGCGGCTGGCATTGGCGTGGCGGGGATTGCGGTTGCCGCTGGGATTGGCGTGGCGGTTGGCATTGGCGTGGCGGGGATTGCGGTTGCGGGGATTGCGGTGGCGGTTGGCATCGGCGTGGCGGGGATTGCGGTGGCTATTGGCGTGGCGGGGATTCCGGTGGCGGTTGGCATTGGCGTGGCGGGAATTGTGGTTGCGGGGATTGCGGTTGGGATTGGCGTGGCGGGGACTGCGGTGGCGGGGACTGCGGTGGCGGGGATTGCGGTGGCGGTTGGCATTGGCGTGGCGGGGATTGTGGTTGCGGGGATCGGCGTGGCGGGGATTGCGGTGGCGGGGATTGCGGTGGCCGTTGGGATTGGCGTGGCGGGGATTGCGGTTGCCGTTGGGATTGCGGTTGCGGTTGGGATTGGCGTGGCGGGGATTGCGGTTGCCGTTGGGGGGACTGGGAGCGCGGCAGGGATTGTGGTTGCCGTTGCGGTCGCTCTCGGGGCTGGCGGAGCGTCTGCGCCGTAGAAGGCTTCACAGCCAACGCCGTCGTTGTCATTACCGTCAAGGTTGTGTTGGTCGACACCCACGACGCGCAGTCGAACCGGCCCACCGACGTCGGCGCAGTTCAACACGTCACCCTCGCCCGGACGCGCCTCAACACATAAACGTCCTTCGAGCGTGATGTAATTCGAATCACATTGGGTTTGCGCTCCGGCAGCCGGGCTGAAGGCGACGATTGCGCCGAAGCCAGCGAGGAGAAGTGCGAGCGCCGTAATGGGCCAGACGAATTGTGATGAGCGCATAATGTGACGTACCTGAGTTGGTCAGCTGGTTCGCTCGGCGACCGTAGCACTGTTCAGCTCGTGCCAGCGCCATGACACGGGTCGACCAGAGCAATACGAGCGGCCGCTGTATGACAGGAACCGCTGTTACTCCGAGCAGGAGCTGCTGGCGCCCGTTTCTAATCTGCATCCATGCGGTTCAAGCCATCGAGCCGCAACAAGCGATTCCTCAGCGTCGCTGTGGCTGGTGTCTGCTTCGTAGCTTTGGCTGCACTGCAACTTGGTGAAGCGAGACTCCGTAGCGCCATTGCAGATGAAATGCGAGGTGCTTCTCCAACCAAGCAGCGGACGATGGGTCGCAGTCTTGGAGTTGGGTTTCGATCAGAACGGCAAACGCAGCCGCAGGCGCGTAACTGGCAAGACCAAGCGCGAGGCTGAGACGAAACTCAAGGCGGAGCTGGTGAAGCGTGACGCGGGGATGAGTCTGGCTGACGGTCAGACCAAGCTCGCTGACTGGCTGGAGAAGTGGTTGGTGGAGATCCTGCCAGATGGCGCGAAGCCGAAGTCCGCCAACACCCTGACAGCGCATGCGTGGGTGGTGCGAAAGCGTCTTGTGCCTGGACTCGGGCACCTGCGCTTGTGTGACCTCACTCCCGATCATGTCGAGCGATTCCTGATCGGAAAGTCTGCCGATGGTATGGCGAAGGGCTCGCTGATCAAGTTCAGGTCAACCCTGTCTATGGCGCTCCGTCAGGCTGAGCGGCGTGGGTACGTGCTGCGCAATGCCGCATCGCTGGTGGACATCCCGCCCGCCCATGCCACTGAGCGCAAAGCGCTCACGGGTGATCAGGCGAAGGCGTTGCTCTCAGCCTGCGAGGGTGACCCGATTGACGCGCTCGTGACGACTGGCATCATGCTCGGTCGTCGTCCAAGGGAGCTGCTCGGACTGTCGTGAGCAGACATTGACTTCGATGCTCGGGTGTTGCACGTGCGTCAGGCGTTGATCTATGAGCACGTATCGGGCGAAGACGGAGACCGAGAGCATGTGATGCGCCTGGGTGGTCTCAAGATGCGCAAATCACGGCGCACGCTTGATATGCCGCAGCCCGTATCGGAAGCGCTCGCTTCACACCGCAAGGAGCAACGGCGGATCCAGATGGCATCCCGCGATTGGGTCAATCAGCGCCTGCAGACCGAGCCGGGCCATCAACGTCGCTGGCAACACCAGCCCAGCGTTCGCCACGATCCCATCATGATCAAAGATCGCCTGCAACCGATCAATATTGCGCGATGATGCGATCACGGAATGTGCCTCCTGTGGCTCGTGGACTTGTTGGCGTTAGATACCAACAGAACCCCAGCTCAGGAGGCACTTCTGGTGGACACGACCCCCACCAACCCCTCAACCAAACGGTGGATCGAGGCTAAGGTAAGCCAGCCTAGGCAGATGGCTCGGTGTGATTCACCCGTCCCCGGCAGGTGAGAAAAATTGGAATGGATCTACTTGCAGCTTCATCAGTCTGATGAGCGAGATGTTCGGATAGTCCGTTGCTTAAGTCACCGGTGGGGCACCATGAAAGAACTTGTCGTTGATCGATACGAGATACTCGCGGATCGTTTCAAGCCAGACCTTTAATAGGCGTCCGGGGTCGAAGGCCACATCGGGGGCAATGGACTTCCCGCGATGCTCTAACGGCGGGTTATTGAAACCGAATTCCATAGTCATCGGCTTGGTCTTAGTTTCGAGAACCGAGCCGGTCTCGTCAAAGGCGCGAAGGACATGCTTGAACCCGATTCGGCCGTGGCCGTAAGGGTCGGTCAAGTCGCCAAACGGTTCGACTTCTGTCCGAACCGACCGGGTTGCCGGGCCAGCTTGTTTGGCGAAGGCGTCGACTTCGGCCTGAGACCATGCTGGGTGAGGATCCGGGAGCTTCACCTCCCAGAGAGTGGGACCCTCAACCCCGCGGCCAACGTTAGTAACGCCGAATTTCGAGACATTGACTCGAATATCATTGACAAACTTCAGGAGTGGGTCATTGCCGTCGAACACCGTTCCCCAGTTCGACTGACGCCACTTCAAAAAACTGTCGAGCTGTGATCGGATCTTGTTGGTCCCATTCGTGCACTCCCGACCGAAGACAATCGCAATACGAAGGTCCTTCTGGGAGCGACCAACGCGGAACCTCGCAAGGGCCTCTTCTGCGATCTCCAGGCTTTGAAAGCAGCCGTTCAGATAGAGGCGCGCCCGCCGCTCACTGTCGCTGAACTCCGACGGCACCGGATCTAGGGCGTCCTCGTCTGTCATTGGCTACCCCTATGGGTGGCCAGCCCCGACAAATGGCTCACCTAATGGCTCACCTATCGCCCCCGCAGGTGAGAAAACCGGAGTGGAGCTTAGGAGAATTGAACTCCTGACCTCTTCCATGCCATGGAAGCGCTCTACCAACTGAGCTAAAGCCCCGGAGCGCACAAGACTAGCGGCACCGGCGCCAACTCGGAACCAGGGTTTCTGAGATTTCTTGCCGGGTTCGGGCCATCTGCTTCGAAACTGTCACAGGCTGGTCATAGGTTCTGTTTATGAGAAATCCGGGGGAGGTCAGAGAGGCGCATTCGACGCTGGTTGCGGCAGTTGTCGCCACGCGAGCAGCGCACGTTTGCGCACTGGCATCTCTGGCAGCGGCGGTGCCTGAGCGCACAACGGTTGACGTCGTCATGGCCCAGCTTGCGCTGACCCGGACCGCCACGGTTTCGTGTGAAGCAGGCGTGTTGGCCGCCCAGGTTGAGAAGGGCTGGTCGGAGAAGCTGGTCGAGGCCACTGCGAAACGTGCGGGCGCTTCTCGGGCGAATGCGCGCGCTGCTCGTAAACGCGGCGCAGCAGCAGCAGTGAACCCGGGCCTGTTGGCGGCTGGCCTCTCGCCGGATCAGCTTGACGTGATTGCCGAGGCAGCCTCAAAGACGGACGGCGCAGCGGCAGCCGACAACGTCCTGGTGCAGAAGGTGGCATCAGTGTCGCCGGAGCGCGGACGTCGGATCACACAGAACTGGATCAATGAGCGGGCAACGTCGGACGGCCTTGAAACCGAGTTTGCGAAATGTCGTCGGTTGCGGCGCATCTTCCTGTATCGCACTGAAGATGGCGTGTACGGCATGGGCACGGAGGGCGACAAGATCACCATTGACCGCTGCTGGAAAGAGGCAGAGGCGCGGGCGAACCGGATGTATCAGAACGAGGGAGGGCGAGACGTTCCCACCGCTCAGCATGCACGCACGGCACAGCAGCGCATGTTCGACGCATTTGCGGAACAGTTTCTCTCCGAGGGAGGCAACGCTCGGAAGCCAGTTGTTCCGCTGCTTGTGGTGACGGCCACATTGGACCGCCTTCTCGGGATCACGGACACGCCCGCAGAGATTCTTGGATCGGGACCGATTCCGGATTCCGTGTTCGCCGAGCTGGCGGCAAGATCTGATCTGGCCGGGTTGATCTTCAACCCGGACGGTCATCCCATGCACTTCGGCCGAACGCGCCGAGATCCAACCGCCGCTCAACGCCTGGCGGTGCTCATTCGGGACAAGGGCTGTGTGTTGTGTGACGCAGACCCTCACCGGTGCGAAATCCATCACACCATGCCGTGGAACGCCCCCGGCAAAGGCAGCACCGATGTCGAGATGCTCGCAGCGGTGTGCGGTGTTGACCATCGCCAGCTTCACAAGGAAAAGCAGACGCTTGTCCAGCGGCCAGACGGCTCATGGACAACGCGGCCTGCCACGCGAGATGAAATTGCCCCAACCAGACCGGAACGAAAATGAAGCTTCGAGCAGGGTAAGAAGGCACTTGCTCTGTGAGGGCTTCCGCGGTGTAGCGCGGCGACGGCTTGCGCAGTGGCGCGGAAACCGCTGTGAAGGTATGCGCGGTGTAGCTCGGCGCTTGGCTGGGAAGGTTTGCGCTTTGTAGAGCGGCACTCGGCGAGAGCAGGAGGTTTGCGCGGTGTAGCGCGTCGCTTGGCTGTGAAGGTTTGCGTTGTGTAGCGCAGCGCTCGGCGAGAGCAGGAGGTTTGCGCGGCGTCGCGCGGTACTCGGCTGTGAAGGTTTGCGTTGTGTAACGCGGCGCTCGGCGAAAGCAGAGGAGCTTGGACGGTTGTGCGCCTGTCGCATGATCGTGATGCTCAGCCGCCGGCGAGATCGCGGAAGACAGCCGGGATATGAGCCGGACCTTTCAGCGGGGCCCATTGGGCGCCAACGGCGGTGGCCATCACGCGGGCGTCTTCGCAGTCGTCGGCTGGGGCGATGATGTGTAATTCATCGAGAGCGCTGCACTCGGCCTCGGGTTCGGTGCCTGCGGTCGGGCGGCAATCCGACAACAGAATCACCCGCTTGCGAGTTGCGGCTGATGTTGCCAACTGGGCGCTCGCCGCCCGAAGAGCCAGGGCCAGGTCGGTTGGGCCACTTCCTCGCAGACGGAAAACATCATTGACAACTTCATCAGTCGGACGGTGCTGACCCTGAGACTTCACCACAATCACTCGATCAGAGAATGCGATCACTGCATAGTCATCGGGGGCTCGTTGAGCGGCAGCCGCAGCCGCAACAGCGGCGGACGCCAACCGCTCGCCGTTCATCGAACCGCTTCGGTCAATCAGCAGGCAAAGCGCCGTCTCCGGCTTCGACCACGATCGCACTCGAAGATCCTCAACTGCAACGGGCTCGCCGGCAGCCTTCGCCATCTGCAAACCGTCGAGGCTCTGATCCAGATCAACGTCGCCACCTGTCTCGTCCATCGGTAGGGACCTCAGTTTCCCAACACCACGTCCACGGGTAGGGCCGGAATGAGCAAGATCCAAAACCAGTCGGCCAGCCAGACGTTGCGCAAGCGCTCGAAGTTTCACATCCGTGGCCCCCGTGAGATCCGCCATGAGGGCAAGCATCTCGTCCGGGTCCTCAGACATGGCGTCCTCGACCGCCGAGTAGTCCATCTCGCCAACCTCAGGCGAGACATCATCAAACAACTCACTTCGACTCAGATCCCGGCGCGACACCGTGCGACGTTGTTCTTCCGACAACTGCTGCTGGGCCTCTTCGCCCTCAAGTGTCTTGTCGAGATCATCCTGAGCGCCGCCCCCGCCAGGAGGGCTCAGGCTTTTCCCGAATCCCCCGCATCACCAGAACCAGAACCGTCATCGTCAGTGGGAGCAGAAGCAGCCCACAACTCTTCGATGATCGCCTCGGGGCTGCGCTGGCTGCTCTCATGAACCCGAATCCGCCCAGACAACGCAGCGCGCGCCGCGTCGAGGCCGACACCTTCGTTACTGAGGTGACACGCACGCAACTTGGCCAACTGATTGGCAAGCAGGACCAGGTCAATCGCTCCACGAACCGACGAACCCACCCGGATGTCTCCGTGCTCGCGGGTGGAACGCACCACTCGCACCGCTCGGTCTGCAAGAGTTGCGTCGCACGCATCGGTGTCCCGGTCCACGATCTCGGACTCCTCACCCTGAGACTGATATCCCATCGCCACGCGACACACCCGGTCATAGACGGCGCCGGAAATGCGCGCCGTCCCCACCGCGTCGAACGGGTTCATGGCCGCCACAAACCGGAACGCCGGCTCGCACGCCACCCGACCGAATCTGGGCACCGTGATCTCACCCTCGGACATGACCGTGATCAACAGGTTCAGGGTCTCTTCCGGGACCCGGTTGATCTCCTCCACATACAGCAGCGAACCGTTCTGCATCGCGTCTACCAGTGGACCGGGAACGAAGATGTCCGGGCTGTAGCCCTCAGCCATCACCCGAGCCGGGTCGAAGTGGCCGGCGAGGCGGGCCGGTGTCAATTCCGCGTTCCCTTCCACGAAGACCATCGAGGTGCCGGCCTTGTCGGCAAGTGATCGCAACAGGGTGGACTTGCCAGTACCCGGGGGTCCCTCCAACAACATGTGTCGACCCGAGCCGAGCGCGGCAACCACCAACTCGATCTCCGAGCGGCGGCCAACCACGTCAGCCAACGTTGCGTCCACAAGAGCGCGATCAAACATCGTGCTCATCGGTCATCTTCTCCAGGGTTTCGGTGTGCAGGGTTTCGGTGTGCAGAGTTTCGGTGTGCAGGGTTTCGGTGTGCAGGTCGCGGGTTGCTGGCTCGGTTCGACCTGTCAAAAATCTCTGAAACTACAGAATGCTTCAGTGGACAGGTGCCCGGAGCTCACGGATAGCTCGACCCAAACGGTCGGACCTGGCCGCCTCTCGGTCAAGTACGGGTGCGTTTGCCAGCCCGAGCCCAGAGAGTCACCGGAGGCGTCTCCGATCATCGGCCTGTTGCGTAGCTCCCAGGCACATGTCCACCAGCGGTTGGCGGCTCGAACAGGGGAGTTGCTCAGTGGCTGTGGTCGTACATGACCATCCCGCGAATGTTCTCGCCGTCTCGCATGGCCTGATAGCCGGTGTTGATGTCTTCAAGGTCATAGGTTTTGGTGATCAACTCGTCGAGCTTGAGCGTTCCCTCCTGGTACATGCGCAGCAGGCGAGGAATGTCACGGCGAGGGTTCGCAGAGCCGAAGATTGAACCAACCAGTTCCTTCTGCATGAGCGTCAGATCGAACAAGGACAGGTTGACGTCAATGTCGTTGATCGGCGCTACGGAGGTGTGGACGACACGGCCGCCCTTGCCGATGATTGCCATTGTTGGAGCGATGAGTGTTCCGTCACCCTCACCAACCGTGATAATCGCCTTGTTGGCCATCTGACCCCACGTCAGCTGGCCAACCAGCTCGGTGGCCTCTTCCATCGAAGCTGCCGTGTGGGTGGCCCCGAAGACGGTGGCCTGTTCGCGCTTGAACTCCACCGGGTCCACGGCAACCACATGAGCGGCGCCTGCCATTGCTGCGCCCTGCACGGCGTTCATGCCAACACCGCCGCAGCCGACGATGACGACCGTTTCGCCGGACTTCACGTCGGCGGCGTAGGTGGCCGAACCCCAGCCGGTGGTCACACCACAACCAACGAGCGCAGCCTTGTCGAGAGGAATGTCCGGTTCGATTTTGATGCATGAGGCTTCGCCCACGACCGTGTGCTTTCCGAACGTACCGATGCAGCACATGATGCCGAGATCGGTGCCGTCACCAGAGTGATGGCGAGAGGTCATGTCGGTGACCTGGCGGCCAGCCAGCAGGAAGGCACCGAGGTCGCACAGATTCTGCATTCCGGTGGAACACGATGGGCAGCGGCCGCACGACGGAATGAATCCGAGGACGACATGGTCGCCTGGAGCAAGGGTGGTGACACCCGGGCCCACTTCGAGCACCTTTCCTGCGCCCTCGTGGCCGCCGATGAGCGGGAACTGCTGCAGTCCCATCTCTGCGGCGATGGCGTCGTCGAGCTTCATGTCGCCCGTCACCATGTGCTCATCGGAGTGGCACAGGCCAGAGCCGACAAGCTCCAACAACACTTCTCCAGCCTTCGGAGGATCGAGCGTAATTTCTTCAACGCTCCACTCCTGGCCGACTTCCCACAAAATTGCTGCCTTGGTTTTCATGTGTTTCCCCCGGTTGGTCAAATCCCAATGTTCAAGTCAGGGCGATGCTAGCTCAGCTCGTGGAAGCGGAAATCGCTGAACGGGGCTCGGTATCTGAATGAGCACAACACTGCACGCGCCGAAGGTCAACGCTGGCATCCAACGCCGCGAGCCAACGCCGGTAGTGAGTCAGCGAGTCACACTGCCACCGGTCGCATGAGTTGTCAGCCAAATGCGGTAACCAGGGCGGGAACCCCAGCCGACAGTGGCATCGCGACTGGTGCGCCCGACACACTTCGGCTAACAATGGCGCTGTGAGTTCAACCCAGGACCCGGACGAGAACGGGCACAGCTCCCATCTCGGACCAGATCATCCAGCCGGCTCGGCGGTGCCCCCGGTCTCTCCGGGAGCGGCCTCTTCGTCAATCTCTCCTCTGGCACCCGCAACGGACTTGCCAGCCGACGATCCTGATGACGGTCTGATCATTGACCTGACCACTGATGTTGCACGCATAACCACCGCCGACGAACTCGCCACCGAAGTTGATGCTGCCAGGTCCGACGCTGAGGCTGACACAACCACGGATACAACCGCTGCTGATGCGCTGACGGAACGGTCTCAACTGCTCAACGACGACAGGAATTGCTCCGACGACGACATCTCTGACGAGAACAGCATCAAGCCAGGAACGGCTCAGGATTCACAGGCATCAGCAGAACCATCAGGCCTGCGGGTGCCGGATCTGTTCGCTCCACTCCTGGGAGCGGCTGCAATCACCTTCGGTGCTGGCGTGGTTTTCATGGCGATCCTGTCGATCGGTGATCTTCCGATGATCGCTCACCCGGGAATTTTATTGATCGCCACCGCAGTCGTCACTGCAATTGTTTCGGTGCTGTTCCGCTCCGGGAAGGTTGCACCCGCATCGGGCCTTGCGACGGTCGCGATTGGTGTTTTCATCGCCCTGGGGGTGGTCCTCATGCTTCTTGCACTCAGCATCCAGTTGCGCGAGGGCGATACCGATGACGCCCGCCAGAGTCTGGCCCTTCTGGTGATCGCTCCCGTGACCATGTTGATCGGTTTCATTCTGACCCCTGCAGTGAAGGCCGCCCGCGCAATGACGGTGCCCGGCGACGCGGGTGCAGGCAATTCGCGCGCTGCCAGCTCGCTCCCGAGAACGGCCAGCCGGGTCCTCTCGGCGGTTTCCCTGGCCATGGTGTTCTTCGGAATCGCCGGCGTGCTGCTCGGCATTCTCGACGCAACCCGAGGTCTTGCCCCCACCGAGGCCCCGTACACGCTGTTTGCTGGTGCCTTCGCCGCTCTCGGCGGCCTCCTTCTGAACGGCCTCAGCCGCATCATCACCAGCGCACCTCCGGTTGAACTCAGCGCCCCCGCACCTCAACCAGATCAATAGCCGGAACAACCCGGCACGGTTGACTGTCTTTTCGGGCCGTTATGCCGCAAATGAGCCGGGCGTAGCGGCCGAGGCTCCGTAGCATTGGGGCCATGCCTGAGAACACCTACGACGTGCAGGCCGTGGAAGCCAAGTGGCAGGACTACTGGCGAGACAACGGCACGTACGAGATCGACAACGACGACCCTCGTGACCCGTACTACGTGCTGTCCATGTACCCGTACCCCAGCGGTGCGGCTCACATGGGTCACGTGCGGAACTACACCTTCGGCGATCTGCTCGTTCGCTACAACACCATGCTCGGCAAAGGTGTGCTCTCGCCGATCGGCTTCGACAGCTTCGGTCTCAACGCCGAGAACGCGGCGATCAAGAACAACGTGCACCCCCGAACGTTCACCGACGACCGCATTGTCGAGCTGACGTCATCGCTCATGCGCATCGGAGCGGTCTATGACACCCGCCGCATGCTGAAGAGCCATGACCACGATTACATGCGTTGGACCCAGTGGATCTTTCAGCGTTTCTACGAGGCCGGGCTGGTCTACAAGGCCGAGTCGCCCGTCAACTGGTGCCCCGGCTGCAACACCGTGCTCGCCAACGAGCAGGTGATTGACGGACTGTGTGAACGTAGCGACGATCCCGTCGAGAAGCGCAACATGACGCAGTGGATGTACAAGATCACCGACTACGCCCAGCAACTGCTGGACGACCTCGAAACGATCGACTGGCCCGAGCGGGTCAAGACCATGCAACGCAACTGGATCGGCCGATCTGAAGGCGCAGAATTCTCGTTGCCCATCGCTGATTCCGACGGGAACGCCCGCACCGATGTGCCCGGTGTCGCGGTCTACACCACACGCCCCGATACCGGCTTTGGAATGACCTTCGCGGTCATGTCGCCGGAGCACTCCCGGGTTGACGAACTCACCACTGACGCGCAGCGAGACGAGGTTCAAACCTTCCGGGCAGAAGCCGCTGCAAAGTCCGATATCGATCGCATGTCTTCGGTTGGCAACATCGAGAAGCGCGGCGTGTTCACCGGCTCAAACGTCATCAACCCGTTCACCGGAGCAGCCATCCCGCTGTACCTGGCTGACTACGTGCTGATCACCTATGGCACTGGCGCCATCATGGCCGTACCCGGACAGGATCAGCGAGACTGGGATTTTGCCACGGCCTACGACATCCCCATCGTGCGCACCGTCCAACCACCAGATGACTTCGATGGTGAAGCGTTCACCGGCGACGGTCCGGCCATCAACAGCGAGTGGCTCGACGGCATGGGTGTTACCGAAGCCAAGGCCAAAGCCATCGTCTGGTTGGTCGAAGAAGGTCTGGGCGAGAGCAGGGTCAACTTCCGAATCCGTGACTGGCTGCTTGGCCGGCAACGATTCTGGGGCTGCCCCATTCCCATCATTCACTGCTCGACGTGTGGAGAGGTGCCGGTTCCCGACGCCGACCTTCCAGTGGTGCAACCCGACGACGTTGAGTTCCGGCCTTCGGGCGAATCGCCGCTCAGCTACAACGAGGACTTTCTCAACGTCGCATGCCCCACGTGCGGTGAACCCGCAACGCGCGAGACGGACACGATGGATACGTTCGTCGACTCCAGCTGGTACTTCCTGCGCTTCGCCGATCCGCACAACAACGAGGCGCCCTTTTCCCAGGAGGCCATTGAGCGTTGGTTGCCTGTCGACCAGTACATCGGGGGTGTGGAACACGCCATTCTCCATCTGCTCTACGCCCGGTTCTTCGTGAAAGCGCTCGCAGATCTGGGGCACCTCCCGTCGACGCTTCGAGAACCGTTCAACCGTCTGTTCACCCAGGGCATGGTCAAGCTTGACGGGACAAAGATGTCAAAGACCAAAGGCAACCTCGTGGCACCCGAGGAGATCCTCGACAATCAGGGGGCCGACACATTGCGTCTCGCTCATTTGCAGGTGAAGCCGCCAGCCGAAGACGTGGACTGGGAAGACATGAACATCGATGGATGTTCCCGATTCCTGGCTCGTGTTCGTCGTGTTGCTGAACCAGACTCCGAGCTTGGCGCAAACCGACGCGAGGGCGATGCGTCAACCATGACCGACGCCGACATTGCGATGGACGTCTCCACGCACAAGCTGATCGATCGCATCACCGCAAGCTATGACCGGTGGTCCTACAACACGGGCGTTGCCGCGTGCATGGAGTACACGAACGAGCTGTACAAGTACGTGCAATCAGACAATGGCATACACGGAGAGACGCTTGACTTCTGCGTCGACACGCTGCTCAAGGTGCTCGCTCCCATGGTGCCGCACCTGACCGCCGAGGTCTGGGAGCAACGTCACGGTGACGGTGCCCACATTCATGCTGAGGCATTCCCGACCGCAGATCCGACGAAGCTCATGAGCGACACGGTCACGATGATCGTGCAGGTCAACGGCAAGGTGCGCGCGCGCCTTGATGTGGCCGCAGACATCAGCGAGGCCGATGCGACGGCGACGGCTCTTGCGCTGCCAAAGATCCTCAGTCAGCTGGATGGTGCCGAGCCGAAGAAGATCATCGCCCGTCCCCCGAAGCTGGTCAACATCGTCGTCTGAGCGGTGCTGGTCCTCAGGGCAGGAAGCTGGCGGCAAGCTGGAGTTGTTCGTGGGTGAATGCGCCGTATCTGGAATCGCTGGGTGAGCCGACGAGGTAGGCGGCGACCGCTTCGGCGAAGTCGCCTGCTCCAACGCTGAAGTCCGGTGCGCCGCTACCGGGCCACCATTGCATTGGCATGCCTCGGGCGGTGAGCCACTGCTCGCGCTGGGCTGATGTCATGTAGTCCACGTCGATGGCGTGAGCGATCTCGTGCGTCAGGATGCCAGCAATGCTCCAGGCGTTGTCGTTCGACTTGATGTAGATGTCGATCGTCTTCGATGACGTGTTGGTCAGTCCTCGGTAGCCGGCTCGTTCACCCTGATAGTTGACTGTCCACCCGGGAAGCGCTCCGCGCCAATTGTAGGAAATGAGCGCCTCAGCCTGGGCACCGATGTCGTTGAAAGTGGTTGCCACTGGTTGCGCCACCACGGGTGCGGCGGTCGGAATGGCCGTGGGTGCTGGTGGCGTGGTGGGAATGGCCGTGGGAAGAGCGGTCGGAACTGGAGTAGCAATCACCGTCGGTGCCGGAACTGCGGTCGGTTGCGCGACGACAGCAGGGGCCACGGTCGACGCAACAGTGGGCGTCGGGCTTGAGGTGGGCGCTGGCTCAGCGGTTGGTGCTGCGGTCGCCGTCGGGATGACAATTGGTTCGATGGTCGGCTGTTCAGCCACGGTGGTGGCGGCGGCTGCAGGGCCAGCTTCGATCGTCACTGCCGGAATCAGTTCGGTACTGTCTTCGTCGACAATCTCGCTGACGCTGTCGATGCGTTCGGCGTCGGCGGTCCCGTCGGTGTCGGAGTCGTTCCTGGCATCGGTGTCGAAGTCGTTCCCCGCGTCGGTGCCGAAGTCGTTCCTGGCATCGGTGCCAGCGTCTGCGCTGTTGGCTCCGGCTTCTGCGGGCGAGTCCGTGGCTTGTGGAGCGGACACTTTAGACGAAGGGAGGGGCTGCATCGAGGCGGTGGCATCAGCAGCGCCAGATGCATCAAACGGCGTTTCGGGTAGTTGGGTAGCGGGCGTGACGAATGCAGCGGCGCTCGAGCTGTCGGCCATCGAGGGCGGCGAGGAATTCTGCCCAACGAGTACGAGGGATCCAATGGCGGTCACGGCCACCAGCAGGCCGGCAGCGGGCACGACAACGCGTCGACTGAACAGCCTCGAACGGGTGGGGACAGCACCGCCGAGCATCAGCTCGCCCAGGCGTTGTTCCAGACGGGCCAATTCGACCTGCAGGGTCTCGCTCAGGACTGCCATGTCGGCGTCTCGCAAAGTCAGATCGTTACCCGGATCGACATTGCGCAACAGATACAGCAGAGCAAGGTATCGCTCCAACACATCGTCCACTTCGGCTGAGTCGAGCGTGACGTTGGACGAGCCGACCGCAAGGTTGCGCTGATCAAGGTCGAGTCGCAGGTCAGTGCGCACCGGAACAATGCGACTGGTGCTGATGCCGTAGATGCTCCCGAGTTTGGCAACCACGTCGTCGGTGAGCGGCCGTCTGCCGCGCTCGACCTCTTCCAGGTCAAATGGTGTCCACAATCCGGCGGACCGCCCGGAGATCTCTTCGAGTGAGGCGTTCTGGTCCAGGCGGGCTCGGGAAAGCAAGGCTCCAAGTCGCGCCGGAGGCACCAGGGTCAAATCACTCATTAATCTCACCGTACAGAAGCCCGGAAGGGGTGGGCGGTCATCCGGACAGGCAGGTTCGCTGGACGTGATTCGGATTACCCACGCCGACCACGATGTGCGTCCGAGCAGTGCTGAAACGGTGGCGCAGCGAGGTGGCCAGGCCGAGGTGGCCAGGCAGTGAGTCATACAGTTCGACCAGCAAGCTGGCCGTGCCACCAGATGCTCGCGAGTGCAGCCAAAGGCCCTCAGGTGCCGGCCGATGGCGGATGCTGCAAGAATCGACAGCGAACCGGGTTTGGCGCGTCTATTCGGGGTTGATGACGGGAAACGCTTCGGCCTTGTTGTGGACAACCTCGCTGATAGGGGTGCCCTCAACCGTGGTGACGCGCAAATCTTCGGAACGAACCCAGTGCAACGCACCGGCGCTGTCGGCCACCACAACCATCGGCATCGCTTCCGCAAGCTTGGACTTGTAGCCCATGAATCCCTGGCTGAGATGGGTGGTGGCGCCAAAGCCCGTGCCGACAATGACGTACTGCTTACCGGTGGGAATGTAGGTCGCAATGATTGCCATCGGGTGTCCTTGGTTCTGTCGTGTTCTGTCGGACCGTGTGGGGTCGCGTGGGGTCGTGTCGCTCCAGCCCGGAATTGTCTTTGCGGACTACGCCTGTTGAAGTCTTTCGATAACCGGTCCCCACAGCTCGGGGGCGGTCTCGTAGGGAGCGTAGAACGTAAGGCGGTCCACCAGTGAGCCATACCGGTCGACAAGCTTGTCGGCGATCTCATCGACCGGGGCCACGCAGCCAATGGTGTCGAGCATCGTGTCGTCGATCATGGTTGCCATCTCATCCCACTTGCCCTCTTTGGACATGCGGTTGAGCTCAGGCTGAATATCGCCCCAGCCGTGATGATCAAGCACGCCCTTGTAGGCGGGCGTGGATCCGTAGAAGGCAATCTGTTTGCGAACGCCGTCTGCCGCCGCAGTCATCTCTTCTTCAGTTGCGCCGGTCACGATCATTGCGGGGAGCGAGACTTCGACGTCGCTCATCTGGCGGCCTGCTTTGTCCACGCCTTTCTCCAGCGCAGGAAGAGACACGTCCTTCATGTACTCGGCGGTGGTGAATCCATGACTGAACCAGCCGTCCGCCACTTCGCCGACAACCTGGGTCATCAACGGGCCGACCGATGCGAGGAAGACCTTCGGCTTGCCGGGGAACGTCTTGTTGTTCGGGCTGAACATCGGTGTCATCAGCACATGGGTGTAGAAGTCGCCTCGGAAGTCCAGTCGGTCGCCGGTCAGCCACGTGTCCCAGATGGCATGGAGGGCCTGCACGTACTCGCGCATGCGAGCGGCCGGCTTGCTCCACTCCATGGAGAAACGCTTCGTGATGTGCGGCTTGATTTGGCTGCCGAGTCCGAGAATGAATCGGCCGTTCGACTGTTGCTGCAAGTCCCATGCTGTGTTGGCCACTGTCATTGGGCTGCGGGCGAACGCCACAGCAATGCTGGTGCCCAACTCCACGTTCTCGGTGGCGTCGGCCGCCAGGACGAGAGGGAGAAACGGGTCGTGCGCCAACTCGGCAACAAAGCCGCCGGAGTACCCGGCGGTTTCGAGCAGTTCGGCGCTGCGGCGGGCATCGGACAACTGATTGGAGACGGAGCCGTCAAGTTTCATTGTGGTGGATCTTTCTATCGCTGAGTTTGGGGCGGTGGGGGAGTGGTGTCGAATTGGTTGCCGGGGAAGTTGCTAGGAGATGAGCGCGGCGTGGTGCAGTGCACGCGCTATGAGATCGTCGCGCTGGACGACGAATTCCTCGACGGCGCCCGGATCCTTGTCGCCCATTGCGCCACCGACGTAGCGGGAGTAGACGCCTTCGATGATGGAGGCCAGGCGCCACGCGCTGAAGCAGAGGTAGTAGTCGATGTTCGCCATGGATCGACCTGACTCCGCTTCGTAGAGTTCCAGCACTTCGTCTTTCTCGGGGAAGCCATCGGCCAGTGTTGGAGACTCTCGCAGGGCGCCTCCCTGCTGATCTCCGGGCCGGGCCCAGTATCCGAGCAGTTGCGATACGTCAGCTCGAACATCTCCGAGGGTGCACAGTTCCCAGTCGAGAACTGCTGCGACCTCGCCGCTGTCACTCATCATGCAGTTGTCGAGGCGATAGTCCCCGTGCACGATGCCAGCCGTACCCTGGTCCGGTATGCGCGCGGCGAGATGGTCGTGGATCTCGCGCATCTCCACCCGATCCTCGACTTTCGATTCGTCGTACTGACGCATCCAACGACGGAGCTGGCGGGCGATGTAGTCCTCTTTTTTGCCGAGGTCGCCGAGGCCGACGGCATCAACGTCCACGGCATGAATGCGGGCCATGACCGTGACGAGCGTGCGAGCCATTTTCGCACGAATCTCGACAGGAAACGTCTCCGCAATTTCGGTGGTGCGCAGGATTGTGCCGGGCATGAATTCCATCACATAGAACGGGCGCTCATTGATGTCGGTGTCTTCGCACAGCCCAACAGCTTTGGGGACAGGTACATCCGAGTCGGCAAGGGCAGAGATGATCTTGTATTCGCGAAGCATGTCATGAGCGGTGGCCAGGACCTGCTTCAGCGGAGGTCGTCGCAGCGCCCATGACTTGCCGTTCTCGTCCGTCATACGGAAGGTCATGTTCGAGTGGCCACCCGCAATCAGCTCGAAAGAGAACGGGGCGACGGCGGTCGGCTCGTGCTCGAGCATCCACGCCGTCACATTTTCGCTATTGATTCCAGTCACTGCCTGATGTGCATCCACGACGGCAAAGTTACCTTCTCGATAACGTGTAGCAGACCGCCGAGGCCCGAGCGGCTGAATTCATGTGGGAGTTCGAAAAATGACAGATGTCACCGACGCAAGCTTTGTTACCGATGTGGTTGAGCGTTCTTCGGTTGTTCCTGTGGTCGTCGACCTCTGGGCACCGTGGTGTGGGCCATGCAAAACTCTGGGACCAATCCTCGACAAGGTGGTCGCCGAGACCAACGGACTTGTCGAGTTGGCCAAGGTGAATGTGGACGAAAACCCGCAGGTCTCGCAGGCCTTTCAGGTTCAGGGCATCCCCGCGGTGTACGCCATGGTTGGCGGTCAGGTTGCCGATCACTTTGTGGGTGCCAAGGGCGAGGCCGACGTTCGGGCGTTCGTGCAGGCGCTGATTCCTGAAGGCGCTGTTCCTCCGGGCGAGGCAGATGGTGGTTCTGAGGTTGGTGCCGAAGAAGCGCCAGCCCCCGGGCTTCCCACGGACGAAGCCGGTTTGCGTGCCCTGCTGGAAGAGACACCGGACCATCCAGAAGGCGTGGTCATCCTTGCCGCTCTGCTGGCCGAGCGGGGCGACGGTGAAGAGGCGCTGGCACTTCTCGAACGCATCCCCGAGACTGCCGATACCCGCCGAGTTGCCGCAATCGCCCGAACCGGACTGGCTTCTGTCGACGAAATCGAGTCTCGCCTCGAAGCGCTGTTGCCGCAGGTGAAGGACAGTGATGATGCCCGCCAGGAGTATGTCGACCTGCTCGAAATCATGGGCGCTGCGGACCAGCGGACTGCGGACTATCGCAAGAAGCTGACTTCGTACCTGTACTGATTGTCCCTGATTGTCCAATATCTTCTGAATATCTACTGCTGGGTGAGTTGTATTTCCAACCGGGAGATGTCGCTGGCCCGGAATCGGATATTCCCCGCAAGGTTGAAGGCCGCAAGCGCGCCGCGGTTGACGAGAAGGCGCAGGGCCTCTTCGGACATGGCGAGCCGACGCTGCACCTCATCCGGGGGCAGGAGATCAACATTTGAAACCTGGCGGGGCGCAATCAGGTTGTCCCGCAGTGCACTGCCGGCTGGATGAAGCGGTGACGGACTGGCCCGGGTGCTCTGTGTGCTGTGTGTGCTGTGTGTGCTGTGTGTGCTGTGCGTGCTCTGGGTGCTGTGTGTGCTCGGGATGCGCTCGATGGTGAAGCGGCAGGCGAATACCGATGTGTCCGCCGTGATGTTGGCCGGTGTTGTGGTGGTCGGTGTTGTGGTGGTCGGCATTGTGGTGGTCGGCATTGTGGTGTCCGCCGTGATGTTGACCGGTGTTGTGGTGGTCGGTGTTGTGGTGGTCGGTTCGGTTGAGGTCACAGTTCTCCTTCGAGTGCCTGCCGAGGCAGCGGGCACGGGTTCTGCTCACTCTGTTCAGCGCGCCTTGCAGGAGGTTCCCGCAGCTTTTGCAGAGATATGAGATCCCAGTGAGCGCAGGACGGGAATGAGCTGAGAGAGCGATTCCTAAGGTTTGTCTTGTGCCCGACGTCCCCCGCCCGCCCATTCCCGAAAGCCCGATCGCGCGCCTTCGACGTCGCTGGACCGTGATGCGGATGCAGGCCCCATTCCTGTCTCCCTGGCGGTCCGACTCGGGGTTGGGCGGACGTTCCCTGTTTGGTTCGGCCGGACTTTTTTTTGCCCTGGCTCTATGTTGCACAGGCCTGACGGTCGGAATGCTCTGGGGCTGGAACCGGTGGTCGGAGCGCTCGGTGGCAGCAGTTGAGGAGTTGATTCCGCGAGCGATTGCTGTCGACGCGGCTGCGGGGGCTGCCCCGACGGGCGAGATCGAGGTGGTCGATGCTGAGCGCGGGGACCGCGCTGTTCGCATGCTTGAGACGGCGAGCGGAGCGCTGCCGAGCACGGTCAACCCCGGCACGAGCAACGACGGAACCGTCAAGACCGGTGCGGGTGTTGACGTCGAGGGTGCCGGCGAGACAGAGCCAAGTATTGTTGTGCATGTCGCCGGGGAAGTGCTGCGTCCCGGGGTTGTGACGCTGCCGCCTGGCGCCCGGGTGGGTGATGCAGTGCGCATCGCAGGCGGGGTGACTGCGGCCGCCGATCCGGATCGTCTCAATCTCGCAGCGCTCGTTCAGGACGGACAACGAGTATTCGTCACCGCAGTTGGTGAAGATGTCCCCGCTGTCGTCAATGCGGAGCCTGCGGCGGCTGGTCAATGGGTGGATCGAGATGACTCTGAGGTCGAAAGCGTTGGTCCAGTTGACCTCAACACCGCCACGGTTGCGGAGCTTGAGACACTCCCCGGGGTTGGCCCGGCGACCGCAGCGGCCATTCTTGATCACCGCATGAGACGCGGTCCATTCTTTGACGCCGAGGGACTGTTGGATGTTCCAGGAATCGGGCCGGCCAAGTACGAACGCCTCGCTCCGCTGGTGATTGCATCGGCGAGTTGACCTGCCATGGTCCTGATGAACATGGTCCTGGTCAACATGGTCCTGGTCAACATGGTCCTGGTCAACATGGTCCTGGTCAACATGGTCCTGATGAACGATGTCTGATGGGCAGATTTGGATACTTGTCGCTGTCATCTGGATGGGCGCCCGAATGGCCTGGGCTGTCACCGTCCCCAGCGCCGCGTTCGGGGTGATGGCAGCGGCAGCGATCCTTGCCGGCGGCGCCGCCGTTGGTCGTTCGGCAGAAGCTCGCTTTGCCGTTCTGGTCCTGGCTGTCGCCGCTGGAGCCTCAATGTTGGGCGTGCGAGCGTGGAATGGACTCGTTGCCCCGGATGCTGGCCAGTGGAGCGGCGAGGCAACCCTTGTGAGTGATCCGGTTGCCGTGCCCGGCGGGGTTCGGGTGCGGCTGCGTCTTCCGCCGCAGGCCGCTCAGGACGTTTCCAGCGTTGTGGATGCTCGGGCATGGGGCGGTGCTGGCGGACAGCTTCGGTCGCGGCTCATGGGGGAGAAGATCATCGTTACCGGATCGGTGCGACCCGTCGACGAGTTGGAGCCCTGGCTCGCTGCTCGGCGCATCACCGCGAGAATGACGGTTCAGAAGGTCGGCTCGTGGCGCACTGGTTCGGTCTTCACAAGGATTGCGAACAGCATGCGTCGCACCATTGAATCCGGGGCAAGTTCAATCAGCCGAGATCGCCGGGCATTGCTCACAGGTCTGGTCTACGGCGACGATCGGAACCAGTCCGCTGTAACCGCTGACGATTTCACCGCTGCTGGTCTCACGCACCTGCTTGCTGTGTCCGGGCAGAACGTGGCGTTTGTCCTGGTACTTGCTGGTCCGCTCCTGCGCAGTTTCGGTTTCCGCATGCGGTTCCTGCTGACGCTGGTAATTGTGTTCGGCTTTGCCACACTGACGCGCTTCGAGCCATCGGTGATGCGGGCGTCATTTATGACCGGTGTTGCGGCGTTTGCCATTGTGCTTGGGCGACCGGCCACCAGTCTGCGCGTCCTTGGTCTGGCTATAGCCGCGCTTGTCCTCTGGGACCCGCTGATTGTGCACGCGGTGGCCTTTCAGCTGTCGGTGGCCGCATCGCTTGGCATTCTGGTCATCAGCCCGCGTCTGGTGCCAGTGATCCGCGGGCCGCAGATGTTCGCTGAGGCGCTGGCCGTGACCGCCGGCGCTCAGCTTGGCGTGGCGCCGCTGCTCATTTTCTTTTTTGGGAGCGTTCCGGTGGCTTCGTTGCCAGCGAACCTGCTCGCTGGACCAATGGCCGGCCCGGCCATGATGTGGGGACTCACCGCTGGCTGGCTCGCTGGGTTGATGCCAGCCGCAGTTGCGACATGGTTCCACCTGCCAACCCGGCTGATGTTGGCGTGGATCGCCGGCGTCGCCAGGACATCGAGTGTTGCCCTACTCGGCGATCTGACAGCGTGGTATCTGCTGGTGCTGGCCGCACTCCTTGCCTTTGTCCTGTGGCGTCCCACTCGTCGACGTCGTCGCTGGGTGGGATTGGGCGTGGCGCTTGTGCTGATCGCCCCGGTTCTCGTGCTCTCGCCCACTTCCATCGGATCGGTTTCCCTGGACGACGGCTCCACGCTCTGGCAGACGCAAAGTCGCGTGCTTGTGGTTCTCGATCAGTCAAGCGACGCCGAGGATCTGCTGGCGGGCTTGCGTGATCAGCGAGTCCGCCGGATTGATCTCGTTGTCGTTCGTCGCGGTGGGCGACGGGCCTTCGGCGCCCTCGAATCGCTGCGGGAGAGGTTTGTCGTTACCGAGGTGTGGGCTCCGCAAGATCATGCGCTCAACGGCGTGACAGCCATCGGTCACGCACACGTCCTGGACCTCGGTGAGCTCACGCTCATGGTCGAACCCATTGTGGACGACAGTGTCGGCCACATGCTGATCGTCACGGCGCTGCAAGGCGGCTGACTCGCGTTGGATGTTCGGCCGGGCCAATTGGTCGATGCAACCGGGTGGCCCTCGCCCCATGTCGGTCAGGCATGGAACTGGTTGGCATGCGAGCTCCAGGGAGCCGACTGCTGTGTCTTCGCTCCTCGGCCTTCTGCGTGGCTCTGTGGCCGGGGCATTGCTGTTCTACGCTTGACACGTGTCCGAGGATCCAATCGATGTCACGAGCCAGGCCGAGTTTCGTCGGCGCTGGACGGCGCTTGCGGATCTGTTGTCGCGCGTGGACGGAACCGGTTGGGCCGCTGTTGGAGCGGATCTGGCCAGGCGTCACGGCGAACCCGGGCGGCGCTATCACGGTCATGCTCACGTCGTCGCCGTGCTCGATGTTCTCTCGGATCTTGGACGCGGTCACGAGCCGGTTCCAGCTGCCCTCCAGCTTGCAGCATTCTTTCATGACGCGATTTATGACCCAGCTGCGGCCGACAATGAACTGGCCAGCGCGGTGCTTGCTCGTCAACAGCTGAACCGTCTCTGGATTGACACGAGCCTGATCAGCGACGTCACGTCAATCATCGAAGCCACGGCCACCCACGAGCCGGTATCCACGCCCGGTTGCGAACTCTTCCTCGACGCGGATCTCTCCATCCTCGGCGCACCGCCCGCGGTGTATGACCGGTACGTGGTCAACATTCGCTCGGAGTACGCCCACGTTCCTGCTGACGCCTTTCGAACCGGGCGCAGTGTGATTCTTCAGCGGTTCCTGAACCGTGACCGCCTGTTCTTCACCGAGACTGGTGCGGCCCGCTTCGAAGCGCAGGCTCGTGAGAACCTCCGCCGCGAACTTGCGGCACTGGCGGAGTAGCCACCCCGCACTGGCCCAACCCCGACCCGCCCGGCACTGGTCCAGCCCGGCATGGTCTCAGCGCTGACCCAGCATGGTCTCAGTTCTAACCCAGTCTGTTCCGCAGCACGAACGGGAGGACAGGGCCAACGCCTGCTTCTCGCAGTCGGTACGCAGCCACCGTCATGGTCCAGCGGGAGTCGATCTCGTCATCGATCAGGAGCACCGGACCGTCGAGCAGGTCTGCAGGCAACGTTGCCAGATCAACAGACAATCGACTCCACACGTTCAAAGCCTGATGAGCTGAGTTCGCCTGGTCAGCTTGCAGGCCGGCACTTGCGTCGACGGCAGCTGTCAGCACCGGGTACACGGGCAGCTTGCCGAGGGTGCCAATCATCTCGGCGACGCGATCAATCAAGGCGCCTGCCCGACGAGATGGCATGGGGCAGATCCAGGTTGGCCGATCTTCCCAACCCCACCGTTTGAGGACGCCGGCACAAGCGGCAATCAGATCGTCGCCCACATCGAACGCCTGTCCGCTGCGGGCGAGTGTCAGCAAACCCTCGACGGTCGCGTCCCAACCACCATCGCCGAGCCGGGCGAGCGCCCGACCGGCTTCCGCCTGTTGCTCTGGTTTGATTCGACCCCTGGGTGCGTCAAGGCGTGTGGGCCATTGCCTGCGCGGATCGACCACCACGTCTCCACCCCGAAGCAACACGTCTGCCTTCGCCACAAGCGCTGGATCAGGACTGGACTGGAACGAGTGCGACGTGCACCGATCGCAACGACCGCAGTCTTCGGCCTCATGGTCATCGAGCGCATCGCGCAGATAGCGGAGACGACACGTCTTGAGCGTCGCCCATTCGGTCATCTCGGCTGCCTCAGCCCGACGTAAACCTCGTAGTTCATCAACCAGCGCATGGTTGTACTGCCAGGGGAAGTCCGACCGGATCCAACCTGACCCGATGCGTTCAACCGCACCGTCAACCTCCAAAATGTTCATGAGTGTCGACAGCCGGGACCGGCCCAGGTTCACGTAGCGTTCAAGGTCAGCAATGCCTGTCGGCTCCACTGGGTTCAGCTGGTCGAGCGCAATCTGGCACAGTTCGGCGCTTGGCATGGACACGGATTCGAACCAGTTCCAGATGCGTGCATCTTCAACAGGGCGGGGCACCGCTATTGCCTCAGCGTGCTCGATGTTGCGGCCAGCACGTCCAATCTGTTGGTAATAGGCGACAGGGGTTGGAGGTAACCCCATGTGGATACAGAACGCGAGGTCGCCTTTGTCAAAGCCCATACCGAGCGCACTTGTTGCCACCAGCGCCTTGATCTCGTTGGCCCGAAGCGCTGCTTCCAGACGAATGCGCTCTTCCGGTTCCACCTGTCCGGTGTAGGCGCCAACCTCGAACCCCCGGGAGCGAAGCCAACCTGCTGTCTCATGGGCCTGGGCCACGGTGAGGGCGTAGACAATGCCGGAACCCGCCACGTTGGGAAGCGTCTCGGCCAACCACGCCAAGCGATGCGCATCGTTGGGCAGGTCGACGACAGAGAGATGCAGCGATTCCCGATCCAGAGTGGTGCGCAGGACAAGCGTCTCTTCGCCCAGCTGGGTGGCTACGTCGTTGGTTACCCGTTCGTTCGCTGTGGCGGTTGTGGCCAGCACCGGAGTCCACTCGGGCAGGTCAGCCAGCAACCGGCGGAGGCGTCGGTAGTCAGGCCGAAAGTCATGACCCCAGTCGCTGATGCAGTGGGCCTCGTCACAAACAAGCATGAACGCCTGTCGTTGCAAGGCGTTGAAGACCCGGTGGCGGAAGCCCGGGTTCGACAGTCGCTCGGGAGCGATCAGCATGAGGTCAACTTCATCGGCCTCGATTTGCGCCTCGATCTCCTCCCATGCTCCAACGTTTGACGAGTTGATGGTGACTGCGTTGAGCCCCAGCTTCTCTGCCGCCGCTACTTGGTCGCGCATCAACGCCAGCAGCGGAGAGACCACAACCGTTGGACCCCATCCGCGACTGCGCAGCATGCGCGTGGACGAGAAGTACACGGCCGACTTTCCGAATCCGGTTCGGGCGACCAAGAGCGTGCGGCGCCGCTGCGACACCACCGCCGTCACAGCCTCGATTTGTTCGGCACGAGGCATGGCGTCCGGACCGGCGAGCAACCTGATGTCGCGGGTCAGCTCTTCGAGAACCTCTTCCGGCGTTGGCCGCGCTGGCTCAGCGCTGTGGCTGGTCGGGTTGCCGCTGCTGGTCACGTCACTCATGGCCACAACCTAAACCGCCCCTGCGACAGTCATGCAGAAGTCACCCTGTTGGAAGTCATCGACTGGACCGCACGACACCACGGCGCAATGCGCGCAGCGTCAATGATCTGGCTGATGAATCAGGTCAGGCAGTCTCTTCGGAAGCACTGGCGGCCGGGTCGATGAGGTGTCCCATGCGGGTGCGCTTGGTCTCCAGGTAGCGGAGGTTCTCCGGTGTGGTGTCGCCAATCAGGGGAACCCGCTCCACTATCTCAAGGTCATAGCCGGCGAGACCGCCGTACTTGGTGGGGTTGTTGGTGAGAAGACGCATCTTCGTGATTCCGAGATCGGCCAGGATTTGCGCGCCGATGCCGTATTCGCGGCTGTCCGGCGGGAAGCCAAGCGCTTCGTTCGCTTCGACGGTGTCCATGCCTTCGTCCTGCAGCGCATAGGCACGCAGCTTGTGACCCAGGCCGATTCCGCGGCCCTCGTGACCGCGCAGATACACGATGGCGCCGCGTTCGGCTTCGCCGATGAGTTCCATGGCCCTGCGCAACTGGGAGCCACAGTCGCAGCGCAGCGAGTGGAAGATGTCGCCGGTCAGGCACTCGGAGTGCACACGAACGAGTGGCGGGTTGTCCGGATCGCTGAGGTCCCCTTTGGTATACGCAACGTGCTCTACGCCGTCGAGAACGCTGCGGAAGGCAGTGACATTGAAGTCGCCAAACGGCGAGGGGACAGTGGCAGAGCCCTCGGCGACGACCAGGCGTTCCTGATCGTTGCGGAACTTGATCATGTCGGCGATCGAGATGATGGGCAACTCGTGCAGGGCCGCGAACTCCAGGAGCTGGGGGAGCCGAGCCATGGTGCCGTCGTCGTTCGCAATCTCACAGAGCACGCCGCACTCTTCCAGTCCAGCCATGCGCGGCAGATCCACGGCCGCTTCGGTGTGGCCAGCGCGCTTGAGTACGCCACCGGGGCGAGCTCGCAGCGGGAAAATGTGACCCGGGCGAGCGAAGTCCAAACCGCTCACAGAATCGTCGGCCAGAGCGTTCACGGTGAGTGCGCGATCGGATGCGGAGATTCCGGTGGTGGTGCCCTCGTGCAGATCAACCGTCACGGTAAAGGCCGTCTTCATAATCTCGGTGTTGTGCTCCACCATGAGGGGCAGATCCAGCGCGTTGGCGCGCTTGTCGGTAATGGCACAGCACACGAGGCCGCGCGCCTCGCGCATCAGGAACGCCATGTCGTCAGGCGTCACCTTGCTGGCCGCCATGATCAGGTCGCCTTCGTTTTCGCGGTCTTCGTCATCGACGACCACCACGAACCCTCCCGCGGCGATGGCGTCGATTGCTTCTTTCACTGAGTTGAGGCTCATGCGTTTGCTCCGGTGGTTTCCATGCTGGTCTGTTCGGTCGTCTGTTTCAGGTTTGCTGCGAGCTGGCGCTCGACGTACTTGGCGAGGATGTCCACTTCAACGTTGACAACATCGCCCGGGGAGCGCTTGCCAAGGTTCGTGACCGAGGCCGTGTGCGGGATGATTGCCATCTCGAACCAGTCCGGCCCGATGGCGGCAATGGTGAGACTGATGCCGTCGAGAGCGATCGACCCTTTCTCCACGACGTAGCCGGCGAGTTCGGGGGACAGGCCGAATCGGTAGCGCCACGACCCGTCGTCCTGGGCGTCGATGGCGAGGATGGAGGCAATCCCGTCGATGTGCCCTTGCACGATGTGACCTCCCATGCGTGACGTTGGCTGCATCGGGCGTTCCAGATTCACCTGGTCGCCAGCGGTGAGCCGCCCGAGGTTGGTGCGATCCATTGTTTCGGGCACGGCATCGGCAGCCCAGTGAGCACCGGAGAATTCGACCACGGTGAGACAACAGCCGTTCACGGCAATTGATGCGCCCATCTCGACGTCACTCAGAACGGTCGTCGCGTCGATAACGATACGCACACCCGAACCATGCGATTCGATGCTGCTGACCGTTCCCTGTTCTTCGACAATGCCTGTAAACACTGGCTTCCTCTCGGTTCTCGCTGTGTCTCCGAGATCTCCGAGGTGATCGATTCGGGAAAGCGCCGAGGGGACCCTCGCTGGTGCACTGTGAAGCACGTTGCACTGCGAACGCATGACAAGAACCGAGTCCGGAACCGGACTGAGCTTGCGTATGCGCTCGGGCAGCCAGCGATGGCCGTCGAACATCCTCTCCCATCCGGACTCTTACCGTCGGCTCAGGAATCTCACCTGATCAGCAATCGGATCGCTTCAGCGCCAGCTCCAATGTTGCAGAGGTCGGCGTGCTGCAATCCTCAAGCTCACGGGCTTGACGCTCGACACCCGCTGTCCAATGACCTGTCCAATGACATTGTCTGCCAAGGACGTTGCGTGCCTTCGTCTCACCGCCGGTCGGGACTTACACCCCTACCCCGAGGATCTATGAAGTTGTGTGCACACAGTATTGCGCGTCGAGCGAGGTATCGGCACCAAACGGCCGCGAATAGTTGGGCATTCAATCTGCGGTGAACCAATCTGCACGCTCACACAAGCCCAGCGATCCCATTAGGGTGCGGAGCGTGCATCCGAGACTCGTCGATCTTCTTCCTGACGTCGCCGCGGCGGACGCCGCAGACGGCCGTGTGCACGTCTTCGTCGGCACCATGGTCGACACAGCCGAATCTGAGAGTGAAGCGGGTGAAATCCATACCGGAGCAGACTTCGTCGTCGCTGCAGAAGATGTGGAATCGATCCCCGCTGAATGTATGCACAAGGTGCTGGCCGGGCATGATCCGTCGTCGCTCATTGTCGAGGTGACTGGTGTCGATGAGGCTGCAATCATTGCCGGACAGGTGTTGGCAATTGCAAGCGGGGTGCGTGCGCTGGTCGCCGCCGACGTGGAGGCCACCCGTCGGGCCGCGGTGATGATCGAGCAGGTTCTGATTGCCAAGAGTCTGAGAACATGATCCCAGTCCAGCTGTTCACCGGGTCCGACGAGATTCTGATGGCCGAGGCTGTGCGCGCCGCCATCAACGAAGCGCTTGGCGATACGCCCGGAGACCTGGCACTGGACGACATGGCTGAGTCTGCCTACTTCGACGATCCGGACTGGACCATCACGCCACTGGTGGACGCAGCGCAGACCCTGCCATTCCTCACCGATCGTCGCGTGGTGGTGGGTAGGAACCTCGCCCGCTTCTCCACACAGGAATCCGTCGCCGCGTTGTTGCGATACCTCGACAGTCCGGTTGAGACAACAGCGCTCATACTCGTCTGGGACAAGGGCCCGAAGCTGCAGCGCGCCGGCAATGTGCCGAAGAAGCTGACCGCAGCAATCAACGCTGCGGGCGGTTCCATCACCAAGATCGCAGCCCCCACCGGGAAGGGTGCCGCGAAGTGGCTCGACGAACAGGTCAAGGCGTCGGCCATCTCGCTCGACCCGGGCGCCAAACGCATGCTGAGTGAACACCTGGGAGACAACGCCAACCGGCTGCCCGCAATCCTCAAGGCACTCACATCCCGGTTCGGCCCCGGTTCCAAGCTGTCGGCCGAAGAGATTCAGCCGTTCATTGGCGATCAGGGATCGGTTCCGCCGTGGGAACTAACCGATGCGATGGCGGACGGAAACATTCCGCTCGCCCTCGAGATGTTGAGCCGCATGATGGGCGGCGGTGAGCGACATCCGCTTGCGCTGATGGCCACGCTCACCACGCACTACATGCGCATGGCCCAACTCGACGGCGCCCGAGTGGCAAACGACAAGGACGCAGCGACATTGCTGGGCATGAAAGGGTCGACGTATCCGGCGAAGAAGGCCATGAACCAGGCCCGGCGCATGGGCACCGATGCAATCCGTGACGCCATCGGCCTTCTGGCGAAAGCCGATCTGGACCTGCGCGGCATGACAGCACAGGACCCCGAGGGCGTTATGGAGATCCTCATCGCCCGCCTCACCCGCCTCAGCCGTTGATGGAAAGGTGTCAGAGGGCTCGGCGGACGGCGCACAGCCGCTCAGATAAAGTCCTCAAGGCTCGGGCGGGACCTCCCGATGCATGGTCCATGCGCGTAAAAGTGAGCACGATTCTCGTCAGCCTCCTGGCCCTCGGCGCACTCGTGACCCTCATTGTTGGAGAGGTGGTGCACGAACGCTCAAACGCCTTGCGCCTCAGCGCGAATCAGGAGTTCAGCGATCAGATTGCCCAAACCACTGCAGCGTCGCTGAATGAGGCGTTCGAGGGCACTGCCAGCCTGGTGGAGTTCACCGAACAGAGAGCCCTGACGCTCGCCGAGTACCAGGTCGGATGGCAGACCGCATTTCCCTTTCGAGGAGATTCGACGTCGAGCGTGATCGTGGCGGTGCCCCCGGAAGACTTTGACGCCTTTGTCGAAGCGACACAGAACGCCACTCCGGAGTACACGCCTCAGTTCGTGAGCGAGAATCCTCCAGAGCCTGGTCACCTGATGTACATGCTCACCGCCACCGACTCACGCTTTCTGGGCGCCGACCTCAACGTCGTGCCCGAGGCCGCTGCTGAACTCGTCGCCATCGAAGCAGGCGCTCCGTACGTCGACGGCACCGACGGTCGCCAGGCGGGTGCCGTTCCCGGCGGTCAAATGCGCGTCGTCCGGGCCCACGAAACCGTGGACCTCGGCGGCGTGCTGCGCCAGGCCTGGACTGCGTTCCAAGTTGACACTCGACCCATTGCCGCCGACGCAGCAAGCGGGATGGGAGCCCGTGGCGCGACCATCAGTTCCAATTTGACCGGCTTTCTTGACGAAGTTGGCGAGGTGGCATTGAACGACTCCAAGGATCAGTGGAAGAGCACATCTTCGGCCAACGCCGGCCCGTTCACGGTCACCGCTGATGTCTGGTCAAACGGAGCTGGCATCACCCCGGTCTCTCGCACCCGGGTGCACCTGATCGGCTCTGTCCTCACCCTGGCAGCACTCTTGCTAGGTGGCCTTGCGATGGCCGTCCGCTCGTTGCTTGATCGGGTTGACCGAAGCGACCGAGACGCCCGTCGAGACTCGTTGACCGGTCTCCCGAACCGGCGGGCGCTGCAGGAACATCTCTCGGCTCACCGCCATGAATCCAAGTTTGTGCTCTTTGCGGACATCGACCGCTTCAAGGTTGTCAACGACAGCGCCGGGCACCTGGCTGGCGATCGTCTTCTTGTCGAGGTAGCGGCACGCTTTGGGGCTTGCGAAGACGTCTTTGTTGCCCGGTACGGCGGCGATGAGTTCGTCTTCGTGGGTCGGCCAAACTGCGACCCAGCCGAGGCTGCAGTGAGGCTTGCAGCAGAGCTCGTCGACGCGATGGCCGACCCATTCGAACTGCCCGGCGGCCCGGTCAGAGTTTCGATCTCGGCTGGAATCGCAACCAGCGGGGAGGATGAGGATGTCTCAGCCGACGAGCTGATACGAGAAGCCGATGTTGCCCTCGGCAAGTGCAAGAAACGCGGAATCGGCGGGTTCATCCTGTACGACGAAACGCTCAAGGGCGCAGAACTCGACCGACTGGTTTTCGAGGCAGACCTGCAGCGAGCGCTCGACGTGGGCGACTTCGTCCTTCACTATCAACCAATCGTCGACGGCTGCGGCGCCGTTGTTTCGTACGAGGCCCTCGTGCGATGGGAACGCGATGGAATCCTCCTTGCTCCGGGAGCGTTTCTTCCGGCCGTCAGTGACATTGGTCGCGAGCGTGACCTTGGCCTGATCGTCCTCGAGCAGTCGCTGTCAACCTATGCGCGCCTCGGCACCGACGGCCCCGGCGGGCGCCCGCCCACACTCCATGTGAACGTCGACCCGGAACAGCTGACAGACTCTGGCTTCCCGGCGAAGGTGGACAGCCTCCTGCGCAAATACAACGTCGCCCCCGAGCTCCTTCTCCTGGAGCTCACCGAACGTGACTGGGACAGCCCAATGGAGATGCTGGATCCGCTGCTGCGCCAACTCGCCGACCTCGGCGTGGGGCTTGTTGTGGATGACTTCGGCGATGGTTACTCGTCGCTTGCCCGGCTGCTCGCCATTCCCGGCCTCACCGAAATCAAGATCGACCGGTCCATGGTGCGCAACGCGGTCGAACCCCGCACCGCAGCTTTGATCAAAGGCCTCACAACTGCCATGCAGGAGATTGATGTGACCGTCCTCGCCGAAGGCGTGGAGACCGTCGAGGAGCTTGAAGCGCTCAAAGCAGCCGGTATTGATGTCTTCCAGGGCTTCCTCTTCGCTCGACCCGGCCCAGCAGTCAAGACATTTGCCCACAGGCCCACAATCGCAGCAGTGCGCAACGACCCTGCCTCATCCTGAGAGCGCAGTACATCGACCGGAGCCCATCGACGCCGGCGCAAACACACAGCAAAACGAGAACAGCCCCCGGCGGAAGCCGAGGGCTGTTGGAGTTCTTATGCCTTGTGCGTCCAGGCTCAGCTTTCGCCGGCTTCGATCCGACGGATCTGGGCGATGAGACGGGACTTCATGCGAGCCGCCTTGTTCTTGTGAATGATGCCCTTGGATGCGGACTTGTCGATCTTCTTGATAGCCAGGCGCAGAGCATCGGCGCTCTGGTCGGTGCCAGCGGCGGCGACTGCGGCCTTGGTGGTGGTACGCATCCCGGAACGGGTGCCCTTGTTGCGCATACGGCGCTTTTCGTTCTGACGATTGCGCTTGATTGCGGACTTGATATTTGCCATGAGGTGTCTTCGCTACTTCTTGTCTTGGACCGTGTAAGGCTAGCGCCGACTGCCGTGACCCCCACACCTCGCACATGGGCTTTTTCTTGAGGCGCCACCGGATATCGTGGCCAGTTCCTTATGGAACTCTCCCGGATTCGCAACATCTCAATCATCGCGCACATCGATCACGGCAAATCAACGCTGGCTGACCGCATGCTGGAGATCTGTGGAGCCGTGGAATCGCGAGACATGCGGGCGCAGTACCTCGATTCAATGGATATCGAGCGGGAGCGGGGCATCACCATCAAGCTCCAGTCCGTTCGGCTGGAACATCAGGACACCGTCATCCACCTGATCGACACACCCGGACACGTTGACTTCGGTTACGAAGTGTCACGCTCGCTCGCTGCGTGCGAAGGCGTGATCCTGTTGGTGGACGCCGCCCAGGGCATCGAAGCGCAAACCCTCGCCAACGCCTATCTGGCTCTGGAGAACAATCTCGAGATCGTCGTCGCACTCAACAAGATTGACCTGCCCGCAGCGGATCCGGACAAGTACGCAGGCGAGATTGAACAGGTTCTTGGCGTCCCAGCCGAAGAAGTGCTGCTCATCTCTGCCAAGACGGGTGAAGGTGTGGAAGAACTACTCGACGCGGTGGTGCAACGCATCCCTCCGCCAGTCGGCGACGCCAACGCCCCGCTCCAGGCACTCATCTTTGATTCGCACTTCGATCAGTATCGCGGCGTGATCAGCTCGGTCCGCGTTTTCAACGGTGTGATGAAGCACGAGGCCAAGCTCCGCTTCATGCAGGCCGACGCAGATCACGAGGCGGACGAGATCGGCACCCGTACACCGGACAACACCCCGGTAAAGGAACTCGGCCCCGGCGAGGTGGGCTACCTCATCGCCGGCATCAAGGACGTGGGCGAAGCCCGTTCCGGTGAAACAGTCACCACCAGCCGCGGCGGCGCCGACGAAGCTCTCGATGGATACCTGGAACCGAAGCCGATGGTGTTCTCCGGTCTGTATCCCATCGATGGCGACGAGTTCAATCATCTCCGCGAGTCGCTCGAGAAACTGCAGCTGAACGACTCCAGCTTTACCTACGCTCCCGAGACTTCGGGCGCGCTCGGCTTCGGATTCCGCTGTGGTTTCCTCGGTCTTCTGCACATGGAGATCGTCCGGGAACGGCTGGAACGCGAATTCAATCTTTCGCTGATCTCCACCGCACCGTCGGTGGAATACCGGGTGCACAAGACCGATGGCGACATCGTCATGATCGACAACCCGTCAGAGATGCCACCAGCAACCCACGTCGACTTCATCGAAGAACCATTCCTGAAGATCAACATCATCACACCGTCGGAGTACACCGGCACGCTGATGGACCTTTGTCAGACCCGTCGCGGCGAGATGGGCAAGATGGAATACCTCTCGCCGGAGCGTCTCGAAGTGGAGTACAAGATTCCGTTGGCCGAAGTGGTCATGGACTTCTTCGACCAGATGAAGAGCCGCACCCAGGGCTACGCCAGCCTCGACTACGACCCAGCCGGTTACGAACGATCCGACCTGGTCAAGGTCGACATCCTTCTGCAGGGCGACCCGGTTGACGCGTTCAGCAGCATCGTGCACCGAACCGCTGCCGACGACTATGGCCGTCGCATGACCGAGAAACTCAAAGAGCTCATCCCGAGGCAACAGTACGACGTGCCAATTCAGGCAGCCATCGGCGGGAAGATCATCTCCCGCCAAACGGTGAAGGCATTCCGCAAGGATGTGACCGCCAAGCTCTACGGCGGTGACGTCACACGAAAGAACAAACTCCTCAAGAAGCAGAAAGAGGGCAAGAAGCGCATGAAATCCATCGGCCGCGTCGATGTCCCTCAGGAAGCCTTCGTCTCCGCTCTCAAACTCGACGACTAGAACACTCGTCGGCTTCGCCTCCTGGCCGTTGCACGGAGCCGGAACACTCGTCGGCTTCGCCTCCTGGCCGTTGCACGGAGCCGGAACACTCGTCGGCTTCGCCTTCTGGCAGGGTCATTGGTCGGCTTCGCACCTTGATGGTTGCGCAGAGATCGTTAGCTCATTCGGGCCCGGGGCTATGACGGCGCGATCGGCGAACCGAAGCGCAGGAGGTTGCCATCAGGGTCGATGTGTGCTCCCTCGCACAGGCCGTAATCGGTGTCGGTTGGGGGAACCATGCGACCGTCCACTCCGGCTTCCTCCCACTGCGCGTGGAGCGCTCTCGCATCCTCCACGTAGAGGTACACAGCCACCATTGAGGTCCAGGGATCCAATCCTGCAACCTGAGCGAGGTGAAGATGCACACCGTCCCGTTCGAGGTAGCCGTAGTCGGCGTCGCCGCCGTAACTCGTTGCCGTAAAGCCCAGTTTTGCGTAGTGCGCCAAGGCGTTGGCAACGCTGGTGACCGCAAGCACCGGGGCAATCGATGTGAGGCACGTGCCGTCAGTGGGTAAGTCTCCAGAGGGCATTTGGTCGGAATTGGTCATGCCTCAGTGTTGTTGAGCCGTGTGTCACCGCGCAACTGAGTACGCTTGGCCCGTGCAAGACAAAGCGGAGCAGAAAGACCTCACAGACCGCAAGGAGGCCATCCTGCGCGCCGTCGTGCAGGGATACATCTCCACGTCCCGCCCGGTCGGATCCGGCCTGGTCACCGCAGATTCTGGCCTGGACGTCTCGTCAGCCACCATTCGCAAGGAACTCAGCGCACTCGAGGATGAGGGCTACCTGCTCCAACCGCACACCAGCGCTGGTCGGGTGCCCACCGAAAAGGGCTACAGGTACTTCGTTGACTCCCTGATGGAACCGAAAGAGCTTGACGGACAGAAGTCCGAGGTCATCTCCGAGTTCTTCGAACGTACCCATGGTGAGCTTGAACGTGTCCTGCGCCAGACGAGCAGCCTTCTTGCCGGGGTCACTGACTACGCAGCGGTGGTTGTCTCACCGCCGCCGGCATCCGCATCTGTGCTGTCCGTGCAGCTTGTTTCGCTGTCCTCCAACGTCGCGCTGCTTGTCGTGGTGCTCTCGAACGGTGGTATCGAGCGACGCTCCATTGAACTGGAAGCGGAACTGGCTGAAGACGACATCGAAGCCGCGCGGATCGAGCTCAGCCGGATGATGATCGGCACCACTGGTGCGGTGTCAGGCGGGCCCAAAACCGGCAACCCAAACGTTGACGGGCTTGTGCGTCAAACGGTCAGCGCCTACGGATCCCCGGAACGACGCCCCAATCGACTGTACGTAGGCGGAGCGTCGTCGGTGGCCGGTGGGTTCGAAACCGCCGAGACCGTGGAGAACGTGCTGGAACTGCTTGAGAAGCAGTACGTGGTGGTTTCCCTCATTCGGGATTTGCTTGATCGAGGGCTACGGGTGGCAATTGGCACCGAAACGGGAATGGACGACCTCAATAAGTGTTCCATCGTCGTGTCGCCGTATGTCGTTGAAGGCGAGGAAGTCGGCTCCATTGGTGTGCTCGGCCCCACTCGCATGAATTACCCGGAAGCGCTGTCCGCAGTCGCTATCGTCAGCAACCGGCTAGGCGCACTTCTCACCGATCGCTGAACTGAGCACCCTTTTTCATGAGTACTGACTTCTACGAACTTCTTGGCGTTGCACGCAGTGCCTCCCCCGACGAGATCAAGAGCGCGTATCGCAAACTTGCGCGGGAACTTCACCCTGATCGCAACCCAGGTGACACCGACGCTGAAGCAAAGTTCAAAGAAGTGGCTCGCGCCTATGAGACGCTGAGCGACCCGGACCGTCGATCCCAGTACGACCGCTTCGGTGAAGGCGGCCCCGGAGCGGGCGGCTTTGGAGGGGCCGATGGTGGCCTCGGAGACATATTCGATGCGTTCTTTGGTGGTGGCAGCCCCTTTGGTGGCGGCCAGACCCAGAAAGTTCGACGCCAGGGTCCTGATCTCGAAGTCAACGTGGACGTCGCGTTCGAAGAAGCGGTGCTCGGCACCGCGAAAGAGTTCAGCTGCCGCACCGCTGTACCCTGCGAAACCTGTGAGGGTACCGGTGCGAATGAGGGCTCTTCCGCCGCCACCTGCGCCCAGTGTCAGGGGCAGGGAGCGGTGCGACAGATGCGCAATTCAATCCTCGGACAAATGATGTCCACCGTGCAGTGCCCGGGTTGTTCCGGAACCGGTGAAGTCGTTCCCGACCCCTGCACCACCTGCAGCGGCGAAGGTCGCGAGATCGCCGAGAAGACCTACACCGTGGACGTTCCCGCCGGAGTTGACTCTGGATCCACCCTGCGGCTGACCGGAAGAGGCGCGGCTGGTATTCGCGGCGGAGGCTTCGGTGATCTCTACGTTCAGATCCGAGTCCGTCCTCATGAACGCTTCACCCGCGATGGTTATGACCTGATTGACAAGCTCACGGTGCCGATGTCGGTGGCGACGCTTGGCGGTCTCATCAAGTACGAGACGATCGATGACGTTGAAGATCTGGTGATTCCGGCCGGCACGCAAACCGGAAGAGTGTTCCGTCTGCGCGGCCAGGGAGTCCCCCAGGTTCGCGGCCGAGGACGCGGTGACCTGCGGGTGCAACTCGTGGTCGACACACCAACTGATCTCACCAGCGAGCAGGAAGATCTGCTTCGCCGATTTGCGGAGAGTCGGGGCGACGACATCGCGCCGGCTGAGCGCGGGTTCCTCAAGAAGATCCGCTCCAAGTTCGAGAACTGATTTCCGTGGTGGTGTCGAAGCTGGACGACGGAGGGCTGGTTGCCCATGGTGGCCCGCATGTCTTCGTCAGCGATCTTGAAACGTTGGTCATTGACAGCGATGACCGTCACCATCTTGGGCGCGCTCTTCGGCTGCGAGACGGTGATCAACTGACGGCTTCGGACGGGGTTGGGGCGTGGCGGTCGTGCCTGTTCCGCTCCGGAGATGGGGAGCCGCTTGGCGCAGCAGGTGAGATTGTGGTCACCGCAGCCCCGCGACCCCGGTTGACCATCTGCTTTGCGCTGGTGAAGGGGTCCAAGCCAGAGCTGGTCGTGCAAAAGCTCACGGAACTCGGCATCGATCGCATCGTGCCCTTCACGGCGGCTCGTTCGGTCGTGCGGTGGGATCAGACAAAAGCCCAGCGCAACGCCGAACGGCTCCGCCGAGTTGCACGCGAAGCAGCCATGCAGTCACATCGCGCGTGGCTGCCAGAGGTGGAGTCCCCACCCTGCTTTTCCACGGTGGCGGCGATGCCCGGCGCAGTGCGTGCCGACATGAACGGTGCGCCTCTCAGTGCTGCTGGCGATGCCGCCGACATCAATGCTGCTGGAATCCACACTGTTCTGATTGGACCGGAGGGCGGCTGGGACGAAGGCGAACGAGCAGCCGTGCCCCGCACCGTCGCACTCGGCGCACATGTGCTTCGAGCCGAGACCGCAGCAATCGCTGCGGCGACATTGCTCGCATCGCGCCGCATCTGATTCACACGCCAGCCAGACACTGTTCAGACTGCTTCGTTCACCGCTGCGGCGCTGACGCATCCACGATCGTGGTTCGGATTCCTACTGCCAGACGTTATCTGGATTCATTTCCTGTATTTGGTAGAGCCAGAAGCTCCCACGTTGCGGTGCTCGGATTGAAAATTCGTCAAATGCGTTCAAAGTCTTATCGGTTGACCGCTCTATGTGCCCAATGTGTAGACTCCAAGTGCTCATCGGGGTGACTGGGCACTAAAGTCACCACGGGGCCACGCAGTGCGGTTTGGTGTTGCGACCAGTCAACGCCACAGTGAAGGAAGTGAAGCAAACGTGACAGATTCTGCATCCACAGATCTGGAAGCTGACTACATCCGTCTTGTCGGATCTCGGCTCCGGACCATTCGCCGGCAGAAGCGCATGTCGCTCCAGGAGGTCGAGGCAACCTCACACAAGGAGTTCAAGGCATCAGTGCTTGGCGCATACGAACGAGGTGAGCGTGCCATCTCCGTGCCGCGACTTCAGCGCCTGGCAACCTTCTACAACGTGCCGGTTGACCAGCTCCTTCCGGCCAATGAAGCCGATTTCGGAATCGATGCGTCGGACGCTGTGGACATCAAGGCTGGCGCTCGGCGCAGCAAGGGTCCTGTCACCCTCGATCTCGCCCGCTTGGAACGACTGAACGGCCCTGAAGCTGACATGCTCACTCGCTACCTGACAACCATTCAGGTGCAGCGCCAGGACTTCAACGGTCGCATGCTCACCGTTCGCAACGATGACCTTCGTGCCATTGCCTGCATTCTCGGCGTACGACCAGAAGCAGCCGTCAGCCGCCTCGACGAATTGGCTCTGGCCTTCGCCCGATAGACCTTCGCTGCGACGTCATTGGCTGTGCCGTGCCTTCAAGCTCCGTACTGCACCTTCAAGCTGAGGTGGGGCCCGTCTTCCGGCGTCCTCGCCGGCTTGTGATCAGCGGTCGCCCATGGCGACGAAATCCCGACGTTCGGAGCCGGTGTACACCTGGCGGGGCCGGGTGATGGCGGTGTCCTGGCTCAACATCTCGTTCCAGTGGGCAAGCCAACCCGACGTGCGCGGGATGGCAAACATTACGGTGAACATGTCGGTGGGAATGTCGAGTGCCTGGTAGATCAGGCCAGAATAGAAGTCCACGTTCGGATAGAGCTTACGATCGATGAAGTAATCATCGGCCAGGGCGTACTCTTCGAGCTTCAGGGCAATGTCGAGCAGTGGATTGCTCTTTGTTGCAGCGAATACATCCTGCGCGGCCTGCTTGATGATGGTGGCCCGAGGGTCAAAGTTTTTGTAGACGCGATGGCCGAAGCCCATAAGTCGCTGCTCGCCGCGTTTGACCGAGTCCACGTAGTCGTCAACCTGGTCGTAGCTGCCGATCTCGGCCAGCATCTTGAGAACGGCCTCGTTGGCGCCACCATGGCGGGGGCCGTAGAGGGCTGCTGCTCCAGCGGCAACCGCCGAGTACGGGTCGGCGTGGGAGGAACCCACGGTCCGCACGGTGGTGGTTGAGCAGTTCTGTTCGTGGTCAGCGTGCAGGATCATCAACACGTCAAGGGCCCGAGCAATCTTTGGATCGGCCTCGTAGTTGGGCTCTGCCATCTTGAACAGCATCGAGAGGAAGTTGGTGGGGAAGTCGAGGTCATTATCCGGATAGACGAAGGGGAGACCATCACCAAAACGGTATGCGGCAGCGGCCAGCGTCGGCATCTTGGCGATGAGACGGGTCATCTGCAGCATCCGGTTTTCGGGATCCTCGATATCTTTGGCTTCCGGGTAGAAGGTGGACAGGGCAGCGACAGTTGACATCAGCATCCCCATGGGATGTGCGTCATGGTGGAACGACTCGGTGAAGCGCTTCCGGATGTTCTCGTGCACGAAGGTGTGGTGGGTGACGTCGTGTACCCAGGCGTCGTACTGCTCAGAGGTGGGGAGCTCGCCATTGATCAGGAGGTAGGCGACTTCGAGATAGGTGGACTTCTCAGCCAGCTGCTCGATGGGATAGCCGCGATATTCGAGGATGCCTTCCCCGCCGTCAATCCACGTTATGTCTGACTTGGTTGCTGCCGTCGTCTTGAAACCTGGGTCGAGGAACCACATACCCGGCATGAGCTTCTGCCATGCTTTGGCGTCGACGCCTCCGTTCACGATCGGAATTTCCACCGACTCGCCAGTGCGATTATCGGTAACGGTGATCGATTCGGACACAATGCCTCCAGGCCTTCGTACTGCTGTGCTTGCTGCGAGATCAAGGGCCAACACTAGCCGAATATGGCACCGCCCTGAACGCCGAAGCGGATCAAATTGGCATTCTGATCGCCTTGTGTACTGCGGGACACTTTTGAGCACTCGGGCGACGCGAGTGCGGCGCATCTCGGGGGGCGACTCAGAGGGGAGAGTTGTCGTGGATCCGGGCCACGTGCGACTCTGCTTTCGTTTCAAGCAGGTCCAGTGCGGCCGCGATGTGGTGTCGCGACTGATTCGGTTCGATGATCGCATCGACTGATCCTCGCTCGGCAGCGCGATAAGGATTGAGCAGGCGCTCTTCGTACTCACGCTGGCGTTCGGCGCGCTCAGACTCGTCCGCTCGCCGATGGAGAATCTCGACTGCGCCTTTGGCGCCCATGACCGCAATCTCAGCAGTCGGCCACGCATACGCCATGTCGTTTCCCATGTATTTTGAATCCATGACGATGTAGGCGCCGCCGTAGGACTTGCGCAGCGTCAGTGAGACTCGTGGCACCGTGGCGCGGGCATACGCGAAGGCAAGCTCTGCCCCGTGCCGGATCATGCCGCGCCACTCCAGATCCTTGCCCGGTTGAAAGCCCGGTGTGTCAACGAGCGTGAGGATTGGGAGGCTGAAGGCATCACAAAGAGCGACGAAACGAGCACCTTTCTGGGAGGCCTCGATGTTGAGCGTGCCGGCCAACGCCTGTGGTTGATTTGCGACGATGCCGATGGAACGCCCGTCGATGCGAGCAAAGGCGGTCACGATGCTTGGTGCCCAATCAGAGCGCACCTCAAGCGTCGTGTCTTCATCGCAGATGCCTGCGATCACCTCGCGCACGTCATAGCTGCCGGTGGGGGAGTCAGGCACGATCGCACCAAGTTCGGGACGAACGGCTCCGCCCGGCTCGGCGGCGAGATTGCGGGGTGCAAGCTCGTCGTTGTGGGCGGGCAGGTACGAGAGCAGGTCGACAACCAGGTCGCGCGCCTCGTCATGATCGGCTGCAACGGCCGTTGCGACGCCGCTGCGCGCAGCGTGGGTGGCGACGCCACCGAGATCGTCGTGGGCGATAGGCACGCCGGTGAACTCTTCGACCATCCGAGGACCGCTGACGAAGGCGTAGGAGTCATCCACCATGATCACGTGGTCTGCAATGCCGAGCAACAGCGCAGTGCCGGCAACTGCGGGTCCGTCGAGCACGAGAATTGTCGGAACGGTGCCAGAGCATTCCACCAGCGCAGCTGCGGCACGCCCCCAGCTGTGTGCAGCGCTGATTCCTTCGTTTGCATTTGGTCCACTGGACGAGATCCAAGCGACGAGAGGAAGGCGTTTCTGGAGTGCGAGTTCGCAGGCGACGGTCAGCGAGTCCGAAGTGGTGGACGACAACGGCTCCAATCGGTGCTTTGGGCCGACGGTGAAGGTGACGACTGAGCGTCCGTCCACGAGTTCAACCGAGACGGTCGCCTGGTCGGGCGTGCCGGCACGCAGTCCCACCCCGGCACGCAGTCCCGTCAACGAGGTCTCAGAATCGGTCACGCATGACTGGTTATCACTCCGTCGGCGTTCCCGCCACACCAGCGCTGTTCAGACCAGCGCCGTTCACGGAGCAGAATGGCTGGGCACGGTGATGCCGCGGAGGTCGTCAATGTTCTCGGCGACGATGGAGTGCAGACCGCTGAGTACTGCTTCGACCGCGGCCGGGACGTGATGCGCTCTGTTGATCAATGTACCGACCTGGCGGGTCTGAATCCCTTCGACTTTGCGAGGTGGCGGCGAGTGCTGGGTGGGGGTTGCGGACGCGGGCAGCAGGGCTGCGGCAACGCCTGATGCCGCCAGAGATTCGATGAGTCGAATGCCTTCGAAGGCGTTGGACACCCGCATTTCCAAGCCGGCTGCCGTGAAACTGTTGTCGAGGGCAACACGGTACGAAGAGCCCTTCGCCGGCGCCATGAACTCGACATCGGCGAGATCCTTCACGCTGAGATCTTCCGCCGCTGCCAGGTGGTGGCCAGGAGGTAGCACGAGAAAGATGTCTTCACTGAACAGCGTCTGGGATGAAAGGTCAGCGTTGCTGGCGGGCAGATTGACGACGGCGATGTCGAGGTCTGCGGCTGCGACCATTCCTTCGAGCACGTTGGTCGCAGCCTCGGTGATGCGCAGTTCTACGTCCGGCAGGTGGATCTCTACATAGTTGAGCAGAAGGGGGACCATCCATCGGGCGGTCGACCCAATGAAACCGATCTGCGCCTTACCCACTATGCGATTCTGGAGTGATGCGAGGTCGGTGGGTATCTCTGCAACATTGGCGAGCACGGCTCGGGCTCGGGCAACAACAACTGCCCCCTCGGGTGTGACGTCTCGGGTACCGCGGTCGATCAGGGTCACCTTGAGTTCACGCTCAAGAGCGGCGATCCGCGTGGAGACGTTTGATTGCACCGTGAGGAGTTCCTGAGCCGCGGCAGAAAAGCTCCCCTGGTCAGCTACCGCGATGAGGCTTTCAAGCTGGCGAAGGTTCACGGGTACACGACTCCCAGAAGTTTGTCCATGCACGAACGAGAAATGTAATCTCGAACGTTATCTCGAATCAAGATATCAGCTATCTGCTTTTACTGTTGGACGAAGCTTGTGCGTTCGTTCACAATCTAATTCATAAGCGCTGCTGCACTTTCCCCCGAAACGCAGCAAGCGATCTACGGCTGGCGAGTATCTCCCCCAATTTCTCGCCACTGCCGCATAAGAAGAGACTGGATCCCCCCTCCGGTCTCTTCTTTCTTTTTGCGCTCCGGTACAACGCCCGTCCTCCCCGGCCTCCGACTTGTAACGGTGTGTCTGACACCGTGTCTGTCAATCGATGGTGACCAGGATTGGGGCGTGGTCGCTTGAACCGGGCATGCCTCGCTCAGCCCGATCCACGGCGATGGTGCTCACCCGCGCCGCAGTGTCTGGATCGGCGAGGACGTGGTCAAGTCGCCATCCGCGATCTGATGCATAGAAGTCAGACCGGCGGTTCCACCAGGTGAAGACGTGCTCATCGCCGAAGTGGTCCCGGATGCAGTCCACCAGGCCACCGTCGATGAGCGCATTGAATGCGGCGCGCTCGCGAGGGCTGGTGAGATTGCGTTTGCGGTACCGGTGTGGTTCCCAGATGTCGATGTCGAGCGGTGCAATGTTCAGGTCGCCGAGAAGAATTGTCGGCACTTCGCCCAGCCCGTCGATCTCAAGCCATACACCAAGAAGTGTGAACCAGGCGAGCTTGACGTCATGGGGCGGGGTACCAACCTGGCGCCCATTCGGCGCGTAGGCGGTATGGATCCGCAAGTCGCCGCAGGTTGCCGAAAGCAGCCGCGGTTCACGGAACGGAGACTGCGCTCCGGGGATCCCAATCACCGGATCGTCCAGTCCGACTCGGCTCGCAATAGCCACGCCTGCGTGGCCGCCGGTGCCGTGGATCAGGAGCTCATAGCCGCGTCGTTCCAAAGACGTCCGGGGGAATCGACGATCATCCACCTGGGTCTCCTGCAGGCACATCACATCCGGTTCGTGCAGGTCGATCCACCCCTCGAGGCGCTCAAGCCGGGCCCGAATCGAGTTGACATTCCACGAGGCGACCTTCATCGAGCTGGATTGCCGGACTGCAGCCCAGGCCGGGCGGAACGATTCCTGAATGATTCCACGATGTTTGGAGCTTACGGGGCCAGACTGTTCTCTTGCCTCGACCGCCCGTGACCACCAAATCTGTCAAGAGTCCGCTGGCCCGTCGGGGGTCGAACCAGTTCTACGGCTGGTGGATGGTCGTGTGGTGCACGATTGCGTTCGTCATGACGACACCGGGCCAGACCATTGGTATCTCCACCTTCATCGATCACTTCATTGAGGACCTCAACACGGAGCGCAGTGTTGTTTCGACCGCCTACCTCATAGGAACACTCAGCGCAGCTCTGCTGGCGCCAACTGTTGGACGGCTCATCGACAGCAATGGCGTGCGACGCGCCATGTTCAGCGTTGGCATCCTGCTCGGCTGTGCAGCCATGGCGATGGGGGCTGTGCGCAACGTGGTCATGTTGACCGTCGGGTTCTTTTTCATTCGACTCCTGGGTCAGGGAGCGCTGAGCCTGACTGCAAACACCGGCCTTGCGGTCTGGTTCGAAGAGCGGCGTGGTCGCGCCGTTGCGGTTTCGATGAGCATCTCGCAGGCGACGATGGCCATGGCCCCGTTCGTCTTCACCGCACTCATCGCGGCAGTGGGGTGGCGATGGGGCTTTGTTACCGCCGGGCTGGTGGTTGTTACGGTCATTCCGGCGATGGCGTGGTTCATGGTGGTGGACCGACCCGCATCCCTGGGGCAGGTTCCCGATGGCGAACTCATTGGAGTGTCTGACGACTCGTCCGGAGTGGTTGCGCTTCGAGGTTCACTGACGCGGGGCGAGGCGCTGCGGACCAGGGCCTTCTGGTTCCTCACATTCTTCCTCGGCCTGGACTCAGCGATCTACACGGGAATTGTCTTCCACAATGTCTCGATCATGGAGGCCAATGGTCTCAACGAGGTGCAGGCTGCAGCGGTCTTCATCCCAACCTTCGTCCCTTCGTTGCTGGCCACGCTCACTGTTGGCGAACTCACAGATCGCATCAGCCACCGGATGTTGATCCTGATGAGCGGTGTGCTGATGGCCAGTGGCTTCACGCTTGTGACCCTGGTTGAACCCGGGCTGATGACCTGGGCGTATGGCATTGTCTTCGGTCTCTCGGCAGGCACATCACGAGCGCTCTCCGGCGCGTTGTACCCCCGGTTCTTCGGTGCCGCCCATATCGGCACCATCCGCGGAGCGGCCTTCCTGATTGGCGGGGCAGCTTCAGGCATTGGCCCGCTCGTGGTCTCACTGGGTCGAGACATCACCGGCTCCTATGACCCGGTCATGTTTGGCTCCGCCGTGACGGCGATTGGTCTGGCCATTCTTGCCTCAAGTATCCGGCTTCCCGACCGCCCGCTCCTTACAGCTGCAGATTCCTACGTAAGGCCTGAGTAGCGCAGTTCTGCAGTTGCTACCCAACCGTCAGGTCGAATGGGGCAGCGTTGTGTGCGATGGCACGCCGGAGCCATCGAGCCCCTTTGCTCCCCTGATGACGACGAACGGCTCGCCGGGTACCGGGCGGCGGATATCGATCGAGCTGATGCCTGGAGCAGTGGCAACCAGGGTCTCAAGAGCCTTCGCGGTTGGTAGAGATGCATCGGTTTCGCGCTGCACACGCAGGATCCAGTCGAGTTGCGCCGCCGCGACGCTGCTCCGCTCCCCAGCTTCTGCTGCGCACTGAGACGAGACCACAATCTCGCCGCCAGATGCGACCATGTTCGCAAGGCGCCCGAACAGTGCTTTCCGGCCCGACTCGGGGAAGTAGTAGACGTTGTTGAGCAGCGTGACGATGTCGAACCGTTCGTCGACTCCAATCACTTCCAGTGCATCGCCGACGCGAAGGTCGACTCGGCCGAGCAGTCCGGCCCGATCGAGCCGCACATGAGCGTCGTCGATGACTGCGGTATCGAGGTCGATAGCAACTGCGGTCAGTTCCGGATCCGCCTTCAGCGCAGATTCAAGGTGTACGCACGAGCCGCAGCCGATCTCCAACCACGAGCGGGGACGTGCTTCATCGACTACTTCGGTTACGACGCCGGCAAGAACGGGCTCGGTCACCCGAGAGATATCAGCGATTGTGGTTGCCGACCGGGAAAGATCGTCTCGGCCCGGACCATCGCCGAGAAGTTCGTCCAACTCGAGATGTGGTCCGAAGGTGTATTCGGCCACCGAACGAAAGAACGGTGCGACGACTGGGTCGTTAGCAGCGATCGCCCGCGCACGTCTGCCGCTCACGGCGATCAACCCGTCGGACTCGGAAAGCTCACCAAGTTCGAGCCCCACCCGCAACCATGCCGACAGGCGGTCGATGCGTGTCGCTCCGACGCTCCGAGCAAGGTCTTCTGCCGTTGCTGGTAGGTGCTCGAGGTAACCGCTCGCCGCAGCACCCGACAAGAATGCGAGTCGCACGGCCCGACGGCCATCGGCGTATGCCAGAGTCCGGACTGGAGCTGTGCGTGCATCACCGAGAATCGCTGACATTGAACGCACATCGGACAGACGCCGCGCGATTACTCTCACAACGGACTGTCGATTCATGTCTGCGCCTCCTTCTCAGATCCATGCCGGGCGCAACCTGAAGAGACGGTGCGTGGATGTAACGGAGTCGTGGATTGTCGAGGTCAGGCAGGAGCGACAGCAACCGGAATGCCGTTGAGCACGGCATTGCCGGAGAGCGGGTCGATGGTGGCATCGTCGGTGAGCACGTTCGAGTTCACTCCTGGCCGGGTTCGGGCCGTGTGCATTTCGATGCCCGGCTCGTCGTAGCCCCAACCAAATGGAAGAGACACCACGCCCGCCATGATTTCGTCGGTCACCTGGACGGGGGCGGTGACGGTGCCGACCTGGCTGGTGATTGTTGCGTGAGAACCGTCATCAAGTCCGAGCGTGGACGCGTCATCAGGGTGGACCTGCAACGTGCAGCGCTCCTTCCCCTTGATGAGGACGTTCACATTGTGAAGCCACGTGTTGCACGAGCGCAGGTGGCGACGGCCAATGAGGACCAGTCCATCGGTTGCCTCCGGATTCATCACGGCGCTGGTGCTGAAGCGCTCCAGCTCGGGTGCGATGGGCGTCGGCCAGAGCTCAATCTTGGCGCTGGGCGTGCGAATTCCTCCCGGGAACCTGTCAGTGGCGGGGCCAAAATCGATGCCGTGCGGGTGCTCGGTCAACTTGGCGAGGGTGAGCCCGTCAGGGTTCGCCCCGAAGCCGTCGCCGTGACGGCCGACCCGCAGTCGAAGATCAATGATCTGTTCTGACCAGCTCCACGGGCTCAACGCCTCAAGGATCTCATCTTTGTCGCGCCCGTGAATGGGCGAGGAGGAAAGGCCGAGCTCACGTTCGAGCAGGGTGTCGAGCACCTGATGGTGCGCGAGTTCCGGATCGGCGTTTGCACCGAAGCCGCTGACGATGAGCGCAAGCCGGGCGAGGATCTCGCTCTCGTCTGGTGAGTCGGTTGCGAACACGGCTGGCGAGTACTTGGCGAACGATCGGATCATGTTGCCTTCGAAGGCGAGGTCGTAGTGGCTGCGCTCCAGCGCGGAACGCGGCGGGAGGATGACGTCAGCGTGCCGGCTGCTGGCGGTGATGTACGGGTCAACAGACACAAGAAAGTCGAGCTCAGCAAAGGCCCTGTCGATGCGGTCACTGTTCGGGAACGAGCGAACCGGGTTGCAGGCCATGAGGAACGCGGCCCTGATCTGGCCGTCGCCTTCGACTTCCATCTCCTCGGCCAGGCGGGCGGCTGGAAACTCGCCTTTGACCTCGGGCAGGTTGCTCACCCGGGAGCGGAATCGTCCGAGCTGGAAGCCGCGGCCGCCCGGTGTGCGGGTGGCCTGGTCCTTGCTTGCGGGTCCGGACCCAAAGACGACACCACCCGGGCTGTCCAGGTTGCCGGTGAGTGCGTTGATGACATCGACGGCCCAGGAGCTGAGCGTTCCGAATTCGACTGTGTGCGTGCCGATGCGGCCATACACGGCGGCTGAGTCGGCCGCCGCCAGTTCGTGAGCGATACGGCGAGTGGTCGCTGCGTCAATACCGGTCACCGCTTCAACCGACTCGGGCGTCCAGCCCTCAACTGCGGTCTCCACGTCGGCCACACCCGCCACGTGATCTTCGAGGCGACCGATCGACACACGTCCGTCTGCGAACAGCGTGTTGATGATGGCGAGCAGCCATGCGGTGTCGGTGCCGGGTCGGATGGTGAGGTGCTCGTCGGCGCGTTCGGCAGTCTTCGTGCGACGTGGATCAACCACGACAAGACGCCCGCCTCGCTCCTGAAGAGCATCGAGGTGGCCTGGAAAATCGGGCAGGGTCAGGAGTGAACCATTCGATGCATGGGGATTCGCTCCGAGCACCAGGAAATAGCTGGTGCGGGCGACGTCAGGAAGCGGGAACGAATCGGCATCTCCCCACATCAGTCCGGCCGAAACATGCTTTGGCATCTGATCGACCGTGGAAGCGCTGAACAGGGATCTGGCGCCGAGCGCTTTCAGAAACGCGCCACCATAGATGAGGCCGCCCATGTTGTGCACGTTCGGATTGCCAAGAATTGCGGTGACACAGTCGCGGCCATTCTTCTCGACAACAGCGTTGAACCGCCGCTCAACTTCAGCGAACGCCTCGTCCCATTCCACGGCTTCCCACGCTCCATCGCGTTTCACCACCGGACGGGTGAGACGGTCGGGGTCTTCGTGAAGCTGCTTGAGTGATGAACCCTTCGGGCAGATGAAACCCTTGGACAGAGGATCGTTGCGGTCACCACGAATGCGCACAACCTGATCACCCTTGGTTGTGATCTCAAGCCCACAGCACGCCTCACACAACGGACACGTACGAAAATGCGTGTCGGTGGCTGGATCAGTCGAGGAGGCGGTGTCGGTTTCCATCCCCCGAGACTAGGGCAACCACCATCAGTCAGACACCGTGGGCACGGTGCCCATGTCGTTCATCCTGCTTCGCGAAGTCCCTCGTTGGCATCGACCATTGCTGATTGCTAATCAAGGGCGACAACCCCTACTCGCTTCGTGTTCTGCTCCTATTGAGCGGCGCGTCCTGGCTACGCAGCGACCGCAGAGCAGCAGATTCCCACTACCCGGTGTATACCTGGTGTCAGACACTCCGTTACAAGTTGGGGACCTGGAGTAGCTGATTGATGGGCCCGGGTTTGTTGCGAACGGCGTGGATGCTGCGATGATGGTGTCGTGAGTTCATCCGTGTCCGACGTGCAGGTCGGAAAGCTGAAAGAGAACAACGGCGTAGAAGAAACTGAAGACGCGCAGCGCGTCTTCAGCTTTGCCATTGTTGTTTCGGCCATTCGCTGCACGCTGACGTACGTCGTGTTCCCCTTCGTTCTCCCATGGTTCGGTTTCGCCGACTGGGACAACAACGGATGGGGCCCTTCCATCGGGGTCATCGTGGGCGCCGTCGCCATCGCCTCCAACGTGATCTCCATCAAGCGCATGTGGAAAGCGGATCATCATCTGCGCAAACCGGTGACGGTGATCAATCTCGCCATGATTGGTCTGGTTGTCGCTCTCGTCGCTGACGACCTCATGACACTGCTCAGCTGACATGAGGCGTGCACGACAGTGAGCTCAGCGAAGCCGGATCCGACGACAGTACGTGTTGACCGGTGGCTCTTTGCTGTGCGCCTGTTCAAAACGCGCTCTGCGGCTGGAACCGCCTGTTCGACGGGCAGGGTCATGATCAACGACGAAGCAGCCAAACCGGCCCAGAAAGTCGGCATTGGCGATCGGGTTGATGTAAAACGACGCGACTTCACCGCCAATTATGTCGTACAGCGACTGATAGAGAAGCGGGTTGGTGCTCCTGTCGCTGTTGAGTGTTACAACGACCTCACCCCGGAGCGACCAGAGAAGTCAGCTCCGGACATCCCGTTCTATGCGGTGCGAGAGCGCGGCGCTGGTCGTCCCACAAAGCGCGAGCGCCGCGAGTTGGACCGCCTCCGTCGTCGAGACTGACGTACCGACTCAGCTCTCCTGTCCGGTGTTCTGCTCGCTGGCGTCCACTCCTGTGGCGTTCTCCAGGAGTCGACGATTCAGCAACTCCTCAACCCGGAGCTTGGCGGCCGGGAAAAGATCGAGCAACTTTCGGAAGTCTTCGATTGCGAACTCGGCCAGCACCATGTCGGTGTCAGCGACAACTGTCGCGTTGCGCGGTCGACGCTCCATCAGCGCCATTTCGCCAACAGCGGAACCTTCGGTCACCGTGGTGACATAGGTGCCCCCAAAGAAGACGTTTGCATTGCCCTCAGAGATGACGTAGCAGGCGTCACCAAAACGACCCTGCTCAATGAATCGATCACCGGCGGACACCTCGCGGCGTCTGGCCAGTTTGGCTACCGCTTTCAGTTCGTCCGCGGAGAACCCCTGAAAGATGGGCGTCTTCGCCAGAATGTCTGTGTCGACATTGTTCCCGAGACCAAAGATCCCCATAGCGCCGTTCCTTTCACGTATGTTCTGCGCCCTTGTCTACCAGGCAAGTGTTACAGGCCAGAGGCGCGATGGGCGCCGCGTTTTTGGAACCAATCGCCCACCTGATTCAACGAGAGCACGGTGAGGGTAAGCGCTATCGAAGGCCACAGCACCTGCCACACATTCACTTTGATGTTGCCGCGAGCCAGGTTGATCATGTTGCCCCAGGTGGCCGCCGGCGGCTGCACGCTCAGTCCCAGGAAGGACAGGGTGCCTTCGATCACGATGACAGCAGCGGCAGCAACCATGGCGTAGGCGATCATGACCGGCATCACATTGGGGATCACTTCCTGCAAGAGGATGCGTGTTGGCTTGGTGCCGATGGCCTGAGCGGCGTGGACGAATTCCCGATTCGAGACTGCGAGGCTGGTGGCGCGGGCCACCCGGGTGTACGCCGGAATTGAGAGGAAGCCGATCACGAGGCTGATCATCGTGAGGCTGCGGACCTCGAAAATGGACACCATCGCCAGAAGCAGAATCAGGGCCGGGAAGGCGAGGATGATATCGATGCCGGTCATGATGACCATCTCGGTCCGGCCGCGCACGTAGCCCACAAGCGATCCGAGGAAGCCGCCCACGATGATTCCAAATGCTGCGGACACGAGAGACACAATGATGCTGACCCAGGCGCCGTGGATGATTCTGGAAAACGTGTCCCGTTTCAGGGTGTCGGTGCCCAGCCAGTATTCGCTGGTCGACGTGAGGTTGCCTTCGCGAACCTCGAACACGCCGGTCTCGGGGTTGAACCCCTGGTCGTCAGGGTTCTGCAGTGGAAGAGCATGATCAAGCAGTTCCGTATCGACCTTGGCGTAGACCGCAGCCACCACGATGATGAGCAGCCACAACGCGCACAGCTTGACCGAGATGGGCATCTCGATGAACGTTCTGGCCAGCGTGCGGATGTTGAGTACGGCATAGATCAGGACCCCAGCCACGAGCACCATCAGGATGCCTATGCCAGCCGTGCGAAGAAGGCCCCAGAACGAGGTTGCCAACATGGGCTGCATTGCAAGGTTCAGCATCAGCTTCTCCGGATGCGGGGATCGATGAACGTGTAGAACAGGTCGACCAGCGTGTTGACGACCACGTAGACGACGGCGATGAACACGGTGATTCCCTGGATCACGAGCACGTCTCGCTGTTCAATGGCGCTGAGCAACCGAGAGCCGAGTCCTGGAAGCGCGAACACCCGCTCGATAACCACGGTTCCGCCCAGCAGGGCTCCGAAGTTGATGCCGGCGATGGTGATCAAACTGAAAGAGCTGGGTCTCAATGCGTGGCGAAACAGAATGAAACGGTTGCTGAGGCCCTTTGCCTTGGCGGAGAGGACGTAGTTCTCCTGCAGGGTTGCGATCATGTCCGATCGAACGAGTCGGGAGAAGATCGCCATTTGGCTCAGGGCCAGCGCTGTTGCAGGCATGATCGATGTCTTGAGATTTGCGGGCAGATTGCTGAGGTTGCGTTCCAGTCGCGTCCAGTTGGAGGCGGGCAACCACTCAAGTTTCACGGCGAAGAAGAAGATCAGGAAGATGCCGACAATGAAGTTGGGCACGGAGAGCGCCACCTGAACAAAGCGTGACGAGAGAGCATCCGGCCATCGAGACTGGGTGTATGCCCCGAGCACGCCGATGGGGATGGCCATCAGGACTGCGAGTCCAATGGCCATGAGGGCAAGCTGTGCCGAGACCGGGGCACGCTGGCCGATGGTATCGGCGATGGGCTGATCCGTAATGTAGGAGTAGCCGAGGTCGCCGGTAACAGCGTCACCAAGCCAGCGGACGTACTGAGAAGGGATGGAGTCGTCCAGGTGGAGTTCGGCGCGAATCCTCTCGACCACAGCCGGGTCGCGCTGACTGCTGGTGCCGAGAATGGCGTTGATGGGGTCGCCAGGCAGCAGTTTTGTCATGAGGAACGTGAGGACGGTCACCGCGAAAAGCGTGAAGACCAGACGGAGTACTCGGATTCCGATGACTTTGGCCATGCCAGCGTGGCTCCTTTGGTGCTTGCGGACTGCGGTCTGTACTCGAGAGAGCGGTGTACTTGCGAGAGCGGTGTGTACTGAGAGAGGGTGTTGAGCTCAAGATCAGCATCTGAGGGCCCGGGCCCCGTCGCGGTGGTCGTGACGGGGCCCGGAGACCTCAGTGTGGAGGGGACGTGCGGACCCGACGAGAGGAACCCTCTTCAGGTCATGGCTTGATGTTCAGGTCAGCCGGAGGCGAGGGACACCTCGGCCCATCGACCTTCCGCGTTCGGGAACCCGATGCCGAGTTCACCCGTCGGAAGGTGCCAGCCGTTGATGCCAGAAACTGCCGATGAGGTTCCGATCATCGTTGCGGTGTGACCCGAGTACCAGATGGGAACATCTTCGGCGATCTTCAACATGATGCCCTCATACAGCGCTTTGCGCTCTTCGATGTCGGCGGTGGCCAATGCAGCAACGGCCTCACCGAACGCTTCTCCGTTCCAGTAGTTCGGGAAGTTGAGCGGGGAGACAATGCCATCAAGGCCAACAGATGCGGCGTGTTCTTCGGAGTAGGGAGCGAGGAACGGGTTGATCGTCACCGATGGATCGTCGTCGGAGCTCCAACGCCAGCAGTGAGCACCGTGTTCGCCGAGGAACCCGTTTCCGCCACCGAGGGCGTAGTTGATGTGTGTCTGCTGGTCATAGGCGGTCAGGTTGACATTCACCGAACCCGTTGCCGACCATGTCGTCTCCAATACCTGCATCGCGGCAATCAGAGACGGATCCGGCGGACAGGAGAGTTCGATATCGATCGGCTCTCCAGCGCTCTTGCCATCGGAACGTTCCGGGTCATCGATGTAGCCGGCGAGCATTTCTGCACCGGCGTTGAAGTCGAACTGTGGCCATGCGGCCGCAACCTTCTCCGAGTAGAACGGAGAGTCCGGGCTGAACCACTGGGTGCCGGGCAGGGAGATACCTGTTCCGCCGAGAGCGTCAATGACCTGCTCCTGGCTGTTCATCATGGTGAGGCCGCGTCGCACGCGAACATCGTCGTAAGGCGGGACGGCCATGTTGAACATGCCGCCGCCCACGTTGTTCCCCTGGAACTCCAGCAGGTTCAGGTCCTCGCCGCCGTCACGGGCCAGGCGAGCGTCACGGATGGTCCCCTGACGAAGCGTGTGCATGGCATCAACGGTTCCGGACAGCAGGGCGTCGAGGCGGGTGCCTTCATCGGGAATGGGACGGAAGGCGATGCTGTCAAGATACGGAAGCTGATTTCCGTCCGGGTCGCTCAGCCAGTAACTCTCGTTGCGCTCCATGATGGTTTCGTTGTCGAGGTCTCGCGACACGATCTGGAACGGGCCGGTGCCGATTGGGGCCGTGCTGTACGCAACCGGGTCAGCTGCTGCTGCCTCGGCGTCGAAGACCATGCCGAGCGGTGCCCGGGACAGGTATGCCGGGAAGGCAGAGTTGGCAGCACTCAGCGTGTAGGTGATCTCAAGATCGCCGGTGGCCTGCACATCAGACAGGTTGGATGCGCTGACCTGGCCTGCGGCCGCAGCGCCTTCCTGTTGAATGGGGAACATGTCCGCAACCGACTGAGCCGTCAGGGCCTTGCCATTGTGGAAGGTCACGTCTGGTCGCAGGGTCACGACCCACTCGGTGAAGTCGGCGTTCGGGACCATGGATTCGGCCAGGTAGCCGTGGTACGCACCACTGGTGTCCTGTTCGGCCAGCTTGTCGTACACGGTGATCATCATGTTGTAGCAGGGCGATGAACAGGTGTCTTCCCACGGGCGCAGACCCACGGCCTCGGCTTCAAGGCCAACAGTCAGTTGCCCGCCGTACACACTTTCCGTCGTGTCTTCCTCGATAACGGTGTCGACCTCTTCGGCAGCTTCGGAACCGGCCTCGATGACCTCTGGAACATCGGTCGGCTCAGCTGCTGTTTCGGTTTCGGTCGTTTCCACTTCCGACGTTTCGGTGGTGCCGGTCTCTCCGGTCGCGGTCGACGTATCACCGTCGCTGCCGCATGCCGAAGCGAACATGACGAGTGCGCAAAGCACCGCCACTATTTTGAGCCATCGAATCTTCATGTGTTCCCCTCCAAATGGGATTGCTCTTCTGAGCGCTTGCTGTTTGGTTGCTGTGTTTGGTTTTGGTATCGCTGGTAAAGCTGGTGGTGTTGCTTCTACCCGCCGATGTCGACGAGAGGAAAGTGGCAGGCGACGAAATGGTCGTCGTCAACCCGGCGAAGCTCCGGTTCGACGCGCTCACACACATCGGTGGCCCGGGGGCAGCGGGTTCGAAACCTACAGCCGCTGGGTGGATGAATTGGAGACGGGAGTTCCGCCTGTTCCATGCTGGTCTCATCCAGAACTGCTTCAGGATCGGGTTCCGGACTCGAGTTCAACAGCAGGCTGGTGTATGGATGCGCAGGGTTGTCGTACATCGCATTGGATTCCGCCACCTCACAGATCTTGCCGAGGTACATCACGGCAACCCGATCAGAGATGTTCTTCACAACAGCGAGGTCGTGGGCGATGAATACGAGCGTGAGGTTGTATTCCGCCTTGAGATCTTCAAGAAGGTTCAGAATCTGTGCCTGAACGGACACGTCGAGTGCGGACACGGGCTCGTCGCAGATGATGACCTGGGGCTCGACCACCAGTGCTCGCGCAATGGACAGCCGCTGGCACTGGCCACCAGAAAACTCATGCGCCCGCTTTCCGAGGGAGATCTCCGGATCGATGCCGACGGCATCCAACATGGCATTGACCTTCTCGGCCTGCACCGCTTTGTCGCGCGGTCCCCAAACCTTGAGCGGCTCGGCAATCACATCTGCGACCTTGCGGCGAGGGTTCAGCGATGACACCGGATCCTGGAAGATGATCTGCAAGTCGGTGCGCAACTGACGAAGCTCTTCGTCCTTGAGCGTCGTGAGCTCTGTTCCCTTGAAGGTGACTGATCCTGAGGTGGGTCGAGGCAGCTGAATCATGGCCTTGGCCGTTGTTGACTTTCCGCAGCCGGACTCCCCAACGATGCCGAGTGTCTCGCCCTGCATAACGTCAAGACTGATGCCGCTCACTGCGTGGACCTTCTGGCCGCGGGGAGCGGGAAACTCCACGACGAGATCCTCGACGCGCATGATTGTGGAAGCGGGATCCCGGAGGTGGGCCTTGCCTGAACCTGCCATCAGCCTGGTGCCCCTGTCATATTTGCGGCGGTCGCATCGATAACGGACTCATCCACCAGTCGGCCTTCGGCGACCGCGACGGTCTGCGGAAGACGGGCGGCGAGATTGCGCTCCCAGGCCGCCTTGTTCTCGGGTGTACCAACCGGGAACCAGCAGGCCTTTTCGTGTCCGCCTTCCCACTGCGCCTCCAGCGGCGGTTCCTCCTTGAAGCACTTTTCCTGGGCATAGGGGCACCGGGGGCTGAACGAGCACCCCGTCGGTGGATTGATCAGATCCGGTGGCCGCCCGGCGATGGCTGACAGTCGGGTGTGGTTGCGGTTTGTGGTTCGGGGGATGGACCTCAGCAGGGCCTCGGTGTAGGGGTGCTGCACGTTGGCGAACAGGTTTCTTGTCGGGGCCTTCTCGACGATCTTGCCGGCGTACATCACCGCAATCTGATCGGTGCGACCAGCGACGACCCCCAGATCGTGAGTGACGAGAATCATGCCCATGTGGCGCTCGCGACGTTGCTGGTTCAGGAGATTCAGGATTTGATGCTGCACCGTGACATCGAGAGCGGTGGTTGGCTCATCAGCCATGAGCAGCTTTGGCCCGCATGCCAGCGCCAGAGCTATGGAAACGCGCTGGCGCATGCCGCCGGAGAGCTCGTGGGGAAAGGCATCGAAGCGCGTATCAGCTTCAGGGATCTGCACGCTGCGAAGGAGTTGCACTCCCTGAGCCCGTGCTTCGGATTTGCTCACACCGAGGTGCTTGCGGAGATGCTCGGTGACTTGTCGCCCGATCCGAACGACCGGATTCAGCGATGTCATGGGATCCTGGAAGATCATGGCGATCTCCAGGCCCCAGATATCTCGCATCTTTTTGGGCTTCATGGCCATGAGGTCACGGCCTTCAAACATAACCGAACCACTGCTGTGGACGTTGTTTCCGACAACCAGGCGCATGATCGATCGCGACAGAACCGTTTTGCCTGATCCGCTCTCGCCCACGATGCCAAGCGACTCGCCCTTTTTCAGGGTGAGGCTGACCCCGTCCACTGCCTTGACCATGCCCGCAGGCAACTCGAAGTGCGTTTTGAGGTCCTGTACGACCAGCAGAGGTTCCTCAGCCTCCAGTGAGCGCGAATCACGCGTTGTCAAAGCACCCCCCCGAGTTTCATGTTTGCGAACATACCGCTGTGGGCGGGATGCAGGTTGTGTGCGAGACAGTAGCGCATAGAAACCGGTACTGACTCCGCGGGCATCCCGGCCTCATTGGTGGGACACATGAACGCTTGCGTTCATGCGTCAGCGGGAGTCAGGCCAACGGCGCGCACATCGTCGAGCGTGTCAATGTCTCGCAGCGCAGGGAACGCTTTCCACCAGATGGCAACGACGGCAAGGGTGCCGATGCCGCCGGTCACGATCGCCCCGACGACTCCAAGGAACCGAGACGCAACGCCCGACTCGACGGCGCCCAATTCGTTTGAACCGCCGATAAACACATTCTCCACCGCGAGGATTCGGCCCCTCATCACCTCAGGTGTCGCCAGCGGCACGATGACGGAGCGGATGTAGACGCTGACTGCGTCGGCCGCCCCCATGGTGAGAATGGCGAGAAACGCAACGGCGTAGGTGCGCGTGAGGCCGAGCACGATGGTGAATACGCCAAATATGGCGACCGTGCCCAGCAGAACTCGGCCAAGTTGATGCTTCACCGGACGAATGGCCAGAAGGACCGACGTTGCTGCGGCCCCAATGCCGTCCGCAGCCCGCAAGCCACCCAGCCCAATCTCGGCCACGCCGAGCCGGTCGCGGGCGATGACCGGCAACAGCGCCACGGCACCTCCGAGGAGCACTGCGAACAGGTCAAGCGAGATGGCGCCGAACAGTACCGGATTACGTCGCATGTAGCGGGCGCCTTCGGCTGCGTCGCGGAAGACCTGTGTTATGCCCGTTGGCGTGGCCAGCTGTTCTGTGCCTGAGGACGGAACGACGACGACGAGCAGCGTGAGCGTAGTGGTCATGGCAATCATCGACACCACGTAGGGAAGCTCGTCGCTTCGGGCTGCGGCAAAGCTGGCAACGACCGGTCCAAGAATAAGTCCGGCCTGAAACGATGCCGCTTTCAGCGCGATGACCCGCTCAACAATGTTGTCAGGGGAGAGGTCAATGGGTAACGCACGGCTGCTGGGCGAGGTGAAGGCCCGCACAAAGCCGAACAGGAACATCAACCCGAAGATGGGACCGACGGTTGTGGGATTTGATCGGACGAAGAAGAAGATGCCTGCGGTGACCGCTGTTTGGCAGGCCACGCCAAGGGCGTAAACCCTGCGTCGGTCGAAGCGGTCGGACATGGCGCCAGCCACCGGTGAAAAGAGGAATACCGGAACGAACAACGCAAGCCCAATCCAGGCCAGGTCGAGTTCGTTTCGGGTGATGTCATAGACCTTGTCGCCCACAAACGTGGCAAGGCCGACGAAGGCGAAGGTCTGGAAAAAGTTGGCAAGGAGCAGCGCTGCGATGCCCTGAGGAATACCACTCGCTATTCCTCGGAAGCCTCCACCGGTGGGAGCAGCGCTCGGTGGCGGCTCAGATGACATGGCCGAAAGCTAGTACGCATCAGTGGTGCAGCTGCCGACTCCCGAGGGCGTCGCAGGCGGTACCGTTTCGGTGTGGCAGGTGATGAGTTTGAAGAACTGACCCGGTCGCTGCCGAGGGCAGAGCATGAGGCGACGGACCGACGTCTCGCCGAGCGTCTTGATGCGATGGAGACCGAGAAGGTCATGCGACGCGCAATGGAACTTGAAGAGGCGTCACCGGATGCCACGGAGAGCTTCTCGCCAGAGGACCTTGAACGTATTGCCGCCGAGCTGGGAATCAACAGGGAGTTTGTGCGCCAGGCAATTGCGGAGGTTCGTTCCGAAGGTGGGGAGCGCACCAGACTCGAAGTGCTGCTCCTCCCGGAGGAGACTAGTGCTCAGGCAGTACTTGCGGGAATGTCCCGTAAACAGGCAGACCGCCTTGTGAGTCGGTGGATGACCGAGTACGAGGGTTTGATCCCCGTTGGAAAAGTTCGCGACGGGCTCGAATGGGAAGTGGACCAGAGTGCAATCACGCGGATGCGAACTGCCCTGACTTCCGGGGCAAATCGACTGTCCCGCAGGGTTCCCGGCCCGGTGCAGCACCGCATCGCTTCCATCAGCGAGGATGAGCACGTCGTCACATTCAGCGCTTCTGACGCGAATCCAATGTGGCTGGCCAAGCTCGGGCCGGTGGCCGGTGTTGTCATTGGGACCAGCATGGGCGTTGGCGGCCTCGTCGAGACCGATCTCGGCCTGCTGGTGAGCGGAGCATTCTTTGGCACGGGAATGGTTGGTGGCAGCATCCTCGGCGCTCGCAAGTGGGCCAGCGACATGAAGCAGGCACTTCGCAAGTCCCTCACCGGACTCAGCAGTCAGCGGACCCCCACCGAAGCGTGGAGCTTTCGCCGCAGGAAGAAGCGCTCGTAGCGAAACGCAGTGAGAATGACCCGTGCGCCAGAATCGCTACCAGAGCTCGTCGGTGTAAGTGTCGGTGCACATGGGATGGTCATTATGGGATGGTCATTTATGGGATGGTCGTTTGTAGTCTGCACCTCTCAACTGTTGCCGAGCGTGGAGGCGGTTCGAGAAGGCGTCTCCATTTCCGGGTTTGCTCACATTGCGTGATCTGTCGCCGAAGAGGCCACTGTGGATCGTCATGTCTTGTGGCTACGCAGAAGAATCCTCGCCAAGATCGCTTTCGACTCGCTTCTGACAGTCGCGGTCGTCGCAGGCGTTATCGGCGCGCTCGTCGTCTGGAAGACGGATCTCAGCCCGATTGTCGCCGGAGTGTGCGGCGTGGTCATCGGTCAGATCCTGGCCGTTGCCCGCGTGGTTCACGGCGCGTTCCGTAACCCATTGAATCGCGCGTACCTCGAGCAGTTCCTCGGCGAGTCCTACAACTACGTGGCGTCACCGTCGACCGCTGGTCAGCTCGGGCAGCGCGGTGACGCGGGTGAAGCCGCAGTTGGAGACAGCACAGTTGGAGAAAGCGCTGTTGGAGACAGCGCAGTGGAAGACAGCACAGTGTTGGCGCCGCATGTGCTGGGTGGCCAGCTTGTTGACTTTGAACCGATAGCGGTGCTGTCTGATCCGGCCGCTGACCTTTCCCCGGTTTTCGATGTCTACCGGCACAGCACGACCGAGACCCTTGCCTCTGTCAGTCGCTCCTCGGGTGCCATCGAACTACTTTCAGAGCTGGACGATGGGCGTATTCTGCACTCGCAGAAGATGCTTGTTCCGCCGCACCGGTGGCTTGTCGTCAACCGGGTTTCAACCCCGGACCCGGTGCGCATGCTCGTGTCGCACCTCCATGCCGTCAATCTGCTTCGGGACAAAGGTGTGCAGGTTGTCGCAGGAACTCCGCAAACAGTCGCTGACGCACTCAGTGCTGAACACGAGGCGTATGTCGAGCTCGGGCCATTTCTGGGTCCCTATTTGAGCGTTGACGCCGCCAGCAACAATCCGATCCCGCTGCTCTTTCGGCCTTCTGCTGCAGATGTGCTGAAACTTGGTCTCAACCGAGGCGAACGGCGGGCGCGTTCCCACGCGGTAGTGACCAGCGAACCGAATCTGCCAAATCAGATCTCAGAAGCTGAAGCAGGAACCAGCATGGACCTGACCGACGAAGTGCACGTGACCACTGCGATTGAAGGGCAGTTTGCCTCGTCCGCTGTTGACAGCGCGCTCGTGACCACCATCCCTGGTCATACACCGGCGCCCTGCAGTGGGCCTCAACATGCCGATGATGAACCACCATTTGCCGCAGATTCGATTACCCAGCAGCCAACGCTCACACCGTTGTTGGCTCCGGGCAATGTGGTTCCGGATTTCGCACCATCGGCAGTCGCTGGCGTTGTGCCGGCCATGGTCCCACTTCAGCTTCCAGCAGCCGATGGCACTGAGCAGATGTTGCCGGTCCTGCCGGCAGACATACCGGCGGAAGTCCCGTCGGCGGTCGTCGCCGCGACGGTTGTCGCATCGGAGGTCGAGCGCACGGATCTGGCCAATGCTCTTTCCGAGCAGGGGCCGGACTCTGCCGCTGCTGCGCCAGGTACTCAAGCGACACTTCGGCCGGTTGCCGGCGTTGTTTCGGTATCCAGCAGAGCAGCGACGGAGACCGGGCTGGATCTGGCCGCGGAAGTTGTTGCTGCGCTCACTGGTGGCCCAACTGGCGCTGTCGAGATTGCGGAGACTGGTGTTACGCAGGCTGAGGGGTTCGTGCCTCGACTGGAAACCGCATCTTCGATCGCTGCGGAATCGGTGGTGGATGATGTCAGCTCGGCCACTGAACCTGGCGCCGAATCCGTTTCCCCGTTGCCCGTCACGGTAGGAGACGAACCCGCGGCCGTCGAGATTCCGTCGTTTGCTGAGCCGCCCCCAGTGGCCCCCAAACCAGATGCTGTAAAGCGCACTCGAACCAGCCGCAGCGTCGTTACGCCCATCAATATGAAGTTTGAGGTGTCGCCGGTGCCACATCTTGACTCAGCACCAATGACGAACGCCCCCGGCACATCCGATGCAACCCCGGCAGTAAAACCACCGGCAGTGGCAACACCAGCGGCTGAGACTGCACCAGCTGAAACCTCAGCGTCTGGGACTGCACCGGCTGAAACCTCAGCGTCTGGGACTGCACCGGCTGGCACTCGCGCGGTGCCGGTTGAGGAACTGCGTCAGCTTCTACCCAACGGCCATGACCACTCGCCGCTTACCGGCACCACCATTCCTGACGTTGTTCCTGAATTCGTTTTTCGCGACCTGCCGTCGCCGTAATCGGGGTCATCCCTGCCGCTGTATCAGCGGCGCGCTTTGCAGCGCCGGCATCCCGGTGGCGACGAAACTCCTACGGTCACGCAGGCTCCGCCCGGGGTGAACGTTGCTGATAGTGGAATTCCCAGGAGGATTGGTCGTTAGATTTGGGTGTATGGACACTGCGCAGAGACCGTTTTCCTGGACGTGGGTTTTGGCTTCTCTTGTGGCCTTTATTGGGGCTGAGATTTTGATCGGCGGGTTGGTGGGGGAGTGGCTGCTCTCTCGGGTGGTGTCGATCAACACGTCGTTTTTGTTGCAGGGGCTCGTGAATCTGTTGGGGTTCATCCTCGGCGGATTCCTGATTGGGGTCCTTTCGCCGGGTCGGCGGATCGTTGAACCTGCCATTGCTGGGTTCCTCACGATGCTGTTGACCAGCCTCGTCGCCGTCTTCGTGCCTTTCCGGTGGATGGGATACACCGGCGGAGGAGTCCTTCTTGCTGGAGCCTGTGCCGCTGCTCTGGGTGCCGGCGGGGCCTTTATGGGCGAGAAGCTCATGGGCAACGCAGGACCGCTCAGTTCGGGAAGAACCAACCGTAAGCTTCGCTGACGCCGAGGTGTCGGGCGGTTCGGCTTACGGGCACTGCTGCACTTCAGATTCGCTCCACAACGAGAACCCCCGGAAGCTCAGCTCCCGGGGTCCTCAGTTTCAGCGACTGCAGCTTTCAGTTGTTGGTGCTCAGGCGAGAGACTCGCGGATCAGGTTGAGCGCGGATCCAGCATGGAACCACCCAATCTGATCCTCGGAGAGCGTGTGGTTGCTCTGGAACTCGATGCTCTCGTCGCCGTGTCCCTTGTGGAGGACGCAGTCAACGGGTCGCCCGGGAGCAAGCTCGCTGAGGCCGACGATGGAGATGGTGTCGCCCTCTTCAATTGCGTCCCAGAACGCCGGGTCAGCGAACGTGAGAGCGAGCACGCCCTGCTTCTTGAGGTTCGTTTCGTGGATGCGCGCGAAGGACTTGGCGAACACTGCGTGGCAACCGCGGAAGCGGGGTTCCATGGCAGCGTGCTCACGGGAAGATCCTTCGCCAACGTTCTCTTCGCCGATGAAGACCCAGTTGATGCCCTGTTCGTGCAGGCTCTTCGCAATGTTCGGGTAGCTCTTCGTGGTGCCATCGGACGGGTCAACGGCAAGTTCAGACTCTCCGGTGTACGCGTTGACGACACCGAGGTAGAGGTTGCCCGAGATGTTCTCCAGATGGCCGCGGTACTTGAGCCAGGCGCCGGCCATCGAGATGTGGTCGGTGGTGACCTTGCCCATGCCCTTGCCGAGAATGGGGAGCTCCAGGTAGTCGTGACCATCCCACTTCGGGAACGGCGTGAGCAGCTGGATGCGGTCCGAGTTCGGGTCCACTGTGACCTCGATGTCCGAACCGTCTTCCGGTGGGGCGATGAACATGGAGTCACCGTCTTCGAAGCCGCCCGGCGGAAGCTCGATTGCGGCGCCGACGGTGAGCATGACCTCTTCGCCTGCGTCATTGGTGATGGAATCTGTGACTGGATTGAAGTCGACGGTACCAGCCAGGGCCAGCGCCACGGTCGTCTCCGGTGAGGTGACAAACGCAAGTGTGGCGGCGTCGCCGTCGTTGCGCTTCGGGAAGTTGCGGTTGTAGCTGGTGACGATCGTGTTGAGCGTGCCTTCGCTTCCTTCGCGATCGTCTCGCTTCCACTGTCCAATGCACGGGCCACAGGCGTTGGCCAGGACCACGCCGCCAATGGCTTCGAGGTCAGCGAGCATGCCGTCGCGCTCGATGGTTTTCATCGTGGCTTCGGAACCGGGCGTGACCATGAACGGCACCTTGGCCTTGAGACCCTTGGCCGCTGCATCGCGGGCAATGGAGGCGGCGCGGGAAATGTCCTCGTAGGAGGAGTTCGTGCACGAGCCAACAAGCGCCGCCGAGATCTCCAGAGGCCAGCCCTTCTCGCGAGCTTCGTCGCCAAGGTCCTTCAACTCCCGAGCGAGATCCGGCGTGTGCGGCCCGTTGATCAGCGGCGTCAGCTCTGACAGGTTGATCTCGATGACCTGGTCGAAGTACTCGCCTGGGTTGGCGAGTACCTCATCGTCGGAGCGCAGGTGGTGCGCCACAGCACGTGCAGCGTCGTCAATGGCTTCGCGTCCGGTGGACTTGAGGTAGCGGGAGGTGGCGTCGTCATAGGCGAAGATCGAGGTTGTTGCCCCGATCTCTGCACCCATGTTGCAGATGGTTGCCTTGCCGGTGGCGCTGAGGCTTTCGGCGCCCGATCCGAAATACTCCACGATTGCTCCGGTGCCGCCCTTCACGGTAAGAATCTCGGCCACCTTCAAGATGACATCCTTTGGAGCTGACCAGCCGGACAGCTCGCCCGTGAGATGCACGCCGATGGCCTTTGGCCACTTGACGTTCCAGTTGAATCCGGTCATGACGTCCACGGCGTCAGCGCCGCCCACGCCAACTGCGATCATGGCGAGGCCGCCAGCGTTGGGGGTGTGACTGTCGGTACCGAGCATCATGCCGCCGGGGAAGGCGTAGTTCTCGAGCACAACCTGGTGGATGATGCCGGAGCCGGGAGCCCAGAATCCGCCACCAAACTTCGCAGACACCTTCTCAAGGAAATCGTAGACCTCCCGGTTTGTGTCCGCCGCGACGTTCAGGTCGGTCTTGCCGTCAACGCGGGCCTGGATCAGGTGATCGCAGTGCGTGGTGGTGGGCACTGCTGTGCGAGGGAGACCCGCGGTCATGAACTGGAGCCACGCCATTTGCGCAGTGGCGTCCTGCATGGCCACGCGGTCCGGGTTGAGATCTTCGTAGCTGACGCCCCGTTCGAGATCTGAGGTCTCGGGATCAGCGAGGTGATTGATCAGGATCTTCTCAGCGAGCGTGAGCGCGCGTCCGAACTTCTCGCGTCCCCACGCAGTGCGTTCGTCCATGGTGCTGTACACCTGCTGTACAAGCTCGATGGGGGTTTCAGCGAAGACGGCCATGGCGGATCCAATCTGTGGTGGTGTGCATTTCTCCCGTCTTGTCTACCGGGTTCTGGCACTTTCGGGGTGTTGCCACTAGCATACAACTTGTACCATACAAGTGCAATACAAGCCCCTGACCCTGGACCCTGCACCCTGCCAACATGAGGAGACACGTCATGGCCGAACGGACATTTCGCTACGCCGAGATCGCTGACTCGCTTCGCTCCGAGATTCAATCCGGAGAGCGGGGCCTCGGCACGGTGCTGCCCAGCGAGTCCGAACTGTCGGAACGTCATGGCGCCAGTCGAGTCACCGTCCGCAAGGCACTTGAGCTGCTTCGAGAGGATGGGCTGGTTGACTCAAGGCAGGGATTTGGCTGGTTTGTGGGCGCCGGCCCGGTTCGCCAGAGCCTCGACACGCTTGACACCATTGAGCGCCAGCTTGAAAGAGCCGGGCAGACGGGAGAGCGCCGGGTCCTGCAGTTCGGTTTCGTGAGCGCGCCCGCCGATGTGTCTGACGCCCTGAAAGTTGATGACGTGCTCGAAGTGGTCCGCATCAACTACGCCGACGGAGAGCCGTTTGTGCTGGTCACCGTGTGGTGTGGTGCTGAAGCCGGAGCCAGCCTGTCGCGCAACGACGTGGAGTCCAACACCTTCTATGACCTCCTGAGCGCTGATCTCGGCAGTGCCACCCAGACCATCGGCGCAACTGCCGCAGACGCCGTAGCCGCTCAGCGCCTTGAGGTTGACGAAGGTTCGCCGCTGTTGCGGGTTCGCCGCATCACGGAGCGCACCAACGGCGAGGGCCTCCTCGTGAGCGAGCATCTGTACCCGGCGCACCGCACCGAGTTCCACGTCACGCTCACCAACCCTGCCGATGCGGTGAATCCCGCCGGACTGCGCCTGGTCGAAGACTGAGCCTGTTGCTCAGCTGTACGCGACCTGGCAGAAGCCGTGGTTGCAGTATCCCCGGGGGTTCTTGGCGAGGTACTGCTGGTGGTAGTCCTCGGCGTAGTACCAGGTTCCGGCGGGGCCTATCTCCGTGGTGATGTCGCCGAAGCCACCATTTGAGAGGCTGGCCTGGTAGCGATCCCGCGTGGCGTTCACGGCGGTGAGCTGTGCGTCGGTGGTGGTGTAGATCGCGGTGCGGTACTGGCTGCCGCGATCATTGCCCTGACCCATGAACTGAGTGGGGTCGTGATTCTCCCAGAAAATCTTCATCAGGGACTCGATGCTGACGAGGGCAGGGTCGAATACCAGCAGCACCGCCTCGGTGTGCCCCGTCCTGCCGGTGCAGGTCTCTTCATAGGTCGGATTCGGTGTGGTGCCACCGGCATAGATTGCCGCGGTGGTGTGCATGCCGGGTACATCCCAGAACAGACGCTCCACGCCCCAGAAGCAGCCCATGCCAACCAGCAGAACTTCTGAGCCTTCGGGCCACGGCTCGGTCATTGAACGGCCATGCACAAAGTGGGCCTCTGCAACGGGCACCGCTTCTTCGCGTCCCGGCAGACATTCCTCAGGCGCAGGAACTCCAGAGACCTTCTTGAATCCAAACATGGGAGCGCCTCCTGGCAGTTGCGAGCAGTGCGTCAACGCTAACCGAGACGCAACGTTAACGGTTGCCGTTCGTTCTGCTCAGTGACTGTTGGGGGCCTTGATTGTGCGCTGGCTGACCTCGACGAGCCTGCCGCGTCGAACGACGAAGGAGATCACGTGATCAACCTGATGACCGCCGCCTCGTTGCCTGCCGGTCACCACGTCCAATTCGAGCTTCTCCGTGATGGGAAGAAGCGCCACGGCCCGAAACCCGCCCTTCGGCCCGGGAGAAGATCGCTTGTCCTCCTGAAGAAGATTCAGCGAGTTCCAGATCCAGGTGTCATCAACCGACACGAAGCGACAGGTGTGGTTGCGCTGGTTCTTCATGACCATCGCCCCGGGGCACACGATGTACGGCTTCTCAATCCAAGGCACCGAGCCGAGCCCGTCACGCCCGAAGGCTGTCTCAAATGCCTCAGCGATCACGGCGTCGGGATCGCCGCCTTCGATGGCCCGCCGACGAGTCTCGTCACTGATGGCGGCAGCAAGATGGTCGAGCACGTCGTCGCTCAGCTTGCGGGTCAGTTCGACCGCGGTCTCCGGGTCTTCCGTAAGGTGGCGGACGATGGTGCCGTATCGGCGAGTAGCCATAGCTTCATCTTGTCAGGGGTTGCAGTGCCACCGACTGTTTTCGAACGTCCGCCACAATGAACTGATTAGGTGAAGGGGCAGGAAGCGTCTGCTGCTGCAGTCTGAAGCAGATCCTGGAGCGGCGCCCAAACCAGTTTGGGGGAGCGGTTTGCATAGCTGAGGCCGAAGTTGTCTTCGAGAGTTGGAGCCGAACCGCCCGGGCGATCGCGGTGTTGATACAGGAACATCGGGCCCAGCCAGCTGACAGCTGCCTGGCACTCGGCAGCCTGGAGAACCATGTCCCGCTGGGTGGCCTCGGTCACGGCACGGGGATGAGTACCCGTCGGTGCGCCGTACTCGGTGGCCCAGATCATCTTCGCGCTGTCGCCATTGGAGACCATGATGTCACGCATGTCCTGCATGCGATGAAACGGATTCCACGGCGCATTGAACGTGGGGAGCGCCGGATAGCTGTACGGGTGGATGGCGAAGCCATCAAAGCTGGAGCGTGCGCCCTCGTCGTAGAGGCCCTGGAGGAAGACGATCGGGGAAATGGACCGGCCAGCCACCGTGGGCGCCGCTGCGACGCCTCCGGTCAACACTGTTGCGTTCGGGTTGACGAGGCGGATCTCCCTGGCTGCGCCTATCAGAAGTTCGGTGTAGGCCGGCACGGACGGGGCCCCGATCCAGAAAGTGTCCAGGTTTGGCTCGTTCCAGATCTCGAATGTCGTGACGCCCTGGGAGCGGTAGCGCTGTGCGGCTGCCCTGGAGAAGGCGGCGAAGCGCTCAACGTTGATGGGTGAGGTATCGATAGGAGCGTTCTGGTTGATGGCCCAGTCGGGTGCGTAGGCGAGCGTTGCAAGCACCGTGAGCCCCTCCGCGCGGGCAGCGCCGATGATTGCGTCGGGAACGGACCAGTCGTAGGTGCCTTCGATCCGCTCAACCTGTCGCCAGTTGATGTCGACGCGAGCCTGCGTAGCTCCAAGCGACTCGATCAGATCCATGTCTGCTGCCAGCTCAGCAGCATTGATTGCGTCGATGAAGGCGCTGGTGCTGATGCCGAGTCCGGCGGCGACGCGCGCCTGCGGTGGAATCGGGGTGGCTGTCGGTGTTGCCGTGGGTTGCGGGGTTGCGGTGGGCTGCGGTGTCGGCGTTGCTGCGGCAGGGGTACCGCACGGCTCGGAGGTGAGCGTGACGTTGTCGAGCGAAATGGTCCGTTGCATTTGACCGATCAGGATTTCGAGCGTCACCACGGGTGCGGTCGTCGCATTGACCTGGAGTGGGACCTGAGATGTGGTCCAACTGTTGCGCACCGCGATTGGCGTGGAGGTCAGGTTCACAGACCCGTCGTGGAGACGAATCAGGATTGGTGGCCCGGCGACATCGCCGCGGACGTCGACCGAAAGGCACATTGGTCCGGGCGTTGCCTCTACCGCGTGGGTGACCTTTACAAAGGATGCGCCCGGAGAGCTGTTCACCCAGACCTTGAGGCTTCGGGTTCCACTGGCTGCGTTCGAGCTTGGAGCCCAGACTGCGCTTGCGCCCTGTCGGACGAGCGTCCAACCGTTGAGATACGCGGGCGGCTCAAACCCGGGGTTGGTCACCAGATTGACGCCGCTGCCTGAGGCGGGGGATGTGGGAGTTGGTGTCGATGCCGATTGCACCGGCGCCGTCGGTGTCGCGGTAGGTGCTGCAGTTGCGCGAGGCGTTGGGGTGGGAACAGGAGCAGGATTGGCGCACGAACCATTCCTGAGCTCAAGGTTGTCGATACCGATGGAACGTTGACCCTGGCCAACCAGCAGCTCAAACGTTGCGCTGGGCACCGTGGCACGAAGCTGCAGTTGCAACTCCTGTCGGGACCAGTTCGGCGTCAGGCGTGCGCTCGAGGTTGTGCCAACCACAAACGAACCATCGCGAAACTGCATGCTGATGGGGCTTGTGTTCGCCGTGTAGGTCCTCAGGTCAACCGATGCACACATTGGTCCGGCGATGATGGACAGGTTTGATTGAGTGACGCGGACCTGAGCTGGCGATTGCGAGGAGTTGACCCACACCTTCATCGAGCGGTTGCCTGAGGATGCGTCGGAGTTTGGAGCCCAGACTGCGCTTGCCCCCTGGCGGACCAGGTTCCAGCCGTTGAGATATCGGGGTGGTTCGAAGCCGGGATTGGTCAACAGGTTTGATTCCGTTGGAATCACGGCGGTGGGGATGGGTGTGGCTGCAGGTCGCGGCGTCGGCGCTGCGGTTGGCGCAGGCCGAGTTGTTGCGGTAGCGGTTGGCTGAGGACTCAAACAGCTGCGTGGAACCAGCTCGACGTTATCGATCTGCACTGAACGCTGGCCTTGTCCGACAAGCAGGCTGACCGTGGCGTTCTGCACCGTGGCTTGAACCTCAAACTGGTGCTCTGAAGAGGACCATCTGGTTCGCATTGGAGCTGAGGTGAACTCGCTGACAACCCCGCCGGTGCTGTTCAGTACCCGAGCGGTGATTGGAGCGGCGAGGTCCGAAGCAGCATCCCAGGACAGGCACAGCTGGCCAGCCGGCAGCCTGACGTTGTCCTGGCGAATCTGCACGCGGGCCGGGGCCGGAGATGAGTTCACCCAGACCTGTAGAGCGCGCTGTCCGGTGCGGGCCTGACTTGTGGGAGCCCACACAGCAGAGGCGCCCTCTCGAATCAGCTTCCAGGGCTCGCGGTAGAGGGGCGGCTCGAAGCCGGAGTTGACCAGCAGATTGTCCGCAGGCTCTGACTGCGCAGAGGCCTGACGGTCCGAACTTGTCAGCATGACCAGGCCGAGGATGGCTACCAGCGCAATAGCGAGGGAAGCCGCCAATCTCCGTCGGCTGCTCGTGTAGTCACTCATGTGTCGCCCTGTCACAGAAAGTTGAAGTTGATGACGCACCGATGGCAGCGTCGAGAATCCGAAGACCCTACCGACCATCGCGGCCCACTCGGGGGCAATCTTTCGCAGCGTGGAAGGGTCCTCACGCCTTGTGGGCAATCGGGTAGATATACCCAGACGTAATGATCACATATTGGGGCATCGCGCCCCGGATTTGAACACGCGAACTGGTCAGGGAATCACGACGATTTTGCCCACGAAGTCCTTGGCGAGAAACCTCTCCTGCGCAGCAGCGATCTCCGCCAGGGGGAAGGTTGCGGCAACAAGCGGATCGACGCCGCCGACATCTGCGATCTGCGCAAGCTGCTCGAAGTCGGCTGGGGTGTGCATGGTGGACCCGATGAGCGTGCGCTGGTTCAGGTAAAGGCGCCGAATGTCGAAAGGCACAACCGGACCGGCAATGGCTCCTGCCGTGACGAGGGTTCCTCCGTCGACGAGTGTGTCGATGAGCGATCCGAATTCGTCACCACCGACGACATCGACAACGACGTCGATGTTGCGCTGGGTTCGAAGGTCGTTTGTGCCACGGATGGTGACCGCGTGCACGCCCTGTGACTGCACAAGATCCCTCTTTGACTCACTGGTGTGCGCAACGACCTGGCATCCACGGTGCAGCAGCAGTTGGATGGCGGCCATCCCCACCCCACCCGAGGACCCGGTAACGAGCACGCGGTTGCCAGTCGTGCACCGCGCACGGTTGATCATGCCAAGAGCGGTGCCGTAGGCCGTGGGTAGACACGACAGTTGCGCATCGGTGAGAGGCGAGTCGGTGACGTCGCGAAGTTGACTCTCGGCGCACACGTGGAACTGGGCGTATCCGCCGTCGCCTTCGCTCCCGACAATGTCGACGGGGTAGTCGCCGTTGTATTTGAGCGTTGGATCAAGAAGTACGCGCCTGCCCAGCCATGCTTCGTTCACTCCGGCCCCAACTGCGCTCACGACTCCCGCAATGTCGATGCCCTGAATGCGCGGAAACGAGAGGGGCACCCCTTTCCAACCAGCGATTGCATCCGGGTCGCCGGCAATGCCATAGCTGCCCTGGCGGGACCAGATATCGGTGTTGTTCAACGCCGCCGCGCTCACCCGCACCAGTGCCTCACCGTTGCCAGGACCTGGCATCGGCCAGTCCGATCGGACCTCGATCATCTCGGGCCCGCCATGACCCATGGTCACTGCTGCCATCATCGTTGGATCCACTGTGTATTCCTAACTGACGAAAGGCCAGCGTCTGACCCGGCGTTGCGTGGACCGGGACTTGTCACCCAGTGCCCACTGTCGTCGCCACGCAGAGACCTGGGGTCCCTGCAGGGTTGGGGAGTCTGTGCTGTGGGCGCGTTGACGGGCCTGCCACCAGTCGGTGGTTGTCTCATCAGCAAGCGCCTCAACTGCGGCCTCAACGCGAGCCGAGAAACGTCGGGATGACTCATCGGGTTCGCTGCGCAGGGGTGAACCGAAGTTGACCGTGGTGGAAGCAGGCTTCGGGAGGGAACGGCCCTTGCTCAGGATTTGACCGCTCCCGGTAACGTGGATGGGCACGATGGGCACCTCACAGCGCTGGGCGAGATACGCCGCGCCGGCTCGGAACGGTTGACCCCAACCGTCTTTGCTGCGGCCGCCCTCGGGGAAGATCAACAGACTCCAGCCGTCCTGAATCAGGTCGGTGGCCTCGTTCGTGGATCTGCGGGTGGTGCGTTCACGTTCGATGGGGATTGCGTTGAGCGCGAGCGCCGAGGCTGCGCCGGAGACCCGATTTGAGAAGAAGTAGTCGGCGGCTCCTCCAATGACTGTCTTCGAGCGCCACGGCTCGGGAAGCGACGTCAGAATCAGCGGTGTGTCGATGTGGCTGTGATGGTTCGCCACGAAGATAACGGCTTGTTTCCTGTCAAGTCCGTGCAGTCGATCCATGCCCTCTCGGCTGGGACGGGCAAGCAGCGAAACCGTCGGTCGCATGAGGCCCTCGACAATGGCAGCGCGAGCTACGCGTGCCGACGGCCGACGGGCCCACTCCGTATCGAAGTTTGCGCCGGTCTTCTTCTCCACCGGCAGCGTCTCCACCGAGTGCGGCGTTGGGGGTGCGCCATAGGGAAAGGGCAGGTCTGGCTTACGGATGCGGATCTGATCCCGGTATGCGGCGCGGGCGCGTCCACGTACGCCGTCGGCAAGAGTTTGGATGCGCTGCTTCTCTTCGCGATTCATGGGGCTGCCTCAGGTGACGTCGGCCATGACAAGCGGCGGGTTGTGGAGATGGGTGATTGTCGGCTGAGGGCCGACCACGTCGGTGGCCATTTCGAGCGCGTCCTGCAGCGTTGAGGCGGGGGTGAAGCCAAGCTGGCGAACAGACCTTGCGTGTCCGCCGACGATGATGACCTTGCCAGCATGGGCCCGGCCCTTCGCACCCCAGTACCACATGTAGAACGGGTGGACGCCGTGGTACGCGTACGAGGTGCGGTACAGGTGGCGATACCACTCGTCTTCGGCGTACTGCTTCTCGTACTTCTCCTGCATGTCGTGCGGATCGGTGGTCTCGGTGAGGACCTGTTCGAAGAAGTCGATGTAGCTGGGGTGGTGGACCGGGTGGAACTCCGGCGTGGTGGGGTGGCTGATAATGATCACGCCGCCCTCGCGAACCAGTGGCTTGTTCTTGTACATGTTGAAGAAGTAGCCAAGGCCGTAACACATCACAAGAATCGGATTCACGATCGAGTTCGGGTTGTACGGGCCAAGAAACGGCAGGCCCATTGTGAGGATGTCGGTCTGACCTTCCACCGGAACGAGCTGCTGCTTGTACACGTTCTCGACGGTCAGCTCATGGACGGCATCCACTTCGCCGGCTTGAACCGAGGTCATCTCGTATGGAGCTTTCCAGTTGTGGAAGACCTTGCGCTTGTTGGCGGGGCTCAACAACTTGAGACCGTTCTGCATGCCGACGAAGGAAGCCCGGTCTCTGGCTGTCCACTCCCACTCGCGTTTCTGGAGCACGGACATGGGGCCGGTGAGGCCGAATGCGTTGTTGTTGACCGTGGTCTCAATCTGGAAGATCTTTGGTCCGCTGTTGCGGATCACTTCGCCCTGACGCCACACGCTCTTGTGGAGGTCGCTTTTCTTCATGTCCATCAGCGGCGACGACAGGAGCGTGTCGACGTTGTGGTGGTGCTTGAGGGCGGTGTAGCCCGATAGCCCGGTGGCCGTGCTCTTCCAGCCACCGTCCATGGGGACAAGGTTGATGTTCACGTACACGAGCAGATCGGATTCGACGGCTCGGGTGCACATCTGTACGTCTTCGTTGTGGCGGGTTTGACCGATGACGGTCATACCATCGGGATCTTCTGCGTCGAGGTTGTAGAGCTGACCTGATGGCGCAAATGCATCGAAGACGCGATCGCCCACAGCATGGCGCAGCTCGTCGTCCGTCATGCGGCGATGCAGCGCGAGGGCTGCGATCAGGTGGACATCGTCCACGCGCGCTGCGGCAGCGAGATCGAGAACTGCCTCGATGATGCGCTGGCGATTGTCCGGGCGCCGCATGGCTGGCAGCGGGAGAGAAATGTCATCGAAGGCAATGGTCAGCTTCATGCCGGGGAACAGCAGATCCGGCAGCGGCTTGGAGTCACCCACGGGGTTCAAAAGCGCTTCGCGGATTGCCCGGTCAGGGTCACGGATTCCTTCGAGCGGTTCACCGGCGTAAACCACACGGGAACGACCGGGCGGAAGCTTCTCCAGGCGGAAGCCTTCACCGTGATGGAACAGAATGGGGGGAGTGGATCGATCGACGTCGAGCACAAGTCCCGGGCGCGGTGTGCGGCGCTCGGTCATGCGGATCTCCTCGGTGTGTTTGGGCCCGATTCGGGCATGAAGATGCGATGTTTGCGACCCAGTCCAGTGGCGAGCGGCAACAGTTTGTTGGTGCGCCCTTCTGCCTGGGTGAAATTCTCGATCAGCCAGCCGCGACGGCTTGCGAGCGAGGCGAGCTTGGTCTCCGGGTTGACTGCCACGGGGAAACCGACGGCTTCGAGCATGGGTAGGTCGCTGGTGGAGTCGGCGTAGGCGACGGACTCATCGAGGTTGACGCCATGTTCGGCGGCGTAGGTACGAAGCGCTGCGGCTCGACTCTCACCGGTGGGGGGTGTGGCGTTGAGTTGGCCGGTGTAGCGGCCCTCTTTGCTTGTCATCTCGGCGGCGATGATGTCGTCGAAGAGCGGCCGTAGTGGTTCGACTACGAAGCTGAGCGCGCCGGTGATCAGGACGGTGCGGTGGCCCGCAGCGCGATGGGCGCGCACCCGACGCATGGCGGCCGGGAAGGAGTTCGCGAGGAGAAGTTCGGAGAACATCTCGTGTGCGTCGTGGTCCATCTGTTCCACGAGGGCGCCTTCGTAGCGACGATAGAAGTGGCGCAGGAAATCTGAGCGATCACGACGGTCAAGGGCGAGCAGGCTGGGTGCCTCAATCATCGTGCGAGCCACAAGACGCGCCCGCTGATCCGGAGCCAGGCGTCGAGTGGCCAGCCATCCCCAGGAGCCGACAACGTTCGAGGCGATCAGCGTGTTCTCCAGGTCAAAGGCAGCAAGCTCGCGTCGATCGTCCAACACCTGTGTGCGCAGGCGGGCGGCGCGACTGACCGGACCTCGACCGGTGGGCGCAGTTTTGACTCGACCCTGAGACACGACGGACGGCAGATGAATCTCGGTGAAGTAGCGGAACCAGTCAATGGTGCGCGGATCGAAGTTGAAGATGTCCTGGTCTTCGGGTGTCATCCGTTCCCACAGCGACATGAGGCGCGGCACCTGGTAGATCGCCTCGCACTCCACGTACTTGCCGTAGAGCTCCACGTATCCCAGTGCTCGTTCGATGACGTCGCGGCGCTGTTCGAGATCGGCGGCGACCATGGCCTTCTCGCCGCGGACCGGGAGGGCCTTGATGATCTTCTCGCCGGTCTTCATTGACGTGGTGAGGCGACCCAGTTGCTTCAGGACGCGGTCACGGCTGGGATACGTCCACTGCGGCGGAGCGATTGGCTGATCCCGTTCGTCGTAGACCGGATTCTGGCGGAACCACTCGGTGCCCCAGTCCAGAAGATCCTGGAAGTGGAACGGGTTGATCGAACTTGAAGCGACCTGCACGACATGGGGCTCAGGCTTTGGCCCTTCTGCCGCAACAGCGATGATCGTGGCGACCACGAGGTCAACCGGAATCACATCGACGGCGCCTTCGGGCACGCCGGGGAAGTCCTTCAAGAGGCCTCGACCGAACCCGATGATCACCGGCTCTGCCATGCGGAAGCCGCGGATCCAACCGGCGAACGGTTCTGCCAGGGCGGACTCGATGATGGATGGCCGCACGATGCTGAGGGGAATGTCGCGTCGGATCTCCGCCATGGCTTCTTCTGCCATGGCCTTCGTCAGCGCGTAGGCGTCGGGGAAACCGAGGGATGCGGCTCGGGCGAGGCCAAGTTCGACGAGCTGGTCCTTGACCCAGCGAGCTCGATGCTGCTCGGTGCGCGTGGAGAGGGCGGTGTAGCCCGCGGCGCCCACGTCATCAACAGCCTGCTTTCGGAACGTCGCAAGTCGCTCTGGTGTGCGGCTCTCGTCTTCGGAGTTGATGCGGGCCCGGCGAGCGCTTTCGACTTCGGCCCGCCAGTTGATCTCCACCGAGAACGGGCCTTCGCTCAGCAGTTCTTCGGCGGCATCGCCTTTGCGGGTGCCGGCGACATATGCCGTGGACACGGCGACAAGATGGGGCGTGACATTCAAGTCGTGGAGGGTGTTGACCAACTCCACCGGACCCATGAGGTTCGTATTGACGGCCACGTCGAGAGGATTGTCGAAGGCCACTGTTGCTGCCGAGTGCACCACGGTCTGGCACGACGCAAGCGCAGCTCGACCGGCATCGTCGAGGTTGAGTCCCGGCTTGGTGATATCCGCAGCGACGGCGGTAACACGTCGCGCAGCCGTACTGGCGAAGTCGTCGCCCCACATTTCGCGAAGGCGATCGAAGGCATCGTTACGCAGAATCTCGCGATCCACCCGTTGCTGGGCGCCACGGCGGCCGGGGCGAACAAGGAGCACGAGTTCGCATTCAGGTACACAGCGCAGGAGTCGTTCCACGAGAGCGGTTCCGAGAAAGCCGGTGGTGCCGGTGATGGCGATGCGGGTTCCCGCCAGGGATTCAGAGATCACGGAGTTCAACCTACCATTTGGTAAAGCGGCTCTACCAACCGGTAAGGAAGATATATGCTGAGGTTCGTGGATACTCGCACCCGCACACTCGATGTTGCCATCGAGAACTTCGGCACCCGAGGGGTCGACAGCACGTCTTTGGACACGATTGCCGATGAACTGGGTGTTTCGAAGCAGACGGTTCTCTATCATTTCGGATCCAAGGACAAGCTCCTTGAGGCCGCTGTCGATCATGCTGCGTCCGAGCTGACCGAACTGATTGGCAAGCGCATCGCTGCCGGCGGTTGGAAGGCTGTCGAGTCTGTTGTGAACGCGGTGTTCCGGGTGGCCGTTCGCCGTCCTGCATTGCTGGGCCTGTTGCGCGAGGTCACCCGCATGGGGCCGCCGTGGTCCAGTCGGGCTGCTGATGCGTTGCAACCCGCAGTGGATCGGGCCACCATGTTCATTCAGCAGGAAATGGACGCCGGTCGGATGCGACCCCAGACCGACTCTCGACTGGTACTTCTGTCGGCCTACTCAACGGTGATGGGTGTGGCCACAGAGATCGAAGTGCTCCGAGCCGTCGGTATCGAGCCAACGCTGCGCGAAGCCGTCACCCGTCGCCGTGAACTCCTCCGCTTTCTGAAGTCAGCTCTCGTTGCAGACTGAATCTAAAGCGACGTGACGGGTGGCATGAACGGTGTGTGGCGCCCAACACTGTGACGTAACCCATGTGGGGTACGTTGCGGTGGGTGGGCCAACGGGGTTCATCGTTCTGCAAATCGAAAGGCGGCAGCTATGGCGAATCACCATGGCGAAGGCGACCTGTACACGGCGGCACTCTGCAGCCCGGGTCACAAGCGACAGAAGGGCGACCGCTTTGGTCGCATGTTCCCGGACCTTCCACCGCTCTACTTGAAACCGGAAGTCCTGATCAAGATTGGCCGGGTCAAGGGCAGCATGCAGGCCACGGCGGAAGCGAAGACGACAAGGACCGTGCCGGTTGGCCATGTATTCTTTGGTCAGTTCATCGATCACGACATCACCCTTGATGTGCAGTCCAGTGTGAGCTCGGTGAACGTGCCGTCGCAGATCACGAACGCTCGCACGCCCACGTTGGACCTCGACTGCCTGTACGGCGCCGGACCTGAGGCCCAGCCCTACATGTACGAAGGGCCCGGGCCGTTTGAGGGTGTGAAGCTCATTGTCGGCGGGTGCGGTGACACAGAGGGTCACGACCTGCCGCGCCACAATGGACGTGCGCTCATCGGTGACTTCCGAAACGACGAGAATCGCATCGTGTCGCAGATCCAAGTCGGCTTGATCAATGTGCACAACGCGTTCGTCGAGGAGCTCCTTGGTGACCCGGCCGTGGATCTTGATGGCCACGAATTGTTCGAGGAGGCGCGCCGGCTTACAACATGGCATTACCAGTGGGCCGTGGTCCATGACTTCCTCGTGGCCATGTGCGGTGGTCCTGTGGTCAAGGACATTCTCGGCAACGGTCGAAACTTCTTCACGCCTGAGACATCCGACCCGTTCATGCCTGTTGAATTTTCGGTAGCGGCCTATCGCTTTGGTCATTCGATGGCGCCACTCAGGATCCGGGTGAAGAAGCCCGCCAAAGCCAAAAAACACGATCTCTTCGGTCCGGAGGGACTGGGCGCGTTCAAACCCGTGGCCGGGCTGGAGCAGATAGTCGAGTTCCCCGCCGTGTTCAACGTTGGCCGGAGCGTTCCCCAGAAAGCGGAGCGCTGCGATGCGAAACTGGCAGCCCTCCTGTTGGATCTGCCGTTCATGCCCGAAGACGCTTCACCCGAGGAGAAGTCACTCGCCACCCGAAATCTGCGGCGCGGTCAGAGCTTTCTGTTGCCCTCGGGAGAGCAGGTGGCACATCACATGGACTGTTCAACGGCTCGCGAGATCGCCAGGGTCTCAGAGGCAGCCGCAGAGGTGCACCCTGAACTTGACGGATGCACGCCGCTCTGGTTGTACTGCCTGCTTGAAGGGCAGGTCCTGGGACGAGGCGGCATCGCGAAGGACAAAGGCGAGGGGCTTGGCCCCGTCGGCGGCCGTATCGTTGCGGAGGTGGTCATTGGACTCCTCGAATGCGATCAGCGATCGTGGCTGGCGAGTAATCGGTCGTGGGCGCCAGAATGCGACCGCGACACCATCGGCGCACTATTGGAGTGGGGGCGGCGCTCGCTTGACGTCGTCGACCTGACAGAGTCAAAGGCCGGGGCGCACGCGTAGTCCCATCAGACACATGTTCGTCAGAGCTCGGGTGGTGTCGGCGGGTCTTCTTCGGGGACGGGCGTCTCGAAGGGGTTTCGTCGGGGCTTGCGTGGGGCTTTCTTCTGGCGTTTGCCGAGCGTGAGGCCGATGGCCAGCGCGCACAGAGTCACCAGCATGACGCCGCCCACAACGGGAAGAAGCAGGCCCTCGCCAGTGGCTTCTTCCTGCGCGAGAACCAGGACGGATGCGATCACCCTCATCAGTGTTCAACCGATGCGTGGCGATTGCGCCGTTCGTGGCGTTCAATGGCAAGTTCCGCGAGAGATTCGATGAGCTGAGGATAGGGAAGCCCACTGGCCGCCCACATCTGTGGGTACATCGAGATGGGCGTGAACCCGGGCATCGTGTTGATTTCGTTCAACAGGAAGCCACGGTCTTCGGTCAGGAAGAAGTCCACGCGAGCCAGGCCTTCCACCCGAAGCGCCTTTGCAGACTTGATGGCCAGCGCCTGCACTTCGCCAATCTGCGCTTCGGTGAGATCGGCAGGAACCTGCGTCGTCGCGATGCCGTCTTCGTACTTGTCGCTGTAGCTGTAGAAGGCGTCGCCGGGGATGATCTCTCCGGGCAGCGAGCAGCGGATGTCGAGATTCCCGAGCACGGCGCATTCGATCTCTCGGCCGTGGATGTGCTCTTCCACCACGATCCACTCGTCGTATTTCCCGGCAAGATCGATGGCAGCCCGAAGCTCCGGCGCGTTGGTGGCCTTGGACACGCCGACCGACGAGCCGAGGTTGGCTGGTTTCACGAACATGGGGAACCCGAGACTCGTTGCAGCCGCGCGAAGCCAGCTTTCATCCACTTCTTCGGCCCGGACTGCGCGCCAGGCTGCCTGGGCGATGTTGTGTGCGGCCGTCATTTCTTTGGCGACCACCTTGTCCATGCAGACAGCAGAACCGAGCACGCCGGTGCCGATATACGGCACGTTTGCGAGTTCGAGCAGACCCTGCACCGTTCCGTCCTCGCCCATCGGGCCATGGAGCAGAGGGAAGACCACGGTTTGGCTGTGGTCGGTGGTGGAAGCGAGAGCGGCCTGGGGGTGCACGATCGTGCCAGCCGGATCGAGCGCAGGTGGCAGCGCATCGGGGCCCACTGCCAGAGCGGCGCGAGCTTCGTCGGCCAACATCCACTGGCCGGTGCGCGTGACGCCAATTGGCTCAATGTCGAACACGTCGAGGTCAGCCGCAGCGATCATTTCCCGGGCCGAAACGCAGGACACGTCGTGTTCCGCGGACTGGCCGCCGAACAGCACGATCAAACGGATGCGATCTGTCATGACCCGAACCGTACCCTTCGTCGTTGTGAGTTTCGGGGCAGCTTGGCGGGCAGCTCAGTTGTGGGGTCCCCGCCAGTAGATTGGCGACGTGAAGTTCACGACGTCCGAAGCAGCTGAAATTACGAACGGAATGGTGCGGGGCGTCGAAGCATTCTTCCGCGGCGCCGACATTGACTCGCGAAGCGTCGGTGCAGATCAGCTGTTCATACCGGTCGTCGCTGATCGTGACGGGCACGCCTTCATTGGTGCTGCCATCGACCGCGGCGCCTCCGTCTTTCTCACGTCTCAATCGTCAGGCGCGCAGCCAGAGATCGATGCCATCGCCGGGGTCAGCGCGGTTGCGGTAGCCGACACCCTCGATGCTCTCACTGCGCTTGGCAGCGCAGCAAGGGATCGGATGAGCGCAGAGGTCATTGGCATCACCGGTTCGGTGGGTAAGACGTCAACGAAGGACCTGTGTGCCGCCGTGCTGGCGCACGGCGGATCCGTCGTGCATGCGAGCACGAAGTCGTTCAACAATGAGATGGGTGTTCCGCTCACGCTGCTGAATGCCCCGGATGACGCGGCCGCAGTTGTTGTTGAGATGGGGGCTCGGGGACTCGGTCACATCGCGCATCTCTGTTGCATCGCCCGGCCCACCATCGGCGTGGTGACCATGGTCGGCGCGGTCCACACTTCGGAGTTTGGCAACCTCGAAACAGTCGCCCAGGCGAAGGGTGAGCTGGTCGAATCGGTGCCACCCAATGGGCATGTTGTGCTCAATGCCGACAGTCCCGCCGTTGCCGCAATGGCAGCTCGAAGCGTGGCACCGGTGCTGACGTACGGCATCCATGAGATCGCCGACATTCGCGCCGAGGGCATCGAACTTGACTCGCAACTTCAACCGTCGTTCACACTGCATACACCGCTGGGCTCGGCGCCGGTGAAGCTTGCCGTACGGGGCGAGCACAATATCTCCAACGCTCTGGCTGCGGCTGCTGTGGGGCATCTGCTTGGACGCACGCCCGCCGAGATCGCCGGAGGCCTCGCCAAGGCCGGGCTGTCTCCGTGGAGAATGGAAGTCCTGCAAACCTCAGCAGGAGCCACGGTCATCAATGACGCATACAACGCCAACCCGATGTCGATGGCTGCTGGTCTTCGCGCTCTTGTCAGCGTCCCGGCCAAGCGGCGCATTGCGGTCCTCGGGGTCATGGCCGAACTCGGCGATCTCCACGATGAAGGGCACCAGAGCGTCGCGAAGTTGGCCGAGGAACTCGACGTCGAGGTGATTGCGTTCCAGGAAGACGGCTACGGCCCGTCGCCGGTGTCAAGCATCGAGGCCGCGATTGATGCGCTGGGTCCGCTCGGACCCGACGATGCCGTGTTGGTCAAGGGAAGCCGTGTGGCCGAGCTGGAGCGGCTGGCCGCAGCGCTCACCGCTCTCGACAGCTGAGGATAGTCAGGTCTGGTCCTCGGTTGGCAGTTCGTCCGGAGGTAGCGGGCGGTTGGTTTCGCGGACCTTCTCGTAGCGGTCAGCGTCGCAGATAAGGCAGAGCCAGACCTGTTTCAGCGAGTTGATGGAGAGCTGGGTGCCCCGTGACTTCTCGACGATCGCCTGGAAGGCCACGCGAACATCGGCGGTACCGCATTGCCCGCACCGAGGCGTGAGGTCCCGCTCCCAGGTAGTTTCGCACTGTTCGCAAGTCACAAAGATGCGCGATCCGTCGCGGTGGCCGCGTAGTTCTTCGTCTTCGCCGCACTCTGGGCACGCGATGTCCATGGCTCAAGGGTACTGCCCTGCCTGAAGCTGTCAGGGAAGATCGGTGGTGAAGGCGGCGGCTGCCACGCCGAGAACGCGAGAAATGTCCACGCCCGGTTCCACTCTCAATGTCACCATGCGGTGTTGGAGGCGCACTGGCGGATTCGAGTCGATCGGTGTGTCGAGCACGTTCGCAATGCGGGCGAGGAGGCCGTTGCGATCTTCAGCAATGGCCAGGCGGGCGCCGAAGAGGAGGTATGGACCGTCGAGGTGCGCGAGGAAGTCGCCCATGCGGGCAATTGCGTCCAACCGGTGTCCAACGTCAATCATCATGTGATCGCGCTTGACGTTGGGAAGTGCATCGAAGTATCCCAGCGGCATTGCTTCGATGATGACCAGCGTTGCATTGTCGGTGTGGCGCCTGTTCTCGTCCGCATAACGCTGCAGCCAACGCTCCACGTAGCTCGTATTGCGAAGCCCGGTCACGGTGTGCCGCAGCTTCGGATTGTCGAAGCCGGGACGTAACGTTGTCGTCGGTTCCGAGCGTTCAACGAGACCAGCCTCGATAAGGGCCGTGCCGCTCTCGGACGGGACAGCCTGGAGTCGGACCGTGCGTTCGCGTCCACTTGTTGGATCCACCGCTCGGAACTGATGCTCAATCTTGCGGCCGTGCACAATGGCAAGCGACAGGGCCTGAGCGAGACCGGCCCGGTCGTCGGGATGGGCGATGGAACCGAAGTGGAAGGCTGTCTGGGGAGCGATTCCAAGGATTGCCCAGAAGGATTCGTCCGCCAGGCGCAGTTCGCCTGATGTCGTCCACTCACTGAGGGGGCGTTTGACCATGCCCTCGCTGGGCACCGCTGCTGGACCCTCGCTGTACAGGGCCGTCTCGAAGTCGCGGTCAAAGGCGGCGTGTTTCCAGGAGACCCAGTCGTCGAAGGCACCCTGTTCAAAGCGGAGGTCGTTGCGGGCGAAGAGGACCGACACCACCGCAAGAACGACAATCAGCACCGCAAGTGCAATGGCCGTCATCGGCTGACTGGGACGCTCAACCGTCAGCGCTGTCTCGATTGCGGTGCCAGCGGTGCCCGCCGCGGCAAGGCTCAATATCCAGCGAGGCACCCGAAGGCGCCGCTGAGGAGGCGACCATTCGGGCTCGGGAACGGGTCGGGCGCTCCACGACACCGCAAGCGCTGCGAACGCTGCGAACAGGAGAAGTGCTGCCGCCGACTCTGTCGTGTAGAAGGCAACACGGGCGACCAGGAGAAGCGCAAGGGCCGCAAGGAACGATGCGCTCGCCGCTGAGGGGGGCCTCCGGATCAACCCAAGAATAACGATCGACGCGAGCAGCGCACCGAGGCTGGCTCCAATGGCAGCGAGGTACAGACGTTGGGTTTCGTCCCAGCCGATGAGCGAGGAACTGAACCTCGGATACATCCAGGAGAACAGGCTTATGGCAGCGGTGAGTCCCAACGCGTCGAGCAGTGTGACTCGACTGATGATGTCCCGCTGTGCAGCCGCGCCGATGCCGGCGGCGGCAGCGACCAGAAGTACGAGTGTCCAGGCGATCGTTGCGCCGAGCGCAAGGCGGTCGAGCCGACCCTGTTGCGCCATGATCGAAATGACGCCAGCGCCAAATACGCCGAGTGCCAGCAGTGCCCAGGGGGTACGTCCCCGCTTGCCAAGATCGAGCGTGAACTGACTGGACTCCGCAGTGCTCACGTCATTGCTGGTGCCGTCGTCAAAGAAACCCTGATCGTCGGGGCCGGGTGTGGTGAAGCCCGGGTCATTGAGACCGTTGTGGGGACTCGGGTCAAAGAGCGGCGTTGATGAGGGCGGATTCATGGCGTCTCACCGGGGGAGAGGACTGCCAGGTCCACCCGGGCCCAACCGGTGGCATCCCAGCGCGGCGGCCCGATGCCCCCGGTGCGGTTCGCTGTGGCGCGTTCGTACAGGTTGAGCAGTGCCACGCTTGCGGGACTCGGGTTGAAGTCCGGTTGATCAAGCAGCATCGTTGGAAACTCGGCGTTGGTCAGCGCGAGACGACTCAGAGTCAGCAGCGCTGTAGATCGCTCAACATTGCTGGCATCCATGTTGCTGAGAGTTGCTGACGCCGGCCGGGCGTCCGGTTGGGCGCTTGCGATACCGGTGAACAGCCGGGAAGCCATGGAGGGTACGCCCTGCAGTGTTTCCGCCGATCCACCGTTGATGGCGTCAGCTCCCAGAGTCAGGTCGGCGAATGGGAGTCCGTACTCGGTGAGCGCCGTCAGAAATGATGCGACGAGCTGCTGTTCTGTCGCCATGGGATTGATGCTGTCGCGCTCCGACCCGGGGCTCGCAATGTCAATCATTCGGGGGCATGCATCGGTGAGGTTGGCGCTGGCTTTCGGTGATACCGGTGGGATCAGCGCACAGGCCGCCATGGTTCCCGCCTCGAACGCCACAGCCCAGCGGTTCTGCCCATTGCCGGGTATGACCGCTCCGTCGAGAGTCGAGGCAAAGCAGACGCCTGCAGCAAGGGCTTCGGCTGGTTCACACTGCGACTGATTCGCCTGAGGAGTCCCCGGAATTCTCGAGAGCACGTTTGCGAGAGCGGCATCGAGGCGGGCGTTCTGCACTGCCAGGTCGCTGTTACGCGCAATCTCTGCAACGAGCGTTTCGAATTCAACAGTTCCCACCACTTCGTCGACGCGTCGGTCGGTTGTGGCGGGGCGAGCGCTCAGCACACCAGGTGCGAGAGCAACGAGTGCCTGTGCGGTTGTCCGCGGGCTGATGGTTGAAAGTTCGTCCGGCCCATTGTCAGCATTTTTGTTCAGTGACCCAGCGAGTGGCGAAGCTCCGGTCCGGTGGAGGCCCAGGAGCGCTCCGCTCGGCCGTGTCAGGGCCAGCACGTGGGTGCCTTCCGGGGTGCCCACTTCAGGGGCGATGCCAACCTCGTTCACCGTGACGGCAGTGCCCATGCCCCCAAGGACACCAACCTCGAACCCGACCGGATCGCCGAATCCGGTTACACGAACGTGGGTGCCCTCAGCCTCGAGCTGGCGGGCAGAGACGATCTGATCGCGGTCACTTTCATGAATGCCTCGCCACAGGCTGATCCCCGTGGCGATGAGCGCACAGGCCACGATCAGGACAGACGCGGCACTCCAAATCGTCACCCTTTGCACCGAACCGTCCATGTCTTTCTCTAGCACGCCGAGCGTCTCTGATCGCGGCTTCGCCGTCGTGTTGTTGTGGAGGTTGCCGCTCCGGATTTCCGTGCCGAAGTCCTGAGTAGTTCGGCTACGCTGCAGCCTCGGGCGATTAGCTCAGTTGGCTAGAGTGCTGCCTTCACACGGCAGAGGTCGGCAGTTCGAGCCTGCCATCGCCCACGCCGAGGTCTCGGGGTCCACGCCCCGGGGCTTCGACACTTTTTGTGGTGATTTTCTGCCGAGCGTTCCAGCGGCGATGAAATCCGAATTGCAGCTTTGAGCGCGCCGGCGCGGCCGTAATGACGCCGGGAAACCTTGGCGCCATGAGTGAGAAACCCTGCACCGGACAGGGACTACACCTCTGATTCGGACTACACAGGGAGCATGGCTCGATACACAGTTCACGTACTCACAGCTATGGGACCGGACGAAGCGTTTGGTTGGATGGCTGATCTTCGCAACTTTGCCGACTGGGATCCGGGCGTGAAAAACGTCTCGCAATCAGAGGGCGATGGCGCTGGCATGGGGAGCGCGTTTGATGTGACGGTGAAGGGCTTTACCGGCGACATGGTTCTCACTTACGTCACCACCGAATTCGACGAGCAGGCCGACGAGCACGGGGTTCGGTCCATGACTGCCCGGGCGGAATCGTCGAGCTTGACCTCAGTTGATGTCATCACGGTGAGACCGGCGCAGGAGAAGGACGGTGAACTCGACGATGGCGCATCAGCCGGTTCGGTCGTCACCTACGACGCCGAGCTGACGTTGAATGGAGCGCTCGGTATTGCCGATCCAATGTTCCAGCTGACGTTCAACAAGGTTGGCGAGGCGGCGGCGGATGGTCTGGTTGAGGCTCTCGACGGTGAACGCCTCGACGACAACGAGATGTCCGCACTGGCAGCAATCTTCGACGACGTCCTTGAATTTCCGGTTGTTACAAGCTTCACCCGTATTGGCATCCAGGCACGACGTCGACTCAGTGACTGGCGCGATCTCAACACCTACGACCTCTCGGGCCGGGTGATGGTCGTAACCGGCGGCACATCGGGCCTCGGCCGGGCGGCGGTCGAACAGCTTGCGAGGTGCGGAGCCACAGTGGTGCTCACCGGCAGGAAAGCAGCTCGAAACGAGGAGGCTGTTGCCGAGTTGCTGGCCGCAACCGGTTCGTCCTCGATCTCTCAGATCGCAGCGGACATGGGTGACCTTTCCCAGGTGCGGGCGCTCGCCGATGAGATTCTCACGCGCCATGACCGACTTGATGTCCTGATGCACAATGCAGGTGCGCTACCAGAAAAGCGCACAACCTCAGCACAGGGAATTGAGTCGACCGTCGCCTCCCAGTTGGTTGGGCCATTTCTGCTGACCTCACTTCTGCTGGATCGGTTGACACAAACCGGCGATGCTCGGGTCATCACCATGTCCTCGGGAGGCATGTACACATCGGGTCTGTCCATCGGCGGCCTGCAGATGCTTGACGACTCTTTCAATGGTGCCGAGCAATATGCGCGAGCGAAGCGGGCGCAGGTGACCCTCAACGAGATGTGGGCTGAACGTCACGCCGAGAGTGGCGTCACCTTCCATGCATTGCACCCGGGCTGGGCGGACACGCCCGGGGTGGCAGAATCACTGCCGCTGTTCGGCAGGGTCGTGGGCCCTCTCCTTCGCACGCCGGCCGAGGGTGCCGACACGATGGTCTGGTTGGCAGCCGACGATCGACCGCTCGAATCCAATGGCGGGTTCTGGCTCGATCGTCAGATTCGCTCCATCCACAAGCTGCCGACGACACGTTCCACCGACACGCCAGAGCGCCGCGAGAGGCTCTGGGACTGGGTCAGCGAAGCCATCACAAGTTGATCTGAGGCTTGAGGGACTGCAGGTCAAAGCAGCTGAAGAACTCCGAGAGCGCAGCGGGGTCGTTCGTTGCGGCGTCGCCGTTTGAGAGTGCGTCGGCGAGGCTGAGCCTGCCGCCCAGAATCGTCGCCCAGGTCAGCTGGCTCAGCTGAAGCGTCACGGATGCGGACGCGCCGTCCGTGGGTATGGCAACACCTCGGCGGATGCGAAGGCCGGTTGAGTTCATCCCACTGTCCGCAAAGTCCCAGCGGACCTCCATCTCGATGTTCGCGCACGCCGGCGGGTCGAGAACCACCCTCAGGGCGTGGACCGAGGACGCTGGCGGATTCGCCATCACCATCCCGGCCCCAAATCGGTGGACCCGGTGGCGGCTGAGGTCGATCAGGCCCTCCAACTCATGGGCTCGGGTGAGACACCAGCTTCGGACGTTTGCCGACGTGGTGCGCTGGGCAATGGTGCGCAGAACCGCTCCAAGCTGTGCTCGTTCGTCGGCGGTGCCACCATCTGCGCGACCATGAGCATCCGCTTTGGAGCGCACCAGCCAGGTGGCCAACTCCAGTGCCCAGCGGAGATCAGACTCGTTCAGCGCGGCCCGGGCCTGGGTCATGACTGCCTGGCGGCCGCCGAACCCCTCGATCAAACGCTGATGGCGCTCGATATGAGGGAGCGGGAACAGTGACGCCTCGTTCCCGTCGAACCATCCACGCAGCCCGGTGTGGATCTGGCGAACGTGGTGTTCCACGAGGCCGTAGAGCTGCTGCGTGAGGTACGACCTGCCGAACCGATCCGGCAGCTGCACGAACTCGGTGAGTTCATCCATGGTGAGGCCGCGGTTGATGCCGCGCACGGTCTGGTCCCAGAGGAACGCAATACTGTCCCGGTAGTCCACCACGTCGTTGGCGATCTGATCTCTGCCGGACATCGGCGGCCCATGGGTACACACGAGATGCTCGGGCTGCAGCGATGCGATGTGGTCGATACCGGTGAGCAGAATGCGCGGGTCCCGATACTCCTCCCCGCGGATGGCAAAGATATTGAAGAGTGTTGGCCAGACCAGATTGTTGACGCATACATCAAGGTCCGGGAACCAGATGGTGATGCTGTCGTCGGCGTCTGACGGGGCTGGCGTCATGACCACTTCCAGACCGGCGATTGTGGCGGTCGTCGGCTCGGTGATGGTGTTGGTGGGCGGAATGAATCCGCCGGTGAACGGTGCGTGGTCGGCGCTGCGATACGCGAGTCCGAGTCCGACGTTTGAGACGCCGTCGGGTCCTTCGGCGGGGAGGGGAAGACCGAACTGATGGGTCAGACCCCGACCGCCGGCTGCTCCAATCTCCATGCCGTACCGGACGAGGTTGTCGACGATGCGATCGTGCCCCCAGATGGGAAGTCCATCGGCATCGATACCTTCCGCGTCAAGGATTGCCCGGGTGCCGCTGACGTAGTGGAAGTGGGTGTAGATCGTGGCGACGATTGGCGTGTCGGTCTCGGCCCGAACAGCGGCAATGGCGGCAGTCATCTCTTCCACACATTCGCCGGTGTCGATGGCGATGAGACCCTCGGGGCCTTCGATGAACGTTTGATTCGACAGGCCATTGCCCACCAGGCACCACACGCCGTCGCGCACCTTCCACAGCTTTCGTTCGAGTCTGACGGTTTGCGCGAGATGGTCGGCGTGGGCGCGCTCGCCTCGGGGTCCGTCGATGACGATGGACGGATTAGGCGAGAAGCTGTGCGGGAAAGACATGCAGGACTTTTATCACGCGGTCTGGCGGTGCGGTCTCACAGGTCAGTTCTCAACTCACAGCAGGGCGCGGACGATGAGCCGGGCCCCAGGAAGTGGGCATCGCAGTAAATCCGGTCGGCTCAGGCGAACGCTCGAACCGCATCTTTCAGGAACTCCTGAGCCGGTCGAGCGATTGCCCACTGATCAAGGATGAACTGATCGAGCTTCGGATCGGTGAAGAGCTTCCTGTCATCGAACTGGGCCCAGAAGACCCACTGCTTGTTGAGCACACGCGCCTCGGTCCTGGCCGCTTCCTTCAACTCGGCCGGCGCCCGCTTGTGGGCATCGCCGTGCAACTCGCCGAACGTCTTCGCGAACTTCGTGCTCTTGCGTTCAACCTTCTTCAGCGCTGCGCCATTCTCCGCCAGGTAGCGACGCACATGGTCACGCAGGTCCACATCCGGGTTGTAGAGACCGCCGGCAATCCAGATGCCCGACACCGCGATGCGACACGTGTACGCAGGCCAGCTCACATCGTGTTTGAGGTTGCGGCCCACCGTGATGCCGAGCTCAGTTTTGTACGGGGTCTTGTCCTTCGAGAATCGAATGTCCCGGTTGATGCGATACGTGGCCCGTTTGGGTTCCACGTTGTACTCCGGTTCCTCTTCCTTGACCTGTTCCACCAAAGCCTCGGCGAGCGAGTTGTACGGCTTCTTCAGATGCGTCTCGTAGTCCTTACGATTCTCGTCGAACCATGCCTTCGAATTGTTCTTCGCCAGTCCCTTCAAGAACGCGACGGACTCTTTCGTGAAGAACGGCATGAAGGCACCATAGATGCACCAGTGAAAACAGACACAGGTGTCGGCGGTCACAATCGGTTCGTTTCAGCGGTCACGGTTTCTAACTTGGATGGTGACCCAACGAAGGAGAAACATCACATGTTCGGTCTAACTCGCAAGTTCAAGCTTTCCGCACCTCTCGAAGCTGCTCTCAGCAACACGTACACTCGCGAAGAGATGGTCCTCATCGACGGCATCGGCACGCAGATCACTGTGCCCGCCGGGTCCACCATCATGGTGGAGGGCGCACAGGGTGCCGAGGCTCTCTTGCTCCTCGATGGAACCGCAGCTGTAAGTCGCGGCGACGAGGTCATCGCCACGGTCACCACCGGTGACATTGTCGGTGAAGCGTCCCTGCTCACTGGTGAGCCGCGCAACGCGACGCTCATCGCCACCACCGACCTGACCGCTCAGGTATTCAATCGACGGGAATTCGCCTGGCTGCGTCTGGAATCTCCCAAGTTCGCCGTGGTCACCACCGAACTTGCTGAGGCACGCGCCTAGCACTCACGTCCAGAAGCACTCCCGCCAGGGAGCGTCTTGTTCAGCCGGCATCCCCCTCGCCGGCACACCACTCAGCCCGATGCCTCCCCCCGGCATCGGGCTGAGGTGTTTGGCACGATCCTGGCGGATCGACTCAAGCTGGATTCTTCGCTGAGGATCAGAACATCCCCGCAACATGTCCAGCTGGAGCGGGCACCGCTAGAGTTCTCTGATGTCTGAAATCACTTACGACGAGGGCCCCTACGACTACGTCATCGTGGGTGGTGGGTCTGCTGGTTGTGCGCTTGCGAATCGCCTGAGTGCTGACCCGGCCAATCGGGTGCTTGTGCTTGAGGCCGGACGCATGGATTTCAAATGGGACGTGTTCATTCACATGCCCGCCGCGTTGGCGTATCCCATTGGTTCCCGCTTCTATGACTGGAAGTACGAGAGCGAACCGGAACCGTTCATGGGAGGCCGCAAGGTGTACCACGCCCGGGGGAAGGTGCTTGGCGGGTCCAGTTCCATCAACGGGATGATCTTTCAGCGTGGCAACCCCATGGATTATGAGAAGTGGGCGGCTGTTGAGGGCATGGAGCAGTGGGGCTACAAGAACTGCCTGCCGTATTTCAAGCGCATGGAGAACTGTCTTGCGGGTCCCGACGATTGGCGCGGCGGCGACGGACCGTTGGAGCTTGAACGTGGGCCGGCATCCAACCCTCTGTTCAAGGCGTGGCTTGAGGCTGGCCCCCAGGCCGGGTTCCGTCGCACCGACGATGTCAACGGCCACCGCCAGGAAGGCTTTGCGGCCTTCGATAAGAACGTCAAGCGCGGCCGTCGCCTCAGCGCGGCCCGTGCGTACCTCCATCCCGTTCTGAAGCGGCCGAACCTCGACCTTGTCACCAGGGCCCACGCCAACCGCGTGATGTTCGAAGGCAACCGGGCTGTCGGCGTGGAGTACCGCCGCGGTCGCAAGACGAAGACGGTTCGCGCCAAGGAAGTCATTTCGTGCGGCGGGGCGTTCAACTCGCCGCAGTTGTTGCAGCTCTCGGGCATTGGTGAGGCTGAACACTTGAAGAGTCTCGGAATCCCGGTGGTCAAGGATCTTCCCGGCGTTGGCCAGCACATGCAGGATCATCTGGAGGTCTACATCCAGTACGCCTGCAAGGAACCGGTGTCGATGCAGCCGCATCTGGCGAAGTGGAAGGCGCCGTGGATTGGTTTCCAGTGGTTGTTCCGCAAGGGGCCGGCAGCAACGAATCATTTCGAAGCCGGCGCGTTCGTGAAGAGCAATCCGGATGAGCCGTATCCGAATCTGATGTTCCACTTCCTGCCCATCGCCATCCGATACGACGGCACTGCCCCAACGGAGGGACACGGCTATCAGGTGCACGTCGGGCCCATGTTTTCGGATTCGCTCGGCTGGGTGAAGATCAAATCCACTGACCCGCGGGAGAAGCCCGCGGTGCAGTTCAACTACCTGTCGACGGAACGAGATAGGCGCGAATGGATCGAAGCGGTGCGCACGGCGCGTCGCATTCTCACGCAGCCGGCCTTCGACAAGTTCAATGGCGGGGAGATCTCGCCTGGAACCGGGGTTGAGACGGATCAGGAGATCATGGACTGGGTGGCCCGAGACGGCGAGACAGCGCTGCATCCTTCCTGCACCTGCCGGATGGGCGTCGATGACATGTCTGTTGTGGACCCATCAACCATGCGCGTGCACGGTGTTGATGGGCTGCGGGTTGTGGATGCGTCAGTTATGCGCATCGTCACCAACGGCAACATCTATGCGCCGACAATGATGATCGCCGAGCGCGCCGCCGACATGATTCTCGGCAACGACCAGTTGCCGCCCGAGGATGTCGACGTTTGGATGCCGCAGCAAGCCTGAAGTTTGGGGCGCCGATGGGCTAGATTCTCGTCGGCTACAAACCTAGCGGGAGGTCGTGTGAGCGGCGGAGAGAGCGAAGCGGCAGGAGCGGGTCCGGCCCGTTCTGTCGTTGCTGAGTTGCTGGCGGCTTTGGCCATTGGCGTGCTGCAGATGGGCGTGGCGGTCTCGCTGGCAGCGTTGGTGTTCAGCGGCACCCTGGCTCCGGGAGTCGGGCGAGCTTCGGTGGCTTTCGTGTTGGGGACTGCGGTCGTGTCGTTTGTCGTGGGGCTTCGCACAAGAATGCCCGTGGTGATTGCCGGAGCACAGGACACCGCTGCCATCGTCGCCGCAGCGGCGGCAACCTCTATGGCTGCGGTTGTCGCTCCAGATCAACAGTTGGCCACGGTGATCGTGATGTTGGCGGTTGCCGCTGTCGTCACCGGCATCGCCATGTACCTGGTTGGCGCGCGCGGATACGGCCTCATGGTGCGGTATCTCCCGTATCCCGTCATCAGCGGTTTCATGGCGGGAACCGGCTGGCTGTTGTTCAGAGGTGGTATCGAGGTGATGCTCGGCCGATCGGTTCACCTGGCTGACCTGGGTGACCTGTTTGAGTGGAACAGCATCAAGTTCCTCCTCGTGGGTCTTGCTCTGGCGTTGTTCATGGTGGTCTGCACGATGCGCCAGATCACGCCGCTCGCAATCAGTGGCGCCATCCTCGTCAGCGCTGTCGGTTTTCACCTTGTGGGCCGCAGTGTGTCGTCCGCAGGCACGCTGAACGAGCAAGGCTGGCTCATTGGGCCATTCCCCGAATCTGGCGGCTGGTCTCCGGTGCGTCCATCAGATCTCGCTGCTGCCGACTGGGGCGCCATTGGAGCCCACATTCCTGCCATCGTTGCGATCAGCGCTGTTTCGCTCATCGGGCTGATGCTCAACCTCAGCGGAGCTGAAGTGGTGCTCGGAACCGAAGTTGACATTGACCGGGAGCTGGAGAGTGCCGGCGGGGCGAACCTCGTTGTTGGTGCGGCCGGTGGGTTGATTGGTTATCACCTCATTGGCGATACGTCGCTGGCCCATCAGCTTGGAGCGAAAGGGCGAGCGATCCCTATTGGTATCGCTGGACTTGCGCTGGCCGTGGCCGTGTTTGGCTATGAACTGATCGCGCTGATGCCCCGGGCAACCGCAGGTGGAGTGCTTGCCGGGTTGGGACTGAACCTGCTGCTTGCCTGGGGGCGTGAGATGCGTCGTGCGTTCGATCGGCCCGACCGGCTGATCAGTGCGCTGATTCTATTTTGCATGGCGGCGGTGGGAGTGCTCACGGGTATTGCCCTCGGGGTCATGCTTGCGGCGTTGATCTTCGTGGTTCGCTACGCCCGCATCAGCCCTGTTCGCTACACGATGGATGGAGCGGGACGAAGCAACGTTGATCGCCCACCCGCCGAACGGGGCCTGCTTGGTCAAATGCCCGGACGGATTGTTGCGGTGGAGTTGCAGGGCTTCCTGTTTTTCGGTTCGGTCTTGAAGCTGCGCCGGTCCATCACCGATGCTCTTGCGGTTGCGGAACCTGCGCCGGTTGAGGACGCTACGGGCGCTGCAATCGAGACAGACGAGTCAGTGTCGGGCCGAGATCAGCGCTATGCCGTTCTGGACTTCGCACGCGTACCGGGGCTGGATTCCACGGCCGCAACCGGCCTGGCCGCGATGGCCAATCAACTCAGCGAAGAAGGTGTGCAGGTGGTTTGGAGCGGTTTGAGTGCGGAGGCGCGCGACGAACTTGAGCGCAACGGCGTTCCGGTGGCCATCGACCTTCCTGACCGTGACCGCTCGATCGCATGGAGCGAGGAACAGTTGCTCAGCCAAATCGGTACGGACCTCGGAGACGTCCACACCAGTTTCTCCTGGCCTCACGGACTGCAGTCGCTGCTGGAGTCGCGAACGCTGCTTCCGGCAGAGGCCCTGATCTCGCCGACGTCGCAAGACCGGGATCTGTACTTTGTGGAGAGCGGGCATCTCACGGTGTGGACCGAGGCCGACACGGACCAACGGCGCCGTATTCGTCAGGTTTCGGCTGAGTCCGTGCTGGGTGAGATTGGCTTCGTCACCGGAATGCCCCGAACCGCATCAGTGATTGCAGACACGGTGGTCACGGTCAACGTGCTGCGACGAGAAGTCTTCGACGAGCTCCGAGACAGCGACCCCGATCTTGCCCTTGCCGTGCAGGAGCAGCTCTTGGAACGACTGGCGCTGCGCCTGTCCACAACGACCGGGACCGTGCGGGATCTGATGCGTTGAATGGCTGAAGGTCTCCCGTCCCGGAAGGGTTGGGAGTGCCCGTCGAGCATGTCTTTCACTGGTTCGGACAGCGACTCGCATGCCGCGCCCAGATTGATGAACTGGGTATCGCCGCCGACTTTCGGACACGAAGAACAGAACCATGTGCTCGTTGAACGCATCGACCATGGCTTCGACTTTGCCGTCGCCCAGGACGTCGAGGTCCAGATCGCGGATCTCGACCCCAGGTGAGCCTCCAACCGGATGGATGTCGAGTCTGTGCATCAGTGCATCGTACGTCGTCTACGGTCGGGGCGAAGTACGAGGAGTTTCCATGACCGCAGTGCGTTTCGAGATCGAGGATCACATCGGCCTCATCACCATCAACCGGCCCGAGGCGCGCAACGCCATCAACGGCGACGTGGCAAATGGCATCGAGGCTGCGCTCGATAAGATCGAAGCTGATGAGTCTCTGCGGGTCGGCATCATCACAGGCGCGGGCAGCACCTTCTGCGCGGGTGCAGACCTGAAGGCCGTTGCGTCCGGAGATGCTGGGGCGCTCAACACCCGCAAGGGCGGTTTCGCCGGACTTGTCCAGCGCGAACGTACCAAGCCGCTCATCGCGGCAATCAATGGACATGCGGTGGCTGGCGGGTGCGAGATCCTCCTTGCCTGCGACATGGCCGTGGTTGCCGAAGGCGTGAAGATTGGTGTGCCGGAAGTGAAGCGCTCTCTGGTTGCTGCGGCTGGTGCGCTGATCCGTCTCCCTCGTGCGCTGGGCCCCGCCCGGGCCGCCGAACTCGCCCTGACGGGTGACCCAATGACGCCCGAGGAAGCCCTTGCGGCTGGATTGATCAACAGGGTTGTTTCGGCTGATCAGGTGATGGATGAGGCTCGGGCTCTCGCTGCGCGCATCGCGGTGAACGCGCCACTTGCGGTGCAGGAGTCGCTCGGCGTGCTGCGCAAAGCATTCGACGAGGACGAGCTGACGCTCTTCAAAGAAAGCAACAGGGCGATCGCCCGCCTTTCCAGGACCGAGGACTTCAAAGAGGGACCTCGCGCCTTCATTGAGAAGCGCCCTCCCGTCTGGAAGGGTCGCTGATCCAGGCCCATCAGCGGCTGCGTGGTCGTGTCCGCCCAGCAAGTGCTCGACGTTGACGTATGGCAGGCACACGTCGTTCCGCTTACATCAAATCTTGACCGAGATGGCCTCGCTGGCAATGTGTTACTTGCGTCGGCGGTCACCGGTTTGCCCAAAGACTGCGTCGCCATCCCTCTGGGACTGGAACTCGTCGAGCGGTCATGGTTGGCCGATCGAACGGGCCAGCTACCGGCGGCCCTGCTCTCCGCCATCGACCACGGCTTGCGCGCAGTGCTCGACATCTGACGAGCATGACCCATTTCTTACCTTCGCCAAGGGGGCCGGGTGCGTCGTTTCAGGTCGCTTTGGGTCAGCGAGCTGCGCAGGACTCGGGCTGACCAGCGACGCCTGTCAGAAGTGCGTCGTCCAACGGGCCTGCTCCGTGCAGAACACTGATGTCGCCGGTCGTCTCGAGGACGACGGCAAGAACCTGGCTGAGATCGGTCACGTTCGCTTCCCGTAGCTTGGCGAATACGTCGTCGTGGGTGACGCGTGTACTGCGCAGGTTGCGGTCCACGAAGTTGGACCCGACCATCAACAGTTTCGGCTGGTTGTCGACTATTGCACTGAACCGTTCGTGGCGCCTGAGTTTCGCGACAAGCCACTGCGCAGCGAGAAGGGTGATGAATGCCAGCGCTCCAGCCCACAGCGAAGTCGACGTAGCCGCCACAGTCGCAACCGTTGAACCCAGCGCGACCGTCACGACGAAGTCAAAGCTCGACATCTTCGACAGCGAGCGCAGGCCCACGACCCGTATCACGGTGATCGCAGCGACAAGAATTGCAATGGTTGAGACGACGACCAACCACATTTCCTCGACCGACGTACCTAGCCAGTTCGACACCATTGTTGTCTCCTTCGGGCGTAACAGAAACCGACCCTGCTTGGGACGTCGGCCACTTCTTACTTTGGATGCGTCTGAAACCATGCCTCGCTGTTTGGGGCTGATCCGCCGATATTAGCCCGGGGTCGCCAGCAGAGATGAGACGGGCTGGAGTGGTGCGCATCACCTGACCCCACCCGGGGTACCCAACGACGCTGCACCCAGACTCGATCGCTCGGCACCAGGAGACGTCGTGTCTGACCAAGGCAGCAGCCCGGCCAACAGCCCGCTGTGAGAACAAGGAGAACGACCGTGAGTGTCATGACCGCAGGTTTGATCGGAGCGTGGGTGGTCGGGGTCGTCCGAGCCGGCACAGGTCTCCTCCTTCTGGCAGTACCGCATCGAGCGGCCCGCAAATGGGTGGGCGAGGATTCGACGGCGACGACCACCCTGCTCTTGGGAATAGGTGGTCGCGACCTGGCAATCGGCGCCGGCGTGATCTGGGCGATACTGACCGACAACCATCCTGCGGCATGGGTCGCCGCGTCGCTTGCAGGAGACGTGACCGACGCAGTAGCGGGCCTGCGGCTCAGCCCACATCTACGCGACCGCACTGTCAAATACGCCGGTGGGTTCGCCGCCATCAACATCGCTACTCTTGCGCTGCTACTTGCCGGTTAACGGAGCAACCTGCGCGCCTGCGAGGGCTGAATACTCACGGTTGGCGCCATATCCACGATTCCGGTCACGCCGCATCGCGACCGCGTCAGACTTGAACTCGTCGCTGTAGGTGTATCTGTTTTCCATTCAGGACTCCTTCCCCAAGCGATTCTCTCAGGTCCTCCAGCGTGGGAATTTTCAGGCCGAGGAGACAGCGTTAACTCGGTAGTCGAAGAATGCTCGCACCACCAGGACGCCGGCGGCAGCGGTGCCGATCAGTGACAGCACGTGGTAGCCCTGCATGCTGAACACCATGCCGGAACCGAGCGCGCCGAGGCCGCTTGCCGCGTTGGTGACCAGATCTGCGGCGCCCTGAACGCTGACCCGCTCCTCTGTTCGCACCGACTCGGTGAGCAGCGCGGAGCCAGCGACGATTCCGAAGCTCCAGCCAAGACCGAGCAGGAACAGTCCGGGGAACATCAGGAGTTCCGGAGCTTCCCCAGCCAATGCGGTGATGATTGTGGCGGCGACGAGGATGCCGGAACCTATGGCAATGGCTCGCAACCGGCCAAAGCGGTCCGCAACCCAGCCGGCAATAGGAGCGAACGCGAACATGCCAGCGGTGTGGGAGGCAAGGACGGCGCCGATGATGCCCAGTTCATGATTGTGGGCCTTCATATGCGGTGCGGTCATGGCCATCACCATGACCATCACGACCTGGGAAACCACGAGGGACAGCAGTGCGAGTTGCGCAGGTTTGCTTTGCCGGATGGCGGACAGTGCCTCGCCGAAGTTGCGGCGCCGGGGCCGATCAACGATTCCTCCGATGTCGCGAGCCAGCAGCAGCGGATCGGGACGGAGCAGAGCGAACACGGCTGCGCTGCCGAGTGCGAACAGGATCAGCGCAAGAAGAATTGGCCCGCTGTTTTCTTCCAGCCCGGCATCGACGGCGATGCCTCCGGCAAACTGCCCGGCCACAAGCGCGCCGCCAATGGCTCCGAAGGTGGAGGAGAAGATCACCAGACTGATGTCACGTCCCCGTCGATCCTCGGTGGTGAGATCAGCAGCGGCGTAGCGAGCCAGGTTGACGGTGCCTGAGCCGACACCCACCAGGAGAAGGCCGGCAAGAAAGATTGCGAGGCTGGCCCGTTCGACGCCGAGTACTGCAATGCCAGCGCCGACAACCGCGCTGCCATACCCAAGCACGATGCCGGGGCGGCGACCCTTGCTGTCCATATGGCTGGCGATGATGGCCGCACTTGCCGCGGAACCAACGGTTATGGCGACGGTGGAGAGGCCCGCCCAGAACGCGTTGCCGAGGATGTCTTCAATCACCAGAGCCGCGACCAGGAAGAGTGCGCTGGTCGCTCCACGGGTGAGGATGGTTGACAGGGCAAGCGTCGAAAGCGTCTTCGTTTGCACGCTGGAGCGGCGAGCGTCGTCGAATGCGTCAATTGGAGGGGCAGATTGCTGCACCGGGGCTTCAGCCATTGCCAGACGCTAGTTCTACAGCACCGGGTTGCCGAACATTTCTCCAAGCGGGTCAGAGATCAGTTCCAGACGTTCGCCGTCGGGCCCTCGGAAGTACATCGATGTGTCGCTCTCGATGTGCGTTTCGACGCCGGCGTCGGCCAGAACGCTGCGCAGTTTCTCCCAGGCGTTGCGCTCAACACTGATGGCCAGATGATGGAGGCCCCCCAGTACCTCGCCGTACTCGCCAAGATCGAGTCCGGGGAAGTCGAAGAACGCAAGCGCGTTGCCGTTACCGACATCGAAGAAGAAGTGCGTGGACCCGCTGTAGTCCCGATTCTCAAAGAGCTCGGTCAACGGAAAACCCAGGAGGTCCTGGTAAAACGCGATGGTCTGTTCCACATCCGATGACAGCAGCGCGAAATGATGCACCCCCCGGGCGGTGGACGGACCTCGTTGGGCGGAAGGCACCAGATGCGTTTCTCGCATGCGGTCCCAATCCGCAGTTCGGTCAGCAGTCGATCCATGATTGGCGTTCATGCGGCCAATACTAACGGTGGCGCTGCTGCTGGCGGGTGGCGCGTTCCGACGTGCCGTTGTCGCTGATGGTTCCCTACGCTTGCGTGATGCCTTCGTCGTTCCCCGGGCCGCCAGCGGTCCCGCCTGCATTTCCCGGGTCGCTTCCCGCTGCCGGCCAAACAGCGACGATTGAGCAACTTCGACAGGTTGGGCTCAACGGCCCTGCCCAGTTCACCGAAGAGGAGTGGGACCTCTACTTCGGGCGAACACCGGACACCCCGGATCCGCCGCCGCGGTGGTGGCGAGTCGTCGTTGCGCTTCTCATCATGGGCATGCTCGCCACCAGTGCGCTCATAGCCTGGCGAGTGGTGTTTGAGGACCGTAACAAGATCTCTGAGCCAGCGGAGGTGGAGCTCCTGGCTGATGGGTTTGCAGCAGAATCGCCGTATGAGTGGCTCGTGACAGACATTGTCGTTGTCCCGATCGACAACATCGATATCGGTGGCTTTGTGCGAAGCGCTCCGGCTGACGGTGTGATCTCCATTGATCGACGACCGTGGGATGAACGCGAACTGGCCGAGGTTGTGCATCACGAGATTGGCCACCTTCTGGACTTCTCCGCATACAACGACGTTGCCATTCGCCGTGGCGGGCTTGAGTCAGAAGTGTGGGCAGAGTGCGCTGCGGTTGACGCCGGCGTGCGGGATCTCGATGACGACGGAGCTACGCAGCAGTACCGGTGCACGGCGTCCAATTTTCGCGTGTACCAAACGGCTCTCAGCCTGCTCGACACCGTGTGCAAGTCGTGGGGCGATCGCGCGTGCCGTCAGATCGAATTCCAACCCTGATCAGCCCGCTGATGGGCACTGCCTCGACGTCAGAGTTGGTGGGCCGGAAGTAGTGCTCGCGGGGGAGGGCTCACTCAGCTTTGCACCGACCTCCCCCGCGAACCACTCCATGAGTTCACAGGGAACGCGTGGAGTGCTGCTCAGGACAGTAGTAGGTGTGACTCCCGGCACCTAGCACCGTTTGCGGTAAATGAATGCTGTTCATCCCCTAAAGCAGGTGCGACTGGCGGTAGCGATTGCGTCTTCAGGTGGGCTCGTACACCAGATGGAGTATGGCAGCGACGGCGTCGGGGCGTGACCAGCGTCGGGACGCATCGGCCATTCGCTGCAGCTGGGTGCCATCATCCATCAGGCGTGTCATCGCCGCGCTCAGTTCGAGCGGGCCGGCTTCATCCTCACGATGGATGAGTGCTCCGTCCTGGACGGCCACGGCGTTTGCATTCTTGAGCTGTTGCAGATCGGCGTGCGTGAGCAGCGGCAGGTAGATGGCAGGTCGCCGAGCGACCGCCACATCGCACACGGTGGAGGCGCCGGATCGTCCAATGAACAGGTGTGCCCGGCTGAGTTCCGCGGGAACATCGACGAAGCTCTCGACCTGATGGCTCACGCCCGCGTCGGTGTACGCCTGAGCAACCCTGGCGTGGTCCTCAACCCGACCCTGGTGGGTGACGTGAAGGCGCAAGCGCCGGTCGTCACTGAGTGCCGCGCACGCAGATGGAACGTTGTCGGAGATGGATCGAGCCCCCTGGCTTCCACCCATCACGAGAATGTTAAAGGTTTCATCCGCGGTGGGCGGTCGAAATGGCTGTTCGCCGATCCGAACGACGGCTGAACGCGACGGGTTGCCGGTAACGGTCGTTGTCCCCCTCGCACCTTCGGTCGGGTCGAAGCTCAGCGCCACAGCGTCTGCGCCGGGTGCGGTTGCCTTGTTGGCCAGGCCCATGACCGAGTTCTGCTCGTGCAGCACATTGCGGATCCCAAGCTGGCGAGCCGCGACCAACGGGCCAACCGCGGCGTACCCGCCCATGCCAATCACCGCATCCGGCTGCAAACGCTTCAACGCCGAGCGGGAAAGGCGCAAACCTGATGCGAGCCTGCCGAGGTTTGTGAGTCTTTTCCTGATCGACCCGCTGACGAGACCACCCGACGGGAACACCTGGACGTCCTCGGGTGCGAAGTCGCTCGCATAGCGGGTACCCCGCTCATCGGTGAACAGATGCACCTTCACGCCATCATCCACGAGCGCCTGATAGATGGACAGGGCCGGAAACACGTGTCCCGCAGTACCGCCTGCAGCGAGCACCACCGTCCGAAGGGAGCTGTTGTTGGTCACGGTCTCATCTTCGCAGCCCTCGCCCGATCGTTGGTGTCACCGTGGAGGGTGTGATTGGCGATGGTGTCACTGACCCGGCCCCATTAGGGTCAGATCATGGAAGTCGATTTGGATCTGACGGCATTGGAAGCTCGCGTGCTGGGCTGCCTGGTCGAGAAAGAAGCCACCACGCCCGATGGGTATCCAATGACCACGAACGCGCTTGTCGGGGCGTGCAATCAGAAGACAAACCGCGACCCGGTGATGGCAATGACCTCCATCGAGGTGGATGCATCGCTGCTGTCGCTTCGACAGAAGGGGCTTGTTCGGGCCGTGCACGTGCAGGGGAGTCGAAGTACCAAACATCGCCACGTGCTCGGCGAGGCGGCAGATCTCAGTGGAGGTCAGCTTGGCGTGGTTGCCGTCCTCATGCTCCGGGGCGCGCAAACCGTTGGCGAGCTGCGCAGCCGCACCGAGCGGATCCATGCGTTCCCTGACCTGTCCGATGTCGACCGCACGCTCAACGCCCTTGCCGAACGCGAGCCTGCGCTCGCCCGCCAGCTTGAGCGCCAGCCCGGCCAGAAGGAATCGCGCTGGCGTCAATTGCTCACCATCGGCGCCGATCCCGCGCCGTCGAATGTTTCTGATGCCTCCGCTGCGACGCCGACGGCGGGTCCCAGCACGGAATCAACACTGCCGCTGAAGCCTCTCTCCGCAGCCGTCGAACCAACGACCCACGACAACGAAAGCGCCAGCCCGGCCAACGACCTGGAACAGCTCCGGGCTGAGTTGAACGAATTACGCAACCGATTCGACGCGCTGGTGGAACTTCTCGGCGAGTCTCTGTGAAGGCTCGCTCCTGATGCGCACCGCCCTCATCGTTGCTGGCGGCGATCCTCCCGGGCTGGAACTCGACGAGTTGCCAGCCGCTGACCTCGTCATCGCCGCGGATTCCGGGCTGGATCACGCCCGGGCCATGCAGTTGCGGGTCGACATCGTCGTCGGCGACATGGACTCTGTGTCCCCATTGGGGCTCCAGTGGGCGCAGCGCTCATCGGTTCGCATCGAGTCGCATCCCCCCAACAAGGACGCGACCGATCTTGAACTTGCCCTTCAGGTGGCGGTGGATGAGGGCATCGAGCGCCTTGTCGTTGTCGGAGGCATCGGCGGGCGGTTGGACCATGAACTGGCCACTGTTGGCCTGCTCGCAAACGACAGCTGGTCCGCCCACCGGGTAGAACTCCGCGCCGCCGGTGAGACCGTTCATGTGGTGCGCGACAGCATCGATCTTGAGACAGCGCCGGGATCAACTGTCACCCTGCTTGCCTGGGGAGGGCCAGCGATAGGCGTCACCACCGACGGCCTCCAATGGCCACTCAAAGACCACACACTTGCACCGGGCTCCACCCTGGGTATCAGCAACGTTGTGCAGGAAGGGTCAGTCTCCGTTGCACTGACGTCGGGAGTTGTTCTGGTCATCCAGAGCATCGAAGCCTGAACGCGAGTGTTGTCGTTCCCCCGCGAGTGGCCCGCTGCGCCACTCCGGGACCGAACGCCGGCCCGTCCTGTCTGTCGTCCGCCTAAGCTCAGGGGCCCGTGAACACCACATTCGCTTTGATCGCTGTATTTGTGCTCGTTGGCATCAACGCATTCTTCGTTGCTGTCGAGTTCGCGCTCGTTGCCATCGATCGTTCAAAGGTTGCGGTCGAGGCCGAAAAGGGAAGCCGTACCTGGGGCGTCATCTCCAAATTGTTGCGGCAGCTCTCCTATCACCTCTCCGGCGCACAGCTCGGCATCACCATGAGTTCGCTGCTCATCGGTTTCCTGGTGGAGGACCTGGCTGCGGACCTGCTGAGTCCGAGACTTGAGCCGATACTTGGCTCGATTGCCAGCGGTGGTCTTGGCATCTTCATAGGTGTTGTCATCGCGACAGCTCTGCAAATGGTCTACGGCGAACTGGTGCCAAAGACCATTGCCATCTCCGAGCCCGGCCGGGTGCTCCGGGTGCTGGCCCGACCGGCACAGCTGTATGGCATTGTTGCCAAGCCGCTCATCGGTGCGGCCAACGGAGCGGCCAACGTCATCACACGGCGTCTCGGCCATGAGGTTGTCGAAGAGCTGCACTCCATCCAGTCGCTCGAAGAACTCGAACAGGTCATCAGGTCCTCTGGGGCAGAAGGCACGCTCGACTCGCGCAATGTGACGCTACTCACGCGAAGTATTCGCTTCGGCGACAAAACCGTCGCTGATGTTCTCGTGCCTCGCGTGGAGCTCACCGCAATCGAGGCCGACAAATCTGTGCAGGATCTGTCTGATCTGGCAGTTGATTCCGGGCACTCCCGATTCGTCGTGTTCGGCCAGGATCTCGATGACGTCCAGGGGGTCGTGCACGTCAAACAGGTACACAGCGTCCCAGCGGCGAAACGAGCTGCGACGCCAGTGCAAGAGCTTGTTCGGCAGGCGTTCGTGGTACCTGAAGCACGAGACCTGGAATCCATGCTCGTGGAAATGCGTCGCACCCGCACGCATCTCGCAGTTGTCGCAGATGAACACGGCGGCACGGCGGGCATCGTCACAATCGAAGACATCGTGGAAGAAATCGTCGGAGAGATCGACGACGAGTACGACCCAACGCCGGAAGTGCAGATTGTGCGGGAACGCGACTCACTCGTTCTGGGCGGCTCCCTCCATCCCGACGAGGTGGAGGAAGCCAGCGGCTTCGTCATGCCCGAAGGCGACTACGAAACGCTTGCCGGCTTCGCTCTCGATCAGCTGCAGCGCATACCTCGTGCCGGTGAGATCTTTGAGTGGGGCGGTTGGATTCTGGAAGTGGTCGAGATGGACAGGTGGCGAATCTCGACCGTTCGACTCATCGCGCCTCGCGAGGCAACAACCCGATGACCGCCACTTCCAGCTTCGGCGCAGTCGTCACGCCGGTACTGGCTGCCAGCGAAGGCGGCATCACCACCTGGGTCTGGGTATCCCTGGCGATTGCGCTCATCCTCATTGTCATCAACGGCGCATTCGTTGCTCTTGAGTTCGCACTCATTGCCACGCAAAAGTCCCAGCTTGAGGTTCATATCGCCGATGGCGACAAGCGAGCGGAGCGTGCGCTCGCATCGATCAGAGATCTCAACAAGCAGGTTGCCGGCGCCCAACTCGGTATCACGGTCGCATCCATCGCTCTCGGTTACCTGGCCGAGCCCTCGATAGCAGTCATCGTCAAGCAGGTACTCCCGTTCCTCGGCGAATCGCTGCGTCACACAGTGGCCCTGATCATCGCCTATGCAATCACCATCTTCCTGCACATGGTCATCGGCGAGATGGTTCCGAAGAATCTTGCGCTGGCTGACCCAGCCGGAGTATCGATGAAGCTGGCCACTGCGTCACGCGCGTTCGTCAGGTTCATGAATCCGCTGATCTGGTTCCTCAACGCACTTGCCGGAGCAACCGTGAAGTTGTTGGGCGTAAAGGTGATCGACGAACGAGTAGAGGCCCGCACCCCGGCCGAGCTTGCTTCACTACTTGAGGAATCCAGAGGCGGTGGCCTGCTCGACGAGTTCGGGCACTCGCTGCTCAGCGGCACGCTCGACCTGCGAGAAGCAACCGTCGCATCGGAAATGGTCCCGTGGGATGACGTCGTCAAAGTCAAAGCCGGGTCCACCGTTGCCCAGATTGAGCAGACGGTGCTCACGTCGGGTCACTCACGCCTTCCGGTGATATCACCCAACGGCACCGTTGGCGGTTGGGTACATGCAAAGGATCTGCTGAAGATTGCTATCGATCAGTGGGACAGCGCCTATCCAGCAGTGAGCCTTCGCCCGCCCATGTGGGTGACCGAGGATATGAATCTCGAACAGGTGCTGTTGCGGATGCAACGCGGCCGTCGCCACTTCGCACTGGTTCGCGTCGGCTCCGCTGACACACCGCTGGCGGGCATCATCACCCTCGAAGACGTACTCGAATCCGTCGTCGGCGAGATTGTCGACGAGACAGACCGAGCCTGACAAATCGACAGATTCTGTCATCGAATCGAAATATTTGCTGCGATGCGATAGATTTTCGGTATGGCATTCGGTGCATCACGTCGCATGATGATTCTGGTGGTGCTCATGTTGGTTGTGAGCATGACGGGTTTCGCAACAATTGCGCGCGCTCAAACACCACTTGAATCCGCCCGGGTGGCCGTCGAGGACATCAGCGCTGCGCTCGAGCAAATCACCTCCCGCGTCATTGAGGCACAGGATCGAGCCGACGTCGCGACTGCTGCGTTCTGGGAGCAGTTGAACAGGGCGGACCGTGCCCGCGTCGAAGCCGATCTCCTGCAGGCGGAGTCCGATGAGCTCAGCAATCGGATCGACGAACTGCGAGGTGAAGTGTCCGAACTTCTCGTCGAGCGGTACATGGGGACCGACGACGACGACGGGCCGCCTGTCTTCTCCGGCGATCTCAACGCCGGTGTGCGCGCCGATGCCCTGGCCAGTTTCGCTTCCGCAAACCGTTTCGATGCAATGGCAGAGTTCGAGGGATTGATCGAGAATCGCAACCGAGTGCTGGCGAACATCCAGAGGGAAGAGGCAGCAGGCAGGGCTGCGAGCACCAGCGCAGCCGAGGCCCGCCTGACCATCAACGCTGAGCTTGCAAGTCTGGCCAGTGAGCAGGCCGATTTGGCAATGCGCCTCGCCGACCTCAACTTCGCCATCGATCGTCTGGAAGAAGAAGAACGCCAGCAGGTGCTCGCCGAACAGGATCGCATCCGCGTCGAGCAGGCGCGTCGAGCCGCCGAGGACGCTGCCACCGCTGCAGCCGAGCTGGCCCGCAACCAGCCGCTGCCTACCGCCACGCCTGGCCCGCCCACAGCGATTCCAGCGACCGCTATTCCACCGACGGCAGTGCCGGCACCCACTGCCATCCCGGTCATCGAACCAACAGTGGTCGCGGCCGACGCTGGAGATCAGGGCGAAACAACCGAGGTTTCGAACGTGGCATCGCTCGGGGCAGTGCCCACAGCTGCGACGGTTCCGCCCACCGCAGACTCGGCCGACATCTTCGAAGCGCTTGACGTCGATGACGCTGCAACGAGGGACGAGCCCGCAACCGCCACCGACAATTCCGATCCCACCGAAGCCCCGGCCGCGGTCGATCCTGCAGCCGAGGCGCAGCCAAGTGTCGTTGCTCCCTCGGTAGAGGAAATTGTCGCCGCGCCCGAGCCCACTGCAACCCCACAGCCGACATCAACCCCAGAGCCGGAGCCAACGCCAACGCCGCCCCCGGAGCCAACTGCCACTCCCGAACCCGTCGTGACGGGAACGATGGCGGCCGGCTGGACCTGCCCCGTGCAGGGGCCTTTCACCCACATCGATGACTGGGGTGCTCCCCGCGTGTCCGGTGGCTGGCACAAGGGCAACGACATGATCGCTGACGAGGGCCTTCCCGTTGTTGCCGTTATCGGCGGCACGGTTGAACACCGTGGCAACAGTGTGGGCGGCAACTCCGCACACCTCAAAGGTGACGACGGCAACTACTACTACTACACGCACCTTCTCGGCTACGAGAACGAAGGCATTGGTCGCGTCGAGGTTGGCACCGTCATTGGATACGTCGGAGAAACCGGCAACGCTCCTATTCCGCACCTGCACTTCGAAGTGCATATCGGCGGCTACGGGAATTACACGAATCCGTACCCAATTCTGCGCGAATACTGCTGAGACCGGTACAGAATGGCGTACTGTTGCCCAGGACACCCCGCCGGGTGAATGTGGAATATTTGCGCTCCGGAGATGTTGCATCTCCTTTGAGGGCTGCAGATTTCGACCAGCAGCACACAGAGGAAACGTATATCAATGAGTAGAAACACCTTTCTGACTGAAGAGCGACTCGTTCCGCAGCGCGGAACCGGCCAGGTCAGCGGCCTGCCGACTGTCGGAGCCCCGGAAACGCTGCGCACCGACGACGGCAACCGCATGACCATGAAGGGCGTCACCACCGCAACCGGCTTCCTGTTCGTGCTGCTGCTCGCAAGCGCCATGGTTGGTTGGGGTCTGGTGACAGCACCTGACGGCAGTGTGCAGTTCCCCGGCTGGATGATGGGCGCAACGCTGCTCGGCTTCGGCCTCCTCATGGCGGCCTACTTCAAGCCCGCCTACGCAAAGTTCCTCGGGCCTGCCTACGCCATTGTCGAGGGCGTCATCGTGGGTGCGGTTTCGAAGCTTTACGAATCCCAGTTCGATGGCATCGTGATGCAGGCCACCCTGGCCACCATCGGCATCTTCTTCGGCATGCTCGCCGTGTACACCACCGGACTCATCAAGGTCACCGACAAGTTCCGACGGGGCGTCATGGCCGCCACCATGGCAATCATGGCAATGTATCTGATCCAGCTGGTCAGCCGCTTCCTGCCCTTCGGCGACTTCGAGATTCCGTTCCTGCACGACAGCGGCCCCATCGGCATCCTGTTGAGTCTGGGCATCATCGTGATCGCAGCGTTCAATTACCTGCTCGACTTCGATCAGATTGAACGAGGCATTGCCCGCGGCGCCCATCGCGACCAGGAATGGGTTGCTGCTCTTGGACTGCTCTGGACCACCGTCTGGATCTACTTCGAGGTCCTTCGACTTCTCTCCAAGCTTCGAGACTGAGTCTCCCATCTGAGTTCGGGGAGTCCACCGTCTGGAGTCCACCTAGAGTTCCAACGTGGACCTTCCCCTGAACACATTCAAACGGGCCCTGCACGACGGGTCGACCAAGGTCGGCATCTTTGTCAGCGCCGCCGACCCCGCCGCAGCCGAATTGGCTGCGGCTTCGGGTTTTGACTGGCTCATCATCGACAGTGAGCACGCCCCAAATGATCTGCGGACGATGATGTCGCAGCTGCAGGCCACCTACGGCTACGACGTTGGTGTCGGCGTGCGCCCGTACGAGGGCAACCAGGCGTTGTTGAAACGCATGCTCGACATCGGCGCCCAGACGATCATGGTTCCCATGGTCGACACGGCTGAGCAGGCCGCCGAGGTGGTTGCGTTCACGCGATACCCGCCCCAGGGTGTTCGAGGCGTTGCCAGCGGACGAGCGGCGCGGTGGACGGCTGTGGCCGGCTATCACGCCAGAGCAAATGATGAGATCTGTGTCATCGCGCAAATCGAAACGCAAGAGGGTCTCGACAACCTCGACGCAATCATCGCAGTTGACGGCATTGATGCGGTCTTTGTTGGCCCGTCCGACCTGGCTGCTTCACTCGGTCACCTTGGCAACCCAAAGCATCCCGATGTGCAGTCCGCCGTGCTCGACGCAATCGCTCGCATCGCCGCTGCAGGGAAACCGGCCGGCGTCTTCGCCTCCACCCCTGATGCAGCGAAGCTCTACAACGAAGCCGGAGCCACCCTGATGCTCGTGGGCGTCGACATGTACGTCCTCGCCAAGGGCCTCGCCGCCCTCCGAGATCAATTCAAAAGCTGACCCGCACCCACGCGGTGTCAGACACTGTGCGTCAACCCGGTGAGGTTCAGGCGCGCGGGTTTTGGGTGAGAGTTATTGCTCGGAGGGTGTTGACGCCGAGCAGCATGGCAGCTTCGGACACGCCTTCTCCAGCGGCAACGACTGCGTCGATGGCAGCAATTGCGTCGGGTGTGTTGAGGTCGTTGTCGAGCGCCACACGGGCTGCGTCGAGCCCGCCAGCGCCAGGGCCGGCCGCCATCCAGGCGTCAAGGCGGCCCTGCGCGCTTGGCATGATCTCCTCGTGCCATTCCCAGGCGTCGCGGTAGTGGTGGGCCAGCACACCCAGGCGGATCGCTCGTGCGTCATACGTCTTGCGCAATTCGCTCACGAACACGAGGTTGCCAAGCGACTTCGACATCTTTTCGCCATCCATGCGGACCATGGCCTGATGCATCCAGTGGCGAACGAACGGTTCGCCGGTGGCGGCCTCTGACTGCACTGCTTCGCACTCGTGGTGGGGGAAGATCAGGTCGCTGCCACCGCCGTGAAGGTCAATGGTCTCACCCAGTTCGCGCATGGCAAGCGCCGAACATTCGATGTGCCAACCCGGCCGACCCGGGCCCCACAGCGAATCCCAGTGAGGCTCATCGGGTTTCGATGGCTGCCACAGAATGAAATCCAATGGGTCGCGCTTGTTCGGATCATCCGGGAAACCACCATGCTCTGCGGCGAGTTCCAACATCGTGTCGCGGTCGTAGCCGCTGATCGACCCGAAATTGTCAACCGAGGTCACGTCGAAGTACACGGCGCCACCTGCCTGATAGGCGTGGCCTTTTTCCAACACGATGCCGATGAAGCCACGAATGTCGGCGATGGCGCCGGTGGCTCGGGGCTCGCTCCAACTCGGCAGCATCTCCAGGGCGACCATGTCGTCGTCAAAGCGTGCAGTCTCACGGGCGGCAAGATCCAGATAGTTGATACCGAGCTCTCGGGCCTTCTGCAGAATGCTGTCATCCACGTCCGTCACGTTGCGGACGCATCGGGTCTCATGACCGAGATCCCGCAGGCGGCGCTGCAGAACGTCGTACGTCAGGTACACCGTTGCGTGGCCGAGGTGGGTGGCGTCGTAGGGCGTAATGCCGCAGGTATAGATCGACACGATCGGGCTGGGCGTGAAGGGCACGATCTCTTGCAGGCGGGTGTCCCAGAGGTGCATGGGTCCACCCGGGTTCGGGTTTCCAGATGTCGTCATCGGCCACAGGCTACCGTGGCTGTCCTATGGGAATTCTCGATGGTAAACGGATCCTGATCACCGGAGTGCTGACTGATGCGTCGCTCGCCTTCGGCGTGGCGAAAATGGCGCAGGAGCAGGGGGCAGAAATCGTGCTCACGGGTGCAGGGCGCGGACTGCGCCTCACCGAACGCACGGCCCGGAAGTTGCCCGATGAGCCCGAGGTTCTCGAGTTCGATGTGTCGGACCCGGAGCATGCGTTGAAGATCCAGGAACAGCTTCGAGCCAGGTGGGGCACTGTGGACGCGGCCCTTCACGCCATCGGCTTCGCCCCGGCGTCGTGCCTGGGCGGCGGATTCACCGAAGCACCCTGGGAAGACGTGGCCGTGGCCATGCAGATCTCGGCCTACTCCCTCAAGACCGTGGCTGATGCGGTGGTGCCGCTGATGGAGAACGGCGGTTCTATTGTTGGGCTCGACTTTGACGCCACCGTTGCGTGGCCGGCCTATGACTGGATGGGTGTCTGCAAGGCAGCACTCGAATCCACCTCCCGCTACCTGGCCAAGTACCTCGGCGAGCAGCAGATCCGGGTCAATCTCGTGGCTGCCGGTCCCATTCGGACGATGGCAGCCAAGTCCATTCCCGGCTTTGCTCAGTTCGAGGATGCCTGGGCGCCGCGGGCTCCGCTGGGATGGGACGTCAACGATCAGGTACCGGTGGCAAAGGCCTGCGTGGCCATGATGTCGGACTGGTTCCCGGCCACCACAGGCTCGATGATTCATGTTGACGGTGGCTATCACGCCATCGGCGCCTGACACTGCGCCACATGAAGGTTTGGCGTTCGCCAAGGGTTGAAGTCCGAAGATCATCCAGTGCCGGACGGGGGGTCTTCGCGTCTGAAGCCATCGGCGCGGGCGAGATAGTGGCGGTCAAGGTCGGCCACATTGTGAATACCGAAGAGGTGGTGCGCATCACAGAAGATATCGGCGACTTCAGTCTGCAGATTCACGACGACATCTTCCTCACGCCCCGCACCGAAGGTGAAGTTGAAGACATGGTGATCATGATCAACCACTCCTGTGACGCAAACGTCGGATTTGATGGCCAGGTCACCTACGTGGCCATTCGCGATATCGCAGCAGGCGAAGAGTTGTGCCATGACTATGCGATGGCTCGGACAGCGCCCTACGAGATGACAGGCTGCAGTTGTGGAGCTGACAGCTGCCGCGGCACCGTCACACATGAGGACTGGAAGCTTCCCGAAGTTCAGGCCCGGTATGGCCGCTTCTTCATGCCGCACATCCTGCGACGCATCTACGCCGCTCCATCGGGAGGGCGGCCACCTCGCTGACGGAGCTTCCGCCACGCCTTCGGCCAAAGCAAACTTGTTGCTTTGCGGAAGCTCCCACAACGGTCACATTGGCCGGTTGGAGCTGTGTCAACCGATGCCGGTGAGTACTGCCACCGTGCTGGTGAGGTTGAAGAGCACATGGGCGATGATCGGCGGGCCCAGCCGGTTGCATTTCGCAGCGGCGATGCCGAGGATGGCGCCGACCGGGAAAATCTGCGCCCACAACACGATCTGGCCGTCAGAGAACAGGTTCTGGCCGTTCACGTGGATGACGGCGAACAGAATTGTCGAGATCACGACGCCCATCACGAGGCCCATTCGCTTCTCGAACGCCCGGAGAATCAGCCCGCGAAACATCAGCTCCTCGGAGAACGGTGCCCCAATCACAACGGCGAAGATCACCACGATCATCCAGAGCGAACCCTGAGAGTCGGTCAGGATGTCTGTGTTTGTTGCAGTGCTACCGTCCTGCAAGTCGACGATTCGGCTCACCAGGTCGCCGCTCACAAGAGCGGTGAGCTGCATGAGAATGACGAGACCAATGGCGATCGCAATGTCGATGAGTTTGAATTCCCAGCGCCAGTCCAGCCGCATGCCGCGGCCCTTCCACCTGCTGACAAGCCAGGGCCACACGACCTGTCCCGCTTGCTGGAAGACCGCGGCGATGGCCATGAAACCAATGCTCGTCTCAATGGCGTTGAGGTCACCGTTGGCTCCAAGGAAGATGCCAAGCACCGCACCAACGGTGGCGAACACGACGATGAACGGAACGGAGAGCAACACGTCGCCGATGCCCCACCAGGGACGATCGGCATCGCGGTTCACTGCGGCTGCCATTGTGGGCGGTGACACCGGAGGGGGCGTGAACGCCATCGGCGGCGCCGATGGCTCAGTCCCGAAGTCTGGCGGTGGTGGTGCTACGGAGGTCATCGCTTCCACTGTGGCCTGTAACAGCGCCCAAGCGCTGCCGCCTGTGCCGCATGGCCCATGACGGCATTGGCAGCGCTCCGTCCGGGGGCTACAAAAACCAGCGGGGTGTCGGGGCTGCAGCGGTAACCTCGGTGCGTGTCTGATATCAAAGTCAAGCTTCCCGATGGATCCGAACGCTCGCTCGCAGAGGGTGCCACCGCGGGTGATCTCGCCGCCGACATAGGACCCGGTCTGGCGAAAGCTGCTCTTGTCGCCACCGTTGACGGTGTTGAACAGGACCTCAACATTGCGCTCACTGATGGCGCAACGGTTGCCCTGATCACCGACCGAAGCGAAGAGGCACTGCACACACTCCGACACTCCACCGCGCACGTGCTGGCGCAGGCAGTTCTGGAGATGTGGCCGGGCGCAACATTCGCCATCGGTCCGCCCATCGAGCACGGCTTCTACTACGACTTCGAACTGCCCGGCGGTGGCACCTTCACCGACGAAGACCTCGAACGCATCGACGCGAAGATGCGCGACATCATAAAGGCCGACCAGCCGTTCATCCGTGGTGAAGTTTCCGCGGAAGAGGGACTGGAGATGTTCAAGGACCATCAGTACAAGTCTGAGATCATCCAGGGGGTGCAGGAGAACGCTGACCTGGCCACCGAAGCGAGCGCCGACGGCACCATCTCGTTCTACCGAAACAGCGAAACGTTTGTGGACATGTGCCTCGGCCCGCACGTGCCGTCCACCGGACGCCTCGGTCACTTCAAGCTCATGAGTGTGGCCGGTGCCTACTGGCGCGGCGATGAGAAGCGCCCGATGCTGCAGCGCATCTATGGCACGGCGTGGACGAACAAGAAGGATCTGAAGGCGCATCTCCATCGGCTCGAAGAGGCAGAGAAGCGCGATCACCGTCGCCTGGCCCGCGAGCTGGATCTCGTTTCCTGGCCTGAAGAGCTCGGCCCCGGTCTCGCCGTTTGGCACCCGAAAGGCGCGCTGGTTCGCAAGGTCATGGAGGACTACAGCCGCGACCGCCACGAGACCGGCGGCTACGAGTTTGCGTTCTCTCCGCACATCGCCAAGTCCGTGCTGTGGGAGACCTCCGGTCACCTCGACTTCTACGCGGATGGCATGTACCCGCCCATGGAAATGGACGGCGCCACCTACTACCCGAAGCCGATGAACTGCCCGTTCCACGTGATGATCTACAAGTCAGATCAACGCAGCTATCGCGAGCTTCCGATGCGCATCTTCGAACTCGGCACCGTCTACCGGTATGAGTTGAGCGGTGCGGTTCACGGCCTGATGCGCAGCCGCGGGTTCACCCAGGACGACAGCCACATCTTCACGACCCGTGAAGACATGGCGGATGAGCTGGCCTCATTGCTCGAGTTCGTGCTGTCGATCCTCAGAGCCTTCGGGTTCGAGGACTTTCAGGCGAAGTTGTCCACCCGGCCGTTCGAGAAGTCGGTCGGCGACGACGAGATCTGGGACATGGCTACCGAAGGTCTGCGCCAGGCACTGGACGCCTCGGGTCTCGACTACATCGTGGATGAGGGCGGTGGGGCGTTCTACGGCCCGAAGATCGATGTCGACGTCAAGGACGCCATCGGCCGAGCGTGGCAGCTGTCGACCATTCAGGCCGACTTCACGCTGCCGGAGCGTTTCGAGCTGGAGTACGTGGCGGCTGACGGTGAACGCAAGCGGCCGGTGATGATTCACCGGGCGTTGATGGGCTCGGTTGAGCGTTTCTTCGGCGTCCTGCTTGAGCACTATGCCGGAGCATTCCCCGTGTGGCTTGCCCCGGTCCAGGTTCGGGTCCTTCCCGTGGCTGAAGCGCATGCCGACTACGCCGAGACCGTTCGAGCCGCACTGCGCGAAGCGAAGCTTCGGGTTGACGTCGGCGATGCAACCGAACCATTGGGCAAGCGCATCCGTTCGGCCAAGGTTGAGAAGCTCCCGTATGTGCTCGTGGTCGGCGACGACGATGTTGCGAACGGAACCCTCGGCGTGAATGCGCGCGGCAACGACGTGGAACGAGACGTGCCGCTGGCCGACTTCATGACCCGCATCGCAGCTGAAGTCGAATCCCACGCCTGATCGGCGCTGGTTGGATGCGCAATGATTGAGAACCTGTGGGCTGGCTGGCGGGCGGCTTACGTCGGCAATGTGGAACGCCACACCTACACCGACGGATCAGGCACGCTCTTCGAGCGGATTCTGGCCAGCGGTCACCCTGATAGCGAGACGTACATCGTCCACCGGGGTGAACATGCTTTCGTAATTCTCAACCGATTCCCGTACGGCACCGGCCATCTGCTGGTTCTCCCGAATCGTGGTGTGCCGGAGCTGGAGAACCTGAGTGGCGACGAATCAGCCGAGCTGTGGTCGTGCGTCAACACAGCGGTTCGCGTGCTCAAGGCCGAGTACAAACCGCACGGTGTGAATGTCGGCTTCAACCTGGGAAAAGCTGCGGGTGCGGGCGTGCCCGATCATCTGCATGGGCACGTGCTTCCCCGATGGAGCGGTGACACGAACTTCACCACGTCCATTGCGCAAATCAAAGTGCTCCCGGAGTCTCTCGACTCCACCTGGCAACGCCTCACTGCTGCCTGGGAGCTGCTTCACTAGCGGGGACACCTGGCGTTCCGGGTCCAGCCGGCTTATGCAAAGTGGCCTTCAAGCTGAGCGACAAAGTGAGGGCCCAGTTGACCAGACCCGGCGCAATTTCCGCGTTGCCCGCGGTCGCAGGCGGTGAGGCTCGAAATGGCGCATACTGCGGGCCCACCAGCCTCGGGGGGACGCGATGCCGGTTGGCGAAGCCGCCATTTCGAGCGCCGCTCAGGACAAGGCCGCTGGCGCTGGCCTGTGGGCGCTCAGCGAAGAACTCTTCACCATCGCGTGGAACATCACCAGAGCTCCAAGAGATCGTTGACGGTCGTGCAAGCTCCCGCTGGTCTTCAATGTTTGAACTGTGGCGAATGGCGGGCATCGTTCACCCATGGCAAATGACTTTGAGAACACACCTGTCGAACCGGCGTCGATCACTGCGAGTCGAGGCGTGATCGTCATCACGAACGATCAGCAGTCCCCAGCGGACAACGGAGCGTTCAAACTCGCTGCCGACGTGGCGGCACGAACCAACGTTCCTGTCACCTTGTATGACCGGTCCGAGGAGACGTGGGGCGACAGCCAGCACCCCGAAGGCCCGCTTCGTACCGGAGACGATCTCCTGGCCGGACGTGAGCATCTCAGCCAACAAATCGCCTGGTTCGACGATCAGGGCGTCGTCGGTCAGGGATGGGTGGCCACGCTGCCGACGATCAGCGCCGTGTTAACAGCGCTGGCCCAACTTGATGCCGACGTCGTTGTCGTGCCTGAGCGCATCGGCCGCAACCTGTTCGAGAGACTCTTGGCAGGCGGTAGCATCGCCGAGGCGATCTCCGAGCAGATTCGCCAAAACCCAGACGTGGATGCAACAGTCGTCGAGGTGGCAGCTACGGGTGACGCGACGAAGTGGTGAAGTGGCGCACGGCGTGCACTCGAATCGTTGATCGAGATCGAACGGGCAGGCGAACCCGGCGATGCGTCAGATGATGTTGTCGGTTCGCAGCCGAGCGATGTCTTCTGAGCTCAGTCCGAGTTTCTCAGCGAGCACTTCTTCGGTGTGCTCACCCAGCAGCGGAGGGCCCATGTCGTACTGGATGGGCGTGGCCGAGAACTTGATGGGGTTCGCCACCCCTGGCGCTGGGCCTGACTCAGTCTGCACTTCCACCCGGGTGCCACGGGCTTGCGCCTGGGGCTGAGCAAAAGCCTCTTCCACCGAGTTCACGGCCGCGCACGGCACGCCGTTGAGCGGCAGGTTCGTGATCCAGTGTGCCTTGGGTTCGGTTGCGAAGACCGTCTGCAGTTGCGTGGCGAGCGACTCGCGATTCGCGTTGCGATTTCTCACGGCCACGAAGCGCTCATCGGTCCGCAGGTCGTCGCGGCCAATCCATGAACAGAGCGACGCGAACTGACTGTCGTTTCCGACGGCAAGGATGAATGGTCCGTCGGCTGCTTCAAACACCTGATAGGGAGCGAGGTTCGGGTGCCAGCTTCCGGTTCGTGCGGGCGAAGTGCCGCTGACCAGGTAGTACATCGCCTGGTTCGCCAGCATGGCCATTTGCGTATCGAGGAGTGCCAGGTCCACGTGCTGGCCCTCGCCGGTGTTGTTGCGGTGGATGAGCGAACTGAGCGCAGCCACGGTTGCGTACATGCCGGTACTCAGGTCAGCTACGGCAATACCGGTGCGAACCGGCCCGGCGCCAGTTTCATCGTCTGCTCGCCCGGTCACGCTCATCAGGCCTCCGAGGGCCTGGGCGAGATAGTCATAGCCGGGCTGCTTCGCCATTGGTCCGGTCTGCCCGAAGCCGGTGATGGAGATGTAGATGATGGCGGGGTTGACCTTCTTCAGGTCTTCGTAGCCGAGGCCCTTTTCAACGAGAGCGCCGGCTTTGAAATTCTCGATCACGATGTCGGATTGCTCGGCCAGCTTTTTGATGATGTGACGTCCGCCGTCGCTGTTGATGTTCAGCGTGATTGAGCGCTTCCCACGATTGGCGGCCAGATAGTAGGACGACTCGTTTGTTTCACCGCCGTCACCGTTGGTCAACCACGGGGGACCCCAATGGCGGGTGTCGTCACCAACGCCGGGGCGTTCAACTTTTATGACCTCAGCGCCGAGATCTGCGAGCAGTTGCGTGCACCATGGACCGGCAAGGACCCGGCTGAGATCAAGCACACGCACACCATCAAGAGGAAGAGCCACCTGGTGAACCTAACGCGTGCGTTGCAGAGCTCGGTCATCGTGGTTGCATCTCGATATCGTGTCGGCATGTCCGAGGCCGAAGAGACCACAGTCAACAATGCGGTGGTGAACAATGCCGTTGCTGACGCCGACGTCACCGATGTCCTCCCTGACGATCTGGATCCGACCGGTCTTGTCGGTCCGTACATGTTTCCGAACAACAACCGTCGACGCGTGCCCGCCATTTTGTACGTGGCAATCGGCCTTGCTGCTATCGCAGCCTGGGCGATCATCGGCACGGACGATGCGCTTATCAACAATGGCATTCTGGTTGGTGGTCTTGCCCTCATTGCCGTCGGGGCTTACATCTTCGTGGCCGGCTGGGCGCTGGATGTGGACGAAGCTGATGCGCTGATGGCTGCGAGCGCAAAGGTCGGATTTCCCGTTGGGCACGCCTCCGCTCAGATGGGGTGGCGCGGACTGTTGAGCATGCCCACGTGGCGCATTCTGCTCTACTCGAACGAACCGCAGCCGACCAGGCGCGCTCTGGTTTTGGTGGATGGCCGCCACGGTGAAGTCCTCCAATCCATTGTTGAGGACAACCCCGAAGACTGGTCTGAGTATTGAGCACGATCCTGACGGATCGGCTCAAACCGGAGTTGTTCGCTGAGGCTCACAACATCCCACGCTGCGAACAGCCCACACTGCGAACAGCCCACACTGCGAACGACCCACACTTCCAACCCGGTTGCTTACCAGTTGGTAAGGGTGGCTGCTACGGTGGCATGAGTATTGAGCACGATCCTGACGGATCGGCTCAAACCGGAGTTGTTCGCTGACGCTCACAACATCCCCACTCTGGAGGCCGCATGTTTGATGGATACCTGCGCGATGCAGTTGAAAAGGTCGTCGATCCAATCGGCGTCGGAATGCAGAAAGTTGGCATCTCCGCCGACGTACTCACCGTCTCCGGCATTGCCGTCGCCGCAGCAGGTGCGGCCGTGGTCGGCAGTGGACGACTTCTTCTCGGATTCGTCTTCCTTGTGCTTTCGGGACTGCCCGACCTGCTTGACGGAGCGGTGGCCAAGGCAGCGGGCACCACGTCGTTGAGGGGCGCATTCTTCGATTCCGTTTCGGACCGGGTCTCTGATGTCTTCGTGTTCAGTGGGATTGCCTGGTATCTCATGGACACTCGGCCGGAATCCAAGATTGCAATGTTGCCCATCGCCATTCTTGGCGCAGCTCTGCTCATCTCCTACCAGCGAGCCAAGGCCGAGTCCCTCGGCTTCGACGCCAAGGGCGGGCTCATGGAGCGCGCTGAGCGATTTATTGCAACGGGCGTGACCCTCGTGCTGGGGTCCTTTGTTGATTCGCTGTTCGTACCGCTGCTCTGGGTCATCCTTGCGCTCACCATCATTACCGCACTCCAGCGCTTCGCCAAGGTCTGGAAACAGGCCACTGAGGTCATGCCCGCAGACCCACGCGCCGGGGTCTGACCAACGTGGATCGTGCCGGAGCCGTCTATCGCTGCGCGGCATGGCTGATGCGGGCCGCTCCCGGGACTCTCGTGTCTGCCGTCACAAATTCGGTCGCCCGGCGCGTACCTCGTTTCGCCGGAGATCGACTCGAAACAGCACGCCGCCATCAGCAGCGCACGACAGAGGACGAACTCACCGATGAACAGATCGACACTGCGGTTGGGTCGGTCTTTTCCACCTACGGCCGATACTTCGCGGACACGGCCCGGTTGCAGGGCCTTTCCGCCGCAGCAGTAGATCAGGGTTTCAGCTATGAGGGCTTCGAACACATCGAGGACGGCGTCGCTGCCGGCAAAGGCACGATCCTGGCGCTGCCGCACCTTGGCGGCTGGGAATGGGCTGGCAGTTGGCTCACCAAAGTTCCCGGCTACGAAGTGACCGTCGTTGTTGAGCCGGTTGAGAACGAAGAGGTTCGCCAGTTCATGCACGGGTGGCGTGAGTCCATTGGCATGCACGTGGTCCCGCTTGGCCCGAAGGTGGGATCCGAGATCACGTCGGCGCTGCGGGCGAATCACATCGTATGCCTCATGTCAGACCGGAATCTCGGCGGCGGGGGAGTGGAGGTCGACTTCTTTGGCGAGCGAACGCTTCTTCCCGGCGGGCCGGCCACCATGGCGCTGCGCACCGGCGCTCGCATCGTCCCGCTCGCCGTTTATCACCGCGGCGACGTCAGCCATGCAATTGTTCGCCCGCCTGTCCCCGTGGAACGTGAGGGCCGGCTCCGCGAAGACGTGAAGCGCATCACCCAGTACCTGGCGGCCGAACTGGAGCTTCTGATTCGCAAACAACCGGATCAGTGGATTGTCCTGCAACCCAACTGGCCCAGCGACAGCTGAGCTGGCTGGCTTCGCCTCTGCTGACATAGGGAGATGGGCAAAAGCCATAGCGGAATGTGGGTCGGCCCGGACTGTGAAGCCTCAGTCTCAGATTGGCAGGACGGTGGAGGTTGGAACACTAGCTTCAGTGGGCCATCGTCCGGCAGCTGGCAGCACTACAACCTCAGCCTCTATACCGCCGTCTACAACGGAACAACATATTCGGTCGACCACGACATCTCATGGGTGAGTGTTTCATGAATTTTCTAAAGCGTACTCTTACGGTCTGGTTGAGTGCCGGTCGGGATGATGGGGGAGTGGAGCCGCTGATGCCGGCGTCGACGAGCTCAGCGGTGACTGTCCAGCTGCGTGCGTCGATCGTCTTGGCGATCGCCGTGTTCTGGGCGTCGAGTCCGAGTCCTGAATCGGCTTGTTCGTCGGTTGAGACCCGCCGGTAGGAAATTGCCCGTGTTTCCGCGGTTTTTGGGCTCTCCATGCGCCTTACTGTACATAAAACGACCCTTTTATGTACAGATGTCACCCTGCCACAGCCAAGATTCTCCGTTGTTTGCCGTGTTGATCCCATTTGGGCCCTGAGAGTTCGAGGGACCAAACTCTCAAGGAAAACGTCCAAGTCTCGGCTTCAGAACAGAACGATCTCACGGTTCACCGATTCGTGCACCAGGTCCCCTGATTAGTGTCTAAAGCCGAACAGGTCCTCAAGCCAGTAATCGATCACTCGCTCTAATTCGTCCTGATACGCAAGCACTGCTACCCAAATCGCTGCGCATACAGAGCTAAGCAGTACCGAGAGATCTTTCAAGAGGGTGAATCCACTTCCGTTGCTAGAACCGAGTACTAGCAACACACCCAGAAGCGCAGCGCCGGATACCAAACCGGCTGTGATGCCCGCCACGACGGACTTGAATCGTGGCGCCACTTGAAAGGCCAGCCATACAACCCCTGCGCCCCAAGCGGCTGCAAGGAGTAGGTCCCCAAACAGGAGGAAGAGCGGCGCGTCCGCCTTGGAAACCTCGATCACGATGTCAGCGAGCCAGAAGAGAAGCCTGGCGCCGAGAAACGCAGCGGGTACGAGCACTACCCAACGCACGGCTTGCAGCCACGTCGGCTGCCGTGTGGGTCCGTACGAGTCAACGTCCTTGCGCGCACCATCATTCACTGCGTCGTCCGTGTCATCTTGAAGTGCTTCTTCAAAACTGGCGTGCTGACGCGGTACGGCATGGAACACGCTTGGTGTTGGCGGATCAGCCGCTCCGTTGGCTTCAGTGTCAGGCATCATCCACGGATTCCGCAGCGGAGTGCCCGAGTCGAGATAGGGCGGAAGCTCCAAGTCCCCGCTGTCGTCATCCATTGGTCATCTGCCCCGTGAATCGAATGGCTATAACAATGAAGCCCAGACTACATTCCCAGCGAGTCGCCCTCCGCACTTCGAGTCACGAAACCCCCGAAGTCAATGTCGAGCAAAGGCATAGCCAAGGCGAGTCGTCCCACATGCTTCGTCACTGTGAGTGAGTCCCGATTCGGTGGGTCGAGATCGCGCGTAAAGGTGTTCGCTGTGTGTGGTCGGTGGGGGAGTGCCGGAGATGGCATGGCCGACGTATGAGAGTCCGTTACACAATTCCCAATTTTGGCGCATACACGGCCGCATTGCATTACTCGGCGATCAACCGGCGTCGAATTCACCATCTACTATCTGAACTCCGTCCGTCCTAGATCCCCGTCTGGGGGCCAGCAATGAGATTGGTTCATGTTCAGATTCATCGAGCGTCTAAGGCCGAAATCGAACACCCAACACATTGGGGCGCTTCGTCGAGGATCGACGTATTGGAACGACTATCGAAGGGATCCGCGACCGCGGTGCCTGAGGTGACTCGTAAGCGGATGAAGGTGCTGTTGGGTCGCCGAGTGCCGATGGATGTCGTCTGGAGCTATGAGGCTTTCTGTCCGCAGTGTTGCTTCGGGACGGTGCATGATCAGACCAAGTTGATTTTGGGCAAGTGGTTTGGGGTGAAGGAGCCGTTTGGGAGGTGGTCCACTGGCGGTAAGCGGGGTGAAGTGTCGGTGTGGGGTATCTGTAGGGTCTGTATGCGGATGACGCCTGACGATGACATCGCGATCTCGGTAAGGGCAAACGAGGGTGCGCCGCTGTGGGTAGCGGGTCGGGGACTGGCTGAGTTGGGCCATTCGGTGGCCGCTGAGGCGGAGTCGTTCGAACAGGCGAAGCAAGAGCTGTTGGAAGATCTAGCACATGCAATTGCGATGTTTCGCCGATCGAGTTTTGGCGATCCTTATCTCGAAGAGTTCGAAGACATGGCTCGGTTCGTCGAGAATCAGCGAGGACCATTCTCAGCAAGGGTGGCTAGTATCGAGGACGAGACGAGGATTTGGATCTTGGATGGTGAGACTGCCTTGCTGTGTGGCGCCGCAGCTTGGGGCGATCCGTTTTGGTTGACCTATACGCTCAACCAGCCCCAAACATAG
>ENA-ORXT01000094-ORXT01000094.1-marine-metagenome-genome-assembly--contig:-NODE-94-length-137021-cov-19.332837_pt1 | contig 137021 bp, 131 predicted proteins | sample MGYA00237868_ERZ511482 | MGnify/ENA metagenome assembly ERZ511482 | reverse complement strand
GATCTCGGGACGCATCGACCGAGGGTTGAGTCAGGCCCGTTCCCAGCCGGGTGGAAGGCCACCACCGAAAAACTGAAGATGGTGGCTGCGCCAAGATTTGAGCCTGCGACCTTCGGGTTATGAGCCGAGTCGAGCACATGTCGGGCTGTGACGCTTCGTAGCGTTTAGCTGGGGTTTCGAGAGTTGCCGATGCCAGGCCGTTCCTGTGATAACGGCTTGTGACGACTGGTCCGTTAGAAGAACCGTTAGAAGATTCGGCCTTGCTGGGTGAAGAGCTCCGCTCTCATTCACATCGTGGAAACCACGTAGAGAGTCCGCCGCCGGGCATGCAGACCACGAGCGTCCCATCGTCTGCGTTGATCTGCCATGCCTCGAAGTCTTGGTGCGGAGCGACCACCATCCGGTGCTCTCCGATAGCGACTGTGAGCGTCCCGCCGTCAACTGAGATGCTTCCAACGTTCTGCATCAGGAGATCGCGAACGCCGAGAACTACTGCGTCATCGGTCGGCTCGAACGGCGGCGAACCGTCCAGGAACAGCGGGCATTCGATTGTGATCTCGTAGTACGGAGATCCCTGAAGATCCCGTCGCATGCCAGCACCTACGCAGAACTGGATGAGGGTCCGCCCCGCCATCCTGGTCAGAACGTCCGCTAGGTCTAGCGCTTCCATGTAGTCAGTCTTGTCCATCATACGCCGCACCGCACATACCTCACGAACGGAACAACTGTTTCTTTTAAGCGTCGCACTGATTAGCCTTCGCCGTATGGACTTCGTCCGACCGATCGAGGCCGTAATCCCGGGCGCCCAGGGGCGAATCCTCGCCGTGCTTGTCGAGACGACGGCACCGTTGAACCTCCGCAATCTCGCCCGTCTTGCTGGCGTGAGTCCCGCCCAGGCCTCACGCGTGATGCCGGGCCTCGTCGAGCTCGGCCTCGTCGAGCGCTACGAAGTCCCACCCTCGTCTCAGTTCGTACTCGCTCGACCGAACGTCGCCGCCCAGGCAGTTATCGAACTTGCCCGCTCTCGCGAGACCGCTGCTGAGCGAATCGGGTTGGCCGCAGCATCGATGGCGACCCCGCCGGAGAGCGTGATCGTGTTCGGGTCATTCGCTCGCGGCGAGGCTGACCTCGAGAGCGACATCGATGTCGTCGTCGTGCGGCCCGACTCAATCGATGAGGACAACGATGAATGGGCCACCGCCCTGGATGCTTGGCGAGACGAGGCGAGAGCGATCACCGGCAACTCGGTCGAGATCGTTGAGGTGAGCCTCGGCGAGGCCAGCTCGAAGGTGCGGGGCCGCAGTGAGTTCTGGCGGAACGTTCGGCGAGACGGCCTCAGCGTCTACGGGCTCAGCCTCGATCAGATCGCCGAGGCGGTTCATGCCTAAGCAGACGCGGACGAAAAGGGTGTCGGCCGCTCAGGTTCGCGCCTACGCGGGCAAGGCGCAGGAGTACGCAGACGCTGCTGCGAGCGAGATCGCAGCCGAACGCTTCATCGCCGCAACCAGCCTCGCCGTCCACGCTGGCATCAACGCATCAGATGCAGTCTGTGGTGCGCGTCTCGGTGAGCGAGCTGCAGGCGACTCACACGACCAGGTACTTGCGCTCCTCAAGACCGCCGGCAAGGACGGCATCGCCGTGGGGAAGGAACTTCGCCGGCTCCTCCCGCTCAAGACGAAGGCCGAGTACGAACCCGACGACGTCGCTGTCGGTGTTGCTACCAAGGCCGTCGAGCGCGCTCAGAAGTGCGTCGCCATCGCCCAGGCAGTGGCAGCAGCGACGCGCTGACTACGCGGGCGAGCAGCACCATCTCTCACTCTTCAACGCACCCTCTGAACTGGATGACAAACCGCTCGCTCAAAGCGCGGAGATGAGCCCGAGCGCAATCGTCAGCAACCCGATCACAGGAAACCCGTACGCAATGAGGACGTTGAGGGTCGGCCCGGAGGTTTCGTGATCGCTCGCCCGGCACTCAGCAAGCCATCGCTTGCGCTTTGGGAACCCGAGTGCGCCGATGCCGAAGATCAGCACCCCGACCCACACCGTGACCATCACGAGCGCCAAACCTTCACAGGTCTTCGAGGATGCCGAAGAACTCGTCCTCGTCTTCCTCGGTCAGATCGTCGATCACGAGGTCGTCGAGATTGCCCATCGGCTCGCAGCGCTCGATGATCTCCTCAATCGTCTGCTCGGCCGAAGCGGCCGACTCGGTCACGTTGTTGTCTGACATGGCACCTCCTTCGACCAACCCAATCGTACAGCACCTCTTCGAGCGCTTGCGGGCGAAGTACAGGCGATGCGCGCAAAGACGGAACGGCCGTTTCATATATGAGCGATGGTGAGTCAGTAGCCAGCTCGACCAAGAGAGCCCCGAGCACGTCTCACCGATGCCACGATCGCTCGATGGTCGTCCGCCGTCAGGCTCGGACCATCGCTTGCCTCGATCTCCGCGAAGAATTCTGCGACAGACTTCTCCGACGTCTCGACGGGGTCAGTTGGCGATGGCATGTCATCACCCTGGCAGAGTGCCTCGGTCGGACCCTCGTACCTTTCCCGCAGCACTAGCCCCAGAAGATGCAGGTCGGGTCGAGCTTCACGTGCTCGATCAGCTCGTCGAGGTCCGGCGTCGGGTCGGCGAGGTCGTACTCGTGGAAGTTGGAGTGTCGATCGGTCCAGTAGAGCGACCACTCCCGGCGCACCTTGGTGTAGCGGAATCGGCAGATCGGTAGGCGAGTCCATTTGGGACCGAAGTCTTCACGCCAGGGCGGGCAGCATTCGAGGACGGTGATCGTTCGATCGGTTGTATCGAACTCGTATCGGAGTTGGTCGCTCACCGTCGACGGCATGTCGGCGTTCAGTTGGCCGATCCACTTGCGGGCCCGTGCCAGATCGAGGTCGGGAATCACAACGGACCGTGACCCGCCGCTCGAAGGAGTTGAGCGAGGCGACCGATTTCACTCGGCGCCGGCTTCGCGCGATCCTCCGGTTCCAGTTCAGGGTCCTCGAGAACCGCCCACCATGTCGAGAACGTGTCGGCCGGAGTCCGCATGCCAGTGAACCGTCGTCCGGGAACTCGGACGACACCCCAGTTGCATCCCAAGGCAAGCGGTTCAGCTGAGTCGGTCATCTGGATCTCGGTTCCGCCACAAGGGTGATGTGTGACTGGTCGTCGATCAGCTTGTCTACTACTGCGACAGGTCGGAACCTTCCGTCTGCGGCGCGCGGTGACCTGGTTGCGACCGGCCCACCGGTCCAGGACCGACGAAAGGTGTGTCAAGTTCCGGTACTCGCCCGCTGTTCAGCGCGTGAGGAGTCGGGTCCTGAAAACCATGAAGGCCCTGGCGGATCTTGCGATCTACCAGGGCCTTCCAAATGGTGGCGGGGGCAGGATTTGAACCTGCGACCTTCGGGTTATGAGGCCGAAACCCGAAGATCACTGCCCACCTGGTCACGGCACGTCTTGCCTGGTCAGCCAAGGTTTTCTCCTCCCCGCTGTTCCCCTCTACTCCCCGCTGTCTACCGGTGTGCTGGTACATGGTTGGTACATGGATGTCGTCGATCCGATGTCACCGAGAGTGGTGTCGTGCGTTTGGGGTCGTCCCGGCGAAGGGGACCTGACCGTCGTCGCCGACCTGATCGATCGAGCGCGTCGTCGTCAGGCGGCTGAGTCGCGGCCGAGATGGACTGGTACACGCCGATCCTCGTCGTCGAACACCGCCACGAGTTCCAGCCGCGCCCCGAGCGCTTCGAGGTACTGCCGCAGCGTCGACACGCGGACGTCGTCGGAATGTTCGAGCTTGGAGATTGCCCCCTGGGTCACATCGAGGCGACCTGCGAGTTCGGCCTGGCTGATGGCTTCGCCGTGACGGAGTTCGTAGAGCTGGATCTCTTCGAGCGTGTCGACTCGCAGCGCCGCGAGCCGCTCGGGCGCCCCGCGGCGGGCGACGACGTCGTCGCGGAGTTCGGAGAACTTGGTTCGTGCCATCAGATCAATCCTTCTTCTTCGATCTCTCGTAGGTATTCGTCGTACAGGTCATCAGCGACGGGGACCGCCCACTCGTACCAGTCGTTCCACTCACCGGATTTGTCGCCACCGAGCAACAGGATCGCGTGGCGCCGCGGATCGAACGAGAACAACACCCGCAACGCTCCACCCTTTGCCGCACGCACTTCTTTCATCGACTGGTGCCGCGACGAGTGAATCCGGTCCACGATCGGCCGACCGAGATCCGGACCCCGTTCGGCCAGAATGTCGACGCGATCTGTGACTGCTTCTCGTTGGTCGTCCGAGAGCGTTGACCACCACTGCGTGAACTCGTCGGTGACCTCGACTTCCCACACCATCCCAGTATGAGCCATTACTCATCATGAGTCAAGCTTCATAACGTGCAGCGACGACGAGGTCGGGGCTCCCGGCGCGTTCGACCGTGCTCACCACTGGCTCGGGTCACTCCCGTGGCCAGCCGGCGTCAGCATCGAGTGTGGCGGCGACCAGCTGCTCCAACGCACCGAGCGGGGTGTAGCCGTCGTCCTTGCTGATCGGGCCGACGATGGTTTCGGCAAGCCACACCGACAAACCGATCAAGTCGTCGGGGTCCGAAGGGCCGGTGTCGATGGTGTGCTCGGCCATGAACACGAACTCGTTCATCACACCCAGGACCTGACGGCTGGCCGTCTTGGCCAGTACCGCCGACTGCATCGCGCTCGTCTCCGATGCGACGAAACGTGGGTCGATCCCAAGCTTCGCGAACACCTCCGCCATCGCAGCCGGGAACCGGGCGAGCACACTCGTCGATGGTGCCAGCGGCATCAGCACCGGCATGAACGTGGACGCATTGACGAACACAGCGACCTGCGGCCGCCAGAACAACACATTCCCATACCAGTCGCCCAGCACCGTCGACGACGACGGCAACGGATCCGCAACAGGTCGACCGACACGATCCAAGAACTTCTTCGTCCCCCGAACCGTGAACACCATCACCGCTGCCCAAGCACCGCTTCGAGCACCGTGCACGCTTCATCAAGTCGCCGCACCCGACGCCGGTCGGACTCGACGTTCGACTCCGCCGCGACATATCCGACAAGTTCCTCGAACGCCCCGACCCGACCCGCCAACAAGACCCCTTCCGACGTTCCTTGCGCACGAACGACGACCAACTCACACGCTGCGTCAAGCAACAACACACCACAAACCGCGTCGAACACCTCACGCGACACCACCGCTGTGACCTCATCGCCGTCGACATAGCCGTCATCGAGCCCGGAAACGTCCGCCCATGAACCCTGCCAGCCAGTGATCACGCCCTCGTCACCACAGACATTGCAACTCCAAGCGATCTCCCCGTTGGTGCGACCGAACACCATCACGTAGCCGTCGCACGGTCGCCGGTTCGGACGCTTCGTGCACCGCGCCGCCGTCGTCACACCACTCCCGACCCGATGCGCGCTCGCCGACCGCACGATCGCCGCCAACTGCACCCCAACACGTCTCGCAGGCCCTGGCGCATCATCGGCAAGATCCAAGAAATGACGAAGATCGCACACCAGCACGCCACAAACGTAGCTACCCACCGCACCTCCCTGCCCCGGAAGCACACGTCAGCGCAGATCTTCGGGTTGACACCGGATCCTAGGGTGAGGCCATGAGCACCCTGCTCAACTCTCTGACCGTCGCTGGTGAGACGATGCTGCTCACTCGAACCGTCAGCGGCACCTCGATTTACCTCACCACCACAGACGCGTCTGGCAACGCCCGAGCAGCGATACTCGACAGCCCGGATCGGTCCCGCGGCGCAGTCCCCGACGAACTGCTTGACAAGCGCTGGTCACCGAAGTCGCTGTGCGGTCGAACCTGGGCCGCGATGGCCGACGGATACGACGTCCACACAGATCGACGCATTGATCGCCCCGAGGCGCCGAACTGTCAGAAGTGTCTCGCAGTGATCGACAAGTCGTTCCCGACACCGACGCCCGACGACCGGATCCCTGTCCTGGCCGACCTCGCCGCGACCGCAGTCAACGAGTACGGAACAGCCGAGATCGTCGGTGTGCCCGGCGACCAGATGAACGCGCTCCGACAAGCGGTCCGAGCCGAGCTACGACAACGCTTCGGTTTCTCCACCCGCACGTTCACCCAAGACGGGTTGCTCGTCGTCAGCAGCCCCGAGACCCGCCACCTCATCGAACAAACCGCAGCACATGCCATGACCGAGTTCGATTTCGGGGCCACGACTAAGGTCGATGACACCGGCTGGCGATTCCACTGGACAACCTGGTCCATGTCGTAACGACACCGCACAAAGGGGCCTTCGGCGCCGACATTATTGAGCGCTCGAGCCTGATCAGAATGCTACATATGCCTGTAATCTACCTGGGGTTTCGCGAGGCTGACGGCGGGGCGGTTCACTCGGTGGTGGAGGTCGTGCGATGACGTGGGTTCCGGTGCTTGTTCGTGAGGATGATCTTGGCGGTCGGCCGTGTCTGCGGCTCGGTCATTCTCAGGTGGATCGGTATCTGGATTTTGTGTCTGCTCGGGCTCGGCCGAACACGGCGTTGGCGACCGGCTACGACTTGAAAGTGTTCTTCTCGGTCGTCGCGAAGGAGCCAGTCGAGGTGACGACGTCGGACGTGTTGGACTTCATCACTGAGCAGCGCGGCGACCGCGGTGTGGTCCGGTTGGCCGATGGCGAGTCGGGTTTGTCGGCGCGCACGATCCAGCGTCGGTTGTCGTCGATCTCGGGTCTGTTCGGGTTTCTGTTGGCGTGCGGCGAGGTCGACGCGAACCCGGTCCCGCGTGGTCTGTCAAACCGGAAACGGTCGCGCACTGGTCGGGGCACACCGCTCGTGCGGACGCCGCGGACGTTGCCGACGATCTTGGAGCCAGCCGAGGTTGACGAACTCCTCGGGGCGTGTCGTCGTTGGCGTGACCGCGCGATGGTCGAGGCCATGGTGTTCGGCGCGCTGCGCCGCGCCGAGGTCCTCGGTCTTCGGTTCGATGATCTCAAAGTCGCTGATCGTCGCGTGTTCATCAAGGACGGCAAGGGCGGCCATCAGCGGATCGTTCCGATCTCGCCGCGGTTCTTCGAGTCGGTCGCCAACTACCTCCGTCACGAACGTCCGGCCGGTGTGTCGACGGACCGGTTGTTCGTGGTGTTGAAGGGACCGAACACCGGCAAGCCGTTGTCGCTGAAAGGGCTTGATCAGTTGATCGTGTCAGCTCGCGATCGGGCCGGGATTGCGCACTGCACCTGCCACGAACTTCGCCACACCTGTCTCACCCGACTACGCGAGGCCGGCATGACACTCGAGGCAATTCAAGCCCAAGCGGGGCACCGCTCGATCGAGTCGACGCGCATCTATCTGCATCTCTCCAACGACTGGCTCGCCGATGAATATCTCCGGGCCTCTGACGCGATTGACGCCAACCGATTCGCACGCGAAGTGCTCGCCATCACCAGCAATGAGGCGACGTCATGACCGCCGAACCAGCTGTCGTGCTGGCGACATCAGAGCCGACCTCGTGGGACCTGCTCGCGCGCCGGGCACCGCTGCTTGCAGCCACGATGCGCCGCTACGTCGCTCAGCAGACCGTCACGTTGGCACCGGCAACGATCATGGCAATGAACAACACCCTCGTCAGGTTCGGGCTCTGGGTCGTCGTCTTCGATCCGACGGTTCGAGGCGCCCGCGACATCGGCCGGCCACACGTCGAGGCGTTCAAACTCAAGTGCATCACCGACGTCCACTTCGCCACCGGAAAGCCGTTGGCAACGAACACGATCCGTCAACGCCTCCGACTGATGAAGGTGTTCTTCGACCGCATCATCGACTGGGAGTTCGACGACGCACCCGCCCGCAACCCGATCATCCACGGCGACGTCCCACCCCGCCCAGAACCACTCCCGAAGTTTCTCGACGACGAGGAAATGACGGCGTTCATGCACCACGCCGAGACCGAACCCGACCCGCTCCGCAAACTCTGCGTGCTACTCCTGGCGCGCACCGGAATGCGCGTCGGAGAGCTCTGCAACCTCGCCCCAAATCCCGTCGTCGAGATCGGCGACCATCACTCACTCCACGTCCCGGTCGGCAAGCTCCGCAACGACCGCTACATCCCACTCCACCCGACACTGGTCGAACTCATCGACGATTGGCAGACCAACAACGCGGCCAACATCGAGCGCACCGGCCGGCTGCTCACCGACGACACCTCGGCCATCAACCGCTTCCGCGTCGCACGCATGATCGTCCGGATCGCGAAGAACGCCGGGATCGGCCACGTCCACCCGCACCAGCTTCGCCACACCGTCGCGACCCAAGCCATCAACCGCGGGATGCGCCTCGAATCCGTCGCTGCGCTCCTCGGCCACAAGAACCTCGAGATGACCATGGTCTACGCGCGCATCGCCGATGCCACCGTCGCCGAGGAATACTTCGATGTCACCCGCAAAGTCGACCAGCTCTACGCCACCGCAACGACCGAACCGAGAACCATGAACCTCAACCCCGACAACAACACTTCAATCGAACTCACACGGGCCGAAGCGCTCGTCATCTTCGACTGGCTCAGCCGCCACGAAGACACCGGCACCACCCCCGGCGACCCCGCCGAAAAGCAGGCACTCTGGAACCTCAACGCAGTGCTCGAACGCACTCTCGTTGAGCCCTTCCAAGCCGACTACAACGACATCGTCCAAGCCGCCCGAACCCAACTCGCCAACGACTCGGACCCGACGTGATTACCGGCATAATGCCGGATCCTGAGCGGTGTCGTGAGCCTCGGTCGTGAACGTTACGATCGCTCGAGCACGGCCAACGCCCGGTCGAACAATGCTTGGGTGGCTGCATTCATCTGCCCGATGGTCGCTGAGTTCTGCACGGCGAAGTCTTCGACGCTTGCTTGGAGCGTGCCGAAGAATCTGTCGACGAACCCGGTGTCCTCCTGGCATCTCCAGTCATCGAGTGCGATGTCGACCTCGGACGGCGGGGGGTTGTTGAACGACCAGTCGCCTTCGGGGCGGTTGCCTCGTGTGTCGCTCGCAAGGTTCGACGGCTTGGTGGCGGCGTAACCCTTTTCGGTCATGCACGCAGCCCAGTCGTCGACTGCGTGGGCAAGAGTGGGGTTGGCGTAGTTCGCGTTGAGGTCTTCGACAACATTGCCAAGCTGGGTCTGATTCCAAGCACTCGACGCTTCGTTGAACTGTTGTCGAGCCATGTTCGCTGCTTCGTCATTGGGTTCCTGAACTGCTTGTATGGCGGCGCCGGTGCAACCATCACCCTCAGCTGAGGTTCCGGACCAGGCCGCCCGCCATGCGGGATCCTCTTGTTGCTCGTTGAACGAATCCATCGCGGCGCCGTCGATGTCCACGAATGGTTCGAATCCGTAGCCGTGCGCTCTGCGATACGCCTCGTCCCACACGTCGGGCCGGTCCGGCTGCATCGGTGGAGGTGGACCCGGCTGATAGTCGAATCCGGCTGATGCCATGCACTCGGAGATGAGTGCCTCTTGGGCGTCGTGAATCGTCTGGTCGAGTTCGTCGGGGAACACCAGCAGGTCGACCGGCGATGTTGGTTTGCCGGGCACGTACGCCACCGGAGCGGCACCGGCAGCGGCTGAAGTAGGCGCCGCAGTCACTTGGGCCGGGGTCTGAGCCAACTCCGAAACCGAAGACGGAGATGCAGCTGACGGCTCCTCTTGGTTGCCCGGATGGATCACGGCGATCGCCACAATCCCGACCACAGTCGCGGCTGCAGCTTCGCCGATCGCCCAGTACCGCGATCGGTGGCGTGTCGGCCCGCTGCCGGTGCCGACGCGTTCCCCGACGTCCGCTGGGACTTCGATGTCATCGGCGGCCTGGCGGAACAGGCGCTGAATCTGCGGGTCCTGGGTTTCATTGATCACGTCTGTTCCTCCAGAAGATCTCGGAGCCGGGACAGTCCCCGGCTTCCCTGTGCTTTCACCGTTCCAATGGAGACCCCCATGGCGTCGGCGGCTTCTTTCTCGGACATGTCCAAGTAGTTCCGCAACACCACTACGGTTCGTTGGCGCTCGGGGAGGCGTTGCAACGCTCCCATCAGATCGCTGCCAAGCTGACCGTCCGCGACAGCCGGGTACTGTGGCTGACGCCAGTGGGCAGCAGCCGAGGCCGCAGCCCGTTCGTTGGACCGTTTGCGGTGTCGGGATCTCGACCGATTCACCACAGCAGTCCGCAGATACGCCGATGGATCGTCGATCGTTCGGCGGCGGGCCGACCTGATCGTTCGCTCGAAGGCCTCGGCCACGACGTCTTGAGCTTCAGCTCGATCGCTCGTCAGGAACAACGCCAGACGGAACAGCTGCGGCCCATCGTCGCGCGAGGTCAACACCATCGGCACTGGAATCGGATGCCTCGCTGGGCACCGCTTGAAGTAGCGGATCTCTCATCTCACCCATACAGACCTCCACGCATCGTGAAAGGTTGAGACGTTCCGAAGAAAATTCCACCACCGCTGGTCAACTGCGTGGACGCCGTCCCGATCAGCCACACAATACCGGCCAGTCTCCAGGCGAGAGTTCTCCCATAACACCGCCACCTGCCGGGACATCACCGCGCACCAGTCCTCACATCGGGTACGACGTGTGCGGGCGTCGTTGCTCGCGCTCAGCGAAGACGCGAGCGCAACGCTGGGCTCGTACCTTGAACCGTCGTCAGGTGCTACCGGTGGTGCTACCATTGGTTTGCATGAGCGTGATCAAGCGATCAGTGTCCCTTGACGATTCAGTAGCCGAGAGAGTGGAGGCTGCCGCAGACGAAGACGGCGTGTCGTTCTCGTCGTGGCTTTCATCAGCGGCGGAGGACACATTGCTGCTCCGCGAGGGTTTGCGTGGCATCCGTGAGTGGGAGGCCGACGCAGGCGAATTGAGTGCAGAGGAACGAGCCGCTGGGGAAGCACTCCTGGATCGGTTGCTGGGTGATGTCTCAGCCAAGAGTGCATGAGTGCTGCCGGACTCACCTACGACACCGGTGCATTGATTGCTGCTGAACGAGACGATCGGCTCATGTGGGCATTGCACCTCGCAGCGCTCGGACGCGGCCACAATCCGACGATTCCAGCAGGAGTGCTGGCTGAGGCGTGGCGCGGTGGACCCCAGCACCGCCTGTCAAGACTGTTGAAGGGTTGCCGGATCGAGGAACTTAGTGAGGACCAGGCGCGCCGCGTCGGAGCGTTGATCGCTCGCAGTGGACTTGACGACATCGTCGATGTCGCTGTCGCCGAGGGCGCCATCCGACGCAACGACGCCGTTGTCACCTCCAATCGGACACACATCGCACAGGTCGCTGACGCAGCGCGAAAGCCCATTGCAATGCACGACGTGTAGCGCCAACCCGCCCGCTAACGACAGCACACGCCGCCAGCCAAACCCGCCCGCTAACGGCACGTATCGGCGTGGCCACCCGCCCCAGAATGTTCAGGTCGATGTGAAGCGTAAGTCGCGCCTCCTAACTGTTTGAGTCGTGCTCGGCCACGCCTCATGAAGCCGGCCTAGGAGCGAATCACCTCGGCATCACGACAGACCGCGTCTCGACATCTTGAGGTTGAACCCGGACGGTTGACCCTTCAGGTAGTCCCAGACATTGAGCGCAGGGGGAACCCACGTCAGAACGTGGCTAGAGATGAGGTAGGCGAGAGCGACCATGGTGTCGGCTCCATGGAGGACCAGCATCTCGTCGGCAGCGCTTCGCCCCCACATTGGCTTACCGTGCTCATCGGGCGGCCAGGTCATGGCTCCGACCCCAGGGATGACGAAGATGTCCGGTCGCAGCTCAGGGTCCGCGGTACGAACAGCGTCGAGAACGTCGCCAGTGAAGCCAGTCCATGCTCGGTCGGCGTCGTAAAAGATTGCGATGCCGAGCGGTCGAGCGGTGGTGTCGTCGACCAGCAAATCCCCAGCGAGGCCAGATCGCTGGCGGTCACCAAAGACGGATTTGACGGAAGCGAGATTGGTGGACGCCTGTCTCACATCCTTCCGCGCTGCGCCACTCTTTACTTCGATCGTCGCCACGACCGCTTCGGCCGGAACGATTGCGTCCGAATCATCGACCTGCCAACCGGCGACAACGTTGGGGTCGTAGACGATCAGGTCTTGGGCTCGGCTCCGCTCGCCGGTGGCGTTCATGATTTCTCCCGAAGTCACCTCGAACCGGCGGGGGAAGAGCTGACGCGCTAGCGGCAGCAGCGCTCGCTCTCTTGCTGAGCCTTTCGTCGTGCCGTGTCGAATGGTTGCCGTCCGTTGAAGTTCAGACTGCAGAAAGCGATCGCCGGACCGCATGAGTTCAAGGAAAGGCGAGATGGGGTTCGCCGGACCTGACTGATCCTCGGCTCCTTTTTGGCTAGCCACAATCCGAGTGTCGCAGGTGACGAGGACTACAGCGACTTCGTCGGACGATCGCGCAGTTCGGTTCGAAATCGAATGGGAACATCGAGGCGCATATCAACGGTCTTGCAGAGACATCGACACTGCTCTTGATCGGCACTTCGGATCGATGAGCCCCGATCAGATCGGGCAGTCGGTACCCGGGACCTTTGAGACGCTCTCTGCTACCGGAGCTTCGTGACCCACCGGGATCCCGACGACGATGTCGATATACGGCACTGGTTGGATCTTGAGCGCAGGCGATCCGAAGAGCAAAGCGTCAACGTCGGCCGAATCGGCGCACGAACCGAGGCATCAAGAGAGTCGCGATGACAACCGTCACGAGGCCCGCAACGGCGGCCGACGGAAGCGACTCGATGAAGGTCTGATCGCTGCCGAACGCATCAAACCCGGCGAAGGCCACAGTCATCCAGATGAAGAGGAAGACTGCATACAGAAGGCGCGCAGACCGGGACATTTCGCTCGGGTAGGCATCGGGCGGTCCGAGACCGAGTAGGTCCTTGAGACGACGCAACATTGCTTCATCATCGCAGCCTGCACGCTCGTTGCGGGCGGTTGAGACCTCGATCTGCGATGGAGCCCGCAATCGACGCCTTCATCGCTCAGGTATGCGGACTCCAAGCTCGGCAGTCGCTCGAGTTGCCCTGATCTCAGAACCAACACTCCGCCCATAAATCCGTCAGCCCGCGAGCCGCTTGCCCGCTCCATAGCGGCTCGTATCCGCTCGGACAGGCGCACGAGAACGCGAGACATGCCACCCAGTCGATTTTGGTCTGAGCATCACTGGGGTTTGGGGGATTGAATATCTCACGCTTGACATTCGTCAGGTCTCCATTTTCTCGGACGTTCGCTTCGAGCTGACTCAGGACAGGTTTCCCCACGGTGTTCACGCCCCACCCCTCGTTCGGCTCCAAACGGCGCGCCGTTGGCATTGCCGTCTTCGCCGTCAGCCTCGCCGGCACATTCGCCGGGTGCGCGGATGATGATTCCGCCACCTCGACCACGTTGACCAGCGAACCAACCGGGTCGGCTCCGCTCACGACCGAGGAGTCGACAGACCCCGACTCCCCCTCGGCAAACACCGTCGGATCCTCCGTGACCGAAGCGACCGCAGGCCAGTACACGGTTGTGTCGGGCGACACTCTCGTCGACATCGCCTCACGGGCCAACGTGACCCTCAGCGACTTGATCGGAGTGAATGGCTGGGCTGACGGTGCCGACCATCTCATTCTCCCCGGCGACGTCATCAAACTCCCGGCCGGCGCGTCGGCTTCGGCATCGGGGAATCCCATCACCGAGCCTGATACTTCGGCCTCGACCACGGCGGCGTCGACGGGCTCCCCAGGCGGGTACAGCACGGCGTTGGGGCAGCTCGGGTTCACGAACGGCCGGACCGCCGAGGTCACCAGCCCCTTGGTCGATGGCGTGTACTGGGCGCAGGGCATCTCGGCGAACGGATCGAGCGTCTCATTCACGTTGGGCCAACTCTTCCTCTGCAGCCCTGAGCTCGCCACGGAACGCCCGGAGCTCGACTGTAGCAACGGCCTCGCCGCCCAGTTGACATCACCGAAGGCGCAAGCCACCTTGGCGAGCAACGCCTCCGTCCTGCTCATCACGGGCGGCACAGGAGCGCCCGCCAACCTCTCGATCACGCCGGCCGAATACGCCCGTCTGATCGTTGGTGCTGCGCCTGCCAGTGACGCACCCGACGGTTTCGAATTCAACACGACAGACGTCACCCTCGTGCAGGTGTCAGGCGGTTCCGTGCTGACTGTCGAACAGACATACATCTCCTAGGAGACTTATGCAGCAGTCTCCTCGGTCTTCTTGTCCCGGAGTCGGGGTGACTGCGGTGGTCTCTGGTCCGGCCGGTCATGAATGTAGTTCGACGAGATCGGCGGGTCGACGACTGCAAAACCTGCCGCCAGATGACTGAAACGCGACCGGTTCATGGGCTACGCCCCCGCTCGTAACATCGCTGACCAAGTCGCCTCGGGACTGCGCGGTATCGGCACATCCGATCGGTCAGATCCGCTCAGATCGCCGAACCCGTTGTGTCTGACAGAGCGGTCTGGAACGCAGCACGGCCATCAGCCTTGAAACCGTCTAGCGTTCGCGAACAATGATGATCCAACTCGCGGTGTTCAGCCTTGCGTTCCTGGCGTCGGCAGCCCCGCCCGGACCGGACACCCTCACCGTGTTCAGCCGCGGTCTCCGAAGTGGACTGATTGGAGCGATCCCGTTTTCAATCGGAGTGGCCCTTGCGAAAGTCTCTTTGCTGACCCTGGCGTTGCTGGGAATTGCCGAGATCGCGCAACGCTTCGAAACCGGGTTCCTGTTCGTCAAGTACGGTGGTGCTGCCTACCTGTGCTTCCTCGGCGTCCAGCAGATCGTTCGACGAGGGGTAGTGGACGAAAACCCCGACGTGGACGAACGCGGGCGTTGGCAAGACCTCCTGGTCGGGTTCGGGCTCGGCGTCTCGAACCCCAACGCGGTGATCTTCTACGTGGCCCTTCTTCCCTCGGTCGTCGATGTCGGCAACGTGGGCGTGGGTCTCTACGCGATCCTCGTTGCCCTGGTTGTCGTGCTCTGGCTGACAGTCGCAGCGACCTACGGCGGACTCGCTGGGCGGCTCCGTGCCACCATGCGATCGACCGCAGCTCGTCGCCGAGTTCGACATGTCTCAGGAGCAACGATGCTGGGCGCCGGCGTGTTGGTCGCGACACGTTGACAAGCCTTCAAACCCCTGCTCGATAACCGCGAGGACGATCCGGTGATCCCGGTGTCCGATATCGGCACGTTCGATCGGCTGGACTCGATCAGAACACTCGGCGAGGATGACGGGGTTCAGGTCGCGTTCTGCCGGAGGCGTTGCCGGTGAGCGCTGACCTTGGAACGAGTTCCGCATCGCTGCATCGAGCACCATCGGCGGCGAGATCCGCGCGATGTGTCGACGAACAGTGTGGTGCAGTGCTCGTCGGCACACTCTTTGACGTGGTCTCGATGTTCGCCGATGACGACAAGCGCATCGCGCGCCAACGACGAAGCAAAGGTGCGAATGTCACCGGGCTGGGTGATCACTCTTCCGTCTCTTCCGAGCTGGCGAAGGTGTGAGGGCTGTTGCGCTGCAGAGTTCAGCAGTTGGCGTGCTGATTCGTCCACCGGTGCATTCAAGCCCGCCACCGCCAGGGCGTAGATCGATTCTCGAAGTTCGACGATCATGTCAAGGTCGTCCGGGATCAGGTTCTGCTGGATCGGGAGGTGAGCTTCGTCTGCCCACGTACGCAGGTCGTCGACATTGTTCATGAGTTCGATTCGGCGGTCGGAGCGTCGATGCACCGTCGCGAGCAGGTCCAAGCTCACGAATCCGCTGTTGAACGCAAACACCGTCACAACAACAGAGTAACCGATCGACACGGTTACTCTGCTGTAACCGTTTTAACCAGTTATCGGAGTGACCATGAATCTCGACCTCACCACCCGCACCGCAATCGTCACCGGAGGTACCGCGGGCATCGGCGCCGCCATCGCAACAGAACTCATCGGGCTCGGAGCAAATGTCGTGTGCTCCTACGCCAGCGACCACGAACGCGCCGAACGCCTCGCCTCCGAACTCGGCAACCGATGCGTCACAGTACGGTCCGACTCCAGTGACCCGATGTCGACGATCGAGGTCGTCGACGCCGCATTGTCATCGTTCGGTTCGATCGACATCGTCGTGGCTAACGCCGGCCAAACTGCTCGATCGCCGATCGACGCCACCGCGAAAGACGTCTACGATCGAGTCTTCGACGCCAACGTACGCGGCGTGTGGACATTGCTCGAAGCTGCGACACCTCATCTTGGAAGCGACAGCCGGATCATCATGTTGTCGAGCGTCCGCACCGCAATGAACACCCCAGGAACGGCCCTCTACACCGCATCCAAGGCCGCCATCGAAGCAATTGTTCGGATCCTGGCCAAAGAACTCGGACCCACCGGCTGCTCGGTCAACGCCGTCGCCCCAGGAGCCACCGACACCGCCCTGCTCCGCTCCGTGAACGACCAAGACGCCATCGACGCCATGGCCGCGTCGACCCCGCTTCGGCGAGTAGGACAACCCAACGACATCGCCAGCATCGTGGCCTTCCTCGCATCCCCAGCCGGCAAATGGATCACCGGCCAAACCATCTACGCCGACGGTGGCCTCGGCCTCTGAGCGACCGCCGGATCCGCTCGATATTGATCTCGCCGTTCGCAGTCCCTACCCGCTCGGGTGCGGCACCTCAGCGAGCGGCAACCCGCTCGAGATTGGCATCGACGACGGGCTGCTCGACGAATGACGAGACGGTTCCGGTAGGTCGTGCGAACGTCACGCGATGTCGAGGATGACGGCAAGCGTTTCTCTGATCTGTGACAGATTCAACGGTCCAATGTTGCCTCTGGTCGCCACGATCCTCTGCGGCGATACAGCCCGAAGGTGCTGACACTGCGCTGCTGAGTCGGCAATCAATCCGTTGTTCTCGTCGGGTTCGATCACAATCTCGGAATGGAATTTCCGGATGGTGCTGGTCAACGGGACCACATGAACGACGGTCGGGTCCGCGTCGAGGATCCGCTGCGCCGTGATCACGATCGCCGGATGGAGAAACCCGGCTTCGCGCCCCTCTGGCTGACCGAGATCGAGATCGACCACGTCACCCGAGGTCTGCATTGAGCCAGGCGTCTTCGTCGCTCACCAACGGAGCGTGGAGCTGTCTCCCGATGTGGTCCTGGCGAAGCGCCTTCACCGCAAGTGCGACCGTGTTGCCGACGGTGGTGTCGAACTCTGCTGCGAGACGCTTGAGATCGTCGTGCGTCGCGGTGTCGATTCGAACGCTCGTGCTCTGCATGCATATCAGCATACACGCTCTCGGTCGCCGCCGAATGAGTGGGCCGGTTGCACCACCGATTGCACCACCACCACAGATCATCTGGGCACGAATATCTATCTACCAGGCACGATTGACCGTTCGGACCCCACGAGTACCATTCCCCCAGCTCCACCATGTGATGTCGCGAGACATCCCGGACACCCGGCTCTCGCCGAGGTCAGGGCGTGCGACCGTAGAACGTCGTCGCTGCCGACGCGGACAATGACACACCAGGTCGATCGTTGTATGCGAAGACGACCAGGATGCGGGTTGTGTCACCTTTGGTGGGCGTCACCCGGTGCATGGCGTTCCGACCTCGGAAGAGCACGAGATCACCGGGCTCGAAGTCGAGCGTGTGTACTGGTTCATCACCGTCGAGAACGCCGCCGACTCGGTCGAACGCCATGTCGCCCGCATCGGCGTCGCGGACCGACGGCACGTGTTCGAAACGGGCACCGCCCTCGGGCGCCTGCAGCAGCATCGTGACGGCGAACGACGAGTTGTCGAAGTGCCAGCCGAGTTCCATTCCCTCGGCTGCGAAGTGGACGTTGATCGACGACAGATCGTCGGCGTACTGGTGGATCTCATCGATGCCGAAGACACCGCCGAGGAATGATCGGAACGACGGGTCGTCGTAGATGTCGCGCAGCGGCGAGTCGGCCGGAATCTCATCGTCCGCGATGAGGCCCTTCGTGCTCGCGACCTGCCGATTACGCGGATGGTCGACGTCGAACGCGTCGTCCATGGGCGTCAGGTAGACGTTGTGGGTGCTGTTGGCGTAGAAGGCCTCCGACTCTCGGCCAGCGGACTGAGCGACGATCTCATTGATCGTCGCCGCGGCGGCAAAGCCGTCCAGGACGAGCGCTCCGTCGCGATCGAGGGTCTCACGACACTGCGCGATGTACCCGATCTCGGTGATCGGATGACGTGCCACATTGAGGTGCCTGGTGACCGGCACGGTGATCGACGGGGTCACCGCTGCGTCGTCCGGAGGGGCACCCATCGGATGATCGTACGAGGTCGCCACCAGTGGGTTTCCATCTGGAATCGGCTGCTACTTTCGCGCCATGAGCGAGGGCGCACCGTCTGCACGGCTCGACACTCGCCGGAAGAACGATGCGACGCTCTCGATCGGCGTGATGAGCCTCGGAGTAGACGATGGATTCCTCGACTACGCCCGCGAGGCCGAGGCGCTCGGTGTGGCGTCGGTGTGGACCGCAGAGTTCCGGGGGTTCGACGCGTTCTCGCCCTTGGCAGCAATCGCGGCAGTGACCGACCGGATCGAATTGGGTACCGGGATCGCTCAGATCGGAGCCCGTAGTCCCGCAATGCTCGCCATGAACGCAATGGGTGTGCAGGCGATCTCCGATGGCCGATTTCTCCTGGGCCTGGGGACGAGCGGCCCGCAAGTGATGCAAGGCTGGCACGGCGCTGAGTTCTCGCGGCCGATCCAGCGCACGCGCGAGACCATCGAGATCATCCGCCTCATCACCTCTGGCGAACGTCTCGCATACGACGGCGAGATCTTCCAGCTTCCGCTGCCGGACAGCGCCGGCGTCTCGATTCGGTCGATCGCCTCGGTTCCGGAGATTCCGATCTACATCGCATCGCTGGGCCCTGCCAACCTCTCGCTCACCGGCGAGGTGGCTGACGGTTGGATCGGCAATTCGTTCTTCACCGACACCTCAGCGGTGTACTTCGATCACATCGCCGCCGGCGCACAACAGGCGGGTCGCTCGCTGACGGACATCGACCTCACCGTTGCTGCAAGTGTCGAGTTCACCGATGATGTCGAAGAGGCGGGCCGCCGCCATGCCGATGGGTATGCGTTCACGTTCGGGGCCATGGGGTCGGGTTCCACCAACTTCTACAACAACGCATTCGCCCGACAGGGTTACGGCGATGACGTTGCCGAAGTGCAACGTCTGTGGCGTGAGGGTGACCGCGCTGCGGCGGCGGCGCGGGTGCCGATCGAGATCGGTCTGGGCACCAACCTGATCGGGCCCGTCGACACCATTCGCGACCGGTTGCGCAGCTCTCGCGACTGTGGGGTCAACACGCTGCGAGTGAATCCCATCGGCATCACCCTCGACGCACGCGTCGCCGGGCTCGGCCAGTTGATGGAACTCGTCGATCAGATCAACAGCGAACCGGTCGACGACGCAACCCCTGGCGACACAGCCCGCAACGACATCTCGAAAGCAGGACGCTCCTCATGAAAGTCTCCATCTCGGTCGGCAGTGCCTACTACGACGGCAACAACTGGGACGGCCTGGTCGAGTACGTCTGCGCTGCGGACCAACTCGGGGTGGACTCGGTGTGGTCGGCCGAAGCATGGGGCATGGAGGCCGTTGCCTCACTCGGCTACCTCGCCGGGCGGACCGAGAACATCGGCCTCGGCACCGGCATCATGCAGATCAGCGCCCGCACCCCCGCTGCGACGGCAATGAGTGCACTCGCTCTCGACCGGATCTCGAATGGCCGGTTCCGGCTCGGCCTCGGCGTCAGCGGCCCTCAGGTCGTCGAAGGACTGCACGGCGAAGCCTTCGCCAAGCCACTCGCCCGGTTGCGCGAGTACACCGAGATCGTTCGCATGGCCATCAACGGTGAACGAGTCATCTACGACGGTGAGCACTACGTGCTGCCGCGGCGCGGCGGCGAAGGCAAAGCGCTGAAGCTGGCCATTCCACCGAACCCGGACCTGCCGATCTATCTCGCAACCCTCGGCCCGAAGTCGCTCCGGATGACCGGCGAGATCGCCGATGGCTGGGTCGGCACGTCGCTGATCGCTGACCACGCCGACATCCTGCTCGACCCGATCAAGCAGGGCGCCGAGAGCGTCGGACGGTCCCTCGACGACCTCGACATCCAGGTCAGCTCGCAGGTCGACGTGTCCGACGACGTCGACGCACTCATCGACAAGTACCGGCCCTCCATGGCCTTCACCCTCGGTGCCATGGGTTCGGCGAACACGAACTTCTACAACTCGGCGTACTCCCGGGCCGGATTCGGCGACATCGCCGCTGAGGTCCAACGACTGTGGGTTGCTCGCGACAAGCCGGCAGCGGTGGCTGCGGTCCCCGACGAACTGGTGCTGGCCGCGTATTCGATCGGCACCACCGACATGGTCGCCGAACGGATCCGTGCCCTCGCTGCCGCCGGCGTCGACTCGGTGCGTCTCGGGCCGCTCGGCAAGACCGCCGCTGAGCAGATCGCCCACCTGGAGATGGCCACCGACCTCGTCCACACCGCGACAGCCACACCGTCCTCGAGTCGATCGGTTTCCCGATGAACACCGACCAGGTTCCCGGAGGCGTCGACGGGCGACTCGAATCCGCCTGGGACACCTTCGTGGATCAGCTTCGGACCCTCGGCCACGAGGCCCTCGCCAGTGCTCCGAACGAAGCCGACCGACTCGACGGCTTGCGCTTCGTGTTGCGCCAACTCGCGTACCGTGAGGAGCAGTTCATCGAGTTCCCTCGCGGCACCACACCTGAATTCTTCGATCCCGAATCACCGACACGCAAGATCTTCGCCGACTGCCCCGACACGATCTACCGGCAGTTCAACATTGTCGACGGCGGCATCTACCGACTCACCGGAACGCGCGGTGAGTCGCCCTACATCTCCTTCACCGCCTACCGGGCGGCGCTCAACGACCGCGTCGTCGCCGACCTCCACGACGGTGAGATCGACGTGGCCGACGACGACACGTTCGAGCTGACCATCGGTGGGCCGGAACAGCCGTCGAACTGGCTGGACACAGCGGGCGACGGCAACGCTGCAGCATTCGTCATCGTCCGCGAGTACTGCCACGATCGAGCGAACGGCACGCACGCCACCTTCAAGATCGAACAGCTCGCGCCTGCGGTCCACCATCGCCCCGAACTCGACGTCGACACGTTCAGCGCCGCACTCGGCATCATCAGTCTCGGTCTGAGCTTCAGCAACAACGCAACGGTGAAGCTCTCCGAGGAACTGCGGCTGCGACCCAACCAGATGAACGAAGCCGCGGCCGAACTCGTCTCAGAGATGGCCGGCACGCCGCACAATCACTACCAACTCTGCTACGTCCAGCTCGACGAAGCGCAGGCCGTCACACTCGAACTCGACCCGCCCGCCTGCCGATACTGGAGTGTCCACCTCAACAACTGGTGGCTCGAGTCACCGGAGTTCCGAGATGGCCAATCGGTGTGCGTCAACGACGCGCAAGCCGAGCGCGACGCTGACGGGGTGATCCGTATCCGAGTCGGCCCCGACGACCCAGGGGGCGGCAACTGGCTCGACACCAAGGGACGCCGCGAGACGATCCTGCTCGCCCGCTACCTGCTCCCCGAGGGCGAGCTGCCGCCGATCGTCCCCCGAGTGATCGACATCTGACAGCGTCTTCGTTGAAAACCATTGACACGGATGCGACAATTGGCTCATGCGTCGGCACCTTCTCGTCCTGGCGCTCGCCGTCTGCTGTGTGTTGATCCCCGTTGCGAATGCAGCCCGACCCGCCCAGGCCGCAACGACGTTCTCCTTCGCGCTCATTGGAGACCTGCCCTATACGACCGCCGACGCCGCCAACTTCCCGCCGCTTGCTGCCGACATCAACAACGACATCGACGTGTCGTTCGTCGCCCATACCGGCGACACGAAGGGCGGCGACCTGGCCTGCACCGACGCAACGATGCAGGGCCGCTTCGACATGTTCGAGACCTTCGAGGACGCCTTCTGGTTCACTCCCGGCGACAACGACTGGTCCGACTGCGGATTCCCGACGCCAGCGTTCGACCCCGATGAGCGACTCGCCTTCCTGCGCAATCTGTTCTACCCGACACCGGGAATGACGACCGGCAGCTCACCCCGCTCCGTCGACTTCCAATCGGGATACGTCGAGAACACCAAGTTCACCCAGGACTGCGTCACGTTCGGAGCCATTCACGTGCTCTGGCGGGCTCCCCTGAGCGGAACGTACACACCGGACGAACTCGCCAAGATCGCCGCTCGCAATGCGGCGAATGTCGCCTGGGTCGACAGCGTGTTCGACACCGCCGAGGCGCAGAGCAGCGAGGCCGTGCTCTTGCTGATGCAGGCGGACCCGACGAACCCGCCGGTACTGAGCGACAAGATCATCGAGCGAGCAAGTGACTTCGGCAAACAGGTCGTGATCGCTCACGGTGACGGACACAACGCTCTCGTGACGCCGAATTTCCTCGGCGAGTCGAACATCGTGCGCTGGCAGGTCATCGGCGGCCGTAGCAACGCCAACAAGAACGTCGTCGGCCAGTGGGCCAAAGTCGACGTCGACTGCTCCGCCACCGAGCCGATCAGCCAGGGCGACGTGCTGGTCGGCACGACGCCGACCACCACGACCACCACGACCACGACGAGCACCACGGCGCCACCGACCACGACATCACCGACCACGACGTCGCCCTCCACGGTGACGTCCACACCGGCAGCCGACACGCCTGCCGTCATCACCGGGATCTACGAGCCTGTCACTGCCACGAAGCAGGCCGTCCGGCTCGACTGAACCGACGTCAGCCCGGGATGACCTTGACGTTCAGCATCTCGAACGCCCGGACGAACCCGAGGTTGCGATACATCCGGTTCGTCGCTGCGTTCGCAGCCTGAGCGTTCAAGATGATCGTGTCGACCTTCTGCCGTTCGAGTTGTTGCTGAGCAACTGCCGCAACGAACGCTGCGCCGTGGCCTCGCTTGCGATGCTCCGGCGGCGTGTACACCAGCCCGATCCGGACCACACCGAACCGAGCAGCTGAGATCAGCAACTGGCTGACGACTTCGCCCTTGGATCGCCATTCGACGAGGCGGCTCTCGTTGACGGCGCGTTCCATCTGCGCACGCGCATCGTCCAAGCTGCGTTCGAGGCCCGTGTCCCGGCCGAATCCGACACCCCACTCGGCCGCCTGCTCGATGCGCTCGCGGTCAGAGACGAACGCCTTGCCGCGACGTCGCTTCGACGGGTCAGTTACCTCGGTGGCGCGATACATCCGCATGAGGTGCGGGTCGCGGACCGCTCCACCACAACGCTCACTGAGCAGCCCGGCGACATCGGCCACTGCGCCAGCGGGCCCGGACAGCTGAACAGGCCGCTCGACGTCGAGCAGCGGGGCCAAGGCCTCGGCAGCGCCGGCTGCACACGGCGACAACGTGAACGTCGTTCCCGCTATCAACGCCACCCCCAGCGTGTCTGCGCCATCATGCACACGGAGCACTTCGACGTCGGCCTGCGGCACGACGCCGGTTGCGACGACGTTGCAACCGACCGGATCTGCCCGAAACAGATCGCCACACAGGTCGAGCACTGCAGCGGCATCGGTGATCGTCTCGACGTCGGCCATCTCCGAGCGTCGCACATCGACCCCGTCCGGATGCAACGGAATGATCTGCTCTCACTAACGTCACACACGACTCAACTGTTTCCCACCTGCATTTCGCGTATTTCCCACCCACGAACGGAGCTCACGATGAGCGACAACGCACAAGCCGCCTACGACGCCATGAACGCCCTGATCGGCAACGACCCGGTCGCCGGCGAATGGTTCGAGATCGATCAGGATCGCATCCAGGCCTTTGCCGATGCCACGCTCGACCATCAGTTCATCCACCTCGACCCGGAGCGTGCCGCGCAGACACCGTTCGGCGGGACGATCGCACACGGATTCTTGACCCTCAGCCTGCTCGTTCACCTCTCGGAGAGCATCCCGAATGACCTCCCGAAGCTCGACGGTGTGCTGATGGGCGTCAACTACGGCATGAACAAGGTTCGCTTCGTCAACCCGGTGCCGACCGGCTCACGAGTCAGGGCCACCGCAACCACGGTCGATGTGCAGTTGAAGGGGAGCGCAGTCGACCAGACCCGAGCAATGACCGTCGAGATCGAGGGTGCTGACAAGCCGGCCCTCGTCGCTGAATGGATCGGCCGGACCGTCTTCACCTGAGCGTCACGCACTGCGCAGGAAGCGTCACCTGTAGGATCTCGAGGTCGGGTGATCGCTCGGACCAGCTCCAGCGAGCGCCAGCCGGTACTGCCACGGCGTCGCGCGGCATGATCGCAAAGGCCTGCGCATCCTGACCGGGCCCGGCTTCGACGTCGATCCGGGCGGACCCGGCCACTACGACGAACATCGCGAATTCCCCGTCGTGGGTCAGCGTCGGCGACGACTCGACTCCGATGTCCGACTCATCAATCGCCTCGTTCGTCATCCCGAGGACCCGCGCATCGGCGAGGCCGTCGGTCGCTGCTGCGATACCCGTGTCTCGGTGAACGAAACCGTCCGACTCGCGCTCGGTGCCGGCCCAGTCGGCTGCGACGTGCCGGACGAATCGCTGACCACCGAAGTCACGGTCCGGGTCGAGCCGCACCGTCGGAAGGTCGATGTCGTGCTCGACGAGGGTGTCGTGCTCGGCAGGGCACCCGATCTCGACGACTTCGAGGCCCGGCGAGCTCCGCAGCACCCGATGCCGGATCTCTGGGGGTTGCAGCACGCAGTCGCCGGCGAACATCCGGAACGGCTCTCCCTGGTTCTCGTAGACGACATCGACCCAGCCTGCAGCGACGAAGATCATCTGGAACCGGATGCGATGGAAATGAACGTAGTCAGCAACGTCGCCGCCCTCCTCGATGAGGATGTGCGATGCGATGAACCGACCTCCCCAGCGATCTGGGAGCAGGTCCCGGTATCCCATTCCGGCCCGCCCGGCGCCGAAGGAATCGTCACCGTCAGCGCGCACGACGGACAGCGACGCCACGTTGTCCGGCACACTCGATGCAGCGCTGGACGACACCAACTCCACGACACTCCCGTTCGGCGCGACGAGCCACCGTTCCCCGTCGACGATGTCGTCCTCCACATCCAATCGGAGGCTGACGGGGCGATCGACGTCACTGCGGATCAGGCGCAAGCGCACACCATGACGACTCACCACGTACTCGGCTGGATCATCAGCCGGAGTGATCAGTTCGATACGACAGCCGAGTGCCGCGGTCGACGTGCAGAACTCGACCATCGCATCGAGGTCGGTGCACTCGACGACAATCTCCAGCCCCGTCGCCATTCAGTCACCGTAGTCGTGCGGTCTACGCTCTCTCCATGACCACGGTCCTCGTCCACGGCAACCCCGAAGTCGACGCGATCTGGCGGCCGCTCGTCGCAGCCATCACCGACCTCTCCGAGACTCCCACGGTCTGCCTCAGCCCGCCCGGCTTCGGGTCAAGCGTGCCGGCGGGCTTCACACCGACGATGGCGTCCTACGCCGACTGGCTCGTCGCCGAACTCGAGGTGATCCACGCCGAACACGGAGCCATCGACCTGGTCGGCCACGACTGGGGAGCCGGTCACGTCTTCGGAGCGCTCGTCCGACGGCCCGATCTTGTGCGCACGTGGGCCACCGATGTCGTCGGTCTCCTCCACCCTGACTACGAATGGCACGACGCTGCCCATGCCTGGCAGACCCCTGACGTCGGAGAGCAAGTCATCGATGCTCTCGTCTCGATGAGCGCAGCCGAGCGGGCCGCAGCGTTCGCCGGCCTCGGACTGCCCGACGACATCCTGGCCGAGGTCGCCGCGGGGGTGACTCCGGCGATGGGTCAGTGCGTGCTCGGCCTGTACCGCGATGCCATCCAGCCGGCCATGGCCGAGTTGGGGCGACGGGTCCTGGCTGCCGAACTTCCACCGGGCCTCGGCATCGTGGCCACCGCCGACGCCTACGTGCCTCGCCGGCTGGGCGAGGAGATCCTCGATCAACTGGGCGCCGAGCGAGTCGTGCTCGATGGTCGCGGGCACTGGTGGATGATCGAGGATCCGCAGCGTGCCGCAGCTGCACTCATCGACTTCTGGGCCCGCTCACGCTGACCCAGACTCATCTGCGAGTGCGTCCAGCACGGTGAGCCAGGCCTCGTGCGTCGGGTCGATCACATCGAAGTGGTCCGCCCCGTCGATCACCCGCAACTCAGCGGTAGAACCGGCGTCGAGAGCGTCAGCGACGTACCGCGCGGACTGATCGGGCGGCACGACCGAGTCAGCGGAACCATGTACCGCAACGACCCGCGCATCGACTGGGAGCAACGCCGCCGGAGACGCAGCCGCGATCCGGTCCTCCAGACCGACACCGGGTCCGAGCAGATCACGGCAGGCCGTGCCGCCCACTCCTTCTGCCACGCACCGCTCGAGGTCGAGCACCCCGGCCTGCGACACCGCGAGCACCGGCACGACAGCAGGGTCGGCCCACGGCGAGTCCGCCGGCAGTGACGGGCGGCTGACCAGCCAGGCTGCGAGGTGCCCGCCTGCGGAATGTCCGACCGTTGCGACTCGGGTCAGATCGAGTCGACCGCCTGCTTGGTCGGACAGCGGCACCAACTGATCGACCGCCGCTGCGACATCGTCAAAGGTCTGCGGAAAGCCCCCGCCTCCCTCTGGGCCGGAGCCGACGCGCCGATACTCGATATTCCAGACTGCGTAGCCGGCCTCGACGAGCGAGGGCACCAGAGGCTCCATCAGTTCCGAACCGAAGCCGGTTCGCCAGAAGCCACCGTGGATCAGCACCACGACGGGCACCGGACCCGCAGTGCTCGCTGCCGGCAGCGTCAGATCGCCGAACTGGTTGCGATCGTCGCCATATGTCGTCCGCATCGCCGCTCCTTCACTGACCACGGGCTCTGTACCGCGGCGTGCGATGAGACCGCCGCACGCCATGAGCCCGACGGCGACGGCGAGCAGCCACGAGCGGGCGCTCAGCTCAGTCCCCACCGCTGCTGGGCTGCGACGATGGTGGGAAGTCCGATGTCGCCAACGCTCGCGACCTCGGGCCGATAGTTCGCGTCGACCAGTGCGGCGAGTGTTGCACCGGTCGAATACGTGAGTGCCTCGAGGTCGTAGCCGCCTTCGAGGACCACCACGGTGCGTCCGGCCGGCACCAAACGTTGCAGGCGCGTTGCCAGGTCGGCGTAGTCGCCAGAGGTGAGTTCGAGCCCCGCCAACGGGTCTTGGCGGTGACCGTCGAAGCCGGCAGAGATGAACAACCAGTCGGGGGCGAAACGCTCGACGACCGGGGTCACCACCTCGTCGACCGCCTGCCGGTACACATCGCCGCGCGTTCCCGCCGGGAACGGGAGGTTGAGATTCGTCATCGGCGCATTCGGTCCGCCGGTCTCGTCGGCGCGGCCCGTGCCGGGGTACAGCGGTGCTTCGTGCATCGAGACGTAGAGGACTCGCGGATCGTCGTAGAAGATGTCCTGCGTGCCGTTGCCGTGATGCACGTCCCAGTCGATCACCGCGACCCGCTCACCCTGTGCGGCGAGCGCGGCAGCGGCGACCGCGACGTTGTTGAACAAGCAGAACCCCATCGCCTCGGCTGCACGAGCGTGATGTCCGGGTGGCCTGCTCGCGGCGAACGCAACTTCACAATCGCCCGCACGGAGCGCATCGACAGCATCGAGCACGGCGCCGACGGCACGCGTCGCCGTCGACCACGATCCGCGCACCGCGTACGTGTCGCCGTCGATCTGACCGCCGCCACCCGCACAGAACGCCCGCAGTCGTTCGACGTGCTCGACAGTGTGCGCCAACGAGATCTCGTCGGCCGTCGCCAACCTCGGCACACTGAACGACACCGCATCGACGAGATCAGCCTCGACGATGCCGGCCAGCGATGCGTCCAACCGGCCCGGGTGTTCCGGATGACCGAATGGTGCATCGTGCTCGTCGAGCTCTGCGGCTGCGAACACGGCGATCGGAACTCCCACAGCTCCCATGATACGCAGAGACCTGGCCAAGCATTTCCTGGCCGATCCTGCCATGCTTGAAGCTGTGAACCAGCCGACCGGCGCCGCCGACGCTCCGGACCCCTGGGCGTCCAGCGTCGTCCTCGGCAGCGGTGACACCGCCTTCATCAGACCACTGACCACGGCTGACAAGCCCGCGTTGCGGGAGTTCCACGAGCGCCAGTCGGCCGAGAGCATCTATCGCCGGTACTTCTCCCCCAAGCCGACGCTCACCGAGCGCGACCTCGAACATTTCACCAACGTCGACATGGTCGATCGCGTTGCCTTGGCCGTCGAGTCCCAAGACCAGTTCGTCGCCTGGGCGAGCTACGAACGTTGGCCCGGCCGCAACGAGGCTGAGGCGGCCTTCATGGTCGACGACGATTTCCATGGCCGCGGGATCGCCACTCTGCTCCTCGAACACCTGGCTGCGATCGCCCGGAGCAACGGCATTGCACGGTTCACCGCCGAGGTGCTCGGCGACAACCGCGGCATGCTGGCCGTGTTCTCCAAGGCGGGCTGGCCCCTCAAACGACGCTTCGACTCCGGCGTCGTCGACCTCGACTGGGACCTGGCCACCACCGAAGAGTTCCTCGACAGCGTCGAGCGTCGGGAACAACGCGCGGACTCGCGGGCAGTCGCACGGCTGCTCATTCCGAAAGCCATCGCGATCGTGGGAGCATCTGATCGTGCAGGCAGCGTTGGTGCCGCGCTGTGGGAGAACCTGACCCGCACCGCGACCATGCCCGTCCATGCGGTCAATCCGAACCGCACCCATGTCGGTGGCACCGCCTGCTTCGCATCAATCGACGAGCTCCCCGACGACGTGTCGCTCGCCATCCTCGCCGTGCCCGCAGCCGCAGTCGAGGCCTCCATCGACGCCTGCATCGCGAAGCGAATGCGGGGTGCCATCATCATCACCGACGTCGACGACACCGATGTCGACGTGCCCGCACTCGTCGCCAGATCACGACGCAACGGCTTGCGTCTCATCGGCCCCTCCAGCATGGGCGCGGCCGCACTCCGACCGGACTCACAGCTGCAAGCGGCCCTCGTGGACGTGCAGTTGCCGGCCGGCGGCGTTGCAATCTCGCTGCAGTCCGGCTCGCTCGGCGGGTCGGTACTCCGCCAGGCCCGAGAGCTCGACCTCGGACTGTCGTGGTTCGTCTCCCTCGGCGACAAGAGCGACATCTCCGGCAACGACCTGCTGCAGTTCTGGGAAGACGACGACCAGACTCGCGTCATCGCGATGTACACCGAGTCGTTCGGCAACCCGTCGAAGTTCGCCCGCATCGCGCGACGCGTCTCGCGTCGTCGCCCGATCGTCGCCGTCCGCACCGGGGCCGCCGCCGACGGGGCCCTCGGCAGTGCACTGTTTCAACAGGCTGGTCTCATCGAGGTGCCGACCGTCCATGCCCTCCTCGACACCGCCCGGGTCCTTGCGAGCCAACCCGTGCTCCGCGGCCCTGCTGTCCGGGTGATCACCAACTCCCGAAGCCCTGCCACGCTTGCCGCAGCGGCACTCAGCGGCGCCGGCCTCGAGCCAACGATCGAGCGACTTCCGCTCGAATCGACCGCCGAAGCACTGCACCGCTCCATCGACGCTGCAATCGCCTCGGCCGACGTCGACGGTGTCCTCGTGATCCACACTCCGGCGGTCGCGTCAGTTCTGGACTCTGCGACGGCGAACGCGATCGACCGCGCGGGCACCGACGTCCCAAAGCCGGTGGTCGCCGTCATGCTCGGCGACGCTGACGGACCGGTACGCCGCGGTTCCGACGTTCCCGGATTCAGCTTCCCCGAACAAGCTGCGGCAGTCCTCGCCCGCTCGTACGCATACGGTCGATGGCTCAGCGCAGCGCACGAGACCACTCCTCTGGTGATCTCCGCGCTCGAACCCGACGCAGCTCAGGCCATCATCAGCCAGGCGTTCGCCACGAGGTCCGACACCGAAGCGTTTCGTCTCGATGTCGCCGGATCCCTGGCGATGTTGGAGGCGTACGGCATCGCTGCGGCACAAGCCGTCGAGGCCACGCCAGCCACCGCCGTCGAGGCAGCCCGATCGCTCGGCTATCCCGTCGCGATCAAAGCAGCCCGGCGCGGCGTCGGGAGGTCCGTGAAGGCCGGCATCGCACTCGACCTCGCCGAAGACGACGACGTCACCGAGTCGGTCGGCCTGATGAGCGATGCCCTCGGGGCCGACGCCGATCAGCTCATCGTGCAACACATGACCGCGCCCGGCTTCGAGGTTCGGATCCGGTGCACGCATGACGAGCGCCTCGGCGTGATCGTCTCGGTCGGTCTCGGCGGCGTCCATGCTGATGTCATCGATGACCGAGCGAGCCGACTCGCTCCGGTGTCGGGCCCGTCGGCACGAGCGATGCTGGCCGAGACCAAGGTCGCAGCGGCACTCACCGAGGCGGGAATCGACAGCGGCCCGTTGGTCGACGCAATCTGTCGGGCAGCGCTCCTCGCATCGGACCAGCACTCCGTGGCCGACCTCGACCTCAATCCGGTCATCGTCACGTCTGATTCCGCAGTGGTCACCGATGTCGCGATCACACTGGACCAGCATGATCATCGAGACGCACCACTCCGCAAGCTGACCTGAGTAAGTAGGTTCGATGCCATGACCACCGCTGCTGAGTTCACCGGGCCGTCGACCGAGCTGTTGCAGGCGTTGATCCGCAATGAGTGCGTCAACGACGGCACACCCGACTCCGGCAACGAAACGAAGAACTCCGACCTCCTCGTCAGCTACCTCGAAGGAACCGGCGTCGACATCCAGACCTACACGCCCCGTCCGGGCCGTGACTCGATGATCGCGCGCATTGCGGGCTCGGACCCGAACGCGCCATCGCTGTGCCTGATGGGCCACACCGATGTCGTGCCGGTCAACCGCGATGGTTGGACTCACGACCCGTTCGCTGCCGAGATCATCGACGGTGAGGTCTGGGGCCGAGGCGCCATCGACATGTTGAACCTCACCTCGACGATGGCCGTCGTGTTCCGTCAATTGGCCAACGAAGGCTTCCAGCCCAAGGGTGACCTCATCTACTTCGGTGTCGCCGACGAAGAGGCCGGCGGTGTCTGGGGTGCCGAGTGGATGGCTGAGCACCACTGGGACGACATGCGCGCCGACCACGTGCTCACCGAACTCGGCGGCTGGTCGACCGTCGACGATCACGGCACTCGCACCGTCACGGTGAACGTCGGCGAGAAGGGCCTTGCGTGGCGACGTCTGCGAGTCACGGGAACCCCGGGCCACGGTTCGATGCCGTTTGGCTCCGACAACGCGCTGATCAAGGCCGCCGAGATCGTCCGACGCATTGCCGACTATCGTCCCTCGGCGCACATCGACGACATCTGGGAAGCCCAGGTCGACGCGTTGGCGCTCCCCGACGAGTTGCGTGACGCGCTGAAGTCGTCCGACAAGATCTGGGACACGCTCAAGGACCTCCCGCCTGGTTTGGCCCGGACATGTCATGCGTTGACGCACACGACGTTCTCACCGAACGTCGCCCACGGCGGGCAGAAGACCAACACCATTCCGGATGTGATCGACATCGACGTGGACATTCGCACCGTGCCTGGCACGACGAAAGACGACGTCGAGCAGCACCTCCGTGATGCCATCGGCGATCTCTACGACCATGTCGAGATCAGCGAGCTCCAGAGTTCGGACCCGACCACGTGCGACTACGGCGACGGCAACGTCCTGTGGGACGCGGTCACCAAGCACACCCAGGTGGCCTACCCCGGCGCCAAACTGATCCCTGGCCTGATCACGGGCGGTACCGATGCTCGCTTCTACCGCGAACGAGGCAGCATCGCGTACGGAGCCGGCCTGTTCTCCGGTGAGATGGACTTCGCCACGTTCGGTACCCGATTCCACGGCAACGACGAACGCATCGACCTCGCCTCGCTCGGCCTGTCTGCGGAGTACTTCTACGGCATCACCAAAGACCTCCTCGGCTAGCCACCGCCAGTCACATCGGGGACAGGCACCAACGTGACTGGGGTCGAGTCAATCGAGTGAGAAACCGCGACGATACGGAACGAGCACCGCTTCGTCGACGAAGCCGAGGCTCCGATACAGACGACGAGCCCGCTCGTTCGAGGTCCGGACCGTCAGATGGGCATGCGTTGCCTCCGCCGCACGATGCGCCAGTGCCGTCGAGACGAGCGCCCGTCCGATGCCATGACCTCGATGGACCGGATCGACGCCGAGGTAGTCGACGTACAGCGAGCCATCGTGCTGCAACTCGGTGGCGACATAGCCGACGGGTGTGCCATCGATGCGTGCGACGAACCGGTCGTGGCGATCGTCGTGGTCTCCGAACAGATGCGCCCCCGGCGAGTGCGTTCCGGGGAACAACTCGTCGTGCAGCGCCACGACCCGTTCCTCGGCACCGTCGAGCACGCTGATTCCGAACGGAACCGAGCCGGCCACCTCCCCCATCTCGGCCATCCCGACCATCCCGGCCATCGCCGCCGTCCTGGCGTTCAACGCATCACATCGCAGAGACACCGAGCCTTCGCCTGCAGCGAAGCCTGCTCGCTCAGCGAACTCCGAGAGCACGGTCGACCGCTCATCGGCGACGAGTTCGTGCTCGCCGAACACATCCATCGCCGCCGAGGCAATACCGAAGAGCGCATCGGGAACGGCGGCAGCCATCGGGCCGGTGTCATCAGGAGCGAGAAACGGCCCGAACCACCAGATGCGACCCATGTCGGCGTCGGACTCCGCAGCGATCCATCCGAGCACGCTGCGGTCGTCACCGAGCGCCACCCACGTGACCGAGCACCAATCCTGCGCGCCGTCGATCTCCGTCAGTTCTGCGGTGATCGCCGCGCCGTCGTCGCTGAGGTAGGCGCACGCACGATTCGGATCGGACTGACACTCGACGGCAAGTGCCACGAGATCGCCGACATCGTCGGGCCACGCTTGTCGGACGGCGAACGACATGGCTGTCGAATGTACCGGACGAGACTCACCGGAAGAGATCCTTCTCGCTGTCGCGCAGCACCGGCGCCATCGACGCGGCGTCGTCGGTTTCCCACTCGTGACCGCGGATCACCGCGACCGGTACTCGACTGGTGTTTCCCTTCACCAGCTCACCGGCAGCAGCGAGCTCGTCGGCGATACACAGTTCCTGCACTCGGAACTCGTGACCGTGCGGGTCGTGTTGGCCGATGTAGCTGTAGAGCGGATGCATCCCTGCGATGCCGATGGCAATGTCGGTCTGACCTTCACGCCAGGGCCGCCCGAACGTGTCGCTCATGATCACGGCGACGTCGACACCCAACTCGGCGAACCGCTCACGGTGCTTGCGACACGTCGCATCGGGGACCTTGGGGAGCACGAGCACACGACCCTCGGCGCCGCTCGACGACTGATCGACGCCCGAGTTCGCGCAGCAGAACCCGTGGTGCGTCTCGGTGATCAGTACGGGGCCGATCTGGCGGATGATCCGCTTCGATTCGCCCAGCACCACTTCGACGAGGCGGGGATCCTTGTCCCACTTCTGCGCCCATCTGGTCGCGAACGGCGATGGGGTCACGTCGTCCAACTCGATTGAACAACCCTCGGCTTTCGACACGATCTTCGACGTCACGATCACGACGTCACCGTCGTCCAGCGGGTCTCCCTGCTCGAGGGCTGCAGCATGGATCATCTCGGCGAGGTCGACACCGGCTTCGATCTCGGGAAGCCCCTCCACGCCGAAGATCTGGATGCGGGTCATCGGTCAGTCCGTCAGATCAGCGAGGAAAGCTTCGATGGCCGCGTTCACCGGCTCGGGGTTGGTCAGATTGGCTGCATGCGCGCCGCCGACCTTCACGACACCCGGGCAGCCGACCAGCGCACCAGCCAGGATCTCGGCGCGGTCCATCGTGATCGCGGTGTCGTCGACGCCGTGCACGACGACTGCCGGACACGTGATCTCACCCAACCGGTCAGTGATGTCGTCGCGCGTCGTGAGGCACTGGTAGGGCTCGCGGAATGCTTCCTTCGGGCGATCGTTCCACTTCGCGATCCACGCCGGGCTGTGCTCGGCGTCGTCGATGATGATCGTGGCGACGATGTCGGCGAGGCCGCTCTGGGGTCCTTCGGTGAGCCACACGTGATTCATCCCGTCGTTCGCCTCCTTGGTCTCCGGGTCGTCGACACCGGCCTGGGTGTCGAGCAGGATCAGCCCGCGAACACGCTCGGGTGCCGTGAGCGCGACACGCAAGGACAGAAAGCCGCCCTGGCTCATTCCACCGACAACCGCCCGCTCGATCTCCAGATGATCGAGCAGGGCCAAGCAGTCAGCCGCAGAGTCCCAGTACGAGAACGGCTCACCGTCGTATTCGGTCAGCCCGAAACCACGCTCGTCCCAGGTGATCACGCGGTAGTCGCCGCGCAGCGCTTCGACCTGGGGGGCGAACATCTCGTGATCCATCAGGAAGCCGTGGGCGAGAATCACGGGCGGCCCGTCACCGCCAGTGTCTTCGAAGTAGATCTTCTGGCCGTTGATCTGTGCGTGGGGCATGGTTGGAAGGTAGCGCAGCGGGCAAGATGGACAGATGGCGAACAGTGCTTCCCCGACCAACGGCGTGTCGGACATCTTCGACGCGACTGCATGGACGCAGGTCCCCGGCTTCGATTTCACCGACATCACCTACCACCGAGCCAACGGTGAGGGCGCAGAGGGCGCAGTCGTGCGCATCGCGTTCGACCGGCCCGAGATCCGCAACGCGTTCCGGCCGCACACGGTCGACGAGCTGTTCACTGCCCTCGACCACGCCCGGATGTCGACCGATGTGGGCTGCGTTCTCCTGACCGGCAACGGGCCATCGCCCAAGGACGGCGGTTGGGCGTTCTGCTCCGGCGGCGACCAGCGGATTCGCGGCAAGGACGGCTACAAATACGCCGAATCCGAGACCGCCGACACCATCGAACCCGGGCGCGCAGGTCGGCTGCACATCCTCGAAGTCCAACGCCTCATCCGCTTCATGCCCAAAGTCGTGATCTGCGTCGTTCCTGGCTGGGCTGCCGGCGGCGGCCATTCCCTCCACGTCGTCTCCGATCTGACACTGGCCTCGACCGAGCACGCTCGCTTCAAGCAGACCGACGCCGACGTGGCCAGCTTCGACGGCGGTTTCGGTTCGGCGTACCTCGCGCGCCAAGTCGGCCAAAAGTTCGCCCGCGAGATCTTCTTCCTCGGCCGCGAGTACACCGCTGACCAGATGAAGGACATGGGCGCAGTCAACGAATCTGTGCCGCATGATGAGCTGGAAGCCACGGCGCTCGAGTGGGGCCGGGAGATCTGCCGGAAGAGCCCCACGGCGCAGCGCATGCTCAAGTACTCCTTCAACCTGATCGACGACGGACTGGTCGGCCAACAGATCTTTGCCGGCGAGGCGACCCGGCTCGCCTACGGCACCGACGAGGCTGCCGAAGGCCGCGACAGTTTCCTCGACAAGCGCGACGCCGACTGGTCGCCGTTCCCATATCACTTCTGAACAGATGAGCTCTGAGCAGATGGCGGTCGACGTCGAAGTCATCGAGCAGCCGGACGACCCGCGCTTCGCGCAGTTCCGAGTCAACGAACGGGCGCTCGCCAGCCGGGCTCAGAAGCGCGACGACGCCGGTGCCGGGCTCTTCTTGGCCGAAGGCGACCTCGTGGTGGAGCGGGCGTTGCGGGCAGGATGTGTGCCGACCGCAGCGTTGGTCGACATCGCACGGATACCCGACGTCGCATCCGATCTCGGTTGCCCGCTGTACGGCGGCGGGCCCAAAGTCCGCGAGCTCGTCGAACAGTTGGGCTTCCCGCTGTCGATCCTCGCACTGTTCCAACGGCCGGCGCGACCGAGTGTTGCCCAACTCGCATCGACTGCTCGCCGCCTCGTCATCGCTGAAGCCGTCGACAACCCGGTCAATGTCGGCTCGATCGTCCGCAACGCAGCAGCGCTCGGGTGGGATGGGCTCGTTCTCGATCACACCTCCGCTGACCCACTCGCCCGGCGGGCGCTGCGCGTTGCGATGGGCACGGCGTTCTCTCTCCCCCACGCCCGCAGTCGCCATCTTGCCGACGATCTCCGGGCGCTGGACGGCTTCGAGCTGTACGCCATGACGCCCGAGCCGGACGCGCTCTCGCTCGATGACGTGCGCCCGGGTACCCGTGCAGCCGTCATGATCGGGTCCGAACGCTCCGGGCTGAGTGACGAACTGGTCGACCTCGCCACACCAGTACGGATTCCCATGGCCGGTGGAGTCGACTCGCTCAATGCTGCGGCGGCAACCGCTGTGGTTTGTTGGGCGCTGCGCTCCTGATTTCGGTTCGACTCGACGGCAGTGTCAGAGGATCAACGCAACACGCAAAGCGGTTGCGACCGGCCGACGTCCGCCCTATTGTAGATACGTAACTACATGGAGGTATGATGGCGACACAGATGAGCAGCCGGGAATTCAATCAAGACACCAGCGGCGCGAAGAAGGCATCCGAGAACGGACCGGTCTACATCACCGACCGGGGCCGACCAGCACACGTGCTGCTGAGCTTCGACGCCTACGAAGAACTCGTCGCTCCCCACAAAGCTCTCGACCTGCTCGGCGAGCCTGCAGGAATCGCCGACATCGAATTCGTCCCTGCAAAGAACGTCGACGTATCACCGCCGGCGGACTTTGACTGATGTTCGTGCTCGACACGAACGTCGTGTCCGAACTCCGCAAGGTGCGAAGCGGCAAGGCGAACCCCGGTGTGGCTGCGTGGGCAGAGAAGGTGCCGTCAGTCGAGCTGTTCATCTCCGCCATCACGATCCAAGAACTCGAGCACGGCGTGCTGCTCATGGAGCGTTCGGACCCAACGCAGGGAGCAATGCTTCGTGAGTGGCTCGACCAGAGCGTGGCCGCCGCTTTCAAGAACCGAGTGATTGCGGTGGACGAGAGGGTCGCACGTAGCGCCGCCGCCCTCCATGTGCCCGACCCAGCGCCGTTCCGCGATGCCCTCATCGGCGCGACCGCCCTCGTTCACGAGATGACCGTCGTGACACGAGACCTCAAGGACTTCAGACGCTTCGGCGGGGTCGACGTCCTCGATCCCTGGAACTGACCAACGCCGTCCCGCAGTCTGCGGAGTCGACCGATCCGAACCGGTCAACTGTTTCGCCGACCCGCTCGTGACAACGGACCCACTCGACGCTTCTGACCACGCCAGAACGGGACGTTCGATCGGTCATCCCACCTCAGATCGTGCGGCCGGCGCGAAGTACGACCGACGTTTGGCGTAGCCGTCGCTCGATCTCCCTGCTCAGGCTACGGGAAACGGTGAGGCAGACTGTTGGGTAATGGCGTATGAGACTTTTCTGTCAGGTCTGGAACAGATCGTGGCAGGGAACAACCTGCCGGAGCGAGCAGTCAGGATCTCGGTCAAACGTTCTTGGTTTGGGGCGTCACTCCCTGAACGAGTGACCGGCACGCTCGACGCTCGACGCTCGACGCTCGACGCTCGACATTGCGGTGTTCGATCGCTCTGCCGTGTCAGGACACAGCGCATTGCTCGTTGTTGCGTTGAACCCACTCACTGAGATCGACCACCTTCCGCGCGGATCGAACGCCGTCGCAGTCGGAGTGCTCGAAGTAGGTCGGGCGATCGCGCTCCGCATCAATGACGAACTTCACCTCCCGTCCGCTCCCGCCAGCCGTCCCCTGTTCCGCATACCGAAGCTCTGACCGCCGACAGATCGGCCCACATCGAGAGCACAACGTTTCGTAGCCAAGCGCTCAGATCAACGGCGCGGGTTCACCGCCGAACCTGCGCGCTCTCGGCACCTGAGGGCGGGGGTCGTTCGCAGGCGTGATGCTCGGTGCCCGCCGATATCTGGGTCACACTGGATCATCTCGCGACAACGTCGACGGTGCCCGGTCCAGTCGTCAGCCGATCGTCCTGAACGACTCGTCAAGCGCCAAGCCGCGCGAGATCTCTTCGCGCTCATCGACCGACAGTCGTTTCTCTGATCCAGGTTTCGCCGCGAGAGGTCCTCGACCGTGGTGTTTGTTGATGTGGTCGCACCGTGGTGAGTCGTCGGGAATCGGATGTCGTTGCATTCACCGGTTGAGACGACTCGACCCGATTGTGCTCGAATCTGCGGTCAGTCGATAGAACGGCGAGCATGACGAGCGTGCTGTTGTTGTCCTGCCCCGACGGATCTGGAATCGTGGCAGCCACCTCGCTCGCTCTCGCCGAGCAGGGCGGCAACATCGTGCACGCCGAGCAGTACGTCGAACGCGCTACTGACGGCTCGTCCGCTGTGTTCTTTCAGCGCATCGAGTTCGACCTCGATGCAGGCACCAGCCACCCCGATTTCCTCGCAGCATTCGCGCCGACCGCAGCGGCGTTCGCCATGTCCGTCGACCTCCGAGATCGTTCGGTGCCGATCCCCACCGCGATCATGGCGTCCAAGCAGCCGCACTGTCTGTATGACCTCCTCGCCCGCTGGCGCAGCGGCGAGATGCCGATGGATCTGCGCGTCGTCGTGTCCAACCACCCCGACCATCGAGACATCTGCGAGCACATGGGCGTGCCCTACGTTCATCTGCCGGTGACGAAGGAAACCAAGCCCCAACAGGAACTCCAGGTGCTGGAGACACTCGACACCTACGGCGTCGAACTGGTCGTGATGGCGCGCTACATGCAGATCCTCAGCGATGAGTTCGTGTCACGACACCCGATGCGGATCATCAACATCCACCACTCGTTCCTGCCCGCATTCATCGGTGCCAATCCGTATCGCCAGGCGCACGAGCGTGGCGTGAAGCTCATCGGCGCAACCGGCCACTATGCCACTGCAGACCTCGATGAAGGCCCGATCATCGCGCAGGAGACTGCCCACGTCACGCACCGCGAGAACGTCGCTGAACTCACCGCCCGTGGACGCGACATCGAGACCGTCGTCCTGGCCCGGGCCGTTCGCGCCCACCTCGAACACAAGGTCGCGGTTCACGGCCACAAAACCATCGTCTACTCCTGATCACGGTCTACTCGACCTCGAATCGGAGCCATTGACGCTCAGTCTTCGAAGGTCGCCGCCATTTTTCGGGAGCGCCGACCACGGGGTGCACTGCCGCTCGGCTCCCACGCGAACTTCTTGACCGCGACGAGGAGTCCCACGGCACCCCACGCTGCGACGAATGCGAGCGCGCCAGCGTCGAACGCAGGCGCCTCGACAAACGGGTTGAAGCAGTCCTGGAACGCATTGACGAAGGGTTTCAACGGGAAGAAGTCGGCGATCTTCAACAGACCGCTGTCCCCGTCACTGACGACGAAAACGTCCGAGATGAACGCCAGCGGCAAGATGATGGCGTTGGCGACAGCCGAGGCCGAACTCGCCGACTTCACCGCTCCGGCGACGGCCATGCCGAGTGCTGCGAACGCCGACACCCCGACGAGGAAGGTCACCGCCGCTGCGGGCATCTTGGCCCAGTCAACCGACAAGTCGTATGCCACAACGCCCACCGTCAACAACAGCAACGCCCCGACCGCAGCAATGACCACCGCCGAGCAGACGAACCCGGCGACATAGATCCACGTCGGCAGCGGCGTACTCCGCCAACGCTTCAGTACACCTTCGTCACGACGCACCGGCACCATGTTCGCCAGGTTCGTGAAGGTCGCAGACACGGCGGTGTATGCAGCGAGACCACCGGTGTAGAACTGCCGGACCGGCCACTCACCGGCGCCGGTGTCGACGGTGCTGCCACCGAACAGAGCATTGAACAACACCAGCATCACGAGCGGCAGGACAACGGTGAAGAACAGCCCGACCGGGTTCCGCATGAAGTACTTGAGCTGATACTGGGTCTGTCGGACGATCAAGGCCGCCGCCGACGGGAAGGCGCTCATCCCGACTTCCCCGCCTTCTCGGTCAGCTGCAAGAACACATCTTCGAGCGAGGCCCGTTTGACACTCAGCCCAACGAGTTCGACGCCCTGCTCGATTGCCCAGCCTGTGGCTCGGTGCACGACCTCTGTCGGGCGTTCGACCGTCGCTTCGACCAGGCGACCAGAAAGCCGAACGTCGACGCCGAGAGCGTTGCCCAACACACCGCTGGCGTCGCTCGGAAGCACCGACTCGGGCAGCATGAAACTGACCACGGTTCCACTGATTCCCTCGATCAGGCTGGCGGGTGTCCCTTCGGCAATCATTCGTCCGCCTGCCAGAACACCGACTCGATCCGCCAGGTGCTCGGCTTCATCGAGGTAGTGCGTGGTCAGGAGCACGGTGACGCCGTCGGCACAGAGTGCCTCGATGAGATCCCACGATTTGCGTCGCGCCGACGGGTCGAACCCCGTCGTCGGTTCGTCGAGAAACAGCAGGTCGGGTCGACCAACGATGCCGAGGGCCAGGTCGACTCGGCGTCGTTGTCCACCTGAAAGCGACCCGACTCGTTCGTCGACCTTTGCTTCGAGGCCGACCAACTCGATGACCTCGTCGCGGGTGCGACGACTTCGATACGCACTGGCGTAGAGATCGACGACCTCGCGAACGGTGAATTCGTTCTCGACACCTGATTTCTGGAGGACGACACCGATACGGTCGCGGAACTCTCGCTGGGCCTTTGCCGGATCGAATCCGAGCACGGAAACCGAACCAGATGTGGCCTCACGATGGCCTTCGAGAATTTCGACGGTCGTCGATTTCCCCGCGCCGTTCTCGCCGAGCAGGGCGTAGACCTCGCCCTCCTCGACATGAAAACTCACGCCGTCGACAGCACGATTGTCGCCGTAGTGCTTGTGGAGGTCCTGAACGTCGATTGCCGGCATGACTCAGGCTCTTGGATAGCTTGCCGACGTGATCGGGAGGCCCGTGTCGTTGCGGAGATGCTCGGCGGCAGGCACGAAGTAACCCATCAGCTCTTCAGCAACAACAGAACCGATCTCTGCGTCGAGCTCTGGGCCAGCACAGACCTGCTCGACCGCGGCGGCCATGTGCAAGAGCCAGCGGTCGCGTTCGAGCGGGCCCACATGGAACGGAAAGTGCCGCATCCGGAGTTTCGGATGCCCGCGCTCGTCCATGTACGTGGTGGGTCCGCCCCAGTACTGCATCAAGAACAGCGTGAGCCGGTGTCGAGCACCGGTGAGATCCGGCTGGTCCGGGTACAGGGGCAAGAGCACTTGGTCGGTCGCGACACCGTCGTAGAAGACGTCGACGAGCCGCTCGAAGAACGCCGCTCGCTCGGGGTCATCAGACCCGACTCTGGAGTACAACGAAGATGCTGTGTCGACCACAGCATTCACGATACGGCGAAGCGGCCCGCCGCCACTGATCAGGCAAAGACGACAGCGGGATCGAACTTGCGGTACTCGATCAGTTCGCTGTGCTTGAGGACGAACGGCGTCGAGTCGTCACACGGGTCGAGGATCATGAACTCATCGGTGGCGAGCAACACGAGCACGGTCATCACGTCGTCGACTCCGTCGGCGCTCGTCTTGACCGTCTTGACCGTCTTGACTTCGATCACATCTCCGGCGTTCAGTTCTTGCATCAACATCGTGTTCATCGCGTGCTTCATTTCTCAGAGGAGTCATCAGCGGCGTCGCTGATACATGTTCGTTGTCGAACCCACAGAGAAATCGAACGATGTCCTCCGGAGTGCGCTTCGATCAAAGAGTGATCGAAACCCCGTTCAGCGTTCGTCAACTACTGAGCGAGTTCGTAATGTACCAGTAATTCGTCCTGAGTGGACGAATCGAGGAAATGTCGGCGATCTGCTTTCGGTGCGCCCTTGACGATGCGCTTGTCGAACGGCACCACGAATTCGCCCGACTCGGCCATGTATCCCGCAGCGACGGGGAGATAGTGCGCCGAGCGCAGCAACCCGAGGTCGACAACTGCCCATTCGGGCTCGCCCTGCTGGTCGTAGAGCACATCGCTGATCGTTCCGATGAGACGGTGATCAGGGTCGACGACATCGTGGCCCCGGAAGTGAGTGGTCATGGTGAGCTCCTGTTTCCCGCCTGCTAGGTGGAAGAAGTATGTGAAGGTTGACCGCCCGTCCGTAACCAAATTGTAACACGACTGACGGATTCCGTCCACGACTTTCCGTTGCTCATTCCTGCGCCGCTTTCTCCCGAGCGCCCGCTGCCTCGCCGCTCAGTGGAACGTCGGCTCGACGTAGTCCGGGAAGATGTCGGGCAGGCCATCGCTCACCTTGACCGGATAGATCGGGTCGCGCTTCTCGAGGAAGCTCGTGACACCTTCGCGGGCGTCGTCGCTCGAACCCCTCGAGAGAATGCCACGTGAATCTGCACGATGAGCCACCATTGGATGGTCGGCACCGAGCATCCTCCAGAGCATCTGACGCGTCAGCGCCACCGAGACCGGCGCGGTGTTCTCGGCAATCTCGGTTGCAATCGCACGGGCCGCAGGCAGGAGGTCGTCCGCCGCGTGGGTGCTCCGAACCAGACCGCCCGCGAGCGCTTCGTCAGCCGCGAAGACTCTGCCGGTGTAGCACCACTCGGTCGCCTGGCTGATGCCGACCAAACGGGGCAAGAAGTACGACGAGCACGCCTCTGGCACGATGCCGCGCCGGGCGAACACGAATCCGAACTTCGCATCCTCGCTTGCGAGCCGGAAGTCCATCGGCAGGGTCATGGTGACACCGACACCGACCGACGCTCCGTTGATGGCGCCGATCACGGGCTTCGTGCACTCGAAGATTCGCAGCGACACCATGCCCCCACCGTCACGCGGCACACCGGCATCGGTCTGGATGTCGCTCCCACCATTCGAGAAGGTCTCTCCGCCGCTCGCCGACAGATCGGCACCGGCGCAGAAGCCTCGCCCTGCGCCGGTCACGATCACCGCACGCACGCCGTCGTCGGCATCGACGCGATCGAAGGCGTCGATCATCTCGTACATCATCGTGCCGGTGAAGGCATTCAGCTTGTCCGGCCGGTTCAGGGTGATCGTCGCGACCTTGTCGCTGACGTCATAGGTGATCTGCGTGTACTCCATGCAGGAGCAAGGTAATGACTCAGACGTCGAGGAAACGACTCGCCGCGATACCCGAGCCGATTGCACCGGCGACCGAGCCGATCACCAACATGATGAGCATGACCTGGCGCTCGTAGCCATCGGTGACCACCAGCGCGGCGAACCCGCTGCCGTCGGGGAACTCACCGACGCCACTCGTCCACTGGTTGTTCCACACCCAGAGTCCACCGCTGGCGAGCACACCACCGATGATCCCGTGGAGGAGCCCTTCGAGCATGAACGGGATTCGGATGAACCAGTCGGTCGCGCCGACCAGTTTCATCACCTCGATCTCGCGTCGTCGAGCGAAGATCGCGGTACGAATCGTGTTCCAGATCAGCAGTACCGCCGCAAGCAGAAGGAAGACCGACAGCAGGAGCAGGCGGAACCCGAAGAAGTCCTGGAGTTGCCCGATCAGGGTGATCTCGTCCTCGGCGAACTGCACCTCACGAACGTTCGGGAAGTTCAAGAACTCTGACTCAAGTGCCTTCAGCAGGTCGATCTCGATGCCCTCGGTCGGCACGACCTTGTACTGGGTCGGAACGTTCTCGACATCGATGAGTTCGAGCAGGCCGGGCTCGCCGGCGAGCAGTACTTGCGCTTCGGCAAAGGAGCACTCGGCATCGCAGTACGACGACGAATCGATGAATTGTGGGGCGTTGCCGAGGCCGGTCTCGATGATGTCGAGCTGGTCGGGTGTCGCACCGGCGTTGACGAAGATGATCATCTCGACGCCGCCTTCCCACCGAGACAGCAGGTTGTCAAAACCCTCCTGACTGAGCAACGTGAGGCCCACACCGAGCAGCGAGATCGCCGCCGTGATGATGGCCGCGACGGTCAGGGTGGCGTTACGGCGAAAACTGTCGAAGGTTTCGCGGAGGGTGTAGCGGATGCGTGACATCATGATGATTCGAGATCTCCCGGCCTACTCGTACACGCCGCGAGCCTGGTCGCGGACGATGACGCCACGATCGAGCTGGATGACGCGCTTGCGCATCGTGTTGACGATGCGCTGGTCGTGGGTGGCCATGACGACAGTGGTACCGGTCTTGTTGATGCGGTCGAGCAAGCGCATGATGCCCTCACCGGTGGCGGGGTCCAGGTTGCCGGTCGGCTCGTCAGCGAGCAGGATCAGCGGTCGGTTGACGAAGGCCCGGGCGACCGACACTCGCTGCTGCTCACCACCCGACAGCTGGTGTGGGAGGCGGTCTTCCTTGCCGGCGAGGCCCACGAGTTCGAGCACCGCAGGCACCTGCTGCTTGATGACGTGCTTGGGACGACCGATCACCTCCTGAGCGAAGGCGACGTTCTCGAAGACCGTCTTTTCGAGCAGGAGCTTGTAGTCCTGGAAGATGTTGCCGATGTTGCGTCGGAGGTGCGGGACGCGACTGGGCGGCATGTCGACGATGTTCCGCCCGGCGACCCAGACGGCGCCGCGTTCAGGGCGATCCTGACGATTCAGCATGCGCAGCAACGTGCTCTTGCCGGAGCCCGACGGGCCCACGAGGAACACGAACTCACCCTTGGCGACGTCGAAGCCTGCATCGCGCAGCGCAACCACTTCGGCGGAGTAGCTCTTGGTGACGTTTTCGAGTCGGATCATGAGAGGTTTCGGCCGGTCGGTTCAGTGAGTCGGATGGGTCCGATCAGGCCAGCCAGAGAGTACCGCTGCCGCACGCCCGCAATGAGGCACCCTCGGCGCAAAATTTCGTGACGGACGACCTGGCCCGCACGATCTGACCAGCGATCCATCCAGCGATTGGGCCAGCGATTGGGCCAGCGATTGAGCCAGCGATGTGGTGGTCAGTCCTCGGCCTCGCCCTGGGCACGCTTGAACTGGAGGTACCCCTCGACGAGAAAGTCGATGTCGCCGTCGAGGACGCCGCTCACGTTCGCCGTCTCGATCTCGGTACGAAGGTCCTTGACCATCTGGTAGGGCTGCATCACGTAGCTGCGGATCTGGCTACCCCAGCCCACCTGGGCCTGCTTGCCCGCGATGGCATCGAGTTCGGCCTGGCGGTCTTCCAACGCCTTGGCGGCGATCATCGACTTGAGCCGCCCCATTGCACGCTCACGGTTCTGCAGCTGGCTGCGCTCCTCTTGGGAACTGGCCACCAGACCGGTCGGGTGGTGGATGTAACGAACTGCAGATGACGTCTTGTTGATGTGCTGCCCACCGGCACCCGACGCCCGAAACACCTGCATCTCGACATCGGCTTCGTCGATCTCGACGTCGACGTCGTCGAGCAGCGGCCACACCTGGACAGCAGCGAACGAGGTCTGGCGACGGCCCTGGTTGTCGAACGGGCTGATCCGGACCAGGCGATGCGTGCCCCGTTCGGCACTCATCAGCCCATACGCATAACGACCCGAGATCGTGACCTCGGCAGACATGATGCCCGCCTCAGCCCCTTCAGAGACGCCGTTCAGCGTGATGGTGAAGCCGCGCCGTTCGCACCACTTTTCGTACATGCGCAGCAGCATCTCGGAGAAGTCCTGGGCATCGACGCCACCGTCTTTGGCATTGATCTGCACGATGCAGTCGGCGTCGTCGTGCTCGCCCGTGAACAGGCTCCGCAGCTCGAGCTGGGCGAACGTCGCCCCGACTGCCGCGATCGCACTTTCGATCTCCGGTTCTTGGCTGGCATCGTCTTCGTCGCGAGCCAGCTCGTGAAGCACTTCGACGTTCTCGATGTCCTCGCTCAGCGTGTCGAAGACGTCGAGGTCGTCTTTGATGTTGGCGTACTCGGCGTTGAGCTTCTTCGCTCGATCCTGATCATCCCAGAGGCCCGGTTCGGCGACTTCGTGTTCGAGGATCGCGAACCGCTCACGGTTCTCGACAACCGACAGATACGCCTCGGCCTCATCGAGTCGGCGTTGCAGTTCTCGGATGTCTGGGGTGAAGTCGCGCATGAGCCCGTCAGTGTCGTTCCGGCCGTGCGAGCCCTCAGGCTTCGCCGTGGCAGTTCTTGAACTTCTTGCCCGAGTTACAGGGGCACGGGGCGTTGCGTGGAGTCTTGTCGAAGGCGTCCTTGACGACGGTCTCCTGCTTCTTCGACTCAGGCGCCTCGGGTGCTGACGCCGGAGCGCCAGCGGCATCGGCTGCCGCTGCACGGGCCGCACGGTCGAAACCGCTCGACTGCACGTCGTCAGACGAGCTGGTCTGCATGTTCTCGACCGCCGCCGGCGTGGATGTTCCCGCAGGCTGCGCTTCGCCGTCCTTGACGACCTGCACGTGCATCACGTACTTGACGAAGTCCTGGGCAATGCCGGTCATCATCGTGCCGAACATCTCGAAGCCCTCGCGCTGCCACTCGACGAGCGGGTCCTTCTGACCCATTGCCCGCAGGTTGATGCCACCCTGCAGGTAGTCCATCTCCTCGAGGTGCTCGCGCCAACGCTGATCGATGATCCGCAGCATGACCTGACGTTCGACCTGGCGCAGTGTCTCAGCGCCCATCTCGGTTTCACGAGCGGCATAGTGCGCCGTGGCGTTCGACATGACCATCTCGTAGATCTCTTCGGTGTCGGCACACGCCCGAAGCTGTGCTTCGGTGCTCGAGTCGGGCCAGTAGAGCGTCAGCTCCTTGGCGAGCCCGTCGAGGTCCCATTCGTCGTCAGCTGCTGATGCACAGTGCGTGGTGATCAAGGCATCGACGGCATCGGCCAGGTACTCGGCTCCGGCCTCTTTCAGATCCTCGCCATCGAGAATCTGATCGCGGCGCTTGTAGATGATCTTGCGCTGCTCGTTCATCACCTCGTCGTACTTGAGAACGTTCTTGCGGATCTCGGCGTTCTTGGTCTCGACGGTGGTCTGTGCCCGCTCGATGGCCTTCGTGACCATCTTGGCCTCGATCGCCTCGTCGTCGGGCAGCGCCCGGCCCATGACGTAGTTCAGCGCACCCGTGGCGAACAAGCGCATCAGATCGTCGTCGAGACTGAGGAAGAAACGGCTCGCCCCCGGGTCGCCCTGACGCCCGGAGCGACCACGCAGCTGGTTGTCGATGCGGCGACTGTCGTGACGTTCGGAGCCGATGACGTACAGGCCGCCCTGATCGAGCACCTGCTGACGCTCACGCTCACACTCGGCGGAGAACTTCGTGAGCATCTGGCTGTACAGCGCCTGGGCCTTCTTGCGTTCCTCCTGGAACTCTTCGGGCATCTGGTCGACCGGGACGGGGAATTCGAAGTCCTCCTTGAGGAGCTCGCTGTCGTAGCCGGCCTTCAGGACTTCGGAGAGCGCAAGGCCTTCGGGGTTGCCGCCGAGCAGGATGTCGACGCCGCGACCTGCCATGTTGGTGGCGACCGTGACAGCGTTCAGGCGCCCAGCCTGGGTGACGATCTCGGCTTCGCGCGTGTGCTGCTTGGCGTTGAGGACCTCACACGGGATCCCGCGCTGGTCCAGCAGGCGACCGAGGTGTTCGGAGCGACCCACGCTCGCCGTGCCGACCAGAATCGGCTGGCCCTTGGCGTGACGGTCCTCGATGTCGTCGATGATCGCGTTGAACTTCGACTCCTCGGACTTGTAGATCAAGTCTGCCTCGTCGTCGCGGATGACCGGCTTGTTGGTCGGGATCGGCACCACGCCGAGGTTGTACGTGTTCATCAATTCGGCCGCTTCGGTCGTTGCGGTACCGGTCATCCCGGCGAGCTTGTCGTACAAGCGGTAGTAGTTCTGCAGCGTGATCGTGGCGAGCGTCTGGTTCTCTTCTTTGATCTTGACGCCCTCCTTGGCTTCCACGGCCTGGTGGATACCTTCGGACCAGCGACGGCCCTCGAGCACACGACCCGTGAACTCGTCGACGATTTTCACTTCGCCGCCCTGGACGATGTAGTCCTTGTCACGCTTGTAGACCTCTTTGGCCTTCAGCGCCACCGTGAACTGGTGGACGAGGTTCGCTTCGACGGTGTCGTACAGGTTGTCGACCCCGAGCGCGGCTTCGACGGTCTCGATGCCCTGCTCGGTCGGCACGACGATCCGCTTGTCTTCTTCGAACTCGTAGTCCTCGTCACGCTTGAGGGATCGCACGATCGACGCGAAGCGGTAGTAGAGCTTGGCGGCATCGGCGACGCGACCGGAGATGATCAGCGGGGTCCGCGCTTCGTCGATCAGAATGGAGTCGACCTCGTCCACGATGCAGAAATTGTGGCCACGCTGCTGGACTTTGGCGTCCTTGCTGGGCGCCATGTTGTCACGCAGGTAGTCGAAGCCGAGTTCGTTGTTCGTGCCGTAGGTGACGTCGGCGGCGTAGCTCTTGCGCTTCTCGGCCGCGCTGGCGCCTCGGCCCGGCAAGATCAAGCCGACATCCATGTTCATGAACCGGTAGATGCGACCCATCAGCTCGGACTGGTACTGGGCCAGGTAGTCGTTCACCGTGACGAGGTGGACGCCCTTCTGTTCCAGCGCGTTCAGGTAGACCGGGCCCGTCGATGTGAGTGTCTTGCCCTCACCGGTCTTCATCTCGGCAACCCAACCGAAGTGCAGGGCAGCGCCACCCATCATCTGGACGTCGTACTGGCGCTGGCCGAGCACGCGAACACCGGCCTCGCGCATCGTGGCGAATGCTTCGACGAGGAGGTCGTCGACATCTTCACCGTTGTCCAACCGCTGACGGAACTCGCCGGTCTTGGCTTTGAGCTGGTCGTCGCTCAGGTTGCGGTAGTCGTCCTCGTACGCGTTGATCTCCGGGACGATGCCCTGGAGCGCCTTCAGTTTCTTGCCTTCGCCTGCGCGGAGAATTCGATCGAGAATGCCCATGAGGGCGATGATCCTACCGTCAGGCAGCCGTGGCCCGAGCGGCAGGTCGGAACGGCAACACCTGGGCACCGACCGAGGCCGGAGTGGAGGCAACGGCGGCGAGGACCACCTGGCGAGCCCCGTGCAACTCCAGAGCTTCACGGGCCGCGAGCAAGGTCGCTCCGGTGGTGACGACGTCGTCGACGACGACGACGTTACGACCCCACAGACCGGGGCGAGCCCGAAACTCTGCGCCCTCCAGCCGATCGGCGCGCCCCTTTCCCGTCTGGGCCGTCGATGCGCCAGCACGGTCGAGAAGCCGCTTGGTCGGCACACCCAATTGCCGGCCGACGGTTCGTGCGATTTCTTCGGCTTGATCGAAACCACGTTGGCGTCGGCGCTTCGCGCTCGTCGGCGCCCATGTGACGACATCCACATCGAGATGCCGGCCGGTGTCGATCAGCCGGTTCACGACGAGACCGCCGAGGTGACGGGCGACCTGACGCCGGTTGCGATATTTCAACGAGAGCACGACGTCGCGCGCCCTCCCGGTGAATGCGACCGCAGCGATCACCCCGTGATCTTGATTGCGTGGCGGCTGCCCGACGAGCGCGAAACGGCAGGTGGTGCAGATGGCATGACCGGGCGTGTCGCAGCCGGCGCAACGGGTGTCGAAGAACATGAGGCCATCATGAACGCGCACTGTCACAGAGTTCGCGGTTCCGGAGCCTGTCAAGAGGTGTGAGACAAGTTTTCGTCGGGTTCGTTGATCCAGGTGATGTCGGGGATTTTGGGTGCGGTGGGTCGTTTGCGGAAGCGGTGGGGGTTGGTGATGTAGGCCTGGTCGAGGGTGTTTTGGCGTGCAGCACGGATGGTGTGGTGGCGGCCGGTGTGGACGTCGGCTGGTGTGTGGTAGCCGATGCCTGAGTGGCGGTGGTGCTGGTTGTAGTGGTCGAAGAATCCGTTGATGAAGGTGCGGGCGTGGGTGAGGCTGGTGAAGCGTTCGGGGAATCGGGGTGAGTGTTTCAGTGTTTTGAACTGGGACTCGGAGAACGGGTTGTCGTTCGAGACGTGAGGCCGCGACAGGCTGCGGGTGACACCGAGATCGGCGAGCAGCAGCGCAACGGTCTTGGAAGTCATTGCGGGTCCGTTGTCGGAATGCAGGTGAAGTTGGTGACGATCGATGTCGTGTTCGGTGCAGGCGGAGTCGATGAGTTCTTCAGCGAGGGCGCCGGACTCGTTCGGGGCAACGACCCACGCGACGGCGAGGCGTGAGTAGATGTCGATGATGACGTAGCAGTGGAACCAGTTCCATTTGTGTGGGCCAGCGAGTTTGGTGATGTCCCAGGACCACACCTGGTTTGGTCCGTCTGCCATCAGCTCGGGTTTGAGTCGTGCGGGGTGGCGGGCTTGGCGTCGTCGTTCGCGGACCTGATGGTGGTCGCGCAGGATCCGGTACATCGTGGAGATCGACGCGAGGTAGGTGCCTTCGTCGAGCAACGTGGCCCAGATCTGGGCGGGTGCGTGGTCGCAGAATCGTTCGGAGTTCAACACCGCAAGCACACGGTCGCGTTCGTTGTCGTTGAACGCTCGATGCGACCGTGCCCGAGGTGCTGGCGGACCGTGGACTGGTGGCCGGCGGTGCCGGTAGTGGGTGGCGCGCGACCGCCCCAGCGCTTTGCAGGCTCGGCTGCGCGAGATGTTCGCTGCGACGAGTTCGTTGATGCTGTTGTCGACGATCAGGTCGACGGTTCGTCGGTGTCCGCGCTCTTGGAGAGCTCGCCCAAGAGCGCCTGCACTTTTCCCTGGACCTCGATGATTGTCTCGGCCCTCGCGAGCTTGGCCTTCAATCGTTCGTTCTCGGCGCGCAACTGTTGCATCTCGACGCGTGTTGCTGCGCCGCGGCCGCCGTCAGCGGTACGTCCTTGTTTGGTCACGAGGAGTCCTTCACGGTCTTGGCGGCGCCAGTCCGACAGCGTCGATGAGTAGATGCCTTCGCGGCGCAGCAACGCGGTGCGTTCACCGGGTTCGGTGCAGCGGGCATGCGCGGCAAGGATCGACAACTTGTACTCATGGGTGAACACACGGCGCTGCGACCGCGTCCTCTTCGATGCCTTGGGTCCCTCATCGCCACCAGTCTTGCCGACCCGCACTGCGCTCTGCTTCGCCACCATCGTCTCCAATCAGTCAGACACCAAAGTTGTCTCACCGATCATGGACACAAAGGGATCGCCCGAGTCACGCTGGTGCCTGCTTGCCCCAACGTGACTCCGACGTGGCCCGGGCGATCCGCATCTACCGCCTCAGGTCTCGATCGGGCAGGGCTCGAGGAAGGGACGGAATCCGCTGCCGCCGTCGCCGATGGTGAACTCACAACCGAGCGACGGCGAGGAGATGTCGTTGAGCAGATCATCGCCGGCCGGGCGAGAGCCGGTCTCGACCCAGTCGAACAGGTCGGTATAGGCCTGCTGCACCTCCTCGGAGGTGAACGAGCAGTGACCGACGTCGCGGATCGCACGCTGGACCAGAAGATCACTGCGGCCGTTGTCCTGGACCTCCTGGGCGTAGATCTGCTCCATCTCGATCGGAACGAAGAGGTCGCCGGTCGTGTGCAGCGCCAACACCGGAACGATCGGTGTGCCGGCGATGATCGGTGCCGGACGGTTGCGGAACCAAGGATCGCGGTTGCGCTTGGACGCGGTCTGGCGCTTGACGTCGTCGTCGATGTCGAACCCGTATTCATCCAGGTAGGTCATGTCGCTGTTCTGGGCAACAAGACCGCGACGGTTCCCAACCGTGCCGTCGCCCTCACCGAGGCTGAAGAAGAAGTTCCCGGTCGGGTCGGCCAGGCCGTGCCAGTAGTTCCATGCCAGGTCGAAGTTGACTCGTTCGCCGCCAGAGCCGATCTCCACGAAATCCTTGAATGCTTCGCCCTGCTCGGTCAACGGCGACGGGGCGCCCTGGATCTGTGCGAAGCCGCCGGCCCAGCTCCCCGTCGGATCGGTCGACAATGCGCCCTTGATGTCGATCACCGTGGTACTCGTCCAGTCGTCGACGGGTGAAGGGAACGTGGGGGGCAGTCCTGCGAGCGCGGCCGCGCCGAAGTTGTAGTCGAGGAAGTAGTCGAAGAGTTCGACGTCGCCGACCACGCCACACATCGGCATGGCACCGTCGTAGAGCCACGGGTACCGTTCGATGGCGGCTGCGGTCACGTGGCCACCCATCGAGTAGCCGGTGATGTAGGTGTTCTCCACATGACCGTGTTTGCGCAGGAGGCGTTCCATCTTGCGCGTCACACGCTTGGTGTCACGGACGCCGATTCCCGGGTCGTAGCTGTTGCGGCGGTAGCTGGATGCGGCCCACGCATACCCCTGCTCGACGAGGAACTCGAATTCGGGCGCAGCATCGACGGTCAGGGCGGTGCCCTCACCACGGTAGCCGTGCGCGTAGATCACGAGGTCGCCGTTCCAGTTGTCCGGGATCTGGCCGATCCACGCAGCGCCGGCGATCTCGCCGGACACCACCGGTTGACCGGTTGCAGCTTCGACCGCCGCGATCTCGGCGGCGACCTGGTCCTGATCGATCACATAGTCGGGCCGCTCGGGCCTGCCTCCGGCGGAGGTCGTCGACGGCATGACCGTCACGGCAAGCGCGGTGGCAGCTGCGAGTGCGACCAGTGACCTGGTCTTGGACTTGTTCATGACATTCCCCTTGTCGTCTACCGCTTCCCCCTGGATGCGGCCAAACCGACCATAGGGATGACGGACAGCGCAGAACGCACTGGAGCGATCGGAGTTGCGTCGGCCAGTCACGTTGGAGGCAGTCACGTTGGTGCCTGTCCCCAACGTGACCCCCAACGTGACCCGAGGTGACGCTCAACGTAACGGGGGGATCGAGGGCGCACTGAGTACCGTCGGCCCGATGCCGCCCGACCCGAAGCAAAACCCGGGGTCGACTCGACTGATCCCGCGTGATCGCTTCGTGGAGCGGCTGGTCCGCTGCCTGTTCGGGCTGGTCCTCTTCGGGCTCGGCATCTCGATGCTGATCGACGCCGAACTCGGTGCTGCGCCCTGGGACGTCTTCCACACCGGTGTGAGCGAGCTGACGGGCATCTCGGTCGGCAACATCGTGATTCTGACCGGAGTGGCGCTCCTGCTGCTCTGGTTACCGCTCCGGGAGCGGCCGGGACTGGGCACGCTGCTCAATGCGGTCGTGATCGGTCTGGTGGTCGACCTCACACTGCCGTGGATTCCCGACACGTCACTGTTGATTCCACGGACGCTGTTGATGTTCGGTGGCGTCACGATCGTCGCGATCGGCTCTGGCTTCTACATCGGCGCCGGCCTCGGCCCCGGCCCACGCGATGGGTTGATGACCGGCCTCGCCAAGCGGACCATCGGCACATGGCCGATCTCGATCCGCGTCGCACGGACGACCGTCGAGTTGACCGTGCTGGCCGTCGGCATCGCGCTCGGCGGCTCGATCGGCGTCGGCACGGCGGTGTTCACCTTCGGGATCGGACCACTCGTGCAGATCTTCCTCCCCCGCCTGACGATGACGCCCATCAAACGGGCGACTGCGGAACCGGCCACCAACTAAAGTTTTCTCCCGTGGGAGCGACTACGTCATGGCCGCCAAGCGTTTACGCCGCAAGGCCTGCACGGCCCTCCGGCGCCTCAAGGCACGGCTCGGCCGCTGACATGCGGCGATCCGAATCGCCTGATCAGTAGCGATAGTTCTCGGGCTTGAACGGCCCGGCGGGATCCATGTCGAGGTACTCGGCCTGCTCGTCGGTCAGCTTGGTGAGCTTCACGCCGAGAGCATCGAGGTGGAGCATGGCGACCTTTTCGTCGAGGTGCTTGGGCAGCACATAGACGCCGAGTGGATACGACTCGGTGCGCTCGAACAGTTCGATCTGAGCCAGCACCTGGTTGGTGAACGAGCACGACATCACGAAACTCGGATGGCCGGTGGCGCACCCGAGATTGACGAGGCGGCCTTCGGCCAGGATGATGATCTGCTTGCCGTCGTCGAACTTCCATACGTCGGTGCCCGGCTTGAGTTCGTCGCGTGTGGCGCCCGAACGTGACAGGCCCGCCATGTCGATCTCGTTGTCGAAGTGGCCGATGTTGCAGACGATGGCGTTGTGCTTCATCTTCTTCATCGAATCGATGGTGATGAGGTCGAAGTTGCCCGAGGCGGTGACGAAGATGTCGATCTCATCGATGCAGTCTTCGAGCGGCATCACCTGCAGACCTTCCATCGCAGCTTGCAAGGCGTTGATCGGGTCGATCTCGGTGACGATGACGCGTGCGCCCTGACCTTGGAGCGACTGTACGCAGCCCTTGCCGACGTCGCCGTAGCCGAGTACGAGCGCTGTCTTGCCGCCGATCATCACATCGGTCGCACGCGAGATCGAATCGACGAGGCTGTGGCGACAGCCGTACAGGTTGTCGAACTTGGACTTGGTGACCGAGTCGTTGACGTTGATTGCCGGGAACAGCAGTTCACCGTCGTCCATCATCTTGTAGAGGCGCTTGACGCCCGTCGTGGTCTCCTCGGTGACGCCCTTGATGCCGGCTGCCATTCGGGTCCACTTGCCGTGCTCGGTCTTGAGCGAGCGCTGCAGCAGACCGAGGACGATGGCGAACTCGGGGTTCGACGCCGACGTCGGGTCGGGGACTTCGCCGGACTTCTCGAACTCGACGCCCTTGTGCAGCAGCATCGTGGCGTCGCCGCCGTCGTCGAGAATCATGTTCGGGCCGTCGTAGACCTCGCCGTTGGGGCCTTCGGGCCAGGTCATCATCTGGTCGGTGCACCACCAGTACTCCTCGAGGGTTTCGCCCTTCCAGGCATACACGGGAACGCCCTGCGGGTTCTCGACGGTGCCCTCCGGGCCGACAACGGTCGCAGCCGCGGCGTGATCCTGGGTGGAGAAGATGTTGCAGCTGGCCCAGCGGACTTCGGCGCCGAGCGCAGTAAGGGTTTCGATGAGCACAGCGGTCTGGATCGTCATGTGCAACGAACCAGAGATGCGGCAACCGGCCAGCGGCTTGGACCCGCCGTACTCCTTGCGTAGCGCCATCAAGCCCGGCATCTCGTGCTCGGCAAGGAGCATCTCTTTGCGGCCGAACGGTGCGAGTTCGATGTCGGCGACTCGAAAGTCCTTGGTTTCCGCGAGACGCGAAAGTGCGGTGTCAGTCATGGCTGGGCCCTCCTGGGGTGTCGATCGAACCGACGCCGCGACAGTGCGGCGAGGGTGTGCTGCAAACCGGGCCGGGGCCAACAGGCGCCGATCGAATCAGCCCGGTCGTTCAGTCCGAGCAGCCTACCGGCCGCAGCCCCGCATCTGGTGCGCGGTCGGTCAGGTGGGGTCGAGTTGAGCGGTGCGGGTCGCGTCGTTCACGTTGCGCCGCACAGTGTCCGTTCAGGTCACTCGTTGTCAAGGACAATGGCGAAGACGTCGATCAAGTAATCGATCTGGCCGTAGTTGTTGTAGGCCTTGATCGCATGCTCGGCACCGTCGCCGTTCGATCCGTACTTGACGAGCGAGGTGTTCGGCACGACGTCGTTGAGGAAGAAGTTCACGTTCGAGACTTCTGCGGGCTCCTCGTCGGCGGGCGTCAGCTTGAGGTACGACGATTGGACCGTGCCGGCCTGAGAGGCGAACAGCGGTGCGAGTTCGATGGCCGTGAGGTTGCCGATCAGGCCCTGCTGTGCCGGGCCCTGGCTCTGGTTGGCCGCACCGGGGTTGAGCACGACGGAGTCGACGAAGTCATCGAAGCTCCATTCCTCTTCACTGCCGTGCTGCAGTTGCGCATCGCCGAAGGCTGCCTCGCGGGTGTCGAAGGCTCGGAACGGCGCGTCGAGCGGGACGATCCGGCCGCGGTTGCCGTTGGTGTGGATGTCCTCTTCGAAGTAACCGAGCACATCGACCACGAGGTGGAGGTTGCCGGAATTGTTGTACAGGCTGATCGAGCCGTCGTCATTGATCGGCACGATGGTCGTGTTCGCCTTGATCAGGCCGGCGGTGGCGTTCGACGTGGACGGGGTGGACCCACCGGCGTTCGCGGAGAGCACGTTCGGCGTCGCTGTTGCATGCGTCAGCTGAGCACCGGGGCCGTTGTTCACGAGCGTCAGGTTGATGAGCGCGGCGGTCACCGAATCTCGGTCCGGAACGATGTCCTGCACGATCGGGGTGCCGACGGCATCTGCGATCGTGTCGGCACCACGCATCGGCAGATTGCGGCTCTGGCCAGGGCCGATCGGCGAGGTGTTGCGGGTGTCGAGAAGGCGACCGGGTGCGACGACTTCGAGACGGGCGCCGCCTTCGTCGTGCTGTGAGGTCGAGATGAAACCGAGGATGTCGATCAGGACGTGGTAGGTCGAGCCGGGGTTGCTGAACCCGTTGATCGTGATCGTGCCGCCGTCGCCGAGGCCGACGATGACCATGTTCGGCACCGACGTGTTCGCCTTGAAGTTCACGAGCGAGGACACCTGGCCCGAGCCGTCGGAGCCACCGAACTCGAAGCCGGTCGGATAGACGGCGAGGTAGCCGGCAGCACCCGGCTGGGTGACTGTGACGTTCGCGACGATGGCGAGCACATCGTCGGGATCGGTCGGCAATCCCGCCAGACCGACGGAGAGCGGGGCGAACTCGAATTCGCCTGACTTGTCGATGGTCGGCTCGAGCACCGACTTCTTCGCGCCCAGCGGAGCAACATCGTTGATGCTCGGTGACCGGGTGTCGAGGATGCGAGTGGGCGTCAGGGCATGGAACTCACCGCCGGGGTCGCCCGCGTCGGCCTGCGCTGACACGACGGCAGTGCTCGCTCCGCCCAGCGGCGCGACCGAGACGACACTGGCGCAAACAAGAGCCATTCCTGCAACACGTCGAAACCGATTGTTCTGTTTCATTGTCCCAACTGTAACCCATCTGTCATAGAACACGGCCGCGCAGCGCTGCCGAAGATCGAAACTCTCTTGTCCAGTTTCATCGGCAGGTCAAAGGCTGCACTTGAGCGAATTCACCTGGAGAGCGCTCCCGGTCGGGCTCAGGCCCGAATCTGGCAGGCGTCGGACACGTTCAGTCGGCGGCGAACGTCGGGGCGATCGAGTGGTCCACGACGACGGCCATCAACCGGTCGTGCTCGGACGGATCGACCGTGGTCGCCTCGTCGATCAGCATCACCGGGATGTCGTCACGGATCTCGTAGGCACGCGTGAGCCGGGGGTTGTACAGCACCGATTCCGATTCCAGGTAGTACAGCGGCCCCTTGTCCTCGGGACAGGCGAGGATCTCCAACAGTGCAGGTGACAGCGACATACCCGCAGCGTAGCGACCGGGCGTCGTCGCACACATCGCGCTGCACACCCCGCTGCACACCCCGCTGCGGAAGAACTTCAGGACGTGATCGAGCCAAGCAACTCGACGACGCGGTCGTCGCAGGACGAACGATCGGCGGCTTCGAGGTTGAGGCGCAGCAACGGCTCGGTGTTCGATGGGCGCAAGTTGAACCACCAGTCACCGCAGTCGACGGTCAGCCCGTCGAGTCGGTCCTGGTCGAAGCGGGCGTACTCCTCGCTCACCCGCTCGATCACCGCGGTGGCGTCATCGACGTCGGTGTTGATCTCGCCACTCGCCGAGTAGCGCTGGAACGGCACGCGGATCTCCGACAGGGGCGCACCCGAGCGGCTCGCCTCGGCCATCACGACGAGCGACGCGATGAGTCCACTGTCGGCATTGAAGTTGCGGGCGAAGTAGTAGTGCGCCGAGTGCTCACCGCCGAACACGGCGCCCGTATCGGCCATCTGCTGCTTGATGTACGAGTGGCCGACCTTGGTTCTGACCGGCACGCCGCCGTGCTCGCGAACGATCTCGGGGACTGCTCGCGAACAGATCAGGTTGTGCAGGATCGTGGCGCCCGGATGCTGACGCAACGCGGCGACGGCGAGCAGTGACGTGGTCGTCGAGCCGCTCATCCCCTCGCCCTGTTCGTCCACCACGAAGACCCGGTCCGCGTCGCCGTCGAAGGCCAGCCCGATGTCGAAGCCGCCGCTGGCCACCCGAGCGCGCAGGTCGCGCTGGTTCGCAGGAACCAGCGGGTCGGCGGGGTGGTTGGGGAAGGTGCCGTCGAGTTCGGGATACATCACCTCAAGTTCGATGTTGGCCAACCGTTCGAACACCGCCGGCACGACGAGTCCACCCATCCCGTTCGCCGTGTCGGCAACCACTTTCATGGGACCGATGTCGTCGAGGTCCACGAAGGTCAGCACGTGCTCGGCGAAGTCGTCGAGCACCGACTGCTCGGTCCGCGTGCCGGCCTTCATCGCCGACTTCGGGGCCGCTCCGTCGAGGACGTCATGGGCGACCCGCTTGACGTCGAGCAGGCCGGTGTCTGCACCGACGGGGCGGGCGCCGGCTGTACACAGCTTCACGCCGTTGTAGCCCGCAGGGTTGTGCGATGCAGTGAACATTGCTCCGGGCGCGTCGAACACTCCGGATGCGTAGTACATCATGTCCGTCGACCCCAGGCCGAGATCGATGACGTCGAGGCCCTGATCGAGCACTCCGCGCGAGAACGCGTCGACGAACTGCGGACCGGACGGACGCATGTCACGGGCGACCACGATTCGTTCGGCAGTGCCGGACCGACGGACGTGGAGCGCAAAGCCGACTCCGAGCGCGTGGGCGACCTCGACATTGAGTTGGTCGGGCACGGTGCCACGGATGTCGTACGCCTTGACGATCTGGTCGAGGACTGACATGAGGGGTAGAGGCTACCGATCGGGCGACGCCACCGTTGTGCAGATTCCACGCGCCGCGCTCTCACAACCGCTGTTCGGCGGACCGAATCCGCGTCCGTCACTCTCCGGTCACTGTTCGTTCAGGGTGACAGTGAGGGTCGGTGTCCCCTCAGCGCTCCGGGCGGCTGCGCTCGGGCACATCGTCAGGCTGCGTGTCGATCACGATGTCCGCAGGAGACGGTGGCGCTGGCACCGGGCGCGGGTCGTCACGAGTTCCGATGAGCGGATCAGACAGTGGAACGGGAAGGTACATCGGTGTCGGATCGAGCAGCTCGTCGTCGGGCCGAGACGGCGCCCACACGTCGGGCACCACCGCCACGTCGCCGGTCACCGAATCTTCGAGCCCGGCGCGGTCTGCGACCGCCGTGTCGGGATTGCCACTCGCACCCGGGAACTCGCTGGGCATGGCGACGTCACCACGTCGCCGCCAGAAGAAGCACAGGGCGATACCGAGGATCGTGAGGCCGTAGAACATCCAGTCGAGACTGCTCTTCTGGTACTCCATGCGGACATCGGTATCGGTCGGGATGACCACCATGTGGTTCGGTGACACCCGATAGGGGCCGTCCGCGCCGCTGACGTTCCAGTTCGGGAAGTAGCTGATGCGGACCAGCACCGGCACCCCGATCTGGTCGACACTGAACTCGACGGACTGCTGGCCGATCTCGACGTCGGTCACCGTGATGGCGGGCAGGGCCACCTGGGCGATGTCCTGCACCGGCGAGACGTAGTCGACGTTGCGGCTCCGTTCACTCGGCTCGCCGACGCGCACGTCCATGTCGATCTCGACATCGATGCGCTGCCAGTCGTCCGGACCGTCGTCAGCCGGGATCGCAGCCCAATCGTCCGGACGCTGGAACCAACTCGTCCCCAACTCGAGGTTCCGCTCCCGCTGGTCACCGTCGCGCTCGTTGACCACGACGGGTTGCACGGTCAGCGGCTCGACGATGTTCGACCCTGTCACCTCGTAGATGTCCCACGGCGCCGACGTCGCCATGAACGCCAACTCCGGCTGCTGAGCTGCCTCGGCCTTTGCAGCATCGGTGCGGACCATCAAGTACCGAACACCCAGGTCGAGCATGTGACGCACCCCGATCTCGGCATCGTTGTTCGTGTAGCGCAGTTCACGAACGGGGTTCGAGGAGCTCTCCGAAACTGCAGCTGCAGTGATGAAGTGATACGGCGTCGTGCCGGACGCCTCGAAGAACAGCCCCTCCATCGAGCCGATGCACCCGTCGGTCCAGTGCGGCAGCAGCATCAACGCCATCGTTGTGCCGTACTGGCCGTTGTCGGAATTGTTCTCCCAGAGCGCACGGCCGCAGCCGTTGGTCTGGCCGATGTCGGTCATCTGTGTGACCACTGCGTTGTACTCGGGGAACTGCGTGCGAGCCTCGTACCCGCCCCAGTTGTAACGCGTCCAACCGTCGGCGACCGCCCTGCCGCCGTCGGCTGTTTTCTGAATCGGGCCCCAGGCATAGGCAGTCGTCGCTGCTTCGTCCTCGGTTGCCTCGGTGACGACGACGGTGCCGTCGAAGGGGAGCTTTTCGTACATGAAGCCGATCACGGTCATGACGCTGAGTCCGATCACTCCGACCGCAACAGCACCTTCGACTGCGTTCAGTTCCCGGCTGGCGAGTTGCTGGCGGGCGAGGTTGACGACCCACGTGATGACTTCGAGCGCTCCGATCAGCATCAGCAAGTAGCGCAGCAGGTAGATGAACGGCAACAGGCGCGGGTTCCACAGCAGGCCGATGCCGGGGAGACTGTCGCGGGCGATGTACACCCCGACCACGAACATCATCGTGATGATGCCGAGCGCCACGCCGGTCAGATGGCGGCGGATGACCATCGCCACGAAGCCGATGATCGCCAGCGAGGTGATCAAGATGTCCAGCCCGGTCGTCAGCGGGAAGAACATGTCCCAGAACGAGTCGGTTGCACTGCTCGGACGCCACCCGTACTTCATGTCGGTCATGAACTCGTGACCGAACAGGAACGGGCCGACCCACCATGCCGAGAGCAGCAGCGTCGTGACACCCGTGGACACCGCATACCAGGCGCGCTTGTTGTCGAACCAGGCCAGCGAGATGACGATCGCACCGACGGCGACGAAGATCAAGACGATGCCGTGCGACACTGCGGCGAGCGACAGCACGACTGCGGCCCACACTCTGAATCTGCCGGTGCGCAATCCGTGAGCGAGCAGGCCGAACCCGAGTACGGCCAGCGTCAACGCAATGCTGAAGGAATACTCGCCGGCCATGGTCGACTTGACATTGCCGCCGTAGATCTCGAAGCTCTCGTCGAGCAGGAAGACCATGCCGCCGAATGCGAACAGCTCCGGGATCGGGTGACGGAACTTGGCGAGGCGTCCAAAAGCCCAGCAGGCGAACGGAAAGGTGAGCAGACCCGACGCTGCGACGATCTTGAAGGCGACGCCGTACGGCACGAACGGCACCGCATCGAGTGCGACGATCGCAAGGGCGGGGATCACCATGTAGAAGCGGTACAGCGGCAGCCCGCCGTACCAGTCCATGCTCCACCCGCTCAGCTGGAAGTTCGGGAGGAAGTGGTCACGCAGGAACGCCGGCGCCCAGACGTGGGCGCCCATGTCGCCCCCGGTCGGAGTGGTGTTGTCGAGGAGGAGGTCCCGGCTCGGTGAGAGGGGGTTGAAGTGGACGATCAGCATCATGACCACCGTCGTGGTCACCAGCGCGGCGGAGGTGACGAGGACCTGGAGGATTCGTTCGTTGGTCCATTCCCGGTTCCACCAGGCGACCGGACGGCGCACGACTCGTCGCCCGGCGCGGACCAGGAGCGGATCAGTGTCCGGGTCGGCGACGAGGTCGTCGGGCGTGATGTGGCCGACGATCAGGTCAACGTCATCGTGGCGTGTCCCGCGCTCCGGCTCCTCCAGCAGATCTCGGGCATGGATGCCATTGTCGGTACTGGCGGCGACGAACGTGTCGCTGTCGGCGGTACGCAGTGCGGCAGCTTCGGCTTCGGCAGCCTCGGCGGTGGGACCCATCCCGATGCGGTCGGGTCCGACCGAGTCGACACCATCCGCAGGGTCAGGCAGCGTGTCGGAGTCGGTGGTGAGGTCGTCAGTCATCGTGCTCGGTCTCCGGCGCTTCGTGGCCCGGCAGTGGTGGGAACGTCATGCAGGATCTCCATTGTGACAAAGCCGCACCGCTTCGAGGTGGCAGCACCGTCACACCCTCAGAGCACCAGGAGCAGGCCGGTCAGGTTGAACCCGATGTGGATGCTGATCGCCATGCCGAGTCGACCGGTCAGTTTGGCGGCGACACCGACGATCAGACCGAAGACGAACAGCCCCGGATACTCGACCGGCCGGAAGTGGATGAGAGCGAAGACGGCTGCGACACCGATGACCACCAGCGTGTCGTCGAAGCGTGCGAGCAGCGATCGCTGCAACAGGCCGCGGTAGAACAGTTCCTCGACGATCGGTGCGCCGAACACGACGAGCACGAACAGCACGACGGTCGTGATGCCGCCGGCTCGCTCGACGAGGCCTTCGGCGTTGCGCTGCAGTTCGTCGTCGCCGAACGCCGCGGGCCACACCGCTTCGAGTGGCAGGTACACCAGGCGGATCACGACGAGTTGGGCCAACACCCCGATCCCGAGTCCGATCAGGTCGATCGGCAACGCCCGAATGCCGTAGTCGTCGACCGGATCGGCGGTTCCTGCCCGTTCCGAGACGAACCACATCGTGGCGAGATAGGCGAACCAACTGGCGGGCAGTGCAATTGCCAGCACACCGATCGGCGTGTCACCGTCTCCCGTTTCGCCGGCGATGCTCAGCACGATCAGCGCGAGCACCTGCGCTGCGATCCACCCTGCGAAGAACGCTGAGATCGCGAAGGTGGCGTCGATCGGCGAGAGCGACTCCGACGGCCGGATCGCGCTGCGGATCGACGGTGTGGCCCGCTCCGTCACCGGCCCAACGCTATCGGGTCGTCAGACGGCCACGAGCAGTCGCGATGGCCGACGATCGTCGAGGTGCCACCCGGTCGGCACGGACAGTCGCTCGGCATGGCGAGCGCACATGTCGTAGGTGTGCGGGTCACGCTCGGGGGCCAGAGCATCGAGCCACGCATGGGACTGGCCGTAGTCATAGGTCAACGTGACCGCGGCGCGTTCGGAACATCCGGTGCGGGTGCACTGGCGGGTGGACGCCATGGCCGCAGCCGGGCGAATGTGCTCGCCCGTGTAGTGATTCGTGAGCTTGCGAGTCCCAACTGCGTCACGTGAAGTCATGAGAAAATCGTAGATGCCCGCGCGCGCTCCGTGGTGGATGGTCGCTCATCTGACCAGCGCACACCCCTGCCTGCGACCGCCCCGACCCGATCGGGTTTCGACAAGCTTTCGCATCGGTGTGTGCAGTGTCGCATCGCTCGACCTGGCGGAGCGCTCCCGCCGCCGTATCATGGACTCATGAGCAACCTGCCTCCTCCCCCGCCGCCGCCGCCGCCCGGGCGTGGCCGCGGACAGCAGCAACGCCCGAAAGACGCCAAGGCGACCAAAGGGTCGAACAAGCAGCAGAACAATTCCGGCGCGGACTTCGACGGTGACGGCTCCCCGGCCAAGGGGCCGGGGAGCTGGCCGAAATGGACGATCTGGGTACTCGTCGGCGTGCTCGTGGCGGCCATCCTGGTGCCGTCGCTCTGGCCGACAGACAACGGCGAAGAACTCGACTACACCGAGTACCTGACACAGGTCGAAGACGGCACGATCGCCACCGCCGAGGTCAATCGCGGGAGTGGCAAGATCACCGGCGAGTTCACCAACGACGACAAGTACAACACCACCGCCGGCGGCGAAGCCGGCCTGTTCGAGAGCGACCTCGAACTGTTGCGCAGCAACGACGTCAAGGTCACCTTCACCCAGCCAAGCAGCAACTGGCTGCTCGGCCTGCTCTCGATCATGCTGCCCCTGGGGCTCATCGTGTTGTTCTTCGTCTGGATGCAGCGCCGTGCGCAAGGCCAGATGGGCGGTGTCATGTCGATCGGCAAGAGCAAAGCCAAGGCCTACGACGCCAGCCGCCCATCGACCACGTTCGACGACATCGCCGGCTACGCCGGTGTGAAGCAGGAGATCACCGAAGTGGTCGACTTCCTGCGGATGCCCGAACGCTTCCACGAGATCGGCGCCCGTGTGCCGAAGGGCATTCTGCTCGTCGGTCCTCCCGGCACCGGCAAGACCCTGTTCGCCCGAGCCGTGGCCGGTGAGGCCGGCGTCGGTTTCTTGAGCGTCACCGGTTCGGACTTCATGGAGATGTTCGTCGGCGTCGGCGCCAGCCGAGTCCGCGACCTCTTCCAGCAGGCCAAGCGGATGGGCAAAGCAATCATCTTCGTCGACGAGATCGACTCGATCGGCCGCAAGCGTGGCGCCGGGATGGGTGGCGGCCATGACGAACGCGAGCAGACCCTCAACCAGATGCTCGCCGAGATGGACGGCTTCGAGGCAACCGAGGGCATCGTGATCCTCGCGGCGACCAACCGCCCGGACATCCTCGATCCCGCCTTGCTGCGGCCCGGACGCTTCGACCGCCAGATCATCGTTCCGCTCCCCGAGTTCACCGAGCGCAAGGCGATCCTCGAGGTGCACAGCCGCGACAAGCAGATGGGCCCCGACGTCGACATGGACACGATGGCCCAGGCCACGCCCGGCATGTCCGGCGCCGACCTGGCCAACCTGGTCAACGAAGCAGCCCTCGTCGCGGTGCGCCGCAACAGCACCGAGATCGCTCGAATCGACTTCGAGAACGCACGCGATCGTGTCGTGCTCGGCGCCCGCCGCGAGTCGATGATCCTCAGTGCCGAGGAGAAAAAGGCCACGGCGTTCCACGAAGGCGGCCACGCGTTGCTGGCGACCGTGCTCCCCCACGGCGACCCGCTCCACAAGGTCACGATCCTCCCGCGCGGGATGGCACTCGGTGTCACGTGGTCGCTTCCCCAGGAGCGCCACACGTATGCCAAGGAGTACTTCGAAGACACCATCTGCAAGGCCATGGGCGGGCGTGTAGCCGAGATGATCGTCTTTGGCCATCTCAACTCCGGTGCCGCGAACGACCTCGAACAGGCCACGGGCATCGCTCGCCGAATGGTCCGCGAGTGGGGCATGAGCGATCGTGTCGGCCCGCAGGCCTGGAGCAGCCAGCAGGCGACGTTCCTCGGTGACGACCTCATGTCGTCGGGCCGCGAGTACTCCGACGACACCGCCAAGCTGATCGACGAAGAAGTCGCACGCATCTTGACCGAGCAGGAGGCTCGCGCGACCGAGGTCATCCGTCAGCACGCCAAGGGCCTGGAACTGATCGCCGAGGCACTGCTCGAACACGAGACCATCGACGGCCCCGAAGTCGCCCGGCTGATTCAGCAGGGCCTTCCGGACAGCGCCCGCATCACCAGCTGAACCGACGGAGGTCCGCGCCTCGATCGGGCCGCCGGCTCGGCCTGCGATCAGTGGCCGGGGGCGACGCCGGGTTCGCGGACTTCGGCAACTGCCGCCCACATGTCGGTGGCATTCACCGGCCCGAGAAAATGTTTGCGGGTGACGCCCAGCGCGTCGCTGATGACCAGCGTCGGCACCGCATCGATCTTGTACTTCTCGTGCAGTGCCTCGGCCCGCTCGAACTCGACGACTCCCACTGCGACGTCATCGGACTCGAGCACAGCGGCACGCTCGGCGACTCCCGCGCAGACGTCGCACGTCGCCGAGCTGAAGACGATCACGAGCCAGGGCGCATCCGGCCGGACGAAGTCGGTCCGGTCGAGTTGCTGCGGCACGTTGAATTCGCGTTGCGTTGGTGCGTCAGCGACTCGGCGCTTCCGGCTCACCAGGGCAATGACGCCGACGACGACGGTGATCGCTGCGGCGATGACGAGACGGTCCATCGCAGCCCGAGGCTACGCCGCGTTCGAGGAGCCCGCACGCTGCCGGCTCGACCCCGATGGGAACGTGATCGCGACCACGATCGCGCTCGCCAGGTACGACCCGCCGACGAACCACCAGGCCAGGTGATAGTTCACGATGTCGGTGTCACCGACGCCGCGCGAGATGATCGCGATCGCGATCGAGATACCCAACGCGTAGGACACCTGCTGCGTCGTGCGGATCATCGCATTCGACGTGCCGAACTTCGCCGGCTCGATGTCGGCCAGCCCGGCACTCGACCAGGTCGCGATCGTCGATCCGACACCGATGCCGATCAGCACCGAGATGGGGACGAACCGGTTCCACACCGTCGGGTCGGGACCGAGCAACAGGCGATAGCCGAAGTACCCCGCCGCACAGAACAGGCTGCCGATCGTCAGAATCCATCGGTGACCGATGCGATCCGCCCAGCGCCCGGCGAACGGCGAGACCACCGCTGCGATCAACGGTGCCAGCATCAGCGCCGTGCCGGTGGTGGCCAGCGATTGTCCCCAGAGTTCCTGCAGCAGGAGCGAGTTGATCAAGAACCCGGACGTGAACGCCATCGAGTAGCACGCCAAACCGAGGTTCGTACTGGAAAACGATCGGTGCCGGAACAGGTCGAGTTCGATCAGCGGCTCGGGGTGGTGTGCAGACCGGCGGACGAGCACGACGATCAAGGCGAGACCCACGATGAGCAGCGCAAAGATCAGCGGGTCGCCGAGCCCGTTCGATTCCGACCGGACGATGGCGAACATCACCGCGGCGACGCCCGCCGTTCCGATGGGCACGCCGAGCAGATCGACCTTGCCCGTCGCCGCAGGATTCTTCGATTCGGTCAGCAGCTTCGGCGCGATCGCCAACACGATCAGGCAGAGCGGCACGTTGATCAGGAAGATCCCCCGCCACGACCAGGCGTCGGTGACGAAGGCTCCGAGCGCTGGGCCGGCAACTGCGCCGAGCGCACCCGTCGCTCCGGTGATGCCGATCACGGTGGATCGCTTGTGCGCCGGGAACGCCGGCAAGACCACGGCGATCGCAGTCGGCGAGATGATCGCCCCACCCACGCCCTGCACCAGGCGGGCGACGATCAGCAGCGTCGCGTTGGGGGCGATGCCCGACAGCGTCGAGCCGAGCATGAAGATCGCCACACCGGGCAGGAACAGCTTCTTGCGTCCGAGACTGTCGGCGTATCGACCTGCGACCATCAACAGTGCTGCGACGGTGATGTTGTACCCCGAGATGACCCAGCCGAGCGTGGCTTCGGACACCTCGAAGTCGTCACGGATCGACGGAAATGCGACATTGACCGCTGACACGTCGATCACGACGAGGAAGAACACCAGCGTGGTGACGCCGACCGCCAACCACGCCTCGCGTCCCGGCTCCGGCAGCGGATCGATCACACCTCCAGTCGGTACGGACACCGCCGCACCGTACCGTCACCGGCTGCGTGCACGCCGAGGCGGGCTCCGATACGGAGTCGGTCAGATTTCCGATGCCGGGAGCGGCCAGGAACCGGATCGGCCCGCCAGGTCGCCGCCCCGATCGAGCGACCGTTCGATGAACACCCGGTTCGTCGCGTTGACGATCAGTTCCTGGCCGAGCGCGTCGGGGGCGACCAGGTCGATCGTCAACACCGCACCCGGCGCGAGCGGAATGTCGGTGAGACTCGGGATCGGCGTCGGGCCACCCGGCCCAACTGCTTCGATCGTGATGCTCGCCTGCTCGAAGTCGACGTTGTAGACGATGAGCGCGTCCTCGGTGGGCTGATCGGGGCCGACGCCGATGTGCCACCGGTTCGGCACGAAACCGTCGAGGCGGGTGGGTGCCCCTTGGACGACCGTGGTGACGATGTCGTCACCGACCTGGCGGGTCAACACCCGCTCGATCACGACCGACGGGTCCGACAGCGTGCCGAAGACGACCGCGTGTCGGCCATTCGGGATCCGCGTCGTGAAGAAGTCCGTCGATCCCGTTTCGCCCCCGTCGACATCGGCCGCATCGTCGTCGGAGTCAGCAGTGTCGTCCGATGCGCCCTCGAAGGGTTCGAACACCACGACCTGGCGGGCCGGTACGTCGATCTGGGCGAACCCGCCACCGTCGAATTCTGCCGGCAGGCCGAGGAAGATCGGCGAGACCGACACGTCACTGTCGGTCGGGTTGTAGATCGAGAAGGTCTCGGTGATCCCCTCACCGCGCTCGCCATCGACGAACCACCACTGTTCGCGCAGTGCCGGAGCGGCCAGCGACATGTCGTAGCCCTGGCGTCCACCGCCGGCGAACTGTTGCTCGCGTCCGACCACGAGCCGACCACTGCGGGTCGTCACGCTGGCGGCGATGATGGGTTCGTCCCGGTTGCCGAGTTCGGCCACCGCAATGACCTTGACCGAATTCGGCGAGACCGAGAAACCCGTGAACTCGTTGGGCTCACTGAAACCGTCGTCGGTGGAGAAGGTGAGATCGGCAACGACCGGGTCGTCGTACGGGTTGGTGAGGACCAGGGTCTCGACACTCCCACCGGCGGTGAAGCCGTCCGCGAGGTGCCACTCACTCGAAGTGTCATCCGCGCACGGCGCAATCGAGGTTCCCGTCGGATCGGATGCGATCTGTTCGACGAAGCCTTGACCACCGTCGATCTCGACCACGACGCTGGCGAATGCTGCGGTCACGAAAGCGTCGACGTCGACGGTGCTCTGGGACCAGGCATCGACGGTGAACGACTGCTCGGTTGCGATGCCGTCGGGGCTCAACACGGTGAATCGACCCTCCAGGAGATCGCTGGCGCGGTTCGAGACGACGACGGCGCCCCCGACCCCGTCGTCACCGTTGGCGGGCACGCCGGGGCAGAACCAACTGCCGGTGAGCGAACCGATGTTCGTCACCGACGGCATCCAACTCCCGGCGGGCGACGAGAACACCGGAGTCGACCGTTCTTCGGTGTTGCGCCCGACGACGACGAGTCCGATCAGACCGGCGAGCACGATGATCAGGGCAGGTACGGATCGGCGATTCATCGTGCGTCCTCGCTGGCGTGATCGGTCTCGTCGTCGGCCGGCTCAGCAGACGCAGTGGCATCGGTGTTGGCGTCGATCGCAGAGTCCGAGTCGCGAGCGGTGTCGGGGTCGGGGTTGTGTTCGGGCGGATCGTCGTCTTCGATGCCTCGCGTCTCGAGATCGATCTGTCCGGTCAGGTCGAGGCCTGGGTCGGCAACCGGCATCGAAGCTCCGCCGCCGAGCTCGTCCAGATCGATCAGCGTCTCGTCGGCGACCGCCGGGCCAGCACCACGCGACAGCGGCAGGGTCACCCGCGTGGCGACGAACAACACCGCCAGCCACAGGGCGACCTGGAGCAACACGAGCAGCGACCGAGATGACGGACTCTCGTACTCCAAGACCGCAACGCCTGGTTGCTCGACATCGAATGCCGTCGTGACGCCGAATGCCCGCCGCGGTTCGATCGACTCGCCGTCGACCGTCAGAGTCCAGTTCCCGTCGAACGGCACAGCGAGATGCACCACGCCGGGCACGACCGCGTCAGTCGTGGCCTCGAGGTGGTCACTGCCGAGGAAGACCGGCGACACCGACGTGAGGTCAGCGCGCACCAACGCACCCGCACCCGCCGTTGCGCTCGCCTCGGCCGTGCTGCCCGTCATTTGACTCACTGCCGGGATCCATGTCGTGTTCTCGAACACTTCGAGCGTCGGGAGACCGGTCACAGCGACCAGGTCGAGTTGATCCCGGAGCGCATCGACGAGCCCGCCGGGCAGCGGGAGTGGATCGGTCGTCGTGGACAGCACGTTGTCGAACTCGGGCGTCACGATGAAGCGGATACCGAGCGGGCCGAGGAGCCGACCGGCACGCAGCGTCGACGAACTCGCCATCTGGTCGAGGGCGAGTTCGATCGACTCGCTCAGCTCGTCCGACGGGGGCGACCAACGGTCCCTGATGTCGAGCGGACCGTCGTCGATGATCGCATAGGACACCCCGTCGCGATACTCGACCGACGGCACCGGCAGCAGCCGCGCATCGCCGATGAGCAGCACGTTGTATGCGCCGCGACCCGGTTCGATCAAGGGACCGTTCTCATTGCTCACGTCGAGCACTTGATCAGCGGCATCGTCGGGCAGTTGAGCTTCGACGAGGCGCGCCAACGGCGTGTTCGGTGTGTTCCATCCACCGTCGCCGATCGCTGCGACACCGGGGACGATGCCGACGAGGACGCCGACGCTCGCCAGCAGGCCGAGCGGTTGACGCCACCCGAACGATCCGCCGCGCACGTCGAGGTCGAATGCAGCCAGGGCGGCCGCCGCAGAGATGGCGAGTCCAACAGCGACCGGGACGAGGAGCACGCCCGCCTCGGGGCCCTGGAACGGCAATGAACCGCGATCGGAGAAGACCGCAGCGGCTCCGAACACGACGACGAGCAGACCAGACCGGATTGCCCAGGTCAGGCGCCACGCCCGAGCGAGCGCGATCGCTGCGACCACGGGCACGTACAGCGCCAAGGCCGGCCAGGCGAAATCGATCGACCCGATCTGGAACGTCGCCAGATCAGTCAGGCCCCTGCCGGGGTCGCCGATCGGCGGTGGGCCGACGAGTTGATCCCAGGTCCACGTCGTCGCCCACGGGAAATTGAGCAGGACGCCGCCGAACACGGCGACGGAGCCGACACCGAGGTACAGCAACGCCGTCCGCCACGGAGCGAGTGCCAGCAACGTCGCGGCCGAGAGGACCACGGTGATGACGAACGCCACGACCACCATCACGGGGACAAATGCCGCTGCCAGTCCGACCACGACGGCTGCCGCGGCGGTGCGCCGGAGCCGTTCAGGCCACGCCAGTGTGACGATGCCGTCGGGAAGATCGAGATCGAGTGTTCGCGGGTCAGCGGTCTCGACGCCGACGGCACGTCGAATCGAATGGATGATCCACGGTGTGGACGCAAACGCGACGAGCACCGTCAGACGCCCGGCCGACATCGCCCCGGAGATCAGCGGGCTCGCGGCGTAGACCACCAAGGCCCCGATCCGGGCCCGCGTCGACGGGAACACCGTGGCGAGCTTCCACAGCCCGATCAACCCGACGACGACCAGGCCCAGGATGAATGCGGTGTGGAGGGCGCCCATCTTGAACAAGGTCAACACCGACAGGCTCGATAACGTCGCCCAGCCCGTCGGGTTGGCCGTCGTGCTGCCGAAACCGTTGGTGTTCCACCCCGTGGTGTACGACGCGAGCAGGTCTCGCGCGCTCTCCGGCATCGGCAGGAACTCGCCGACAGCCGGAACACCACCGGACAAAAACTGGCGGCTACCGATCGCCAGCGCCACGAGCACAGCGGCCCAGGCCAGGACCGGCGTCGCCGCGTTCTCTCTCCATCGGCGCACGTTGTTCTCGGCACCGACGAACGTGGATGTCGTGCGGGCTCGGAGATAGCCGCTGATCCGCGCGCTTCCTCGCGTCTGCAGGCCGAGCACCTCGCGTTCCGGGACGCGCCGAAACGGCTTGACCACTCGCCGCCGAGCGAAGGTCGACAACGTTCGTGGCACGAGGCCGACGAGCGCACGCAACGATGCCCACGCTTCGCCAAGGCGGCCGGTGAAGACCCCGATGATGAGTTCCGCAACGGTCAGCAGCACGAGTTCGACGCCACGGCCGGGCAGGCGGGTCGGTCCGGTCAGCGTCGCAACCGTGCGCATTCGATGCCGAGCGGCAACGACGGTGTGGTTCAGGTCCGGGCGCCGGCCGGCGAGATCGCCGCGGTGGCGGACCACTGCCGATGGCACGACCACGACGCGAGCACCGCTGTGATGCAGACGCCAGCACAACTCGATGTCCTCACCGTGAAAAGAGATTGCCGGGTCGAACCCCCCGATCTCGTGGAACAGGTCTGCTCGGGCGAGGAGGAACGCCGACGGCAACGCGAAGACATCGCGGACACCGTCGTGTTGTTCCTGGTCGACCTCACCGGGGTCGATCCCCAGGTCGACCTCGCCGAATCGGTCGACACCCAAGCCGACCGACTGCAGAACGCCTGAGTTCTCCCATTCCACGAACTTCGGGCCGACGACACCCGCGTTGGACCGATAGATCTCCTCGACGAGCAGCCGCACAGCATCTGGCTCCGGCGCCACATCATCGTGACAGAACAGGAAGAAACCCTTGTCGCCTTCGACCAGGCGGAGCACCTCGTTCGCCGTTGCACCGAACCCGGCATTGGCTTCGGTCCGACGCACGAACGCCTTGGGTAGCCGGTCCTTGATCCGGTCCTCGAGACCCGACGGGGCGGAGCCGTCCGCACCGTCACCGGCGTCACTCACATCCGAGGCAGCCGCCGCGTACGAGGTGCCGGACGTGTCCAAGAAGAGATACCGCAGATTGGGGTAGTCCTGGTCCGCCAGGGCGTCGAGTGTCTCTTCGAACCAGTCACCCGGTTCATGTACGACGACGACAGCAACGACGGGCGGTGCCTGTTGAGTTTCCGGTTCCACGATGGAGCGAGGATAGCTGCGCCGCCTGTCGCCCCGAGGTCATGCCAGCACCCTGCCGGGTAGCCTCGGTCACATGGCGCACTGGCACTCTGTCGACCTGACCGACCTGGACCTCGCACCGCTTGCCCTGGCTGCCCGTCGCGTCTCCGAAACCGTCGCGAAACGGGGCCTCGACCTGGCCAAAGACGCCACCTACGTGAGCATCGGCATCGGCCTACTGACCTTCCAACGAGCTCAGGTGCAGCGCCGCGAGATCGAACGCGCGCTGCGTAACTGATCGACCGACCAACAATCCCATGCCCGCCGCCGAGACCCCTGATGGTCGGCACCTGTCCAGCCGTCAACGTCTCGCCGTCCCCGACGGCACCATCCCGGTTGGTGTTGCGTTGCTCATTGCGGGTGTGGCCACCTATGCGTTCTTCAAGATCGGCAACGTGGCGGTCGGAGGCGACGAGGCATTCGCCCCGATCACCGCACTGTGGTTCGCGACCTTTGCGCTCGCGCCCGGCTTCTTCCTTCCGCTCGAGCAGGAACTCGGCCGGGCGCTCGCGCACCGTCGCGCCAACGGCGAAGGCACGGGCCCGGTCGTCAAGAAAGTGGTGCAACTCGGCATCGGTCTGACCATCGCAGTGTTGCTCGTCATCGCCGTGGCCAGCCCAGTGATCGCTCGGGAGTACTTCGGTGGCGACTGGACACTCGTTGTGGCACTCGCTCTGGCGTTCGCCGCCTACGGGCCAGCCCACCTCGCGCGCGGCATCTGTTCGGGCAGTGGCCGATTCGGGTCGTACGCGATCATCATGGGCTCCGACGGCGTCATCCGCATTCTGCTGTGTGTCCTGCTCGCCGTTGTCGGTGTCGCAGCAGTCGGCGCCTACGGCCTCGCGGTCGCGATCGCTCCGCTCTTCGCCGTCGGCTACGTCTACTGGCGCGGCAGGCTCGCGACCGGCGACGGACCGCCGGCGACCTGGGGAGAGGTCACCCCCAACCTCGGTTGGCTGCTTCTCGGCTCGGTCTGCCAGGCAGCGCTGCTCAACGCCGGCCCGATCGCTGCGAGTCTGCTCGCGCTCGAGAGCCAAGACGAACTCGTCACCTGGTTTGGCCAGGGCGTGCTGCTCGCCCGCATCCCGCTGTTCTTGTTCCAAGCCGTCCAGGCCGCCCTGCTTCCCCGCCTGAGCCGACTCGCCGCCGAGGGCCAACTCGACGAGTTCCGGTCAGGCCTGACCCGACTGATGCTGGTCGTCGTCGTGGTCGGCGTGGTCGGCACGAGCGGAGCGTTCATCGTCGGACCCTGGGCGCTCGACGTCGTGTTCGACGCCGATCTGTCCGGACGCACGCTCGCACTGCTCGCCTTCTCGAGCGCGTGCTACATGGTGGCGCTCGCCACTGCGCAGGCGGTCATCGCCCTGAAGGGACACGCCCTCGTGGCCGTCGGGTGGGGCATCGGCGCACTCACGTTCGTCGTGGCGACGATCCTGGGCGGTGACGAAGTATTCCGGCGAGTCGAGATCGGTCTGCTCACGTCGTCGATCGCTGCGATGCTGAGCTTCGGAGTCTCCCTGCGATTCAAGCTGCAGTCAGGCGTCGTGCCCGACCAGGACTCGGTGATGGACGCCATCACCGACATGCCGCTCGAGAACTGACGGGTCAGCGGCCGGCTTTGGCGGCTTCGAGCTTCAGGTCATTGTCGACCATCATCTCGACCAGTTCGTCGAAGCCGACTTCGGGCTCCCAGCCCAACACCCGCTTCGCCTTGGAACTGTCACCGATCAACAGGTCGACCTCGGCTGGCCGGAAGAACTTCGGGTCCTGTCGCACGTACTGTTCCCAGCCATCCAGACCAGCGTGATCGAATGCCTTGTCGACGAACTCCTGGACGGTGTGGGTCTTGCCGGTGGCGATGACGAAGTCGTCGGGTTCGTCCTGCTGCAGCATCATCCACATCGCTTTCACGTAGTCACCGGCATATCCCCAGTCACGCTTGGCGTCGAGGGTGCCCATGACCAGTTCGTGCTGCAGGCCCAGCTTGATGCGGGCGGCGGCGTTCGAGATCTTGCGGGTCACGAACTCGATCCCGCGGCGCGGCCCCTCGTGGTTGAACAAGATGCCTGACGATGCGTGCAGACCGTAAGACTCGCGATAGTTGACGACGATGTCGTGGCCGAACACCTTCGCACAGCCGTACGGGCTGCGGGGATGGAACGGCGTGAGCTCGGTCTGCGGAGTTTCGCGGACCTTGCCGAACATTTCCGACGACGACGCCTGATAGAAGCGGATCGGGTTGTTCTGTGCGCCGCCGACCATGCGGATTGCTTCCAACATGCGCAGCACCCCGAGTCCGGTCGTGTTCGCCGTGAGCTCCGCCTGCGTGAACGACAGCGCGACGAAGGAGATCGCGCCCAGGTTGTACACCTCATCGGGCTGGGCGATCTGCAGCGCAGCGACCAGTGACGGCAAATCGGCGAGGTCACCGGGGATCAACTCGACGAACGGCATGTCCTCGCGCAACTTGTCAGCCCGAGGATTGTTCTGCCCCTTGATCATCCCGTAGACGTCGTAGCCCTTGCTGTGCAGGAACTCGGCGAGGTGTTGACCGTCCTGGCCGGTGATACCCGTGATGAAAGCGCGCGGCATAGACCAGCGAACCTACCGGGCTGGGCGATGTCCCATGCTGGACGCTGCACGCACCCGCCGAGCAAGGCGATCGGTACGATCGACGCTCGATGAGCTCGCCCATGACGACCACCGGCTCGGATCGGCCCCTGGTTGCCTTCGACACCGGCTCACTGCACGGCCACCAGACCGGCATCGGCCTCGCCGTCGGTTCGACGCTCGCTGCCCTGCGCGACGACGGCCGCGTCGCCATTGCTCCCTATGTCCTCAGCCTCCGGAGCCGCCCGGCCGCCGGGGTGCGCAAGCTACCGCTCCCGGCTGCGCTGGCACACCGGTGGTGGAGCCGCAGTGGGTTGCCCGTGGACCGTCTGCTCGGATCGCCCGACGTCGTTCACGGCACCAACTACGTCGTCCCACCAGCGACATGCGCCCGCCTCGTCTCGGTGTACGACTGTTGGTTCCTCGAACATCCTGACGACGCCACACCCGACGTCCGACGTGCCGGCGCGGTGCTGCGGCGGTCGGTCGACCATGGCGCTCATGTCGTCACGTGTTCCGACGCCACGACGCAACGAGTTCGCACCCTGCTCGGCACCGATCGCGTCACCACCGTGCTCCTCGGGCCACCGACGCCACCGACGAGCGCCGCACCGTCCGACAGCCAAGAACCAGATCCGCAGCATCGGCTCGGCATGCTCGACGACGCGCCATTCGTCCTGTCACTCGGAACGGTCGAGCGCCGCAAGAACATCCCGGCGCTCGTCGTCGCTTTCGGCCGCCTCGCCGACGAACATGAAACCGTCCGCCTCGTCATCGCTGGGGCGCCCGGCAACGACCAGGCGGCCACCGAACGCGAGATCGACGCATTGCCGACAGGAGTGCGCGACCGAGTGTTCCGACTCGGTCCCGTCAGCGCCGACGTCAAGCAGCGCCTGCTCAGTAGCGCTGCGGTTCTCGCATACATCTCACTCGACGAGGGTTTCGGCTTTCCGCTGCTCGAGGCTCAGCAGGCTCGTCTTCCCATCGTGGCGAGCAGCGCCGGATCGATCCCCGAGGTGGCGGGTGCGGCCGCGCTGCTCTCGGCGCCCGGCGACATCGCCGCAGTCGCCGCGAACATGCACCTCGCGATCACCAGCGAGGCCGTCCGTGCGAAATTGATCAGCCAGTCCGAACGGAATCTCGAACGCTTCGCCTGGTCGGCCACCGCCCGACAACTCATCGACCTCTACCTCACGCTGGCGAACGGACCACGATGACCACAACGAACTCCAGCGATGCCGGTTCCCCCTCAGATCGCGATCCGCCAGATCGCGACCCTGCAGATCGCGACCCGACGGTCACCGTCATCTCCGGTGGCGTCGGTGCTGCGCGCTTCCTACGCGGCTTGACCGCCGCAATCGACCCCTCGCGCATCACGGCGGTCGTCAACACCGGCGACGACACACGGCTCCACGGCTTGTCGATCTCACCGGACCTCGACACGATCACCTACACCCTCGCCGATGCGACCGACCCCGGGCGCGGTTGGGGACTGCGCGACGAGACCTGGACCGCAATGGCTGCACTCGAACGGTACGAACAGGTCCGCCCCGAGGGCTCGGCTGCTGCGACACGCTGGTTCAACCTCGGCGACCAGGATCTCGCCACCCATTTCTATCGCACCGCCAGGCTCGCCGAAGGCGCCACGCTCACCGACGTGACCGCCGAGATCACTGCGGCCTGGGGCCTCGGACTCCGACTTCTGCCGATGAGCGATCGTCGGCACACCACGATCGTCAGGACCGCGACCGAGGGCGACGTGTCGTTCCAGGACTACTTCGTCCGACTACGCCACAGCGTGCCCGTCACCGCCATTCGGTTCGACAGCGACGGCGAGGGGAACGCCGAACTGGCCGCCGCCGCACGGCAGGCGCTGACCGACTCCGACATCGTCGTGATCGCACCGTCGAACCCGCTGGTGTCGATTGCTCCGATCAGATCACTGCCTGACACCGACGCCATTCTGAGCGCTCGTCGCGAGTCGGTCGTCGCCGTCTCGCCGATCGTCGGCGGCGCTGCGTTGAAAGGGCCGGCGGACAGGATGCTCACCGAACTGGGCCACGAGGCGTCGGTGGTCGGCGTCGCCCGACTCTACGCTCCGATCGCCGCTGCGCTGGTCATCGATCCGGCCGATGCACACCTGGCCGATTCCGTCGAAGCAGCGGGAATGCGGTGCGTCGTGACACCGTCGATCATGTCGACGCCGGAGGTCTCACGGGCCTTGGCCGAACAAACACTCGGTGCCGTCGCAGCGGGCTGACCCGGCCGCTCGGTCACGAGCCTGATCGCAGGCGGTTGATTCCTTCACTCAGCTCGGTCCACGGCGACCATCCGAGATGGATCCGGGCCCGCACGGGTGACACTGCGAATCGTTGGAGTTCGTTGCGTCGTTCCGGGGCGACATCTGGTTCGCCGAGCACTCCCCCACTCATCACCTGCCACAGCTCGCGAATCGACGTCTGCTCGCCGGTCCCCACGTTGATCAACAGTCCGCTGCTGCGATCCGCCGACCGGACGAGGGCGTCGACGACATCGTCGATGAACACGAAGTCCCGAGTCTGACGGCCATCGCCTCGGAACGTCGGCGCGCGACCCGTTGCGATCGCGTCTTCGAACGCCGCGACCACGCCGCCCCGCGGTGTTTGACGGGGTCCATAGACCGACGACAGTGCGAGCGCGGAGAACTCGAGCATGTCGTTCTCGCGGTAGCTGCTCAACAAGTCGAGCACCGCCCGCGACACGACCCCGCGCACGCCGCGCGGTTCGGGTTCAGCTTCCTTGATCGGCAGCGACTTGGCTGCCGGGAATCCGTAGAGCGCATTCGCCGGGAGCCCGACGACGATCTTGCCGACGCCGTGCTGGCGGGCCGCCTCGATGATCGTCAGCGACCGTGCGAACCCCGCGCCCTGATCGACTGCGGACCCGTCGACGTCCCGCGGGAACACGGCGAGGTCGAACACCACATCAGGTCGTCGCATACCGAGGAGCGACGCCGTCTCCGGAGCTGCGGCGTCGAGATGGTGGATCTTGAGCGCACCACCTGCGGCGCGTGCATCGGCCAGGTTGCCGAGCGTGCCGCTCGACAGGTCGTCGACCACGTCGACCGTCTGGCCTTCGGCGAGTAGTCGGTCAACCAGATGAGACCCGATGAAACCGGCCCCTCCGATCACGACGACGTTCATACGGTGACGCTACACAGCGGGGACCGCACCCGCGACGAGGGTGTCACCATCGTCGACCGATGCGTCAGCGCCGACCATCGAGGCCTCGACTCGCGCACCCTCACCGATGTGGCCCAACACGAGCGACGCGTCGACCGTGGCGGCCGCGCAGACCGTAGCGCCGGGCAACAGCACCGAATCGACGATTCGTGCACCGCTCGCCACGTGCACCCCGTCGCCCACGATGCTGTTGATGATCATCGCTCCGGCGTCGACCTCGGCAGTCGGCGAGATCGGCTCGCAGCGGTCATGGGTGCGCACATCGCCGAGGAGGTCCAGGTTCGCCGCCCGGTACAGCTCGGGGCGCCCGGCATCGATCCAGTAGTCGGTGGTCGCATGGCCGAACAGGCGCCCCCCTGCGGCCAGGGCGGGAAAAATCGAGCGCTCCATCGAGCTCCGTTCGCCGGACGGGATCCGCTCGAGCACCGACGGCTCGAAGACGTAGGTACCAGCATTGATCAGCTTGCTCGGTTCGGTGCCGCGGGCAGGCTTCTCCACGAAGTCAGTGATCCGATCATCGGCGTCGATTGCCACCACCCCGAATGCCGATGGGTCGTCGACATCGATCAGGTGCAACGTTGCCTCGGCGTGTCGCCGACGATGACTGGCGACCATCCGGCCCACGTCGAGCTCGGTGAGCACATCACCGTTGGCGACGACGAACGTGTCGTCGATTCCTGCAGCCTCAGCAGCAAACCTGATCGCCCCGCCGGTGTCGAGTGGTTCGGGCTCCACGACGTAGGTCAGCGACACGTCACCGCAGCGGCCCTCAGGAAAGGCCCTGGTGAACGGCTCGGGCTTGAACCCGAGCGCCAAGACGACGTCCGTGACCCCACCGCGCGCCAATCGGTCGACCAGCAGCGCGATCATCGGTCGATGCCCGACCGGCAACATCGGTTTCGGGATGTGATTGGTGAGCGGCCGAAGCCGGGTTCCGAAACCGCCGACGAGGACGACCGCCCGCATCAACCGTCGGTCTCGTCGTCAGCCTCGGTACTCGCGTCGGGCTCGGTGGCCGGGGTGCTGTCCGGGGTGTCGGACTCGTCACCGGTGTCGTCTTCGGGGGCATTGTCGACGCCGGTCTGGTTGTCGCCGGCGGTGATCGTGGGCACCTCTTCGCCGGGCACCGTGGTGCCGCCGAAGAGTTCCCCGTCAGGCAGCACCTGGCCGCCGTCGATGGCACCGAGCGTCGGAAGGTCCTGCGACCACGGCGGCATCGTGATGTCGGTGTCGTCGGGCACGAAGGCAATCGTGAAGACCATCGCGTCCTGGTCGACTCGGATGCTGTCGAACGCAGCGATGTAGGTCGTGCCGGCATCGGTGTCGGTGAAGTTGTCCCACGCAACAACCTGGATCTCGCCGGGCACCTCGTCACCGTCGACCGTGCAGGTCGTCTCGCCGCTCTCGAAATCACCATCTTCGTACTTGTCACCGAACAGTGAGGTCAGCTGCGCCGTCTGCGTGTCCGGCCATTGCATCCCGTCGGCGTCGAGTTCGACGTCGTAGACGTCCAGGAACACATCCAAGGTCGCTCGACGGCCGACGGCGGCACGCGAGTTCGGGTGCCAGTGGATCACGCCGTCGTTGTGGCTGTGGATGCCCGTCCGGGCGAAGTCGATGTTCAGGAAGCCGCCGGTGGCGTCACGTTCCTCAGCGTCGCCGGTGAGCTGCACCCATTCACCGCAGATGTTGAAGCCGTACGCCATGTGCCAGTGGTCACCGACCTGCGGGTCGGATGCGTCAGCCGGAGGGCGGCTCTGGCGTGCGTAGACGACCAGCGCGAGGCCGAGCACGATCACGAGCGCGACGACCATGGGGAACAGCGTTCCGCCCTGGAAGCGAATCTTCTGGCCCTGGCCCTTCTGCGCGAGCCGGGCGGCTTTCTTGGTGGATGAAGAAGAGGTTGCCACGAGGATCGGAGGTTAGCGGTGGTCGAACCGATTGAGGGTTCACCGCCGATGATCCTGCAGCGCGCAACCCAGCGCAACTGTTCGATTCAGGTTCGGCGCAGCGTGCCGAGCAGATCGTCGTAGGCAACGCCGACTGCTGCTGGGGAGGCGTTGGCCTGTACCCATGCGCGGCCCGCCCGGCCCATCTCAGCGCATCGTTGCGGATCCGCCAGCAACATCTGCAACGCCTCGACGAAGGCGTCGGGATCGTCGGGCGGTACCGAGATGCCGCCGCCTGCGGACGCCAGGATCACCGGTACTGCGGTGCCGGGGTCGATTGCGGCGATCACCGGTCGAGCAGCAGCAAGGGTCGAGTAGGTCTTCGATGGCACCGAGACGCGCCCGAGACCGGCTTTGAGCGGAACGACGTGGATGTCTCCGGTCGCCAGCAGCTCACCGAGCCGCTCGACTTCGATGTAACCGGCGAACTGCACGTTGGCCAGATCGGCGGCGTCGGCTTCCAACGATGGACGCGCGGCACCGTCGCCGTTGATGAGAAACGTGACATCGGGCAGCCGTCGAGCGGCCTCCAGCACCAGGTCGAGGGATTGGGAGAATCCGACGTTGCCGGCATAGAGCACAATGGGGCCGGGGCCGAGCCCGAGTTGGTCGCGGTAGACGGTGGCACGGTCGCCGGGGGCGATCGCCTCGGTGTCGACGAAGTTGGGGATGACCCGAACTCGATTCCGATGGTGCTCGGCGAGCTTGGCAGCAACGTTGTCGCGCAGATCATCAGACAGCACCGTGATCGCGTCGGCAGCTCGATAGCTGATCCGCTCGAGGGCGGTGGCTGCTCGGATCACCCAACGATTCGTGATCGCGCCCGTGTCGATCGCAGCGTCGGGAAACACATCTTGGATGTTGAACACCAGCGGCGCACGTCGCAACGATGCCGCGATTCGGCCGGTGAGCCCAAGGGTGAGCGGCGGAGACATCGCGATCACGGCGTCGGCACGTCGGAACCATCCTCCGGCACGCACGGCCTGCAACCCGGCCAACGCCGAGTAGCCGACGAAGCCGGCTGCGCGGCGTACGAGGTTCGACTTGTCGTCGCCCGGGAACGGGTGCACCCGGGTGATCGACCCCCACGATGTCTGTTCGACGCGAACCCAGTCTCCGGTCCAGCCGGGCTCGATCGCATGTCGCCGATACCAGGGCAGCGCAGTGACGACGTGCACCTCGTGACCGAGTTCGACGAGTTCGTGTACGAGGCGTGTCATCACCGTGCCGGTCGGTGCGTTGTCCGGCGCGAAGTGCGGGCAGATCACCACGATCGGTCGGCGCGATGCCTCCTGGCGGGGCCTGGCTCGCAGCCGTCTCATGCCAACGCCTGCCGGTACGCGGCAGCAAGCGCTGCGCCCGACTGCTCGACGGTGAAATCCGCTCGTCGGCGACGGCCCGCGGCGATCAGTTCTGTACGTCGCATCGCGACCTGGTCGAGCGCCGTGGACCACGCATCGGCGGAGCGCTCGAGCACGATGCCCGCGTCGCCGATCACCTCTGCGACCGCTGGTTGATCTGCTGCGATCACGGGCGTACCGAGTGCCATGGCTTCGACGACCGGCGCACCAAAGCCTTCGTACTCACTGGGAAAGACCATCGCATCAGCGAGTGCGATCAGCCCGTCTCGGTGCGCGGCAGGAACCCGGCCGGTCCGCACGACGCGTCCGTCGAGGCCGAGCGCAGCGACCTGGGACGCGACTTCGCGCTCGGCGTGTCCGGCACCACCCATCAGCACGAGCCGGAGCGACGGGTCCTGCCAGTGGCGGGCCATCACGTCGAGCAGGAACCTGTGACCCTTGTGCGGGTGCGTAATCGCCGGGAACACCAACACCGGCCCGTCTCCGAGCCCGTACGCACCCCGCAGTTCGGACTCGGTGGGAGCATCGGCGCCGATCTCGGCTTCCACGCCGTGAGGAACGACCATGACGCGGTCCGGGTCCACGCCGAACTCATCGATCACGGTCGACCTCACCCATTCGGTCGGCGTCGCCACGACTGCGGACCGCTTGATCGATCGCGGCACCACAGCGCGGAGGTAGCGCAGCTTGTTGCGCGAGTGGTACGCCGGATGCGTGAGGTACTGCAGGTCGTGAATCGTCAGCACGATCGGACGGGCACCGACAGCTGGCGTGGTGCCTCCGCCGTGGTGCACGAGCGCTGACCGCCGTGTCCGGCGACGCAGCCACAGATGCTCGGCCAGGACCCGCCGGGACCGCTCGCGACCGGTGATTCCGAGCACCACCATCGGGTAGCTGTCGACCAGTTCGGGGTGAGCCCGAGCGAAGGAGTTCACGACGTACAGGGTGGGTCGGAACTCGTTCGGTTGCGCTGCGAGACCGAGCAGTTGGCGCACCAGGTACTCCTCCGAACCGCCGACTTCACCCGGAACGCACCACAGCAGGTTGACGCCGATGTCGAGCTGCTCGCTCATCTGGCCCCCTCCTCCCCAGTCGCCTGAACGTTCGGTGCACCACTGCCCGGCACGAGTTCGCGGTACACCGCAATGGTCCGATCGGCGGCGACGTCCCAACCCAACTCGGCCGCACGACGCAGACCCTGTCCCGACAGGTCGGATCGACGGTCGAATGCTGTGTCGATGCCCGACGCGATCGATTCGACGTCCAGGGGGTCGACGAGCACCGCAGCGCCCCCGGCGACCTCCTCGGTCGATGTTCCTGCGCTCGTGACCACAGGGGTGCCCTGCACCATTGCTTCCGCAACCGGCAGACCGAACCCCTCGCGTTCACTCGGATACGCGAACACCGATGCTGCGGCGTACAGCGCCATGAGTTCGCTGTCGGGTACGAATCCGAGGAACCGGACATCCACGCCGTCGGGTTCGACTGTGTCACCCCACCCGGCGGCTCCGGCGACGACCAGCGTCTGCTTGGTGGCACGACGGGCCATTGCTGCGACCAGCCGTTGCAGGTTCTTGCGCGGCTCGAGCGTGCCGACGAACAACACGAACTCGTCGGGCAGCCGGTGGTTCCGACGGAGTCGTTCGACGGAGAACGGTGTCGCCACGTGCGGGTCGACGCCGAGCGGAACGAGCCGCAAACGAGATTCGTGCAGGCCGGCTGCTCTGCAGTCGTCGAACGTTGCTCGGCTGGGGCACAGGATCCGGTCCGCCCGGCGACGAATCACCTCGAGGCTGCGAGTCATGATTCGCACGCCGTGCTTGGAGAACTTGTCGGGGTCGTGCATGAAGGCCAGGTCGTGCAAGGTCACGACCAGCGGTGCATTCGTGGCACACGGAACCAGCCCGGTGGCATGGGCGACATCGATCGGCCCGGTCACCGACTCGACTCGCGGCCACCGAAGGCGCGTCCAGGACTCGTACAGCAGCGGGCGCGCCAGCGGCAGCATGGCGACCGTGCCCACCGGCCGGAACTCGGCCGGCGGTACGACCGCATGACGACCGGCGACCTGGTGCAACCGGACCTCGCTGCGCCGCTCGAGTTCAGCAGCGATCTTGAGCGCAGCGCGCGCCGTCCCCCCGGGAACGGTGTGCCAGCACTGTTCGAGTGTGTAGGCCACGCGCATCGCAGGCGACTCGGCAACGGGTGTTCCCACGCCGCCATTGTCGCATGCCCGGAGCACGACCGAAGAGGATCACACAGGACCGATCTCGACCCGGTCGCCCCACGGTCGTCGACCAGTAGCCTCAGCGCCATGTTCCGCCTTGGCTGCCGGCCACTGCTCGTCTCGGAAGCACGGGCCAGGTGTCATCGATGACCGACGCCCCATTCGACATCCCACGCCACGCGCCCTTCGACGCAGATCACTGGTCCGGCCGATCGGTGGTCGTGACCGGAGGTGCCGGATTCCTCGGGCGGCGCGTCGTCGCACTGCTCGAGTCCGCAGGTGCGACCGTCGCCGCACCACGCAGCAACGACTTCGATCTCACCGTTCCGGGCCAAGCCGAACGATTGCTCGCCGAGCATCGGCCGACCGAGGTGTTCCATCTCGCTGCGCAGGTCGGCGGAATCGGCTACAACCTGGCACAGCCCGCACCGCTGTACCTGGCCAACCTGCTGATGGGAACCCACATCATCGAAGCCGCGCGCCACGCCGGCACCGACAACACCATCCTTGTCGGCACCGTGTGTTCGTATCCGAAGTTCACGCCGGTCCCCTTCGCCGAGGCCGAGCTGTGGAATGGCTATCCCGAGGAGAGCAATGCCCCGTACGGCATCGCGAAGAAGGCCCATCTGATCCACGCGCAGGTCAACGCCGAGCAGTACGGGCAACGGTTCGCCTATCTCATTCCGACGAACCTCTACGGACCAGGCGACAAGTTCCATCCGTCGGTGTCCCATGTCATCCCGGCGCTGATCAAGAAGTGTGTCGAGGCCGCCGAGTCGGGCGCAAGCCACGTCGACGTGTGGGGTACCGGGTCGGCGTCGCGCGAGTACCTGTTCGTCGACGACGCGGCACGAGCGATCGTGTGCGCCGGCCAGATGACGGCCGAGGATGGGCCGCTCGAGCCGATCAACCTCGGTGCCGACCGGGAAGTCACCATCAAGGAAACCGTCGAGACCATCGCCCGGCTCGTCGGTTTCGACGGCGAACTCCGATGGGATCCGTCCAAGCCCGACGGGCAACCGCGCCGTGGCGTCGACGGCTCGCGGGCCAACGAGCTCTTCGGATGGACGCCCGACGTCACGTTCGACGCAGGGCTTCGTGCGACCATCGACTGGTACCTCGCCAACCGTTCCGAAGCCGAGCGCGACCCACACGCCTGAGGCTCTGACGGACACCGGGGCCGCCCGGGTGCGGTGCGCAGGAGGCGCCTCCCGAGTGGATCAGCGGTCCGAGACGACTCCTGCGGCAAGAGCGGCGTCGCGATAGGCCGCAGCGAGCGAGTCGGTGGTCTCATGCGCGTTGAGCCCGCTCGGGTTGGGAACCACCCACAGCCGTGCACCTTCGAACGCTTCGGGCTGCTCGCCCATCAGCGCCTTCGGACGCTGGAACGCCGACCGGTAGGCGGTGATGCCGGCGACCGCAACGACGGTCGGACCGAGCCGAGCCACGAGTTCACGAAGCCGCTCACCACCGGAGCGGAGTTCGTGGGTGGTGAGCTCCGACGCCTTGGCGGTTGCGCGGTGCGCGATGTTCGAGATGCCGAGGCCACGCTCCAAGAAGGCAGCCCGGTCGCCATCGCTCATGCCGACGCCCCGGTCGATCGGGCGCTCGATGATCCCTGCGGCGAGCAACGCCGGGTAGAACCGATTGCCGGGATGAGCGAAATGTGTCTGCGTGGCAGCGGTCCACAATCCGGGATTGATGCCGACGAAGAGCAACCGCACGTCGTCACTCACGAGGTCGGGCACGGTCGCTCCGACGAACGCTGTGAGCTCGGCCCGGCTGAATCCCATCGTCGGCGTCGGTGCGAGGGCGGGGCTGCTCAGCTCAGGCGGGCAACGAGTTCGGCAAGCGGTGCGCGGAAGTCGCGCAGCGGCGCGTGGCCGAGCGAGCGCCATGCTGCGTTGTCCAACACGCTGTTCGCGGGGCGGGGCGCCGGGCGTGGTGGGTCGAGGTCCGCCGTCGAGATCGGTGTCACCCCTCCGCGATCGTGGCCCGCTGCTTCGAGGATGTCGGCGACGAACTCGTACCAGGAGACCGGTCCGGCGTTCGTGAGATGGAACGTGCCGGCGCGCCGTTCGACCGCCAGGGTCCGCAGCGCCGGAGCGAGGTCGGCGGTGAACGTCGGGCACCCACGCTGGTCGTCGACGAACGCGAGCGGCGTGTCGCCACCGGCGAGCCGCAGAATCAGCTTGACCATGTTGTTGCCGTGCTCACCGCACACCCACGAGGTCCGAACCACTGCAGCGGCATCGCCCGCTGCGATCTCACCGGCAAGCTTCGTACGGCCGTAGACCGATTGCGGGTTGGTCGCATCGGTCTCGACGTAGGGCCGATCGAGGGTTCCGTCGAACACGTAGTCGGTGCTCACCTGGACGAGGTGCGCCTCCACGGCGTCGCACGCTGATCGCAGGTTTCCGACTGCGGTGGCATTGACGGCCGTGGCACCATCGACATCGGTCTCGCAGGCATCGACGGCCGTGTAGGCAGCGGCGTTGATGACCACATCGGGACGGACGTCGGCGAGCAGCGCAGCGACAGCGCGGGCGTCGGTGATGTCGATGACCGAGCGATCAGCGGCGGTGACATCGTCTCCAGCGGCCGAACAGTGCGCAACGAGGTCGACACCGAGTTGACCTCCGGCACCAGTGATCAGTACTCGCATCGAGTCACTCCGGGTCCGTGGTGACTGGCGCCGGCAGCGGCCCGATGCCGCGGAAATAGTCGAGGATCGACTCCGACGGTTCGTTGAGGCGCAGGACCGACTTGCCGTTGAAGTCTTCGCCACGGACATCGAGTTGATAGGTCGCCAACCCAGTCGAGAACGCCTTGCGAAGCGTTCCAGCAGCGCTGATCGGATCGAGCCCGTTGTCGATCCGGACCGAACTGCTGACCGATGAGATCAGGTCAGAGGCCAGGAAAGGGTCAGACTGCAGCTTGTTGAGGGTCGCGCTGACCGTCGTCGAGATGAAGGCCTGCTGCCGCTTGATCCGTCCGAGATCGGCCGTGGGGTCCTTGCGCCAATCGCCGTCGCGAAACTCTTCGTAGTTCCGGCTCCGGGCGTAGGCCAACGCCTGGACACCGTCGAGCCGGTTGCACCCCGGCTCCTGTGCCAATCCGGATGCCTCGTCGCGCGTGACGTACTCGAAGCAGATCGTCGTACCGCCGACGGAATCGACCAGATCCTTGAATCCGAAGAAGTCGATGTCGACGACGTGGTTGATCGGGATCCCGAATTCTTGTGTGATCGTCGCGGCCAGCACGTCAGCGCCGTCGTTGTAGGCCGAGTTGATGCGATCCTGCTGCCCAGATCCAGCGATCGTGACGAGCAGATCACGCGGGAAGCTCATCAGCGCCGCTCCGTTGCCATCCTTCTCCTGACGGAGAATCATGATCGTGTCGCTGCGTCGACCCTGCACGGTGTCGGTCCCGCCGATGCCGCCGAAGTCGGGCGAGTTCGGATCAGAGCCCTCGCGGGAATCCGACCCGATGAGCAGGTAGTTCACTGCCGGACCATCGACCGCAACAAGGATGTCGTCGAGGCCCTCGATCCGCTCGACGTCGGCGGTTCGCTGGTTGGCTGCTCTGATCACTCCGCCCGCTCCGGCGGCGCCCACGATCAACGCGAACAGCAACGCCAGCGGCGCCGAACTCCGACGACGGGCCCGCTGTGGAGCGTCGACGTATTGGCCGCCGCCCGTGTGCTGTTCCATCGGAGCGACGATAACGCCCCGTCGGCGCGACCCCGTTGCAGCGTCCGAGATCGGTCAGTTTCCTGGGCGAAGATGCACAACGTCACCGACATCGAAGACTCGCTCGACACCGCTGACCGAGCGCACCATGATCCGACCGTGAACATCGGTGGCGTGGGCCACGCCGTCGAAGGTCTCCTCGAGCGGAAGGTGGACTCGTACCCGCTGTCCGAGGGTCAGAAGCTCGTGGCGATAGATCTCGCCGAAGACCTCCCGATCAGCGGGCAACGCATCGAAGGCGTCGAGGATCGAGAGGAGCAGCACCGCCGGTTGTGCTCGGCAGATCTCCTCGGTCCGTGCGCCCTCCGGAGGCGCCCAGCCCACATTGACGCCAAAGCCGACGACCAGTCCGCCGGCCACCGTGCTGAGCCGCAGGGCGAGCACGCCGGCCAGTTTGCGGCCGTCGAACAGCACGTCGTTCGGCCACTTCAGACCCAGCGTTGCGAGCTGTTCCGGCGATGCTCTGGCCGGAGCCATCGCCGAACTGCTTGCGTGGTCAACATCGTTGGCGTGCAGGCTCCGGACCGCACGCACGATTGCGGCACCGACTCGTTGCAGCAGCTCCGTCGGGTGGCCCTGCGGATCGGCGAAGAACACCGAGGCGAGCAGGTTGCTTCCGGGCGGCGCGTCCCACCGCCGATCGAGACGCCCTCGACCCGCCGTCTGATGATCGGTTCGCAGCACCGAACGATCCGGTAGCCCTCCTCGTGTTGCAGCACGCAGCAGGTCGTCGTTCGTGCTCCCGGTCTCGGCAACGGTCGTGACGAGCCAGGAGCGGTGCCGGACGTGGCCCGGGTCCGGTCCATCCGGTTCGTCGATGCCTGGCGTGTGGCTCACGCCGCCTACATTGGCACCTGTGCTGAAGAAGATCCTGATCGCCAATCGCGGCGAAATCGCTGTCCGTGTCATCCGAGCCGCGCGCGAGATGGGAATCGCCACCGTTGCGGTGTACTCCGAACTCGACCGAGACGCGCTACATGTCCATCTCGCCGACGAGGCCTTCGCGCTCGGCGGGCAGTCCGCAGCCGAGAGCTACATCAACACCGACGCCATGCTCGACGCGATCGCCAAGAGCGGTGCCGACGCGGTCCACCCCGGGTACGGCTTCTTCTCCGAGAACGCGGACTTCGCCCGTGCAATCGCCGAGATGGGAGTCGAGTTCATCGGACCTCCCGCCACTGCGATGGACGAGATGAGCGACAAGGTCTCGAGCCGGCTCGCTGCGATCCGCGGCGGTGCTCCGGTCGTTCCCGGCACCACCGAGTTCGCCGAGGGTCCTGACGAGATCCGCGCCTTCGGCAACGAGCACGGCTGGCCGGCAGTGATCAAGGCCGCCTTCGGCGGCGGTGGGCGCGGCATGAAGGTGGTCGAGAGCGCCGACAAGGTCGACGACGCCTTTGCCAGCGCACAGCGCGAAGCCCTTGCCTTCTTCGGCCGCGACGAGGTCTATGTCGAGCGCTACCTCACGTGGCCGCGCCACGTCGAGATTCAACTCGTCGGCGACAAGCAGGGCAACTGCGTCTGGATCTCCAGCCGTGACTGCTCGGCACAGCGCCGCCACCAGAAGCTCATCGAAGAGGCGCCCGCACCAGAACTGGCCGAGGGTGTCGAGGAAGCAATGGGCGAGGCCGCCGTCAAAGCGGCCAAGGCCGTCGGCTACTACGGCGCAGGCACCGTCGAGTTCATCTATCAGGACGGCGAGTTCTTCTTCCTCGAGATGAACACCCGCCTGCAGGTCGAGCACTGCGTCAGTGAGATGATCACCGACATCGACCTCGTCGAGTGGCAGATCCGTGTCGCTGCCGGCGAAGAACTCCCGATGACCCAAGAAGAGGTCACCGCCGCTCGCCGCGGTCACTCGATCGAGATCCGGATCAACGCCGAGGACCCCGCCGAAGGAAAATTCCTCCCGTCTCCCGGCCCGATCACCAAGCTCGTACCGCCGGACGGCTTCGGTGTTCGCTTCGATTCCGGCTACTTGTCGGGCGACGAGATCAGTCAGTTCTACGACAACCTCGTCGGCAAGCTCGTCGTCTGGGGCCGCACGCGCGAGGTCGCCATTGCCCGAACGATCCGTGCACTCGAAGAACTCGTCGTCGAGGGCGTGGCGACCACCATCCCCGCCGATCTCGCGATCCTGCGCCATCCCGACTTCGCGGCGATGAACTTCTCGACCAAGTGGGTCGAACAGACCCTCGACCTGACCGGCGTCACCGGTCTGGCCGACACCGGCCCCGAACAGGAAGAAGGCGCCGAGCCCTTGATCAAGCGCTCGACCACCGTTGAGGTCAACGGCAAGCGATTCGATGTCGACATGTGGGTTCCCGAGGCGCCCGTCGGTGTCGCCGCTCCGGCTGCCAAGAAGAACAAGCGTGCTGCGTCGAGCGGTGGTGGTGGCGCCGCATCTGGGAGCGTCGAGGCGCCGATGCAGGGCACGATCGTCAAGCTGCTCGTCGAGGTCGGCGACACCGTCGAGGTCGGTGCGGGCATCGTCGTGCTCGAGGCCATGAAGATGGAGAATCAGATCAACGCCGAGAAGGCGGGCACGATCAAGGAACTCAAGGTCGCAGCCGGTGACACCGTCGGCGGCGGCGACATCCTCGCCGTCATCGAATAGTCATCACCGACGCTCCAGCATCGAAGCGCCATCACCGAAGCGCGGGCGTCACGGCGTCGTTGGGGATTCGGATTGGGCTCCGTCGCTGCCGGGCAACGGCGGATACAAGCGTCGCAGCTCCACACCGATGTGCGCGTAGCGGGTCAGGAAGACCCGTTCGTCGAGCCGTTTTCGACGCATCCACGACGTGACTTCGTCGTTCGACTTGCTTGCATTGCAGCTCCGACACGCGGGCACGATGTTGTCGAGTGTGTATCGCCCGCCCCGCGACAGCGCTTGCACGCAATCGCGCTGCATCGTCTCGGTCGGCTCGCGCCGGCAGTACGCGCAGCCGTTCCACAGATCTCGCATGGCAGCCCATTGCTCGTCGGTGAGGTCGTGTTCGACGCGGGCCATTCGTCGCTGACGTCTGCGTGACGCTCGTGCTCGCCTGGTCCGACTCACCGCCATGACATCGGAGCGTATTTGGAGGCTGGCGACCGGGCGGGGATGCGATACCTTGCGCACGTGTTCAGCAGGCTGGTCGATGCGCGGGCAAGGTTCCGATCGACGCTCACACAGGAGCAGTATCGCGGTGTCGTCGTCTTGGGATGGATCAGCACGCTGATCATCGCCGGGCTGACGATCACCGGCGTCTGGCAGTTCTTCGCCCACGAGGCCGATCCGGGCTGGTTCGACCACATCCGCGGGAGCGGCACCCGGCAGTCGACCTCGCCGTCGACCGGCGCCGCCGAGCTCCATGGTTTGTTCTCCACCGCTGCCGGTGCGCTGGCACTCATCGGGGGTGCCTGGTACGCCTACAAGATCATTCAGGACGTTCCGTGGATCGCGGTGCTCGGCGTGGCGTTCGCCATCGTCGGCTCGGTCAGCGGCTCGACGATCCGCTTCAACGCAGTACGTCTGGCCGGACGTACCTACGACGAGGCAGGGTCCGGGTATCTCCAGTTGTTCACGAGCGACGTCGACTTCGTGGTGACCGACCGCTTCGATTTCGGTCCGACGGCGATCCAGTTACTCACGCTGTTGCACGTGATGCTCCTGCCGACACTGGCCGCGATCGCCTGGTTCAGCATGCCCCAGCCCACGCCGGCCGAAGGCAGCGACACGGCTTCGTGACGCCCGTTCACCAGACATGCTGGTCGACCTCTCCGCTGTCGTTGCAGTGATGACCGGGCTCGCTCGGAAATCCGTAGCGGGTCTACTGGCGGATCTGCTGGCCTGCCAGAGCGAAGTCGAGTGCGAGGTGCGGATCGCCGGAGATCCGTCGACCTTCGAGGTCGGCGCTGATGTCCACGCTCGCCCGCGCCAGACGCGCGTTGCGTCGGCGCATCGCTGCAGTGAACTTCTTCGTGGTGGAATTCGTGATCAAGGTCATGGCGAAAACGCTATGGACGGAGCACCGTGCGTCCACCTTGCTCACCATGTTTCTCATCGCATTCAGCGGCAATTCGCTTGCCTTTCGTTAGTCTCAAGCACCTGTTACTAACGAAACGAGTTTGCGCACATGATCCTGCTCGACGACATCAACCGCGACCTCCTCGATCTCCTCCAAGTCGACGGACGGATGTCGTACAAAGATCTCGGCGAACGAATCGGGCTGACGGCGCCTGCAGTCGCTGAGCGCATCCGCAAACTCGAAGACCTCGGCGTCATCAGCGGCTACCGGGCTGTCGTGGACTACGACGCAATCGGGTTCCCGATCCTGTCGATCATCCGGCTCAAGGCCGCCATGCACTCCGAGGGAATCGACGCCAAGATCGCAGCGATCCCAAACGTAATCGAGGCGAGTCGCGTCACCGGCTCAGATTCCCACGTGATCCGCGCCAGACTGCGGCGGATGCTCGACCTCGAAGAACTGCTCAGCGATGTCTGGGAGCAAGGCGACACCATCACCAACATCGTGACCAGCTCGCCGGTCCCCCGTCGACCGATGAACCTGACAGCGACCAATGCAGGCCGCGAGGCCTGACGACGGCAGTGACCGGATGGCCGTGAATGGATGGCCGTGAATGGCGAGATCGCCCCGGTCATCCTCGTGATGCCTCCACGGTCGACCAAGCCGACGGGGTTCAGTGACATCCTCGACTCGCTGATCACCACGGTCGACGCGGCGTATCGGACGATCGACGAGCCGTCTGGCCGAGGACTCGGCGGATTCTCGGCGAGCGGTCGAGCCACTGCGCAGTCTGCCTTCACCGGAGACGCACGCTCCGCCGCTGTCGGGCTGTTCGCCGTCACCTGGCCCGACGCACTGGACGTCGAGATCCTCGACGGGATCAGTGACCGCACGGACCGGCCCGCGGTCTACGTGAACGTGGGTGATCGGGATCCACTGATGGGCCGGATCCCCGACATCGAGCGGACGCTCGGTGCGGTCTCGATCGACGTCACCGTCGAGATCGTGGCGGGCGGCCACAACGTGGACTTCGTGGCCGATCGGCTGCCCGCGTGGTCGCGCTGGTTCGACAGCGAACTGTCACCGGCGTGACGAACCGATTGGCTACTCCGCTACTCCGCTACTCCGCTGCTTCGGCGAGGGCTTCGCTGAGCGCGGGGTGCACGAGGATGCTCTCGACCAGATCGCTCACCGTGAGGCTCGCGGTCACGGCGACGGCGATCACCGAGATGAGTTCTGCAGCATGACGCCCGACGATTGATCCGCCGAGGATCTCGCCGGTGTTGGGGTCCGAGATGATCTTCACGAATCCGCGGGTGTCGCTGTTGATCATCGCTTTGGCAGTTGACGAGAACGGCACCTTGGTCACGCGGATCTTGCGGCCCGATGCGAACGCCTCGGCTTCGGCCAGTCCGACGTCGGCGATCTCGGGTTCGGTGAAGATCGCTGATGCCGCCTTGTCGTAGTCGAGATGACGATGGTTCCTGGTGTGCAGGCCCATCACGTGCTCGGCGACTTTGCGACCCTGGATCGATGCAACCGACGACAGGGGCAGCTTGCCGCTGATGTCCCCGGCGGCATAGATGTGGCCGACGTTGGTGACGCAGTGCTGGTTGATGTCGACGTAGCCCCAGTCGTTGACGTCCACGCCCGCGGTATCCAGACCGATGCCCGACGTGTTCGGCACCGAACCGATTGCAAGCACGGCGTGCGACGACTCGATCACTCGCCCGTCGTCACAGCGCACCACGACGGTGTCGCCAGACCCGGACCGTTCGATCGCTTCGGCTCGCGCACCCATCACCAGCTTGACTCCTCGACGCATGAATTCCTGTTCGAGTACTGCTGCGACTTCGGGATCCTTCCCCGGCAGCACCTGCTGTCGACTCACGACGAGGGTCACCTCGGCCCCGAACGAGGAGAACATGTGGACGAATTCCACGCCGGTCACGCCAGAGCCGACGACGGTCACGCTCTCGGGAAACACCGTCGGCGGGTAGCAGTCGCGCGTGGTCAAGATGCGATCTCCGTCGGGGTGACACCACTCGGGAATTCGGGGTTGGGAGCCGGTCGACACCAACGCCGAATCGAACTCGATGGTCTCGACACTCTCGACGCCGGTCGCGTCGGTCTGGGTGACCTGCATGGTGTTCGGACCCGTGAATCGTCCAGCGCCGCGCATGATCCGGACACCTTGACTCTCGAGGATCTCGGTGTTGTTGTCGCGCATGCGCGACTTGATGCTCTCGATGCGGTCGGTCAGACCTTCGACGTCGACTTCGGCGTTGTTCTTCTCGAGACCCATTCCTTCGAGCCGGTTCGAGAAGCTGATCGCTCCGCCGGTCGCGATCATCGTCTTGGACGGAATGCAGTCCCAGAGGTGGGCGGCGCCGCCGACGACATCACGTTCGACCATGGTGACCTCGGCGCCCATACGGGCCGCGTGTGTCGCGGCCATGTTGCCGGCGGGTCCGCCGCCGAGGATGACGAATCGTGTGCTCACACCCGGCAGGATACGTGGGCGACAGGGTCGTGGCGTCGATCAGTGATCGCCGACGTACAGACCGTCGTCGGCGAACATCGAACCCCGGGCGGTGTCACCACCGAGTTCGCCGACCTGTCCGCGATCCAGATTGGCGCAGTAGCGGCTCGGGTAGAGGCCGATGTCACGGCGTTCCCCGACCCATTCGAAGTGCATGCCGTCCGGTCGCAGGAAGTTGCCGCCCCATGCGAACCCGTGCTTGCGGAAGATGCGCACCGTTCGACAGTCCATGTCCGGCGGTTCGCAGCCCTGACAGGAGCCCTGCGTGTTCGTGTCGATCGCCATCCCCCAGGAGTGGCGGGACAAGAACCCGATACTGCTGTCCGGTGTCAGGCGGTTGAACCGTGGCACGAAGCAACCACCGAAGGTGTTCGCATCGGCGTAGTCGATCGTGCCGGCGAGGCCACTTGCGATCACCTCATCCATTGCGTCGGCGAGCGCAGCACGGGCGACTCGGTGACACCCGGTCTGGAGCCGGAGCTGACCGATGGAGCCCGCCGTGATGTTGGCCCGCCGCCACGCATCGTCGACGCTGACCGATCCCGAGGCATCGACCCGGTAGGCGAACTCGCCCAAGGCCGCTTTGGTACTGGCCATGCCCAAGGTCGCATCCGGGTCCGGTGGGTCCCAGCTGCGACGGAGCCGGACGATCGTGTTCACGAGTCCTTGGCGCGTGAGTTCTGACTCCAACTCGGCGCGGGAGTCGAAGCCCCACAGCACCATGCGACTCTCGCGGCTGACACCGAGACGATCACCCGCTTGCTCGGACAGCAGGAGTTCGGTGCCGCCGGTGATCTCGTCGGGCACCACGGAGGCAATCGTGAAGGCCAAGACCGTCCCGTCGGACGCGACGAGGTCGACGACATCGCCCGCCCGGGCACCGCGCAGCCCGGCGGTCTGTTCGCTCATCACAATGTCGGTTGATGTGAGTACCGCCGCCACGCTGGAACCCATCAGGTCCACGACGGCATCGAGCGGCAAGATCGTCGTCCCCATCGGAAAGGCATGGCCCGACGGTGCCTGCTGCACCGTCGCCGAGCCTCGCCGCACACGAAGCATGCCGGTGCTCGCCGCGCGACCGATCGCAGAGGTGCCCCCGGCGGCCTCGCTTGCTGCCGCCGCACGCGCTGCGACGTCCGCTCTCAGTGGGCCGACGTTGTACACGCTGACGACATCGACGCCGGGCCCCGACGCATCCGAGACACGCACCGCTGGCTCGAAGACCTCCGCTGGACCGACAACCGAGCCGTCACTTGCTGCAAGGACCGGGATGGCTCCGCCGACGGCGAGCACAGCAAGGGCCAGAGCCAGGTAGCGGGCAGGGGGGCGACGCACGGAGGCGAGGATACGAAGGTGCGGGCTTCCTATGGTGGCAGGCGACCGAAGTTTCGCTACGGTCATCGGACCGTGAGCGAGCAGACCGATCCCTCAGACCGCGAGGCGGAGCCGACTCCCATCGACGACGTGGCTCACGAGGCGGGCAACGCAGACGACGCCGCAACCGGAAGTGGGCTGGCTGCGGAGAAGCAGCGGCGGCTGGGCCTCGTCGATGCGGTGCGCGACGGCGGCGGCAACCCGTACCCCTACCGGTTCGACCGAACACACACCCTCGCCGAGATCCGCGACGGCTGGGGCCATCTCGAGCCCGGCATCGAGACCGAGGACGCGGTTGCAGCGGCGGGGCGAATCATGCTCAAGCGCGACTCCGGCAAGCTGGTCTTCGCAACGATCCGGGACCGTTCCGGCGAGGTGCAACTGTTCATCTCCAAGGCCGTGGTCGGCGACGATGCTTTCGCCGAGATCAAGAACCTCGACCTCGGCGACTGGGTCGGCGTCAACGGCACCGTGATGACCACCCGCAAGGGCGAATTGTCGGTCAAGCCAGACCGCGTCGAACTGCTGTCCAAGGCGCTCAGACCAATGCCGGACAAGTGGCACGGCCTGACCGACGTCGACACGCGATTCCGTCAGCGCTATGCCGACCTCATCGTCAACGACGACGCCCGCCGCAACTTCGAGATCCGCCACGAGACGGTCGCCAGCTTTCGCCGCACCCTCGCATCGCACGGGTTCATCGAAGTCGAGACACCCGTCCTGCACCCCGAGGTCGGTGGCGCCCACGCTCGCCCGTTCACGACACACCACAACACCCTCGACATGCAGCTCTTTCTGCGAATCGCGGTCGAGCTCTACCTGAAACGGCTGATCGTCGGCGGCATGGAGCGGGTCTATGAGATCGCCCGCACGTTCCGCAACGAGGGTGTCTCGACGCGTCACAACCCGGAGTTCACGATGATGGAGCTCTACCAGGCGTTCGGTGACTGGAACGACGTCATGGACATCAGCGAGGAACTCGTCACCAACGCTGCGCGTGATGCTCTCGGCACCACGACGATCGAAATCCGCGGCGAGCAGATCGATCTCGCCGACCCCTGGCCGCGCAAGCGGATGATCGACTACGCGTCCGACGCGACCGGCGTCGAACTGCATCCGTCGATGCCGGTTGCCGACGCCCGCAAGGTCGCGGCCGATCACGACGTGTTCGTCGAAGACCGATGGGGGGCCGGCAAGATCATCGAGGAACTGTTCGAAAAGACGTCGGAAGCGTTGATCGTCCGACCGACCTTCGTCACCGGGCATCCGACCGAGATCTCGCCGCTTGCGCGGGTCGACCGCAACGATCCGTTCCTCGCCGAACGATTTGAAATCTTCGTCGATGGCCGCGAGTTGGGCAACGGGTACTCCGAGCTCAATGACCCCGTCGAGCAACGAGCCCGATTCGAAGACGAACAGGCCGCCAGGGAGGCCGGCGACGACGAAGCTGGCAGCGTCGACGAGGACTACATCCGTGCACTCGAATACGGCATGCCACCGACCGGCGGCCTCGGCATCGGCATCGATCGACTGGCCATGCTGCTCGCCGGTGTCGACTCGATCAAGGAAGTCATCCTCTTCCCCACGCTGCGACCCGAAGCCCCCTGACCCGCCCACCACACCAGTCACGTTGGGGACAGGCACGAACGTGACGCAGCACTCCGAGAGACAGAGAAAGAGACAGCAATGACACGCATGGCATGGGGCGCTGGCCTCGCAACGATCGACTCGTCAGGCAACACGCTCGACACCTGGTATCGCTGGCTCGGCTGGGGTGAGTACGGGTCTGACCCGAGTGCTGATGGGGCGGGCGGCGACAGCGTCCACTGGAACCAGATCGAAGCACAGCTGGGTATGCGCGATCAGCGCGACGAGGTCCGCAACGTGACCATCCGGCCGGTCCGCATCTCTGTCGACGTCGACGAGAGCCCTGCTTCACCCGAGGACACGTACCTGCGTCTGCATCTGCTCTCGCATCGCCTCGCGGCGCCGCACACCTTGAACATGGACGGCACGTTCGGTGCGCTGAACAATGTCGCGTGGACCAACCTCGGCCCCGTTGCCGTCGCCGACCTCGACGACGTGCGGCTCAGGGTCAAGCTCGACGGCGGCGTGCTCAGCGTGCACGGCCTCGACAAGTTCCCGCGCATGACCGACTACGTCGTGCCGACCGGCGTCCGCATCGCCGATGCCGATCGCGTTCGTCTCGGGGCACATCTGGCCGAGGGCACGACGGTCATGCACGAAGGCTTCTGCAACTTCAACGCCGGCACACTCGGCACGTCGATGGTCGAGGGCCGCATCTCGTCCGGCGTCGTCGTCGGCAACGGCTCCGACATCGGCGGCGGAGCCTCGACGCAGGGCACCTTGTCAGGTGGTGGCACCGAGACCATCTCGATCGGCGAGCGCTGCCTGGTCGGCGCCAACGCCGGCATCGGCATCAGCCTCGGCGATGACTGTGTGGTCGAAGCCGGGCTCTACATCACGGGAGCAACCCCGTTGTTGACCCCCGACGGCGTGGTCAAGGCCCGGACGATCTCGGGGATCAGCGGCGTGCTCTTCATCCGCGACGGCCAGACCGGCCAGGTCATCGGACGACCTCGCAGCAAGAGCTGGGGCGAACTGAACAGCGAATTGCACTCCAACCAGTAGGAGTGAGTAGGAGTCAGGAGTCGCCAGGAGGCGCCAGCACCGGCCACACACTCATCCTTCGGTACCTTGGAACCGGGATGGTGTACGAATCGACTGACGTGGGGACCGCACAGCAGTTCGTCGGACGACGCTCAGAACTCGAGGTCATCGGCCGGTTGACCCCCCGATCGGTGCGATCTGGCCGCCGTCAGATCGCTGCCGGCAACCTCGTCGGCGAAACCGGCTCGACGCGTTCGCTCGTGACGATCGACGAGTTCGATGCAGCTACCCACGAAGCGCTCATCGACACCTTGGCTGCAGCGGGAAGCCCCGGCCTGGCGGCGACGGCGACCGAGCGGTACGTCGCCGCGATGGCCGACCTCGGCGTCGACGTCCCAGTGCCATCAGGAGCGCAGTGATGGCGAAAGACTCCGAGTTCGGTGATCCGGTCGAGATCGAAGCCGCCGGCCGGCTGGTGTCGATCACCAATCCGCACAAGCCGATGTTCCCGTCGGTCGGACCGAAGAAGCTCGAACGGACCAAGCTCGACCTGGCTCGCTACTACGTCTCGGTCGGCGATGCGATCATGCGGACGCTTGCCGACCGCCCCGTGCTGCTCGAGCGCTACCCAAACGGCGTTCGCGGCAAATCGTTCTTCCAGAAGCGGATTCCTGACTCGGCACCAGGGTGGCTGCACACGACCACCGTGCAAACAATCAACGGGACACCATCGCGTGCACTGGTCATTGCCGACCTCGCTCACGTGCTGTGGGCTGCCAACCAGGGGGTCCTCGGCCTGCACGTGTGGCCGTATCGCGCCACCGAGCCCGACGATGCCGACGAAATGCGAATCGATCTCGATCCGTCACCCGGCGTCACGTTCGACCAAGTCCGTGAATCAGCGGCGCACGTGCGAGACCATCTGGCTGAGCTCGGCATGATCGGCTTCGCCAAGACGACCGGGAGCAAGGGAATCCACGTCTACGTACGCGTCGAGCCGGGCTGGGATTCCTTCGCCGTCCGCGGTGCGGTCATCGCACTCGGTCGGGAGCTGTCGAGACGGTACCCCGACTTGATCACGGACAGGTGGTGGAAGGAAGAACGCGGCGAGCGCGTCTTCGTCGACTTCAACCAGAACGCTCCGCACAAGAACATGTTCGGCGCCTGGGGCGTTCGACCGCGCGTCGGCGCGCAGGTGTCGACGCCGTTCGGATGGGACGAACTCGAGACCATCGACCCCGAGACCTGCACGATCGACACCGTCGGGCACCGGCTCGCAGCGCACGGCGACCCGTGGGAACTGATGGACGATGCACCGTGCTCGATCGTTCCGCTCGTCGAACGATTCGCTGCCGATCTCGCCGATGGGATTCCGGATGCACCGTGGCCGCCCAACTACCCGAAGATGCCCAACGAGGCTCCACGCGTCCAACCCAGCAGGGCAAAGAAGTCCTGAGCGCAAGCCCTCTCCGAGTTCGTCGCTGCGGCGTTCGACGTTGCAGCGAACGACGTGCGGCAGCAAAGATGGCACCATGACCTCGTTCGACGTGTTCGCTTCCCTCGCTGCACGTCGCCGCACCTCGCTACTGATGGACGCGAACCGGCCCGTGGAGACTGCGCTCATCGAACAACTCTGCGACGTGGCCGCGTGGGCACCTAACCACAAACGCACCTGGCCATGGCGGTTCGCGAGCTTCACGGGTGACGGCCGCCGCCGACTCGGCGAGACAATGGCCGACGACATGGTCGACGCCGACTTCGGCGACGAGGTCAAACAAGCCAAGACCCGTCACAAGTATCTCCGGGCACCAGCGGCGCTCGTCGTCGGTTGCCGACCTCACCCGAACGAGACGCTGCACCTCGAGAATCGGGACGCCGTCGCAGCAGCAATCCAGAACCTTCTCCTCGGCGCCACCGCACTCGGTCTGGCGAGCTTCTGGTCGACGCCAGCGTTGACCCGGCCGCCGAGGGTCCTCGAATTGTGTGGCTTCGACCCCGAGGACCGTGCCATCGCGGTGATCTACCTCGGGTGGCCGGACGGCGAATGCGCCGCCCCGGCAAGGCCTGCGATCTCGATCTCCCACATCAACTGATTGAATGCTGCCGTGCCTGCGCCCGACACCGCCACCCAGACGATCGTCACCCTCGATCTCGAAGGAGTGTTGATCCCCGAGATCTGGATCGCTGTCGCCGAACGAACCGGCATCGAGGGCTTGACCCGCACGACCCGTGACGAACCCGACTACGACGTCCTGATGCGATATCGCCTCGACCTGCTTGCGGAGCACGGTCTCACGATGTCGCTGATCAGCGACGTGATCGCGGGCCTCGAACCGCTGCCGGGGGCCAAGAACTTCCTCGACGAGGTCCGGGCTCGAACACAGCTGATCATCTTGAGCGACACCTTCGAACAGTTCGCTCGGCCGTTCATGCAACAGCTCGGCTGGCCAGCGGTGATGTGTCACCGACTCGTCGTGGCCGACGACCGAATCACGGACTACCGACTCCGCCAGCAGGATCAGAAGCGCAAGGCCGTCCAAGCATTCCACGCGCTGAACTACCGAGTGATCGCGGCCGGCGACAGCTACAACGACACCACGATGCTCGCAGAAGCCGACGCCGGCTACCTGTTCCACGCTCCAACAAACGTGGTCGAGGAGTTTCCGCAGTTTCGCGCAATCGACGACTACGACGCGTTACTCGCAGCACTCTTCTCCCATCTCTGACCTGTGCGACCCAACCAGGGTTGACAAATGGTTGCGATTGACAAGCGCTTGCGGGTATCCTGTCAGCATGTCCGCGGTTGAAGACCTGACCTCCGATGTCCTCTCACGCACCGACGGCGACGTCGACCTCCTGCGTCGAGTGATCGACCAACTCGACCAGGAACTCGCATCGCGCCCGCTCGACCGAGTCGCTCGACTGTGGGATGTCTCTGCAACACAGCTCGGCCAGATGTTCGACGTGAGCCGCCAAGCTGCCACCACCTGGCTCCATGAGGGTCCGCCCGCAGCCCGAGCCGATCAGATCGCGCTCCTCGACCAATCGTCCAACCTGCTCGAGCAATGGATCAAACGCGAGCGGATTCCCGCCGTGGTCCGCAGGCCTGTCGAGCAGTTGGGCGGCCGATCGCGCCTCGACGTCGCCCTCGCAGGCGAGTTCGAGACATTGCGCGCCGAACTCCTCGACACGTTCGACGTGTCGCGCATCGCTCCGTGACGATTCACAGCAAGACACTCGAGCGGTTCGTGCAGTGATCGACATCCTGCTTCCTGACAGCCATGTCTGGCTGCGTGTCGTCCGTCCAGAGTACGCCAACCCTTTCGACATGGCGTTCGCGCGAGCCCAGGGAGGCAGATGGAACCCGCCCGCCTCGTGGCCGACGCTGTATCTCAACGAGGACATGGCCACGGTCCACGCCCAGGTACGCCACATGTTCGTCGACCGCGGCATCGATCCCGACGACCTCGACGACGACGCGCCTCTGCACTTGGCAGCGTGCACACTCCCCCGACGACAGCGGGTCGCTGACGCACACACGCCCGCCGGGCTCAAGCAGTTGGGTCTGCCATCCACCTACCCGCTCACTCGCCGGGGCAACCCCATCGGTCGAGGTGTCACGCAGACGATCGGAGTCACCGTGCATGGCGCAGGCCTGCGCGGCGTGTGGTGCACCTCGGCCGCGGGAATCGGTCGCGAGTTCGGCTGGTTCCCGGCGGCGCGGTCGATCGCAGTGCCCTCCTGGAGGCAGTCCAAACCATTCGGTCGTTGGCGGCACGCCCGACATCTCCACAGCGTCGTCTGACGACGCACGCGCCCGGCAACCGGCAACCGGCAACCTGCAACCTGCAACCTGGGTACCGGCTGCTCAGGGGGTGTACGTGCCGAACACCGCCCGCAGGCTGTCACTGATCTCGCCGAGGGTGCAGTCGGCGCGCAGGGCATCTTTGATGCTGTACAGCAGATTGTCACTGGTCTGCGCGGTGGCCGACACGTGGGCCAGTGCCGCCTCGACCGCTGCCGGGTCTCGGTTGGCCTTGTATCGCCGGAGACGAGCGACCTGACCCGGCTCGAGTTCCGGGTCGGTCGGAAACGTCGCCGGCTCTGGCTCATCGTCCATCGTGAACTTGTTGACTCCCACGATGGTGCGCTCGTCATCGTCGATCGACTTCGTGTACTGGTACGCCGAGTCCATGATCTCGTCCATCTGGAATCCCTGCTCGATCGCTGCGACTGCTCCGCCTTTGTCATCGATCGCCGCGATGTACTCCCAGGCGAGCTGCTCGACCTCGTCGGTGAGCGATTCGACCAGATACGACCCCGCCATCGGATCCGGCGTGTCGACGACGCCTGATTCGTAGCCGATGACCTGCTGGGTCCGCAACGCCATGCGAGCAGCATCTTCGGTCGGCAAGCTGAGCGCTTCGTCGAAACCGTTCGTGTGCAGTGACTGCGTCCCGCCCATCACCGCCGCCAACGCCTGCAGCGTCACGCGCATGATGTTGTTCATCGGCTGTTGGGCCGTGAGCGTCGAGCCGCCGGTCTGGGTGTGGAACCGCAGCATCGTGCTCTTCGGGTTCTTCGCATCGAAACGCTCGGTCATGATCGTGTGCCACATGCGGCGACTGGCTCTGAATTTGGCGATCTCTTCGAAGAAGTTGTTGTGACCGTTCCAGAAGAAGCTCAGCCGCGGTGCGAAGTCGTCGACATCGAGGCCCGCATCAACCGCGGCCTGCACGTAGGCGATCGCATTCGCCAAGGTGAAGGCAATCTCCTGCACCGCCGTCGAACCCGCCTCGCGGATGTGGTATCCGGAGATCGAGATGGTGTTCCAACTCGGCACGTGCTCGGAGCAGTATCCGAAGATGTCGGTGATGATCCGCATCGACGGCCGCGGTGGATAGATGTAGGTGCCCCTGGCGATGTACTCCTTGAGGAGGTCGTTCTGGATCGTGCCGTTGATCTGGTTCGACGGCACGCCGTTCTCCTCGGCGACCAGCTCGTACATCAGCAGCAGGATCGCCGCGGTCGAGTTGATGGTCATCGACGTCGAGACCTTGTCGAGCGGGATGTCGGCCAAGAGCAGCCGCATGTCCTCCATCGAGTCGATCGCCACCCCGACCTTGCCGACCTCGCCCTCGGCGCGACCGTGGTCGGAGTCGTACCCCATCTGCGTCGGTAGGTCGAATGCGCAGCTCAACCCGGTCTGGCCGGCGTCGAGCAGGAACTTGAATCGCTGGTTGGTCGATTCAGCGTTGCCGAACCCGGAGTATTGGCGCATCGTCCAAAGTCGGCCGGTGTACATCGAGGAGTACACACCTCGCGTATACGGCGCCGAGCCCGGGTCGCCGAGCCGAACAGCTGCATCCCATCCGGCGAGATCGGACTCGTCGTACAGCTTCTTGATCGGGATCCCGCTGTCGGTCTGCGGGAGCGTTGGGTCGTGTGGGGCGTCGGCCATGGCCTGATCGTACGCACCGGCTGTGGCCGTCTCCAGATCCGAACCCGAAGATCGCCGGGCGACGTCGATTCGGCGACGGCGGTCCACTACCACGGTCCACTACCTCGGTGCACTACCTCGGTGCAGCACCATCGACGACCGAGTGGCCTCCGCTCAGCGCTTCGAGCTCGGCACGGGCGCGACAAAGCCAGGTGCCGAAGCACCTGGCTTTGTCAAGTCGACGGTTGTCGACGGATCAGGCGGTACGACGTGAGCGTGACGCAACCGTCATCACGCCACCAGCACCGAGCAGCGAGGCTGCGATGAGGATCATCGTGCCGTTGCCATCAGAACCCGTGGTCGGCAGCAGAACGTTCGGGTCGACCGGAAGCGTGGTGGCCGGCGGGTAGTCGGACGGCGGGTAGTCAGCCGTGGCGGCGGCGGGCGCACCGAAGCCGACGATCGCAGCGGCCGAAACCAGTGCAGTGATGGTGATGTTCTTACGGTTCATGTCGATGTGCCTTTGCAGTGGTGGTTGGAGTTCGTCACGCACTCTAGGCGATCGCGCGCCAAGAAAGAAACCATTCGGAAACTGAATCTCATTTTTAGGAGTTGCGCATGGCCGTGGGTTGCTCCCAGAGGGTCGGTGCGAACGACCCCGAACCGTTACCGGGCAGGGAATACTCGACGACGATCGTCCGCTCCTGACCCGGAGCGAAGTCGGCAAAGACCTCGGTGGCGACCCATCCGTCCTCCGGCAGCGCACCGATCGGCTGGGCCACGCCATCCAGTGTCGTCGTGACCGGCTCGGACGGCCCGAACAGGGCGATGATCAGCCGGTGCGACCCGTCGGGGAGCCCGACCTCGTTGCCGATGACGTACTGAGGCAGACCGCTCTGTGGAGCGTCGTTGCGCAGGGTGACCTCCGCTCGCAGGTATCTGTCCCCGTCGCGTAGCACCTCGGTGACCACCGTGTCGCGCGAGATGAATCGATCGATCTTGTTCGCCGCCCCGTTGGTGGTGGCCATCGAGAATCCACCGTCTTCGGGATCCAGTGCCGGGAAGTCGCCCAGCAGACCCAACCCATCGAGGAAGCGTTGCTCAGCGGGATCTGTCGTCCAGAAGAGGAGCCTCCGCTCTTCGACCAGCGGGCCGATGTCAGACAGTAGCGCCGCCGGCTCGGGGAGGCTGCCCGACAGCAGCCCCTCAAGCGCCGCAGTCGAAAGCTCGGCGAGGGCGACCAGACGCGCGACCTGCCCACCCGGCAGCTCGTACTGGTCAGCCAGGATGAAGTCCGCGACGCCGTCGGTCGGAATCGGCTCGTCGAGCGCGCTCAGCTCGATCGGGTCGCCGTACGACGCGAGCGTTTCCATGACGAAGGGGTCCATCACGATGACGCCGTCGATCTCGGAGTCCGTTGCCTGCGCGTAGAGCCGCACGGCGGCATCGGCGACGGCCGGGAACGAAGCGGGAATCGTGAGGTTGGACCAGGTGTCCGGCCCGGAGAGCCCGCCGGGCGCCGTGGTCAGACCGAAGCGCCCGTACCGTTGCAACATCTCGGCGTCACAATCCGAACAGTCAGCGAGTTGCGTCGCCGCGTTCAGATCTTCGATGCGCGCGACCTCGCCCACCTCGACTCGCCCGTCAGTGACCTCGATCGTCGCCCAGGAGCCGGGGAATCCGCCGAGTCCGCGCGCCTCGGCCGGTGTCGTGAGCAGCACGAGGTACCGGCGCGGCGCAGTGCGGCCGAGAATCTGCGGGAGCAGGTCGACACTGTCGAGCACGCTGTCGATCTGGGCTGATCGACCGGACAGCCGCTCGTCGAACTCGGCGAGTCGGCTCCTGAACGGCGGCACGAGCCACGGGGACTGCGACTTCTCGAGCGCGTCGACGAATCGCCGGTACGAGCCGTCGACTCGGTCGACGGGATCGCGCGCATCTTCGAAGGCGTCGAGATCGATGGCTCCGTTGGTGATACTCAACCCGTCGATGTCGACCTCGTCCAGTGCGTTGCCGACTTCGGCGGTCAGACGCGCTCCTGCACCGACGAGTGATCGGGCGGCGCCGATGTTCTGCGCGAGCCCCGGCACGAGGCGCGCCGGCATGGTCAAGGGCCCGTCCAGGCCACGTTCGACCCTCCGGAGCCCTGCCGCTGTCTCGTCGATGAACTCGGCCGCTTCGGTCTCGTCGCCGGCTTCGAGCGCAGTGGCCCCGGCGCGTGCCAAAGCGGTCGCAGACTTCGCGTCGTCGCGGACGCCGAGTCCGGCGAGGCCGGCCATGGCCGCCGCAACGAGGACATAGACGCCGATCGCGATCACTATTTTCTGTGCTCGTCGACGGCTGAAGCGGTTGAATCGATCGCGGGCGACGAACAGCAGACCGATCGACACGAGACAGCCGATGAGCGTCGACAGACCGCTGTCGTTGCCGATGTCCAGGCGCGCGAGCGCGTTGAGCGCGCACCCGGCAACGATGACCCCGACGAGGTCGGACTGCCCGCCGAGAACGCTCTGGAGCTGCTGCACGATGTTGCGGGAGCCGAGAGAGCCGCCAGAGCCGGCGGAACTGATCGGCGTCGCGTCCGGTGTGAGTGCCCCGACGATGAGGCCGACCACCCCGAAGGCAGCGCCGATCGGGTTCAAGGCGAGCGCCGCACCGAGTCCGGCTGCGCCCGTACGAGCCCACCATGGTCCCGCTGCAGCGACTCGGACGAGCATTGCGCCGCCGACGACGAGCAGCAGGAGATCGAACCACCGGGTTCCGGTCGGAGCGACGCCGCTGACGGCCACCAGGACGGCGAATCCTGCAGCGATGACCCAGAGCACACGACTGCGGCGGTCGTCTCTGCCTGATCGGTTCGCGTCGTCGTCAAGCATCACCAAGCTGAGATCACCGTCTGGGAAGCGCAACTGGTCACGACGGCCCAGGCTATCCAGGCGCTCGACGGTCGTCAGTGCGCGGCGATCACTGCCACTTCCATCAGCCACTGCGGCTGGGCGAGGGCCGAGACGGTCACGAGCACGCTCGCCGCCCGATGGTCTCCGAGGACGCGGTCGCGAGCCGCCATCACCTCGCCGAGCGGTTCGCCGGCGACGACATAGGTGGCGACCGACACGATGTCGCCCGCAGTCATCGCTGCGTCGTCGAGCATGGCGGAGATGTTCTCCCAGACCACGTTTGCCTGGGCGCCGACGTCGTCCGGGCACGAACCGTCGGGTGCGGTGGGCACGACGCCAGAGGTGTGCAGCCAGCGCGTGGGCTGTTCCACGAGGACGGCGTGGGCGTAGTTCGCAGCGGGTGGGGCGATCGTCGACGGGTTGATGTTTCTCTGCACCAGCACACTGTCGCGCGCGCTGTCGCTCCAACTGGTGTTGCGTCCCGCGTCGACGCGGCCAGACTGCTGCGGTGGAGAACCATCACGCCACGGTCGGTCCGGTCTCCAGGTGGCTCAGCACGGCACAACCCGAGGCGCTGTTCGTGCTCTCGGCCGTCGCCCAGTACCTCGGCGCGGCCATTGCGGTCCTGCTGTTCGACTGGAACGGTGATGGCATCGAGCCGCAGACCGTCGCCTGGTTCCGGATCATCGGCGCCGCCATTGCACTGCTCGCCGTGTCCCGAGGGTGGCGCTCGGGATGGACACGCCGCCAGTTGATCGGCGTCGCGATCTTCGGCATCACCACCGCACTGATGAACATCTGCTTCTACCTCGCGATCGATCGCATCGATCTCGGCAAGGGTGTCACCATCGAGTTCATCGGCCCGATCGCCGTCGCCGCAGCAACGACGAGATCGGCCCGCAACGGCGTGGCGCTCGCGTTTGCGATCGTCGGCGTCGTCGTACTCGGCGGATCCGAGATCGACGACAACCTCGATGGCCTGGTCTTCATCCTGCTCGCCTCTGCGCTCTGGGCTGCGTACATCGTCGCCGGTTCGCGGGTGGCGAACGTCGATCGTGGGGTCGCCGGTCTCGGGCTCGGGTTGTGCATCGGCGCTGTCGTCACGACGCCCATCGGAGCGCCGTGGAGCGGGCCCGTCTGGGTGTCTCCCACGCTGCTCGGCCTGTGTCTCGTCGTCGGAATCTTCTCCAACGCGATCGGCTACGGCATCGATCAGTTCACGATGCGGCGGATACCCATCCGCCGGTTCTCGCTGCTCCTCGCGCTGCTCCCCGTGACCGGTTCGCTGATCGGCTGGATCGCGCTCGATCAGCGTCCATCCACGATCGACGTGATCGGCATCGCCCTCGTTCTCGTCGGAGTCGCCGTGCAGGAGCGCGACGAGATCGAGCGAGTCGAGCGAGTGGTTCGCACCGAACCGGCGTGAAAACCGTCCCCCTCGCACCCCTGCCTCGCATGTCCGCCTGATACCGGTCTGGACAGGCTGAGTACAGTGGAAATCATGACGAACACGATCGACTCGAAGCTGTCCGAACTCGAAGCGTTGGCCACCGCTCCGGTCGACGATCTCGAAGCCGAGCGGCTCAAGCGCAAGCAACGTCTCGCGTGCGGTCTGCGCACGATGGGCCGTCTGCATCTCGCCGAAGGCGTACCAGGGCACGTGACGGTGCGTGATCCCGAGCACCTCGATCGCTTCTGGGTCAACCCGTTCGGCACGAACTTCAAGTTGATGACCGTGAGCGACCTGATCTGCGTCGACCACGACGGCAACGTCGTCGAGGGAGACGGCCCACTCAACCAGGCAGCGTTCGCCATCCACGGCCAGATCCACCAGGCCCGTCCCGACGTCATCGCCGCAGCGCACTCGCATTCCATGTACGGCAAGACGTTCTCGTCGCTCGGCAAGCCGCTCAAGATGATCACGCAGGACTCGACGATGTTCTACAACGACGTTGCGCTCTGCAACGACGGCAGCGGCGCCGTGGTGCTCTCCGAGGAGGTCGGCAAGGCGATGGCCGAGGCGCTCGGCTCGAAGAAGTGCATGATCCACCAGAACCATGGCCTGATCACCACGGGCGGGTCCGTCGATGCCGCCGTGTGGTGGTTCATCGCCCTCGAGCGAGCCTGCCAGAGTCAACTCGTCGCCGAAGCCGCCGGAACCCCGATCGAGATTCCCGAGGCGTTCTGCGAGGACGGCTGGAAGTCCCAGGGCAGTGACATCGCCGGCTGGTTCCAGTTCCAACCGTTTTGGGATGAGTTGGTCGCACGCGAACCCGAATTCCTCACCTGAGACGACACGGAGCACCATGAGCATCGGCCCCGATGCCTCTGCGGATCGCCCATCGCGGCTTCGCCGGCTCATCTTTGATGTCATGTGTCTCGCGGCGGTGCTTGCGGCGTTATTCGCGCTGTCCCGTCTCGGCGAGAACGGTTCACCCTGGTGGTTGCTTCTCGTCGTGCTCGGCGTCGTCGCCGTCTTCCTGCATTTGCTCGTCGCTCCGACTCGATGGCGCGAGCGGCGGGACCCGTCCAGGCGCACGGCGCGACAGGCCCACAGCGCGGCTCCACCCGGCACGCCGACGGACGACCCTGCACTTCGACCGGAGATCGTGCTCCGAGCGCTGCGCGACAAGCAGCGATGGCAACCGACCGGACGATGTCCGGGGACGATCGTCGAAGCCCTCCACCTGGGTGGCGGGACCGACACCACGGCGAACGTGTACCTCGTCGTCGACGTCGAGCGTGCCGGGCGGATCGAACGCATCGCCACCGGAGAATCGGTCAACCTCGCCCATCTCGGCCGGTTGTCCGGCCCGGTGACCGTCTTGGTCGACGACGCCCACCCGCGCCGCATCGGCATCGACTGGTCGACGCCAGCGGGACCCGGCTGACCGCACGCCAACTCAGAAAGTGTCAGATTCTCGGGCCACCGTGCTCTGGACTGACATGAGCAACTTCACCGACCCCATCCACCACAACTACAGGACAACGGCCCGCCGCCGCTCCCGTCGTGCTCGAAACCTTGGTGCGGCTGTGGCAATCGCCGCACTCGTCGGATCCGCGTGTTCCGGTTCCGCCGACGAGGCCAGCAGTGCTGACGTCGCCGGCGTTCCGGCCGAGTTCGACGCACCGATTGGGGGATTCGACGCCGACGTCGACGTCGAAACAACGGGCGTCGAGCCGACCCCGGCTCCGATCACCGTCGCGAACCCCGGCGAGGTGCCCGCACCGCAGCCGACCACGACCATCGACGACACGATCAACAGCAGCAACAGCAACACTGGCACGACCGGCACCACCGCTACGCCCGCACCCACACCCGACCCACCACCCGCACCCATACCCGACCCACCACCTGCACCCACACCGGACCCTCCTCCTGCACCCACACCCGACCCACCGGCCCCGGGTCCCACACCCGACCCGCCGATCGCTCCGGCATCGGGCATCGACCAGCTGACCGCCGTCGTCGCCACGGGCATCGACGGCGTGGCGGTTGCAGCGTGCCCCGGACCAGCAGCGCCGCTGGGCATCCAAGCCGTGACCTCGGTCGACTTCGACGCGACCGGTGACGGCTCGGCCGACGACGACGCTCAACTCGGCAACGACGGCCAGACCTGGCTGCTCGAACTGGACATCTCCGGCGGACCGAACTCCCGAATCGAGCTCGGCCCGATGAACGGCGCTACTCAGAGCATCATCGGCGCCGTACAGCTCGAGGGCGATGCGCACCGCACGCTCGTCGTCAGAGAACAGATCCCGGGCAAGGCGTATTCGATCGTTTCGTTCTACGGCATCGGGACGAACGGATGCCTTGATGCTGGCGCTGTCAGCAGTGTCCTCAACGGCTTCACCGGCACGGTGTGGCACTCGCTGGTCTGCGTCGGTGACAGCGCCCGAGCGAACTACTACGCAATCACCGAGACCAACGATCCGAAGGTCTTCGATGCAACGTTCACGAGGATCGAAGGCAATGGCGCTCACACCGTGTTGTGGGATGGCACCCTCGAGTCCGACCACGAGATCGTGATCGGTCGGGGAACCAATCTCTGCACCCATCTGATGCCCTGACCCCAGCGCGGGCCGGCTCAATCAACACCTCGTGACGCTTCGAGCATTGCGAGGTGTTGTCGCGTCCTGCCCCCGTCCCACTGGCGACAGCTGCAACAGATCTGACTTCCTCGCAGAAAGCTGCAAGACACGGAGGAGCGGAACCTCTGGACTCACATGAGCTACTCCAACAACTTCATCAACTCCATCAACTTCAACTGCAAGGTCCAGCGCTCGAGCAAGCGGGGCGTGCGTTTCGGTGCACTGCTTGCCACCGTCGCCCTGGCGGCCAGCGCCTGTAGCGGGTCCGAACCCGTCGACGGTGTCGACGTCCCCGGCTCCGCAGCGACACCGTTGGTCGTCGACCCCACTGCAGCCGAGACGCCGATCACGGCCAGCGAGGTACCGCCGCCACCAGTCCCGGTCGCCGCAAGCGATTCCACTCTGACCACAGACCCCCCGCCGATCTCCACCCCGCTTCCGACACCGGACCCCACGCCCAGTCCGCCGCCGGCCCCACCCGCACCGGCGCCCGATCCCACACCCGGCCCCGGCCCGCAGACCCCGCCTCCGCCGCCGGCGCCGACACCCGACCCCGATCCCACTCCGAATCCCGATCCGGCGAACAGCATCAATGACCTCGGCATCACCGCCGGAGGCTTCACGGGTGTCGGCGTCGAGCTCGTCAACCCGTGCGCCGCCTACACCGGGAGCACCGACCGCCTCTACCCGACCACCAGCGCTTTCGACGCACTCGGTGACGGCACCGCCGACGACCAGATGACCGTGTTCTTCGACGGAACCGATTGGATCCTCGAAGTCGACGTCGCCGGTGGACATACCTCGTACATGCAGCTCGACGGCTACGACGACAATGCGGTCCATTCCATTCTGGGACCCGTCCGATTCGCCGACAATGCCCACCAAGACACCGTCGTCGCTCACCGGGCGTCGAACGACGCCTTGTCGCTCGTGTCCCTCTACAGGCTCGACGACGATGACTGTCTCTCAACTGGCGAAGCGTTCTACTACGGCGGAAAGGGATCGACGACCTGGTACTCACTGACCTGTGACGACGATGGCAGCAGCGTCGCAGCTGTTCGGATCAGTGCCGCTGGCACCTCGGGCTCCTTCAACGTCGAAGTCGTCCCATACTTGGCCGATGGCACGCACGGCTACTCCGAGAACACCGTTCGTTCCGCCACCGACCCACTCGTGCTCAACCGGGGCAACAACACCTGCCCCGGGCTCCTGAGCTGATTCGTGCGGTCACCGTTGAAGGCGTGTGGATGTTGCGCAGTCTGTGCGCAACATCCACACGCCTTCGCTGCGCGATGACGCAGTTCGTTCGAACTCCTCGGATGACGCGCGCTACATTTTGTCGATCGCAAACCGTTTCAACCACGCCGGACAGTCGGCGGCCTCGGGCCTGTCGCCGCCCGGCGATATCGATCGGCTTGCCGCGCTCTATTCCCTTGATCTGATCCAGGGTCGTCCGTCAGAGCGCTTCGATCGGATCTCGCGCCTTGCGAGCCGGGCGCTGGGCACGCCGATTGCTCTGATCACGCTGCTCGACGACGAGGAACAGTTCTTCTGCTCAGCGGTCGGCACGGAGACCACGGGCACCAGCCGCGCCGACTCGTTCTGCACGCACGCTGTCACCGGCGCCGATCCGGTGATGGTCGTTGCCGACACCCACGTCGACGACCGATTCATCGGCAATCCTCTGGTCACGGACGATCCATACGTTCGGTTCTACGCCGGCGCTCCGATCTCGGTGGCCGGGCACCGTGTCGGGACGCTGTGCGTGCTCGACGTCGTACCCCGCACGATGTCCGCAGAAGACCTCGAAACACTGCGCGACCTCGCGGACATCGTCGAACAAGAACTTCGCCACACGAGTGAGGCCCACACCGACGACTTGACCGGTCTCGCGAATCGGCGTGCCTTCGAAGCGGCAGCCGAACGATTCGTCGCACTCGGCCAACGTCGATCCGAGCCGGTAAGCGTGGTGTACGCCGACGTCAACGGACTCAAGCTCGTCAACGACACCAACGGTCACGTTTACGGAGACGCCCTGCTCCGACGATCAGCCCACGTGCTCACGACGAGTACCTCACGCGCCGACATCGTGGCCCGACTCAGCGGTGACGAGTTCGCCGTACTGCTCTATGGCAGCGATCCGGCCGGAGCCGCAGCGATCATCGGCAAGATCGAGCAGACCATCGCCATCAGCAACGAACTCGAGCCAGGCGACACACCGATGTCGATCGCCTTCGGCGCCGCCACGCTCCGGGACGGCGACGATGTCTCCTCGATGGTCGAGCGCGCCGATGCTGCGATGTACGAGTCGAAGCGTCGACGTCGTCTGCGACGATCGACACCGTGACGGTCGCGTCTGCAGTGTTGAGGTCAGTGTGCTGCAGACAATCCCGGTGCGCAGAGGCCGTCGAGTTCCATGATCTCGATGCGATCCCGATTCGCGTAGGTGACCTCGTTGTCCGGATTCGGCTTCAGATTGAAGACTCGGAACTCCATGTCGCTTGTATCGACGGTCAGGATGCGCCCGATCAACGACTCACCCAGACCCAAGATGACCTTGATGGTCTCGAGAGCCTGGATCGAACCGATGATGCCGGGCAGCACGCCGAGCACACCGGCCTCGGCGCAACTCGGAGCCAACTCGGCCGGAGGCGGCTCGGGCACCATGTCGCGATACGTCGGCCCGGCGGTCGGGTGGAACACGCTGACCATGCCCTCGAAACGGAAGATCGATCCGTGCACGACCGGAATGCCGAGCTTCACACTGGCGTCGTTGAGCAGATAGCGGCTCGGGAAGTTGTCGGCACCATCGACGACGACGTCATAGCCCTCGAGGATGTCCATGATGTTCGACGCATCGAGGCGAGTGTCGTAGGTGACGACGTCGACGTCGGGGTTGAGCATCGTGAGTGTCTTTTTCGCTGAATCGACCTTGCGGTCGCCGATGCGGTCGATGTTGTGCAGGATCTGGCGCTGCAGGTTGGACGAGTCGACGTCGTCCATGTCGACGATCCCCAGCGTGCCGACACCGGCTGCAGCCAGGTACAGCGCAGCGGGCGAGCCCAGCCCGCCGGCACCGAGCAAGAGCACCTTCGCGTCGAGCAGCTTGGTCTGGCCAGCGACACCGACTTCGGGAAGCAGCAGGTGCCGCTTGTACCGGTTGGTCTGCTCAGGGGTCAGGGTGACGGGCTTGCGCCAGTCACGGCCCTCATCCTTCCAGCGTCCGTAGCCGCCATCCATCGACACGACGGCGGTGTAGCCGAGTTCCTGCAGGGTTTTGGCGGCGAATGCGGATCGGACGCCACCTGCGCAATACGCCACGACCGGAGCGGTCTTGTCGATGACCCGGCTCTCGACCTGCGCTTCGAGGTGCCCGCGCGGAATGTGGATCGCATTCGCGAGCGCTCCCTCTTCGTATTCATCGGGCTCGCGGACGTCGAGCACGATGGCGCCTGCGGCGATCGCTGTGGCCGCACCCTCGGTGTCGACTTCGTTGATCTCGGACTTGGCTGCGGAGAGCAGATCTCGGAACGTTGCCATGTGAAAAGCCTATCGGTGAAAGGTGACCTGTTGAGTCGGGAATGAGCCCACGAGATGAAACCCGTCGCATCGAGGTGGTATTCCGCATGCGAAGGTGGTCGCCATGCCCACCGACCACTTCGCCGGCACTGCTGCCACCATGTATGACGCCGACCACGCTTCTCGCTTCACCGCCGAGGCGGTCGTGCCAGCGGTCGACTTCCTCACGGCGCTCGCCGCCGGTCGACCTGCGCTCGAGTTCGCGATCGGGACCGGGCGCATCGCTCTGCCACTCCAGGCTCGCGGCGTCGACGTCGACGGCATTGAGTTCTCCGCGGACATGCTCGAGCAGTTCGCCGCGAAGCCCGGAAGTGCGTCGATCACCACGGTGACCGGCGACATGGCCGATGCGACGACCGGGCGGACTTATGGCCTCGTCTACCTGGTGTTCAACACGATCGGGAACCTCATGACCCAGGAAGCGCAGGTCAATTGCTTCCGCAACGCAGCGCGCCACCTCGACGCCGGTGGGCATTTCGTCATCGAGTCGAACGTGCCGAATCTGCGGCGCTTGATTCCCGGCGCGACCGGCACCGTCTTCGACAGCACCGACGATCACGTGGGCGTCGACCACTACACCGATCTGGTCGAGCAGCAGGCCGTGTCGCGCCACTTCACCTTCGATGGCGATCCCGGCGAGGACCGAATCGGCGTCAACTCGGTGCGCTACGGAGAAACACCGTTCCGGTTCACCTGGCCGTCCGAACTGGACCTGATGGCGCAACTCGCCGGGCTCCACCGAGTCGAGCGATGGAGTGACTGGCACCGCAACGAGTTCACCGGCGAGAGCACTGCCCACATCTCGGTCTGGGCCAAGGGCTGATCCGACGACGGCGGAAACGGCCGGTTTCCTGATACACAAATACAGACCAAAGTGGTTGCTTCAGCGCTAAAAGTGATAACATCCGGCTGTCCTATCGTGTGACACAAGTCTGCACGGTCCCGATTGACGCCCCCCCCCGATCAGGCGGATTTCAAAATCCCATACCCCTAGGATTCTTTTGTGCTGAATTGCTCTTCCTCCCGACACTCGATGGACTCCGCAGTGAGCGAGCGTCCTGTGCAGAACTCGCGTTTATCCGGAAGCCTCCGGCGCCGCGGTTCAGTGCTCGCTGTGTTGGTGGCGATGGTCGCTGCCTTGCTGCCGCAGTTCGGGGCCGGTACGACGGTGTTCGCCGCCCTTTTCGAGCCGACGGAGTTCACCGTCGTGTCGGACCGCACGACGATCGTGCAGGGTTCACCGGTCACGATCGGGACGGAAGTTGACGGTTGCATCCCGGCTTCTGCCAATCCGGATGACACGTTCGAGCTCGGTCTGCCTGCCGTCCTCGCCGATTGGCCAGCGGGCTTCAATATCGACGATGCGGGCGGAACAATTTTTGTCGTGACCATTACGGGTGCTCCCGCGACCGCGGTCTTTACGCTGACGGCGTATGGGGCAGGACTGCAAAACGGGTGTTTCTCGGCAAACTTCGGTGCACGAGCTTCGGCCGCTGCTGAAGGCGAGTACCCGTTGGACTACACGCTCAACGGCACCCCCGTTCCGAACCCCCAGACGTTGACGGTCGGCCCCCCCGATCCGGACGAGATCCCCACCGAGCCCGCCAAGGTCGCCTTCTTCCGCATCGGTGGAGACCAGTGTCGTACCACCACCGACCGCTGCCTCAACTGGGTGTTCGCCACGCCGGGCGGCAACAACGGGTCGGTCAGCTTTGTTGATGTTGCCCAGCCTTCTTGGGCGTTCGAATGTGGCACGTTCCGCGTTCAGATTATCACCGTCGAAAATGGGGGGGAGACAGCTCAGACCATTCCGTTCGCAGACGTCGTCAGCGGCGACTCATGTTCGCCCACCGATGTCGCGTTCGACGTTGACACCACAGGTTTGGCAGACAACCAGTACATCAACGTCCGTGTGCAGGCGACCGCTACTGTCGCTGGCGGCGATGGCGGCATCACCTATGAGAATGCGGCCGAGGCCACCGTGAACGGCACGCCGTCCTCGATCAGCACGAGCGCTTCGTCGTCATACGTGGGTGGCATTGGTCAGGGAGACGGGATCCTCATCGAGAAGCGCGACTCAGCAGGGAACGACGCCGACACCGAGCAAGAGCAGGTCACCACCGATGATGGCAACGTCGACTTGGTCTTCACGATCCGAAACGTCGGTACCAACGATTTGAACGATGTGATCGTCTCCGACCTGGTCACCGAAGGCACCGCACTGGTGTCAGATCTAACGTGCGACTTCTCGGCTTTGGGCGGCCCGACGACGGGCACGACCTGGGATGGTCCTTTCGAATCCACCGATGCGTTCAACTGCACCGCCACGCTCTCAGGCGTTTCGGGACTCCACACGAATGTCGCAACGGTGACAGCGATTGGCAACGACGACGTCAGCGACGACGACCCGTTCAACGCGTTCACCGAGGTGCCCGACGTCCCGTCGGTCAGTGTTGGCGACTTCGTGTGGTTCGACACCAACGCCGACGGCCTCCAAGACGGCGAAGACGGCATCGAAGACGTCACCTTGACCCTCACCGGTCCTGACGGCATGCCCGTCACCGACATCTTCGGCAACCCAGTCGCTCCGACCACCACCGACGCCGACGGCCTCTACACCTTCGACAACCTGCCCGTCCTCGACGCAGACCAGTCCTACACCGTCACCGTCACCCCACCAGCCGGACTGATCCCAACCACCCCAGAAGTCGACCCCGCAAACGGTTCCTCAACCGACACCGCGACCTCAACCGGCCTCACCGAAGACGGCGAACGCGACCCCACCCTCGACTTCGGCTTCACCGAGGTGCCCGACGTCCCGTCGGTCAGTGTTGGCGACTTCGTGTTCATCGACACCAATGGTGACGGTGTGCAGGATGCGTCGGATGTGCCGGTTCCCGGCGCGACGTTGACGTTGACGGGCCCTGATGGGGAGACCGTCACCGATGTGCTCGGAAATCCGGTCGGCCCGGTGGTGACCGGTCCTGACGGTCTCTACAGCTTCGACAATCTGCCGGTGCTCGAAGCGGGGCAGTCCTACACCGTGACGATCGACCCGTCGACCGCACCGGTGCTGGCCGGGCTCACGCCCACACTCAGCGGTCAAGGCACCAGCGCGACCGACTCCTCGACGGGCTCAGCATCGTCGATCGAGCTTGTTGCTGACGGCGATCGTGACGACACGCTCGACTTCGGCTTCGTCCCGCTCAGTACCACGTTGCCCGCAACGGGTTCAGCACTCGGTTCGTTCCTGGCCGCCGCCTTCACTGCGCTGCTGTTGGGTCTCGCGACCGTCGCGTTCACTCGTCGACGCCGCACCCTCCAGATCGGGTAGGTCAGCGCCGCTGCTGCCGGCCGGACCAGAACTGATCCGACCACGGCGGAAACGGCCGGTTCTCTGTCCGAATCCTGCCAGCGTCGACCGGCCATGCATCGTTACGGTGCCGATGTGACCACGACCGCCGCGGGCCGAGAACGGCTCTTCCAACAATCAACAGCGGCCAACGAGGGCAGCTTCACCCCGCAGGACTGGGGTCTCTTCGTCGCTGTTGCAGCGATCTGGGGGTCGTCGTTCCTCCTGATCGACATCGGCCTCGACGCGTTCCCGCCAGGCCTGATCACGCTGGTTCGGGTCGGGTCGGGCGCAGCCGCGCTCTGGGCGTTGCCGCCGTCGATCTCCACACGGGTCGGCAAGCCGATCGCGGCGACCAAGATTGACCCCGGTGACCGACAACGGCTGCTCCTGCTGTCGGTGATCTGGGTCGCGATTCCGTTCACGCTGTTTCCGATCGCCGAACAGCACATCAACTCCTCAGTGACCGGGTTACTCAACGGGGCGACCCCGATCTTTGCAGCCACCGTCGCCGCGGTCCTGCTGCGCCAACGGGCACGAGGGCCGCTCCTGTTTGGCCTCGTCGTCGGTTTCGTCGGGATCGCGCTGATCAGCGCTCCGTCGATCAGCGACGGATCGAATCAGGCGTCGGGGGTGTTCATGGTGTTGGGCGCCACCGTGTGTTACGGCTTCGCCATTAACCTCGCTGCACCACTCCAGCAGAAGTACGGGTCGCTGCCGCTGATGGCCCGCATGCTGGCCCTCGCGACGCTGTGGACACTCCCCTACGGTCTGTGGGACATCGGCGAGGCCAACTGGCAGATCGGCCCGCTCATCGCGACCTTGGTGTTGGGTGTGTTCGGCACCGGAATCGCTTTCGCGATCATGGGCACGCTGGTCGGACGCGTCGGCTCGACGCGGGCGTCGTTCATCACCTACCTGATCCCCGTGGTGTCGCTGACGCTCGGCATCGTATTTCGTGGCGACACCGTTGCGCCGATCGCCGTCGTCGGCATCGCCCTCGTCATCGGCGGAGCATTCCTCGCCAGCCGCGCCCGCAGAGAGCAGCGCGCCGATGTCGATCAGGCGTCCGACGCTCGCGAGACGGGAGTCGGATAGCGCCAACGCACACGGATCTCACCGAGCCAGGACCGATCGAGTCAGTCTTGCGATGATGTCGCCAGCAGCGCGGGGAGCACGTCGCCGATCTGGCCGATCAGCAGGTGGTCGGCGAAGCGGTCCATCCCGGTCTCACCACCGTTCACGATCACGACCTTCGCACCGGCCGCTTTCGCACGCGGGACGCAATTCGCAGCGGGAAACACACTCAGGGTCGACCCGACCGCAAGCAACAGATCGCACTCTTCGCTGACCTGCAATGCACGGTCGATCACCTCGGGGACGAGCGCCTGCCCGAAGCTGATCGTGTCGCTCTTCAAGATCCCGCCGCACTCGAGACAAACAGGATCGGCGTCCCCGGCCCGGACACGGGCGAGGCTCTGATCCATCGGGCGGCGATCGTTGCACTCCCAGCACCGGGTGAACCACACGGTGCCGTGCACTTCGATCACCTTGCCCGGGACGTTCCCGGCCTTCTGGTGGAGCCCGTCGATGTTCTGCGTGATCAGCGCGTGCAATCGGCCTTGCCGCTCCAAGTCGACGATCGCACGATGTCCACCGTTCGGTTCGGCGGTCCAGGCGGGGGTGATCAGACGGTTCTGCCACGCTGCCTCGCGCACCGCTGGCTCGTGGAGATAGTGCTGCAGGTTCGACGCTTTCTCGGCAGCGGGGTTCTTCGTCCAGACACCGTTCGGTCCGCGGAAGTCGGGGATCCCCGAATCGGTCGAGATGCCCGCGCCGGTCAGTACGACGACCCGTTCAGCCTGCGACACGAGTTCGGCAGCCTCGGCAGTGGCCGCAAGAAGCGCGGGCGCCGAGGGCGAATCGGTATCGGGTTCAGCAGCCACAGACTGATCATGACCGATCCACCGACACCCCTGCCACTCACGCTCGAGTTCTACGATCGAGCGGACATGATGAAGACGAGAGCGAAACTCAACGATCGGCTCGCCGTCGAGCCCAATGCACCGACTGCAAAGAGCGTCGTTGATCCGCTGAGCGACGATTCGGTCACCGACGTCGCCGGTCTGGTTGCTCGCAACGGCCGCACCGACTCGACCGACTGGACGACCCGGAAGTGACCCCATGACTCCCAACATCGTGCTCATCAACTGCGACGACCTGGGCTACGGCGATCTCGGTTGCTACGGCTCAGAACTGCACGACACACCTGCGCTCGATGCACTCGCTGCCGACGGAGCACTCTTCACCGACTTCTACATGGCGTCACCCGTCTGCTCGCCGTCGCGTGCGTCGATGCTCACCGGGAGCTATCCGACGCGGATCGGCTTCGGTGGTCGCCCGATGGACAACATGGGCGTGCTCTTTCCGGGCCACGCCGTCGGGTTGCACCCCGACGAGATCACGATCGCGACCATGCTGAGCGAGGCGGGCTACGCGACACTCGCTGTCGGCAAGTGGCACTGCGGCGATCAGCCCGACTTTCTGCCGACCAACCATGGATTCGACGAATGGTTCGGGCTGCCGTACAGCAACGACATGGGCCACCAGGTCCCCGCCGCTGGTCAACCGACGCTCGATGAGCTGAACGAAATGATCGCTGCTGCGGGCATCGACTTCACGCTGCAGTGGCCGCCTCTCCCGCTGATGGAGGGCACCGAACTGATCGAGTGCCAACCCGACCAGACATCGCTCACCCGGCGCTACGTCGAGCGTGCGACCCGGTTCATCGACGACCACCAGGATCAACCGTTCTTCCTCTACCTCGCCCACATGTACGTCCATGTCCCGATCTACGTCGAAGCGCACTTTCACGAGCAATCGCGCAATGGCGCCTACGGCGCTGCAGTCGCGAGTATCGACTGGGCAACGGCGGTGATCGTGGACGAGCTCGAACGGCTCGGCCTGAGCGACGACACGATCATCGTCTTCACCAGCGACAACGGAGCACTTTCGCCCGGACCCGACGGCGCCGGGAGCAACGCGCCGCTGCGCGCAGCGAAGGGCACCACGTGGGAAGGCGGTCAACGAGTGCCGTGCCTCATGCGCTGGCCGGGCCAGATCGCACCCGGCACCCGTGTCACCGACATGACCTCGGCACTCGATCTCCTCCCGACCTTCGCCACGATCACCGGTGCCACGGTGCCCGACGATCGAACGCTCGACGGCGCCGACATCTGTTCGCTCATCGGTGTGGATCGGTCCGAGGTCGAGCAAGTCGATCCCGACCGTTCGTTCTTCTACATCTCCGGAGCGAACATCGAAGCAATCCGGGTCGGCAAGTGGAAGCTGCACGTCCGCAAGCAGCGCGACGAGATGACCGAGTTGTACGACCTCACCGCCGACATCGGCGAATCGAACGACGTGTCCGAGCAGCACCCCGACATCGTGAGCGACCTGCTCGCCAGGATCGAAGCGGGTCGCGCCGACCTCGGCGACCAGGCCATGAAGATCGAGGGCGCCGGCACCCGTGAGATCGGCCGAGTCGACGACCCGGTCCCGCTCAGCTCGGTCGACCTCGATCACCCGGCCACCATTGCGGAATACGATCTGCCCCACCGCGGCTGATCAGGCGCTGAGCCTGCGATACTCGACTCGTGCTCCGCCGCTTCGCTCTCGTTGCGCTCGCACTCAGCGCCCTTGCGCCGGGCGCAGTCGCCGCACTTCCCGACAGGATCGACGGCACCGGCATCGAAAGGCTCGATGAGCCGAGTCGGGCCGCAGCACCGGCGGTGCGCGATGTCCAGTATCCCGTCGCTGCCGAGTGTGACCTCGACACTGTGCGGGCGCTCGCCACACGCCATCCCGACACTCGGCAACTGGTCGTGCTCGGCACCGACACGTTCGGCTCGACGATCGGCTCGGCCTTCGTCGCCGTGCAAGACCTCGGCGGGGAGTGGCACTGCCAGACCGACACGGTCACTGCCCGCTTCGGGCGATCCGGCACCCGCCCGCTCCTCGACCGGCGGTCGGGCGACGGCAGTACCCCGGCCGGTGTGTTCCCGCTCGGCGAGACCACTTCGTGGGACGGCCAGATCGTCAACGCATTCGGCAATCAGCCCGACCCGGGAGTCCACTCCCTCGTCGGCTACCGGTCGGTGCAGCCCGAAGACTGCTGGGGCGCCATCCCCGGCGACGCGAACTACAACAAGCTCGTCGACCTCCCCGGTTGCACGGGCCCCGACAATGAATGGCTCCAGCGCTTCGGCGACGTCTACTCCCACGCGGCGGTGATCGGCGCCAACATGGATCCGATCTCCGGCGACTCCGCTGACGAGGCCGATGTCGCGTACGCCGCGGCGATCTTTCTCCACCGCCACAGCTATGACTCGAACGGCTCGACCAGGACGACGAGTGGCTGCGTGTCGGTACCGATCGAAGAGTTGGCCGACATCGTCACCCGGCTCGACCCGACGCTCGATCCGCAGTTCGCGATCGGGCCCACCGGCTGGCTCCGCACCACCGCCTGAGTGCCCAGATCGTGCCAGGTACCATCTGTCACACCGGTGGGTAGCGTGGTCAGCCGTGTCTTCCGAGGTCGTGACCGAAGCAAGCAAGCGTCGAACGTTTGCCATCATCAGTCACCCCGACGCGGGCAAGACCACGCTGACCGAGAAGTTCCTGCTGTACGCAGGTGCGATCACCTCCGGGGGTGCCGTCAAGGCACACGAGGGTCGCCGGTCCGCCACGTCGGACTGGATGGACATGGAGCAGAAGCGTGGCATCTCGATCACGTCGACGGCGCTGAACTTCCCCTACCGGGATCATGAACTGAACCTGCTCGACACGCCAGGCCACCGAGACTTTTCCGAAGACACCTATCGCGTGCTGTCGGCAGTCGACGCCGTGGTGATGGTGCTCGACGCAGCAAAGGGTATCGAGCCCCAGACCCTGAAGCTGTTCGAGGTGTGCCGGTCGCGCAACCTCCCGGTGATCACGTTCCTCAACAAGCTTGATCGTCCGGGCATCGAACCACTCGAACTCCTCGACATGATCGAAGAGCAGATCGGCCTCCGTCCCACTCCGGCCACCTGGCCCGTCGGGTCGTTCGGTGATCTGCGCGGCGTGATCGACCGTCGCAACGACATCTTCACGCGCTTCACCCGCACGGCCCGTGGCTCGCAGATCGCACCCGAGGAAGACGTCTCCGCGGAGCGCGCTGCTGCAGAAGAGGGCAAGGAGTGGGACAAGGCCGCCGAAGAGAGCGGGCTGCTCAGCGCGATGGAAGCCGACGTCGACCTCCCGTCGTTCCTGGCCGGTCAGTCGACGCCCGTCTTCGCAGGTTCAGCGCTGACGAACTTTGGCGTCCGCCACCTCCTCGACGCAATCGTCGACCTCGCACCTGCGCCAACGGCCCGCCTCGACGTGAACGACGAGGCACGCCCGCTCGACTCGCCGGTGTCGGCCTTCGTGTTCAAGGTGCAGGCCAACATGGACAAGAACCACCGCGACCGCATCGCCTTCGCTCGCATCTGCTCTGGCAAGTTCGACCGCGGCATGGTGATGACCTGTGAGCGCACCGGCAAGCCGTTCGCCACCAAGTACGCATCGACCGTGTTCGGCGCAGAGCGAACCACGATCGACCAGGCCTTTCCCGGCGATGTGGTCGGCCTGGTCAACGCCACCGGACTCAACATCGGGGACTCGCTGTTCGACGAGACCGGCCCCAAGGTCAAGTTCCCGCCCATCCCCTCGTTCGCTCCTGAAGTATTTGCGACGGCCCGCCCGGTCGACACCGGTAAGTCCAAGCAGTTCCGCAAAGGTCTCGAACAGTTGAACGAAGAAGGCGTCGTCCAAGTCCTCAAGGACCCCGACTGGGGAGACGCCTCACCGGTACTGGCAGCCGTCGGCCAACTCCAGTTCGACGTGTTCGCCAACCGACTCGAGTTCGAGTTCAACGCCCCGATCGAGATCTCCCCGGCGCCTTACCAGGCGATCCGGGTGACCGACAAGGAGTCCGCCGACACGCTGCGCGAGAAACCCGGGGTTCGCATACTCGCCCGATTCAGCGGTGACATGGTCGCCCTGTTCGAGAACAAGTACGCACTGCAACGCATCGAGCAGAACGAACCCGAGCTCACCCTCGAACCCATCGTCGCGAGCTGATTCGCGATCAGCGTGGTCGGTCGCGGACGAGTTCGACGAAGGTCGTGCCGGCGTTCAGCTCGATCGGGGCACCGGTGACTCGGTCAATGAATGTGAACGACCCGTAGGCCGAGTCACGGAACCAGGTTCCCGGGATACTGATGCCGTTGCGGTGGATCACCGCTTCGCCGATACCGACCGTGATCGGGTTCGGCGACCGAGCGTCGACGGGTGACGGGGCATGGAACACCGACATCTCCACGACGTTGTCGACGGCGATCTGGTTGCCCGACACGGCGAGGTGGCGTCCGCCGTTCTGCGATCGAAGGTACTTGCCGGCGTCGGCGTCCCACTCCCAGTCGACGTCGACGCCGTCCATCGCGACACTGAAATTCGTCTCGGGAAGTGCGCCGATGTCTTCCGGCAGGGCCCATCCGGCACTGATTGCCCACAACGGCCGAGCCGGGCCGGCCGTCGTGGCGTTCTCGATTGCGCACGTCGGGTTGAGTTGCAGGTTGTGCGGAGCACGCCTGCTCGAGTTGCGGTTGTAGCAGGGGTTCGTCTGTGCGGTGAAGTCGACAAGGATGCCCGAGCGTGCCGCTGACTCGATCCAGTTCGTCACTCCCTGGTTGCCGCCGGACCACGCCAGGATCGGTCGGTTCATCGGCACGAGGATGTCGAGGTCGCCGGTTCGCGCCGACCTGACCGGCCCGACACGGTCGGGGAGGCGGGTGTGGAAGAGCGCCACGAACCGGGTGACACCTTCGACGTTCTCCTCGATGATGACGTCGGCCTGATCGAGGCCCCATTGCGGGCGCGCGCGAGAGAAGTTGTCGATCTTCGCAGCGACGATCGGCCGGCTCGTGACATCGTCTTCGGCAGGTTGTCCGGTCAGTGCCGCGATCCCATCGAGGGCGGGGAGCGGCTCGTACGGTTCCCAGATCGGTACGCCGTTCTCGAGGATCGTGGTCGGGACGGGAACCGTCGTCGTGGTGGTCGTGGTGGTGGTCGTGGTGGTCGTCGTCGGCCGCGTCGTGGTCGTGGCAGGCACTGTGGTGGTGGTCGTGGTCGCCGGCAACGTGGTCGAGGTCGTCGTGGTCGTCGAGGGAACCGAGATCGTCAGGGTGTCGGAGTCGCTGCCGCCCGACAGGCTGAACACAGCGACGACTGCGGCCCCGACACCCAGCAATGCGATCCCGCCGACGACAACGCGACGCCGGGCGTCATTCGGATCCGCCCCGCTCTCCACCGCATCGGACTCAATCGACTCGTCGGACATTGCGCAGAAGGTAGCTCCCACATCGCGTCGGGCTCGGTCATGGCTCGGATAACCGTCGTTGCCGCCATGACCGTCATCACCATCATGAACTGAGATCTCGGTGCGACCAGCCGTTCCCTTCGTGCGATCTGACCGCCCACTGCCTCAGTACCGGCTTCCCTCAGTTTCAGCGACGTCTCCCATCGAGGCGTCACGACGTTCTCACGGAGGCCCCGTGTCACTCGACTCGACCATGCCCAACACCCGCCCCCTCGTTCCTGTCCCCGCTCCGCGTTCACCCAGGCCCGATTCCCCGCACCCCGTTGCTGCTCCGCCCCCTCCACCAGCGCCATCCGCTCCACCCACTCCATCCGCTCCATCCGCTCCATCCGCTCCATCCGCTCCATCCGCTCCATCCGCTCCACCCAGGTCTGCTCCCCCTGCCTCCACCGGTCCCGCAGACACATCCAACGGGGGAGCGAGCGCCACTTCGAACGAGCCGACCACGACCATGACCGTACGACCGTGGATCGACCCCCTCGTCGACGAGCGCGGACACGACGCGCGATCGGCCTACGTCGAGACGTTCTGGCTGGGCGTGCTCGGCCCGACTGCGACGTGGCTGCTCCGACGCATCGCCAACGAGCTCGAAGCTCAACCCGACGGGTTCGAATTCGACCTCGCCTCGACCGCTGCGTCGATGGGGATGAGCTTCAAGTCGAGTCGATCCTCAGCATTCAGCAAGGCGCTCCAACGCTGCGTCATGTTCGGACTCGCCCATTCACTCCCCTGCGGAGGACTCGCCGTGCGGCGGCGCGTTCCGCCTGTTGCGCATCGCCATCTCCGCCGACTTCCAGCGGACCTGCAACTGCTGCACGACGAGTGGCAGTCGCGCGTGGTCACGCTCGAAGACCTCAGCCGAGCACACCGATTGGCCATGGTGATGCTCGAGGTCGGCGACGAACCGACCCTCGTCGAGCCCCAGCTCCGTGCGCTGGGCGTCGGATGGGCCGTGGCAGAACAGGTCGCGGACAACGCTCGACGCCTCGACGGCGAACACCCTGACGACGACCGGTGAGCTGGCCGCCCCGGGCACGCTGGTCCGAACGCCGCGCTGCGCTCAGGGTTCCGGGACCGCCGCTGCACTGATCTGCGGCGTGAGCCACTCGGCGACGAGCACTGCTCCATCACGCGTGAAGTGGCGGCCGTCCCAACGCACCGTGACGCCGTCGATCTCGTCGCGACACGATCGACCGGGGCAGATGAAATCACCGACGTCGACCGTCGAGACACTCGGGTGCGTCGCTGCCCACCGGTCGTAGAAGTCCGCCACCATGGCCTCGCGCTCCCCCAGCGGTTCATCCCATGCCGGGTCAGATCTCGGCGCCGAGGCGATCAAGAGCAACGGCACGCCGGCAGCACTGGCTTCGACGCGGAGGTCGTCGAGAAATGCGTCGAGCAGCGCGAAGTATTCAGGCGTCCCGAAACGAAACAATTCGTCGTCCACCCAGCGGTCTTCCACGTCGTTGCTCAGATGCACCGCCAGAACGTCGGCGGTGTCGAGCGCGTTGCTCACCTCGGTCCGCCAGTCGCCACAGAATCGCTCCATGGAGGCGTGGGTGTAGGCACCGTTCGGGTCGAGGATCGCCAGTTCTCCGGGCAGGAACGAGCAAGCGGGTTTCGCGATCGACACCACCTCGACGAGTTGCGGGTCGAATGTCGTCAGCGCAGCCGACCACGGGCTGAACTGCAACCCGACCGGTGACACCTCGCCACCGATGATGGTGTGCAGTACCGAGTCGCCGACCACAGCGACCCGCACAGGCTCGAGCGGTCCGGGGCCCGAGGTCACGGGTGTGGCGACCACCTCTTCGCCGTGGTTCGGCGCGACCGGGACGATCGCCGGGTCGACGTCGCGGTCGACATCTGGTGAGGAGGATGGGGCGGCGGAGGACACCGAGCGGATGCCCGCGTCGGGGACCGCGGTGGTGCCGACCAGCAGTGCAGTCACGGTCGCGATCGCCAGCACAGCCGGCGCACCGGCGCGACGGCCCCATCGTCGCCCCATCGCCCCCGTGCGGATGGGTTGCTCCACCAGGTGGTAGCTCGCTGCAGCAACGGTGAGCGACACCACCAGCCGCAGCAACGTCAGCGCCACTCCGTCGAGCCCTGTGCGCTGAGTGTCGAGAACAACCAGCACCGGCCAGTGCCACAGATACAGACCGTAGGAGAGCCTGCCGACGACGACGAGCGGGCGTACCGACGCCGCAGCGCGCATCGACGATGCCGATGCACACCCGACGACAACGGCACCAGCAGCGAGTGCGACGAGCAGGAAGCCGCCCTCGTGCAGCCAGCGCGCATCCTCCGCTCCCACGACTGCGATGACCACGAGACATGCGAGCCCGATCCACGCACCGACACGGAGGATTCGGCGATCAGTTGCCGGGCGCCCCATCAAGACGGTGCCGACGACGGCACCGACGAGGGTCGAGTGGGCTCGTGTGTCGGTTCCGAAATAGGTCCGCCCGATCGGCGCGCCGCCGACGCTCAACCACCACATCCATGCTGCGCTGGCCACGGCGAGCACGCCGGCGGCCAGGCCGAACCGTCTGCGGACCGATCCGGCCGGCCCCAGTGCCGCCGCGATGACGACGCCCGCGACCAGTACGAGGTACATCTGCTCCTCGATCGCGAGCGACCACACATGGCGAAGCGGCGAGGCCCCGGCGACGACGTCGGTGTAGGTCGTACCGTCGGCGACGAAGACCCAGTTCGAGACGTATCCCAAGGTCGCCAGCCCGTGTCGACGCAACCGCGACAGTTCCACCGCATCGGCCCACACCGCCGCGTACACAGCAATGGCGCACAGCAGCAGCAACAGCGCCGGCATCAGACGCCGCGCTCGGCGCACGAAGAAGCGCCCGACATCGATCGTCCCGCATGCCGTTCGCTCGCGCAGCAACAGCGAAGTGATCAAGAAGCCCGACAGGACGAAGAACACATCGACCCCGATGAAGCCACCGGGAAGCAGCGTCGGCTCGAAGTGATACACGACGACCGCACCGACAGCCAGCCCGCGCAGGCCGTCCAGACCAGGCATGTGTTCGAGCCCGATCGGCGATTGATGTCCGGACGGTCCAGACGGTCGAGCGGGAGGGACGGCGGTGAGCATCGAGACTGGTGACCTGGAGACCGGTGACCTGGAGACCGATGACATGCAGACCGGTGACCTGGAGACGAGTGACATTATGGTCAGCAGATGTCGCTCCGACCGATTCCGCTCGACACCGGTCGAGCATGGGTCGCCGCCATCGGTGCGGCTGCTGCCAATGGCATCGCCTTCGGCACCGCGTACACATTCGGCACGTTCTTCGAGTCCATGGCCGACGAATTCGGCAGCGAACGCGGCTCCACGGCGCTGCTGTTCGGCGTCACCCTGTTCTTCTTCTTCGGTCTGGGCGTGGTCTCGGGGCCGCTGTCGGACCGGTTCGGACACCATCGGATGCTGGCGATCGGCGGTGTTCTGTTCGTTGCCGGCATCGTGTCGACATCGCGGGTCGACGACATCACCCTGGGCTACGTCACGTACGGCGTCGGTGTCGGTCTCGGGGGCGGCTGCTTCGTCGCCCCACTGACCGCACTGGTCGGCCAACTCTTCGAGCGACGCCGCGCACTCGCCCTCGGGGTGGTCGCCACCGGCAACGGCATCGGCACCCTGGTCCTGTCACCGCTGTCGGAATCATTGATCGATGCCGGCGGCTGGCGCAGTGCATACCGCACGTTGGCGTTGATCGCCGGGGTCATCTTCGTGCTCGCATTCGTTGCGGTCCGGGTCCGATCGGAGCAGTTGGCCGCTCCGGCCAGATCGGCACCGGATGGCGTGTCGTACGACTTCGTGCGGACACCGGCCTTTCGCGCCCTGTTCGTGTCCGGGCTTCTCATGTCGATCGGTCTGTTCGTGGCGTTCGCATTCGTGGTGCCGTTCGCGACCGATGCCGGCATCAGCTCCAGTGGCGCCTCGCGTCTCGTCGCCGTGATCGGTTTGACGAGCATCGTCGGTCGGCTCGGTTTGACCAACCTGTCCCGTCAGCTCGGTGTCGTCGGCGTCTACCGCGGCGCACTCACCGTGCTGCCGGTCGCCTTCCTGATCTGGCTGGTCGCCGGAGGTTCGTACCCGTTACTCGTGCTGTTCGCGGCGGTCCTCGGCATCGCCTACGGCGGATTCGTCGCCATTGCCCCCGCAGTCATCATCGAGCAGGCCGGCGTCGAATCACTCGGACGCAAGATGGGTGTCGTCTTCCTCAGCTTCGGCCTCGGCGGTCTGATCGGCCCGCCGGCAGCCGGAGCAATCGCTGATGCGACCAGCGGCCGCACCGTACCGATCATCATCGCGATCGGAGTGCTCCTCGCCGCCGTCTGGAGCACCCGCCCCCTCGCCGCCACCTGAGTGACATCGGTCAGTCACATCGGGGACAGGCACGAACGTGACTCGTCACGTCGGTGCCTGTCCGTTTCGAGCATGACCGGGTTGTGATAGTGGCCTTGACCCGGAACCACCCGCCAGGCGTCGAACCCGGTCAGGAGCGCGCACGGCTCGGTGTGCAGATCGAGTTCGTACAGAGCACGTGTCGACGCGCATGCCACCGGCGGCGGTCCGATCGAGGTTCGGTGTCTGGCTGATGACCGATCCGTACGCCGAGATCGCATGTGCGGCGTGATCGTCGCTCACGACCTGAACCCAAGCTGTCCCCGATGGGGCTCAGGCGGTGTGGGCGTCGCCGTCGGCCGGCTTGGTGAAGTTGCAGGCGAGGTCGATCAGGAGTCGAGCACCGAAACCGCTGGCACCTTTGGCATGCACACCGTTGTCGCTCTGGTTCTCCATCGGGCCGGCGATGTCGAGGTGGGCATACGGGATGTCGCCGGTGAACTCGGTGAGGAAGATCGAGGCCGTGATCGTGCCGGCGTAGGGGCCGCCGATGTTGCGCATGTCAGCGACCACCGAGTCGAGCAGTTTGCGGTAGCGCTTGGTCTCCATCGGCAGCTGCCAGACGGGCTCGCCGACGTCGACGGCGCTGGTCTTGACCTGTTCGACGAAGTCCTGGTTGGTGCCGAGGACACAGGCGATGTCCGTGCCCAGTGCGCCGAGTGCCGACCCGGTGAGTGTGGCGATGTCGACGATGCCGTCGACACCTTCCTCGACGGCGAGCGAGAGACCGTCGGCGAGCACGAGGCGGCCTTCGGCGTCGGTGTTGTGGATCTCCACGGTCTTGCCGTTGCGCATGGTGAGCACGTCACCGAGCTTGAGTGCGTTGCCCGACGGCATGTTGTCGGTGCACATCAGCCAGGCAGTGACCTTGGCCTTGCACTTGAGCGCCTTGAGCGCCGACATCGCCGACAGGACTGCGCCGGCACCGGACATGTCCATCTTCATCGCGACGTGGCTCGGGTTGCTCGGCTTGAGGCTGATGCCGCCCGAGTCGTACATGACGCCCTTGCCGACCATTGCGAGGTGTGACGTCGGGTTCTTCGGTGAATAGGTGAGCTTGACCATGCGCGGCGGTTCGGTCGAGCCGCGGTTGACGCCGATCATGCCGCCGCACCCCATCGCCGTGAGTTGGTCCTTGTTGAACACTTCGACCTCGAGGCCGGTTGCCGCGCCGATCTCGACGGCCTTGAGCGCGATGTCCTTGGCGTTGAGTTCCGTCGGCGGCATGTTGGCGAGTTCGCGTGCGAGCGCCGCGGCGCCTGCGATCGTCGCACCGCGATCGGCGCCCTGCTGAGCGCCTTTCATTCGCTTGTCTGCGACGACCAAGGTCAGGTCGGTGAGTTTGGAGGCGATGCTCTCGTCGTTCTTCAACCCGATGTACCGGTAGGACCCGAGCAGTACGCCTTCGGTGACGGCCTGGCCGGCGGCTTTCGCATCGAGGTGATCGAGGTCCGCCAGGTTGATGGCCACGCTGCTGTGCTTGGCGACGGCGCGGGCGAAGTTGGCCGCTGCCGTGCGCACCGCTGAGATATCGATCGAGTCCGGGTCGCCCACGCCGATCGCGTACGCGACGCCGTCGCCATTCGGTACGGCGAGCATCTGGCCGACTTTGCCTTCGAAGTTGTTGGCCTCGAGGCCGGAGCGGTTGACGCCGAGTTGGCGCGCCACGGCGCCTTTCGACGCGACTGCATAGGCGACGGCGGTGGCTGCCTTCGGGACCGACTTGGCGGTGGAAACGGAAACGCTGGCGACGGACTGACTGGCATCGATCATGCACACAGTCTGCCCCAGACACACGAAACATCTTGGACCAGCAACCGACACTCAGTGTTCTCGCCGTTTTCGCGCTGTCTCCGACAAAGCGTGTTACCGTCCCCACCGAGGTTTGAGTGGCGCCAGTCACAATGACCTCACCACATGAAACCAACGCCGGCATTGGAGCCGGCAGCTCCAGGAGGAGACACATGATTCGTAGGGGGAATGCGCTCAAGCGCACCGCGGGTGTCGTCATGGCACTCGGACTCATCGCAACTGCTTGCTCATCGAGCGACGATGGCGACGATGGCAGCGATACGGGCGACAGTGTCGCCAGCGAAGACACCACGGCCGACGACACGTCGACCGACGACACCACAGCCGACGACACCACAGCCGACGACACCACAGCCGACGACACCACCGCCGACGACACCACCGCCGACGAGCCGGATGACACCGAAGTCGTCGAGTCGACCCAGTCGGAGGGTGGCAAGCTCGCCGCCGTCCAGGCTGCCGGCACGCTCGAGTGCGGCGGCAACGACACGCTGCCGGGCTTCGGCATCATCGATGCCGATGGCGCATTCAGCGGCTTCGACATCGACTTCTGCAAGGTCGTCGCCGCCGCAGTGCTCGGCGACTCCGAGGCGATCAACGTGACGCCACTTGTCGCGGCACAGCGTTTCCCGACGCTGCAGTCCGGTGAGATCGACGTGCTGATCCGCAACACGACGTGGACGGCGTCGCGCGATGGTGCCGAGCAGGCCAACTTCTTGCAGACCACGTTCTTCGACGGCCAAGGCTTCATGGTGCGGTCCGACAGCGGCATCGCGTCGCTCGAAGACGCCGCCAACACCACGATCTGCGTGCTCCAGGGCACCACGACGCTGTTGAACATGAACGCCGTGCTGGGCGATCGGGGAATCCCGTTCACGCCGCTCGAGTTCGAGTCGAACGATGAACTGCAACCGGCCTTCGTGGCCGAGCAGTGCGAGGTGTGGACCTCGGACGCTTCGCAGCTCGCTTCGTTCGCTGCGACGCTCGACGTCGACACGACGGTCCTGCCGGACATCATCTCGAAGGAGCCCTTGGGCCCCGTCGTCGCTGATGGTGACACCGAGTGGGCGCAGGTCGTCAACTGGGCCGTGATGGCGACCATCCAGGCTGAAGAGTTCGGCATCACGTCCGAGAACATCGACAGCTTCGCCGACAGCGAGGATTCGAGCATCCGCCGTTTCCTCGGTCTGGAGATCGAAGATGACGATGGCAACTCAGTCGTTGCCGAAGTCGGCCTGGGTCTGCCCACCGACTTTGCGTCGAACGTCATCAGCCAGGTCGGCAACTACGGCGAGATCTTCGAGCGAAACCTCGCGCCGCTCGGTCTCGAGCGTGGCCCGAACGCCCTGTGGACCGATGGCGGGCTCATGTACGTGCCCCCGTTCCGCTGATCATCTAGTTCCCATCTGAGGGGCCGGTCGCCGTAGCACTTCGGCGACCGGCCCTCCACTGGCTACATGCTCGAACGGCTCTTTCGACTCATCCTGGTCCTGGCGGTCCTCGCCGCGATCTACATCGCATTCTGGCGGACGCGCAAGGCGGCCTCAAGCAGTGCAGGCGGCCCGCCGCCATGGCGCGACACCAAGGTGCTCGTCATTGCCGCCCAAGTTGCAGCGGTCGGCGTCGTGCTGTCCGTCGGCGACTACCTCTGGTCCAACTTCCGGGCACAGACCGACGCCATTGGTCTCGAGCTCAATTTCGATTTCCTCGATCAACCGAGCGGCATCTCCATTGCGGACAATTCGCTCGATTCGAATTCCTCGATCCAGAACGCCCTCATCGCCGGCGTCAAGAACACCATTCTGATCTTCGTCGTCGGCATTCCGCTGGCGGTGCTCCTGGGCACGCTGATCGGTATCGCCCGTCTCTCGACCAACTGGCTACTCACCAAGATCGCCACCGTCTACGTCGAGTTCTTCCGCAACATCCCGACCCTGTTGGTCATCGTCTTCACGTGGCAGGCCCTACTGTTGGGCTTCCCTCGAGAGCAGGACTCCTGGCTGATCAGCGGCAGCTCGACGGTGGCCGAAAGCGGCCCTCCGACGCTCGAAGGTCTGTTCATCTTCAACAACAAGCGGTTCGCATTCCCGTCGATCGGCGGAGGTGAGAACTTCGGCGTCTTCCAGATCGTGATCCTCGTCGGCCTCATCGCCGCCGCCGCCGTGTGGATCTGGCGGACGCGTCACTTCGACGCCACCGGTACACCTCACCGCCGAGTGCTCTGGTCATTCATCACGCTGTTGATCATCGGCGTCATCGGCTACTTCGCCCTCGGCGGGCCGTTCGCGATCTCCCGCCCGCTGATCGACCAGCGCATCGCGTCGGGTGGCGTCAAGATGCAGATGCCATACGTCGCGGTGATGTTCGGACTCGTGCTGTACACCGCTTCGCACATCGCGGAGATCGTCCGCGGCTCGATCATGTCGGTCCCCAAGGGCCAGGTCGAGGCCGGCAATGCTCTCGCACTCTCGGGGTTCCAGCGTTACCGCTTCGTCGTGCTGCCGCAGGCGTTCAGGGTGGCGTTCCCGCCGCTCATCAACCAGTTCCTCAACTACACCAAGAACACGTCGCTCGCCATCGCCGTCGGGTTCGCCGAGACGACCGGCGTCATTCAGAACCTGTTCGGCCAGTCGCGGCCCGCACCCCAGCTGCTCCTGATTCTCATGTTGATCTACCTGGCCTTCTCGCTGATCCTGTCGGCAATCGGCAACCTCATCAACCGTCGACTCCAGATCGTGGGGAGGTGAGTCATGGTTTCCAGTGAATCCACGGCCGACTCGGTCTACCTCGGCTCCGAAATTACACAGGCGCTCGCTGCGGACCGCCCGCTGCATTCGGATCAGACTCCGGGTCAGTGGGTCAAGAACAACCTCTTCAGTTCGGCACTGAACACGATCATCACGTTCGTGTCGGCCGCACTGACCGTTTTCGTCCTGAACTACGGCATTCGGTGGGCGATCAACGTCGAGTGGGAGATCGTTCGGGCCAACCTCCGCAACTTCATGATCGGGCAGTACCCGAGAGACGAACTGTGGCGACCCTGGGCGGGCGGTCTCGCACTCGTGACGACGGTCGGTATCGGGACGGCGGGAATGGCTCGAAGTGCCTTCGAGAACGCGATCGAGAAGGGTCTCCCCACCGACAAGCCCACCTGGGGCGGGCTGCTCCGACGGTTCTGGCCGATCCTTGCCTTCATCGTCATCGTGCTGACGTTCACCCGCACGATCCAGCCGACACTCGGCGTCCTCGCCGGCCTCGTCTTGTTCGTCGTGGGCCGCTCGGTCGGATGGCAGCTCCCCGCCGGCCTGCGTCGGTTCTCCCCGCACGTCATCGGCATCGGCCTGGTGGCGTTGTCGACCATCATCGCAGGGTCCGGTGGGCTCGTGGCCGTCGTGGGCGGGCTCGTCACCGCACTGATCGTGTCGACGGCCGTCGGTGACCGCCTCGACCGAACGACGCTGTCCGGAAAGCTGGCGGCCGTGGCCATTCCGATCCTGGCCGGCGCTGTCGTCTGGTTCGTCATGACCTCGATCGACAGCTTCGGCTTCGGCTGGAAGGACTGGGGCGGACTCTACCTCACATTGTTCGTCACGGTCGCGGGGATCTCGACCGGCATGCCGCTCGGCATCCTGCTTGCGATCGGCCGCCGATCGCAGCTGCCGGTCATCAAGGCCTTCTGCGTCATGTTCATCGAGTTCGTCCGCGGCGTGCCCTTGATCTCGCTGCTGTTCTTCTCCGGCTTCATGCTGCCGCTGCTGTTCCCGCCCGAAGCGGGTATTCCCGACGGGACGACGAGAGCCATGATCGTCATCACCCTGTTCTCTGCGGCGTACATCGCAGAGATCGTACGTGGCGGTCTGCAAGCGGTGCCGAAGGGCCAGACCGAGGCTGCCCAGGCCCAGGGGTTGTCGGCAGGCAAGATCCAACGGCTCATCGTCATGCCGCAGGCGCTGCGAGCGGTGATCCCTGCCATGGTCGGCCAATTCATCTCGCTGTTCAAGGACACGTCCCTGCTGGCGATCATCGGTGTGGCCGAGTTCTTGCAGATCGCCACCATCGCCAACACCCAGCAGGACTTCTTGGGTAAGGGTCTCCAGCCCGTCACCTACGCATTCGTCGCCCTCGGATACTGGGCGTTCGCGTACACCATGTCGAAGGAGAGCCGTCGGCTCGAGACCCGACTCGGAGTGGGCACGCGATGATCATCAGTAGACCCGCCGTCCCCGCCCCCGCGGTCACGCAGAACGAAGGGAGTCGCCTGTGAGCGATACCACCATCAACGCCGACGCCACGCAGATTCTCGGAGGTGGCGACGCCATCATCGAACTGGAAGGCGTCGACAAACTGTTCGGCGACTTCCAAGCGCTCACCAACATCAACATGCGCGTCGGTTCCCAGGAGGTCGTCGTCGTCATCGGTCCATCGGGCTCCGGCAAGTCGACGCTGATCCGCTGCATCAATCGACTCGAACGTCACGACCGTGGGCGTATCTCCGTCGATGGCATCGAACTGTCCGACGACATCCGCAACATCCAAGAGATCCGCCGCGAGACCGGCATGGTTTTTCAGAGCTTCAACCTCTTCCCCCATCTGACGATCATCGACAACATCACGCTCGCTCCTCGCCAGGTCCGCAACGTCCCGAAGGGCGAAGCAGAGGCAACCGCGATGGAATTGCTCGAACGGGTCAAGATCCCCGAACAGGCCCAGAAGTACCCCGGGCAACTGTCAGGCGGTCAGCAGCAGCGTGTGGCCATCGCCCGCTCGTTGGCGATGAAGCCCAAAGTCCTGTTGTTCGACGAACCGACGTCGGCGCTCGATCCGGAGATGATCAAGGAAGTCCTCGACACCATGAAGGACCTCGCCACCGAGGGTATGACGATGATCTGTGTCACCCACGAGATGGGTTTCGCGCGCGAGGTCGCCGATCGTGTCGTGTTCATGGCCGACGGTCAGGTCGTCGAAGTCGGCACGCCCGAGCACTTCTTCGACAATCCTCAGGAAGAGCGCACCCAGCTCTTCTTGAGCCAGATCCTCTGACCGAAGCGTTTGCGTCACGATTTTGGCTGGCATTCCAGCCTTTCTGATACGCAAACGTTGTCGAGGGGACTCCTCCCCGTTCCGGCGAGACTTCTCGCCGTTCTAGATTGACCGCCATCGTCTCTGTCACCACTCGTCCCTTCCCGGGTCGCCTCCGTCACCTGCTCGTCGGTGTTGCGCTCATTGCCGTTGCGTCCTGCTCCGGGTCCGGCAGCGACAACGAGACCGCTCCCGTCGACAGCGAGACCGCTGCGACCACCGGGGAAGCCGGGACTGTCTCATCGTCCGACGACCAGGTTGCGTCGGCCAACGATCCGGTAGTGGACGACACCGAGCTGGCCAGCAGCGAGCCAGCAGACTCGACGACGACCAGCACCACGAGCAGCACGGCTGCACCCCACGAACGACGGAGCGCATGCGCTGAGCACGAGCTACCCGCACATCACCGGGAGCTTCAATGAGTCGTACCAGTACGGCCCCCGTCGGCAGTGGAACGGCGCCGTCGACGGTGAGTGGGTCGACTTGGCCGGCGACTTCCCGAACAACACGTCACTGATCAGCGCAAACGGCACCGTCGAGATCGCGTTGAACACGAGCGCCACCGATCCGGGCGACGACGACCTCGACGGCCCGAACCGAGGCACGAGCGTGGCCTATCGTGCAATCGGCGACGCCGACTGGACCGACCCCGACCTCTTCGTCTCCGGCCCGGGATCCGACCTCATCACCAACGTGGCGCCGACCGCAGACGGCTTCGTCGCCGTGGGGTATCGCACCGTGCGCAGCGCCTCCGGTGTGGAGACCTGGAGTCCGGTGGTTCGACGTTCACCACACAACCCCTGATCTTCGACAGGCCGCAGGACAGTTTTCCGAGCTATGCCGCCGAGATCGATGGGCGTACCTTCGTCGTGGGTACCGTTTGGACGCTCGGCGTGAACGCACTCACCCTCTGGGAAGTCGGCGAGGACGGCTCGACCGAACCGATCGACCTGGCGACCGCACCGAGCGGCTTGGACCTCGCCGTCACCGATGTGCTCGTCGACGGCAACGACCTGCTGGTAGCCGGCAACCTCACCGACGAGAACCGGATCTGGACCATTCAGCTCCCGGCGAGCTGAACGTCAG
>ENA-ORXT01000093-ORXT01000093.1-marine-metagenome-genome-assembly--contig:-NODE-93-length-137234-cov-28.240432_pt1 | contig 137234 bp, 131 predicted proteins | sample MGYA00237868_ERZ511482 | MGnify/ENA metagenome assembly ERZ511482 | reverse complement strand
CCGACGGCGACAACGCTCAAGAGCGCTCAACGCATCAGCCTCACCAGCCGCATCAACCGCGTCAAAGAACGGCTGCAGCAACAAATCAAAACGGTCACTCGCGAAACTGTCAGAGGGGGTCGCCAAACTCATCACCACACCACCTTTCGAACACGGCACTCAAGCCGCACGGGCCAACATTCAACTAAGGGGGAAGTGGAGATCACGAAGACCTCAATACGATGAAATATACAGAACATACGTTCGCTTGTCAAGCAAAACTTCGGCGATCTTGCAACCGTCCACACACGCCGGCCCCACAAACAGGGGTACGAGGAGGAGTTGCTCCGGATCCTGCATAGGACCGGGTCTGGTGCCGGGATGTTCACTATCCGCCTGGAATCCTATCCGCCTGGAATCGCTGTCGGTTCCCCAATCGCTGGTGGTGGTTCTCGTGGGCAGAACTGTGTCTGTGCGGTGAGGTCGTGGCATCCCCACCTGACAGTCCAAGGTTGTCCTGGGCAGTCGGGCAAAGGACCGGTTGTTACTGGCCACTGCATCTCAGACACGGTGTCTTCCAAGAAATCGTGCACGTTCCCGAGCCCAGAGACACCTCCACCCACCACGAACGCACGGTCGCCCGATTCAAGCATGACGATCGGCTCAACCAAGAAGTCCGAAAAGGGCATCTCAACCGGGTGCGGTCAGGCCAAAGCAGATGGTACGTGGCACCTGTTCCCTCTTCTACAAGCGTGACACAACCCAGCTCGCGATCAATAGTCACCGACCCCAGGAGGGCTGATGTCGAGACGTCGAGCACGGGCGGTTCAGTCAGTTCAGAGAACTCGATTCCCTTGTCCTCGAGCCACTGCCTGACCGAATAAATGACCAGCGGGCCGTAGGAGCCTGCCGCCGGCACCTCAACCAGCTGAGACCCATCGTCCCCCCGTGGCCGGGCGAAGTCAGGATCGACATCGCCGCCAACCTCAACGGTCGGCTGGACTACGGGAGAGGGCGGCTGCTCACCAATTTCAACAGCAACACCGCCAGACTCCCCACAGCCAACAGCGATGATGGCAAGAAGAAGCATTGCCAGACCTAGAGCACGTCGCAGGTTCATTGCAATGTCAAACCGCAGAGTGTCGTAGGCCACATGGCCGCGCCACTTGTTCATGACGCGCTGACCAGACCTCAACGTTAATGGTCCCACTGCTCCATGAAGCCTCGCCATGAGTCGACGATAGTTCTTGCCCAGATATCAAACCTATAAGTCGCCTATGACACGCTTCGCACCGAAGACGCTTCCTACTGACGCAGAGCGTGTGCATCGGTGTCGCCAAGCGCAGCCACCGCAGCCGGCGTTTCGATGCCGGAAATGAGATCTGCCGCAGCCACCGGCTGGCCCCAGGTGTGCTTGAGTGGCACCAGACCGGACCAGTGCGGACCCGTCAGGTCCTCGTCTTCGTCAATCGGATCTTCGGAGCGCACCTTCGCCGATGCCTCTGCGAGCGGCACAGCAAGCACCATCGTCCGCTTGAAGTCCGTGGCGCTGGGGAGGCGGGCGGTATCCCAAATGGGAGCGATGTGATCGTTGATCACCTTGAGCGTCGACATGTGTTCGTCGGGATCAGTGACAGCCGTTGCTGTTCCGCGAATCACAACCGATCGGTAGTTCATGGAATTGTGGAGTGGCGAACGTGCCACCACAAGCGCGTCCACGATGGTCACGGTGATGCACACATCCAACTCCCGCCCGGCTCGCAGCAGTGCGTTGGCCACTGCTCCGTGGATGTAGATCGTGTCTTCACGCACTCCGTAGGCCATTGGCAACACCAACGGCCCGTCGTCCGTCATCACACCCACATGCGCAACGACGCCCGCAGCCAGAATGTCCTTGATTGTCGCGTCGTCGTAGTCGGCGCGGTTGGCGCCACGACGCACCATGGTGCGGGCGGAAGGCGCTTGAGGGACGGCTGCATCAGACGGAGTATCAGACATGTCGGCGAGGCTATGCCCACTCCCCCACAGCGTCCAAAGCATTACCCGGGTCCAGGTGGCTCCGCTGGCCAACGGGCGGCCAGCCTCAATCCAGCACCGTCAACCCGTCAGCACCGTGACGGACCCTTCGTCTGCGTTGGAAACCCAGAGCTCGCCATTGATGGAAGCGATGCCCCCGCTGCTCGTGCCAAGGCTCTCCTCCTTCACAATCTCATAGGTGACCGGATCGATGGCCATCAAACGGCCACCCACAAGTTGCGTCACCCATATCAGACCGTTCGGACCCACGGTCATTTCCGCAGGCTCGCCGAAGACGGAGATGGTTGCCAACACCGTCAGCGAGTCAGATCCAATGACCGTGATTGTCCCGTCCTGGCCGTTCGACACGAATACCTGACCATCATGATGAAGGATCCCGCCGGGAGCGCGTCCCGTGGGGATGGAGACCAGGCCGATTCGGGTGGCTCTGTCGATGACCGTGACGTTGTTGTCCAGCAGGTTGCTGACAAAGATCCGCTCGCTGCCGAAGGTGATGCCCTCCGGGCGCATACCCACGAACATGGTGTCGACAGCCTGGGTGTCGAGGTTGACGATGCTCACCGAGTTGCCGAGTGCGTTTGCCACCCAGGCTTCATTTTCAACGATGACCACGTCCACCGGGTCTTCGCCCACGCTGATGGTGGGGCCCGGCACACGAAGCGCCACATCGATCAGGCTCACGCTGCGATCGCCGGTGTTTGCGACCACGGCCCATTTGTCCCCCACGGCAATCGAACGCGGACCGGTCACAGGGCCGGTGCCAATGTTCGCTACAACGCGCCTGGTCTGCGGATCCAGCAGTGCAACCTGATCCATGCCGGAGTTGGCAACCCAGATCAGACCTGCGCCAGCTGTGACACCAAAGGGAAGCGACCCGACCTGCACGGTGCTGCCTGTTGCGCTGTTCACGTTGCCAGCGCCGTCCAGCGCTGGGTCAGGACCTGTTCCGGTCCCCGCAGTTGCATCGCCCTCAACAGCTGGTTGCCCTGCTTCGTCCTGAGGAGTCTCGGTGAGCGTCCCTTCTTCGTTCACCACTGCGAGCGTGCCGGTGGATGCAGTCTCTGAGACGGTGGCCGGGTCGAAGCCGGTGCCGGCGCACGCGGTGGCAGTGACAGCCATAACGCAGGCTGCGGCGCGAAGGCGCCAGTTCATCGTGAAGCGAGTCCTCCGCCGATCACCCGGTTGCCCGAGTACAGGACGACGCTCTGACCGGGGGCAACCCGGCTGCGCGCCTCGGTCCAGGAGAGCAGGATTCGGCGAAGACTGCCGCCCGGTCCGGTTGGTTGGTCAGCGTCTGGCAGCACCGTGACGGATGCGGCACCAGGATTGCCATGGGCGCTGGTTTGCACCATGACCTCGGTTGGCTCAACGCCGCCCGTCCAGGCAAAGTCGCCGATGGCCGTTTCCTCGACGAGCAGGTCGTGTGCCTCGCCAATGATGACCTTCGCCTGCGGGACGTCAACGTCAATCACGTACCTGGGAGTGCGACCACCGCCGGCCGTGCCAAGACCTTTGCGTTGCCCGATGGTCACCAGTTGCACCGCCTCGACAGCCCCAACGGATTCACCACTCGCATTGACGACATCGCCGGGCGTGAAATCCATGCGGCTCCGAAGAAAATTGCTGCGCCCTTCGGCCCGCGTGATGAAGCACACATCCTGAGAGTCGGGCTTGTTGGCGACGCGCATGCCAATGTCGGCCGCCTTCGCTCGAACCTCGTCCTTGCTCATGTGGCCAATGGGAAAAAGCGTCCGGGCCAGCTCGGCCTGACCGAGCGTGTGGAGCACATAGGACTGGTCCTTGCCTCCATCTGCGCCTCGTTCGATGTAGCGCATGTCGCCATCAACTGCGATGCGGGCGTGGTGACCGGTTGCGATGTGCTCGAAGCCAAGAGCGTCAGCGCGTTCAAGCAGACGGTCGAACTTGATGGACCGGTTGCACTCGATGCAGGGGTTTGGTGTGTAGCCCTGCGCGTGCGCTTCCACATAGGGCGCAACGACGTGCTCGTCGAAGTCGTCGCCGAAGTTGAAGACATGATGGTCAATGCCAACGATGTCGGCAGCCCGCCGGGCGTCGAGCACGTCGGACACCGAGCAGCAGCCGGTGTCGGAGTCGCCGCCCCAGAGTTTCATGGTCACGCCCACCACGTCATAACCCTGCTCCATGAGCAGTGCTGCAGCCACCGCGGAATCAACACCACCTGACATGGCAACCATCACCGGTTTACCCTGCATCATCGCGCTCCTTTGAGCTGCTCGATTGCGGCCGGGATGACCGCGAGCGCGTGCTCGACGTGGGCGTTGGTTGTGGTGCGTCCCAGCGACAGGCGAAGTGACCCCTTGGCCTGATCACGCGAGACGCCCATGGCAGCCAGCACGTGGCTCGGTTCCTGCGCCCCGCTGGCGCAGGACGAGGCAGCCGAGGCATACACGCCCTGTCGCTCCAGCAGGAACAGCAGTGCTTCGCTCTCGATGGCGTCGAAGCACACATGGGCAGAGCCGGGAATCTTGCGGCTCCGATCGCCAGTCTCCACCGTGCCCGGCACGGCGGCGATGAGTCCATCAACCAACCGGTCGCGCATGGCACAAACTCGGGCGTTCACGGCTTCGCGTTCGTTGACGGTGGCCTGTACGGCCGCAGCAAAGCCTGCAATTCCTTCGACATTCTGGGTGCCACTGCGGAGTTCGAATTCCTGACCGCCACCGATGATCTGCGGCGTTATCGTGGCCCCGTTGCGCACCACCAGCGCACCCACGCCCTTTGGACCACCAAACTTGTGACCGGTGATGGAGACCAAGTGGGCGTCCATGGCTGTGGCGGTGAGATCCATCCAGACGAAGCCCTGCACTGCGTCGGTGTGCAGCACGGCCCTGGGGGCGCATTCCGCCGTTACCGCGGCAACCTTGTCAAGCGGCTGCATCATGCCAGTCTCGTTGTTGGCCAACATGATGGAGACCACAGAAACCGGCTCGGCTGATTCGTCGGTGAGCGCGGCGCGCAGTGCGTCAAGATCCACAACACCGCTGGCGTCCACACCAATGACCGTGCCACCGAGTTGTTCCACAGGGTGAAGAACGGCGTGATGTTCAATGGCACTGCACACGGGTCGACCGCCGTGGCGGGCGACGGTGCCGAAGATGGCCAGGTTGTCGGCTTCGGTGCCGCCGCCGGTGAAGATCACATCAGCAGGCCGGGCGCCAACCGCGTCAGCCACCACATCCCGAGCGTCATCCACGATGCGACGAGCCACACGGGCCTGGCGATGCGCGCCGGTTGGGTTGCCGAAACCAACGGTCGCAGCGTGCACCATGGCCTCAAGGGCCTCGGGCCGAATGGGAGCGCTCGCGGCCCAATCCAGGTAGGCCTCAGGCGCGTCGGATGCAGCTGCGGCATCGGGGGTGGTCAGGGCAGACATGGCAAACCCAAGGCTATCGAGCAGAATGGGTCCACATGGAGCAGCCGGAACCAGAAGATGGCGATCAGCATCGCTCCGGATCTGCAGGTACTGATCCAGCTGCGTATGGCGAGAGTTTCGCCGACGTCTACGACGACTGGTACGGCGAGCTTTCCACGGAGGCTGAACTCACGGACATGGTGCGGTGCCTGATGGCTCTCGCCCAACCACATGAGCACCCAGTGATTCTCGAGCTGGGTGCCGGCACCGGTCGCCTTGCACTTCCGTTGGCTGAGGCAGGCACTACTGTTGTCGCGCTCGACGGTTCCGCCGTCATGCTCCAACAGATGAACACGAAGACACATTCGGGGCCACCTGCTCCCCTGGCTCTCGGCGCGAACATGGCGCTGCTGCCCTTGCAGGCAGCATCAGTCGATGGTGCCTTCGTGGCGTACAACACCTTCTTCAACCTCGACACCGAGGCCGAACAACAGCAGTGCCTTCACGAGGTGGCCCGGGTGCTCTCCCCAGGCGGCTTTCTCGCCATCGAAGCCTTCACGCCCGTCACTGATCATGACAACGTTTCGCCAAGTCTCACCCGCAGTCCCGTCTCGACATATGACCGTGCGGTGTTTGTCGCCAGCCGGGTGGACGCGTCTGCCCAGCTGATCAACGGCGCTCACCTCGATCTCAGCCCCCAGGGCCTTCGCCTGCGACCGTGGCGCATTCGCTACCTGACACCGGATCAGCTCGACCGTATGGCAATCGCCGCCGGCTTGACGCTCGGACACCGCTGGAACTCCTGGGAGCAAACCCCCTTCGACGGCACCGCCGGACATCACGTATCCGTGTACCGTCACACAGGTGTCTGACGTCGAAGTGGAAATCATCATCAACCGCACTCCTGACCATGTCTGGTCCTGTGTGGAAGACATCGCCACCCATGTCGATTGGATGCAGGATGCGGCCGAGATCCGCTTCCTGACCGATTCACGGGAAGGCGTCGGCACGAAGTTCGAATGCGACACCGTCGTCGGCCCTCTGAAACTCACCGATGTGATGGAGATCACCGAGTGGGAAGAAGGCCGCTCCATGGGGGTGCGCCACGTGGGCTATGTGACGGGCACCGGCGTGTTCACCCTCGATCCGTATCGGACCGACAGCACCCGCTTCCGCTGGAACGAGAACCTGGAGTTTCCCTGGTTCCTCGGCGGGCCGATTGGCGCTTTCGTTGGTCGCCCGGTTCTGGCCGCCATCTGGCGCGCGAACCTGAAGCGCCTGAAAGCCATCTGCGAAGCCTGAGTTTCCCGGAGTCTGCTGCTACCCGGCGAGCACCACGCCGAGAGCAAACGCTCCCACGGTGAGCGCTGCTCCAATGCCAAGTACTGCGCTCTTGTTGAGCTTCTTCGCACCGCTGAAAAACACGAAGCCGAGGATCAGCCCGCCAGCAAGGCCACCCATGTGGCCGCCGATCGAGATGTTGCTCGCCGCGAAGGTAAAGAAGACATAGATGCCGATCATCCCGACGATGCCCTCCTGCCACAGGTTCCGCCCCTGGGCATAGGCGTTCATTGCGAACGCTCCGAGCAGCCCGTAGATGGCGCCCGAGGCTCCCAGGGTTGCCTGCAACGGATTGGCCAGAAGCATCACTGCAGCCGACCCGGCGAGAATCGAACCGAAGTACAACAGCGTGTATTTCTCTTTACCAAGCTTTGGTTCAAGCTGGCTGCCGAAGACCCACAGACCGATCATGTTGACCAGCAGATGCATGATGTCGCCGTGGAGAAATCCAGACGTCAGCAGCCGCCACCATTCGCCATCGGCAACCTGAATACCCCGAAGGATGCCCTCGGGTTCGATGCGGGCAAGCTCGCCGGCAAAGGCTTCGGGGTTGTTGAGCCCAACGCTCGAAACGAAGTGCACGATCACGTTGATCGCGACGAGAAATTTGGTGACGATGAAATCACCCGTGCCCGGGTTGAGGAGCTGCCGAGCAGGGATGACCTGCTGGCCCGACTTTTTCACACAATTTGGACAGTGGTGCCCAACCGAGGCGGCAACCATGCACTGGCCACAGATGTAATTGTCGCACCGTTGACACGACACCCCGGATTCGACCTTCGGGTGCCGGTAACAAACCGTTGGCTGCGAAGGCGCACTGGGCGTATCAGTCACAGGTCAACTCTATTCCAGCCTGTCCTCTAACCGACCAGCGGGGGCCATAATGGGCCGGTGCAGATCGGCAGCGTCATGGTGTGGGCTCATCAGGGAGGGTGGGACGAGATTCTTCTTGTCGGCGCGCCGATTCTGATCATCGCGCTGCTGCTGTGGCTGGCCAACAAGCGGGCCTCAGAATTGCACGAGGATGGCGTCGGGTCTGATCCCGACGAGTCATGACTTCGTGACATCCCTCTACAAACATCACTCAGTTGATGCGGCCGGACTGGAAAGACTTCGACGCCCCATCGACGATCTCATTCTCGAGACGGCGGAGTCTCAAGATGTTTTCGTGGCAGTCGACGGGCCCGTTCGCAACTACGAACGACGGCTGGTGGTCACCCCGTCAACCAGCACAGCGTCAGCGAGTGCAGCCCCCGAGGCTCTGTGGGACGTCGAGGAGAGCATCAGCTACCAGCTTGCCATCCCCATCTGGTGGCCGCTTTTCACGCTACCGCTGCGGTCCCGACTCTCTCACCACACGAAACATGCTGATTCTCCGATGCCCTGGTGGGCTCCGCCTGACCGCTTTGACGCCAGGGCAGCAACGGTCATCTCCCTCCTCGCCGTGCTCGCAATCATCAGCGCATACGTCGGATCACTCCTCAGTCAGACGCTGAGCTTCGCCGGCAAAGAGTTCGGCATCAGCTCCTCAGATCAGTCGTTCACCGCGGGCCTGATACGTCTCGGCACTCCGCTCGCGTTTGCGCTTGCCTGGATCGCCGACCGGCGAGGACGACGCAAGCTCCTGCTCGGCTCGGCTCTTGCTGCCTGCACCCTTGCTTCGCTCACTGCGTTGGTGCCCACCTTCTGGGCCTACGCCGTGGTGCAGGCACTGTTCCGGGGACTCTCCACCGCCATGGCTCTGCTCATCGGCATCGTCGCTGTTGAAGAGAGCCCTGCCGGCTCACGCGCATTCGTTGTGTCGGTCATCAGCCTTTGTGGCGGACTGGGTTCCGGCATGGTGGTGTGGGCGGTGCCGCTCGCTGACACTGGCATCGGCGGGTGGAGATGGATATACGTGCTGGCCCTCATCGGCGTGATACCGATCCTTCTCATGTGGCGGCACATCCCGGAGACCGCCCGCTTCGAAGCGGCTCAGCAGCGAGCCAACGCTGATGCGGACGTGGATCGGCGCCAACTGGCCAGACGTCTTGCCATGCTGGGCGCTACTGCGTTCCTGTTCACCATGTTTGCTGCGCCGGCCTCCACCCTCAATACCGACTACCTCACCACGGTGCACGATTTCAGCGCCACGAGAGTCAGCCTCTTCAAGCTGGTGACAAGCACGCCGATTGGCCTCGGTGTGGTTGTGGCGGGCTGGATTGCAGATCGCTATGGACGCAAAATGATCGGGGCATTCGGGGTACTCACGGGCGCAGTGCTCACCATGGTTGAGTACAACACCAGCGGTGCGTCACTTTGGATCTTCGGCATCATCGGCACGGTGCTCGGAGGAGCGGTGGTGCCCACCCTCGGCGTGTACGGACCGGAACTCTTCGGCACCATCCGCCGCGGCAAAGCGAACGGATTCATCTCCATGGTCGGCGTGGCCGGAAGTGTCACCGGCCTGTTCCTCGGCGGCTGGCTGCTCGACAAGTACGACTACGGACTCACCTTCCAGGTACTCCTCATCGGTCCCGTTATCGTCGCCGGCCTCGTCCTCTTCGTCTTCCCCGAAACCGCCAACCGCACCCTCGAAGACATCAACCCTGGCGACAAGTAGGCCGTGCCAAGTCGATGGTTGCTTCGCTCAAACACGGCTCCGCCGAACTCGCTCGGGCAATCCATCGCCTCACCACGGCCCGCTCAGACACGGGTGAACTTGTAACGGTGTGTCTGACACCGGTTCGGTGAGCACGCCTTCGGTCCTCGATGAAAAGCAACCATCGCCGGGGCAGCGCGCTAATCCAGCAGGATGCGGCGGGCTTCGGTGATTTCGGCGATGCGGTCAGCGGCGCCATCGTCTTCGCCGCCCTGGTCCGGATGGGCGCTTCGGAGCTGCTCACGGAAATGCCGCTGCACAATCTTTGAGTCCGGTTCGCGGTCGCTGGTGTCATCAAACCCGAGGACTTCCATGGCCCATTCAATTGGGTCGCTTGCCGAGGATGTCGACAGCAGAAATCGCGGATTCTCATCAGCGAGGTGACTGAGCAGCTGCGCATGATGATCCGTGTCACCGGGCCAACCAATGGCCTTTCGTATGACCCGCATAACTTCGCCGCGCTTCTCGTAGTCAACCTTGCCGGCGGCGTACACCGCGGCGAGAACGTATTGAGCGGGCGCGCTGTGACGATCTTCGAACTCGAACGTGATGCCCTCGCGTTTGTGCTTCACCAGGCGATGCACGCTTCGCGTCAGGCCGATCCGGTCCTGCTGCAACCGATGGCGCAGACGAGGTTGAGGAACCTTCTGACCACGCTCGACCATGTAGGTCAGCTTGATCAGCTCAGGGAACATGTCCTCGTCGAGCGCTGTCGAGTAGCGGGCCACGACCGCACCAAGCAGCAGTCCCGCATATCCGGCAGCGTCGTCGGCTGGAAGGACGGTTTTGCCAATCGCAACCCGTCGCGTCGGGGCGATGGGTCGGGAGTGGTACACCTCCAGCTCAGCAAGAATCACCGTCACAAGATAGCCACGGCACTGCGCGGCGACTCAGTCGGAGCCGGCTTGTTGAGGACAATCAGGCGTTCATCAGGAGCCACAGGCCGGCGATGCTGTAGAGCACCATGACAAAGAGCATTGCGTACTGACTCTGGAGCGCCCCTTTTGCCTTGTACCGCTCGACGGCACGGTCATGCGCCACGGCAACTGCGGCGATGTGGCCGACCACGATCGCCAACACCTGGACCCATGCAATCAGGTCCACGCTGATGACGTCGAAGTTGATGGAGTTGTTCGCCGTACCAAACACGTTCCACCCTCTGCCAAACGGATCAGAGAGGCGAAAGGTGAACGTTTGGATTTCGTCCGTAAGAAGCTGGGCATAGTGCGCCACCGTGTACCCAAAGACGATGGGAACCAGCGATGGCCCGAACGCCAGCCGTACATCCTCAAGGTTGGATCGCGTTGACGTGGCGGTGAATCGCACCGCGAACTCATACAGCACCCAGACAAGCGCAATGGAGAAGACGAGGCCAAGCATCTTTACCGGCACGCCGCCCCAGTCGGAACGACGACCGACGAGATCGGTCCATGCCTCACTCTCGGCGAAACCGTCGAAGGTGGTGCCGCCGAGAACCACCAGCACCGTCGACAACTGCGTCACAGTCATCGCCACGTTTGACAGGCCCGCAAACGGCCAACGCCAACGCACGTCACCGTCGTCAGTGCGATACAGAGGGGACATCGTGCCAAGCAGGTGGAACAGCACTGCGAACCCGTCGCCCGTACGCAGCCAATCGCGACCCCAGGCCAGACCCGCTCCGACCATCACCATCGTGTAGCCGAGCAACCACCAGCCCAGGGTGCGAGGTTCGCTTCCCGTTGGAATAACCAATTCGAGCACCAGAAACACGAGGAGTCCCAGCGGCGCCAACCACCCAGTCCACCACGGCGCTGGCCGAGAACCCTCCCGGCTGCCCCCGAGCAACGCCACGACACTGTCGAAGGGGCTGACCCGGGACCAGACATCGCCGATGAAAGCCGCGAGGAACTGCAGGCCAACCCAGAACGCGACATAGATCGTCACCGGCGCAACGTTTGAAGGACCAAAGTCCGTCCCGAACAGGGCGGCCACGACAACCAGCACAAACAGGGCCAGCACGAGTGCGCGCCACAGCATCGCCAACAGCCCTACCGGCAGGCGCAACAGTCCAAGGGAACCGCCCTGCGACGCTTCGGCCAGACGCGGTTGTTTCCACAGCACGCCGAGCGCAACGAAGGAGATTGCCAGGGCCGCCACTGCGGCCCACGCGAACTGCCAGAACGGAATGGGAAGATCACCACGGGATCCAACGCCGTGGGCGAAAGCCCGCAGAGTCACCATCAGCCGACCTGCAACTCCGTGATGAAGGTCCCTGAGTTCTCGAGCTCTATCTCAAATATGCCCGGAATAGTGGCGGGGAAACCCATAGCCACAGACTCGCCAGCCATGGCAACAAGGTGAAGGTCATAACCGTGCACATGCACTTCTTCATCGACATCGGACTCAAACAAGATGTTGACTATCTCATCTCGATCGAAGGAGTAACGGCCCTCGGCGACCGTCACCACACCGTCTGCGAGTACGATTTTGATGAATTCATCTTCGGCCATCGCTTCGTCCATCACCGTTGTATCTTCGACGGTGACCGTCGTGGTTGCACTGATGGGCGCGCCGTCGGTCATGAGCGCCGAGTGGTCATTGCCGAACAAACCAACAGCGATCTCCACATCCCCGGATGGAAGTGCGGGGATATGCCACCACTCGCCGTAGAGACGGGCGATCTGGGCGCCGTTGACACTCAGGTGCATGTGACCTTCACCGTCGACCGGATCTGTGCTTACGTTCTCCGGCGAGAAGGTGAAGTTCGTCGGCACGGCGTGTACGTTCCAACCGCTCTTCGGATCTTGCGTAACGCTCAGCTGCACCGTTGCGTCCGAATTCGTGGCATCCGTGTCCATGGCGTCGCCGTCTTCCATGGCGTCCATGTTCATGCCCTCATGTCCTTCATCGTCATGCCCGTGACCGTGACTATGGCTGTGGCCATCGCCTGCCTCGGCGGTCACGTCGATGCTGGCCCGGATGGGCTCACCGTCCACGGCGTAGGCACTGTGGTTGTTGGAGGAAACCTCGACCTCAACAACGTGGTCCCCTTCCTCCAACCTGAGCTGAATCCACTCGTTGTAGAAACGCATTTGGCGCTCGCCGTCCACGTAGAGATGAAGGTGCCCCTCACCGTCCACAGGGTCGGTGCTGGCCGATTCGGGAGCGATCGTGAAGTTCGCGAGTTTGACATGAAGCGTGTTGCCGCCGCCCGGATCGGGGAACACTTCGAGGTCTATTTCCGGCACGGCCATTCCCGCCGGTACGTCGATCACCGAGCTGTGATCGTGGGCATGGCCGGCACCGTCATCGCCATGATCAGCGTCTCCGCCAGCGTGATGATCGTCACCGTGTCCATCTTCACCGTGCCCATCGTCATCAGAGTCCGACATCGACTCCGTCTCGTCCGCCGCCTCATCTGAGGTGGCGGCGGTGGCCGTGGTGGTGGTGGTGCCGCAGGCAGCGAGAGTGAGGGCGAAGATGGCAAACAGGGCCATCAATACGCGCGCAGATACGTGCTTCATGGGGAATTCCTTTCGATTGATTTCGTGGTCATGTGGATGCGTGTCGAAGCCGGACGGCTCAGACGACTACGACATCGACGGTGGACCACGAGGATCGATTGCGTCCCGACGGACAGGACGAGGTTCAGACTCGCGAACCGGGACAAGTGCGGGCACCCGGGCCGGCCCGCCGAAAACCCGGCGGACAGCTTCACGAAGTGCGTCAACAACAGCCTCGATTACCTCGGCAGCAGCGCTTGTGGCACGGGAGAGAAACCATGCGACCGGCACGGCGGCAAGAACGCCACCGATCGTGGTAGCAGAGCTCAAGGTGTCGACGAGCGACACACCGGACCGCAGATGTTCAGTGATCTCAAGAGCGAGGAACGCGGCGATGATCGCCATGCTCAGCGTTGGAACGCCCAACGGCCGATCGAGCCGCAGGCGGCGAGTCTGACGAACGGCGAGAAAGGATATGCCAATGGCGGCGACGGGCCACGTCACGGCCCACAGCACACCGAGGTGACCGTGGGGTACGAACGTCTGGTCTGCCAAACCGGCCGCGCCGGATATCCGGTAACTGACCTCATGGGCCAGAAGCACTCCTGCCATACCAAGCAGGGCGCCCGCAAGTGCGCGGTTGCCGAACATCTTCCCAGCATAGAGCCGCGTCGTCGGCAACTACCGGTCAGGCCCGAAAAGGCCCAGTTCCCGGCACCGGCCTCATACGTACTGGCGCAGCGTGTTGTGGAGCTCGCTGCCGAGCTCGGCAATCTCCTCGTCGCTACCGTGCGTCTCGGGGTCGAGTAACACGGACATCTCGGCGAACCCAGTCAATAACGCCCGCCAGTCGGTGGACTGAAATCCGAAGGGCAGCTGGAGTTGGTGGGCGAGCTCAGACTTTTCCCGAAACTGACTCACTGCCTTCGTGTCCGCTGCACCCTTGCGCAGCTTTCCGCTCAACAGGAACAGGTCACCAATGACGTTGTGCGGGTCGACACCATCGACACCCTGCCCGAACTGCGGCCCGATGGCACCCTCTTCGAGCCGATCGAAGACGGCGTCAACTGCGTCCTCGTCAGCTTCATGGACGACCATGTCTCCGCTGCGGTCGAACTCGTGTGGGATGCCCTGCTGGCCCATGAGCGTGGCGATGTTCATCCGGAGTTCGTCGCTGTACTCGGCGAGCTCGTACGTCATCTTCTCCTGGTCGGCATCCAGAGTCGGCATTGTCGCAATCTGCGCCTGCTCCACCAGATCATCAACACGTTCCTCGTCAGGCTCACGCACAATCAGTGTTGCGCCCTGCCACGCATGATCGATGTCTTCACCGGTCAGCATCCGGTCAAGGACGTGTCGTCCTTCCCCTGACCATTCATGCAACTCGTACGCCAGCTGCTCTTCGGTAGCTGATCCAACCTCTTCGGCGACAGATGGAGGCTGGTCGGTGGTCGGGACGCCGCACTCCACACACTCCGCCACGTCCTCGTGAAACTCCAGGCCGCACTGAAAACACCAGACTGCACTCATAATCCTGTCAACCTCTTTGTCACTGCCATTACCTGCTTGGTTCTGCATCGCAAGGTAGCCTGCGCGCATGGCATCAACGGAAATCCCCAACCGAAATCTTGCGCTCGAACTGGTCCGGGTGACCGAATCGGCCGCACTCGCTGCGGCTCGTTGGATGGGCCGAGGCGACAAACTGGGTGCTGACGGAGCAGCGGTGGACGCCATGCGCGAGCTACTCGGCAGCGTGTCAATGGAAGGGCTTGTCATCATTGGCGAGGGCGAAAAGGACGAGGCGCCCATGCTCTACAACGGTGAGCTCATCGGAGATGGTTCGCCTCCACAGGTTGATGTGGCTGTGGACCCCATCGACGGCACCACCCTCACGGCTCTCGGACGCGGCAACGCCATCGCTGTCATCGCAGTGAGTGAACGTGGCTCGATGTTCGACCCGGGTCCCTGCGTCTACATGCAAAAGATTGCGGTCGGCGCCGACTGCGCTCACATGATCGATATCAATCAGTCCGCCACAGAGAACCTGGCCCGTATCGCCGATGCAAAGGGAACCACGGTGCAGGAACTCACCGCTGTTGTCCTCGACCGCCCCCGCCATGATGACCTGGTCGCCGAAATCCGCGAAGCGGGCGCCCGCATTCGCCTCATCGCTGACGGTGACGTTGCCGGAGCCATTTCCACCGCATGGGAGGGCTCCGGCGCCGACGTGCTGTTCGGTATCGGCGGCACCCCAGAAGGCGTCATTACCGCTGCGGCACTGAAGGCAATGGGAGGCAGCCTTCAGGGCCGCCTGTGGCCCCGCAACGAGGAAGAGCGCAGCGCAGCCCTGGCCGCTGGATACGACTTGAATCGGGTGCTCACCACAAACGACCTCGTCGCTGGCGAGAACGCGTTCTTCGCAGCCACCGGTATCACCGATGGTGAGTTGTTGCAGGGTGTGCGCTTCTCCAAGCGAGGCGCCACCACTCAGTCGCTGGTGATGCGAACCAAGTCCGGCACAGTCCGCCAGATCAACGCAACCCACCGAGCCCGAAAGCTCGCCTAGCTGTCGATAGTGAAATGCAGGGCGCTGAGTCCTCGCAGGTTGATACGCCCGTTCCACTCCACGGAGACAACAGTGATTTCGGAGAATCTCTCAATGAATCTCCCGATGGCCACCTGCGCTTCGAGCTTCGCCAGCGACGCCCCAAGGCAGTAGTGCGACCCACTGCCGAACGACAGGTGCTGTCCTGCATCTTCGCGGGCCAGGTCGAGCTCGTTCGCGGTCCTACCGAAGTGCGCCGGATCCCGATTCGAACTTGCCAGGCTCGCCAGTACAAACGTTCCTGAGGCGATGTGCGCGCCGTTGATTTCGAAGTCGCTGGTGGTGATGCGACGACTGAACTGCACCGGACTCACGTAGCGAAGCAATTCATCCACCGCCCGCGCTCCGATGTCAGGGTTACCCCTCCACAGTTCCGCCTGGTCCGGATTGCGAAGCAACTCGTACAGGCCGGTACCAATCAGGTTCACGGTGGTCTCGTGTCCGGCGACAAACAACAGGCGCACCTGATCGCGGAGTTCGACGGTGGACATGCGGTCGCCGTCCTCCTCGGCTTCGATCATCGCGGTCAGGAGATCGTCGCCGGGGTTCTCGCGCTTCCAGGCAATGACGGACTCGATGTACGCATCCATCTTGATGCTCGCCGCAGCTGCTTCCCGCAGCACATCGTCAGCCACAACCGGGTCGAGGGTGTGCACCAGAGCTTCAGACCACTTGCAGATCTCTTCCGCATCGCCCTGGGGCATACCAAGCATTTCGACAATGACATCGAACGGTAGTGGGAAGGCGAGCCCGGAAACAAGGTCGCCGCCGCCATTGGCAGCGAACGTGTCGAGCATGGCGTCGACCATCCGCTCGATCATTGGGCGCAGGCCCTCGGTGGTGCGCGGCGTGAAGGCCCGACTCACCAAACGGCGAAGCCGCGTGTGGTCGGGAGCGTCGGTGTTGAGAATCGAGTAGCTGCGCTCCGGCTCATGACCGAGCTCACGCATGGCATCGACAAATGCGTCGGCCCGCTTTTCATTGAACACAACAGCCTTTTGCGGATCGACGGAGAGCTTCGGGTCACGCAACAGACGGAAGCAGTCCTCGTAGGTGAAGAGCATCCACGGACCGAAGGGGCTTTCGTGCACTGGCATCTGGTTGCGCATGTCGGCCAGGTGTGGGAAGGGATTCTCCACGTAGCCGGGTTCGAGGGGGTTGAATATCAGCGTCATCGAGGTGCCCTACTCGTTCGTGAGTGTCCGGTCTTCACCACGATAGACCGTTGGATTCCCAACATGAGCCGTCCCGTTACCATCGGTTTGTTCGAACTGAGCTACAACGAAATAAAGGGCGATGAAGCCGGCTGGCCAATTGAGAGCCGCTGCGCGATCTGCCCCGATGCTCTCGGTGCGGCGTCTGTCGCCGGGATTTCAGCGTGCAGACTTTCAACCACGCGGTTTCAGACACCGCGTCTTTGAGGAAGGAACGTCAGCTGGCGCCGTAGTGGAGGCCCTGGTAGCGGTGGACAATGATCTCATCCATCGGTATGTCAGCGCCGATGTGGGCTCGTTCCAGCAGGTTTGCCACGAACTCCATTGGGTCGTGCAAGGTGCCCCACACTGCAGGCAGGAACGTGGCCCGGTTTTTGCCGTGACGAGCTAGAAGACCGTCGATACCGGGCGTGAGATGCGATGCAAGGTCCTGCGGAGTCGATGAACGGACTCGTTCAAGCGGACCAAGGATGGTGACACCAACAGCCATACGCTCTCGCTCATCGACGGTCACAGGCCCCAGCCGCTGGTCGTTCACGGCGCGTCCCGCATGACGGGTGACGGCGCCGCCGAGTGTCTGAGCCGCATCGAGCGATCCGGCAGATCCGCGAAGCTCGCCATCAACGAAGACATTCACGAAAGCGGCCCGTCGTGCCGTAAGTGACACAGGGAGCCGTTCGACAACGGCTCCGCTGACCTCTCCGCCAAGCACGGACGTGTCCGCGCTGGCATGCGCCAGCGACAACAGGTGGGCGACGTCCGGGTCATCGAGCATCATGAGCGGTGACTCCCACAGACCGAATGAACCAAAGCCAACAACGCTCTCGGTCTGCCCGTCCGCATCGGCTGACGTGGACGTTGCCAGGATCGATGATGTCATTCCCCGACGTCGGGCGAGCGTCAGCAACCCCTTCAGCGCTGCGGGTGCACAGGTCTGATTCGGTCCGATGCGGTCGACCCTGAGGTCGGCGATGTCGGCGCTGGTGTCGTTATCCAGCGTCACCGCGTCGCGGTGACTCAGCCCGCGACTCAGGTCGGCACTGAGCACGATGAGCGTTTCCGGGCCCCCCCATACGACTTCAAGCAGGTTGGCAAGAGCGCTCGCTCCGATGGAGCCAACGACCAGCGGCACAATCTGCACCCGTCCGATCATCCGCTGAAGAAAGGGAAGCTGCACCTCCACTCCGAACTCGCGCTGATGCGGGCGATCGGTGTGGGACACCTCCGCAAGAGTCAACAGCGTTGCTGCTGTGTCTTGTTCGAGAAGCACATCGCCCAGCGGGGTGCGGAAGGCCACGTTGCGCGGAAGTGCCACGCCCTCAAAGGTTGCGTCGTGCGACGGTGACAGAAGGATGACTCGCTCTATTTTGCCTCGCTCAGCAGCAAGAAGGCCATACCCGGCAGCAGCAGTATCGCCGGACTGCACATAGCTTCCGTGAGGCACGATCAGTACCTTTGGCGAGCCCATATCCACCGTCGCACTCGACAACATGTCGTCGATGTCGGATCGGAGTTGTTGCGGGTCCTGGTCATAGAAGGACCCAGCCGCAATGGGCTCCCGTACTCCCGTGGTCATTCAGTCCCCTGGTCTGGCTTGGTGAGCATCCCGCGCATCCAGCGACTCTATAGCTGGTGCATCGAGATGGTGTTCGTGAGGGAGCAGCCGTGAGGCTGTCCGGCCGACTTCGCCCGACCCATGGCAAACTAATCGCATGGACACAGCAACGTTTCGCGTCACGCCCGGTTCAACCGTCAGCCTCAGCGACTGGGACCCGAACGAAAAGGGCGGTCTCGACAAAGACGCCGCCAAGCCCATCACTGCGGCACTCAACGAGCGACTGGAAGCTTTGCAGGAGTTGCTCTGGGCCGAAGGAAAACACAAGGTTCTCGTTGTCCTGCAGGCCACCGACACTGGCGGCAAAGACGGCACCATCCGCCACGTGTTCGACGGGCTCAACCCGCAAGGCGTGCAGGTCGCAGGATTCAAGCGCCCAACCAGCGAAGAGCTGGCCCACGACTATCTCTGGCGTGTGCATTCCCAGACTCCCGGCAACGGGGAGATGGTCGTGTTCAACCGGAGCCATTACGAGGACGTCCTCGTCGTTCGGGTGCACAACATCGTGCCCGAGGAGCGCTGGCGCAAGCGTTATCGCCACATCCGCGACTTCGAGCAGTTGCTCGCTGACGAAGGCACAACGATTATCAAGATCTATCTGCACATCTCCAAAGACGAGCAGAAGCAACGCCTGCAGGATCGGCTTGACAATCCGGACAAGCACTGGAAGTTCGAGCTTGGCGATCTCAAAGAACGCAGGCACTGGGATCAGTACCAGGCAGCCTTCACCGAGATGCTGGAGCAGACAAGCACCGAAGACGCTCCGTGGTTCGTCATTCCTGCGAACCGAAAGTGGTTTCGCAACATGGTCATCTCCCAGATCCTCGTCGACGCGCTGGAAGGTCTCAACATGGACTATCCGCCGAATGAGGCGGACCTCAGCAACGTCGTCATCGACAGCTGAGCCGCTGGTTCAGAGCACGGCAATTTGCATGCTGGAAGCGCTGCGAGTCGCTTCCGCTGACCTGCACCACGATGGGGAATGCTCTCAGTCGGAGAGTGCCATGGCAATGCGGTCCTGCACGTCTTCGTCGAGTCGCTCGATGACGTCGATGGCCGCCAGGTTGTGCGTGACCTGGTCGGGGCTGCTGGCTCCCGTGATGACCGTGGAGACGTTCGGGTTCGATGCAACCCAGGCAATGGCGAGCTGCGCTGGCGAGCAACCAAGGTCTTCGGCAATGGCGACGATCTTGCGTACCTTCGTGTTGGTCTTCTCGTCGGTGAGTTGCTCGGCCAGCCATTCGTATCCAGGGAGTGCCGCACGACTGCCTTCGGGAATCCCGTCGACGTACTTGCCGGTGAGCATGCCGGAGGCCAGCGGGCTCCACGTCGTCAGACCCAGACCGAGGTCTGGGTAGAGCCGGGCGTACTCCTGTTCCACGCGATCGCGGTGGAGCATGTGATACTGCGGCTGTTCGGTGATCGGCTTATGCAGATGGTGACGTTCGGCAATTTCCCACGCTGCGCGGATCTCGTCGGCCGACCACTCAGAGGTTCCCCAGTAGTAGGCCCTGCCCGACACGATCATGTCGTGCATTGCGAACACGGTCTCTTCAATGGGGGTATCCGGGTCCGCCCGGTGGCAGAACACCACGTCCACGGTGTCGAGCTGAAGTCGTTCCAGCGACTGGTCGATGGCGCTCATCAGGTACTTGCGATTAAGCGTGTTCTTTGTGTTCGGTCCCTCTTTGATACCCCAGTAAAACTTGGTGGAAACAGTGAAGGTGTCGCGATCCCATCCGAGGTCTTTGAATGCCTGACCCATGATGCGCTCGGACTCGCCACCGGCGTAGACCTCAGCGTTGTCGAAGAACGTCACGCCGGCATCCCACGCCGCCTGCATCGCCTCAAGTGCGCTGTTGTCGTCCAGCTGGTTGGAGAACGTCACCCAACTCCCGAAGGACAACACGCTGACCTGCAGACCGCTTCGACCAAGATTTCTATGTTCCATGCGGCCACCGTAGTCCGCGCCCGGGGCTCAGCGCGGCGGGCGGCGCCTCCCTGTCAGCGAACAACCGCAGGCGAATCTCCCTGTGGTGCAAACAGTTCCGGCCGCGAACCCGGGGCAATGTCGATCCTCCATGTGTCGAACTCCGGGTCAACTGCATCGCCGGTCCAGTCCTCGGCATGCATGCCGTACAGAATGGTGTCCTCATCGAGCCATTCGACCTGGTCGTCAACCGGACGGGTCTCTCCCAGGTCCCATACGTCACCATTTGCGAGGTCCATCGCCACGAGCTGATAGTCGCCGCTTTCAAGCTGACGTTTGTAGACCAACGTCGACCCATCCGGAGACAGCGAAGGGCAGCTGCCCTCAATGCCCGTGGGTTGCAGCGTCTTGTCAGCGGCACTGCCCTGCAACAGCTCCACATGCTCGCCGAACGCACCTGTTACCCAGAAGTTTCCGTTCTGTCCGAATGACACGCCCCAGAAGTTTGCTGCAGGGTCGCCGTGGTGGGGCTCGGCGTCCTCGATGATCATCGCATCGACACCCGTTGCCTGACGATCACCCTCAAGGTGGATGATCCATGCGATGGTGCTGAACCCACCAAGGTCCTGATAGCCGGAACCCTCAAGAAACACGGTCGAGCTTGCCCATTCCTGGTCAGCGGAGACCCGGGTGCGACTTGGCAGTGTCGTGGTGCTGGACCAGAGCAGCGGCAGGGCTGGGTCAGAGAAGTCGAGAATTTCCATTGCGTAGCGTCCAAGTACCTGCGGCCCATCGAGGCAAATACCCGTGGTGCCCGCAATGTGGAAGCGCTCGCAGGTCTTGTCAAGCATCGTGCGTCCGCCGCTGGCATGGCGGACCACCAGGCGGCGGTAGTCGTCGCCGGGAACCCGATTGATCAGCAGCACATCACCTGCAGCGATGGCGGGATCGGCTTCCGTAGAGGTGGCGTCGTCACCGTCCAGATCCTGGAACGCGAGGTCCCCGGGGCCAGGGTCCCCGGGGCCAGGGTCTCCAAGGCTCAGGTCTTCCGCGTTCTGTTCACCAACGTCGGTAGCCGGTCGAGACGCCTCGAACGTTTCGACACGGTCCAGCGCCGCCTGGGTGCGCGAGTCGAGGTCACGACTCCCGGACACCACCGACCATGCGACAAAGGCTGCGGTCGCTGCGACGATGGCGGTTGCTGCGGCAAGAACCAGAACGATTCGTCGTTCACGAGTCATGGGATATTCCTCTGGAGTCAAGGGCCGACGAGTTCACCATGGAAGCTCCCAGAACGAGCTGCAGGGCAAGGCAGCCACTGAAGATCAAGAGGGACGCCGTGATCCCCCATCGGTACCAGAACCATCCGAAAACGGATGCGGAGACGAGCCGACCCAGGGCTCCGGCAACGGTGACAGCAGCAATTGCCGAGGACCGCACGTCCTCTGCAGCGACTGCGCTCGTGGCGGCAACGAGCACACCGTCGGTTGCGGCATAGAAGAGACCCAGCAGCACAAGGGCGAGACCCAGCATCACATAACCAACATCGTTGGCGAAGGTTGCGAGCGACAGGTATACGCCAATGAGCGCCCCATGACCAGCGAAAAAGACCCTGCGTCTACCAACTCGGTCGGCAAGGCGACCCACAGGAACGGCCAGTACCAGATAGATCGCAGCAGCGACGGAGAAGAGCAGCGGGAACACCCACAGCTCAAGCGACGAGTTGCGAAGTACTGCGAGGAACAGAAGCGAATCTGCAACCGTCCAGAGGCCCAGCATGAAGGCGACACCGCAGAGACGGCGCACAGCAGGTCCGGGCATGACGAGAAGCCGCCGGTCCACGCCCTGATTGACAGGGGCCGTGACAGGACGGGGTTCGACGAGACCAACGATCACCAGCACGCCGATGAGGCCGAGCCCGAAGCTGATCACGAAGACGATGTCGAAGCTGGACGGTCGCAGCCAGAGAATGGCGGCAGCGAGCAGCGGACCGATCAGCGCGCCACAGGCGTCCATTGCCCGATGAATACCGAAGTCTCTGCCCAGCCGCTCCGGCGAACTACTCAAAGAGATCAGAGCGTCGCGCGGAGCCGCTCGCAAGCCTTTGCCAACCCGTTCCAGCAGCAGAAATGGAACGACCGGAACAGGCGCAGCCGTTGCGGCAATCAGCCCAATTCGCGTGGCAGCCGAAAGGCCGTAGCCGCCCACCGCCATGGTCTTGTGGTTGCCACTGCGATCCGCTGCCAACCCGCCGACAAGCCGAAACATCGCCTCCACGAAGTGGTACGAGCCAAGGAAGGCGCCGTAGCCGGCGATGCCCCATCCAAGCCCGGCGGTAAGGAACAGCGGGAACACCGCAACGACCATCTCCGAAGAGATGTCGGTAATAAGGCTCGTCAGCCCGAGCGCGAGTACATTCGGGGCGACCCGCTTCGATCCGGACTCTCCCAATCCGACCGCAGGCGTCTTCTTGTCGGTGGGACGATTCCCAAGGGCGGTGTACACGCCCTTGTAATCGGCAGTTGCCATCCGAAGCTGAGCCTGCAACCGGGCCAGGTTGCCCATCTGAACCAGACGGTTCAGTGGCGGGCGGCTATCCCGAGTTGCGCCAGCTTGTGCCACGAGCGCTCGACAATGAGCGGGTAGGTGTTGAGGTAGTACGGCAACGCTCCGCACGCCTGGTTTACCGCCGCGCCACGACTCCGGGCCAACGCCGCGTCGCCCACCTCCAGTTCGCGGAGAAAGACCTCCCGAGACGAAGAGGTGAAGAGTGGCGACCACACAACCTGAATGTCGACCGCTGGATCGCCAACGCACCCAAGACCCCAGTCGATCAGCCCGCCAAGCCGACCGTCGCGAACCAGGCAGTTGCCTTCGAGATCTCCGTGGACCCATGTCGGTGCGCCGTCGTGCGGCGGTGCGGCAAGGGCCTCCTCCCAGACGGCAAGTGCGGCGTCGGCGTCAATGAGGTGCGCAGCGCCAGCGATAACCGTCCGTGTGTCCTCGTCATAGTCCGCAAGCGGGCGGCCGCGGTTCTTTGCCGTAGGAGCAGCGACCGCAGGAACACGACGCAACTCTTCGACCGTGCGTGCGAGCTCAAGTGCAAACCCAATCGGATCTGCAATCCTTTCGAGAGATGCTCGTTCGCCCGGGAGCCACCGATGAATCGCCCACGGAAATGGATAGCCGATTCCCGGCACCCCCACGGCGACCGGTTCCGGAACGGGCACGCTGAGATGCGGTCCAATCTGAGGGAGCCAGGCATCTTCAAACGCAATCTGATCGACCGCACTTTCAATCCGGGGCATGCGAATCACCAGATCCGAGCCGAGCCGCCATACTGCGTTGTCTGTCCCCCACGGCTCGACGATCGAGACTTCACGGTCAGCGAAATTGGGAAACTGACTCGCCAACAACTTTTGAACGAGGAAGGTGTCGATGGCAATCTCGTGCGTGTGCATTCGCATGACCACAGTCTCGCTGATGATGACCCATCGTCCTCCGGATTTCGGACGTCCCCACGGTGTTGCCACCCCAAAACGGCGGTGGGCCGGGCTGATGCGCTTATGCGCAACCAGCCCGGCCCGTTCGAAGAAGGTGGATCAGTCGTTCAGCACGAAGCTGATCTTCATATTGACGCGGTACTCGGAGATCTCACCATCAGCGATCATGACCTTCTGCTCCTGAATCCACGCACCCGTGATGTTCTGCAGCGTGCGTGCTGCGCGCTCGACACCTTCTTTCATGGCGGCGTCGAAGCTCTCGGTCGATGATGCGGTGATTTCGGTTACGCGTGCAACGGACATGGGTTCTCCTGATTGATTGAGTTGTCGGACCCCAGTTTCGCTGGTCGCCCGTCAAAACAGCGCGTCAAGGTTGGGGGCGTCCACTCCCATCGGCGTGATCGTGCCGTTTGTGAGTAGATCTGTCGCAACTCTTTGCACGGCTGCCATGGCTTCGCGATGGAACCCACTGCCGATGCTCACTCGCCGGACTCCTGCCTGGTGCAGATCTGCAAGCGTGAAGTCCTGGCCGCTCAAACCGATGAGCACGTTGAGCGGCAGATCAATCTCAGCGAGAACGCTCCGAATATCCTGCAACGATTTCAAACCAGGTGCGTAGAGGGCGGTCGCCCCCGCCTCCTGGAAGGATTGAAGACGACCAATGGTGTCTGCCAGGTCATCTCGCCCGTGGAGATGGTTTTCCGCTCGGGCGACCAGGACAAACGCAGCGTCGCCAATCGCTTCGGCGCCCGCTCGGATTCTCTCGGCCGCTTTGTCGGCCGGGTAGATCGGGGTTACAGGGCCAGCTGTGGCATCTTCGATACAACAGCCGGCGAGTCCGATCTCGATGGAGTCGCGCACTGTCTGCGCCACCTCTTCAGGTTCATGTCCGAAGCCGTTCTCGAAGTCGCCGGAGATGGGAATGGTGGTTCTGGCTGCAATCTCCGCGGCATGATCCATTGCTTCTGAGCGAGACACCGCCCCGACGCCATCGCGTCTGCCCTTGGAGCGGGCCAACGCCGCGCTTGACGTCCCCAGCGCCGGATAGCCAAGATGCTCCAACAACACCGCCGTTCCCACATCGATGGGGTTTCCGAGCACGAACAACTCAGAAGCCTGATGCATCGCCACGAACGCCTCGGCTCGGGCGACCGCCGATGGCGCGGTTGCAGCAGAGCCGGATGCAGAAGATTTGGTCATATCTCAACAGCCTGACACGCGGAAGCGGCGCCGCCCAATATCTTTCGCGCCCTGTTACGGGACGTGTCGAGCGTCAGACGCTGTCGACGACTCGGATGCGAACATCGGCCCGACTCATCGCTGCGGCTGCCTCAGCATCGGCGGGATCGGTACGAAGTGCGTCCTCAGCCCGTTGGCGAGCTTCGCGAGCACGCCCGACATCGATGCTGGCCGCGAGTTCGGCCACGTCGGACAGAATAGTGACCTGGTCGTCGGCGATCTCAACGAAACCGCGATGTACCGCAATGTGCTGCACGCTTCCGTCGGCCATTACGGCTCGAACTTCGCCAACGGCGAGCACGCCCACGAACGGGACGTGACCGGACTGAAAGCCGACCTCCCCGTCAGTGGTGCGTACGATCACCAGGCTGGCTGCGCCTTCGAAGACGACCTCTTCCGGTGATACAAGCTCGATCTGCAACGGCATGGTTTACGCCTCCGCAGCCAGCTCGGCTGCCTTGCGCTCGACGTCTTCGGCTCCACCGACCATGTAGAAGGCCTGCTCGGGAAGGTGATCAAGGTCACCGCGCACGAGCGCTTCGAAGGAGTCGATGGTGTCTTCGAGACTGGTGAAGATGCCCTCCTGGCCAGTGAAGATTTCGGCCACAAACATCGGCTGCGACAGGAAGCGCTGCACCTTGCGGGCTCGGTCCACGGTCACACGGTCTTCTTCGGAAAGCTCATCAAGGCCGAGGATGGCGATGATGTCCTGCAGTTCCTTGTAGCGCTGAAGGATCTCCTGCACGGAACGGGCCACGTTGTAATGGCGCATGCCCACAACTTCGGGCGAAAGAATCGTAGAAGTGGAGGACAGCGGATCCACTGCCGGATAAATACCGAGCGAGGCAATGTCGCGGCTCAGCTCCGTGGTGCCGTCGAAGTGGGTGAAGGAGGTGAACGGCGCCGGGTCCGTGTAGTCGTCGGCCGGCACATACACAGCCTGCAGCGAAGTAATGGACTTGCCTCGGGTGGAGGTGATGCGCTCCTGGAGCTGGCCCATTTCGTCGGCAAGCGTAGGCTGGTAACCCACAGCGGACGGCATGCGACCGAGGAGCGTTGACACCTCGGAGCCGGCCTGCACAAACCGGAAGATGTTGTCGATGAACAACAGAACGTCCTGATTCTGCACGTCACGGAAGTACTCAGCCATGGTCACACCGGCGAGTGCAACACGGAGGCGCACGCCCGGCGGCTCATCCATCTGGCCGAACACCAGAGCGGCCTTGGAGAGCACGGTGTCGGCATCGTCGCCGGCGCCCATCTTGGCTTCGCCCATTTCGATGAAGAGGTCGGTTCCTTCACGGGTGCGTTCGCCCACACCGGCGAACACGGACACACCACCGTGGTTCTTTGCCACACGGGTGATCATCTCCTGGATGAGCACGGTCTTACCCACACCGGCGCCACCAAACAGTCCGATCTTTCCACCCTCCTTGTACGGGGTGAGAAGGTCGATGACCTTGATGCCGGTCTCGAACATCTGTGAGGACGGTTCGAGGGAGTCAAACGAAGGAGCGGGACGGTGAATCTCCCAGCGTTCACCAATGTTGACCTCGCTGGCGTCCACGTCGAGCGGCTCGCCGTTCACATTCCACACGTGACCCAGCGTTACGTTGCCGACGGGCACGGTGATGCCCTCGCCACGATTGCGCACCACCGTGCCGCGCTTGAGGCCGTCGGTGGCCTTCATGGCCACCGCGCGAACGCGATTGTCACCAAGCTGCTGGGCAACCTCGGCCACGATCGTGATGGCCTCGCCATCAACGTCCACCTCGAACTCGAGGGCGGTGTTGATGTCTGGCAGACCACCGGGTGGGAAGGCGATATCGATCACCGGTCCGGCGATGGATACCACCCTGCCCTCGGCGAGTGTGGTTGCTGGTTCGGTAACAGTCATGTTGATGCTCCGGGTTTTCGTTTCGTTCTTGGTGTGTGTTGGAAATTGAGAAGTGTGCTGGGGGCGAAGGCTCCGTGCCCAACGGTCAGGAGGCGGAGCCGACAAAGGCTCCGTGCCCAACGGTCAGGAGGCGGAGCCCGACAAGGGCTCCGTGCCCAACGGTCAGGGGGCGGAGCCGACGAATGTCAAAGCTCCGCAAAGCCAAAGGCGTTGGACGAAACTTTCTCGTCTCCGCCGTCCATGGCTTCGGCTCCGCCGACTATCTCCATGATCTCGGTGGTGATGGCGGCCTGACGGGCCCGGCTGAGGCGTCGGGACAGGTTGGTGAGCAGGTCTTCTGCGTTGTCGGTGGCGGCCTTCATGGCTCGCTGGCGATTGGCATGTTCCGACGCCGAGGCATCCAGAAGCGCCGAATACAGACGGCTTTCGACGTAACGGGGAAGCAGCGAGGCAAGCACGCCGCCTGAGGACGGTTCGAACTCGAACTCTGCTGCTGCACCGGAATCGCCGGAAGTGGCGATGGTGTCGATGCTTTCCAGAGGCAGAAACTGACGCATTGCGAGTTTCTGGGTACCCATGGTGACGAACTCCGTATAGACGAGCAGTACCTGATCGATGTCGCCCTCGGTAAACACGTCCTGAACCTGCTCTGCAACCTCGCGAGCGTGCTCGTAGGTGGGCGTGTCCGTCATGCCTTCGTACTGCGCATCTATGCGGTAATTACGGAATGCGAAGTAGTCGCGTGCCTTCTTACCAATAAGGATGAGCGAGTAGTCAATGCCCTTGGACTGGTTGTCCATGAGCTGGCGTTCTGCCGCACGGATGACCGTCGAGTTGTATGGGCCGGCCAGACCGCGATCTGAGGTGATGACGACAAGCGCCACTTTCTTCGTCGACTCGGGCTGACGCAGGAGATCATGTGAGGCGCTGGCGCCACTGGCAGCGAGGTCCTCGATCACTTTGGTCATCTTCGTTGAATACGGACGGGCGTCATTGGCACGCTTTTGCGCCTTCACCACGCGGGTAGCCGCAATGAGTTCCATGGCCCGCGTGATCTTCTTGGTGCTCTGCACCGAAGAGATACGACGGCGCAATATGCGCTCTTCACCACCTGGAATAGCTCAGCCCTCCTCGGGACGAGACAGGTCTGTCTCGGGCAGGGTGTTTTCGGAATCGACCATGGCCGCCGCAGCATCGCCCTGGGCGATTGCGTCGGGGGTGGCGATGCCGCCTGCTGTGCTTGCTTCGAACTGAGCGGCGAACGCAACTATGGCTGCTTCGAGCGCATCTTCGTCAACCTTGCCCGTGGCAACAACATCGCTGAGGATGTTGGAGTGGCGAGCGCCAACATATTCCTGCAGCTCAGCGTCGAAGCGCTCGACGTCTTCCACCGGGATTGCGTCGAGGTGGCCGCGTGTGCCGGCATAAAGCGAGACAACCTGATTCTCAACCTTGACGGGTGAGTTGATGCCCTGCTTGAGCAGTTCGGTAAGGCGATAGCCCCGCTCGAGCTGTGCCTTTGACACGGCGTCGAGGTCGGAACCGAAAGCAGCGAATGCTTCGAGCTCACGGAACTGCTGAAGGTCAGATTTCAAGGTACCCACGGCGGTCTTCATGGCCTTGATCTGAGCGGCAGATCCCACACGGGACACGGAGACTCCCACGTCCACAGCGGGACGCACACCAGCCTTGAACATGTCGTCCTGAAGGAAGATCTGTCCATCGGTGATGGAAATCACGTTGGTGGGAATGAAAGCAGACACGTCGCCGGCCTTGGTCTCGATGACCGGAAGAGCGGTGAGTGAACCTGCACCCAGCTCGTCGCTGAGCTTGGCAGCGCGCTCCAGCAGGCGGCTGTGAAGGTAGAACACGTCGCCCGGGTACGCCTCACGGCCCGGCGGGCGGCGCAGCAGAAGCGACATTTGGCGGTAGGCCTCGGCCTGCTTCGAGAGATCATCGTAGACCACCAGGGCATGTTCGCCGCCTTCCATCCACTGCTGGCCAATGGCCGAGCCAGCGAACGGTGCGAGGTATTTGAACGGTGCCGGGTCAGAAGCCGGGGCAACCACCACGCAGGTGTAGTCCATGGCGCCGAACTCTTCGAGCACCGCTACCGACTGCGCAACCGTGGAGGCCTTCTGGCCGATGGCCACGTAGATGCATTTCAGGTTGAGGCCCTTCTGGTTGATGATCGCGTCAAGGGCAATGGTTGTCTTGCCCGTCTTACGGTCACCAATGATCAGCTCTCGCTGGCCGCGACCAATGGGGATCAGGGCGTCGATGGCCTTGATGCCGGTCTGCATGGGCTCGTGCACGGGCTGGCGGCCCATGATGCCCGGGGCCTGAACTTCCATGCGGCGGCTCTGAGCGCCAACAAGTGGACCCCTGCCGTCGATGGGTTCACCAAGCGCATTGACCACGCGTCCGATGAGCGCATCGCCCACTGGCATGTTGAGGATCTGTCCGGTTGCTCGCACCGACTGACCTTCAGCAATGGTGTCCACTTCGCCGAGCACCACGGCGCCAATGGAGTCTTCGTCGAGGTTGAGGGCAAGACCGATCTTGCCATCCTCGAACTCGAGCATCTCGTTGACGGCTGCGTCTGGCAGGCCGGAGATGCGGGCAATACCGTCGCCCACTTCGACAACTCGACCGACAGTGGAGGCCTCGATAGAGGGCTCAAAGTCGGCGAGGTTCTGGTGCAGCGCTGCGGTTATGTCGCTGGTGTTGATCGTCAGATCAGTCATGGTGATTCCTCAGGTTCTCGGATTAGAGCGTTTCGCGCAGCTTGGAGAGCCGCGAGCGGATGCTGCCGTCAATGACTGTGTCGCCCATGGTGGTGACGAGGCCGCCAACCACAGACGTATCAACGATGACCCGAAGGTCAACATCGTTTCCAGTGGACTGCTTGAGCGCAGCGGCGAGGCGCTGCTGCTGATCATCGCTCAGCGCAACTGCTGAGCGCACCGTGGCGACCTGACGGCCTCCACCAGTGGCAGCGAGTTGATCAAGCTGATCTGCGATATTGGGAAGGTCCGCGCCACGTCCGGCACCAACAACCATCGAAACCAACCCCACGGTGGCCGACGATGCTTTGCCGTCGAGGAGATCCTCGACGATTTGTTGGCGCCGAGCAGCGGGAATGCGCTGATCGGAGAGCGTGGTGCGGAGCTCTTCGCTTCCGGCAACGGCCTGGCCGATGCTGAAGACCTCTCGACTGATGCCGCTGACGTTTCCTTCGGCCTGGGCGACCTCAAGGATTGCCCTGGCGTATCCGGTGTGCCTGTCGCTCATGCCGAGCCAACCTTGCTGATGTAGTCCTCAATCAGTTCCATCTGCGTGGCGTCGTCAAGGTTGCTGGCCACAACAGCTTCTGCTGCGGTGAGCGCCTTCGACGAGACTTCGCTGCTCAGATCTGAAGTTGCGGCTGCGCCAAGCGAGCCGACCTCGTTCTGCGCCCGCTCCCACATGGAGTTGACCATGTCCTGAGTGCGAGCATTCTGATCAACGCGCAGCTGGTTGGCTGCTTCGTGTGCGTCAGCGATGATCCGTTGGCTGGCTGCCTCGGGATCGCCCAGCTCAGCTCGCAGTGAAGCTTCAGCCTGCTGTGCTTCGGCCATTGCGGCCTCTGCTGCAGTGGCTTCCTCGATGGCGTTCTGCTGGCCATCGTTCATGGCTTTGGAGATCACCGGTCCAAGCTTCCAGATCAGAAGTCCCAGGACAATGAGGAAGGCGGCGCCTCCCCAGTAGAACTCTTTGACGTCGCTGGGGATCCACTTGCCGTTGGGTCCTTCAGCTGCCAGTACGTACAACAGGTTCATCTCAGCCTCCCAGAACTTGGTCGAGGATGGAACGCTGGGCGCCCACGTCGAGTTGCTTGCCAAGCACCTTGGAGGCTGCAGCCACCGCAAGGTTGTCGACATCGCCTCGGGCGCCGGCCATGGCCGATACCCGAGCAGCGTCCACGTCAGCATTGGCCGATGTCTTCAGCTTGGCGATCTCAGCCTCCACGGCCGAAACAGCGGTTGCCCGCTCGGCGTCGGCTTCGGCGCGTGCTGCTTCAACGATGCGGCTGGCTTCGGCCTTGGCCACACCCAGCTTCTCGTTGTGCTCGGCCCGAATGCTGGCCAGATTCGCTTCGGTATTGCCGGCAGCATCCTTACTGGCCTGTGCCTTGGCGCGACGGGCATCGCGACCCGCAGTGATGGGTGGCAGCAGCACGTACTTCAACATCGCCCACAGGGCGAAAAAGAACAGCGCAGAGAAGAACAGCTCACCCATGTTGTCCGGCAGAACCGGATTGGGTGGACCATCATCGTTGGCGGCTGCAGCGGCGAATGTGAAGATCAACTTCACGACAACTCCTCGAATAGATATCGGACAGTGACTCGCCCACCCTGGGAGGGGCGGACGCTGACCCGGAACGGGTCAGGTGTCGTGACTCAGACGAACTTCAGCAGAATGAAGACAACGAAGCCGATGAGGGCAAGTGCCTCGGTGAAGGCGATACCGAGGAACATGGTGGTCTGCACCTGTCCTGCGGATTCGGGCTGACGGGCCATGGCCTGCACAGCCTGACCGACCAGGTAACCAATGCCGATGCCGGGGCCGATGGCAGCAAGGCCGTAGGCGAAGCCGGCACCTTCTGCCGCGGCAATGTTCTTGGCGTCGGGGTTGAAGTTACCTTCAACCTCCACGGCGAGTTCAATTGCTGTTTGCATCGCAAGACTCATTTGAAGTCTCCTTGAATTTTCTGTGTTGTGATTTGTGGGGTAGTGCGGTGGCCCCGCAGGACCGGTATTGAGAAATTTGTGGCGGCGCTGTTTGGCGCCCGCGTTCCCCGGCGCCATGGGCGCCGGGATGAAGTTAGTGGGCCGGGTGCAGCGAAGAACCGATGTACACAGCAGCGAGGATGGCGAAGACGAAGCCCTGGATGAAGCTCACGCCGACCTCGAAGGCTGTGAAGGCAATGAGACCGAGGAACGAGCCGACGAAGGCGAGGAGGCTGACGCCACCGCTGATGCTGGCGCCGATGGAGCCAACCGTGGCGATGGTAAGCACACCGAAGGTGATCAGAAGAATGTGACCGGCGAGCATGTTGGCGAAGAGTCGCACTGCGTGGCTGAACGGGCGCACGATGAAGGTCGAGAACAACTCGATGGCGCCGACGAGCGGCTTCAGCGCCGTGGGAACACCGGGCGGCCAGGCAATGTCTTTGAGGTAGGTGAAGCCGTTGTGCTTGAACCCGACAGCGACGAACATCGCCCAGACGGAAAGAGCGAGGATCAACGGGGCGGCCATGCGAGCGTTCAGCGGCATCTGGAAGAACGGGATGACCTCGAAGATGTTGCCGAGGGAAACGAACAGGAAGATGGCGGTCAGCATGGGCACGTAGGGCTCGAAGCCGTGACCAATACCTGGACGGGCGATCTGTTCCTCAACGAAGTTGACAATGCTCTCCGCGAAGACACGAGCCTTTGAAGGCTTGTCAGCACTGCCGCCTCGACCGAGAAGGAAGATGACGGTCGGAATCAGGAACGCCAGGAAGGCGATGACACCGATCTTGTTGAAGCCGAGCGGACCAATGCTGAAGTGGTCGGGCCACTCGATCACGTTTTCAATGGGCGGGAACTGCACTCCCCCGCCTTCGGCGGCGAAGGTTGCAATGGTTGCCAGTGTCGTACTCACGAGAGAACAGTCTCCTTGGACGAGGAAGCCACTCCGGGCTTGAGCCCCGGGTAGGCCAGTGATGCCGATATGTAGCGGAGCTCCCATGCGAGGAGCCCCAGGTGAGAAATAATGATGGTCAGTCCGAGGGCAACCATGTTGACCCACGACTGGTTTGCAACCGCAAGCACGGCGACGGCGACGAGGCCAAGGCGGACCAGGAACCCGAAGAGGGCGCCTGCCTGCAGCATGGCCAGTGAGATCTTTGAGGTGACGCTGATGATGCCGGCCGAGAGTGCGAAGTTCACGAGCACGATGACCAGGCCGTAAAGAACAGATGCCGCGCCTGCAGAGCCACCGATGAGTGCGCCGATGATGATGCCCACCGGAGTAATGGTGAGGCCACGCTTGAGGAGATCTTTGACAACTTCAACCACGGGTGAGGGACCCTGCATTGGTTCAAGCATGGCGTTGGCGGTGGTCATCGGCTGGCCACCTCGGCGCGAGCCGTTGATTCGGTGGTCATGCGGTTCTTGTACTGAAGCAGAACCGACACGGTGGAGATGACGAACCCGGCGACAACGCCGATCACGATGAAGAGAGGCGTGGTACCGACGAGACCGTCGACAAACCAACCAAGAAGCCCAAAGAGGATGGATCCGCCGAGAAGCTCGAAGGAACCGGAGGATCGAGTCACTCCATCTCTGGCCATCTCGTGCGTCCGATCGCGTCGTTGCGAAACGTCCACTCCAACCTCACGCGTCTCTCGTCCATGCCCTTCCAGAGGACATGCCTACTCCGGCCAAAAACCGCTGCGGACAGATCTCTCCGCAGCCCTTGTGAATCTATACACAAGCTCCAACTGATGCAAGCTCTCCATCAGATTCTTCTGAGGGGAAACCTATGCCTGTTCAGGGCTTTGCATCAAACGTACCGGAAATCGGAGACCAGGGTTGAATGACCCATCGTTTCGCCAGCAGATTACCGTGCGTCAGCTCAGCTGTAGACCGGGAAGCGGGCGCAGAGTGCGTTGACGTCCGAGCGGACGGCCGCTCGGTTTCCTTCGCTGTCGGGGTCCTTCAGAACCCGGGTGATCAGCCCGGCAATCTCGCCCATTTCGGCCTCGCCCATCCCCTGCGTGGTCACCGCCGGCGTTCCAATACGCACACCACTGGTAACAAAAGGGGACCGGGGATCATCGGGGATCGTGTTGCGGTTCAGCGTGACGCCGGACTGGTCAAGCACTTCCTGAGCCTTCTTACCTGTCAGTTCTTCATCGAAGGAACGCAGATCCACAAGAAGGAGGTGGTTGTCCGTGCCGCCCGAGACGATGCGGAAGCCGTTCTCCCCCAGAGCCCTCGCCAGCGCCTGCGCGTTCTTCACAATCTGCGCGCTGTACACCTTGAACTCGGGCTGTGACGCTTCGCCGAACGCAATTGCCTTGGCGGCAACATGGTGCTCGAGCGGTCCTCCCTGCATGCCGGGGAAGACCGCACTGTCGATCTTTTTGGCGTGGGCTCTGGTGCTGAGGATGCAACCGCCGCGCGGGCCGCGCAGGGTCTTGTGCGTGGTGAAGGTGACGATGTCGCAGAACGGCACGGGGTTCGGGTGAGCGCCGCCCGCGATCAGGCCGGCAATGTGCGCGGCATCGAACATGAGCAGGGCCCCAACCTCGTCGGCGATGGCCCGCAGCGGTTCGGGCTCGATGGTGCGGGGATAGGCGGTGGCACCAGCCAGAATCATCTTCGGCTTCTCAGCGATCGCCATCTCGCGAATCTCGTCGTAGTCAAGGCGCTCGTCACTTTGCGTCACGCCGTAGCCGACGAAGTTGTACAGCTTGCCACTGAAGTTCACGGCGGAACCGTGGGTCAGGTGGCCGCCGTGGTCGAGGCTCATTCCGAGGACCTTGTCACCCGGTTCCAGCAGCGCCAGGTAAACGCCCATGTTGGCGTTGGACCCGGAGTGCGGCTGCACGTTGGCATGTTCGGCGCCGAACAGTGCCTTGACGCGCTCAATGGCAAGAGTCTCGAACTCGTCGACGTGCACGTTGCCGCCGTAGTAGCGCTTGCCCGGGTAGCCCTCGCTGTACTTGTTGGTGGCAACCGAGCCGCTGGCCCGAAGAACGGCGGGCGAAGCGAAATTCTCGCTGGCAATGAGTTGAAGGGTGCTGTTTTGTCGTTGCAGCTCGGCATCGAGGAGGTCGAATACTTCAGCGTCGTTATCTGTTGGCCATGGCATGGCGGCAAAGCTAGCGCGACGGGCGGAATTTGGCGCTCCCAACTGCGTGCGAGTCCATCCGTCTCCTCGCATTTCGGTGATCCGTCGGCCGCTGAAGCTGCGGGCAGAGCTGCTCCTACAGTGAGCGTGCAATGACGATGCCACCAATCACTCCCCCGCTGTCAACGCGCCCCGGCCTCTGGTGGGCTGCAGTTCTGCTCGCCCTGACCCTTGTCGCAACGGCGTGTTCCTCTGATGCGGCTGACCAGACGAGTGCTGCTCAGGCGGTCGACACCGGAGTTGACAATGCGTCCACACCTGCGGTCACGGCCACGCCTGTCGTCACCTCCACACCCAAAACCAGCGCGGCACCGGACCCCACATCCATTCCGACTGACGCCGCCACGCCAACGCCGGCAGCCAGCACTGTTGCACCGGCCGGTGTCGCAGCCCCCGGAGGTGACGGGCTGGGTGACTCCCTGTTCCCCACCTACGGGAATGGCGGCTTCGACGTCGAGAAGTACCTCATTGATCTGACATTCGACGCAACGAAACGCACCATCGACGCGACGACCACGCTCACGCTTACCCCGGAGATGGCCCTGACCTCGTTCAATCTTGAATTCATCGGGTTCGAGATTGGACAGATCGCCATCAACGACACCGATGCCAAATGGAGCCGCGACGGACAGGAACTCACCATCGTCGCCCAGCCCGCTCTTGAAGCGGGATCCGCTGTCGACGTGGCAATCAGGTATTCGGGCTCACCAACCTCCGTCCAGGGCAGCGTGTTTCCCAGCTCCGGATGGCTCGACCTCGGAGACATTGTTGTCGTCGCTGGCGAACCGGAAGGAGCGGCTGGCTGGTTCCCGGTCAACGACCATCCCAGCGACAAGGCACTTTTTGAAGTCGTGGTGACCGTTCCGGTCGAGTTCCAGGTCGCTTCGAATGGAGTCCAGACGGAACGGATCGAATCCGGCGACGTGGCCACGTGGCGATTCGTTGGCAGTCAGCCGCAGGCGAGCTATCTCACCACCCTGATGATGGGCCCCAACATCAAGCTGGTCACGAGCGAACCATCAGCATCCGGTGTTCCCATCCGCCACGCGTTCGAAAGTTCAGTTGCACCCACTGCGACGCTCGCGATGAAACGAACCGGCGAAATCCTGGATTTCTTCAGCGAGAAGTTCGGCGAGTACCCCTTCGACGTCTACGGCGCCGCCGTCGTGGATGAACCGTTTGGCTTCGCTCTCGAAACGCAAACCCTCAGCGTGTTCGGCTCAGATGCGCTGTCCGAGTACATCGTTGCCCACGAACTGGCCCATCAGTGGTTCGGAAACGACGTATCCATCGCCTACTGGTCAGACCTGTGGCTGAACGAAGGGTTTGCAAACTATGCCGAACAGCTCTGGATGGAACATTCCGAGCCCGGCTACTCCATCGACGAAGCGCTCAACAGCGCGGCGCTGACCTTCGGCACCCTTCTCGTGAAACCGCCGGCCGCGCCAACCGCCGATGAGTTATTCGGCGCGTCGGTGTACTACCGCGGCGGCATGACGCTGCATGCGCTGCGCGGAGCGATCGGCGACGACATGTTCTTTGAAGTCGTTCGAACATGGGTCGATGAGTTCGGCGGTGGGAACGCATCCACCCAGGACTTCATGGCGCTCGCCGAACGGATCAGCGGCCGGGACCTTGACGAGTTCTTCCACGCCTGGCTCTACCAACCCGGCCTCCCCGACCTGCCCTGATCACTCTCGCCAGCGAACAGTGCACGTAGCGCACGGGTGCAAGGGGGCTCAGCGGACAGCTCCACGCGAAACGGTCGACCTCGCCACCTATTGATCGACAACGGCTCTGTTTGGGAGCCTGAGGCCCCAGGGAGCCGCCGGACCGTCCCCGTTCTTTGGCCTGTCCGCACGGCTTCTCGGGCTCATGTCCTATCTCGGTCGAGGGTTGCCTGCAGCGTCCCAGTGGAGATGCCGCCCTCGCGGAACACGGTGAGTTCGGGACCATCTGCGCCTGAGGTCACTTTCGCGACGGTGGATGCCTGGCCAACGAGTTCGCCGCCATCAACAACCAGAGCAACTGCGGTGCCGAAGACCTCGGCGGCGGCCTGAGCGGTCTCCGCTGTTGGTTGCCCGCTCTTGTTTGCGCTGGTTGCAGCGAGTGGGCCCACCCGCTGGGCGAGAGCTCGGACAAATGGGTGAGCGGGAGCCCGAAGACCAACGGTGCCATCGTCGGCGCCCACGACGAGGGCACACCCGGGACGCTTCGGGACCACAACAGTGAGAGCCCCGGGCCAATGCGCCTCGACCAGCGGGGAAACCAGGGTCATATTGGCCAGCTCGTCAGCCTGGCTGAGACCGGCAACGAGCGCGACGATGGAAAGATCCACCGAACGTTCCTTCAGTTCAAAGAGTGCTGCAACAGCCTGCTCATCTGTGGCGAGTGCCGCCAGGCCGTAGACGGTGTCGGTTGGGATGATGATGGGCTCACCACTGAGCAGTGCCTCGACGCATGCGGCGAGCGCCATGTCGTCGGGCAGGCGGTTTGCTCCGACGTTCATGACGCTTCGATCTGTGCGACGAGACCACGGTTGCGGCCGGCAAGGTCCTGGTGGATCTCCACCCGTTCGTATCCGTGCTGGCTGGCCATGTCCGCAGCTTCTTCAAGTTGGGTCTCGCCCAACTCCAGCACCAACGCCCCTCCGGGCACCAGCCAATGGCGGGATTCGTCAATCAGTACTCGTGCTGCGTCCAATCCGTCTGCACCGGCGAACAGCGCGAGGCCGGGCTCCCAATCACGCACGTCCGCTGGCAGTTCGTCATCGACGCGCACATACGGGGGGTTGGAGATCACGAGGTTGAAGGCGGGCGCATCGGCCGCATCAAGTGCGCCGAACCATGCCCCTTCAAGAATCGTGCCCCGCGTGGCGGCTCTGCCGAGTCCAATGAGATTGGCCCGCGCCAGGTTCAACGAGTCGGCGGACACATCGGTGAGGGTGACCTGCACGTCGGTGCGCTCGCGCAGCAACGACAGTCCGATGGCCCCGGTACCGGTGCCAAGATCGATGGCTCGCATCACGTTGTGATCAGCCGCCTGACGTTCGAGCTCGGCGAGGCCGAGACCGGTGACTATTTCGGTTTCCGGGCGCGGAATCAACGCCCGGTGGTCCACCCTCAGATCGAGGTCGCGAAAACCCCACGACCCAAGTACATACTGCAGCGGTTCCCCGGTGATGCGACGGGCGAGCATCTCGTCGAGGTATACCACCGAGCGGGTGGTGGCTGGCTGAGTCAGGCCGAGCACAAACTCGCCGGGAGCGAAGCCGGCTGCCTCCTCGATGATCCGGCGAGCATCAATCGCTGCGGTGCCGAGGCCAGCTTCACTCAGCTGTCGAATCGCGTCCTCGTGCAATGAGCGCCATGAGACCGTTTCGTCATCACTGGGAGCAGCCTGGTCCCGGGGAGCAGCCTGATCGCTATCTGCGTGATCGTGTGACATTGGAGGCCTCAGTCGCCGCCGCTTTCGCCAAGTTGTTCGGCGCGTTCATGGGCCATCAACGGGTCGATGACCTCATTGAGTGAACCGGCGAGAATCTTGTCGAGCTTGTAGATGGTCAGGCCAATGCGGTGATCGGTGACTCGGTTTTCTTTGTAGTTGTAGGTGCGAATTTTCTCGGAACGACCGCCGCCGCCCACCTGGCTCTTGCGCATATCCGACTGCTCTGCCTGATGACGTTCCTGTTCGGCTTGAAGGAGGCGGGACCGCAGTACCTGCATGGCTTTCGCCCGGTTCTGAATCTGACTCTTCTGGTCCTGCATGGAGACCGTCACACCGGTTGGCTTGTGAGTGATGCGCACCGCGGAGTCGGTGGTGTTGACCGATTGTCCGCCGGGACCGGACGAGCGATAGACATCAATCTGCAGATCGTTCTCGTCGATCTTGATGTCCACTTCGGCGGCTTCGGGCATGACGGACACGGTGGCCGATGACGTGTGCACCCGACCCTGGGATTCGGTGACCGGCACGCGCTGCACGCGGTGTGGGCCGCCCTCGTGTTTGACGTGACTCCAGACGCGATCACCTCGAAGCACGAAGGTGATGTCAGCAAAACCGCCCAGGTCGGAGTGACTTGCGGTGAGAACTTCAAGTTTCCAACCCTGTTGAGAGACGTAGGACTGGTACATCTCGTAGAGGTCCCGCGCAAAGAGGTTGGCCTCCTCGCCACCTTCGGCACCCCGGATCTCCACGATGATGTTCTTGTCATCATTGGGATCCTTCGGGATGAGCAACTCCGCAAGCTCTGCGTCGTACATCTCCACCCGAGCATCAGCGTCGGCGGCTTCTTCGGCCATCATTTCGCGATCGCTGCCGGAGGAACCCGACATCATCTCACGCGCTGCTTCGAGGTCCTCACGGGCCCCTCGCAGGTTCTTGATTGCCGCTACGATCTCGCCCAGCTCCTTGTAGCGACGAGCCACCGAGGTGTACTTGTCCTGATCGGCGATCACCGCCGGGTCAGCGAGCTGCGACTCTACGTCGTCGAACTCCGCCAGGAAATCATCGTGGATATCAGACACCGCTCCAGCGTATGGGGCGAGAGCACCGCTGCATCAGGCTGAGCGCAACGCCATGTGACGGAGTCAGCTGTCGGTGACATCGTCGACGGCGTCGGTGCCGCCGATGACCTCGCCGATGACGGTGTCGTCGTTATAGGCGCGCTTCGGTCGAGTGAGAACATCTCGAAGGTCTGCGCCGGCGTCGTTCCACGTGGCGGCCAAGGCGTTGCGCAGGCTTTCACCAATGTCGCGCATGTCGGACCGGACCGCGTCGTCCTTCGCTGCGGAACCAAATGCGTCGAAGGCGTCGTCGATCATGTCGACGAACTTTTCCACGCCGTCCATGAGTGACTGCATCTCGGAGCTGCGGGCACGCTCGCCGCCCTCGGATGCTGCATCTGCTGCATCTTCAGCTGCCTCGGCTGCATCATTTGCGTCGTCGGCGTCGTCGGCGTCGTCGGCGTCGTCGTCGCCAAGCTCGGATTCCAGGTGGTACTTCAGCTTCAGGCCGAGACCTTCGAGCTTGGTGAGAACTTCTTCCCAGGTTTCTTTGGTGTTGCTCATGGTGTTCCTTTGCGTTTTGGCCCACGCCCATGGCGCAGGGATGGTCGATGAATGACAACCACGATGCCGCACATCTGATTCCGGATTTCAGGACAAATGCGCCGAGCTCCATCAGCGTCGCCGGCTGCGGCGGTCTTCACGCCCAGGGTTCTGGGGCGTCCACAACTGTGGCCGGAACGCGCAGCGAACCGATAAGCCGTTCCAGGTGGCTGTACTGGTCACGCTTTGGGACGACCAGCACGATGCGATCTGCGCGGTAACGCTCCGCTGCGTCAGCGGCGGTCGGAATCAGCCCGAAGTCGATGCCGGTCGAGCAGGCCACCAACACAATCTCTTCATCGGCTGAAGTTCCAACGGCAAGGGCGGGCACCACATCGCGCAGGCCGTTGCGCTCCCGCAGGCTTGGTATTGGTGCAAGACGCCGCAGGCCAACGAGGGACGGATCTTTCATAACAAGCGAGCGCACCCAGCGCTCTCGAACAAGACGGTTGATGGGGTGCGGATCTGCACCCACGCGTCGCCATTGTCGGATCTCGTCCACGACGGCGGGTAGCGCTGCGTCTGGTGCCACGTCCGGGTTGATGACGGCGAAGGCTTCCTGGTCGTAGGCCCCAACGCCAACCTGGAGCCGAGGCGGACCGCCGTCCGGACTGACGCCAATGCGAGCAACTTCAAGGCCGAACACTTCGCCGATGATGACGCCGCCCTCGACTACAACGTCTGCGCCCGAGGCGATGATGCGGTCCACCAGTGGATCGCCGAGCGGAACCTCTGCATTGGCGATGGCACCCTCGGCGGGAGTCACGAGAGCGACGTCGGTGCCGGTCACCGACCACACCGTTGGACTGGGCTCGAACCCGGCCGCGGCCCGGGCAACGTCTTGCGGCGAAACCACAGCGAGCGTGGCGTACGGGTTCCCGTCGTCGATGTCTGAGTCGATGATGAGGTGCAGCTGCGCCTGGCCGGCCTGGGCGAGCGCGCCGCCCATACCGGACAGCGGTTCGTTTGCGATGAGAGCCAGAACGACATCGCCCGTCGTGGTTCCCGTGGACAGCATTGCGCCACCCGGAAACGCAACCATCGAGAAGTCTTCTTCGGCACGTCCGCTGTGTCCGTCCGGACTCTGTCCATCCGCGAAAAAGTGAGACCGGGCCAAAGCTGCAAGCTTGGCCCGGTTCAGAGATTCCTTTTGGTTGACCGAGAGGGCCAAGAGTTCTATTCCTCTTCGGTGGTGCCGGCCGAACCGCCAGCATCAGCGATGTCAGCAGCCTGCTCGTCATCAACGACGACTTCGGCGACGGGAGCAGATTCTTCCGGGGGTGCCTCTTCCGCGGGAGCTTCAGCTGCGGGTGCCTCTTCGACTGCTGCCTCAGGAGCAGCATCGCCACGCTTCTTGCGGCGGCCGTAGCGGCGCTCGAAGCGTTCCACACGACCAGCAGTATCGACGATGGTCATCGTGCCGGTGAAGAACGGGTGGCTGTCAGCGGAGATTTCCACTTTGGCCAGCGGGTACGTCGAGCCTTCGAACTCGACTTCCTCTTCGGAGTCAATCGTCGAGCGGGTGACGAACATGGTGCCCGTGTTCGTGTCCTGGAACACGACCTCACGGTAGTTGGGGTGAATATCAGCCTTCATAACGGAGTTGAGGCTATCCGTACCCGCCCCACAACCCTCCTCCGCACCGGGCAAATCGCACAGGTGCCGGGGCGGATGACTCAGGGGCGGACCCGGAACAGCTCTACCGGCCTGCTGATGCCCCGCAAATCATGCATTCCCAGCGATTCCACCGCCACGACGCCTTCCAGACCTGTTGCGACGTCCTCGGTAACGACAATGGCATCGGCAAAGGCGAGCGTGACGATGCGTGCTGCGATATTGACCACTGTGCCGAAATAGTCCCCGCCGCTCGTAATCACCTCTCCTCCGGAAAGACCCACCCTCATGCCTTCGAGCCCACCCGATCGCCCAACAGCGGAGAGTGCCAGAGCCACGCGAAGAGCAGACCGGGCAGAGTCAGCGGCGAACATGACCTCGTCGCCAATCAGCTTCACCAGGGTGCCATCGTTGTCGACGATGGCCGACTGAACCGCCTCTTCGAAACCGATCATCGTTGCCATGAACTGCTGCGCATCGGAGCGTTCGGTGAAGGCCGTGAAGCCCACAAGGTCAGCGAAGCCGATGACCTTCGGTTCAAGCGTGGCGCTGCGGCTGCGGTCGACGGACCACATCTGCTCTGTGGCAATCAGGTGTGCAAGGTGCGACCGCATAATGGTTGCGTTGGTTTCGAGAAACTCCGGCAGCGCATAGCCAATCAGTTCGAAGTAGCCGGCGAGCACATCCGCCAATCGTCCAGAGTCATCCGTTATCGGTGTTTCGAACTGCAGGCGCAGCATGGAGATGGCGGCTCGCGCAATCCGAGAGGCTGAGGAACCCATGACCCGAACCAGGCTGATGACTTCATCTTCACCAATGAGGTCGGCCATCGCCCGAAAGAAATGCACCATCTGCATTTCTGCATCGGTCAGCGCCCGCGTTGCTTCCAGGGGAAGGCCGATAGCGACGCGGACTCGGTTGGCGAAATCGCGAAGGTCGATGTCGAACTCCGCCGGGCTCAGCTCGGCCTCCGGCCGAAGAAGTAACGCGCTGCCGACCTCCCCAAAGTCGCGGCCGACCAGACCTTCGAGAGTGTTGCCGAGTTGCAGAAGCAACTCGACCGCATCCTCGAGGTCAACGTCGTCGCGAGCCAGGGGGGAATCGATCCCCATCTCACGGAGCTGGTTGGCGCTCAGGCGCTTCCCTGGCTCACGCACAGCACATACCGACTGTCAGCCCTTTGTCTTGGCTATCTCGTCGAGAAAGGCATCGTTCGTGTCGAAGGACCCAAGGCGGTCAACGAGCAGCTCCAAGCCGGCAACGCTCCCCTTCCCCTCCTCAGAGACTGCCTGCAGCACGCGACGCAGCTTCGTGGTCTGTACGAGGTGCTTCGGCGAAAACAGCAACTCATCGCGACGCGTGGACGAGCCATCCACGTCTATGGCGGGGTAGACCCGCCGCTCAGCGGCCTGACGGTCGAGGCGCAACTCCATGTTGCTGGTGCCCTTGAACTCTTCGAAAATTACTTCGTCCATGCGCGACCCGGTCTCGACGAGGGCAGTGGCGAGAATGGTGAGTGATCCGCCTTCTTCGACATTACGAGCAGCACCGAGGAACTTCTTCGGCGGGTAGAGCGCTCCGGCGTCGACGCCGCCAGAAAGCGTACGACCTCCGGCCGGCGCCGCAATGTTGTACGCCCGAGCAAGACGAGTGATTCCGTCCAGGATGACGACCACGTCGTTGCCCATCTCGGTCATGCGCTTGGCTCGCTCGATGGACATCTCGGCAACTGCAGTGTGTTCTTCGGTTTGGCGATCAAAGGTGGAGGCGATTACCTCACCTCGTTCCACCCACCGCTTCATGTCGGTGACTTCCTCGGGGCGCTCATCGATGAGCACGACGAAAAGCTTGACTTCCGGGTTGTTCATCTCGATCGAGCGAATGATTTCTTTCATGATTGTCGTCTTGCCGGCCTTGGGCGGCGACACGATCAGACCTCGAGTCCCCTTGCCAATCGGCGACACCAGGTCGATGATCCGCGTGGTCATGTTGTGCTTCTCACGGCGGCGTTCCATCTTGAGCTGCTCATCTGGGAACAGCGGCGTAAGGTCATCGAACCATCGACGGTCCCGGGACTCTGACGGGTCCACGCCGTTCACCGATTCAACGGTGAGCAGAGCCGGGTTCTTCTCGTTGCGATTGGCCGGCCGGCTGGTGCCGATCAGGTGATCGCCACGACGCAGGCCAAGCTCGCGCACCTGCTTGACGGGAACGTACACATCTCCAGATGAAGGCATGGCGCCTTTGACCCGGAGGAATCCGTAGCCGTCGTCTCGCAGGTCGAGATGTCCCTGCGCCAGGACCGGCTCACCACTCCACGAACTGTCGTCACCATCCTGGTTGTTGCGGCCGCGACGTCGACGCTTGCGGTTACCCGGCTCGGCTTGGTCGCGATTGCGATCTCGGTTACGGCCCCGGTCATCACCGGACTCCCCCCGTCCCGAATCGCCCTTCCCAGAGTCACGCTGACCATTGTCCTCACGCTGGCCATTGTCCTTGCGGCTGTCGGTGCGACCTGTCCGTCGACCCCGGCCCGCATTCGCACGACCCTGATCGGACCCATCTGCCTCGGACCCATCACCGCCGTCATCACCTTTGCCACCGTCAGCACCATTGCCACCGTCATCACCATTGCCACCGTCAGCACCGTTGCTGTCGGACTCTTCGTCGGTCGTGTGCGCATCCCCGGATGCGTCTTCGGATCCGGCATCGGTCGCCGATTCGCCGGGACCTTCGTCTGCCCCATCGCCACCACCGGCCATTTCGAGAATGAGATCGACGATGTCGGCCTTGCGGGCGCGGGACGGCGGCTTGGCGCCCATGGCTTTCGCGATCGTGACCAGCTCGTTGCGGTCTTTGGAATCAAGGGTGGAGCGGTCAAGCGCACCGGGGGTACTCACGAAGGGCCTCGCTTTGGCTTGTCTGGCACATGCCAGATGTGAAGATGGTGAAGCGCTCACGCCATCAGAACCTGCGCAGTGAAGTGCGTGAGCCGTTGACGTGACCGAAGAGACACGGGTTGCCCGGCGCACGAGTGGAACTCCCGCTTGAGCAAGCCGCATTGCGCTGGCCTGAGGTACAGCTGCGTGATCGCAGTCAGCCCCCGCCGGGCGCAACGAGGAGAACTGTAGACCACCGGTACGACACCGACAACGTGGGAGGTGCAACCGGAAAGGCTGAAGCGTCCATCCGATACACTCCGCAACCGTGCCCGGAACAACAGTGCAGGCGAAATGAGCGCATCAGTGAAACAAACCCTCGTCGTCCTCGATGTCGAAGGTGTGCTGATCCCGGAGATATGGATCGCTGTCGCCGAGTCGACCGGTATCGAAGGTCTGCGTCGTACCACCCGCGACGAGCCCGACTACGACGTACTGATGCGTGGACGGCTGCAGCTCCTGGCTGAACACCGCGTGACAATGTCGCACATTCAGCAGGTGATCTCCGATCTCGGACCGCTCGCCGGCGCCCGCCAGTTCCTGGACGAGCTCCGTTCCGAGACGCAGGTCATTCTGTTGTCGGACACCTTCGAGCAGTTCGGAATGCCGATGATGCATCACCTTGGCCTGCCCACCATTTTGTGCCATCGACTCGTTGTCGAGAACGACATCATTACCGACTTCAGCCTCCGAATGGATGACCAGAAGCGTCACGCGGTGAATGCCTTCCACTCGCTCAACTATCAGATTGCGGCTGCAGGCGACTCCTACAATGACACGTCGATGCTCGCTGCTGCCGACGCTGGTTTCCTGTTTCACGCGCCGGACAACGTGATTGCCGAGTTCCCGCAATTTCCCGCCCTCGACACGTACGACGAACTGCTTGACCACCTGCTCAGAGCACTGGGAATTCGCTGACCCCGGGCACCTGACGGATGTCATCCGCCGTGTCGCCGAGGAGATAGCGGGCACCGCTTCCGAGCTGCGAGGCCCTGTCCTGCGGGTTGTAGATCGCGCATCGGTCCAGACTGAGGCAACCGCACCCGATGCACGCATCGAGTTGGTCGCGCAGAGCAGTGAGCTGTTCAAGCTGCGCATCCAGCTGATGCCGCCATCGTGTTGATGCCACGGTCCAGTCCTGTTGATTGGGTGTGCGATTCTTGGCGAGGGTGTCAAGCACCTCTCGGACGTCGGCGAGCGGACGGCCCACCCGTTGGGCTGCGAGGATGAACGCAATACGCCGGATGGTGTCGCGTGAGAACCGACGCTGACCACCGCTCGTGCGGGTGGAGTGAATCAGGCCCTGGTCGTCGTAGTAGCGCACCGCAGACGGTGCAACGCCACATCGTTCGGCCACCTGGCCGACCGTCAGCACATCGTCGCGGCGAGCAGGCGTTCTGTCATGTGTCAAAAGATTCCCCTTGACTTCAAGTGCACTTGAACTTCTACGCTACCTGACATGAGCAACAACGACAGCCCTACGACAGCAGTCTCCCCCGCCGCACAACCCATGACGGCACAGTCCACAACCGCACAATCCATGACGGCACAGTCCACAACTGCGCCAGTGGGCTCGGTGGCCGACTTCGCCATTGGCCAGATGAAGATGGCCCGGGTGGGTGAACGTCGCATCGCGATCATCCGAACACCGTCAGGCATTCATGCCCTCGACAATGCGTGTCCGCATCAGGGCTACGGCCTCACCACCGGCGCCCTGACGGACGAGACTGTTGTGTGCCAGTGGCACAACTGGAAGTTCGACGTCCGTACCGGAAAGTGCACCCAGGGCGAAGAGGACGTGACCTGCCACCAGGTGACCATTGACGGTGACGACATCATCGTCACTGTGACCGAACAGACCGACAGCCAGGTGCGAGCCGCCACGTGGCCCAGCCTGCGCAGTGGAATCGCTTCGAACTTCATTGGCCAGATCGCCCGCGACACCGCCCGCCTCCTGCAGGCAGGGGCCGCACCGCAGGACATTCTCTGGGAGGGGATACGCCATGCCATCCCGCGGGCGAGGTGGGGACCGGGCCATGAGATGGCTATGGCCGCCGACTGTCTCTCTGTTGCGCTCGATAGTGAAGGGGCTGACCAGGCGGTGGCGCTTGTTCAGGGTTTGAGCGGTCTTGCAGATGTTGCACGTGACCGACCCGCCCATGATCTCCCTGAGCCCGACCCTGCTGTCGACTTCCAGGCGGCAATTGAGGAAGAGAACATTGACGGCGTCCGGGCCAAGGTGCTGGCCTGGATTGGCGAGGGAACCGATCCGGCTGCGGTGCGACATGAGTTCATCGAGGCTGCTTCGAGACACCACCTCGGCTACGGCCACGGGATCATCTACATCCATAAGGCGTTCGAGTTGCTCGACCATGTTGGGTGGGATCGAGCGGTCGACATCCTGCCCCACGTAGCTTCGGGAACCGCCTGGGAGACGAGAGAGGACCTCCTCCCTTACATGCGGCCCACGATGCGCAAGATCGACGCCATCGACCTCGACGCCATGGCTGCCGCCGAACGACGCGACGACTGGGTCGACGCTGCGTTGGCGGACCGGCTACTCAACATTGTCGATGCACCCATCGAAGCCGCTATCGAGGCCGTGATCTCCGGGGCGGGGGTAACAGGACTCCTCGACGCGCTGTCTATTGCAGCGTCGAGACGCATGTTGCGCCACAGTCTCGATGTGGAGTTCCTCGTGGAAGACGACTTTGGCTGGCTCGATATCACCCACGTCCTGACGATGGTGAACGCTGTGCGGTGGGCCTGGGAGGCTGATCGCGGACCTCACGTGGCCCGTCTCGCTCTCTTTGCCACGTGGCTGTTGTTCGACAGCTCCCGGGCCGAGCGCCGGCACGGCATCGCCGCCGAGGCGACAGCAGAGCCCGTACCCGGCGATATCGGCCGGAGCGTGCGCTATCTGGACACGCAGGCCGTACTCAATGCGGTTGCCGCTTCCGAACCCACAGTTGCAGGCGATGCCCTCATCGATGCTGCGATGGCAGACCAGTCCGGCGCGTTCATTGTTGTTGCGCATCAGATCAAGCTGAGTCAGGCTGCGAAGCTGGAGTCCCTCGCAACTGGTTCTCAGCTACCCCTTTTGGCCGCGGCCCGCTATCTGGCGTCACCCCGCAACGAGCGATTCGTGAAGCGGAACGTGGTGGCTTCCCTGGACTTTGTGCACTCGGGGCGTCCGCCCCAGCGCTAGCCGATGGAAACTTTTTGAGATTTCTCGCCTGACAGTGGAACGTTTTGATCGGTTCAGGCGTGTTATTCACGTATGGGTCCCGACCGTCTCTCACCACCGACCGCTGCTCACTCAGGTGGCGTATCGCAGCTTGGCGTCACGCACACGACGACCACAGCGATCCGCTGGGCTGACGATCCGGGGCCCATACCGCTCCCACCTCTGTCTCACCGCTCTCTCGAGTGGGCCGCCTGGCTTGCCGGCGCTCTTATCACTCTCGCCATGATCGGCCTCACCGTCGCCATCCTCTGACCAGCCCGTTCCCCCGCCGGACGCTCCGTCACAGCTCCCAGAGGAAGTGCACCTCTTCATCGGCTTGTCGAATCCGACCACCGAGCTTGCCGTAGAGCCCTCGCGCTTCGACGTTTGTGGATCGGGTACTGAGCCACAGCACCGAGTTGCCTTCGCTTCGAGCAAGACCGAGTGCGGCCTCAAGCAACATCGTCGCCACGCCCCTCCGACGATGTTCGGGAGACACATCGATCTCGTCCACATACGCCATAACCGTTCCGTCGGGTCGACGGACGTGGACTCCCCACAGCAGCCCGGCGGGTTCGTTGTCGACGTATCCGCCAATGGCGAACGCAGCCCGATCGGCAAGGAACGCAAGTGGTCCCGATGCGCCCGGTTGCAGCTGGTCGGACCAGCCGGGATGGCAGGCATCGAGCAGTTCTTCCAGCATGATCTGGTCGGCCAGACCAAGCTCTCGAATCGCAATACTCATGGCTTTGGGATCACGGCCTTGGACGCAGGGCGCTGGTCAACTCAGCACGCGGGCGCGAGCCTTAATCCAGGTTTGGACGGTGGCGAGGTCGTTGGGAAGAACGGTGAACGTCTCTTCACGATCGAAGAGGTCGCCGAGGCGATCGGGAAGGGCCGGCCGTGCGCCCATTGCCGCTTCCACCGCGTCGGGGAACTTCGCCGGGTGAGCAGTTCCGAGGCAGACGGTTGGTCCCCGGCCCGGGCCGGCCTGCAGCGCAGCGCCGATGCCTACAGCAGTGTGAGGGTCAACGACCACGCCGGTATCGGCATGGACCTGAGCGATGATGCTCTTCGTGCCGTTTTCGCCCTCGTCATCCACCCGGTAGCCGTGCCACATCTCCTGAAGCACGCCATGGTGCGCGTCGTCGATGGAAACTGTGCGTTGATCCCGGAAGGTGCTCATCATGTCGGCGATGACCTGGCCGTCGCGACCAAGCAGCTCGAACAGCAGTCGTTCCAGGTTGCTGGATATCTGAATGTCCATGCTTGGGGAAAGCGTGGGGACCACATCGTTCATCGCCATCTCGCCAGACGTGAAGAAGCGCGTGAGGATGTCGTTGCTGTTGCTCCCCACTATGAAGCGGTCGATGGGCAGGCCCATGCTGCGCGCTCCCCAACCGGCGAACACGTTGCCGAAATTACCGGTAGGCACTGCGAACGAGACCGGACTCTGGCGACCGGTGAGGCGGTCAGATGCGACCACGTAGTAGACAATCTGCGCCATGACGCGAGCCCAGTTGATGGAGTTCACTGCACCCAAGCGGATGTCATTGCGGAAGGTGGTGTCGTTGAACATGGCCTTAACCATGTCCTGGCAGTCATCGAAGGTTCCTTCGATGGCAATGTTGTGCACGTTGGTGGACGCCACGGTGGTCATCTGCTTACGCTGCACATCGCTGACCCGACCGTGCGGGTGCAGGATGAAGATGTCGACCGCCTCGCGGTCACGACAGGCCTCGATGGCAGCCGAGCCGGTGTCGCCGGATGTGGCGCCCACAATGGTGGTGCGGTCGCCGCGCTTGTTCAGCTCATGATCAAAGAGCCGACCAACGAGCTGCAGGGCCACGTCCTTGAAGGCCAGGGTCGGGCCATGGAACAGTTCCATCAGCCAGAGGTCATCACCGATCTCAATCAAGGGGACCACATCGTCGGCAACGAAGGTTGCGTACGCATCCTCGACCATCGCTGCGAACGTGTCGGCCTCAATGGAATCCTTCACAAACGGGCACATGACCTCCTGGGCCGTTGCCGCATAGGAACGCGTGGCGGCATCAGACGGAGCCTCGCCAAGCTGGGGCCATTCTGCTGGCAGGTACAGGCCGCCGTCGGAGGCCAGCCCGGTGAGGAGAACATCCCCGAAGGAGAGCTCCGGAGCTGAGCCACGGGTGCTGACGAAGCGCATGGCGGCCCTATTCGCCTATCACTCGGATACGGGCACCCACCCGCTGAACACAGTCGAGATCGGTCAGCTTCTCGACACAGCTCATCATGTCTGCCTCCCGAGCTTCGTGGGTTATGAAAATCACGACCGCTTCTTCGCCGGAGCCGTGTTGGTCCATGGACTTGATGGAGACGTTGTGGGCTCCGAACACGCTGGCGACTTCAGAGAGCACGCCCGGGTTGTCGGAAACCACAAGCTCAAGGTAGGAGGCGGACATCAGTTCGGCAGATGAGCGCAGCTTGGCCGGCTGCAACTCGGGCCGAACGGGCGCATGCTCGTCACCGACGCTGAGCGCAGCAGAAATGATGTCACCAAGAACCGCGCTGGCAGTGGGGAATCCACCAGCGCCTCGTCCGTAGAGCATGAGTTCGCCGACGGCTTCACCTTCGATGAAGACTGCATTGAAGCTGTCGTTCACGTTGGCAAGTGGATGCGATTTCGGGACCATCGCCGGGTGCACCCGGACCGCCACTTCGTCCTCACCGCTCTCCGCGGGAAGGCGCTCGATGATAGCAAGCAGCTTGATAACGAAACCCATGCGGTCGGCAGCTGCGATGTCGGCGGCGGTGATGCTGCTGATGCCCTCGATGGAAACGTCGTCCCCGCGCACCGAGCCGGGCATGGTGACCGTGGCGATGATGGCGGCCTTGGAGCCGGCGTCGATGCCTTCCACGTCTGCGGTTGGGTCGGCCTCGGCGTATCCCAGGTTCTGAGCCTCCTGAAGTGCGTCGGCATAGGTGGCTCCGTTCTCCGTCATCTGCGTGAGGATGTAGTTGGTGGTGCCGTTCAAGATGCCCATGACGCGATTCAGTGGTTCGCCACGCAACGACTGCTCAAGCACGCGCATCAGCGGAATGCCGCCAGCGACGGATGCTTCGAAGAGGAACGAGGTGGGCTGACCTTCGCGTGCGGCGTTGAACAACTCCGCACCGTGAGCGGCGACGAGGGCCTTGTTGCCGGTGACAACGGGCTTACCGAGTGTCAACGCCTTCACCAGCAGTTCGCGAGCCGGGTCGATACCACCCATGAGCTCGACGACGACGTCGACGTAGTCCGATTCGACCACTTCCATCGGATCCGTTGTCAACATTGCGGACTCGACAGCAACCGCTCGTTGCTTGGCCAGATCTCGCACAGCGATCTTCGTGACAATCAACTCCACACCCGTGCGTTCTTCGATGTTGGGGTGTTGCTTCTCGATGAGTTCGATCAGCGCTCCACCCACCGTTCCGAAGCCAAGGAGCCCGATGCGAACCTGCTTTTTTGACATGGCGCAACGCTATCGGAGCCGGTCGCCGATCCCAGAGCGATTTCGCGCGCTCATCCGACCGGGCGAGCGCCTCAGCCGTACTTCGGCGAGCTACCCCACTGATTCGGTTGTTCCTTCGAATCGGCAAGGAGTTCGAAGAGATGCACGAGCCAGCCAACCACGGGGATAAAGCGGAACAGGACGAACCACCCGCTCTGGCCGACGTCGTGCCATCGACGCACTGCGACAGCAAGCGACGGAAGGAACGATACGAGCATGAAGAGGACGACGAGTCCGAACCCCGCAAAGAAGAGCGCAGGCGGGTCCTCGCTGTCGGACATCATCACCAGGGCGATGATCGACGGCAGGAAGAGGATGAATCCGACCACGGCGTTCATCAGGAAGAACCAGCCGTACTCTGCTCGCCTCGCTCGACCCTCGAAGTCGGCGAAGCTGCTGGTCCAACACTTTTTCCAATACTGGAAGGGCGAGAGCTTCTCAACCTGGCCGCGTGCGTGCTGTGGATACTGTGGAGGCATGAAAGCCGGAGCCCCGGGCACCTGTGATGCTCCTGGAGGTGACGGCGACCCGACGGGCACGTTTGCGGCTACGGGTTCGCCCTGCCAGGTCTCGCCGTCCCAATAACGCTGAGTTCCGGGAGCGTCGCCCTCTGCGTGATACCAACCTGCATTTGTCATGCCGAAAGCCTAGATCTTGAAGAGCTTGGAGGTTCGGATTCGCTGGTATCTCTGACCTCCGGATTTTCAGACGTCGAGGCGGGTAAGATCCGCGAAAGTTTCGCGGCGGCGCACGAGTCGGGCCTGGCCGTCAGCGACGAAGACAACTGCCGGTCGGGGGACCATGTTGTAGTTCGAGGCGAGCGCATAGCCATACGCGCCGGTGACCGGGGTGGCGATGAGATCGCCAACTGCGAGGTCGTGGGGCACAAATCCTTCGCGGACCAGAATGTCGCCGGTCTCGCAGTGTTTCCCCACGAGGCGAATGGCCCTGGGTCGATCTGCCGTCATGGCTCGTGGCACAAATGTCTCGTAGCCGCTGCCGTAGAGCACAGGTCGGGGGTTGTCACTCATGCCGCCGTCAACCGAGACGTAGGTTCGAAGCCCGGGCAGGTCCTTGATGGTGCCCGCCTCGTACACGGTGATCGCCGCGGCGGCCACGATGGAACGGCCAGGTTCTGCGGTGACGTGCGCGGTGACGCCGGCTTCTGCGCAGGCCTGCAGACTCATGCGTCCCCATTGGGACACGGTCGGCGCTTCTTCGCCTTCCACATACGGCACGCCAAGGCCACCGCCAACGGAAAGCTCGCGCACGTCAAAGCTGTTTCCGATCTGAGCGATGACTGCCACGGCCTGCTGGAACGCTTGCACGCTGAAGACCTGTGACCCGATGTGAGCGTGCACGCCGATGAAGTCAATCGACGGTGAAGCCACGGCGCGCTCCACTGCCTGTTTGGCCAGGCCGGTGGAGACGGTGAAGCCGAACTTGGAGTCGTCCTGGCCGGTGGACACGAACTCATGCGTGTGCGCCTCCACGCCGGGCGTGAGACGAAGGAGCGCTGGTGCGACCTGGCCGGTGTCGGCGTGGATGGCCTCAAGGCGATCCATCTCGTCGAATGAGTCGATGACAATCCGACCCACTCCCTCGTCCAGTGCTGTGCGTAGTTCAGGCAGCGACTTGTTGTTGCCGTGCAGCACGAGATCAGCGGCCGGTACACCTGCCTGCAAAGCCACGTACATCTCGCCGCCGGTGGCCACGTCGATATGCATGCCTTCTTCATGAGCGAGCTGCACCATGGCCGTGCACATGAACGCCTTCGACGCGAACGCCACGCCTTTGCCGAACGTGTCGACCGCCTGTCGGCAGCGATCACGCAGATGGGCTTCGTCGTAGATGAACAACGGCGTGCCGAACTCTTCGGCCAGGTCAGCAACGTTCACTCCCCCAATTGCAAGCGAGTCGTCGGCGTTGACAGAGGCGTTGTCGGGCAACAGGTTGAGGGGGATGGGACGAGCCATGAGCTGGGTCCGCTACATCTTGTCGGGGGACGAAACCCCGACAAGGTCGAGCGCCGACACAAGGCCAATGCGGGCGGCCTCCATGAGCCACAGCCGGGCCTGGGTCTGGTCGGCGGTGACGTCATTGCCGACCACGTAGCACTCCGAGTAGAACCCGTGGAAGGCGCGCGCCATCTCCCGCACCCAGGTGGTGATGCGATGCGGGGCCCGATCATTGCAAGCCATGGCCACCATCTCGGGATAGTCGTTCAAGGTCCGAAGCACTTCGAGCTCACGTTCGTGCGTGAGCACGGTGAGGTCCACGTCGGCCAGCGCCGTCCGTGTAAATCCAGCTTCCGCCGCATTGCGTTCGAGCTGCTTGATGCGAGCGTGGGCCATCTGCACGTAGAAGACCGGGTTCTCCATGTTCTGCTCGGCGAGTGCTGTGAGATCAATGGTCTGCTTGGTGTCCATGGACTGCATGAGAAAGGTGAACCGCACCGCGTCGGCACCGACTTCGTTCACCATGTCGTCAATGGTCACGAACTGGCCGGCGCGCTTCGACATCTTCATCTCAACACCGTCGCGTTCCAGCTTCACCAGCTGGGTGATCACGATCTCGAGATCGTCAGGTTCATGACCGAGGGCCTGCATGGCAGCCTTCATCCGCGACACATACCCGTGATGGTCCGCACCCCACACGTTCACAAGCTTTGCCGCCCGGGAGAACTTGTCCTCGTGGTAGGCAATGTCCGGCGTGAGATAGGTGAGGTCGCCGTCGCTCTTCACAAGCACCCGATCCTTGTCGTCCCCGTAGTCGGTGGTGCGCAGCCAGGTGGCTCCGTCCAACTCGTAGCTCTTGTCGAGCTCCGCGAGACGCTTGAGCACGCTTTCCACCGCGCCCGAGGCCATCAGCGACCGCTCACTGAAGAACACGTCATGGTGCACACCAATGGCGGAAAGCGAATCCTTGTGGGATTGCAGCGCCCGGGCATAGCCGGCCTCGAAGACATCGTCATATCCCTGCACGTCTTCGGGAATCTCTGCTGCCCATTCCCGGATGTGGTCACCGTGATAGCCGTCCTCGGGAATGGGTTCACCGGCTCTGATGGCAAGGAGAGAGTTGGTGTAGTTCTTCATCTGCACGCCGCGGTCGTTGAGGTAATCCTCGCGGGTCACCTCGAAGCCGCACTTTGCGAACAGCAGCGCCAGTGAGTCGCCGTAAATCGCTCCACGGGCATGACCGCCGTGCAGCGGACCGTTCGGGTTGGCGGAGACAAACTCCACGTTGACGTGTTTGCCAGCACCAAGGCGATGTGCGCCAAACGCTGCCGGTTCCTGAGCGACGACATCCTCGAGAACAGCATGCAGCCATGTGTCGTGCAGGTGGAAGTTGATGAACCCCGGTCCGGCAATTTCCAAGCCGGAAACATGGACGGGCGGGTTGGCTTCCAAATGCGCCACAAGCTCAGCAGCGAGCTCTCTTGGGTTCCGTCCGGCGGCCTTTGAGGTGACCAGCGCTGCGTTGGTTGCCCAGTCGCCATGTTCACGTTGCTGCGGGCGTGTCACCTCGACGGAATCAGGCGGCGGGACGTCAAGCGCAACGAGTGCGTCTCTGACAGCTGAGGCGAGGTCGTCTTTGATCACCCAACGATGCTAACGAGGGCTCCGGCACATGCTCTCAGCAATTTTCCCATATATTCGGGTGTGGGCCACCAGAACCGATGCTGCGAGCCGACATCTCACCTCCGAGCACACCTCAGGACGATGATGACCGACTACGACCCACAGTCAGCGGCGAACCGCCGGCCGTTCAGCCTGCACACGTGGATTGAAGATCACCGCGAAGAACTCACGCCACCTGTCTCCAACAAACAGGTGTGGCGTGAAGCCGACATGATCATCATGATCGTCGGCGGCGGCAACGAGCGAAACGACTTTCACGACGACCCGCGGGAAGAGTTCTTCCATCAACTGAAGGGCGACATGGTGCTGTGGCTCTGGCCCGAAGAAGGCACTGCGCCGTTCCCGATGCCGATCAAAGAGGGCGAGATCTACCTGCTGCCGCCGCACCTGCGCCACTCACCGCAGCGCCCCGACCCGGACTCCGTCGGCCTCGTCGTCGAATATCAGCGCGACATCGGCGAACTGGACGGGTTTGAGTGGGCGTGCTCCAAGTGCAACAACGCGGTGCATCGGGTGGAATTGCAGGTGCAGGCCATCGACAAGGACCTGCCGCCACTGTTCGCGGCATTCCACGAGGACGAAGACGCCCGCACCTGTCCCCATTGCTCCACCCTTCATGCGGGCAGGGATGGTCGCCTGTGAGTCCGGCCAACCCGAACACGGCTACCGCCGCAGAGCTTGATGCGGCGGATCCTCTGGCGTCGTTCCGCACTGAGTTTGAACTTCCCGAAGGTATCTACCTGGTAGGCAACTCGCTTGGCGCTCTCCCCCGCCGCGCTCGCAACTACGTCAACGAGGAACTCGATCGTTGGGGCACCGTGGGCGTCGAAGGTCACTTCACCGGCGAGCGTCCATGGAAGAGCTACCACGACACGGTGACCCACCAACTCGCTCGTCTCGTTGGCGGCCACGCAGACGAAGTAGCCGCCATGAACGGTCTCACGGTCAATCTTCACCTGCTGATGGTGAGCTTCTACCGGCCCACCGCCGAGCGCCACAAGATCCTGATTGAGGATCACGCATTCCCGTCAGATCACTTCGCCGCTGAATCCCAGATACGCCAGCGCGGCTATGACCCTGCCACTTCACTGATCACGGTGCCGCCCCGCAACGGCGAGGAGACGCTCCGCACCGAGGACATCCTGGCGGCCATCGCCGAACACGGCAGCGAGCTTGCCCTCGTCATGTTGCCCGGAGTGCAGTACTACACCGGCCAGGTTCTGCCCATGGCCGAGATCAGCGCCGCTGCCCATGAAGTGGGCGCAACCGTCGGCTTCGACCTGGCCCACGCAATTGGCAACGTGGAAATGCAGCTCCACGACTGGAACGTTGACTTCGCCGCGTGGTGCACCTACAAGTACCTCAACAGCGGGCCCGGTTCCGTAGCCGGAGCGTTCGTGCACCAGCGGCACGTGGACGACCAGTCGCTGCCGAAGCTGCTCGGCTGGTGGGGAACAAATCCCGCCACCCGGTTCAAGATGGAGAACGTCTTCGACCCCATCCCAACGGTCGATTCGTGGCAGCTGTCCAACGCCGCAATCCTGCCGATGGCAGCGCTGCGGGCATCGCTCGACATCATCGACGAGGCCGGCGGCATCTGCACCATGCGCGCCAAGTCCGAACTGCAGGTGCAGTACCTGGATCGCCGTCTCGCGGAGAATCTGAGCGGCCGGGTGGTCAATCTGTCGCCGAAGGAAATGCACGCACGAGGGTGCCAGTTTGCTCTGCAGGTGGTCAGCGGCAGCAACCAAAAAGCGAATGGCCGCGAAGTCTTTGAGGCATTGGAGCACGCCCGGGTCTTGTGCGACTGGCGGGAACCGGATGTTATCCGAGTGGCACCGGTGCCGCTGTACAACTCGTTCGACGAAATCGACCGCTTCGTCCAGATCCTCGAAGAGATGGTCACGTGAGCGGGCAGGATCAGATTGCGCCGGGCCCCATCGTGCCAAATCCAATCGTGCCGAATCCAATCGTTATTGTCGGCGCCGGTCAGGCGGGCGCCATGTTGTCGATCTGTCTGGCTCGGCACGGCTATGACGTGACGATGTATGAGAGCCGGCCCGATCTGCGTCGCGTCGATATCGACGCCGGGCGTTCCATCAACCTGGCGCTCGCCACCCGGGGCATTGTCCCACTGATCGATGCTGGCGTGATTGAGAAGGTTGACGCCATCACCATCCCCATGCGCGGCCGGATGATCCATGTTGATGGTGACCCGACACCGGACCTGCAGCCCTACGGATCACAACCACACGAGGTCATCCACTCCGTTTCCCGAACCGACCTCAACGCAATCCTGCTCGACGCAGCCGAGGCCACCGGTCGAGTGAGCATCGAGTTCGACGCTCAGATTACATCCGTTGACTTTGACACATCCATGCTGGTATTCGACAACGGACGAACCGAACCCTTTGGCGTGGTCTTTGGCGCCGACGGCGCCGGGTCCCGGGTTCGCAAGGGCATGCGGGCTCAAGGGGCCTGCACCTACGAAACCATCTGGCTTGACCACGACTACAAGGAACTCACGCTTCCGGCAAACGCTGACGGCACCCACCAGATAGACCCGAATGCGCTCCACATCTGGCCCGGGGGCGAATTCATGTTGATCGCCCTCGCCAACCCGGAGGGCGACTTCACCGTCACCCTCTTCGCCCCGAAAACCACCTTCGCCGAACTCACCACGCCGGAAGCGGTGGCGGGCTTCTTCACCACCGAGTTCGCAGACTTCACCACCCTGGTCCCGGACCTGGTTGAGCAGTTCATGGAAAATCCGACAGGACCTCTTGGGACGCTGCATGTGGACGGTTGGCATCTCGACGATCGCGCTGTTCTCGTCGGCGACTCAGCTCATGCCATCGTGCCGTTCCACGGACAGGGCATGAACGCTGCGTTCGAGTCTGTGCGGCTACTGGATGCTCACCTCAAGGCATCGCCTGACGACTGGGCTGTTGCGTTCGCCAACTATGCAGCGGAGCGCAAACCCGATACGGACGCAATTGCCGCAATGGCACTCGAAAACTACGTGGAGATGCGCTCCGGAGTTGTGGACCCGAACTACCTGGCCAAACGGGAGATGGCACTGGACCTGGAGCAACGCCACCCGGCCCACCTCAGCCCCCGATACAACATGGTCATGTTCTCCACCATGCCCTACGCCGAGGCACAGCGGCGCGCAGGTGCGCAGGCTGACATCATCGCCTCCGCCATCGCAGATCCATCACTTGACGTGAACGCACTCGTGGCAGAACTGCCTGCATTGCCGCCTCTTGACCCACTCGCCGACCCAAACGCGCTCAGCATCTCATGACCGAAGGCACCTCATGACCGAAGGCACCTCATGACCCCGGACCCTGCGCCTGACGCGCCGACCCCGCCGAAGCTTGACCCGAACGACAAAGACTTCACCTACAGCACCTACTTGAAGATCAACGAGTTGCTCGGGTTGCAACAGTGCGTCTCCGTCGACGACGCCACTGGCAGGCCCGAACACGACGAGACGCTCTTCATCATCATCCATCAGGTGTACGAGCTCTGGTTCAAACAGATGCTGCACGAACTCGACTACATCGTGGAACTGCTGAACGAAAGCAAACTCGGCGGAGCGAGCAATCACCTGAAACGAGTCCTGAAGATCCTCAAGACCCTCGTCGGCCAGATCGACATTCTTGAGACGATGACACCCGCCGAGTTCGCCAGCTTCCGAGACTTCCTTGCGAACGCCAGTGGCTTCCAATCCGTGCAGTTCCGCGAACTGGAATTCCTGCTCGGCATCAAAGACCGGGTGCAACTCGACTGGTTCGACGGTCCTGGGGCTGCTCGCCTGCACGAGCGCTACCGCGAACCGACGCTGTGGGATGCGTTCGTTGGCGTGCTGGCCCGTGCTGGATTCAGCATCCCGCACGAAGTCCTTGCGCGCGACCTCACCCAGCCGGTGGAAGAGAACGAGATGGTGCAACAGACCATCCTCGCTCACTATACCGATGAAGGTTTTGCCGGTCTGTGCGAGACCCTGACCGACCTCGACGAAGGCCTCCAGGAGTGGCGCTACCGCCACGTGATGATGGTTCGCCGCACTATTGGCACCAAACCCGGCACCGGCGGATCCGATGGTGCCTCCTACCTCGCCACCACCTTGTTCAAGCCGGCGTTCCCTGACCTCTGGGCCATCCGCGCCGCCTTCTAGAGAAAGCCTCCATGCCGACCTATACGTATCCCGAACTGAAGCTGTACATCAACGGCGAGTGGCGCTCCACTGCGGAGACCCTCCCGGTGGTGAATCCGTCCACCGAACAGGAAATCGGGCGCGTACCGGTGGCCACATCGGCGGATCTCGAAGACGCCCTTGCCGCAGCCAAAGCCGGATTCGACGTGTGGAGTCGTACGTCACCCAAGACCCGATCTGACCTTGTGCGCTCAGCTGCCGCGCTGATGCGTGAACGCCAGGACGAGATAGCTCACGCCATCACCGCCGAGCATGGCAAGCCGTTCCAGCAGGCCCGTCTTGAGGTCATTCGGGGATGCGAGTTCTTCGAATGGGACGCAGGTGAAGCCATGCGCACCTACGGCCGCGTCATCCCCTCCGGACCGGGCGTGAAGTATGTCGTGCACCACCAGCCCATTGGGCCCGTCGCCGCGTTCTCGCCATGGAACTTCCCCATGAGCCAACCGGCTCGCAAGGTGGCAGGCGCCATCGCCTCCGGATGCGCCATCATTCTCAAAGCCGCCGAGGAAACCCCCGCCGGTGCCATGCACATTGCGCGCGCCTTCCACGAAGTCGGCTTGCCGGCTGGCGTGCTCAACCTCGTCTCTGGCGTGCCAGCTGACATCTCATCGCACCTCATCCCTGATGAGCGCATCAACCTCGTTGCCTTCACCGGCTCCACCGCAGTCGGACGCCACCTCACCGGCATCGCCGCCGAACACATGACACCGGTGTTGATGGAACTCGGCGGACACGCCCCCGTCATCGTGTGCGAGGACACCGATGTGAAAGCCGCCGCCATCAGTTGCGCCATCCGCAAGATGCGCAACGCAGGCCAGGTCTGCACCTCCCCCACCCGTTTCTTTGTCCATGAGCAGGTCTTTGATGAGTTCATCGACGTGTTCACTCGCCGTTGCGCCGAGACTGTTGTCGGCGACGGCATGGAACCCGGTGTGGAGATGGGCCCGCTGGCGCATCAGCGACGGCTGACGCCAATGAACGACCTGGTGTCTGACGCTGTCGAGGTTGGTTCCGAACTGCTGACCGGAGGCAAACGCATAGATCGCCCCGGTTGGTTCTTCGAACCGACGGTGCTGGCCAACGTGCCCGACCACGCCAGGATCATGCAGATCGAACCCTTCGGACCGCTGGCGATCGTGAACCCGGTGGACTCGCTTGAGACTGCGATAGCGCAGGCCAACTCCGTGCCGTACGGCCTTGCCGCCTACGGCTTCACCAACCGGGCCGACTATGTGGATCGCATGGTCGACCGGGTCGAAGCAGGAAACCTGTCCATCAACACACTTGAGGCTTCGCTGCCGGAGACGCCCTTTGGCGGCGTGAAGTCGTCCGGCTATGGACGTGAAGGCGGAGCCGAAGGGCTCAGTCACTACACCGTCATCAAAAACGTTTCGCACAGCATCGAAGTTGTTTAGGAGTCAGCCATGGAATACACCCGCAGCGATGCGAAGGATTACGCACGCGAGAATATGAAGGGTGTCTGGGCCGCCGCCTATCTCCCGTTCACCGCAGACCACCGCATTGATGAGGACGGTTTCCGCCACAACGTCAACCACTGGGTGAACGAACTCGGCATCGAAGGACTGTTCATCTCCGGCAAGCGAGGCGAGTTCTTCTCGCTCAGCGTCGAGGAACGCAAGCGCACCTTCGAGTTGGCGGTGGAAGCCACCGGACATGACGGCTACACCATCATGTCGTGCTCCGACGCAAATTTCGATGTTGTGCTGGACCTGGCCCGCCATGCGCAGGAGTGCGGAGCAGATTACATCGTGGTGCACGCGCCAGCGCTGCACTTTTACAAGGGCCACGACGAGACGCTTCGCCGCTACTACAAAACGGTGTCCGAAGCAGTCGACATAGGAATTGCGCTCTGGAGCCACCCGGCCAGCGGCTACCTCATGTCGCCCGAGCTGTGTAACGAGCTGGCCGACCTCGACAACGTGGTCGCCATCAAATACAGCGTGGACCGGTCGATGTACGCCGAGCTGACGAAGCTGGCTTCGGACCGCATCCAGGTGAGCACCGCTTCAGAGGACGAATGGTTGGACAACATCATCGACCTGGACTGGCGGCTGTACCTGTGCTCGTCACCGCCGTTCCTGTTGCAGAGCGCCAAGGACCGGCGCGTCCATGACTACACGCAGGCCGCATTTGCCGGGAACCACGACGAAGCCCGCGCCATCAGCGCAAGCCTGCAGCCCGTGCGCGATGCGCTGCGCACATCCATGCCAGCCGAGAAGCCGCACGCACACCAGAAGTACTGGCAGTCCCTGCTTGGTCAGGTTGGCGGCCACGTTCGCTTCCCTCTGTTGGAGCTGACCGACGCCGAGAAGGCAGCCACCCGCGAGGCTTTCGAGCAGTGCGGTCTGCAGGTCTGAGCGTGCCTCACAAGCCAGCGCTGCGGGTTGCCCTTATCGGCTGGGGCGCAATTGGCCGGACGGTTGGGCGAATGCTCGTCGATGCAAATGTCGTGATCGTGGCCGTCGGCGTGCGTGACACGTTGGCGGAACGAGCTGGCGTACCCGCTTCGGCCACGGTGATTTCCGATCCGTCCGAGCTGGCTGCATTTCACCCTGACGTGGTTGTCGAAGCTGCGGGTCGAGACAGCGTTGAACCCTGGGCACGCGCTGCTCTTGAGATGGGGGCAGACTTCATCTGCTCGTCTATGTCCGCCTTCGCTGATAGCTCGATACTCGACGCGCTCCGCAAGCTCGCCGAGCAACACGGCGGCCAGATTCACATTCAACCCGGCGCACTGGGCGGCATCGATGCACTCTCCGGTGCCATGCGTATGGGCGTCGACGAGGTGGAGCACCGAATGGTGAAGCCGCCCAAAGCCTGGCTCGGCACACCAGCCGAAGAGCTTTGCGATCTCGATGCCATCACCGATCCGACCGTCTTCTTCACCGCATCAGCGGCCGAGGCTGCTTCAGCGTTCCCGAAGAACGCGAACGTGGCGATGACCACTGCGCTGGCCGGCATCGGTCCGGAGCGCACCATGATCACACTCGTTGCGGATCCGACCGCCACCACCAATCGCCACGAGATCTCCGCCCACGGCGCCTTCGGCCACCTCGATGTGGTCATCGCCAACAATCCCCTGCCGGACAATCCAAAGACATCCGCCATGGCCGCCCTCAACCTCATCCGCGTCATCGAAAACCGCGTCACCGCCATCCGCATCTAAGGACAGGTGCCTGGGTATTGAGCGCGATCCTGGCGGATCGACTCAAACTGGACTTCTTCGCCGGCGGCTCAGAACATCCCCGCCAGCTGGACCTGGTGGACGCAGTCATCGGAGCTGGCCGAGCGACGCATGTGACCGCGCCGCGGTACGCTGATCGGCCACAGCCCCCTTAGCTCAGGGGATAGAGCATCGGTTTCCGGAACCGTGAGCGCAGGTTCGAATCCTGCAGGGGGCGCCAATGCCAACGCAAGGCACTCGGAACAGCACACGCACGGTGACACAATCGTTGCGGACTGTCCGAGGCTTTGCCGGCTCCTGCATGCGGTTGACTCGCAATGTCCTGCTTGTCATTGGCTGCCTGATGCTGGTCAGCGCATGCGACCGCATCGACACATCTATTCGCATCGGCAGCGACGGGTCCGGCGAATGGACGCAGACCGTCACGATAACGCGTGACGGTTTCTGGGCCGAAGACTGGGACATCTTGTCGGATGCGGCTGACAGGAACGAGAACGACCCAGAGAACTTTCTCAGCGAAGCGCTCTGGGAAATCCTCCCCGAGTCTGGTGACAGCCTCCTCCAAAACGATGGATTCCTGGGAATGCCCACGGACGATGTCGACCTGGACCTCACGAGGACCGACGCGGAGATCCGCCTCTCCGCGTCACGTCGGGAGGCCCGCTTCGAAGACATGATGGGTACGGCCGCAGTTCCGGGTCAGTTCGACATGAATAGCGAAGGCCAGGCCCGATATCAGGTCAACCATCTGATCGCCACAGTGTTTACTGCCACCGGATTGGGTATGGCCGAGTCCGGCGGTGAGACCAGTCTTGTCCTTGAGGTGCCGGGCGTTATCGTCGATCACAACGCACATGAGGTTGACGCCAACCGTCTGACGTGGAAGTGGACAATCGACACCGACGAGGACGTTCCAGCGGACGCCGAGCTTGGCAGGGTCATAGCGGTCTGGGACCCAGACGCCGCGAACAGCGAGAGCGGAGGCGGCCTCGGAAGGATTGGCCTGTTGGCTGTTGCGGTCCTTGCTCTGGGCATCGGCACGGCCGTTCTGATGACGTTCCGGCCACCCGGGTTCGACGACGATCCGGACGACGAGTACGAGAGCCTCTGAGCTGGGACCGGACGAGATGGTCTCGCCAGTTCTTCCCCAGCAGCGCCGAGCCTCTAGGGTGGCGCCATGACTGACGTCGCACCTGCATCAGCGCCCGAAAAGCCCGCTCGCGTTCGCTGGAGACACCAGTGGAAAGAGCTCTACGACGAAGTGATCAGCAGTGGTCTCTGTACTGGCTGCGCAGGCTGCGTGATCGCCTGCCCGCACGACGTCATTGGCTACAAGCACGAGCCCAGGCACTACAAGCCCTTCCACCTTGAGGAAGAGCTTGGCGCCGAGAACTGCATCCACGGCGAGACGGGCTGCACCAGCTGCACCCGGGCCTGCCCCCGCTTTCGCACCTGGGAGCATGAGGCCGATGAACACCTCTTCGGTCGCGTCCGTGAACCCGAAGAGATGTCCGGCATCTACAAGGACGTCATCCTCGTTCGGGCCAGCGACGACTTCGTCTATGAAACCGGTCAGGACGGCGGCCTTGTGTCCGCCATCCTCATCTGGTGCCTGGAGAACAACATCATCGACGGCGCACTCGTTTCGCATCTTGAGGGCGGCACTGACGGCGGCGCTGGTTGGAAGGCGGTCCCCGGCGTGGCAACCAATCGCGAAGAGGTCCTTGCCGGTGCTGGCAGTCGCTACACCTACTCCGCGAACACCATGGCCTACCCGAAAGCCAAGGAAATGGGCTTGAAGGATCTGGCCTTGGTGGGCATGAGCTGTCAGACCTCCATCGGTCCCGTCATGTGGAGCCGCAAGGTCGGCAAGGTTGGCAAACCCATCAAGCTCAACATCGGCCTGCTCTGCTCCAAGAGCTTCGACGATTCTCTCTTCGATGAACTGTTCGGCGTCAAGTACGGCCTGGACAAGAACGACATCGTCAAGATGAACATCAAGGGCGTCTTTCAGGTCTGGATGAAGAACGGCGACTACCACGAGATCAACCTCAAGGAATGTCACGCCTGGACCCGTGAAGGTTGCACCCACTGCCCCGACTTCGCTGCCGAACATGCCGACATCTCCACCGGCGGCATCGGCAACGAGACCGACTGGACGCTCACCGTGGTCCGAACCGATCTCGGCCGTCACGTCATCATGAAGATGCTCGAAGAGGGCGTGATCGAAGGCAAGCCAGGCGACTCTGACCCGGCCGCAATCGCCCTCATGCATCGCCTGGCCGAGAACAGTCGCAAGCGCTGGCCGACGTGGGCATCTCCTGAGGCTCGTGTCGGCCTCCCGGAGCCCAAGAAGAAGAAGTAGGTGAGCGACAACACAACGTCCCAACCGCAGCGCAGTAGATCGTCACTGCGAGGGACGAGCAGATCATCACTGCGACATGGGCGTCTGATGACGGCCTTCCCCGGCCCGTCGATTATTCCTGACCGTGTTCTGGCGGCGATGGCCCTGCCGATGACGGATCTGTACAACGGCCCGATTCTCGATGCCACCGATGAATGCCGCGCCGCATTGCCCGGCATTGCCGAAACCGCGGGAGAGGCGTTCATCATCGCCTCCAACGGACACGGCGCCTGGCAGATGGCGGTGTCCAACACGCTGGCTCGGGGCGACAAGGTGCTCATCGCCGAAGCCGGGCGGTTCGCGAACATTTGGGGCGAGTACTCAGCTGTCTCCGACATCGAGTTGGAGATCCTCCCCGGCGATGACCGCACGCCGGTTGATCCCGCCGCGCTCCAGGCTCGTCTCCAAGCGGACGCTGACCACGAGATCCGGGCCGTCCTCGCCGTACAGACAGACACCGCCAGTTCCGTTCGCAACGACATACCTGCCCTACGTGCCGCCATGGATGCCGCCGGCCACCCTGCCCTGCTCATGATCGACAACACGGCCTCCATGGGATGTGAACCCTTCTACATGGACGAGTGGGGCGTGGACGTCGCTCTGGCCGGATGCCAGAAGGGCATGATGGTGCCACCCGGCATCGCCTTTGTCTGGGCCAACGAGAAGGCACTCAGGGCCTACGAACGGGCGGACATGCGCGTGGGGTATCTGGACTGGGGCAAGCGTCTCACGCCCGGCGCCCAGTATCTGTTCTACGCAGGTACACCTCCCATGTCACACATCTTTGCGCTGCGCGAGGCGCTTCGGATCATGGCCGAAGAGGGCGGCAACGAGGCGGTCTGGCGCCGCCACGCAATCCTGGCTCGTGCCGTGCGGGCTGCAGTAGAGGCTTGGTCCACCCCGGGTGGCATCGAGTTCAACATCCTCGACGAAGCACATCGGTCTGATTGCGTCACTGCCGTGCGAACCGGATCAATCGACTCCGACGAACTTCGCGCAATCTGTGAGGAACAGGCCGGGCTTGTGCTCGGCGTCGGCATCGGCGACATCCCTGCCATTCGCATCGCGCACATGGGACATCTGAACCCGCCCATGATCCTGGGCACCCTCGCCACGATCGAAGCTGCGCTGCACTCCATGGGCGCCCCCATCGGTGGGTCGGGCATCGCCGCAGCAGCCGCCGTTGTCGGTAACGAACTCTGAGGGCAGTTCGTCTACGCTGAGCGTCAATTCGCTGGCGATCAGGATGGATGAGTTGCATGTCTGAACTCGTAACCACATCAGATATCGAGACCTTCTCGCGAGATGGCGTTGTGTGCCTGCGCGGGGTCATCGACCAGGAGTGGATCTGCCGCCTTCTCGACGGCGTGGCGCACACGTTGGAGCATCCAACCGCGCGCGGCCGCCTGTGGCATCGCGATGAACAGGGACGAGAGAGCCGCTACGACAGCCAGGTGTGGCGCACTCGACCCGAGTACAGCGACTTCGTCTTCGCCTCCCCGCTGGCCGAGATAGCGGGTCGACTCATGGAGTCGCAGTCAGTCAACTTCTTCTTCGACGCCATGTTCGTCCGCACATCCGGGGCCCGGTTCCGCACCCCGTTCCACCAGGACGAACCGTTCTGGTCGGTTGAGGGTTTCCAGACCGCTTCGTCGTGGATGCCGCTGGTTCCGGTCGCCAAAGAGAGCTGCCTGGAAATCGTGCGCGGCTCACACCGGTGGACAGAGCATTTTCGCCAGGCAAACTTCGGGGCTCTTACCGGCGACGAGCGCGACCAGGTGTGCTTCGACAACACCAACGATGCGGTCCCGTTTCCCGACATCGACGGCAACCGTGATGCCTACGACATCGCCAGCTGGGACATGGAACCGGGTGACGTCATTGTGTTCAACGGGCGTTGCGTCCACGGCGGTTCCGGCAATCTCCGCGAAGGTAGCGAACTGAGAGTCTTCAACACGAAGTGGACAGGCGATGACGTGCGCGTCCTCTTCCGCGAAACCGGCATGGACCCGGACCACTCCCAGGTCATGACCGAGGTCGGGCTGGCCCCTGGTGATCGCCTCGGGACTGACCTGTATCCGCAGGTGTGGGCCGCCGCAGCGTCCCAGTAACCGTCTCGCTACGAGGCTGGAACAGTCTTGATGCAGTTGGAGATGATGACAAGAGCTTCTCGGGCCACGGAATCAGAGTCCGGGTCCGACAGCAGACCAACATCGTCGCGGAGGCGATTGTTCAGCGCTTCGAAGTCCTCGAACGCAATCTCAGCGGAGATGCCGTCGTAAGCACACTGGCAAACAGCTGCGACGTTCTCGAATTGCGGATCGTCAGCGAGCGCGAGATTGCAGCCCCGGAGGTAGAAGTCTTCAACGCTTTCCTCATAGCTGGAGGGCGCGCCGCTGCTACCGCAGCTCACGGCCACCAGGGACAGTCCAATCAGAAGCACAACGATACGACGCACCACGAAATGCTATCGAGGTCAGCACCCGTTGCGGGTGAGCTCTCTCGCCCTTGAGAACACACTGTCAATCATCTCCTCGGTGAGTCGCCCTGTGAAAGTGTTCTGTTGGCTGACGTGATAGCTGCACAGAATGGTTCGACGGTCATCGAGCTGGATCTCCACACCGTGACCGAACTTCGGGCGTGGCTTCAAAGCGAAGTGTTGCGCAACAGCCGTGTAGCCGATGCCACCGAGCACCACGATCACCCGGCAGTTCGTCAAGGCAGCGAACTCGCGTTCCAGGAAGGGCTTACACGCATTGCGCTCATCTGCTGTTGGCTTGTTCTGAGGTGGGGCGCACTTCACCGGCGACGTGATGTAGGCGTCGCTCAGCACAAGCCCGTCATCCAGAGCGGTGCTCTCAGCCTGGCTCGCGTATCCGGCCTTCCACAGCGCCCGATAGAGCCAATCACCGGAGCGATCGCCCGTAAACATCCGACCGGTTCTGTTGGCACCATGAGCGGCGGGCGCAAGACCAACAACCACGAGCGAAGCCTCCGGGTCGCCGAAGCCGGGGACAGCTTTCCCCCAGTAGTCATCGTCGCGATACGCAGCGCGTTTTTCCACCGCCACCTGCTCCCGCCATTCGACCAAACGGGGACACAGACGGCATTCGCAGACATCGGCATGAACAGCGGACAGGAGTTCCATTCCCTGAACGCTAGATTCGCCACAGCATGGCTCGCACATCAGGTTCTCGATCCGCCCGGTCTTCTCGCCCCAAAAAGGGAGACGCCCCCAAGCCAACCACGATCATTCTCGTCCGTCATGGGCAGACGCCCACAACCGGCGCAATCCTGCCGGGCCGCGCCAAAGGTCTGTCGCTGAGCGAGGTTGGTGTCGGACAGGCCGAGCGGGCCGGAGAACGAATTGGCGCGCTGAAATCCGTCGCCGCTGTCTATGCGTCCCCAATGGAGCGCACCCGCGAGACCGCCGCCCCAATAGCGAAAGCCACTGGGCTGCGCGTCCGCGTCCGGCCTGGCCTGAACGAGTGCGACTTCGGCGACTGGACCGGCCGCAAGCTCTCCGACCTTCGCAAGCTGCCCGAATGGTCCACCGTGCAGAAGTACCCAAGCGGCTTTCGATTCCCGAACGGCGAGTCCTTCTCAGAGATGCAGTCCCGCATCACCGGCGCCCTCACCTCGCTTGCAGGTGAACACCCGGGCGAGACCATCGTCGCGGTCAGCCATGCCGACTGCATCAAAGCCGTTATGGCCCAGGTTCTCGGCGTCCACCTCGACACGTTCCAGCGCATTGTGATCTCCCCCTGTTCGATCAGCGCCTACGTCCACACCATTGGCGGACCGATTGTGCTTGCCGTGAACTCGACGGGCGACAACCTGGCGGATCTCAAGATCTCATGAGCGATTCGCAATCGTTCGACATGCCCGACCTCGACCGGTTCACCGCCGGAACCATCGGGCCGAAAGGCCAGCGGGTTTTCTACCTGCAGGTCATGGCCGGGATCTCCGCGGTCACACTGAAACTCGAGAAACAGCAGGTCCACGCGCTCGCCGAGTATCTCGAGAACCTGTTGTCAGATTTGCCCACACCGAGTAGCGACGAGATCCCCATCGAATGGGATCTCGTCCCGCCTGTGTCACCTGAATGGGTTGTGGCCTCGATGGGTGTCGCCTATCAGCACGATGACAATCGCATCATCTTGTGGGCTGAGGAGGCGCTCGGACCAGATGATGAGGACGACATCATCCCAGCGACCGCCCGATTCCGCATCACTGTTCCCCAGGCAACCGGGTTTGTGCACCGGGCTCGCCAGGTGGTTGCTGCCGGTCGGCCGCCATGCCCGTTCTGCAACGCGCCTCTTGACGCCAAGGGCGCGTGGTGCGCCTGCTCGAACTGATGCACCGATGAGCACCGACGGTGAGCGGCGGGAGGCGCCGATCCGCGAACGTGGGCCCATCGCTGACGGCGAAGCCGAGCGTATTCTTCGCACCGGCGGGCTGGATGTCCTCGGTCAAATGCCGTGGAGTTCGAACGCAACGTTCCTGTGCGACATCACCGACGCTGACGATCCCCGCCAGAACACAGAACCGTGCCTGCAGGCCATCTACAAGCCGCACCGGGGTGAGCGCCCGCTGTGGGATTTTCCGTCAGGCCTGTTCGAACGTGAAGCCGCTGCCTACGAACTGTCGAAGTGTCTGGGCTGGGATCTGGTCCCCCCGACCATCGTGCGGGACGGGCCGGTTGGCCCGGGCTCCGTGCAGCTGTTTGTCCCCGCCGACTACGAAGACCACTACTTCACGTTGCAGGACGAGGAAGAGTTCCAGGACGTCTTCAAACGTTTGTGCGCTTTCGACTTCGTCGCAAACAGCACGGATCGCAAGGCCGGCCATTGCCTCCTCGGTCACGACAACAAGATCTACGCCATCGACAACGGCTTGAGCTTTCATGTCGAGTTCAAGTTGCGCACCGTGCTCTGGGACTTCGCGGATGAGGCGATTCCCCAGGCCATCATCGATGACCTCATCTCGCTTGCGGAGAACGGCCTGTCAGATGAACTGACAGCACTGCTGAACCCGCTGGAGGTTGACGCGGTTATCACCCGAGCCCGGGCGTTGATCAGCGACGGCCGCTTCCCCGTCGACCCCACCGGCCGCCGCTGGCCCTGGCCCCTCGTGTAATCGACTCGGCCCCGGGGCCTCGTCGATCAACCAATACTGCGAAGATCGACGACGAAGATGAGAGTTTCGTTCGGGCCGATGACACCGCCGGCACCAGCTGGGCCGTAGGCCATATCCGGCGGGATCGTTAGCTGGCGACGACCGCCAACCTTCATGCCTGCCACACCGTTGTCCCACCCGGGGATAACCATGCCCCCGCCGAGAGCGAAGGAGAACACGCTGTCGCGATTCCACGACGCATCAAACTCCGCGCCGGAGGACCAGGACACCCCGACATAGTCCACGTTCACGATGACGCCTGCGACAGCTTCGGCGCCGTCGCCAACAACCAGGTCTTCGACGACCAGCGTTGCGGGTGCATCGCCAGCGGGGACAGTGATCTCGGGCTTCTGGGTGGTATCCATCCCGAGAGACTAGCGATCGTTTGGCTCTTCTCAGCTACGAATCGAAGAGCACGTGTCCGGTCTCAGTAATCACCATATCCTCGGTGAGTTGTGCGGTCGTCAGGATGGGAGCAGCCCCCGGCCGAACAATCTCCACCGTGATGTTGTCGTCCTGTGGCAGCGGTTGGTTGAAAAGTTCGAGCTCGTAGCCATCGAGGAATGCCCGTGTTCCGACGAGGTCCCACTCGACCACCGCCGTCTCATTGGGAGGCAGCAGCACCCTCTGGGTGAAGCGCCATCCACCCGACTCGAGATGGCGGGTTGGTAGTTGCTCGTCACCGTTTACTCGCACCGACGCCAACTCGTGAGGCGTGAACAACGAAATCACTATCGCGTTTTCCCCAAGTCGGACCGGCTGCGGGTCGTCATCATCAGGCACGAGGCCAAGGGTGTAACTGGGCGCATCAACTGGCACCGTCGAAACGAGTTCGGCCCGAACTGTTGCGGTCAGGTTCGCAGCGTGGTCCAGCTGAACCTGATAGCGAAGGTTGCGTTGCAAATAGATGTCCATCTTGTTGGATGCAGCGTTGGTCTGCATGATGCTCAGGTAGTCAACGTCGGGCGGTGAACCAAAGCGACGGAGCAGGAAGATCCTCTCGAGGAACGCGCTCGCAGCCGGATCATCCACCGCCACCTGCAACCGGCCGGCTCTCGCAACAGGGCCCAGAACTTCTCCGAGCCGCTCCGGGCCGGGAAGCCGACCCTGAGTTAGATTGGCGAAGGTGGCATTGACCAGCGAGAGCAGTGCATCAAACCGGGCGGGAGATTCGGGAAAGAGCTCGTACTGGTCCCGGTAGAGAAAGTCCTTGGCAGTTGCTGCGGTGATCGGCGCAGGAACGCCGTCAACGCTGACCCCACCGGTGATCTGCAGTAGGGCTGCGATAGCGGTGGGGTCAAGGTAGATGGTGCCGTCGATCGGTGCGCCAGCAAGAGTGGGAAACACATCCTTTACCGCTCGATGCACCTCAGCGATGTCGTTGAGGCCCGTGATGTTCTGGGGCCAGAACGCTGGTGTGCGCACCTCAAAGAGGTCGGGATAGCCCCGTGGATCGTCCAATCTCCCTTCCCGGGCAGACGCATAGAGTTGGCTTATCCGACCGGACTCAACGCGGCGGAGAGCGCCATTGTTCAGCTCAACAAGCGAGTATACGGGGACAAAGCCACCAAGCTCACGGGACTCCCCGGGGTTGCCAAGCAGGACGAGGTATCGCTGCGGGCTCTCGGCCCCAAGGAGTCCGGGAAGCACACTGGCTGCCTCAGCCGCCAGCTCAGTTTCGGGAATGTTGCTGTCGAGTTCTTCGAGCAAGTCCTCCATTCGGCGCTGCAGCGGGGTGATCAACCACGGCGACGAGGTGGAGCTGATACTTTTCTGAGCAATGCGAAGCGAATCTGATGTCTCGCGAAGCTGAGGCGAAGCCGTGGTTAGAACGTCTATGTCAATCTCGCCGGCTACAAGACTGAGCGAACTGAGATCAACTTGATCGACTGCTGATCGCGCGGCACTGGCCACTGTCGCACCCTGCTCGGAAGCGACTGCAAGCGCTCGCATATGTTGTCCGGCGACGGGCAATAGGCGGATCGGTTGGAGCCAGACTGCGCTGAGTCGATCCGCCGCTCTCGTGAGCGCCGACTCAGCCGAGCTCATCTGGTCTTCGACGGTGGCGGTGTCGCCGTCACGCACTTCGGCCAGACCGCGACGAGCCGCATCCATTCCCAAGTTGGCATCCGAGCGAGCCGAGAGAAGCGCAAAGGAAAAACCGACGAGACCGATGACTACAACACTCAACCCGATCGCGGTTGCACCGCGGATGGCCTGCCGGTCGCTCTGATGAGAGTAGCGGTAGGCTTGCCAGAAGAGAAAGCCACACGCCAGCGTTGCGAGCAGCGATGGAAAGCCGAAGAACCAGAGCGGCGGCCAACGCAGTAATGCTTGAACTGCCAAAGCCCCCGCAACAGTTCCGTTGACTTGATCTCGGCGACGGAGGTTTACACTGACGATGGTCAAGAGCGCCGCTCCGAGTCCGAACAATAACCAGACCGAAAGCCCAACAGTCGCCGCGCTTATTGTGGCGAAGGTAAGCAAAGTTTGCCGGGGCACGCGCCCAGCAGCGAGAGTAACAAGGGCTGCGAAGGCACTGCAGAGCAGCGCATCCCATATGGGCAGCTCGGTTGGCGATGCCCCGCTGAAGGCGCCACCAACTGCGGCGCAGAAAACCACCGTTCCCAGAATCGCACGCCGATCACGGTCGGCGAGTCTCCGAGCGGGGCTGGATTGCATCACGCGGAGAACGCGATCGGGGCTGTGCACTTCACGAGACGACGGCAAGCGCTGAGCTAGAGGGCGCTAATGTCGTCGTCAAGCCAGCCGTCACCGCCTACCAGTTGCGCAAAGGCGTCCGGCACGTAGGTGCCGTTGGCGGAGGCATTCGCATCCGGAAGGCTCTGTGTGTGTGATGCCGAAGTTTGCGGGAGCTCTGACTCCGCGATTCGCGACGAGGCCTCCCCGTTGACTTTGGAGCCGTTTACTGAGGAAGCGGTACCGACGACGGCTCCAACAGACTGGAGCACCACGGCGCCCGCCTCCGGATCTCGGAGATCGATCGTGCCACGTTCGCCGGACGTGTTGCCGTTGGGTTCGCCCAGCTGCGTAGGAACATCATCAGCCCGCAGATCGCTGCTTTCAAACCCAGGTTCCGCATTGCCGCCGCCCCGGTAACGACCCCACAAGCGCCCCATGATGGGCGAACTGGCCGCGGCCTGGTGGCCATATCCATATCCATATCCGTAGCCGTACCCACCGGAGCCGCGCCGCCGGTTGAATTGGTTCAGGACGGTGCCCAGCACAGGAGCTTCCGCTCGCTCAAGCATTTCCAGCGCTCGTTCGACGTCGTGCTGCGTCGAACGTGAAGCGTTGGCCACCAGGACGGTGGCGTCGACATGGCGGGAAAGGACCAAAGCGTCCGCAACCGGGAGTGTCGGAGGTGAATCGATGATGACGTAGTCGGCTGCTTCGCCAAGCAACGAAAACACTTTCGCAGCAGCGTCGCTTCCCAAGAGTTCGGAAGGCCCGGGTGGGATTGGACCACTCGTGATGAGCGACAGAGATCCGTCACCAGACGTGATGGTGCGTTGCGCTGCCGAGAGCGCGCACTCCCCGATGAGAACAGAAGTCAGGCCGGGCTCTTGCGGAACATCGAAGATGGCGTGAAGCCGGGGCTTGCGCAGATCGCAGTCAACCAGAATCACACGATGGTTGTTCTTGGCGAGTACTGCCGCCAGATTTGAAGCGGTGGTACTCTTGCCTTCTCCGGGAACGCTGCTCGTGATCTGCAATACCGACATGTCTCGATCCACGGCAACAAACTGCAAGCCGGCACGAAGGGTTCGGTAGGGCTCGGCCTCTGGTGAAAACTCGGATGCACGCGAGAGTGTCACGAGTCCCCGATGCTCGGACAGTGATCTCTTGCTCATTACCCCGATCGTAGCCAGGTTGGGTAGGCCGTTGGTCGCTCTCTCTAGATCGACACTGCTGCGGATGGAGACGTCGAGGGTCTCGATCAGAAGCGCCGCTGCAATGCCGGCAAGCAATCCCAGAATCGAACCGAGAGCCACATTTCGGGCAGTTTGCGGACTGAACGGGGCCTCAGGTAGTTCTGCCGGATCGATGATCTCCGCCCGGCCGGTCAGCAACTCAGACGTGATGGAGAGATCGTTGATACGACCCTCGAGATTTGTCTTGCGAAGTTCGAAGGTCTGACGCTCTGCATCAGCAGTTGCCGACGAAATTTGAGCATCGAGGGCGGCCACACGGTCCAGTAGTGCGTCGACCAAGTCGGTGTAGTCTTTCACCGCTGATGCGCGCCGGAGTCGGATATAGGCCTCGCTGAACGTCTGCGCCGTTTCCCGAGCGCGAACAGGATCTTCGGATATCGCGATTGCTCTGAGCACATCAGCACTATTGTCTGCCGCCACGCGTATTTCAGCCTGATACCCAAGCTGCTCGATAGCCTCTGCCGCCACCACGCTGGAACGCAGGAACCTTGCTTCATTCTCGGTCGAACGTGCGCCAGATCCGCTTCCGCTGTCTGGGCCAAACAGATCTGTACTGTCACCCTGATTGACCAGAATGGAGGTCTGAGCTTCGAACATCGGCGTCCGGGTTGCCGACCACATCAAGGACCCGGCCAGGCAGAGGGCGAGCGATAGTACAATTATCCACCAACGATTGCCAAATATTGTAAAATAGTCGCGAACGGTCAGTTCAGATTCCACGGGAGGAGACTATCTTTCTGGGTTTACTTGCCGTGGGGACGGGGCCGAACAAGTTGAATCGGGACCAGCGTTCCGAGCCGCCGACGGAGACCGCCGACGACGCCCCGCCACCTTCCGGTAGCGATAGCCGGTGGGGACCTCAGCGTGCGACTCGAGTTCGAACATTCCGGTACAGCGCACTATCCATGCGACCATCTCAATCATCTCGTCGGCCATCCGCTCGAAGGACGAGCGCGGCTGGCCAATCGGGTCGGCGATGTCGAGGTTTGACCCATCGACAAGGTACCGAGCGTGCGTCGCTCCGTTCACGCTTGCCTGTGCGACCCAATCACCAAAGGGCTCTGTTGACGAACGACGCCGAACGACGTGAACGAAGTCGCGCATTGCGAACGTGCGCCCTGCGACGTCAGGAATCAGCGAGACGACATGTCGGGTGTGATGCGTTGTCATCGTCAGAATGAGATCTGAGGACACCGCCGCTGCTGGGCTGATCGATCGGCTTCGCTTTCGACTCATGTCAATCCCATGCGTCGAGAGAATGTCGACAACGTGGGGATCTGTTGGCTCGCCGTTGCCTCGCAATCCGACGGATGCAACCTGAAGACCGTCGAGCTGGCGCCTACGAGCCTCAGCTACCAAAAAACCTGCCGCCATCGGCGAACGGCAGACGTTTGCCGAGCAGACAAAGAGAACTCGCAGCGACTCCGCCGCCGACGACTTGTCGTGCAATGCGCTGGATTCAGGTATCAAGCGCTAAGTTGGCGGCGGCGCGCAGCGAAGAGTGCCAGTCCGCCCACTCCGAGCAACACCACACCAAACGCAACCGGAGCTCGGCTGTTACCACCGGTGACAGCGAGCGGCACGCTTGGAACCGAAGTGGAGGTTGGCACAACGGTCGCTCCAAGAACGACAGTTTCGACAGTCGGCGTTGCGGCGACGTTGGTGGTCGGCACTGCAGTTGGAGTAGTGACGGCAGAATCGACAATATCCAGAACGGTTGTTCCCACCAGGGACGCTCCGCTGACCGAGGTGCCATTCACGGTCACTCTGGCTCCAAAGCCTGCAGGGAGCGTCACAACGGCCGTTCCATCGGCGCCCACGACGAAGTTGACCAACGTGCCGTTGGCATCGGAAATCGTCGCCACGCTTCCAACTTCAAACAATGGATCAAGCTCCAGCGTCACGATGATTGAATTGTCGTCCTGTAGGGCTGTACTTGCCCCAATTATGGTGACATCGTTGTAGTCAACCTGAGCCTGAGCGACCGAGGCAGCCCCCACCAAAAAGAGAAAGGTCGCCAAAATGGCTGAAAGGAAACGCAAGATACGCATCTCAGATTTACTCCTGAGCATTCACACTAAGGAACCAGTTGTTGGCACCTGACCCTCGTAACAATACATACATATCCAACATGTCGCAAGGGCAAAGTCGACGACAAGTTTGTGAAATATGTCAAACCCCCGCAACAACACGCTCATCGCGGTCGACCGCACACGCAGAGCGGTCCTCGGTGAACCAGCGCCAAGAAAGATCAGCTTATATTTGGACGACAAGTTGGGGTCGCTACACCCGAGATTTGTTTGGAGTGGTGCATCAATAGGTGAGCAATATCCACTGAGGAAGCGCCTAATAGATCGTCGAGCCATACAATACTATCGGTCCACACGGAGGCATCGGTATGCCAGATGCGTTCATGTTCCCGGGTGGTCATCACTTCACCATCGTGACCCAGAACCTCATGCAACTTCTCGTTCGGGCGGAGTCCGGTGAAGAGAATCTTTGCTTCAGAGCGATGATGCGCTATCAGCATTTCGGCAAGATCAACAATCTTCACCGGATCGCCCATGTCGAGCACCAGAGTTTCGCCGGTCCGGCCAATGGCAGCGGACTGCAGCACGAGGCGCGAGGCTTCGGGGATAGACATGAAGTACCGCGTGACGTCCTTGTGAGTAACCGTCACCGGACCTCCGACCGCAATTTGTTTCTCGAACGCCGGCAGCACACTGCCCCGGCTGCCAAGCACATTTCCAAAACGCACACTCATATATTCTCCGGGCGCGTCCTTGCCGAACCACAACGTCAAGGCCTCGGCAAGACGTTTGGTCGTTCCAAGAACGCTGGTCGGATTAGCCGCCTTGTCCGTACTCACGTTCACGAACTGTTTCACCCCAACCTCCTGCGCCGCCGACAGAACGTTATGAGTGCCCAGAACATTCGTAAGGAGGCCCTCGCGAGGGTGTGACTCCAGCAAAGGCAGGTGCTTCAACGCAGCAGCATGGAAAACGACATCGGGCCGCACATCCCGAAAGATCTCCACCATGCGATCGCGATCGCGAATATCGGCCAGAACCAGATTGTCGTCGTCGAGCAGACCATGGCCTTTGACCGACAGCTGTACGCCCTGCAGTGCGGTTTCGTCACGGTCCACCATCACCATGCGGTCGGGCGAATAGCTGAGAATCTGGCGGCACAGCTCGGACCCAATCGATCCACCCGCGCCCGTCACCAAGACCACTCTTCCGGTCAGAACCCTCGACACCGACTGCCGGTCGATGGCAACTTCGGCGCGCCCCATCAGATCAGTAACCTCAACTGGGCGGGCAAGGTCGATTGTGGCGAGCAGCCCGAGCAGCTCTGCGGTGGATGGCATGATCCGTATCTCCAGAGCGTGGTCTCGCCCCCTGCTCACCAGATCCTCAATCAATTCGGGCCCGGAGCTCGGCACCGCCAACAGCAACATGTCGACCTGACCAGCAAACTTTGCAATGTCTTCTCGGGTGCCACGCACGGTCACCCCGTTGAGTCGCCGCCCATGCGTGACGGGGTCGTCGTCGAGTATCGCAACAGGCACGTGCGGCGAATCCGGATCGGTCATCATTGCCTTGACGACAGACCTGCCAGCTTCGCCGGCTCCGAACACGAGAACCCGTGTTCTGCCCTCGGCATCGGGTCGTTTCTGAGCTTCGCGAGCCAGACGCCAAGTCAAGCGGACAGCGACCTTGATCATGAGAGCCAGGACAGCTCCCAACCCAACGATCGATGTGGGAATCCGTGGATCAAGTGCAAGTACGTTAAACAGAACCGCCGTACCTGCTGCCACGGTCCAAACAATGCACGCCGCCAATGTCTCTTCGAAGCTGGCCACGCTCCAACGACCCTTGTAGATCCCAATGTAAGCGCCAGTGATCAGATAGACGCCAGCCCCCACAAGGCTGATGGCGAAGACATGACCCCAAGCGATGCTCAGCCCACCCTGGCTTACTTCGGAACGGAGCAGTCCGGCTATAAAAAAGGCTGGCAGCCACGAACCCATGTCGGAAAGAAGAAGGGGAAGCGGGAACTGCATCCGCAAGTCGTGAAAACGCTCGTTCATACTGCCGCCTTTGGAAACGAAAGACCGGTGGATAGTTCGCATCGCCGCTGATCCATTCCGGTTCGTTGCGGCCCGCCGATCAGGCCGGATGAATGGTTGCGACTATAGGTCACGCGCTGCTCGGTCCACAACGATCGCTTCGGATCGTGCGCCCACTTTCCCGTCACCTATGCGGAGCCACTCCGCCGAGCTCAGCAGACTACCCACGTGCCATTAGGAAACGCCGGTGCCTTCGCAGGCACTGCAGGGCTGGATGCGTCCCCGCTCTGTGCTTGCCCCGGAACCGGAACACTGTGGGCACGGCTTCTGCCCAGCTGGCACCGCAACCTCCTGCGCAGACGGTACATCTCGGCGCCGCTCTGCGAACTCGTCGTCGTCGAGCGTGATCGCACCCTCACGGGCCGCCTGGGTGAACAAATCATCATTGTCCTCCCGTTCAGCGGCTCGTTTGTGAAACCAGGCAGACATGGCGACCATCGAGACCCACATGATGCCAACGACCAATGCCAGGGCGAGGAGGTTTGCGGCGAGATTCGTCACAACCTGAAGCGTAACGGTCGGCCCGGGCCTCGGTACCACTCAGCGAACGGAAGCCGTGTGTGATACCAAAAATGACAAATGGCCCTCCCGAAGGCGTCCGGGAGGGCCATTTCTGTGAATGTTTGGACGTGGGTTCTGTCAGCCCTGACCGAGTGCTTCGAGCAGCTGCGGGAGAACCTTGTGCACGTCACCGACGATGCCCAGGTCAGCAACACCGAAGATTGGTGCTTCCGGGTCCTTGTTGATTGCGATGATCGTCTTGGAGCCCTTCATGCCCACGAGGTGCTGGGTCGCTCCGGAGATGCCGGCGGCGATGTAGACATCAGGCTTCACAACCTTGCCGGTCTGTCCAACCTGATAGCTGTAGGGAACCCAACCAGCATCAACGATGGCGCGGGATGCGCCTGCCGCAGCACCGAGGCGGCCTGCGAGGCTCTCCACCAGCGCGAAGCTCTCTGCCTCGCCGAGACCGCGCCCGCCGGAAACCACAACAGCGGCTTCGTCAAGCTTGGGTCCGACAGACTCTTCCACGAAGGAGCTTGTGACCTGTGCAGCTCCGGTTGCCCCGGTGTCCGGCACAGCGAGGGCCGAGACAGCGGCTGCGCCGCCGCCGGTCTCTTCTGCGGCAAAGGACTTCGGACGGCAGAGGAAAAGTTTCGGGCCGGCAGCGGTGACTGCGGTGCGAACGTTGGTGGTTCCACCGAATATGGGCTCGGTTCCAACAAGATCGGCGTCGATGTCGACGACGTTCGTGATGACCGGGGCGTTCATCTTCACCGACAGGCGACCGGCAACGTCACGGCCGTCCTGCGTGGTGCCCAGGAGGATGGCATCCGGAGCGGCGCCTCCTGCGATGGCTGCTGCCATGGCGCCCGATACCGCCGGGCCCTGGAGCTTGCCGGCCAGATCGCCGGTGGCGTGGACTGCACTGGCACCGTGAGCGCCAAGTTCTGCTGCGACGGCATCGCCGTCACCGGCATAGACACATTCGACGGTGTCGCCGAGCGTGCGTGCCTTTGCAAGGAGTTCCAGCGTGATCGACTTTACTGCGCCGTCAGCTGCTTCTGCGTGTACCCAGATGGTTCCCATTATTCTCCTCAGATGACCTTGAGCTCTTCGAGGAAAGCCACAATTCGCTGGAAGCTTTCGCCGTCGTCTTCGATTACTTCTCCGGCTTGGCGGGCTTCTGCCTCGTCGATGCCGACAATTTCCTGTCCGCCGCCGGCCCAGCCGACAGATCCGGCTTCAACGCCGAGGTCGCCAAGTCCGAGTTCTTCGACCGGCTTCGACTTCGCTGCCATGATGCCCTTGAAGGACGGGTAGCGGGGCTCAACCACACCAGCGGTAACAGAGACCAGGGCGGGAAGCGGGCACACGACTTCGTCGTAGCCAGCTTCGGTCTGGCGCTTCACGTTCACGTTTCCGTCGGCGACGGAAATCTCCTTGGCGAAGGTGACTGACGGAAGTCCGAGGATCTCCGCAAGCTGCTCGGGCACCGTGCCGGTGTAACCGTCACTCGATTCCGTAGCTGCCAGGACGAGGTCAGGGCTCACACGGCCGATTGCAGCTGCAAGCACTTTCGCGGTGCCGAGAGCGTCGGTGCCGGCGAGTGCGTCGTCGCTGACCAGGACAGCCTTGTCGGCGCCCATGGCAAGAGCGGTACGCAGACCGTTCACCTCGTTGTTCGGGGCCATCGAGATCAGCGTGACCTCGCCACCACCAGCGGCATCAACAAGCTGGAGCGCCATCTCGACGCCATAGCTGTCAGACTCATCGAGGATGAGCTTCACATCACGCTTGAGGGTTTTGGTGTCCGGGTCAAGAGCCCCCGGATCGGCCGGATCAGGAATTTGTTTTACGCAGACCGCTACATTCATGGGATCAGTCTGGACTACCAACGGGTCACTTCAAAACCCCACCGGGAAGAAATATTTCGCCGTCTTATCGTATGGCGTCATACAACTCCGGTCTTGCAGATCGCTACGTCCGTAAGGCGGTCATGAAACTCCTCCTGATTGTCAATCCGTCGGCCTCTTCGGTGACGCCGCGTTCTCAGGTGCTCATTCAGCGTGCGCTCAGCCAAAGCCACGATGTGGAACTGGGAGAGACAGCGCGTCGAGGTCACGCCACTCGCCTGGCGGAGGCCGCCGCCAGCCGCGGATTGGATGGCGTGGTTGTTCTTGGCGGCGATGGCACGCTCAATGAGGTTGCCAACGGTCTTGCCCACACAGACACAGCGCTCATCCCGCTCCCGGGGGGTTCGACCAACGTCTTTGCCCGCACACTCGGCCTCCCTGACGATCCGTTGGAAGCCACCACCACCGTTCTGCGCTGTCTCGACAAGCGTCTGATCCGTCGCGTGGGTCTGGGCAGGGCCAACGATCGGCTGTTTTTGTTCCATGTCGGCATCGGCTTTGACGCAGCGGTCGTGGAGCAGGTGGAACGCAACGGTGACCTGAAGCGCTATCTGAGTCACGCGCTCTTCGTCTATGCGGCAATACGCACCTGGTTCACCCACTTTGACCGCAGCCGCCCGCATTTTTCCGTTACGTCAGCCGACGGGACCCGCCTCGATGACGGGTATCTCACCATCTGCCTCAACACCGACCCGTATACCTATCTCGGTTCGGTTCCACTGAACCTGGCGCCGGGCGCCACGCTTGACACCGGCATCACCACAGTGACCGTTCGCACGCTGCGCAGTGATCAACTCCTGCGGGCGATCGCAGAGAGCTTTCGGGGCGGTCTGCGCTCAAGCCGCCGTGTTTCCATTGATGAAAGTGCGGCAGTCGTCGTCAGTTCGGACGAGCCATTCCCCCACCAGATCGATGGTGACTTTCTGGGCCGAGTGAGTGAACTTCGGCTGTCGCATGTCCCGGACTCTCTCCTGCTGCTGCGCCCCGACCTCGAAGCGGTCTGACCCGAAGCTGTCCCGACCGACACCCCAACACCCGCACCGACCGAATCCGCCCGCGAATCGAGCAGGCGGACGTCGAAACGCCGAACGGACACCGATGGGTCGAGCGGAATCAGATTGCGTGATCGCGCTGACCAGGAGCTCGGCCGACGACACGTTCAGACTGATGCAACCTCAGTCACAACCGGCTGCGTAAGCAACCGTCGGTCGGCCCCGCGTCGCACCAGCCAGACACATATCCCCGAAAGGGCGCACATGATTGCCACGCCGATGGCAAGGTCGGTCGCCGAATCCTGCATCAATGGGCTGACAACAGTGGCCAGTGCCGCCCCGCCTGCGACTCGGACCGCGCCGGTCAAAGCAGACGCACTTCCTGCCAATTCTCCAAGAGGTTCCATCGACGCGGACCCAAGATTCGGCATGAGAAACATGAAGGACGCAAGAATCAGACCAAGCACGGGCATGTACAACCAGATCGGTGGCCGGCCGTCGCCGACAATTCCGATAACCATCAACAGCACAACCGCTGGTCCGAGGAACGCGAAAGTCCGGTTCACCACGCCATCAATGCCAAGTCGTTCAACGATCCGGCCATTGATCACCGCCGCAAGGCCGAACAGGATTGCAATCGCTCCGAAAATGAACGGGAACTGGTCCTCGTAGCCAAAGACGTTGTCGCCGACAACCTTTGGCGAGACCGCCAGATAGGTGGTGAACACCCCCTGTTGAAACAGGGAGCTCATGGTGTAGCCGAAGGTGAGAGGCGTTCGAGCGACCTGGCGATACGCCGTGAGCGTGTTTCCCAGTGCCAACGGCCGAACATTCGCTGGCTCAAGCGTCTCGTCAAGTCGCAGGCTCCACACAGCAATCACGGATGCGAAACCACCACAGAGCCAAAAGAGTGCACGCCAGGGAGCGAAGATGAGCACCCCGGCGCCAAGCGTTGGGGCAATGACCGGCACAATCACAAAGATGGCCATCATCTGCGACATGGCTTTCGCCATCTTCGCTCCGGCAAACCGATCGCGGATGATAGCCACTGCCACCACTCGGGCACCAGCGGCTCCGACACCCCAGATGAACCTGCCGATGAGCAACAGCGTGAACGTTGGCGCCAACGCCGAGATAACGGCGCCAACCAGATACACGCCGATGCTGAGGTAGAGCACAACCTTGCGACCGAACGCATCCGCCAGCGGGCCATAGACAAGCTGGGCGAGCGCCAGACCGAAGAAGAAGACCGTGATGACCTGTTCGGTGCTGGCCGTGCCTTCACCGAGGTTGAACGCCTCCTCGATGTCGCCGAATGCAGGAAGCATAAGATCAATGGCAAGGGCCATCAGTGCCATGATCGCCGAGACCATGGCCAGGAGTTCTCGGCGTCCGAGGCGACCGAGACCGAGTTCCTCGGAGTGAGCTTCCATCAGCGCAAGACTAAAGCCCTGCTACGGATTGATTGTCGCTCAGACACATGTCACTCAATTGTTGACAGAGCCGCGACAGCGACATCTGGCACGTCGGTCATGATCGCATCAACGCCAAGTTCAGCGAATCGCCGCATGTCGTAGGGATCGTTCACGGTCCACGCACCGACGAAGAGGCCTCGTTGATGAGCGTCATCGGTCACCGCTTCATCTACCAGCCTGCGATCAAGCATGACCGCTGCGTGACCGGCATCGACAAGCCGGCCCAGATCATTCTTCACACGGGGATCGCTGGTAATGAGTCCGGAGGATGACGCCACTCCAGACTCCCGAATCCGAACAAGAACCTCTTCATCGAACGACGTCACGATGTGGCGAGACTCCGGGTCAGACTCAGCCAGAACGCCAAGCAACAGGTCCACAACCAGGTAGTCCCCGCGGTAGTCACGCTCAGCCGGGCCACTCTTCACTTCGATGTTGACCAGATGGTTGGTGTAAAGATCAAGCACCCATGCGAGCGTGGGCACATGTTCGGGAAGGTCGCCCGCCTCGGTCTCCACGATGAGACGACCGTCCGCCATGTCAGCGTCATGATGAACCACGAGCACACCATCCGCGGTGCGGCGAATGTCCAGCTCCACTCCTGTCGCACCAAACTCCAGAGCTCGGACAAAAGCAGCCGGGCTGTTCTGCACCTCCGCACTCGATGCTCCGCGGTGACCCCAGACCATTGTTGAACCGGCTGTCCCCGCCATTCCTGCGGTGGCTCCTTCGCCCCCAGCTCCATCCCCAGCTTTGAGGAACTCAGCTCGTGGCCATGGAATAGTCATTGCGGCCCCTTGCCGAATTGAAGAATGCGCCTGTATCGTTCACCTCGTTCTAACCGACTGAGGGTGTGCTCTGGTCGGATACACACCGAAAGTCCAGCTCAGAAGCGGTACCTGGACTGATTACAGCGATGGAGGGCCTGTGGCACTGACGATGCCCAATCTGGAAGCAATCACGCACGAATGGCGCAATTCTGCCGCCTGTCGTGAGATCGCTCCTGAGGTTTTCTTCCCCGTTGGTACCACCGGCAATGCGCTGGTGGCCATATCTGCAGCCAAAGCCGTGTGCGAGGCATGCGATGCAAAGTCAGAGTGCCTTGAGTTCGCTCTGCTGACCAACCAGGACTCCGGTGTCTGGGGCGGCAAGTCCGAAGAAGAACGGCGCGCCCTGCGCCGTGTACGCCGTGCCGCAGCTGCTCAGGCAAGCTGACAAACTGGTAGGTTCCACGGCTCGAACCAGTGGCTCAGCCGACGTTGAGCGCGTCTGGTGCGCGGTGTTGAAGCCGGACTCCAACCGGGTCACGAGACCGGAGGCGTCCACTCCCACATCGTCGAGTCCTCGCTGAGGCCGACGACGCGGCCCTTGTGCTCGATCATTGGACGACCGAGGAGATTCGGAAAGTCTTCAAGCGGCGCCCAGGTCAGGGTCACTGCGTTGAGGGTGGCTGCCTCCAGACAGTCGCTGAGGGCGACAACCGTGCTGCCCACCGAGATGCTGGTCAATGCAAACTCGCAGGACCGCAGAGGTCCCGGGGCTGCAAATTCCTCCCAGACATTCGTGGCTGGGTTGTAGGCGAACGCTGGGGAATCCGCTCCACTCGCCGCCCATGCAAGCAGTAGCCCGCCCGCCCAGACCACGCTCTGCGACGATGGGAGCCCGGGGCCTGTTGCGGACGAAAAGCGCACCGAGGGGAGCGACGTCCAGGTCGTTGCACCCGGAGCCAGCAGCGCCGCGTCGAGCAGCGGCTCCTCGGTCGGTGGGCGATCGGACACGGCCACGACTCCGAAATCCGTCGCGACCAGTGAGCCGAGATTGCGGACCTTGATGCCCGTAGGGTCGATGGCGGTCCACTCGTCAGTCTCCGGCGCGTAGATCCAGACCTGGTCGCTCGGCGAGTGCCAGTACACAAGTTGGGTTCCCGTCCAGGCAGTGGATGTGTCCCAGCCGTTGCTGGGTAGTGGCATCTCGCTGCTCAGCAATCGCCAGGTATCCGTGCGCGGCGCGTACGCCGCGGAATCAGTCGCCTGGAAGCCGCCGACGAAATACACTTCCTCGCCGTGGACGAAGCCCGTCGCATCCCACCGAGGGCTCAACGGCGAAGGAGACATGGGTCGCCAGGTATTCCAGTTGTCATCCCAGCGGGCGCCGGAGTTCTGGATCGAACGGGAACCGTCCTCGCCGATTTCGAACCCGCCCCACAGCACGACCTCGTCGCCGAAGCTCAGCAGTGTGTTGCCTTCACGCTCCCCCAGCGGGGACACCGAGACGTCATCGTTGCTGCATCCTGTCACCGCAACCACGGTGGCCAGGAAAACGATGGCTATGACTGCAAACAGCGACGCAGGGATCAGCGCGACTGAGCGGACCGACATCCGATCCACATCAGCTGAGTGCATCACAAAGCAGCGTCAGACTGCGCCAAAGCCAATCTTCGGTTCGTTTTCGCCCGAACCAATCTCCACGTAGGTGATCCGCTCGGCGGCGAAGCCGTACTCTCGGCCCCTCTTGTCCGTGAGCCAGACCATGCCGGATCCACTCATGGCAGACTCCAGGCTTTCCTTCACCGCATCGACGGGTTCGTCGTTGCTCATTTCGATGTTCAGTTCACGAACCGATTCGGCGAGTCCAATGCGAACGTCCACGAGAATCCTCTTCTTCTGTACTTATTGAGTGCGTGTGTGTATTGCGTGCGTGTGTTGCGTGTTTGTAGTGACGAGTGCTCGTACTGATAGGTGCACTGCGTACGGGTCGATCAGATGATCTTGAGTTCTGCACGGTATCGACGGGTGGGCGCCAAGTCGACGTCAATCGTCTTTGCGATCGCGGCGAACTGTTGCGCTGCCTCTGAGTTCGGACTGCTGGCGACCAGTGGAACACCGGTATCCGCTCCTTCGCGCAAGGGCGAAACAAGCGGAACCTGGCCCAGAAGCGGAACGTCCAGCTTCGTTGCCAGTTCCTCGCCGCCGCCTGAGCCAAAGATGTCATAGCGTTGACCGTCATCGCCGGTGAACCAACTCATGTTTTCGATGACGCCCTTGACGTCGAGCTTCACCTTGTGCGCCATGAACGCCGCGCGCTGGGCGACCTTCTGGGCAACCGGCTGCGGTGTTGTGACGATGTACATCTCCGAACGCGGAAGGAATGACGCCAGAGACAACGAGATATCTCCGGTGCCCGGGGGCAGATCGACGAGCAGAAAATCCGGCTCGTCCCAGTAGACATCAGTAAGGAATTGTTCGAGTGCTTTGTGGAGCATTGGGCCACGCCAGATCACGGGCTGATCTTCTTCTGCGAAGAACCCCATGGAAATGCAGCGCACCCCATGCGCTTCCGGCGGAATCAGCATTTCGTCGATCACTGTGGGCGGGTGGCTGATGCCGAGCATGCGGGGAATGGAGAAACCCCAGACATCAGCATCGACGACGGCCACCGACTTACCTCGTTGAGCGAGAGCAACGGCGAGGTTGGTGGTGACAGAAGATTTGCCGACGCCGCCCTTGCCTGATGCGATCAGCAGAGCGCGGGTCTTTGACGCCGGATCCTGAAATGGTATGGAGCGGCCCTCAGCATGACCATGGGCGGGCGACGAGCCAGCCGACGCGGCGGGATCACCAAGCAGCGCTTCACGCACCGCAGTGCGTTCGGCTTCGTCCATCACCCGGAACTCAGGGGCCACAGAGGCCACGCCCGGTAGGGAAGAAACCGCCTCAACGATGCCGTTGTGGATCTCGAGCTTCTTGGGGTGGGTCTCACTGGTAACGGCGACGAGGACTTGGACTCGATCACCCTCGATGGTGATTTCCTTCACCATGTTCATCTCCACGATGTCGCGGCGAAGTTCCGGATCGATGACGCTGCTCAGCGCCTCCATGACCTCTTGCTCAGCAACCATGTTCTTTCCTACCCAACGGTTCGTGTCCGATCAGGCTACCCACCACGCCGGGGGATGCGAGAAGCCCAACATTTGGTATTCCGGGCATGTCTCCTGCGGCGCAATCCCTACCTCGAACACTGGATTTGGGCGGGCCAAATTACCCGTTCCTCTGGTGGAGACCGCCGAAGCAAGCTACGTTCGAACGCAGTGACGATTTATCTCATACGACATGCGACAGCGGGGCGTCGAAGTTTCGATTCCAATGATCTGGAACGGCCCCTCGACGAGTACGGCCGCCTGCAGGCCCGGGATCTCATCAAACTCCTTGCGGACCGCGGCATTACACAGATTCACTCGTCCCCGGCAACCCGCTGCATGCAAACGGTTTCGCCGCTCGCGTCGGCAATCGGCGTGGATGTGCATCAGGCGGGCCCGCTGCTCGAAGGGTCGTCACTGGCTCGAGTGCTCGAATTCGTTCGTTCATTTGGACAGTCCGACGTTGCGCTGTGTTCCCATGGGGATCTCATCCCCGAAGTCATCCGTGCCCTTGAGGTTGGTGGCACTCGAATCGGCACAGAACGCGGCTTCGCCAAGGGTTCTGTATGGGAACTGCACTTCGACGGTGACGGCCGAATCGACAGCGCCGTCTACGCCCCGGTCGAGCCCTCCATCCCTCTCACCGAACCTGCCAACGCCCGGATCTGACCGGCCTGACCGACGCCTGGACGGTCCTGCACTTGTAAAGTGTGTCTGACACGGTGTGTCTGACACCGCGCTGATCGTGCTCGTCAACTACTGAGCGTCCAGGCCGGCCCGGAAGGCATTGATGAAGTCGATCTCTTCAGGATTCGTGATCCCGCCGTCCGCGATGCGCTGATCGAGGATCACAAGATCCTCAGCTGCGGTGTCGAGATCTCCCTGGAGCGCCAGAGCAAGCCCGCGAAAGACCCGTGCCTCTGTTGCGTCGGGTTTGAGTTCCACTGCCCGGTTGAGCATCACAAGTCCCCGCTCGGCCGCCTCGGGCAGCGCAGCAATCAGATCTGGTGATGTTGCCAGCCGCTGGCCCTGATCGACAAGGGCACCAAAGTTGTCCGGGTCGGCTTCGAGCACAGCATCGCGGAGGCGGATGGCAAGCGGAGCATCGCCTTCGCCGTCAATTACTCGGGCGGCGTCAACAACCCGATCCAGATCATTTGTCAGCGCCGCCAGTTCCGTCGTCGCGATTTCGGCCGTCGAGTCCCCGAAGCGGTTACGCAATTGGACGGAGAGCACTTCAGACCGCAGGTTCGCTGCATCAAGCAGTCCGGTGATTTCACTTGGCGTGTCGAGCGAATCAAGCACGCCGAGCTCTGCCGCAGCTTCATCAACACGACCGGAAGCGTTGAAGATAATTGCTCTGAATACCCGGGCATCGGGGTAGTCCGGATCCTGTGCGACGGCATCGGCGAGGGAGTCGTCACCTGCATCACCGCCAGCCAACTGGAACTGCAACCAGCCTCGATACGTGAGAGCCTCAACATTCGACGGCTCGTTCTCAAGAAGCTCGTCATAGACCACCACCGCCGCTTCCCACTCGCGTTCAAAGGTCAGCGTCTCAGCCTCCGCCAACAGCCCCGCCGTGCTCTGAGCGACGCCACCGGTGCCACTGTCAGCAACGGAGCGAAATCCAATGGATCGAGCCAGCAACGTTCCCGCCAGAGCCGCAATCACCACAACACCGAGAAGAGCAAGAGTGCGTTGCCCGCTCGACATGCCCTTCGGCGCCGAGACGAACGCTTCACGCTTCTCGTCGATGGCCCGCAGGACCTCTGCGGTGCGCCGTGTGTAGTCGCCCTTCAGCGCCTCATAGTCAACGTCGTCCATGTCGCCTGCTGCGAATTCTTCGTCAAGATCGTCAAGCGAAGCGAGCAGGTAGGCTCGTTCTTCTTCGAGGACAGCCAGACCGTCAGCGTCCAGTCCCCTGCGTTGGCTCATGCGTCCGAGATGTTGGCGCGAACCCGGGCAACCAGCTTTGCGTCTCGCTCGGACTGCTCGGCATCCGCCGTGGCTGCGTCAACGCCCGCATCGACTTCTGCTTTCCAACGGGCGAACGCCAGGCCGAGCGCAGTCGCAGCGAGCGCAGTAGCCACGACAGGCACGATCCAGATCAGTCCGACGAGTCCGGACCCACTGGGCGTCAGAAGAATGGATTCGCCGTAGGAATCAACCAGCGATTGTGTGATATCTGCATCCGAATCGCCCTCGTCAATGCGCTCGGCGATCTCGGCCCGGATGGTGCGGGCAATGGGAACATCGGATTCAGCCACGCTCTGACCCGTGCACTGCGGACACCGCACCGTGTTGGCAAGGTCCGATGCCCGTTGCGCATCGGTGCGCAGACCATCGTCGTCGAGCGAGCCGTAGATGAGCGCGCTGACGACAACGATGCCCACAAGCACCCAGGACAACCAGGACCATTGCGACTTCAGCATCAGCCAGCTTCCAACCCGAGCGCCCGGTCGAGCGCGTCTGCCGTCACACCCGCGCTGCTCACAATTTTGAGTTCAACGCGTCCCGATGGCGAGATGATGTACGTCTCCGGCACTGCGGTCACGCCAAACTCGACCACAAACTCCCTGGCGGTCGAACCGTCCACGATCACCGGCCATGCCCCTCCTTCGCGAAGGAAGAACTCTTCGACGTTCGCGGCGCTGTCGTCGAACACCACGCTCACCACCTGAGCCGCTCCATCAGACTCACGCCGACGAGAGAACTCGACCAGCTCAGGGTGTTCGGTGATACAGCCCGGGCACCAGGTGGCAAAGAAGTTGACCAGGACCCATTGACCGCGAAGATCTTCAAGCGCGAACGTTTCCCCAGTGATGGTGGGCCCGCTCAGAAGTGGTGCGACCTGTCCTTCGATCTCCCGCGATTCGAGAGAGCCCGTGCTTGCGTCACTGGTCGCGAGCAGGACGATGAAGACGGCCATCAAAATGCCAAAGCAGATTGCGACGGTCATGACCGTGCGGTTACCCTTCGCTGCACCAGTCGCAGTTCCGGGCCCGCTCACGCTGACGTCACCGGGATCGTCGACGCCAACACGGTCCCCGGCAACGGCATCTGCTTCGATGGTCATGATGCGACGGCACCAGCAGGCACTCGTTGCTTCGTCGGCGCAGACACAGCTTCGGTTCCGCGACGGGCATGCTTCGTGGGAAACGCCGACAAGATTGTGCCGATGGCCATGACTGCTCCGCCGATCCACAACCACTGAACGAGCGGTTGCACGGTGATGCGAATGATTACCGGCGCACCAGGTTCCAGAGTCTGCCCATTGAGTGACAACTGGACATTGTCGCTGAGCGAGGTGGCAGTCACCGGCGAGCCGATCTGGCGTCCGCTGACCAGATATTGACGCACACCGGGTGTCTCAAGTTCACCATCGACGTAGACATTCGCGTTGATCACGTTGCGGCCCGACTCGGTGAATCGTTCGACACCCGTGAAGGTGAAAGAACGATCTGCGAACTCGATGGTCTCGCCTTCGTCGAAGGCAAACTCGGCACGCTGTTCGTAGGATCCGCTGGCCGCGAGCGCCACCGCGATCATCACCACGCCGATATGGACGATCATGCCGCCGTTGGTTCGCCCGACAAAGCCTCGCCACCCCTGGCGACGAGTTGCCAGAACCACCTGACGCAGCGCCGCTCCCCCGGCAAATCCACCGAGGAAGAACGCAACCAGCGCAAAGAAGCCGCGGGCTCCTACCACAATGGAAAACACCAACGCTGCGGCACCCAGCCACGACGGCCACATGAGTCGATGACGAAGCAGTTCCTGGCTGGCTTTGCGCCACGGCAGCACCGGCGCGACAGCCATGAGAAACAACAGCAACAGACCGACCGGCATGGTCATGCGCTCGAAATACGGCACGCCCACGGTGATGCGGTCGCCCCGAGTCGCCTCGACAATCAGGGGAAACACCATGCCGAGCAGCAGGATGAACGCCAGAACAGCGAAGAGCAGGTTGTTGGCCAGGAATGACCCTTCCCGGCTGATGGGTGAGTCAATTCGGCCCGGCGAACGCAGGCGGTCTCCGCGCCAACCGATCAGGCCGACCGTCACCACGACGATGACTGCGAAGAACCCGAGCAGCATGGGACCGATGCCGGACGTGGTGAACGCGTGCACGGAATCCACCACACCAGAGCGGGTGAAGAACGTGCCGAGGATGGTGAGCGAGAACGTGGCACATACGAGCGACAGATTCCAGACGCGCAACATGCCTCTTCGCTCCTGCACCATCACACTGTGGATGAAGGCCGTGCCGGTAAGCCAGGGAAGCATCGATGCATTTTCGACCGGGTCCCATCCCCAGTAACCACCCCAGCCGAGCACGTCATAGGCCCACCAGGCACCCAGCAGAATACCGACCGTCAGAAAACCCCAGGCGAAGAGCGTCCAGCGGCGGGTTTCGATCAGCCAACCTTCACCGAGACGTCCGGTGACAAGGGCACCAATGGCGAAGGCGAAGGGCACGGTGAATCCGACGTAGCCGAGGTACAGCATGGGTGGATGGAACGCCATGAGAAGGTGGTTCTGCAAAAGCGGGTCAGGGCCGCCGTTGAGACCTTCAACCGGTATGCCGTTGGCGTCCAGGGCAATGTTGGACCCGGCGGCTATCACGGTGTCCTTGAACGGATCGGCCACTCCGGTCATCAAACCGAAGAAGAAGACGCATACCGCAAACATGGTGATTAGGGCCCAGGCCACCAACGGGTCTGAGCGCTTCTCCCGAAACTTCCAGGCGATGAGCGCCAGGTACCCGCCGAGCACCAGGGACCAGAGGAGAATTGACCCCTCGAGGGCGCCCCACAGCGTGGCGAACTTGAACGGGTTGGACAGTGTGGTGGCGCTCGTCTGCGCCACATAGAGCACCGAGAAGTCGTCCGTGAGAAGCGCCCACTCCATCACGAAAGCGGCAAGAAGAGCGCAGAAGAAGACCACGCCCGTCAGACGGATCCCCAGAGTAAGAAGTACGTCGCTGCGCTCGCGAATACCGCGAATCAGCACGGCGATGCCCATCAGTGAACTGGCGAGCGCCACCATCACGGCCGCGTCACCGATGATGACGGTCACTGCTGTTGTCCGCCGTCTTCTGCGTCACTGAGGCGCTGTTCATTGTCGAGGCGGTAGTCGTTGTCGTGCGAAACGATCATCACGTCGCTCACGAAGTAGTGGCCATCGGATGCACCATCAGCGAGTGGCAGCGCTCCTTCACGCCACGCCCCTTCAAGGACCACCGGCACACCGGATTGGAACTGCTCTGCCGGCACACCCTGGTGCACCACATCTACAAGCTGTCCTTCGAAGTTGACCGTGAAAGCCACGGCATTGAGACCGCCCTCGACGGTTTCGACCGTGTTGCCAACCGGGCTGCCCTGCAGGCGGAACCGCTGCTGGCCAAGTTCTTCGCGCTCAGCCACGGCCTGGTCGGCGTTGTAAATGAAAAGAGCTGCGTCGCCGAGCACGGTGAACAACACGGCGATGATTCCCGCAGCAACAGCGACCACAACCAGAATGGGAAACCAGTTGCGTGCGCCCGTCTTCGGGGTGATGTCGCGCGGCGTGAGGTCAAGATCGGCGTTGGGGTCAGCCCCAGCAAGTTCCCGATCAATTGCGTTCAAAGACGTGGCATCACTCACGAGCAGTCCTCACTTGCCTTTCGCCCCTGCGGCTTCGGGCATGTCTGTGGTCATCCACCGACGACGGTCTTCAGCCACCTCGCGACTGACAGCCTTTCCGCGATTGATGAGCAGCACGGCATAGGCCCCGAGCACACCGAACGTGGAGACCCAACCAGCAATGATGTAGCCGAGCTGCGTCATGATTCGGACCCATCGACCACAGATCCATCAACAGCGACGGTGGCGAACTGTCCTTCTGCTTCGGCCCGACGAGCAGAGATGGCAACATCCAACCCTTCGGTATCGCGTTGATGCTGAAGCCAACCGAGCCGGAACCGGTGCATCATCAGCCAGGAGAACAGACCGGCAAAGACGAGCAGGGCGAGCATGAGCGTGAAGAAGGTGAGACCGTCGAACTTGTCTTCGAGAAACGTCGACCGTTGATGAATGGTCCGGTTCGGCCACCACTCAACTGAACGGTTCACGATGGGAATGTTGAGCACACCAATGAGCCCCACGATGGCTGCCCGACGAGCCTGAATGCCCGGATCGGCCGCCTCGACTGATCGCAGCGCCAGGTACCCGATGTACATGAGGAACATCACCAGTGTGGTCATGATGCGAACATCACCCCACTGCCACCAGGTATTCCAGATTGGCCTGCCCCAGATGGAACCGGTCAGCAGGCCGAGGAAGGTGAAGACCACGCCGACTTCAGCCGCGCTGTAAGCCAGGATGTCCCACGCCATGGACTTCTTGCGCAGATACATGAACGACCCAACAGCGGTGACGATGAACGCCAGGTAGGCCATGAGGATCGTCGGCACGTGCACGTAGAGCAGACGCACAGCGTCGAACTGACCGATGATCTCACCCGTGTCCGGGTTGATGCGCTGGTCCGGCTCCGTCAGGAAGATGCCCAGAACGAACACGGCCACAAGTCCAACAGCAACCAAAAGTCCGAGGCGTCGAGAGAACGTGGACCCGGTGCCTACCGGCGCTTCCTCGTGAACAGAACTCATCACATGTCCTCCAGGACAAGACCGTACGACAGGGCTCCGGCGACCACATAGGCAACGGCGAAGGCGGCCAACAATGAGAGCCACGCCCATCCGTTCACAACCGCAACTCCGAGGGCGTCGTCAAACGCCTTCGTGGCTCCAATCAACACCGGCGCGAGCACCGGTAACAACAAGATGGGAAGCAGTGTCTCTCGAACTCCAAGGCCAACCGCCAACACGCCATAGAGGCTACCGGCGGTGCCGATCCCAACGGCCGCGAGAAGGCAGGTGAGAACAAGAAGCAGGATGTCAGAAACCCGACTGCCGTAAAACACAACCACTCCGGCGACAAGCAGAACTTCCAGAGCCAGCAGCTGGACGATGACAGCGAGCGCCTTGCCCGCAAAAATTCGCACGCCAGACACCCCACTCAAACGCAGGCCACTCATGGCGGAATCGCCAAGTTCCACAGCAACAGAGCGCTGAAGGGTCAGCAGTGCCACGAACAGGACGGTGACCCAGAACAGGCCGGGTGTGAACCGAACCAGAGCGTCGGTTTCGACGGACGCATCAAACGCGAAGCCGAACAACACAAGAACCAGCACAGCGAACGGCGCCACCTGGTTCAAGACGATGCGACTGCGGGCCTCAACCCGCAGGTCCTTGCCAGCAATGAGAAGCGCTTCACGCACCGAGCGGCTCCTCTGCCACGGGAGCGTCCACAGTTGGCGTTGCCCAGGCCGCGCCGCCAGCGACCGTGATGCTGCGGTTGGCCAGCGGTGTCACTCGGTCCAGTTCGTGCGAGGCAACCATCACGGTTGCCCCGGCGGATACTGCGTCAAGGATCAGCGCGTCGACGATGTCGCGGCCGTCAGCGTCAAGCGATGCGTGGGGCTCGTCAAGCAGCCAGAGTCTCGGGCGACGCACGACCGTGCTGGCAATGGACGTGCGGCGACGTTGACCTGCGGACAATACCCGGACCCGGCGATCGGCAAGGTCGCCCACCGCCAGTCGTTCCATGGCCGCCTCGGCCTGACCCTCGCTCGCATTGGCAAGGTTGGCCCAGAATGCCACGTTCTCGCGCACGGTCAGGTCTTCGTACAACATCGTCTGATGGCCAAGCAGGCCGACCAACGGCCGCACCGCTCGACGGTTCGCATTGAGATCAACGCCAAGTACCTGCCCACGCCCCGAGTGAAGCGCAACCAATCCGGCACAGACGCGAAGAAGCGTTGTCTTGCCTGCGCCGTTTGGGCCCTGCAACAGCACAACCTCACCTGCGAAAATGTCCACCGAAAAACCGGCCAATGCAGGGAAACGGCCAAGCAGGGCGACAGCGTCACGCAGGGAAACAACCGGGCGAGTTGCTGACGCATCGTCGGACGCACTTTGTGAGGTTTCGGAGGGGGTCATGGGACACCTTGGGGTCGCGCTGATCGTAGCTCTCGCACTTACCGTGAGACCAGTCGAGCTCATCGGCGCACACCGCGTATTTCCGCCATAAAGCGCCCTTAAAGGAGATGTGAACAATTGGGGTGGTGCTCAGAATCCGGAAGGTGCCACCGATACTGTGACCATCATGGTTCTTTGGAGACTTCTCGGCGCAGTCGGCCGAACACTCATCACCTCTGGTGTACTCATTCTACTCTTCGTTGCCTACCAACTCTGGGGCACCGGATTGCAGGCCGCTTCGGCCCAGGGAGCGCTCACGAATGAGTTCGAAGAACTCTTCGCCGAGGCCGGCCTGGCCGAAGCCGCCTTTGAAGATATCGAGATCATCGAATCGGCCGCCACACCAGTTCCTGCCACCACCGCTCCGGGTGCACCAACGGCCACGCCTGCGCCCCCAACGCCAACTCCCACGCCCCGCCCGAAGGCGCAGATTCCTCCAGAGCTGCTCTACCAGGACGAAGGCGACGTGATGGCTCGCATCCTGATTGACTCCATCAATGTTGACTGGAACGTCGTGGCAGGCACGGGCGTGGATCCGCTTCGTCGCGGCCCCGGCCACTACTCCACCACCGTGCTCCCCGGCCAACCGGGCAACTCCTCCATCGCCGGTCACCGCACCACCTACGGAGCGCCCTTTCACCGCGTGGATGAACTCAATCCGGGCGACGAGATCAAGGTCCAGACGCTGCAGGGAGTGGCCGTCTACACCGTTGACGCCCACGAAGACGCCGGTGGCCAGCAGGTCGGCCACTTCATTGTTGACCCAAGCGCCACCTGGGTCCTCGGCGACTTCGAGGACAACCGCCTCACGCTCACTGCATGCCACCCGAAGTACTCCGCTGCAAAACGCATCATCGTCACCGCAACCCTGGTGAGCGAACCTTTCGACCTCGTGCCACGCCCCGGAGGCGACCTGGGGGATGCAGAGTTGCAGGGCGACGAGAACCCCACCATCGAAGACGGGTCCGATGGGTCCGAGCGTGCCCTCGACGAGATCATCTCCGAAGATGTTGCCGTCGACGCCGATCCGAGCGTTGGCTTCGACTCCGAAGGAAACGTGGTGCCGGTTGAGGAACTGACCGACGAAGAACGCCAGGCCGCCATCGACGCTGGCGCCGAGCTTGACGCCGTCGACGCTGCCGCAGCCGACGAGGCACAGACCATGCGCTCGTCCGCGGCCGCCGACGAAGAGGCAGCAGCTGGCTCTTCGACCAGCAGCGACGAAACTGACGAACTGAGCGAACCCGCAGCTGCAGAAGAGGACTTCGGCGAGGGCCTCAACGGCGACAGCGCAGCAATCGTGCCATCGGTCACCTGGGGTATCGCCGCCGCCTTCATCTGGCTTGCCGCATGGTTCGTGGGTAAGCGCTGGCAGAAGTGGCCGGCCTATGTCCTCGGCATCGTGCCATTCGCCCTGACACTCTGGCTTGCATTCGTGCATATCGATCAGGCCATCCCCAGCTATTAGCACTGAGGAGATGAGCGGAGCGAAGGCAGGAACTGGGCACTACCCTCAGTGCCGATGTTGCGCACCTTTCACCTGAGCTCTGCTCGTCTCTTCGGCGCTCTGCTGATCCTTGCGGTCCTGAGCGTCGCGTGTTCGAGCGGCGAGCCGGAAGAAGCGGCACAGGACGAGCAGGGTCCGGGGATCGAGGCGGAAGCAGTCAAGTCTGACGAGGAAATAGCAGCCGAAGCCACTGCCGAGGCCCAGGGCGCGACGCCCGCCTTTGAAGGCGAGATCATCGACCAGCGGTCGCTCCAACCGGGGGACTGCTTCAACGACTACCAGTGGTTCGATCGGGTTGCGAATCCGCAGGAAGCAACCACGCGGGTCGACTGCGACAAGCCCCATGAAGGGCAGATCTATTTCGCGGATCTGTACCCGGCGCTGGAAGATCAGCCCTTTGTCGGGGAACCCGAGCTGCGAGCGTTCACTCAGGACCTCTGCTACGAGAACTTCGCCGACTGGGTTGGGATGAACTACGAGCAATCACAGCTTGAGATCGGGATAGTCGTTCCTGATCTCGCAAGTTGGGTGACTCCCCCGTTTGCGCGTGAGATCTCCTGCTACGTCACCCCGTATGGCGGCGGTCTCCTCCGCGGCTCCATGGAAGGGATCGGGCTGTAACCAGAAGCGGCTGCAGCGCATCCGCCCCCGGCTATCTCCGGCTCTCGGGAGCGCGCCGCAGGACGAGCTGGGCTTCGTGGGTGTTGTTGGCCTCCCAGGCCTGACTGATGTGTTCAATCTGAAGATCTTCCCCGGCAAGGACCATTGCGTCTGCAAGTTGACGGATCTCATCCACTTCGAGCAGGAACCGTTGCGACGGGCGCTCGTGACGTTCGAGGTTTGTCACGGTTGGCTGGGCGAACATGAGCACACCGCCCGGGTTGATCCGTCTGGCCAACTCGACCAGAAGTTTGCGGTTGAGGAAGTACGTCTTCACGATGACGTCCCACGAGCCGTCCGGCAACGACGCTCCTGCGCCCGTTTCGAGATCCCAGACCAGGGTGGCCACTTCTACGTTGAGCCGTCCCGCCCATCGTGACGCCTGGGCCAGTCCAACCGCAGATATATCAAGAACCGTCATGCGGACGCCCCGGGATGCGAGCCAGAGCGCGTGCTTTCCTGAACCGCCGGCAACATCCACGCCCGTTGCTCCGGTGGGCACAAGATGACTCCAATGCCGCACGAAGGCTGACGCCTCGGGAATTGTTGCATCGCCAACGTCCCCGTACGCCCGGTCCCACCGTTGCTGCGGCGTCATCGGTTGTTCCGAGGAAGCGTTCACGAAGCCAGAACGGCCCTGTGTCGCTCTCTGACCTGATCGGGCAGGTGCGCCCGGGCGTAGTCAACGTCCTGAGCGAGCACGATGTCGAGCAGTTCCATCCGGTCCTCGGTCTGCTTCCACGGCACCGGCACGTAGATCGGCAGATCGAACTGGCGAAGTTCGCCAAGGCCGCCGTAGATCAACTTCTGGTACTCGTAGCGTTCTGCCCAGTCCCACCCGCCGGGAGCGAACCCGGTGCCCGGATCAAGCAGGATGCGATCGCGAATCCCGAACTTCTCCACCCGCTTGAGCTGCTCGGCGAACCAGCTCACCATGACGGCAACCGGATCACCTTCCACGTGCTTGAGATGACGAGGGTCAGGGCCGAGCATGAACGGCAGTACCACCTGGCATTCGCGTTCGGCAGCGAAGCGCAGCATCTCATCATCCTGCAGAGCGTCAGCTGCGTTGAGCACGTCGGCGCCGGCATCGAAGGCAAGACGGGCAGTCTCCACCTGCCATGTGTCCACGGATACTGAAACACCCAGCGAAATCAGCGCCCGAAGCGGTTCCTCAAGAATCGCCCACTCCTGGGCAGGCGTCACCACGTCGGCGGTGCCGTGCGAGGCCTGACCGCCAAGGTCAAGGTGATCCGCTCCGTCGGAAAGCAGTTTCATGCCGTAGGCGAGGGCCTCGTCGTAGTTCGACACCACCGAAAAATCTGCCAACGAATCGGTGGATGCGTTGACGACACCAAAGATCTCCATATCAAGACAATACGTTCTGGTCTCGGGAGTGCGAGACTGAGCGGGATGAATATGGAAACACCCGAGGCTGAGGACGAGCCGATGTTCGACCAGGCCGGTCGTCGGATCCCGAAACTCGCCGACAACGACCCGATCGTGCTGCGCCGTCAGAAAGTCGGCGTCGCTGCGACCCTCGGCCGCAAGGTCGGATACACCCTGTTCGGCCTTGGCATTGCGATCTTCCTCTACGGCTTCTTTGTCGAGTTTGCGAGCTGGGTGGCGGTCACCATCGTCACCTGCCTGATCGTTGGGTCAATCCTTCTGATCCCGTCAATCATCTTCGGATACGCCGTCAAGGCAGCGGACCGCCACGATCGCGGTCTGGATTCCGGGCACTGACCCGGCCACACTGGTGCGACACGAACTGCTGACAATACGCAAAGGACAGAGCACCATATGAGCGTCCGACTTCCCGCTGCCGAACGACGAGAACAGCTCCTCAGAGTTGCCCTCCAATCCTTTGCTGCGGCAGGTTTTCACGCCACCTCGATGAATCACATTGCGGCCGCAGCTGGCGTCACAAAGCCGGTGCTGTATCAACACTTCGCCTCGAAGGATGAGCTGTTCAGCGAAGTGGTCGCCTCCGCAGGAACTGAGCTGCGGGTTCGAGTCGAGAACGCGCTGGCCGAGGGGGAAGACTCCCGTGACCAGGTCACGCTCGCCTTCAACGCATTCATCGGAACGCTTGCCGCAGATGAAGCCATGTACCGGGTGTTGTTCGCTGACAGCCTTCGTCATGACCCAGCGGCCAATCAGGAGATAGCCGCTGTCGAACGAGCGATGGCCAGTGTCATCGCCGATGAGCTGACGGAGTTGTCAGAGGACATCGCCGTTCGACTCATGCTCGGCCATGCAATCGTCGGCATGTCAGAGGGGGCGCTCCGACACTGGTACGCCGACGACTACGACCTCGAACCCGAAGATCTCGCCGCCCACCTTTCCGACCTTGCCTGGGCCGGCCTGCGCGGCACCAAACCTGCGAGCTAGAACGTCGCTCCGTCAGCGTCGTGCTCACGACGGGGGCTGATGTCGATTGGTTCTGCAGGGATCTCGCCGGCGATGATCGCAGGAAGGAATTGACGCAGTCGGGTGGGCAACACCGGGTCCTCTGACGCCATCAGGTCGTCCAGCGCCCACCATTGGGCGCGGTCGAAGGCGGCAGCCTCCAAAAACTCAAGGTGCTTGGGTGCCCATTCCCCGCCCTGGCATCGAGCGATGTGGATCTTCTCGTCGCTTTCGAAGTGGTAGCCCCCGAAGTCGAACTCCACGTACTGCGTCCAGATCACCGGTCCGATCTCCGCGTCCGCAAAGCCAGCTTCTTCATAGAGCTCCCGGGCAACCGCATCCGCGCTCGTCTCGCCTGCATCCACCCCGCCGCCGGGAATCTCCCACCACGGAGTCTTTGACGCGTCGGCCGGATCACGGCCGTGAATCAGGAAAATTCGGTCATCGGGATCAAGAAGTACTGCCCGGGCTGCCGGGCGACGAAGGGTCCACATAGGGAGAAACACTAGCCTTCGCAAGGACACCTCCCAGCGAGCTAGTTTTGACTAGCCAACTAGGAGTAGCTAGTCAAAGCTAGGACGTGCTATAGTCCTGAGATCTCAGAAGCCACAGCTCCCAGACTGGTTGACGTACCAGCTCGGACTTGGCGCCTAGCCTAGGAACGTCCATGTCAATCCGCATCATGATTGAGGAAGCCAACGAATCGTTGGACGCAGCACGCCTCGAATTGTCTGCGCTTCTGGCCGCCATTGAAGAGCAGCGCCAGAACATTGTTGACCTTGAGGACGAGATCCACGGCCTGCGTCTTGCTGCTTCGCGGCGCGGCGAATCTCTCGAAGACAGCGACGAAGAATTCAGCGGCACGGTGGTTCCCATCAACGCCGGTTTCTCCATCCCGGGTGCCAAGGCCGCAAGCCTCGAATCCATGAGCCGCTCCGATGCAGTTGCGCACGTGCTGTCCATGCAGGAACGCCCGCTGGACCGCCAGGGCATCCAAACCCGGATGCAGACACTTGGCCGCGTGGGCGACACACTGGATCAGATCAGTCTTGCTCTCACGAATCTGAAGCGCTCCGGTCGTGCCGTGCGCGTTGGCGAAGGCCGCTGGCGCTCCGAGCTCGTGTCCGCCCAGGTCTGACCAGCCGAACCTCCGTGATCCAACGGACAACTCGCCCGTGGGGCAGGACCACCGATGGCACATTGGTGAACGCCCACACCCTCAGCACCAGCACGGGCTTCTCCATCACCATTGCCGACCTCGGAGCGACGGTCATCTCCGTGCTTCAGCCTGACGGCGCAGGGAACACCGCCGAGGTCTCACTCCCCCATGGAAGCGTCGCCAACATCGAAGCGGCCACGTCGTTTCTGGGCAGCACGATTGGCCGGTACGCGAACCGCATTGCCAATGCGACCTTTTCCCTCGGTGATCAAACCCACCACCTCGTTGCCAACGACAGCGGAAACCAGTTGCACGGCGGGCCCAACGGTTTCCACGTCCAACTGTGGCAACCCGAAGTGAGCGACAACGCCGTCACGTTTCATCACACCAGCCCCGACGGCGACCAGGGATTCCCCGGCGAACTGACAACATCGGTGACCTTTGCACTCTACGCGACCGATGATGGCACGGCCGAAGTCACAACCAGCTTTCGAGCCGCCACCGACGCTGCGACCGTGGTCAACCTCACCAACCATACATATTTCAATCTCTCCGGCTTCCGCCAGCCTGTTGATGACCACCTGCTGCAGGTGAATGCCCAGCGGGTTGTCGCGGTTGACAAACTCGGCCTGCCCATCGGACCGGTACCGGTGGCCGACACCCCGTTCGACTTTCGCACCCCCGCCCTGCTCGGCGAACGCCTCAGCGCCGATCACGATCAGATCCGCCAATTCGGTGGCCTCGACCACACGTTCGTCCTGGGTGCCGAGCCGATGCGCACCGTAGCGGAGTCGGCCTGTCTCCTCTCGCACCCACCGTCGGGGCGTCGACTTCGCGTCGCCACCACCAAGCCGGGTGTGCAGATCTACACGGGCAACGTCCTTCACGAGCCCCTGGGCCGCCACGCAGGCATCGCTCTCGAAACGCAGTACTGGCCCGATAGTCCGAACCAGCCGAGTTTCCCGTCGTGCGTGCTGCGTCCCGGAGAGACGTACGCCCATACGACCACGTGGCACTTTGACGCCAGCTGACCTCGCAATTGCCCTGGATCCCTCGACCCGCACTACCGTTGACACTGCTTGCACGGATAGAAAGAACTGATGGAGCATTCGGCAATCATTCAGGTCTTTGCGCTCGGCAATCAATGGCCCACAATTGACCCTTTTCTCTTCGTGGCCCATCACCGTGACGACTACCCGGCGGGGAACGGGGAGCTGGGACCTGCCGAAGCACTGACCGGCCGCCAGATCGGTCAGGACTTCGCCGATGTGAACGGTTGGAACATGTATCACGGTCAGAAGACCCCGGGCTTCCCGCAACACCCCCACCGCGGCTTTGAGACCATCACCTATGTCCGCCACGGACTGGCCGACCACTCCGATTCCCTCGGCGCCACCGCTCGCTTCGGGCGGGGCGATGTGCAGTGGATGACCGCCGGGGCTGGCATCGTCCACGCCGAGATGTTCCCGCTCATCGACGAGCAGGACCGCAACCCCATGGAACTCTTCCAGATCTGGCTGAATCTTCCCTCGGTCGACAAGATGGTTGATCCCTACTTCACGATGATTTGGGACGAGAACGTTCCGAAGATCGAAACGGTCGACGATGAAGGGCGAACCACCACGGTCACGGTGATCACCGGGCGTTTCGGCGATGTCGAACCGCAGGCGTCGCCACCAAATTCATGGGCGGCACGAACCGAGGCCGAAGTTGGACTGTGGCATGGTCGCCTCGACGCAGGTGCCTCGTGGGAGCTGCCCGCCGGGTCGCCAACCATCACCCGCGTCATCTACATCTTCGGCGGATCCAGCGTGACAATCGAAGAGCAGGCAATCCCAGCCGGCAATGGCGTGGCCGTTGATGCAGAGCAGGCTCTCAGCCTCACCGCCGGAGACGGCGAGGTGGAGTTCCTGATCATGCAGGGTCAGCCCATCAATGAACCGGTCGCTCAGCAGGGACCGTTCGTGATGAACACGCAGGCCGAATTGCAACAGGCTTTCTCGGACTATCGCAGCACCCAGTTTGGCGGCTGGCCGTGGCCCACCGATGGCCCGGTCCACGCCGGTGAGCGGGGACGCTTCGCCATCCACCCCGATGGCCGTACGGAGATCCCGGCCTGACGGCCCACCCTCACGGCCCGTGTTCTCGGAGTACGGCTGCGTTGAAGGGTGCCCAGAGCGGCACTGCCCAAGGTCCGAACTCCCGGTTCGTCAAACAGCAGCAGGCAATCTGGACGACAGGGTCCATCCAGAGAAACGTGCCGGCGCCACCGAAGTGTCCGAAGGTTTCTGGCGAGTTGTCAGGGGCCGTCCAATGCGGCGTCTTCGTTCCTCGAATCTCGAAGCCAAGGCCCCACGGATTCGGCTTCTGTGATCCGAAGCCCGGTACAACGCCGTCGAGGTGAGCGAACTGTGGAGTTCGCGCCATCAACATGGTCTCGGGAGATACGAGCGTCGGTGTCATCAGTTCCCGGGCGAAAGCCAACAGATCATGCACGCTGCTGGACATGCCGTGCGCCGGGGAACCAACAAGAGAGGTGGCCGACATACCCAGCGGATCGAGGACCCCGAACTGCAGATAGTCCGAGTAGGACAGACCGGTCCGCTCGGTCAGCACCTCGGCAAAGACCTCGATCCCGACATTTGAGTAGGTGCGTCGAGCGCCCGGCTCACTCCGGCGATCACCCCGGTTGAATCCGAATCCAGCGGCGTGCGACAAGAGATGTCGAACAGTGGAACCGGCAGGGCCAGCGGGTTCACCGAGGTCGAGAGAGCCTTCTTCGAATGCAACGAGAGCAACGAAGCCAGCAAACAATTTTGAGATGGACGCGAGTCGGGTCACCCACAGGGGGTCACCCAACTCAGCAATCGTTGATTTTGTATCCGTGACTCCGACGGCATACTGCGACACGGGCCAGGTGGATACCTGGTCGCGCCAGTTCTTTTCATACGCTGTGGGAGCGGTCACCGTCGTCAGCGATCAGAAGATGCAGTGGCTAGAAAATTCGGGGTGCGCCGACTTCGTCATGCAATTCATTGACGTGGTTCGGATCGACGCCCAGGCCGTTCGCGAGAGCAGTGAGATAGTGCTCTTCGTTGATGTTGTCGACTTCGATGGACAGGAGTGACACGGCATAGACCTGCTCCTTCATGTGCCCCGGCACCTCCCGGATGAAGCCCTCGATGTCCAGCGGACTCTGCAGTTCAGCGCGCAGGAAGGCTTCGTCGTCACCTTCGACCTGACCGAGTTGACCGAGAATGGCCTCAATCTCGCTCTCCTCCACGCGACCGTCAGCCTTTGCCGAGTTGCACATGGCGCGGATGAGAATTGCAGCATCGCCTTCAGACATGTCCGGCACCTCAGGCGACTTGTCGTCGTCGCCGCCTCCGAAGAGGCTGCCGAGTCCGCCCATCATTGAGCCCCCGCGTGATCCGCCCAGCATCGAGCCGATCATGCCGCCAACCATTCCGCCTGCTCGGCCGAACAGCATTCTTCCGACCATTGATCCGCCTCTTGCTCCGACAAGACTGCCGAGAAGTCCAGCCATACCCATGGGGTGTCTCCTTAAAGTTGTGGTGTTGTGTGGTGTTTCTGCGCATTGTGTTGGCAGGTACCCACTGTTCACAATGCCGAATCGGCAGCGTTCTCACAACTCGGAGCAGCGTTGGCGCTGTGCCAACGCAGCGCTGGCGCTGTCACAAACGGCCTCGAGCCAGCAGCATGTGAGCCGTTTGGCCTACAGCGCGTTATTCTGCCCGAATGTTCGATGAAGACGAGGACCAAGGGTTCATGCTGCTCGTGCTGGGCGTGCTTGCAGCGGTACTTATGACCGTGCTGTGGTACGTGATAAGCGACGATGCCCCCGACCCGGCGCCAGTGGCCGCAGTTGCTGAAGCACCAGTTGAAGAAACGGTCGAGGAAGCGCCAACTCCAGAGCCGACTGCGGCCCCGGCACCGACGGCCACGACCATCCCCCCCACCGCAACAGCGGTGCCGGAGCCGGTGGCAGCTGCGCCGTCGGAACCGGTCACGCTTGCTGTGCAGGCCGATGGCAATCGCATCATCCTTCAGGGCGCGGTTCCGTCAGAGGAGATGCGCAGTGCGATTGCTGCTGACTTCGATGTTCGCTTCGGAGCGGAGAATGTCGACAATCAGATCGAGGTCACCGACGAGGTCAGCGTCGACAACGGCGTGAATGTTGCACTCTTCGGCGAGGTGGCCGACGAGGACTACGCCTCTGCGCTTCGCCGCAGCGCCGGTGTCAGCTCGGCCAATGAGGTCGTCGACGAGCTGACCATCGCTGCCCCCGAGGTCGCCGATGTAGCGGGGTCACTCGAAACGATCTTTGCATTCAACCCAATCAATTTCGCGTCGGGTTCTGCAGTGATTGAAGCCGAGAGCTTCGCGCCTCTCAGCGATGCCGTCGACGTCCTGACACAGAACTCTGACATCAATGTCCGGGTCGAAGGTCACACAGACAATGAGGGCAGCGCCGAAGGCAACCAGGCTCTCAGCCAGCAGCGAGCTGACGCAGTGGTCACCTACCTCGTCGAAAACGGCGTGGCCAGCGACCAACTGACCGCCGAGGGCTTCGGTGCCGATCAGCCAATTGCAGACAATGACACCGCCGAGGGTCGCGCCGAGAACCGTCGCATCGAGTTCATCCAGCTTGACGGCTGACGACACCTACGGGCGAGCGGGTGTTCCCAGCGGAGCAACAAGAGGTCCCGCGAAGCAAAGCAACTCCATTGATGACGAGGCCCCAAGGGCCGAGAAACGGCTGGCGCCGGCTGGGTTGACCCAGCCAGCGCCGTCGTCTTCAGGGAGTCTGCGTCCCACGGGAAACGGAAATCACCGCCGCCCGCCGGAGGGGACGCAGCTCATTCACTGGGCATGAACTCGGCCGGGATCAATGGGGCGGCGCGGAAAGCATCGACCATCTGCGGTTCACCGTTGTCCTCAAAGCACTGGAACCATGCTGAACAATTCTCGAGGGGCTCAGCGGATAGCTCGACGCAAAGCGGTCGGACCTCGCCGCCTACCGTTCAAGAACGGCTCTGTTTGGCAGTCTGAGCCCCAGGCAGGTGGGTGAAGGAGCAACTCAGACAGCGGCGAAGCCCAGTTCAAGGTCCTTGATGATGTCGTCGATGGATTCGATGCCGACAGAAAGTCGAACGAGACCGGGGCTGACGCCTGAGCTCAGCTGCTGTTCTTCAGTGAGCTGACTGTGCGTTGTTGACGCAGGGTGGATCACCAGGCTCCGCACGTCGCCAAGGTTGGCGACATGACTGTGCAATTCAAGCGCATTCACGAACTTGGAACCGGCGTCACGTCCACCCTTGATGACGAATGCAGGGACTGACGCAAAGCCGCGCCCCTCGGTGTACTTCGCCATGCGCTCGTGCCACTGACTTGAGGACAGGCCGCCGTACTGAACCGCCTCCACCTGATCGTGGCCGTCGAGGAACTCCGCAACAGCCTTGGCATTTTCGACGTGGCGTTCCATGCGCAGACTGAGTGTCTCCAGACCCTGCAGCATGTAGAAAGCGTTCTGCGGCGAGATGGCCGGCCCGAAGTCGCGGAGCAGTTGCACGCGAGCCTTGATGATGTAGGCGCCGTGCCCAAGAGCGGGCCAGTAGGCAAGGCCGTTGTAACTCTCGTCGGGCTCGGTCATACCAGGGAATTTGTCGTTCTGGCCGTAGTCAAACGAGCCGCCGTCAACGATGACGCCACCCATGGAGTTGCCGTGACCGCCGATGAATTTCGTCATGGAGTGCACGACGATGTCCGCACCCCACTTGAGCGGGTTGATCAGATACGGACTGGCGACCGTGTTGTCAACAATGAGTGGCACGCCAACGTCGTGGGCGACACCAGACACACCTTCGATATCAAGGCAGTCGTTCTTCGGGTTACCAACGGTCTCGGAGTAGAACGCCTTGGTGTTGGGCTTCGCAGCAGTTCGCCACTGTTCCATGTCGTCTGGATCTGCGACGAAGGAGACTTCGATGCCGTACTTGGGCAGTGTGTGGGCGAACAGGTTGTACGTGCCGCCGTACAGCGACGTTGAGGTGACGATGTGGTCGCCTGCACCAGCAATGTTCATGATGGCAAGCATCTCGGCCGCCTGCCCTGACGCGACGCACAACGCACCCGGAATGCCGACGGCAGTTTCGGTGCCGCCTTCGAGCGAAGCGATACGAGCCTCAAGCACACCCTGGGTAGGGTTCATAATGCGCGTGTAGATGTTTCCCATCTCCGAAAGCGCGAAGAGGTTCGCCGCGTGATCGGTGTCGCGGAACACGAATGCCGTCGTCTGATAGATCGGCACCGAGCGGGCACCGGTATCGGTATCGGGCACCTGGCCCGCGTGGATCTGACGGGTTTCGAAGCCCCAGTCGTCACTCATTACATTCTCCTGATCGATGTTGTCGACTTGTGCGGAAGCCGTCTTGATGGTGTCTTGATGTCGCGCGTTCGCACTGATCTCGCCTGCTAATCTTGACAAGCTTAGTCGGGTTTAGCAAGCCGCTCGTTCGGCACTCGGATCGGCCTCTGATCACGGTTGCCAGGCACAGAGTCAGTAACGTGGGAAGAGCAAGCAACACCCAACAGCTTTGCTGTTGCTCTGACTCCGAGGTTCCTGCATCGTGCTCACCGTTCTGTCCCCTGCGAAGACACTCGACTACGAATCACCATTGGCCACGCGCAAACATTCCACTCCGCGCATGCTTGACCGCTCTGCGGAGTTGGTCAGGGTGCTCGCCGCCAGGACGCCTGAGGAGATCGGTGAACTCATGCAGCTGTCCCCCAAGCTGGCCGAACTCAACTTCGAGCGATTTCAGGAGTGGTCATCCGAGATGCGCCCGGATCAGGCCCGCGCCGCAATTCTTGCCTTCAAGGGCGACGTTTACATGGGCATGGCCCCCGAGAACTTCAGCGAGCGCGACTTCACGCACGCGCAGAAGCGCCTCCGTATCCTGTCCGGCCTGCACGGTGTGCTGCGCCCCCTCGACCTGATCCATCCGTACCGCCTGGAGATGGGCAGCCGCCTCGAAAATCCCCGGGGCATGAATCTCTACGAATTCTGGGGCAATCAGGTCACCGACCTCCTCAACGAAGACCTTGCGAAGCTGAAGCCGAACGTTCTCGTCAACCTGGCATCTCAGGAGTATTTCGGAGTCATTCAGCCCGAGCGCCTTGACGCACGCATCGTGTCTCCTGTCTTCCTCGACGAGAAGAACGGCAAGTACAAGGTTATCAGCTTCTTCGCCAAGCGGGCTCGGGGCGCGATGGCTTCGTGGATGGTGACCGACCGTGTCACCACCGCAAAGGCACTCACCGAGTTCACCGGCATGGGATACAGCTATGACCCAGAGCGATCCACCGCGGACGCCCCCACCTTCGTTCGTGCCGAGCAGTAGCCGGGCGAGTCGCAACACAGCGGCCCGCTCGCTCGTCGCGACCCTCGCCTGCATTGTGATGCTGGCCTCTGCCTGCTCATCCAGTACGCGCACCGACCCCAGCGCCGCCGGCAGCACCGCGTCTGAACCGGCCGCCGCGGACCCGTCGCAGGCGCCCGCCGAACCAACCCCAATCCCCAACCCGACCCAGACACCAGTGGTTCCCACTGCGGTAGCCCCAACCGCCGCACCACCAACCTCAGAGCCGGCTTCCGCTGCCGCTCCGGAAACTGGCGGCTTCACCGTTGACTGGAACAGTTGCGCAGTCGGTGAATGTGGTGAGCTTCGCGTCCCCCTTGATTGGGATGACCCGGACGGCCCCACCGTCGCCATCGACGTGGCTCGTATCCCGGCGGAATCGCCGGAGAATCGCATCGGGTCTCTGCTTCTCAACTTTGGCGGTCCGGGAGGAACGGGAACCGACCTCCTCGGTTCGTTCGGTCAGTCCTTCCCCGCTGCAGTCCGGGAACGATTCGACATCGTCACGTGGGACCCACGCGGAACAGCAGGCGAAACTGTCCTGGAGTGTGAACGACCTGCACCCGAAACCGACGACATCCTGTACAGCGATGTCGACGGATTGGCTGACGACGCTGACCTTGAGCTTCTCCGTCGTCCCAGGCTCTCGGGCTGCACGGCCATCTTCGGACTGCTCGACAATATCGGATCCGTAACCACCACTCGCGACATGGATGCAATACGAAGCGCGCTTGGCGATGACGAGCTCAATTACCTCGGGTATTCCTACGGCACCCAACTTGGATGGATGTACGCCACGCTCTTCCCCGACCGTGTGAGGGCAATGGTCCTTGATGCGCCAGTGCGCCCCGGTGCACACAGCCCGGAAGGCTGGCTCCTGCAGATGGAGGCCTTCGATGAGCAGTTCGAACGACTTGATGAACTCTGTGACGTGGCCAGCGACTGTGCCGTGGCTGAGGAGGGCATGGCCGAAACGTTTGAACGCCTGCGCTCTGAGCTGCGCAGCGAGCCACTTGAACTCGAAGATGGCGACGAACTCACCGAGGCTGACCTGATGAACGCCGTCATCACTGCGCTGTACAGCGGCCCGCTCAGCCTCGGCTCCACATTGTCCATTGGACTCGACAACCTGGACAACGGCGACGGACTGCTGATCGCTGCTCTCGGCGAACAGAACTTCTCGCAGTACACGTATCAGGCAGTCACCTGCGCCGATGGCGTCGGCATCAATTCTCCAGTGGAAGCTGAGGCCTACATCGCGGCACGGTTCGCACGCGGTGAAACGTTTCATCCAAGCCCCGACATTGTCATGTGCCACGAGTGGGAGGCGCGAGTCCAGCCCATCCCCGAGCCGGACGTGCAGCTCGCTGTGCCCGCTCTGGTCATTGCCACCACTGAAGATCCGGCAACGCCCTACGAGGCAGCACTGCAATTCATCGAAGAAGTGAACGACACTGTCCTGCTCACCCATATCGGCGGAGGTCATGCGGTGGTGACAGGAAACGCCTGCGTTGATGACCACGTGTCGACCTACCTCGTCACCCTCAAGCTGCCACCCGCGGACGCAGTCTGCGCCGAGTCACGGGCAGTGATCGGCGTGGGCTTCGACGGGGACGGAGACCGCAGCGCCCCCGGTGTTGCGGTGACAGTGGTTGGCGATCAATCCCCAGCCGAGGAGGCGGGCATAGTCGTCGGCGACATCCTGTTGTCCGTGGATGGTCAGGAGATCAATCAGTTCAGCGACCTCCCGCTGGTCGAAGCCGGAGAGCCAGTGGATGTCGGCATCGAGCGGGACGGCGAAGTACTCACCTTCAGCCTGATTCCAGAAGCTGCGGACTGGACTGGCTGACAGGTTGCTCGGAGTGCTCAGCTGTCGAGCGCGGCACCAGCACCGATCTGCACGCCAGCAGCGGCCAGCTCTTCGAGGGCGGCAACGGTGGTCTCGGGAGCGACACCTGCGCAGTGATCCAGAAGTACCGCTGTGGTGAACCCGCTTCGCTGTGCGTCAAGTGCTGTTGCTTTGACGCAATAGTCCGTGGCCAGGCCAACAACGTCAACGGCATCCACGTCGCGTTCCGTGAGCCATTGGCCGAGCAGGATGGACTCGTCAGCTGTGGCTCCTCCGTCGAAACCGGTGTAGCTGGCGGTGCGCCGACCTTTCAGAAACACCTCGTCAAACTCGACGTTGAGTCCCGGCTGGAACGCGGCGCCTTCGGATTCGGCCACGCAATGTCGAGGCCACGTGGTCTCGAAGTTTGGATCGGTGCCGGACTCAGCGAAGTGTGGTCCCGGGTCAACGTGCCAATCCTTCGTTGCCACAACAAAGTCGTAGCGAGAACGGTTGCGCTCGTCGGCCAGAAACTGGCTGATGCCGGCTGCCACAGCAGTTCCACCGTCGACGGCCATCGATCCGCCTTCGCAGAAATCGTTCTGCACGTCGACGACTATGAGTGCTCTTCGCATAGCTGAATCCTGACTTGTCACGAGAGGTTGTTCAATCCCCACCCACCGCGTGGGGATGGCAGGCGTGCGTTGCGGGAAAGGTGTGCGCACTTCGGGGCGGAGCCCGGACCTGCGTTCCGTGCATCTTGCCTGGGCGGCCGAAGCGTCTGCGCGGTAGACGGTCTCGCCCTGGGTGATAAGTGGGATCTGTGGGTGATGTGCATCCGCAGGGATCGACAGAGGCGGAATGGACAGGACCTCTTCTGCCCAGAATCCCTCATCGTCTCGGGTTCGGTGTACGTCCTTGCGTCCGCCGATGGTGTGCTTGCCCGGTGAGAGTTTGCCGACGGCACGCAACGCCTCTGATTCGACGGCACCATCGTCGGCGATCGCAACCAGTTTGTAGACCAGCGAAGCGGTGGGGTGACCGGACCCCGTCACGAGGCTCGTACCAACGAGGTAGGCATCAACAGGTGCGCTTGCCGCTTCCAGCTCGGCGACGGTGTATTCGTCGAGGTCGCCCGAAACCACGATCCGACAGGTGATTGCCCCAAGGCTGTCGAGCAGCGCCCGCGCTCGGATGGAATCGGCAAGGAGGTTGCCGCTGTCGATGCGAATGGCTCCAACCTGCGAACCAACGGTGTCGACGACGCGTCGGATTCCCTCAAGCACATCAAAGGTGTCCACCAGATACGTGGAACCGGTACCGAGCGTTTGCTGCTGAGCGGCGAAGGCAGCAGCTTCGGTTTCGTGGGCGAGCACAAATGCGTGGGCCGTGGTTCCACCGGTTGGGATGTTGTAGCGGTGACCCGCTTCGAGATTCGAGGTCACATCGAAACCGCCAACGTGCGCCGCCTGCGCAGCGGCAACTGCTGCGTCCGGGTCGGTCCGGCGACTCCCGCCTTCGATCAGGGTTCTGCCGTTCGCCGAGTCGGTGACCCGAGCCGCGGCCGATGCCACTGCCGCATCGTGGTTCAGCATCGACAGGATCACGGTCTCGAGTACCACACACTCAGCGAACGTGCCTTCGACCGTCAGTACCGGCGAGTACGGAAAGAAGAGCTCTCCATCGGCGTAGCCGTTCACCTCACCGGTGAAGCGGTAGGCACGAAGCCAGTCCGCCATTGGACCGTCTTCGATCACACCCGTCGTCACAAGGTGGTCCACGTGAGGTTCAGGAAAGCTGAAGCCTGCGATTGCCTCAACCACCCGGCTGACACCGGCAACCACGCCGTAGCTTCGACCGGACGGAAGTCGGCGGGCGAACGCCTCGAAGACCGATCGATTGTCGGCGATGCCTGAAGCTATCGCGGACGCCACCATCGTCAACTCGTAGTGGTCTGTGTACAGACCGCGGACTGGGCCAACCGATGAGGAGGTCACACCGAAAACTTATCCGCCAGAGGCCCCGGAGCGGACGGGCCGCGCCGAGCGACCCTCGATCTCAAAGAAGAACATGCCTGCACATTTTTGCACGCCAGTGGACCAGGACGGATATGCGTGGACAGTTTGCGCCAGGCGACCGGCGAACATCTTCGTGCGCATGGCAAGGGTGGGTTCGTGGATCAGCTCGCCAGCATGCTGACCGACGATGGTGGCGCCCAGGACCTGACCACCGCCGGCTCCACGCAGATACTTACGAGGGCCGACAATGAGCTTGATGAAGCCCTCGGTACGTCCGGCGGTGATGGCCCGATCATTGGCATGCATCGGCAGCTCGGCAACACGAGCGTTGGCCGGTGCGTCTGCCTCTGAAACTCCGACGCTTGCAACCTCTGGATCCGTGAAGGTCACCCGTGGAATCCAATCAGCGTTGAAGGTCGACGGCTTGCGTCGCTTTGTCAGGGCGTTGGCAACGGCAATTCGCCCCATCTCATCAGCAGAGTGGGTGAACGGGCTCATGCCGTTCACATCACCAACGGCCCAAACATCCTTTGCGCTTGTCGCCAGATCGTTGCCGGCGACAACAAATTCGCGTTCGTCCAGGGCAACGCCGACACTGTCGAGCCCGAGATCCTCGGTGTTCGGGCGACGTCCGACAGCTACAAGGAGTTGCTCGACGACCGTGTCAGAACCGTCTGCACCGGTTACTTCGATGCCGCCCGACACCGAGCGAACCGATTGAACGGCATTGGACAGATGCACCGTGACGCCGGTCTGTTTGAGCGCGGTTTCGATGACCTTCGACGCGGCAGGGTCTTCCCGACCGAGAAGACGACCGGCCATTTCAAAGATCGTGACCGCAACGCCGAGGTTGGCAAAGGCCTGCGCCATCTCACAGCCGATTGGTCCACCGCCGAGAATTCCCAGCGATGCCGGTTTTGTCGACAGTGAGAACAACTCGTGGTTGGTGAGGTAGCCGACATCGCTCAGTCCGTCGATGGGCGGGACCATCGCCCGTGCGCCCGTGCAGAGCGCAATGTGGTGTGAGGTCACGATCTGACCCTGCAGATTGAGACGCTTCGGGCCGTCGAGCACCGCTCGGCCCTCCAACACGTCGATGCCTTCGCTCCTCAGCACGTCCGCATTCTCGGTACCGGCAATCCTGCTGACGACTTCTTCGATGCGGGCCATGGACTCTGCGAAATTCAGACCTTGGCGAGCGGACTCAATCAGCGTCTTGGAAGGCACGCATCCGGTGAACGTACAGTCGCCGCCAATTGGTCCGTCCGTGATGAGCGCCACCCGCGCCCCTTCTCGCTGTGCAGCTCGAGCCACGCTGAGTCCAGCAGTTCCGCCACCCAACGCCACCATGTCATATGTCGTCATTTGCTCATCCTCTTGCGATCAGTGGTGTCGCGCATGCGTTCTTGCCGCACGAAATGTGCGACTCCGGGAGCGATGAACGCGTCAGCACCAAGTTTCGCAGGGGCGTCCATATCGAGACCTTAGTGAGCCCAGGACGACCCGCCTCCGTCACCGATCCTGCTCTGACGCCAAAGAACAACAGCAGTAAAAGGCAACAGCAGTAAAAGGCAACAGCAGTAAAAGGCAACAGAGGATGCCGAAGCATCCTCTGTCATTCCATTCTCACGTTCTTCGCCCGACCCGGACCGCTCGCCCTCGGCGCCCCAGGTAGAAATGCGAAAGAATGAGGTTTCGTAAGCAATGTCGCCCGACATCACCTGAGTAACACCGTACAAATGTCGAGCCCCTGAGGGAATGGGCAAAACTCCCCGCAACCGGGCACCGCACCCTCAGCAGGTGTCACTACTCTGAGTGCAACTTCGCACCCTTCAACCCGGGACCTGTCGAGATGAGCAGAACCAGAATGAACAGAGCCAGAATGAACAGAGCCCGAATGAGCAGAGCCAGATGAGCAAGGAATACATCTTCACCATGTACAAGGTCGGCCGCTTTGTGCCGCCGGACCGTGACGTGCTGAAGGACATCTCGCTGTCGTTCTATCCCGGCGCCAAGATCGGCGTGCTCGGTTCGAACGGTTCCGGTAAATCCACGCTGTTGCGCATCATGGCCGGCAAGGACACCGACTTCGACGGCGAAGCCCGCCTCAGCCCCGGCTTCACGGTCGGCATGCTGGATCAGGAACCTGAACTCGATCCGAACAAGGACGTCCACGGGAACGTCATGGATGGCGTCGGTGAACTTGCCGAACTGCTCAGCCGCTACGAAGAAGTACTCGCCGGTTGGTCTGACCCGGAGGCCGACTACGACAAGCTCGGCGCACAGCAGGCCGACATCGAAAAGGAACTCGACGCCAAAGGTGGCTGGGACATCCAGCGCACCATTGAGATCGCCATGGACGCGCTTCGTCTGCCGCCCGGCGACGCAAATGTCGAGACCCTCTCCGGTGGTGAACGCCGTCGAGTTGCGCTCGCCCGTCTTCTCCTGCAGAAGCCAGACCTGCTGCTTTTGGACGAACCCACCAACCACCTCGACGCTGAATCGGTCTCCTGGCTGGAGCGCACCCTGAAGGACTACCCCGGCACGGTCGTCGCGGTGACGCACGACCGCTACTTCCTCGACAACGTCGCCGGCTGGATTCTCGAATTGGATCACGGTCGGGGCTACCCGTTCGAAGGCAACTACAGCGGGTTCCTTGAGCAGAAGCAAAAGCGCCTCGAGGCAGAAGAGAAGAAGTCGTCGAATCGCCAGCGGACGCTGAACCAGGAACTCGAATGGGTCCGGATGGCCCCGAAGGCCCGCCAGGCCAAAGGCAAGGCCCGACTGTCGAACTACGAGAAACTCCTGGTTGAAGCGAAGGCCGCCGAGGGGCGCGACTCTGCACTTGAAATCACCATTCCGATGAACGACCGCCTTGGCGACGTGGTCATCGACGCCGAGAACCTGAAGAAGGGTTTCGGGGACAAGCTTCTCATCGAGGACCTCTCCTTCTCGCTTCCACCAGCGGGCATCGTCGGCATCATCGGAGCGAACGGCGCCGGTAAAACCACGCTGTTCCGCATGCTCACCGACTCTGAAGAACCGGACGACGGCACCCTCACCGTGGGTACCACCGTGGACCTCGGGTATGTGGATCAGTCCCGTGACGCACTTGACCCGGCCCGCACCGTGTATCAGGAGATTACCGACGGCCACGACACGCTGAAAATCGGCGGCCGTGACGTGAACGGTCGCGCGTATGTCGCCTCGTTCAACTTCAAAGGTGCCGATCAGCAGAAGCTCGTGGGCGACCTCTCCGGTGGTGAACGCAACCGCGTGCACCTTGCCAAAGTCCTGCGAAGCGGAGCAAACGTGCTGCTGCTCGATGAGCCAACCAACGATCTCGACGTCGACACGCTTCGCGCACTGGAAGCAGCGCTCGACGCTTTCCCGGGATGTGCCGTGGTCATCAGCCACGATCGCTGGTTCCTGGACCGCATCGCCACCCACACCATGGCGTTCGAAGGCGACTCGCAGGTCCGCTGGTTCGAAGGGTCCTTCAGCGAGTACGAGGCTTACCGCCGCAAAGAACTTGGCGCCGCAGCCGAACAACCGACCCGCATCAAGTACAAACCAATCTCACGCTGACCTGAAGTGGCACCATCGCGTGCGCCCAAAAACTCATGCTGGATGACTGCAGGTCGCCCACGCCAGCCCCGCGTGGAAGCTGCGATCCCAGAAAGACGCTGGCGTGGCACGGGCCTTCGATTGGTCAGTCCTCAGCGGGGCCGTAAGGCTGGCTGGACTCGCCGTAGCAGTCGGCGTGGAAGTGCTCGACGCGATTCCACACGCCCTCTTCGTACACGTTGCAGATCATCTGCATGTTCTGCATTCGCACCTGATATTTGATCTGTTCGTTGCACGCATGACAGGTGACCCAGGAGCCGGGTTGGACGGCACGCAGTACGGCTCTGCTCGTCCATGTTGTCCTGCTGGTTCTGGCGACAGTTTTCTTCGCCCTCGAAGCAGTCTTCTCGGTCTTTACTCTTGCTGAAGCCATACCTTTCAATCGGGTACCAACTGGCACCTGTGAGTCAGGCGTCGGCGAATGGTCCCTCCGACCCACGAGTGGACGCCGTTCCCCTCCTCCGTGGTCCCAGGTGGCGCGGAGGGAGTCCGACGCAGGCGGGATGGAGCAACGGAGTACGATCAGGCGGTGCGAGCTGCTGTTGAGTTTCTGGCCCGGTCTGCGGGGACGGTGTCTCGTCGGCTTGGGCGCGGCGGAGGAACCACCCTCCCGGGTGTTGTCCTGCTCAAACTGCGAGCTGACGGTACGACTGATCTCGCTGCTGAGCTCGGTCACGGTGCCGTCCACATCAGTGCCACAAACGGCAAGACAACCACTACCCGAATGATCAGCAGTGGTTTGCGTGCGGCGAATCGTCCATCCGTTTCGAATACAGCCGGGGCCAACCTGCTCAGCGGCGTCACCTCTGCTCTGCTCGCCACCACCGAGGTCGAACGGGCTGGATCGGTCGGTCTCTTTGAGGTGGACGAAGCCGCACTGCCGGCCGTGGTGAAGCACGCGCCGCCAAAGGTGCTCACGCTGATGAACCTCTTCCGTGATCAGCTCGATCGCTATGGCGAACTCGAGACCCTGGTGGAGATCTGGCGCCAGATGATCACTGGCCTCGATCCCCAGACCGCGCTTGTTCTCAACGCGGACGACCCGGCTATCGCAAGCCTTGGCGCTGACCGTCAGAACGTGGTCTGGTTCGGCGTCAACGACACCTCTGTTGCGCTCGCTGAGCTGGGCCATGCTGCTGACTCCGTTCGGTGTCGGATCTGCACAACGCCGCTTCGGTACAGCCAGGTCACGCTCGGCCATCTCGGCCGCTGGTCCTGCCCCACCGGCGACGCCACCCGCCCGACGCTTGACGTGGCGGTCACCGCTATCGCAACCGACGGGTTGGAGAGCCAGACACTCACCATCACCACACCAGCCGGCGAGATAACCAGCACGCTTTCGCTGCCCGGTGTTCACAACGCCTACAACGCGGCTGCAGCAACAGCCACCCTGATAGCGCTCGGCGTGGAACCCGCAGCAATCAGTGCGGGCCTTGCGGCCACTGACGCTGCGTTCGGCCGGGCCGAGCGCGTCAAGGTGCAAGGCCGCGATGTGGTCCTCATGCTTGCCAAAAATCCCACTGGCGCAAACACCAACATCCGCACAGCGCTCACCCACCCCAATCCGTTGCACGTGCTGGTCATGTTGAACGACCGCACAGCCGATGGTCAGGATGTTTCGTGGATATGGGACGTGGACTATGAGCCGCTGCTTCCCCGCCTCGCTCAACTCACGGTCTCCGGTGACCGAGCGTGGGACATGGCTCTTCGGTTCCGCTACGCAGGCGTTGACGATGCCGCCATGCACGTTCACCCGGATCCAGCAGCCGCAATCGATGCCGCCATCGATGCAACGCCCGCCGGTGAAACGCTCTTCGTGCTTCCGACCTACACCTCGATGCTCGATCTTCGCGCTGTGCTGACTGCACGGGGCCTCACCGCTGCGTTCTGGGAGGACCAGTGAGTATCGACTCGCCACGCAACACTGCACCGCTCACCAACCACACCCACACCGGTCGATCGGTTCGCCTCTGCCATCTGTATCCGGAAGAGATGAACATCTATGCGGACCGTGGCAACATTGCCGTACTCCGCCAGCGCCTTGCCTGGCGCGGCTACGGACTGGAAGTGACCGAAGCGGGCATGGGTGTATCGGTCGACCCCGATGTGCACGACCTCTGGTACATGAGCGGCGGACAGGATCGCGACCAGATGATCGTGGCCGAAGACCTGGTTGCCAACAAGGCTGATGCCATGCGGTCCGCATGCGCCGACGGAGCTGCGCAGCTGTTCGTGTGCGGCGGTATCCAGCTGGCAGGTCATCGCTACGCCGCGGTCGGGGGCGTGATGCTTCGCGGTGCAGGCGTGCTCGATCTCGAAACCACAGCAGGCGACACCCGCCTGATCGGCGACCTCGTCATCACGGCAGAACTGGTCGGCGAGAAGCAGACCGTCGTCGGCTACGAGAATCACGCCGGGCGAACCCACCTCGGCACTGACACTCGTCCTCTCGGCACGGTGACCACCGGGCACGGTAACAATGACACCGATGGCGTCGAAGGGGCAATCACCAATCGGACCATCGGCACCTATCTCCATGGGCCGCTGCTTCCGAAGAATCCGTGGTTCGCTGACGTGCTGCTTCGCTGGGCTCTGGAACATCGGTACGACACCATTGATCCGTTCCCAAAACTGGACGACACCATGGAGCGCGAGGCGCACGCCAACGCGATCCGACGCGCGGGAGTGGCCCGCTGATCTACGCTTGAGGCGTGACAGTGGACCGCGGCGGTGGTCCTGGCACTGACCTGCGGGCACCAGACCAGGACGAGGTGAGCTTTCTGCTCGCGCTCTTCTATGGACGAGACCCGATCCTCTCGGACACGGACCCAGACCCGAATCTCGGGCTCCTTGAGCGAGAAAGTTCAGCCGAACCGACCCTGATTCCACTGCTCCCTCGGGTCACCCACGACTTCACGGCGCGACAACTCGCAAATGCTGCCAGGTCAATTGGCATGTACTTTGCACCGCAGATCTGGGAGTCAACCCAGCTCGCAATGGTGCGGCTCGGCGAGGGAGGCCGTGACCTGTGGGAGGAGCCGGAGTTTCAGGTCGACTCGCGCCTTGAGTTGGATGTCCTGCTCGCCGCCAACGAGGTTGATGGCACAGAGGTTGACGGAGAGGTTCTCTCCCGCATCAATCGACTGGTCGATCAGCATCGTCGCTTTCAGCTTCTGGCCCGCCTGGCCATCCGACTCGATGAGCGCCAGACGCGCCTGCTGGTGTCGCGGATCGACCCGGGTCAAATCGGCGACGAACCGGCCCGGGCGCTCCTTGAAGCGGCACGCCATCACGGCACCGAACTTGACGACGGTTGGGTCGAGACGGTCATCCACCGAGGTCATCCATCCCAGCACGGCGGAGGAGGTACCCGGTACTGGGCACGCGCCTCGCACCTACTGGCTGCCATGCCCGAGCCGACTCGCACGAAGCACGCAGACCTGCTCGCCGATGCGGCATGCAACCACATCACTGCCGAGTGGTGGATTGCCTACCTGGTATCCGCCGCTGCGCCGTGGGTGTCGGGCGCTCGCGTGTGGGATGAGCTTGCGACGTTCGACCCGTTCTGGAACACCTGGATCAGGCATCTCACCACAGCAACGTCAGCTCCGATGGAAGAGGTTCTGCTTCGTTCCCATCCGCTGCGCGCAGCGGTGGAATCAATAAGCGAGCGCCACGAAATTACCGAACGAATTGTCGACGAGACCAACCAATGGATCCCGGTCATGGCGGCGCCGCCACCCGATCCGCCCGATCGCCAGGTCTCCAGCGCACGGCCGCCGCCACGCCCAACCCGCAGCATCGACGTAGACGACAAGCCGGAAGCCCGCACGCTGCAGGCCGATGTCGTCGTCAACGGCACCAAACGCACTCGGACCTTCGCACTCGGTGTCCCCAACACTGTCCGCTTCTCCATCGGACGCAACGCGACGCTGTCCACCGGTGTCGCCTTCCCCGACGTCGATACCCGCGAACGCGATGAAGTGGTACTGCCGGTATGGCTGCACGCTCCCGGGCTCGACCCTGTCACCACCTCGCTTGTCCTTCCCACGGACACCTCGCTCGACAGCAGCTGGGCGACGATGACGGTGACACCCGAGAGCAACTGGGTGAAGGACATCGTGGCAGTCGTGTACAGCGAAGACGGCAGAGAAATACTTCAGGCCGCGAGCCTGCGTGGGGCCGCTGTTGACCCGGCAGTCAAAGACGCTGATCAGACCAGTGAACGTCTCGAACTCACCCGAACGGACGTCCGCGGCATTGACGATGCTCCGTCCTCCATTTCCTTCGCCACCGTGGTGCACACCGATGCCACGACCGCAGTGACAGCATCGGACAGTTCCCCCATCGCTCTCGGCGCTTCCGTCACCGCAGTGTCAAGCATGGTGAGGCGGTACATGGATGCGTTGCAGACGGCAGCTGGCAATGAGGATCTGGGGATCGGCAACATCACCTCGACGCTCGTTCGCGCCGCCCGATTTGGGGCATGGCTCAGCACCCAGCTCGCCGCGCAACATCAGCAGCTTGCACCATTCGACCACATCAGAGTCATCTCCGTGGCCAACTCGGTCGTAATGCCCTTGGAGCTGCTCTATGACGGGCCCACGCCAGACCGCGACGCATCGCTTTGTTCGGGCTGGCGATCCGCTCTGAGAGACGCGTTGGATGCAGCCTGCCCATCATGTGAAGAAGCCCCTGCTGACCCCGGCATTGTCTGCCCGCTGAGGTTCTGGTCCATGTCGAAAGTGCTGGAGCATCACGGACCCGGTCGGGCTGAGACGCACAGCCCCTTCTCGGCCCAGCCCGTTTCCGCAGTCGCGTCGGCCGCCCTCGGCGTCCACCCTTTCGCCAGTGCGGTCATCGCGGCATCCGAGAGAGTCACCTCTGATGACGGCGCGCATGTCGTTGATCTTGCGATGGTGACGGACGGCCTCGGGGTCCAGACGACCGTCGTCAACACCTGGCTCGCATGGACCGAAGCCGTGCAAGCGCAGGACCCCACACTGCTGGTTGCCATGCCGCACCAGGGTCTGGCGGGAGACGAAGGCGGTAACGACAGTGAGGCTCGCAGTCTCTTTGCCCTTCCCGCCCTTGAGATCGGCGGAGACTTCGAAACAATCTTCGACCGCCGATACGTCAGCGTCTCACGCACCCAGACCCAGGGGCCGGTGGTAATACTGCTCGGCTGCAATACCGCCGTCGACCCGGGAAACTCCATCTCGTCGCTCGCGTCCGTGTTCAAAGGGCAGGGAGCCGCAACGGTCATTTCCAGCCTGGGAGAAGTCATTGCAAGTCAGGCCGCGCCGAGTGCAGAAGTTCTGCTTCGAGCAATGAAGAAGGCGCTGGACACACCGGGCGCAACCATCGGCGACGCTCTGCTGCACACCCGCAGGCAGCTCCTGGCCGACGACAAGCTGCTCGGGCTCATGCTGATCATGCACGGCGGCGTCGAACTGAAAGCGAGGACCTGATGCTCCGGTTGGAAATGCTGCCGGCCGAACGCGGCGACAGCCTGTTACTTGAATACGGAGCCGGCGACACTGCGGAGCACCGGGTTCTTATCGATGGAGGCAAAGCGCCGGCGTGGCCCTGTCTGCGGGAGCGTCTCATGCAGATTCCGGTCAACGACGTTGGCGAGCGCCACTTCGATCTCCTTGTCATCACCCACATCGACACCGACCACATCGACGGCGTCATTCTTTTGCTTCAGGACCCCGAGTTGAGGTGCCGATTCGACGACATCTGGTTCAACGGCTGGAAACACCTTGCGCCGCTTGAGAAACCAAAACCAGAATCTCTCGGCCCGAAGCAGGGCGAGTTCCTGGGGGCGCTACTCGCCCATCTGGACCTTCCCTGGAACAGGCACTTCGACGGCAACGCCGTCATCATCCCGGACGACGGTCCACTGCCGCGGATCCATCTGGCTGGCGGACTCACGCTCACCCTGTTGTCCCCGACGCTCAAGCAGCTACTCCGCCTGAAACGAAACTGGAAAAAGGTCATCGAAGACGTTGGTTTCGAGCCCGGCGACAACGGCGCAGCCCTGATCGCATTCGGGGAAAGGATGCTCACACACAATTCTCTCGTGACGCTCGGCGGCGACGATCCGCGCCACTTCACGGCAACAAGTCGCGACGGCTCTGTTGCCAACGCGTCAAGCATCGCGTTTATGGCCGAGTTCGAGGGACGCCGACTGCTACTTGCGGGCGATGCAGTAAAGCCGACAATGGTCCCGTCGCTCACACGGTGGCGAGACGAACACGCCGATCTCGGCGAAGACGATCGCATTCCAATCGACGCGTTCAAGCTCCCGCATCACGGCAGCGACAAGAACGTTTCACCGCAGTTACTGAAGCTGCTCGCCTGTGATCGCTACCTCGTCTCCACCAACTCAGCTGGTTTCGAACATCCCGACGCTGGTGCCGTCGGAATCATCGTCAAGACCCACCCCGAAGGCACCGTGCCAAACTTTGCCTTCAACTATCGCAGCGAACATACAAACCTGTTCGCCACCAACGATCGCTGGACATCCACCTATGAGGCCGACTCCATCGTTGAATTCCCCTCACCTGCGAGCGACGGGTAGACGCTCGCCCACTGGTTGATCTTCAAGAGGTTGATGCTCTACAGGTTGATGAGGCCGCTGAGTTGGCCCATGACGAGCTTCGCAAGTGCGTCTGCGTCGCCCATTTGCGGCGTGAGTCGAAGGTCCGGAGCTGAGGGTGCCTCGTACGGGGCATCGATACCGGTGAAGCCGGAGATCTTCCCGGCGCGAACCTGCTGGTAGAGACCCTTCGGGTCCCGGGCCTCACACACCTCCAGCGGCGTGTCGACGAAGACCTCGACGAACACAAGATCAGCCATTTCATGTGCGGCACGAGCCCGCTCTCGTCCCGCCCGATACGGACTGATGACCGGAACCAGCGAAACCATGCCGGCGTCGGCAAAGAGTCTGGCAACCTCTGCCGCCCGACGGACATTCTCGGCCCGATCTTCGGGCGAGAAACCCAGATCACCGTTGAGGCCATGGCGCAGATTGTCACCATCGAGGCGATACGTCGGCCGACCAGCTTCGAGCAGCAGGCGCTCTACGCGAGCAGCCACCGTGGATTTGCCCGACCCCGAAAGACCCGTGAACCAGACGCTTGCCCCAGTCACACTCAGTGCCTTCCAGCGCTCGCCGCGCGCAAGTTCGGACGGATGCCACACAATGTTCGGCGGTGCCCTGTCGGCGTCAGTGCTGTCGGCGTCGGTACTCATCGAGGGATCAATCCGCTTCGCCGAGGATCATGCCCGCGCCAACCGTGGCATTGGTTGCCTCGTCGATCAGAATGAAACTGCCCGTTGTGCGATTCCGTCGATAGCGATCAAAGAACAGCGGCTGGGTTGTTCGCAGTTGCACGCGGCCAATCTCGTTCAAACCCAACTCGTGCACGTCGGCATCGCGACTGAGCGAGTTGACATCCAGTCGATAATCCACGTCGGTGACCATGGCGCGGGCCGTGCGACTCATGTGTTTGATGCCGAGCTTCATCCGCGACACAAGCTTCGCTCCATCAGACATCCAGCAAATCATTGCGTCGATGTCCTGGGAGACCTCCGGCTGATTGTTGGGCCGAGCAATCATGTCTCCGCGGGACAAATCCAGATTGTCTTCGAGACGGATGGTGCAGGACATGGGCGGAAACGCCTCGTCGATGGGCCCGTCAGCCGTCTCGATGGCAGCAATCTTCGTCTCGAATCCTGATGGAAGAAGGACCACATTGTCGCCGGTACGGAAGACACCGCCCGCAACCTGACCCGCGTAGCCACGGTAGTCGTGGAACTCGTCGGTCTGGGGACGCAGCACGTACTGCACCGGGAAGCGAGGATCCCGAAGGTTCCTGTCGCTGGCAATATGTACTTCTTCAAGATGATGCAGGAGCGGTGATCCTGCATACCACGGCATGTTCTCCGAGCGGTCGACGACATTGTCGCCGTGCAGTGCAGAGACCGGAATGAACGTGAGGTCGGTCACGTCAAGCTTCATCGCAAAATCGCGGAACTCGGCCTTGATTTCTTCGAAGCGTTCCTCGCTGTAGTCAACGAGGTCCATCTTGTTGATGGCAACCACGATGTGCGGGATTCGCAGCAGCGACGACAGGAATGCGTGGCGACGGGACTGTTCGACGATGCCGTTGCGGGCATCGAGCAGGATGATCGCCAGGTTCGCAGTGGAAGCTCCGGTCACCATGTTACGCGTGTACTGCACGTGACCCGGCGTGTCCGCAATAATGAACTTGCGCTTTGGCGTAGCGAAGTAGCGATACGCGACATCGATGGTGATGCCCTGCTCCCGTTCGGCCCGCAGGCCATCGGTAAGTAGCGCCAGGTTGGTGTACTCAGTACCCATCTTCTGAGACGAGAGTTCCACCGCCTGCATCTGATCTTCGAAGATCGACTTCGAGTCATACAGCAGGCGCCCAATGAGCGTGGACTTGCCATCATCGACCGAACCAGCCGTGGCGAATCGGAGAAGTTCCATTAGAAGTACCCCTCCTTCTTGCGGTCTTCCATCACACTGGTCAGACCGCTGCGAGACACCTTCTCCATTAGAAGTACCCCTCCTTCTTGCGGTCTTCCATGGCCGCTTCGCTGACCAGGTCGTCGGCTCGGCCGGCACCCCGCTCGGTGATGCGAGTGCCAGCCAGCTCATCAATGATCTTCTGGACAGTGTCAGCACCGGACTCAACCGCGCCGGTGCAGTTCGCGTCACCAAGTGTGCGATACCGGACCAGCGAGCGGAATGGCTCTTCGCCATCCATCACGGTAATGAACTCCGACACTGCGAGGAGCATGCCATCGCGCTCAAAAACCTCACGCTCGTGAGCGAAGTAAATCGCAGGCATCTCGATGTCTTCCTGAAGGATGTACTGCCAGATGTCGAGCTCAGTCCAGTTCGAGATGGGGAACACGCGAATGTTCTCGCCCTTGCGAACTCGTCCGTTGTAGAGGCTCCAGAGCTCCGGGCGTTGATTCTTCGGGTCCCACTGGCCGAAGTCATCGCGGAACGAGTACACGCGCTCTTTCGCCCTGGCTTTTTCTTCGTCGCGTCGACCACCACCGAACGCAGCGTCAAATGCATGCTCTTCGATTGCGTCGAGCAATGTGGTTGTCTGCAGTCGATTGCGGGTCGCCCGTGGTCCAGTTTCCTCAGCCACGCGACCTTTGTCGATGGACTCCTGCACAGACGCAACAACAAGACGCGCCCCGGCCTCGGCGACAACCCGATCACGAAACTCGATGACCTCGGGGAAGTTCTGGCCCGTATCGACGTGCATGACCGGGAAAGGAAGCTTGCACGGCCAGAATGCCTTCTTGGCGAGGTGCAGCATGACAAGTGAGTCCTTGCCACCAGAGAAGAGCAGAACCGGGTTCTCGAACTCGGCGGCAACCTCTCGCATAATGTGGACGGATTCGGCTTCGAGCGCCCCCAGATGGGACAGCTCGAAACCGGTCACTGATTTCACGTTCACGTGATGTGCCTCCTTGACGCCTCCCACCCTATTGGCGGCGCCACGACCGTTACTCTGGCCGCTCGATAGTGCCAGCGAAGGATAACTGTCGCATGCCCAAGCCTGACACATCCTCGGGGCACAGATTGGGACCCGATACCCTCAACCGCCATGACCACGCAGCCTGAACCAGAACAACTTGATCCCAGCGCGAGTGACCACAAAATTGCCCACGATCTGGCCACCGAAGCTGGCAACCTGCTGTTGAAAATCCGTCGGGACATGTCGACCTCTGGCGCGCAAGCCCAGGAGCTCAGGGCTGCGGGCGATACGGCCGCCCACGAGTACCTCATGGAAGCGCTGCAGCGACTGCGGCCCGACGATGCGATCCTGTCGGAGGAAGGTAAAGACGACAAGGCCCGCCTGAAGGCCGAACGTACCTGGATCGTCGACCCGCTCGATGGCACCCGCGAGTTCAGCGAACCACCCCGCGAAGACTGGGCCGTGCACGTCGCTCTGGTCGTGGACGGTCAACCAATCGCAGGCGCCGTGGCCCTTCCAGCGCAGGGAACCACGCTGAGCACCCTCAACCCACCCCCTGCCCCTGAAATCGTCGATGCGCCTCTGCGCTTTGTTGCAAGTCGCACCCGTCCGGGCCCCTCAGCCGATCTACTCACCGAGAAGCTCGGCGCCGAAATGCTCCCCATGGGATCCGCCGGAGCGAAAACAATGGCGGTCGTCAGCGGGGTTGCCGATATCTATGCACACACCGGCGGGCAGTACGAATGGGACTCGTGCGCACCCGTGGCCGTAGCCCGCGCCGCTGGCCTCCATGCGTCTCGTATTGACGGCGCGGAACTCATCTACAACAACGACGACGTGTACCTGCCCGACCTGTTGGTGTGTCGGAGAGACCTCGCCCAGCAGGTACTCGCAGCACTCGATGGTGCCGGCTGAACGCTCGCTCGCTGCACTTTCCCAGGACCCCCAACCCTTGATCCTCGGTGGTCCCTTCCGCTCGTCGCACCGCGCTGTAGGGTCCGCCTTGTTATGCGCCTTGTTATCGCCCGCTGTACCGTCGACTACGCAGGACGGCTCACCGCCCACCTCCCCGAAGCAACTCGACTCCTGATGGTGAAAGCCGACGGATGCGTTGCCATACACGCAGACGGCGGTGCCTACAAGCCCCTCAACTGGATGAACGCCCCGAATCGGGTACGCGAGGAAGAAGGCAAGTGGACCGTCACCAGCCCGAAGGGCGAGACGTTGACCATCACGCTGCATGAGGTCATTTCCGACACGTCGCACGAACTTGGCATCGACCCGGGTCTCCAGAAGGACGGGGTTGAGGCACACCTGCAGGAACTTCTCGCTGTGACGCCGTCAGAGATTGAGCCCGGCCTGAAGTTGGTACGGCGCGAATACCCCACCGACATCGGCCCAGTCGACCTTCTGTGCCGGACCGAGGAAGGCGAAGCGATCGCCATAGAGATCAAGCGACGAGGCGAGATAGACGGTGTCGAGCAACTTGCCCGCTACCTCGAGTTCCTGAATAAGGACCCGAAGCTGCGTCCCGTGCGCGGCATCTTCGTTGCTCAATCCATCAAGCCGCAGGCCAAAGTCCTTGCTGGTGAGCGTGAGATCAACTGGTGCGAGGTGGACTACGACCACCTCCGCGGAATCGAATCAAACGAACTTCGCCTGTTCTGAGGCGTAAGAAGCCATTGCCCGCAAACTGTCGGGTGCCACAGACAACGGGCCGATCGCTACTACTGTTCACCTATCGCGAACTCCAGAAAAACCGCGGGCGGAACGCGTGCAGGGCGCAACGATCCGCGGAAGAACTCCAAGAAACCCGACAAACGGGCGAGAAGCACGAAGTCAAACGCGTCCCGATCCAGGTCAGGAGCAACGACATCGAGTCGACCCAAATCAAATGCTCGGGGCCCGGTTGGATCTCGGCGGCTTGACACCACCACGAACCGGAAGGTGAACTCCGGCCCGGCGGGCCGCAGCCAGCGGGCGACCCGCTCGACCCCGCCCCGTTCCGCGCAACGCCAGCGCCGCTCGGGTCGCCTCATCGCAAGTCTCGCAATGCTCGGCATCCCTCTTCTCCTGGCCGGCGGGTTCCTGGGAGCGTGGTGGTTCGACACCCGTGACGATGACGGTCTTGTCGCCCGCGGCGTGTCGCTCTCCGGCACCCAACTCGGCGGCGTGTCGACAGAGGTCGCCGGACAGGCGGTTGCTGATCTCGCTGCGAGATTCAACACCATCCCGGTTGAAGTCGAAGGCCCCGACGATCTCCGGATGCAGACAACCGCTGATCGACTCGGCCTCATTCTGGACGAACAGGCAACCCTTGATCTTGTGTTGAGCAGTTCACAGGGCTCCGACCCCATCAGTTGGGTGCGTTCGTTCGGGCGGACCGATGAGGTCGATGCCGTTGTCCGGCTTGACCCGGACCGTGGCGAAGTGATCATCGACGAGATCGCATCGCTTGTCGCGTCCGAACCGGGTGCGCCTTCGATGACACTTGAGAACGACCGTCTCGTGGGCATCGCTGGCCAGCCCGGCAAACAGCTGGACCGTCCGAAACTCCTCAACTCCCTGAGCGCCGAGCTTCCCGACACCTCGACAGAATCGATTCGACTGACAGCTCCGCTCAGCGATGTACCAAGTGCCATCGCACCAACGGCGTTGCAAACCTTCGTTGATGAGCTGAACGGCAACACGCTGTCTCCAATGCGCATGTCCGCTGGGGGTACCACCCGGTCATTCGAGCCAGCCGAGCTGCGCTCATGGCTCCGGTTGGAAGTCGACGGCGAAGACCTGATCCCCCGCATTGATGACGACCTCGTACAGGCCGCCGTAACCGAACGTTTCGGGGATGTGGCAACACTGCCGGACTTCAGCTTCCTGACGATTGTGGACGACAAGCCAACCCTTGGCGACGGCGCTCCCGACCGTTGCTGCGACGTCGTGGGCCCTGATGTGCTCGCTGCAATTCTCGCCCGCGAGTCGAAGCTTGACCTGCCCATGATCGACGGCAGCGACAAGGCACTCGAGGAGATTGGCATCGTTGAACTCGTCGGCGAGTTCACCACAGACCATCCCGCCGGCCAGAGCCGTGTTATCAACATCCAGAGGATGGCTGATCTCGTTCGCGGCGCTGTGCTTGCACCAGGCGAGGAGTTCTCGATCAATGACCACGTCGGGCGCCGCACTCGCGAGAAGGGGTTCGTGGAAGCCGGCGTCATCAACTACGGCGTGCTCGATCTCGATGTGGGAGGCGGTGTATCCCAGTTCGCCACCACAATGTTCAACGCTGCGTTTTTCGGTGGGTTTGACATCCTCGACTACCAGATGCATTCGATCTATTTCACCCGATACCCGTATGGCCGTGAGGCAACGCTTTCGTTCCCTCAGATTGATCTGCGTATCAGGAACCCGAGCAGGCATCATGCGTTGATTTGGACGGAGTACACAGACACGTCCATCACGGTGAAGTTGTACAGCACAACGTTTGCCCAGGTTGAAGACCTGGGTACCTCCACCTCCGCTAGCGGTCAGTGCAGTCGAGCAACAACCACTCGCCAGCGCGTCTTTCTGGACGGCACCGAAGATGCTGACGAATTCAGCGCCCTGTATCAGCCTGCCGAAGGTCTTGACTGCAGCGGCAATTCCACATTGCCGCAGCCCGATTGCAGCGCCGGGCAGGTTCCCGTCGATACGAACCGCGACGGGCGCAACGACAGCTGCGGGCCGGCTGCAGCGACGTGCGGGGCCGGCGAGACGGGGCTCGATTCGAACGGCGACGGGTTCATTGATCTGTGCCAGACCATCAGCGTGAACTGCCCGGCAAACTCTTTCCCAGTCGACACCACCGGTGACGGGGTTGGCGACTCCTGCCAGGCGTCGACACCGCAGCCGGTGACGTGCGGGGCTGGAAGTACACCGGTCGACACCAACGGCGATGGTGTGGCTGATGCATGCCAGACCACCGCTCCGCAACCTGTCAGCTGTGCAGCTGGAAGCACACCGGCGGACACGAACGGTGACGGCGTGGCCGATACCTGTCAGATCCAGACGTCCACGTGCCCAGATGGCTACACCCTCAGCGCCGATGCGCAGGGCACGCTCTGGTGCGTACCCAACCAGTAGAAGCTCTGCTGCCTCTCCGGCTCTGCCAGCTCTCCCGATCTCATGCGGTCTGACCACAACTGCCTGAGCAGTGGTGGATAACCTGCGGGCGTGGATTCCTCTCCCCCCTCATTGTTGGATGAACTGAACGCTGACGTCGTGATCATCGGCGCCGGTCCAGCCGGCACCGCCGCAGCAATCCCGCTCGCTGAAGCTGGTCTCAACGTCACCGTGATCGACAAGGCCCGATTCCCGCGGGACAAGTTCTGCGGTGACGGCCTCACCTCAGGGTGCCTGCGAATCTTCGAGGAACTCGGCCTCGACCCGGCGAATGTGCCGTCGTGGAAATCTGTTGACGACATTTACATTCAGTCACCGTCGGGCCGTCGCGCCTACTTCCCGATGCCGACGGGCCGCGGCCAGTTCGCCGCTGTCGCAACTCGGGAGGACCTCGATGCTGCTCTGGTGGATCTGGCCCGCTCGAAGGGCGCCACCATTCTTGAAGGCCATGAAGTCACCGACATCGTGCTTACCGAGCAGAACGCAACCGTTTTCGCTCACGGCCTCGACCCCATCGTGTGCAGCTTTGTGATCGGCGCTGACGGCATGTGGTCCAACACGCGCAAGATCCTGGGCCTTGGCGAGCCGAAGTACCGGGGCGAGTGGCATGCGTTTCGTCAGTATTGGAAGAACGTCAGCCCACGCGCCACACAGGAGTTGCACGTCTGGTTCGAACCCGATGTTCTACCCGGCTATGTCTGGTGCTTTCCGCTTGCCGACGGTCGCGCAAATGTGGGCTTCGGTGTGCACCGCAGCACGCATGCGGTTGGCGACATGAACCGCTACTGGCCCCAGATTCTGGAGCGACCACACATCCGCGAGATTCTTGGCCCGGACGCGGAGCCCGATGGTCCGCATCGGGCGTGGCCGATTCCCGCCCGACTCGGCAACCTCGCACTCACCGCACATCGGACCCTCTTCGTCGGCGATGCTGCAGCTGCGTGCGATCCCATGACCGGCGAAGGCATCGCCCAGGCCCTGGAGACGGGCATTGAGGCTGCGAAGAGCATCATCGCCGCTGGCCCGGGCCGCCCGTTGAAGGCCACCCAGGACTACGAGGAACGCATCAACAAAGCGTTGGCCGTCGATCTGCGATTCGCCGGATGGCTCGGCGGATTGCTGCGCACCCCGGTTGGCGCCCGTATGGCCGTGCGTGGCGCATCCTTCAGTCCGTGGGCGGCGCGCAACTTCGGTCGATGGCTCTTCGAGGATTATCCCCGGGCCATCCTCGGCACCCCCAGCCGCTGGACCACCGACATGTTCACCCGCCCCGGCAGCTTCCAGGACTGACCTTGCACCGTTACAAGCTGTCGGCGGCGAGGACGAACTGTTCGACCTCTGCAGGCGAACGAAGGCGGTGGAATTCGGCGTGGGACCAGGTGCCGTCGGCCATTGCGGCCCGGTTCTGTTTGCGATGCTGGTGGAACTGCACCCACGCCCACCGAATGATGTTCTCCTCGGGGTCCCACTTGTAGAAGTTGGTTCGTCGGCCTCGTCCATCGCAGCCTGCAGCGTGGCTTGGAACTCCTCCGGCGGTGTCGGTGTCCAATCCGGTTGGTGAAACAGCCCGTCAAGCTCGATGTGGGTGAGGCCAAGCTTGTCGGCAAGCGCCATCGCAAGCGTGGTCTTCCCCGTTCCACTGTTCCCCACCACCACAACGCGACGCACCGACCAATCGTAGATGTCACTGGCCGCGCGTACCCGCCACGTGGTGCAAACTGGTTGCATGCTGACGCTCTTTGATGATTACCCCATCCACCAGACGCCGTACCCCGTGAATCGCCCGGCAACCAGTGACCGTGATGTTTACGAGCGATACTGGTTCAACGGGTACACCAACGCGAACACGCCTGACGAGGAAGCGATTTACATCGGTATTGGCACCGCCCTGTACCCGCATCTCGACATCCAGGACTGTGGGATCAGCATCGTCATCGACGGTGAACAGCACGCCTTTCACGCATCAGCCCGCGCCACTCCGGAACCCACCGACCTGAGCGTCGGCCCGTTCAATCTGGAGATCGTTGATCCCATGCGGTCGTGTCGTATCACACTCGAATCGAACGAAACCGATTTCACGGCCGATCTGCTCTTCGAAGGCCGCACTGCCAACATTGAAGAACCACGCCACCTGCTGCGTGGAGAACTGCGCGATGTGATGGATGCCACCCGATTCACACAGCTCGGTCGATGGAGCGGATGGATGGAATTCGACGGACGCCGCGTCGAATTCAACCCCGAGACAATGTTGGGTACGAAGGACCGGTCCTGGGGCAAGCGTCCTGTTGGTGGAGGCAGTGACCGGGGCGCGCCACCCCTGCCAAGACGAGGCGGCCTGTTCTTTCTGTGGGCGCCCATCCATTTCGATGACATCGGCGTGCACTATCAGCTCTTCGAAGACAACTACGGACGTCCGACGTACAGCGTTGGCGCTCTTGTTCCCATGTACCCAACGCTCGCTGATGTTCCCGGCGTGGAAGATCCTGCCGTCATTCACCTGAAAAACAATGAACACAAGCTCACCTTCGCGCCCGGCAATCGAATGATCACTCACGCAGAGCTGGGGCTCACCAGTATCGACGGCAGCGAACGTTTCGACATTCAGATGGATCCGATCTTCACCTACCGGATGAAGGGCATCGGCTATACGCACCCCGAATGGGGCCACGGCAACTGGAAGGGCGAACTCGCGATGGCGAGTGAAAAGTGGTCCCTCGACTCCGTGGATGTGACGGCCTACGAGAACCAGCACGTGCAGCATCTGATGCGCGTCCGGATGGGTGATCGCGTAGGCGTTGGAGCGCTGGAACAGCTGATCATTGGCCCCTATGACCCGTATGGGCTCACGGGGTTGCTGTAGTTCAGAGGGCCGCTGGCTTCGGTCCCTGCCTCCACGGTGTCCGGACCTTGTCGCGAATGGCCTCGAACAGCAGGTAGTAGTACGGGAACGAAACGATCACCAGGAACGTGCTGGAGAGCAGGCCGAAGATGATGGTGAACCCCAACGACTCCCAGAACGGATCGGACAGCGCCAGAGGCAACACGCCCGCCACCGTCGTCAGTGACGTGGCCAGAAGCGGGCGGAACCGACGACGCATGGCTGTCTCAATTGCCTGCTTCCGGTCGGCACCCTCGCGGCGTTCCTGATTGGCGAAGTCGGTAAGCAGGATCGTGTTGTTCACCGCAATACCGATGAGACCGAGCAGGCCGAGCATCACGAAGAAGCTGATCTGGTTGTCCGTGATCAACAGACCGCCGAACACACCGAAGAAGCTGAACGGAATGGCCAGGAAGACCAGCAGCCACTGAATGGATGAGCGGAACTGCACCACGAGCAGCACGAACATCAGACCAAGCGCCACGATGAACGCAATACCCATCGAGCCGAACGATTCCTGATTGTCGCTTTCGAGACCAAAGTCGAAGCCGAGTGCGTCTGCATCCAGGCCAAGAGCGACAAGCCGGTCCGCGCCGAAGGCTTCTTCCACGCGGGCCTGCGTCTGGGCCGTCGTCGTAGTGACATCATCGGCATCAAAGCGGGCACGCAATTCGATATAGCGCCGACCGTCTGCACGCGTGATGGTGTCGGTCAGGCCAATCTCCGTTTCGAGCACGTTGAACGTGGTGCCGTTCGGCCGATCAATCGGGCTGGACGTGATCTCCGATTGCACCTCGGCCGCTGCGTCCATGAGCACGTCGAGATCGCCACCGAACAACTGCAGCTGGAACGGGAAGAGTTCTTCCGGAGGTCCGGCCGAGAGCTGCGAGAACACCACCCGGGCGTCGTCAGTTGCATCACCTATTGGTTGGAGGACCTTTTCCACAATGTCCGGCGCCGAATCGCGCCCGCCCATCGGGCTGAGGCTGTACTGCACGATCGCCGATGACTCATTGCCGGACCACGTGTACGCAAACTTGAGATCGTCGCCCAGCGCATCAGCGGCTCGCTGATTCACGTCGAGTGCGATCGCCTTCGCATCCTCAATGCTGGTGCCGGGTTCGAACGAGAACTCTGCCGCAACAAACTCACTGTCCTTCTGGGGCGGGAAGATGTTGAACCCAACTCGGGGCGCAAAGACAAACAAACCAACGGCGGTCATGAGCAGGCTGAGCGCAATGCCCGCCACCGCAATGGCCACGCCTGCGTTACCGCGGGTACCCGGAAGGCGACCGACAAAGTGCGCAACCTTCTCTTCTGCCTTGGCCAGCAGACCGGGACTCTCCGGCGCGTTCAACACCAGGAAACGCGAGGCGAACGGGATGAAGACCAGCGACAGCACCAGCGACACGATGAGCGCGGTGATCACCGAGATGGGAAGGACCCGGACGAAGTCGCCGAGAATGCCGCTGATGGCGAGCATCGGCGCGAATACGAGGACGGTGGTGATGGTGCCGGAGACACTGGCTGCGCCAACGCGTTTGATGGCATGATCGATAATGGCCAGCGCGTTGCCACTCCCGTCGCGAAATGCGTCTATGGCTTCGGTGATCACGATCGCATCGTCCACAAAGAGACCCAGTGCGATGATTACGCCGAACAGCGAGATGGTGTTGATCGAGATGCCCATCAGATACAGCGCGCCGAAGGTGGTGGCCATCACCGTGAAGATGAAGACCGCCGTGATGATGGACGCCCGCCAGGAGATCATCAGCAGTGCAACGATGGCCACGGCGATGATGCCCGTGAGCACGTTTGACTGCAGCGATCCAATTTGCTGGCGGATCTGGGTGGCCTGATCGATGGCCACGACCGCAGAGAACTCTGCCGGCACGTCAGCTTCGATGGCGTCGGCCAGGCCTGCATCGGTTGCGTCGCGAACGCCGAGCGAGTCAACGCCTTCAGCCGCGATGATGCCGACAGCAATGCTCGGCCGCATCTCCAGTCCCGACGAGCCTCGGGTGGACAGCTGGTTGAAGGTGGATTCCTGCGTCACCGTTTCGCCGGTTGCCGGGTTCACTCCGGTGCGCGTCAGCTCGACTACTTCGGCGAGGGCAATGTCCGGTTGTGCTTCCAGGTAGGAGATGAGCTCTGCCGCCGCTGTCTCAAGGTCGCCCGGAGATTCCTGGACGTCGCCAAAGACCCCAACGAGCAGGTCGAACTTTTCCAGGAACTTCGACGCATTGATGGCCTGGGTCGACAGGTCGACAGTGTCAGGAAGGGTGATCGTGTTGGCCGCTTCGAGAATCGCTGCGGCTCCCTCAGTCGAGGTGAAGCCAGAGTTGAGGTCGGCTACAAGCGTGAACGAGTTCGGACGCGCGACGGTGGTGATTGCATCAACCTCAGGGCGTTGCGCCACCGCCTCGGTCAATGGCACGAGTACCTCAGCGTCAACTCGATCCATGTCGTCAACGAAGTAGGTGCCGAACGAAAGCGACACAGGAATGTCCACGCTCGGAAAACCCTCCCGTGGTGACAACGCGGTGTAACTCACGACACCAAACGCGACAAGAGCGAGCCAGAGGGTAACGGTGACCGCCGGCCGGCTCGCAAAGAACTTGACGAACCTTCTGAGCATTTCTTGGGACCTTCCAGTGTGAGTAGAGCGTCCCCCCATCGGGAGCGTAGTGCGCCCGGTGACCGGCAGGTAACTCAATAGCCCGATGTCACAGGGCACCGTTGCCCAGGCATGTGTCGGGCGTGGCGATATCGATGTGGGCCAAGCCCCAGTGCGCATCTGAGAGACTGGGTCCATGTTCAAGAATCGCGTTACGGAGATGCTCGGCATCGACATTCCCATCGTCCAGGCTCCCATGGGGTGGATCGCCCGGGCCCCGCTCGCCTCAGCCGTTTCGAACGCCGGTGCGCTCGGCGTCATCGAGACGTCTTCTGGCGAGCTCGATGCGGTGCGAGGTGAGATTGAGAAGATGCGTGACCTCACGGACAATCCGTTCGGCGTCAACATCGCACAGGCATTCGTGCGGGACCCGGGCATCGTCGACTTCGTGGTCGATCAGGGCGTCAAATTCGTGACTACGTCGGCGGGCAACCCCATGCAGTACACCGAACAGCTCAAGACGGCCGGCCTCACCGTGTTCCACGTTGTGCCGACTCTGAAGGGAGCGCTCAAAGCGGTGTCAGCCGGCGTGGACGGTCTGGTCGTCGAAGGCGGCGAAGGCGGTGGCTTCAAAAATCCGAGAGATGTGGCACTAATGGTGCTGCTTCCGCTCATCCGCTCCAAAGTGGACGTACCAATCATTGCCGCCGGCGGAATGATCGATGGACCAACAATGGCAGCCGCGTTTGCACTCGGCGCTGAGGGCATCCAGATGGGTACCCGTATGGTCTCTGCCCTCGAATCACCGGTGCACGACAACTGGAAACAGTCGATCATCAGTGCCGCGGAAACAGACACCGTGATGTTGAATCGCCACGCGTCACCTGCCTTGCGGGCGTTGCGTACCGAGAAGACATCAGCGCTTGAGTTCGACACCGAGACGAACGCCATGACGAGCCTCGTTGGGACAGCGCTGGACCTGTACTTTGGCGGCGACATGGAGGCCAGCATTGCCCTGACCGGGCAGGTTGCGGGCCGCATCGAGTCCGTCGAGCCGGTGGCTGACATCATCTCCCGCTGCGCCGCTCAATGCCTCGCCACCATCACCGAGTTGGCCACCGAATACACCAGCTGACTCGGCGCTGTGCCCACGGCGTCCTCCAATGCATCATCCAGCACCTTGTGTAGGCTGGCGCCGCCGGACGACCTAGCGAGCGAGATCACCTTGACCTCTTCATTGCATGCGAATGACGTAGTCGTCGTCGGTAACTCTTCAGATGCACCCTTTGCCATCGATGTGGCCTACGCGTTTGGCCAGTCCGAAGACATTGCAGATCTGATCAGCATGAAGACCTTTGCGAACACCGAGTTCTGCCCTCGCTTCATCTGCGACGAAAGCGACCTGACACGCATCGGCGATCAACTCGCAGGCAAGACCGTGATCATCGTCAGCACTTCAAGCTTGACCATGAGCCGGAATTCGCTGGCCATGCGAAACCTGTTGATTGCCCGGGCGGCCAGAGACAACGGTGCAGCCGCCGTGGTCCTTGTCGAACCGGACCTGTACTACAGCGCGCAGGACCGCGGTCCAGGAGTTGACCACGGCGAAACCCATTTCGAACGCGACATCGCTGACCGCAAAAAATTTGATGGTCAGCCATTCTCTGCCCGGCTCTACGCCGAACTGTTGAACCTCGCCGGCGTGGATCGTGTCCTGACGGTGCACAATCATTCCGTCTCCGTGCAGGCTGAATTCTCCCGGGTCTTTGAAGGTCGGTTCCACAATCTGATTCCGTACGAGCTCTTCGCGAACTACCTGCACAACTCTGACATCGTCAATTTCGAGTCCGACGGTGAAGGCCTGGTGCTCTGCGCTCCCGACAAGGGAGCCCGTGATTTTGTGCGCACCATGTACAAAACGTTGGAACTCCCGGCGGCCAAGTTCGTCATGCTCGACAAAGTCCGAACGGGCGAACGAAGCGTTGAGATCAGTCTGCACCCCGAGAGCGACACGGCAGCGAGCGAGATTGCCGGCCACGACCTGGTGCTCTTCGACGACATGGTCCGCACCGGATCCACCGTCGTCAAATCATGTGAGTTTCTAAAGACCGTCAAGCCAAACCGGACCGTCTTTGCGGTCTCGCATTTCTACGCCAGCTCCGAAGGTCGCGAGAAGATGGCGAACCCGGCGATCGATGAGATCCTCACGCTCAATACCCTGCCGACCGTGTTGAACCGCGACGTGCAGGGTCGCCTTCGCAAAAAGCTGGTGGTCCTGAAGATCGAGCAGTGGCTGGCAGAGAACCTGAGCCGGGTCCTCGGCTTGCCGACGCCGCCACGAGAGAACATGTACCAGATTGACATGTCGTCAAAGAATCCTCGATTCAAACGCAAGATCTACTCCAACGATCAGCTCGCCAGTCTTCGAGACCAGGACCAGCTCTTCTAGCGGTTATTCGCCGGAACCTTGTGCGATGAGTTGTGCCATGGCGCTGGGTCTGTTTGGGGACACGGCGACGGAGAGGAT